>Ga0233425_10000110_pt1 | contig 199884 bp, 228 predicted proteins | sample Watercolumn_Towu_2_FD_181712 | JGI IMG/M metagenome (GOLD analysis project Ga0233425, IMG submission 181712) | Freshwater microbial communities from Lake Towuti, South Sulawesi, Indonesia - Watercolumn_Towuti2014_140_MG | ecosystem: Environmental > Aquatic > Freshwater > Lake | place... | reverse complement strand
ATTAAACTCAATTAAAGCGAACTCTGATATCCCCCGACCACCCGCCCCTAAACAGCAGATTTTCTTCTAAATAAAAGGAAAAAACTTCGTTTATCCGACCGAGAAAAAAGAAAACTAAATTTTCTGCGGAAAATTCTGTCTAACATAAGATAAACGATTACGCTTCGCTTCATCCAAATTTTTCAAAAACGAAAAGTTGTGGGGAACAGACGACGAAGCAAAAAGTTTAATAAGTACTTACATTAAAATAATGTATATTATGGTAACAATCAATCCCTACATTAACTTCAACGGAAATGCCGAGGAAGCGTTTACGTTTTACAAATCCGTTTTCGGTGGGGAATTCGCGGGTATTACTCGTTTCAAAGACATAGCAAGCGCCGAGTTCCCAGTACCCGAAAATGAGGCTAATAAAATAATGCGCATTGCTCTGCCTATCGGCAACAACGTCTTGGTCGCAAATGACGTTCCGGAAAGCATGGGACGAGTAAACGAGAACGAAAATAGATCTAAGATCGCAATTACTACAGAAAGCAAGGAAGAAGCTGATAGGTTGTTCAGCGGACTTTCGACGGGCGGCACAGTTGAAATGCCGATGGCTGAAAGTCCCTGGGGAACATACTTTGGCATGTTTAGAGATAAATTTGGTATTGAGTGGATAATAACCATCCCATGAAAACTACACACAAAACCATCGTTGCCTACAATCGCGGGCAAACTAAGGGCGACAGGTTGATATGCGCGATATTGAAAAGAGAAATTAATAAAGCCTTGCCAAGTGCTGAGAGCAAAATATGGCACGGGAGTCCGGTGTGGTTTTTGGATGGTAATCCGATTGTCGGCTACCACAGACTGAAAGACGGTATTCGTCTGCTCTTTTGGAGCGGCCGATCCTTTGATGAAGAAGGTTTGCATCCAGAAGGAACATTTAAGGCGGCGGAGGTGCGTTATGACAATCAGAAAGAAATTAAGCTTGCCGATTTGCGCCGATGGCTCGCAAAGTCGAAAAAAATTCAGTGGGACTACAAGAATATTGTTAAACACAGGGGGTTGATACGATTGAAATAGTGGGACTCAATGCCGCCGCCAAAAACTTCTAACGACCACGTTGCACTTTCGCTTCGCTCAGGGCACATAACAGGAATTAATTGCAATTGAAAAAGTGCGCCTATGGAATGTTTTATATATGTAATAACATCTTAAGAAAATATGGAGTTAGGAAAAACACTGTATGTAACTGATAGAAAACAATGGCGTTCATGGCTCACTAAAAACCATAATGCAGAAAAAGAAATCTGGCTCATTTATTATAGAAAATCATCTGGCAAAAAAAGGATTCCTTACAATGATGCTGTTGAAGAAGCACTTTGCTATGGCTGGATAGATAGTATCCTAAAAGGTATAGATAAAGAAAAATTTGCACAAAGATTTTCTCCAAGAAAGCCAAATAGTGTGCTTTCACAACTGAACAAGGAACGTATTCACAGACTTATTGAACAAAAGAAAATAACATCTGATGGTCTTAATGCTGTTAAACATGTGTTTGATGATTCATCAAAAAATTCAAAATACATAATCAAAGACGATATTCTCAGATTATTAAAGAAAGATAAAAAAACTTGGGAGAATTTCCAGAAATTCCCTGAATCATACAAACGTATTCGTATTGAATGGATAGAAGGAGCTAGAACTCGCCCTGAACTTTTTAAGAAGAGACTAAAATATTTTCTTAAGATGACTGAAAAGAATAAAAAATATGGCATGATGCAGTAGTAGCTCAATGGTGGCGCACTTTTTCAATTTCTTCGGCTTCGCCTCGACCACGCTGCGCTCTCGCCTATCGGCTCGGGGCAATTAACAGGAATTAAGTTCAATCGCGGTGGGGCAAAGGGTAGAAAAGGCATTACCTCCCTAATGTATAAAGATGATAGGTCTCATCTCTTCTTGTAACTGATTCTTTATCTGAAACTCTGAAGTCCGTTTGACTTAACAACCTTTCCAATGCAGGAACATTGGCTTTTGAGGAATAACAAAACTTGCTTTTTCCACCATCAATCAATACTTTTGGAAGTTGTGTTAGAAGACTTTCCATAAATCTTGTCCCCCCAAACCAAGCATATTCTAATGGATTATCAGGATTTGGCTCTCCTTCGAAATAAGGCACATTACATACAACTAAGCCAAACTCTCGCCTATGTATGAGTGGTGTGAGCATATCCCCAGTTATTACCTCTAATTTTGCATCCAAGAATTGTTGCAGATTGTTATCTTGTGTGCATTTTGTTGCATGAGGATTTATGTCTATTGCAACCACATAAGATGCTCCATTTTCAAATAGAAAATATGTTTGTATTCCAGAACCACTTCCAAGATCAACAGCTTTAACACCATTACAACTCCCAATATAACCTGCCAAAATCTCACTAGTTTCAGATATATCTGGACGAAGAACATGAGGATTTAATTTGAATTTTTTCCCCAATACTTCTGCTTCTGTTATGTGACCTGCATGTAGTCTTCTTAGTTCTTCTATTATTTTGTCTTGACTCATTTTAATTGTCTCTAGAAACACTAGAGGGATATCAACCTCTTTAATAACCCAAAATTAGAGATTATTTAAAAATATATCTGATAATGCCATTTATTCTCTTAACATTATTTGTTGCATTCGCTCTCTGATTGTACTTTGCCCCACCGCGACTTTTCGGACGAAATCCGACCCCACTTCGCAGGGTGAAAGAGTTTAACAGCGATTAGTTTCAATCTGGAGAAAGGGCTAAAATAAAGAGGGCAGTTTTCCTATGTATCTTATCAATTAAATTTCAAACACTCTCTGGGTCTGCAACAATGGTTAAGTCCTTTACTCCTTCAATCCTTTTCATTATTTCGTTCCTTATTTTGTTTTTCATTGTGTAGGCTCTCTCAATGGTTGTGCTATTATCTACACTAACCGTAATTTCTCCAGTAATGTATGGGCCTGTCATCCTAAGCTTTAAATCTTTGATTTTGACTGTTGGATATTTTTTTATTATCTTTGCTATGTCTTTCGCAAGCTCAGGATTATTGAAGCCGTCTATGAGGATTAGCGAAGCCTGCTTTATAGTTGAAACTGCAACAAAAATGATGTATATTGCCACAATAAAAGCCCCTATGGCGTCTCCCCACTTAAAGCCCAGATACGAAAGAAAAACTCCAGCTAGAATAACAAACGAGCTTGTCCAGTCTTTTGTGGATGTTTTTGCATCTGCTTCAAGGGAGAGCAGATTATATTTATTCGCAAGCCTGTTCTTTACAATTGACAAATAAAAGGATATAAATCCGCCTGCTGCAAGCGTAATCATTCCAATAATCGGATAGCCAAGCTCCACAGGGTTTTTGAGCCTCAAATAGGAATTGTAGATGATGTAGATGCTCATTGCAATCATAAGCATTGCAACTAATAATGACACCAAAGTTTCAACCCTATAATATCCAAAGTGAAATTTCTTGTCTGCCTGTCTTCTTGAAATTCTAAGCCCGAACCATACCATAAAAGAGATGACAGAATCGCTCATAGAGTCTGTGCCGTCTGCTACCAAGCCAACGCTGTTTGTGAGGTAGCCTACAATAATTTCAACTATTCCGATAATGACAAGGACTATTGCGGAAATCAAGACAACATTCTCTATTCTCTTTATGTCTTTTTGTTTCATTTGCATTAGGTTTTGCAATTTCACTTAAATAACTTTGCGTATTAAAGCACCAAAGTTAACGGTTAAGGTTAAGGAGTATTAAGTATGTTGTAACGAAAAATTTAATAAGCATTCAAAATCATTGGCAATAAATGGAGGGGATACTATGTACATACAATTAGCACCAGGAAAATTAAAAGCAGGCGTTAGCGAAAAAGAAGCTCTCAAGGCATCTGATGAATTTGAGAAAAACTTTGTAAAAAAGCAGAAAGGTATTATCAGACGCATTTTCCTGAAAGGAAAAGATGGCACTTATGCTGATTTGGTGTTTTTTGAGAATAAAGAAGCTGCCGAACGTGTCGCTGAGGTTGAACAGCAAGGACATCCGGCATGCATGGCTTTTTTCCAGCTTTGGGAAATGGACGAAACAAAGCCAGATATGGGCATCTTGAGTTTTGAAGAGATAAAGACGTATGACACCAAAAGCTGACCTCATGGAAAAAATTCCATTCCGAGCAAAAGTGTGGTTGTATCCAGGTCCTGGCGGCTGGCATTTTGTTTCGTTGCCGCAAAGAATCTCCAAGCGGATTAAGAAGACTTTTGGAGGTATGAAACGAGGCTGGGGCTCACTGCCAATAATTGCTACGATAAATAAGACTAATTGGAAGACATCCTTGTTTCCAGATAGAAAATCCGAAACGTATCTCTTGGCGCTGAAAGCTGATGTGCGCAAAAAAGAAAAAATCAACGTAGGAGACACCATAAAAATGCAAATCGAAATATTGATTAAGTGAGGGTGGCGACGTAAATCCATGGCAGAAAAAATCTTGTCAACACACCAACAGCAGCAATCTATAAAAACTTTAAATAAATTGCTTCTCGATGAAGAATCTTTTATGGTACCTTATCGCAGGAACAAAAGGCGGAGAAACTAGGGGAGAATTATAGAACTTATTAGTAAAACCACTTCTAATGTCATTAAAGTTTTCTAGAATTTACCTACAGAGTAAAGAGTAACACTTTTCCTATTCATTTATATACTATCCAATCTTTTTACAAGTTATGTCATCAATCTATTTAGGAGTAATACTAATAGGACTGCTTCATGGCCTTGAGCCGGGGCATGGCTGGCCTGTAGCTGCTCTTTATTCTCTAAAAAAACAAAAGAAGTTTAGTTTTGCACTGATAAGCTCGCTTATTATATCCTTCTTTCATTTTATCTCATCAATAGCTGTGGTTCTTATCTTTATCCTAGTAAATAGGCAATTTGATCTTGCCTCATCTCCCATTATGAGAATCATAGGAGCAATTCTGCTTTTTTATATGGCATATAGATTTTGGACTGAACATGAGCACCATACAGAAGAGAAAAAGAAAGTTAAAAATCTAAAAGAAATTGCCGTATTTGCTTTCATTTTGGGGTTTGCCCATGAGGAAGAATTTGCATTGCTTGCATTTTGTTTAAATAATGTTAATTGCATGCTTATGATGATAAGCTATGCGCTAGCCGTAACCATCTCTCTTGTTTCAATAACTTTATTGTCTGTTTATGGTTATGAAAAAATTAAACATAGGATAGATAAGTATGAACATTATCTGCCAAAAATATCAGCCATCATTCTTTTTATTTTTGCTGTGCTGTATTTGTTTAGGGCATTATGACGGAAAACTGCCCTTGGATTGTTGTTCTTGACGTAACGCTATGCTCAGTTTATGGAACACGAGGACTCCAAACTTACTCTTCGTACGCAACTTTACCCAACTTCGTATTGTAAATGAACTAAACACCGATTAAGATATTATCTCGCGCCTGAAAATTTAGCTTTGTTCTGAAATGTGGTTTTCAAAGAATTTTCCAGCAAGCTTTTTAAAGTAGCTTATTTTTACTATTTGTTATGGAAGAAGAGAGCACATCTTCATGGCAGTATAAGGTTAAGTCATTCGTCGGGGAATGCATTAGGGTCCTGAAAGTCACAAAGAAGCCAGACGCAATCGAATTCAAGACGATAGTCAAGGTAAGCGGTCTTGGAATTCTCATTATAGGGATGCTAGGATTTATAGTGCAGATGGTTAAGCTGCTGTTTTTTTAGAAGAAATACCAAATCTTTATAAAGGGGCGCGTTATACAATGCAATTAATTCTAGTTTCTTTTCATGTTCGGAAAGGGGCTAGTTCGTAAACCTAAAATGACTAGAGAAGACGAGACAATCTGGGCGCTGAGGACAACTGCAAACAGGGAGGACCAGGTGATGGATTTTGTGACGAGCAACGCCACAAAGAAAAAGCTTGAAGTTTATTCTGTTGTAAGGCCGCACGGCATGAGGGGATACATATTCATAGAAGCAGCCACCAAGACTGACGCTGAGCAGGCGGCTTTCAACATACCTTATGCCAGGGGCATTCTCAAAGACCCTGTCAGGTACTCAGAGATAGAGCACATGCTCGAGCAGGTCAAGCATGAGATGAACATCCAGAAGAATGACATCGTTGAAATCATAAGCGGCCCGTTCAAGAGAGAGAATGCAAAAGTCACAAGGATTGACAAGTCAAAGGAAGAGGTTGTTGTTGAGCTGCTTGAAGCCGCTGTTCCGATTCCAATCACTGTAAAAATGGATGCTGTCAAGGTTATCAGGAGGGAAACTGAAGCAGCAACAACAATAAAGGAAGATGAAACAAGCGATGACTTGACTAAAGATTTTTAAATCATTTTAGATTAGTTAATCCATAAAATGCCAAAGGAAAAAGTCGAAGTTTTGGTTGAAGGCGGAAAGGCTACAGCAGCTCCTCCGTTAGGACCTGCTCTGGGCCCAATGGGAGTCAACATAGGACAAGTTGTTGGAGACATAAACAAGAAAACCGCTTCTTTTGCAGGCATGCAGGTGCCTGTGAAGATCTTCATCGACAGGGAAACCAAGCAGTATGAGATATTTATAGGCACTCCTCCAACTTCCGGGCTTGTCAAAAAGGAAGCCAATTTGGAAAAGGCATCTGGAAAGGCAAAGCATGAGATGGTGGCAGACATTCTGATTGAGCAAATAATCAAGATAGCAAAGATGAAGGAAGGGGCCACTTTAGGAAAAACACTGAAGGAGAGGGTGAAGGAAGTTGTAGGGACATGCCAGTCAATGGGAATTCTTGTCGAAGGAAAGCATGCAAAAGAAGCCATGAGGGATATCGAGGCAGGCATGTTTGACGAGGAAATAAGGCTGGAGAAGACGGAATTGACTGCCGAAGAGCTTGCAAGGCTTGAAGAGGAGAAAAAGAAATTGGCCGAAGAGCTTGTCAAGAGAAAGGCAGAGTTCGAAAAGATTGCCAAGGAAATCATTGCCCAGATGGCAGGCAAGGCAAGGGGAGAGATCAAGGCAAAACTGACTCTTGCGGGAATTCCAGATGAGATGATAAAGGAATTATTGCCGGTGGAGGGAGCTGCTGCAGCTCCTGGAGCAGCGCCTGCAGCGGGAGCGGCGCCAGGAACAGCGGCGCCTGCAGCGGAAGCAAAGAAAGAGGCAAAGAAGGAAGAGAAGAAGAAGTAATTCTAGTTTTTCAGGATTTGGTCTGTCCTTTTTATCTCCAAACTCATGCTTTTCAGCAAATCAACAATCCTCTGCTTTTCTGTCCCCAATCCCTTCCAATCCAGAACAATTAAATCAGCTTTTTCTTTTGTTTTTGAAATTGCCTGCTTGATTAAATCTTCGTTTAGCTTGCCCAGATGGTGTTTTGGGCAGAAATGCGAGAATGCAATGCCAGTTCTTAATGAAAGCTTGTTGAAATTGTTGCAGTAATGCGGGCCTCCAATGGCAAGGGCAATTTCATAATTTTCATTTTTATTTTTCAGCCCATTGATAATTGTATTGGCTATAATTTTTCCATTTTCCTTGTCATTCCACTCTGATTCAGTGCTTCCTATCTCAACAAACACAGCAGGCTTTTCAACATAAGGACCATGGTGGGTTGCTTCCATTGTAATTTCATAGCCGGAGTCTTTCGCAGCATTGTTCAGCTCTAAAAACAGGTTTTTCAATAAAGCCGCAGAGCTTGGGCACAGTTTCTTTTCCTTTCCCCCAAAATCCGCTTTGTCCCAATTCCCGATGGGATGGATGGCAAAGCTTTTTGTATTTTCTTTTGAGCGGTGTTTTGATGCAAAAATAAAAACATCGGCATTTATTTTTCTGTCAATGTTTTCAGAGAAAATCATGTCTTCATTTGTTAAGTATAATTTTATTATTTTACCCTGAATTTCAAGTTGATGAACGTAGTTGCCATCAAATTTTTCACTGAGTCCTTCAAAGCCGAATAGTTCAAGCAGGTTATTCCTTATGTTTAGTCCCGCAGGGTCTCTGGAAGAGAAGATGATTGCTATGTCCATAAAAAGAAAAAAGCGTTGCACTATATATAATTTTAGATAAGTATTTAAATAAGTAATAAAATAAGTATAATTTAAAGGGCAGAATCAAATTCTAAATAGCAAATCTTTATAAATAAGTAGTTTAATAAGTAAAAAAATAAGTAAAATGGTTGAATTCAAAAGAAAGCTCTACAAAAGGGGATCAAGCTTCGAGACAACCATTCCCATGCCAATTCTGATGCTGCTTGACAAGAGCAGGAAATACAATGTAATTTTTGCATATGACGGAGATGCAAACAAGTGGTACATCAAGTTCGAGGAAAGAGGTGATAAAAAAGGGCTTGATAAAAGATTGGGTTAAACAAATTTCATTTAAAAAACGCAAAAATAATTCAAACCCGAGAGCGTCCTCTAACTGCATAGCACGTTGGAGGAAATCCGCTTTTAATATATTTGCGCCGACATGCTTGCGAGAACGCTCAGTGAAATGCGAGGTTCGCAAAAACCTTGCTCACCATGTCACTGCTCGCGTTCATGGAGGAGCACAAAAAAATTTAGTCCAATATCAGATTGTCCGAGGCGCACAAGATAATGTCCCGAAGGGACGGATTGAAAAATTAAAAATCAACAAATCAAATAAAAAAACAAATAAAAAAATTGAAAATGAGGTGGAGCTTATGAGCAGGCGTTTTGAGGATGTCATGGATGCATTGGACTACAATGAGCTGATGCGGTTCAAAAGCGATTTGGACAGCGGCGCAGTCACGATAAAAAAGCTGCTTGAGGAAAGGATAAAGAAAAAGCTGAAGGAGCACGAGAAGATATGCGCAACCTGCTCAAGCGAATTAAATTTCTACAAGACAAGCAACTACACCCTTGTTTTCGGCCCTGACGACTTCAAGAAAAAAGCAAGCTTCTGCGGCTTAGACTGTTTGGAATATTTCATGATCAAGCTGAAAGAAATGAAGTCCAAGCCGAAAGAGGACAATGTAAGCAAAACTGATAATTATTTTTGAAATGAATATAAAAAATAAAAGAGGACAAATTGCATGGTTTTTGGTCTTAGGCTTTATAATTCTTATAGGTTTTGCTTTTACTATTTATATACGAAACACTGGGAAACTTAAATCAGGCATTGAAAAAACCGCAGAGGTACCTTTTGCAGTTCAGCCAGTGGAGTTATTTGTCGAAAACTGTCTAAAAAGTGAGTTAGATAGAGGAATACAATTTATATCAAGGCATGGTGGGATTATACAATCAAACTCCTTTATAATTTGGGATAACTTAAGTGTACCTTATTTTTTTAAGAATAAAATAGATATCAGCCCAAGTTTGAGTGATGTAGAATTAACTTTATCGAAATATATAGAGCTAAATCTCAATAATTGCTTAAAAGATTTTACTCCATTAAAGCAAATCGGATTTGAGATTACAGCTTCAAAACCATCAGCAAAAACCGAAATTTTTAAAAAATCCGTCAATTCTGTTATTAACTTACCATTGATAATAAGATTTGAAGGTTCTGAAACCAAATTGGATACGTTTAGAGTGCAGATAAATAGCAATCTAAAAAAAATGTTTGACACTAGCAAAGATATTGTGTATTTCCATAAAAATGACCAAGAGTTTGTTCCTTTGAGCAAAATAATGGATTTGAGCATTGAAAAAAATATTACTGCAAGAATATTGGAATTAAAAAATACTGGAATTGTTTTCCTGATAGATAAAGAGGCATTTCCCAAAAGTGATTTTGCTGAAAATACTTCTTTTATAGATGAGGAAAGATTAATATTTTCATTTGCTATTGAGTATAATTGGAATGATTCTGCTTACTTACAAAATAAAAAATTAATAGAAAATACAGAAGATAAAACAGCTTATGTAGGATATAAATTCTCTGATAAGATAAACAAACTATATGATGATACCACATTTTTTGATTATACTGATTTATTTGACATTGATAAAAAAAGTGGTTTAATAGAATTCGTGCCAAAAGAAAATAATGCAGGGCAATACCCAATTTTAATAGAGGCTATGGATAGTAACGGCAACAAAGATTTTACAACATTTAATTTAAAAATAATTGGTGAAAATAAAGCAACAGTCATAGAAGAAATACCAGATATTAAAGCAAAGGTTAATCAAAAATTCAGCTACAAAGTAATAGCCAAAGACCAAGACTCAGATCCTGTCTTTTTCTCTGACAATTCACCTTTATTTGATATTAATACATTAACGGGTCAAATAGATTTTGTCCCGAAAAATGTTAGTGTTGAATATATAACAATAACTGCAACCAACATTAAAGGCTCCTCAACAAATGAGAGCTTTTTATTGAGCATAGAAAATGAGTAAAAAAGCATTTATGGCGGTTTTGATGATTTTGATTTTGAATAGTTTAGCAGCTTTTGCCAAGCAGGCGCAATTTGATGAAAAAAATTGGAATGAAAACGTCAATGACCAACAACAAATAGACTTAGCCATAGATAAAGGGCACAAAGTATCAAGGGAACAATTTACCTTGGCATCAGAAGCGAAAAAAGAAAAATATGTTTTGGGAAAAAATTATGATAATGGCGATGAAAACCAAAGGCAAGAATTAAGGCAAGCTGTGATGGGACAACCTGCTCTTCTGCCTCAGGCAAGAAAAAATTTAGTCACATATTTTCAAACAGAGGATTTCAGTACGGATGAAAGTAAATCATTTTTCAGAAGCCTATCTAATATTCACATAGATTTTGTAAATGATAATCTGGGCTTTTTCGAAAAATATGCCGAAAAGGCTGAAACTGTAAAATTCCAAAAATTTCAAGGAAAGCTTAAGTATGACGACAAAAGTTTTATGTTTGTTCTTAAAGACTCTGGAAACGAGATTTCTTTTTTTTTCTTAAAACAAAAGCTTGATGAAGGCTACCTTATTGAAGTTGATAAGGATGGCAAAATCAAATATATTAAAGAAGATAAAGCTAACAAAAAAATATACGAAATTGTATTGACTGATGCAACATATGTAAGAGAACAAGACTCTATTAAGAATGAACTTAGGACTGGAAAGATAACATACTCAAAGGAAAAGCCACCTATAGTAATCCCAGATAACTGCCTAGATTGTTCCGTTCAAGTGTTAGATAATGGGCAGCTTCTTGTTAAAGGTTCGAATTTCCCAATTCCTAATGTTGGCGTTTTACAGGGACTTAGTAGTTCAGCAACTGCTACACCAGACTTTATAAAAATCTTAAAAATCTATGAGGAACCATTCAAAGTTGAATCAATAAATGTAAAAAAAGAGGATAATAAAATAATATTGGAAAGGGCATTTGGAAAAGCGACTATAACGGAGGATAGAGTTTTAATCGAGTCACTTTCTTCTATAGTTACAGAAGATGGAAGATTTAGCGTATCTCCTATCAGAAAAACACAATTTGTAACTTTTATAGATTTTAAACAAGTAGCATTCTTCAATGATAATCTTCCCCATTCGGGTGAGGTAATTTCTTACATTCAAAGCAGCCCTGAGAGTGGCGTTGCCAGAATTGTGCCAAGATACAACCAGCATATTATAGCAGACCTCAAAGTTGATGCTGAAGGCAATCCAACTCACAGATTTAAAGTCATTGACATAGACAGCTTAGGAGGAAAGGTTGAAGTAAATGAAGGAAAAACAACTATTGTTTCTGAAAATGGAGAGCTAAAAAGCAAGCATCTTCCAAAAACTTACGTAATAACAAGTACTGGATACTACGCGTCAGAAGATAGTATTGGAAAATGCACAACAACATGCTTTGAAGTCATAAAAACCCTAGGTATAGACAGAGAACCAGTATTAATTTTAAACATACAAAAATTGAATGAATGGTATAAATCAAGTAGAGATACTACTAGAAAAATAGACACTTCGGACTTGGATTTCTCAACTGCATCGTCTTATTTGATATCATTGTATAGCAGAGATGCTTCAGAAAAAGTTTTGGATGCAATAGTTTCTTATGGCGACAAATCATTGCCAATTTTGGATAAATTAATCCAAGATAGGAGTGTTGATGTCATACCATTGATAGAAAAAATCTACAAGTTAGGCACCCCAGATTCTAATAATAAAATTAGTGTGTACTTAAGTGATAGCAATTTAATAGTTCCAACAGCCATAGCAATAGGGAAATCAAAAGACCAAAGGGCAATTGGGATATATGAGCAGGTTATAAAAGGTGATTTGCAGGCTAGTGAGTTTGAGATGCAATCAATTGCATCAAATCTGTTAAAATACGAGACTGATGTTGCTGAAGAACTTATAGAAAAGGCTTTAGCAAGCGACAAAAAGGAAATCAAGTATGGAACAGCAATTGCACTGGCTGAGAATAAGGACGAAGGAAAAGATAGTGGAACATTAAAGGCACTTTATGCAAGAATTGTAGACAATGATGAGAAAAATGAAGATAGAATAAGAGCTGTAAAATTGCTGACTGGTTTTGAATTAAGGACTACAAGAGAGCTAGTCCAAGATGCGCTGATTAAAGGTGACGAGAAAACAAAACAGATTGTGGGTATTGGGCTATTGCCAGATGTACCTCAAAGAATAAACTTAGAATTCAAGCCTCCAGAGGAACGCCAAGAAGAAACTAAAAAATCATTTTATTCAAGATTAAATGAAAGGGCAAGGACAAGAGCATTAGAAACTTTAGAAGGAATGTTATTAGAAAAAGATCCAGCCAAGTTTCCAGAGGGAAATGCACAGGATATAGCTATATTTTTGGCATTTTTTGGTGATGAAAAAGCAAAATCTGAAATAAAATCCACATTTGAAAAAGCCTTAATCAGTGAAAATAAGCAAGCTAGGTATGCAACAGCTTTAGGCATAGCTAAAGCAGAGAGGGCAGATGATTTTCCCAATACATTAGCAGTTTTAAAAGAAATAGCATTAGATGATGATACCAAAAAAGCTGAAAAGACAGACGCCATGGAGTTTATAATGACCCATAAAGATAGAGATGTTGCAAAAAATACACTAAAAGATATTTATCAGCAATCAAGGGAAGAGCCTATAAAAGATGCAGCATTGACACAATTAGCAAGACTCGGCGATTTATCAATCATGGAAGATTTGCTGAAATCAATAAAAAATCCTGAAGAAAGTGGATTTATTAAAGCAGAACTAACAGTAACGGTAGTTGTGGGGGAAAATCCAAGAGATAAATTTTTGGATGCCTTGGAAATGCTGTTTAGGATTGACCCTAAAGCAGCAAGAGAAGCTTTAGAAAAAATAGCTTATACAGATGAGTTTGTTGCTTCTTTAAAGAAACTTTCAAAAGATTATGGATATTTATTTGATAGATTGGATTATGATTCAATATTAGAATTTTCTAGAAAGCCAGAATTTTTCAGTAAAATTGATGGAAGATTAAAGGACCTTGAAGGTGAATCTTTTGATTTGAAAGATGCAGTAATTATCTTAAATGCCCCTGATGAGCTAATGTCAAAATCAAAAGCTGATTTAAAAAAAGAGCTTGATCTAGCTTTTAAAGATAAGATAATTGAAAAAAGAACAGATTTTAATGGGATTTGGTATAGAGAGGACTGGCAAAATGCAAGAGACAAGCTTACAAAACTTGAAATGATTAAAGTAGCTATAATGGAAAAAGCCTGGAGTGAAGGAAGTTATAAGATTGTTTATGACGAGTCAAATACAGACCATCCAGAGTTACGAGGCAAAGAATTAACTATGAAAGACTTAATAGATTTGGACATAAAAGAAGACAAAACAGAACTTGGCGGGGTAATACAATACATTGATGGGCAGGTTGTATTTAGAATATTCGACCCGCATGACAAAAAAGAAAATGGTGTCCATGCAATGAAAGAAAGCACCATAAATCAAAATAGGTTATCCTCATTAGGAAATTTCCATTTGCATGCTGTAAAGGAAGTTGCATCAAACTTTGCTGGACCCAGTTGTGGTCCTGGTGGCGGGGCTGATTGTGGAGCTGCTGTTGCCAAAAGATTTGATGAATATGTTTTGACACCGGTTAAAAGTGGCGTAAATCTTGATTATCTGAACCCTAGACTGACTGTTGTTGACTTAGGAGTAAGAGGGATACAATAAATGCACAACAAAACCATAGAGCAAGTCATTAAAGAACTAAACTCGTCAGAAAAAGGATTAAGCCAAAAAGAAGCAGAAGAAAGGCTCAGGCAATATGGCTTGAACGAGATAAAGGAATCAAAAAAAGTTCCGCCGTGGAAAATTTTTCTTAACCAGTTCAAGAGCGTTGTGCTCTTGATCCTGATTGCAGCTACATTGATTTCAGCTTTTCTTAAGGAGTACATTGATGCAATAGTCATCCTGGTAATCATCATTCTGATAGCTGTGCTCGGATTCATTCTTGAATACAGGGCGGAAAAGGCGATTGAGGCATTGAAAAAGATGTCATCGCTAAAAGCAACTGTCATAAGAAACAATCAAAAGAAAGAAATTGATGCAAAACAGCTTGTTCCCGGGGACATAATAGCCGTAGAAACCGGCAACAGGGTTCCTGCAGACGCAAGATTGCTGGAAGTTTTTAATTTGCAGGCTCAGGAAGCGGCTTTGACAGGCGAATCGCAGCCTGTCAAGAAAAATGCAGGCGCTCTGCCGGAAAAAACAGCTATGGCTGACATGAAAAACATGATTTTCTCAGGCACGGTTATAGTGAGCGGAAGGGCAAAGGCAGTGGTTGCCGGAACCGGCATGAAGAGCGAAATAGGCAAAATAGCGGCAATGATAGAAGAGGTCAAGCCCGAGCCCACTCCTTTGCAGAAGAAGATGGACAATCTTGGAAAGTTTCTTGGCAAGGTGGTCATTGGAATTGCTGTCCTGATTTTCACAATTGGTATGTTTTTCCATGAAAAGCCCCTGCTTGAAATGCTGATCTTCGCCGTTGCTGTAGCAGTGGCTGCAATTCCTGAAGCGCTGCTTGCAATCGTTACCATGTCCCTGGCGCTTGGCACCCAAAGAATGCTGAAAAGAAACGCATTGATAAGAAGGCTTCCAAGCGTAGAAACATTGGGCTCTACAACAGTCATATGCACTGACAAGACAGGCACATTGACTATGAACCAGATGACTGTCAAAAAAATTTTTGCAAACGGCAAAATAATTGATGTTTCCGGCTCCGGATATGGGACAAAAGGGCAATTCACTTGGAAAAACAAGCCGGTGAAGATTGGCGAGATTGGGCAGCTCCTCCTGATAGGTTCTCTCAACAACAACTCTGAGCTTAAGGAAGGCAGCATTATTGGTGACCCGACTGAAGGCTCTTTGATAGTCAGCGCGGAAAAGGCCGGCCTTGCCAAAAAGGATCTGGACAGGGAATTTCCCAGAGTAGGGGAGATAGAATTCACAAGCGAAAGAAAGATGATGACAACGCTGCACAGCCATCATGGTGAAAAGCTTGCTTATGTCAAAGGCGCTCCTGAGGTAGTCCTTAAACTGTGCAGCTACATCCTTGTGGACAACAAGGTCAAAAAGCTGAATGACAGCATGAAAAAGCAGATTCTTGAAATCAACAGGGAGTTTGCAAATGACGCCTTGAGGGTTCTAGGTTTTGCATACAAGACTATTGTCACAGACAAAAATCCCGAAAAAAACCTCATTTTTGCAGGCTTGCAGGGAATGATTGACCCGGCAAGGCCGGAAGCCAGAATAGCGGTTGAGAAATGCAAAAATGCAGGCATAAAGGTTGTCATGATCACAGGAGACCATGAGATAACCGCAAAGGCAGTGGCGAAGGAGATAGGCCTTGATGGAAAATCAATGACAGGCCAGCAGCTTGAAGATATGCAAAATCTTGACGGGATTGTGGATGAAATCGCGATATTCGCAAGGGTGAATCCCGAGCACAAGATAAAAATTGTTGATGCGCTTAAGAAAAAGGGCCATGTTGTTGCAATGACCGGCGACGGCGTAAATGACGCGCCTGCGCTGAAAAAAGCCGACATAGGGATTGCAATGGGAATAACAGGGACTGATGTCGCAAAGGAAGCGTCTTCTATGATTTTGCTCGATGACAACTTTGCATCAATAGTGGACGCAGTTGAGGAAGGAAGGGGAGTTTATGACAACATAAGGAAATACATGGGATTTTTGCTCTCCGGCAATATTGGGGAAGTGCTGATAATCTTCCTCGGCATAATATCCGGATTGCCGCTGGTCCTTACAGCAACGCAGATCCTCTTCATCAACCTTGTTACAGACGGATTGCCGGCCCTTGCCTTGAGCGCAGACCCCTTTGAGCCGAAGGCAATGGCAAGAAAGCCAAGAAAGCAAGATGAGTCATTGTTCAAGGGGTTGAATCCTTTTTTGGTTTATTACCCCATTGCGCAGGTTTCAGTAGCGCTTTCCATGTTCACCTATATATTTTTCACCGAAGGCAATTTGGCAAAGGCCCAGACAGCTGTATTTCTAACCATTGGCATGTTTGAGCTTTACCAATCCATTGCATCAAGGTCGACGATATATCCTGTATTTAAAGTTGGGATGTTCAAAAATAAATTTCTTATCATGGCATTCATAAGCTCCTTTACAATCATGGCAGCCTCAGTATTTATTCCGCCTTTGGGAAAATACCTTGACATGCACCTGATTGCCCTGCCGATGTTTTTGTTCATAGTTGCTGTCTCAAGCGTAGGGGCATTTATAATCGAGTCGTGCAAATATTACAAGACAAGGAATGAGGCAATTGAAGCAGCTGATGCTTAAAGTTTAAATATGGCGCTTTACTTCTAAGCCACATGAACGATTTCAAGCAGGCATGTATTGAGATAGTTGAAGAAGTTAAGAAAAGCAATCCAAAGACCCGGCATGAGCTTAATCAGCTGAAATTAAAGGTCCTGAACAAGCGCAAGTTTGACGGGCTGAATCAAATCCCGAAAAACGCGGACATTTATTTTGCAGCATCTGAAAAGGAAAGGGAAACTTTCAAGGAATTGCTTTCCTTAAAGCCAGTAAGGACCATAAGCGGCGTTTCTCCGATTGCATTGATGTCAGAGCCGTATCCATGCCCGCACACAATTAAGGGAATAGGGCCATGCACTTATTGCCCGGGGGGCCCGGGCTCTCCGTTTGGTGATGTGCCTCAAAGCTACACAGGCAAAGAGCCTTCTACAAGAAGAAGCATAAGGAACAGTTACGACCCTTATCTCATTGTCTTCAACAGGCTGGAGCACTATGTTGCAATGGGCAAGGTGCCGGACAAGGCCGAGCTTATAATCCAGGGAGGCACTTTTACTTTCTTCCCGAAGGCGTACCAGGAATATTTTGTGAAGTACGCATTAAAGGCAATGAATGACTTCTCAAAACTATTTTTTGATGAAAAGGGAGGCATTGACATGCTGAAGTTCAAGGAATTCTTTGAATTGCCGAGAGTAATGGATGATGAAGACAAGAGAACAAAAAGAATACAGCAGAAATTGAAGTGCATTAAAAATCTTGATTTAAGCAGCCTGGAAACTGGGGAGAAAATTGATAGGCTATTTGAAGATAGGGATTTTTTCAGTGAACAAAGCGCAATAAGCATATCGAAACACAATGAGTTGCTAAATGAAAATGCAAATGTTATCGCAATAAAAAATGTCCAAAACAGGCTAAATGCGGAAGACAATCAAAATATTTCGCTAAAGCGAATCCAAAAAGAGAATGAAACAGCATTGATAAGATGCGTCGGCCTCACAATAGAGACAAAAAGCGACTTTGGCAAGCTGTACCATGGAAACCTGATGCTTGAGCTTGGATGCACAAGGGTTGAGATTGGAGTACAGTCAATTTACAACAATGTCCTTGAGGCAACTAACAGGGGAAACACAGTTACTGACAACCTAGAGTCAATAAGAATCCTGAAAGACTTGGGTTTTAAAATCAATGCCCATTACATGCCGGGCCTGCCTTTGACAACAAAAGAGATGGACCTTATCGGGCTGAAAACATTGTTCGAAAATCCAGACTACAGGCCGGATATGCTGAAAATATACCCATGCATGGTGATGGAAGGCACCAAACTTTATGAAGATTGGAAAGCGGGCAAATTCAATCCATTGACAACAAAGGAAGCTGCTGAGATAATAGCGGAAGCAAAAAGATTTGTTCCTGAATGGTGCAGGATTATGAGGGTTCAAAGGGACATTCCTACATTTGCAACAGCTTCTGGGGTCGACAGGACTAATTTGAGGCAGTATGTGGAAAAAATATGCAAGGAAAAAAACATCAAGTGCAGATGCATAAGGTGTAGGGAAGCAGGGTTCCATATAAAAAATGAAAAAATTGACCTGAAAAATGTCCAAATAAAGATAACTGAGTACAGAGCGTCAAATGGAAAAGAGTTCTTCATCGCTGCAGAGCAAAGCGGCATTTTGTTCGGCTTCATAAGAATGAGGTTTGCCTCCCAATTTCTAAGAGAAGAAATAACACAATCTTCTGCATTGATTAGGGAACTGCATGTATTTTCGGCTGCAGCCCAGATTGGAAAAAGAGCAGAAGACAGCTTCCAGCACCGCGGCATTGGAAAAAATCTTTTAATGAAGGCAGAGGAGATTGCAACGCAAAATGGAAAGGACAAAATGGTCATTATTTCCGGCATTGGCGCGAGAGAATATTTCAGGAAGCATAATTACGAGCTTGAGGGTGTTTATATGGTGAAGAGGCTGTAAATGGGGCACCAATCAATCACCGAAAGCGGCAAAGAAGTTCATTTCAAGGAGAAATTTGTAGAGCGCTACTCAAAGCTTACAGACTGGGAAGAGTTCAAGAAAAGCTCATTATCATTCTTGAAGCGCTCGATAAGAGTGAATACCTTAAAAATCCAAGTCAGGGAATTAAAGGAAAGGCTGGAAAAAAGCTGGAATCTTGAGCCCATACCATGGTGCAAAGAAGGCTTCTGGATTGAGCACATAAAAAAGGAAAGACGAGACATAGGAAACCTAATCGAGCATTCTCTGGGTTATTTCTACACGCAGGAAGCAGCCTCTATGATTCCCCCCATAGTTCTTGAGCCAAAGCCAAGTGAAATAGTGCTTGACATAGCAGCATCTCCCGGCTCAAAAACCACCCAAATTGCGCAATACATGCAAAACAAAGGTATTTTGATAGCAAATGACTACACTTATGAGAGAATGAAGCCATTGTCAATAAACCTGCAAAGATGCGGTGTCACAAATGCAGTTATCACCTTGATGGAAGGCCAATGGTTTAAAAAAACAGGGATAGAATTTGATAAAATCCTTGTTGATGCTCCATGTTCCGGCACCGGCACGATTAGAAAGAGCCTTAAGACAATCGGCATCTGGAACCCCGACATGGTGAGAAGGCTTTCAATAACTCAAAAGCAGCTGATAGAGACAGGCTTTAATCTGCTGAAGGAAAACGGAATAATGGTTTATTCAACCTGTTCTCTGGAGCCTGAAGAAGATGAGGGAGTTGTCGATTTCCTGCTCAAAAAGTATGAAAATGCAAAGCTAGAAGAGATAAAGCTGAACATCACCAGAAGTCCGCCGATTCCCGAGTTTGAAAACAAGAGTTATTCTGATGAAATCAAAAAATGCCTGAGAATATGGCCGCAAGACAATGATACAGAGGGTTTTTTTGTGGCTAAGATAAAGAAGATATGATTTCTAAGAAATTTGACGGCGAACTAATCTAAATTTTTTGTGCAAATAGAAGCTAGCTACTTTAAACATATGTCCAAGATTTCCCCATCTAAGATGACTTTCTTCATGTCTTGTAGGAATATCTTCAGAAACTCTGACAGCACCGATAGGAAAATTATCAAAATCCATAACTTCAAGCTCTAAGCCTGGTCTTAATTTCCTTACATTTTTTAAAGTATGATCAGTACCAGAGACATTAAAGCGTGCACCTCCTATATTTTTAAGATAAGGTACAAAATAAACACCATCACGCCTTCTTTCCAGTATCCCGACTAAAAAGTCTCCAGGGGCATGATAAACAGGAGATATATCACCTAGATTCTGCAAAACAGAAGTTTCAGATCTCGCGAATTGACCTGGAAGCCTGCTTGTATAAGTCGAAATCATAAGAAAAACTAGGCGTTTTTGGCGCCGTTCCTCATGCCATTGCCGTTCATCTGCAGCTCCTTTATCTTGGTTCTCAAGAATTCAATGGTCTTGGTGTTATCCTGATGGTTCAAGATATTTCCGCACTCAGGGCACCTGTACTCAAGATCAACTGCCTTTTCAAATCCGACTCTTACGCATGCATTAGGGCACAGGTAAAAGTTGCCAAGATTAGCCTCTTCCTCCCTAAGCCTGTAAGTGTATTTTGAAAGCTTATCTCTTGTGGTCTTGTCCAGCAATTCCTTGATCTTTCTTTTGTTAAATGTCCAGTAGCTTATATACCATCCCTTCTGCCTGTCCTTTTTCCTGTAGTAGCTTACAAGGTTATAGTTGTAAAGCCTGTAAAGGATGTTCCTTACATCATGGATGTCCCTGTCCACCTTTTCAGCTATCTTGAAATCAGAAATGTTTTTCTTGTCTTTCAGGTACTCAATTATCTCTATAGAATCTTCCCCTACAACTTCCTTTACTGTATCGTATATTTTTGCGTTTGTCAGTTTCATCATGATCCTTGGTGAAATGATAAAAGTAAAATCCCGTCCTTTTAAGCAGAGCGCAGAAGAAAAGAGGCGATGGAAAAACTCCTACTGTCCCTTTAAAAGGCGGGATAAGTTTAATATGAAGTTTATCTCTATTTCTACAACTCTGTGCATTTCCACCCCATTTTCTCCAATTATTGATTAAATATGAACTGCAATAGACATAAGAAGTTCTATTGCATATGGATTGAGCACTTGTTATATATAAAGTTTATTGTTATTTAATACATATATTCTAATATGGAATTTATATAACATAGCCGGTATTTAAAGATTTCTGCCAATATTTTTATAGGCATCCAATTTGCGTCAGAATATGCCAAAAGAAAAAAGCTGCGGCGCTCTAGTATTTAAACGATACAAAGACGGCATCAAATACCTCCTTCTGCATTATAAAGCTGGCCACTGGGATTTTCCAAAAGGCCATATGGAGAAAGATGAGAAGGAAAAGATGACTGCTTCAAGGGAACTAAGGGAAGAGACTGGCATAGAAGACGCTGAATTTGTTGATGAATTCAGGGAAGTAATAAGCTATTATTACAAAAGAGATAGTGAAACCATCTTTAAGGAAGTCGTTTTCTTTCTTGTGCAGTCAGCGACAGATGAAGTCCGGCTTTCCAGCGAGCATATCGGCTATGCATGGCTTAATTACGGGCATGCAGAGAAAAAGCTGACTTTCAGCAATGCAAAGGAATTGCTGAAAAAAGCTGACAAATTTGTGAACGGCTCCAAGTTTCGTTTTGCGCTCGACTCGCGGCGTCAAATGCCAAGTTAAAGTTCAACAATGTCTGCTGTTTCTTTTCCCGCTTCCGGTGCTGCGCCAAACACAATTTCAAAGAGTTGGGAAACTTTACAGAAGAATATTCAGCACGCTGCACCAGGTTCAATAATCTTATTTCACCCTCACGGTCTCCAGATTCCTTGGAGCTACTGTCTCAATCCTGAACCCTTTGTGTATAGAACTGGCTAAATCCAGGCACCTGGAATTCTCGCCGTGGTTTATGATGACCTTTTTGGGCCTGGGCTCGCACTTCGCTACAAAATTCATCAGCTGATTCCTTGAGGAATGCCCAGAAAAGCCCTCAACTGTATGCACCTGCATCTTTATCTGCAAAGTCTCCGGCCTTCCTCCATCAGAAAATGTGAATTCCCTCTCTCCAAGCTGGATTCTTCTTCCCATAGAGCCGTCGCCTTGGTAGTTGACAAATCCCATTGAATTCCTGGGGTTGTCGCAGAGATGCTTCAAATATTCAACAGACGGGCCTCCGGTCAGCATTCCCGATGTCGCTATTATCACGCAGGGGCCTGTCTCCTCAATGACCTGCTTTCTCTCCTCCTGGGAGCCCACTCTTTTGAAGATACTGTGCATGAAGGGATTTTGGTCTTTATGAAATATAAGTTTCCTTACGTTATTGTTTAAATATTCGGGATAAGCTGTGTGGATTGCAGTCACGTCCCAAACCATACCATCGATGTAAACAGGGATTGGCTGCATTCTCCCTTCCCTCACCATCTGCTCCACTGCAAGCATAACTTCCTGGGCCCTTCCAACACCAAGAGTAGGAATCAGCACTTTTCCGTTTCTTTCTGTCGTGTCTTTTATAACTTTCATCAGCTCCTCGTCAGTTTCCTGCCTGTGGGGCATGATATTGTCCTTCCCCCCATAAGTTGCTTCAAGCATAAGCGTCTCAAGCCTTGGGAACATTGTAACAGCGGGCTCCAGCAGCAGTGTCTTGCCGTATTTCTGGTCGCCGGAATAAAGAATATTATGCAGCCCGTTTCCTACATGCAGATGCACCATCGCGCTTCCCAAAATATGCCCTGCATTGTACATTGTTATCCTTATATCCGGAGTCACGTCGCTGACTTCATCATATTCAAGGGTTATTGTGTGCTTCACCATCTCCTTTACTTCTTCTGTCGTGAAAATCGGATCCTGCCCCTCTGCTCTCTGGATTTTTATATAGTCAAGCAGAAGCAAGGCAGAAACATCTCTTGTGGGTTCTGTGCAATAAACAGGCCCCTTGTAGCCGTACTTGAATAAGTATGGAATGAATCCGCAGTGGTCTATGTGCGAATGACTTAAAATAACTGCATCCAGGTCATTTATGTTGAATTCAGGAGCCTCAAGATGGGGGTATGGCTTGCTTGAATCAGCAACGTTGATGCCGCAATCAAGCAAAACCCTTGACTCCGGGGTCTGCAGGAATATGCAGCTTCTTCCAACTTGCCGACCTGAGCCAAGGTAAGTCATTCTTATCCATTCGTTCTTCTTTTCCCTTATCCACCCGTCATAAATTCGATGGCCTACCTTGTCAAGGAATTTTCTCCTGTAGTCGCTGTTCTGGTATAAAACAGCCCTAATGTTTTCTATCAGCTTTGAGCGTATGGCAGGCTTTCTCCTTATCAAAGGCACCCACAATGTTCTTGTCCTTATTTCCCTTAAGATAGCCCCCTGCTTTCCTATCGCAATTCCCGGCTTGTCTGCCTCGACAATGACTCTGCTCCTTTGGGAATCAAAAATCACCTGGTCAACTCCTGCCTCTTCCGGAATGATTGAGCGTATTATCTTTTCAGCTTCTTCCATTTCCATAGTGACGCTTGGATCAGGCCTCAGCTCAACCCTTTTCTTTATGTCGTCAACTATCCTTTTTATTATGCCGCTGTTGTTCAGGAAAAAATCCTTGTCTTTCGTGTAGAGCACTATGTTGGCCCCCTCAAAGTTCACATCGCTTATCCTGTTCTCAGGCAAATTTTTCAGGATTTCCTTTATTATGTCCGCCATTTTAGAATTTTTATTGTTCAATTATGGTTTTGGTAATGTACAGACTAATGTTAAACTAATGTGATGCTTAATGTTGGCTATCTTTCACAACGCAATTATACAAATTTTTTAAAAAATCGAAAATCAGCTAATCATTCCCATTAAGAATGCTCATACCTCAATCTTGTACTCTATCTCCTTTGAAAATACTTTTCTGACGCCGTCTTTTGTGATTGACACTATGTCTATCCCGTTGCCGGAAGCGATGTCCCTCTGCACTGCCGCGTTTATTCCCTTGGCAGCGAGCTTGACCCCTTCCTCCACGCTCAATCCTTTTTTGTACAGTGTTTCCATGACTCCAAAAGCCATTACAGAGCCGGAGCCTGAAGAGATGTAATCATCAACTTCCACGATCGAGCCGTCAGGGCTAAGGTCATAGAGATGGAAGCCCGTTGAATCCTTTCCCCCTATGATGAAATGGGATATTCCGGGAATCAGGCTGAGCTTTCTTATGTTGCTGTACACAAAGTTCGCAAGCAGGTTAGCTGCTTCCTTCACGCTTGTTTCCCTGCCTGTCCTTATGTCCTTAAGCCTAAGCTCTGCCTTGAGATATTTGGTCAGTAATTGGACATCAGAAACAGTGCCTGCAACAGTGACAGATATGTTTTCAGTTATATTGACTATCTTGTCAAATTTCTTCCATGCTATCAGGTAGCCTGAAGTTGCCCTCTTGTCCGCTGCCAGCACAAGCCCGTCCTTGCAGACCAAGCCTATAGTTGTCGTGCCTGTCTTCAATTCTTGATTCATTTTAGAACTTATTAGAATTTCTTAATATCCTGTTATATTGAAGTAGTATTTAAAGGTTGTGGTATGTTTTTACTTCAAACTCTCCTCAAAAAGAACGTTTACGGCATTTACAAACATCGGGCTGTCTATCCAGATTGCGACTTCGTAATCAGGAGCCACATTGTTTTGGGAGACTATGAAAAGCATTTCCCTTCCGTCAGTTGCCACGAAGCTTGAATGGGCATTGTATTCGGCATGCTCAACATTCTGCAGCTTTTTCGCCAGCATTTTATTTTGAGGGCAGTACAATCTTGCCTTTACTCCTTTTTTTGCAAATTCCTGCATGAAATTCTTCAGCAGCTTGACGCTCCTCTCGGAGTTTTCATTTGTGGAAACAATCACAATCCTAGACTGTGCCCTGGATATCATGTCCTTGATGTTCCTGTTTATTGCCGCCCTTCCAACAACAGATTTTGAGATGCTTGAGATGTCAACATGCTGCACTCCGGTCTTGTGGAGCAATTCAAGCTCCTTGAATTCCTCTGTCTCTTTTATGTTTTCATATTGGGATGCCAGTTGGTCGGCCTCGTCCTTTATATTTTTCTTGACTCTTTCAAGGATCGCATCAGGCTCTACAGCAAGGTATTTTATCGGCTTGCCTATCTTCATTATGATGAAGCTCTTCTTTTCCAAAGACTCAAGAACATCGTAGCACCTGCTTCTTGGCACTCCGCTTATATCAGCAAGCTCGCCTGCAGAAGCAATCCCCCTGCTCAGCAGCGCTGTCCAGATTTTAACTTCATAGATATTCAGCCTAAAATTCTTCCTTAAGTCCTGCAAAAATTCCTTCTGCAATTGCATCTTCATCACAAAGTACTAATTGCTTATTTATAAAGCTTTCTATATGTAACTACTTTTAAGGGGTTATATTAGAATCTGGAAAAATCAAAATAAAAAATTAGGAAAAATTTAAGCCCTTCTTCTGAACAGATTGACTATCAAGATTATTCCCACAATAACCGCAATTATCTCAGCAATTATGATTCCGGTGACAAAGGCATTGCTCTTGAACAGGCTCTCGCTTGTTACAGTTGTTCCCGCGGGAGCGGTTGGCTGCACAACTGTCGTTGTGGCTTTGCCGGTTGTGGGCGTGATTACTGTGACATCCTCGCCTTCGCTATTTTCGTTAGATGCCTGCTTGCCTGCTGCGCAATCAGTCACTGTCAATGTGGCTATTTGTTCTGTCTTTTTCCTGTCTTCATCGTATAAAACCCTTGTGATTACTGGGTAGCTTCCCGCTTCAGCCTCCTTCGGGACGCTAAATGAAAATGCATTTGAAAATCTGCTTTCATCCTCGTTAGGCTCGGCTGTCAATTCAGCAACGTTCTGGCTCAAGTCAATTTCCAAATCAGGGTTTAGAACCTGCACCTTTATGTCCTCCTCGTCTTCATTTCCGATATTTATGGCAGTTGTAGCAACTTGCACATTCTTCCTGTTGCAGGAGACCTCGGCAGGGCTCAATGTGTTTCTGGTTATCATTAGCTTGTGGCTTTCTTTGTCGACTTCAAGTTTTAGGTTCATGCTTATGTCCTGGCTAGTCCCGTTCTCGTCGTCGCCTTCTGCAGTTATAACAACATCAAACGAATCTTCCTCAACCTCGATAGGCACCTCGAATTTCAGGGTCACCCTCTTGTCAGCATTAGGCCTTAAGTCAAATGACTTTGACTCCTCTTCCAAGTCATCCCCATCATCTATCCCCTCAATGGTGACTGTCACGGTTACGTCCTCAATTTTCAAATCCTCAGCGCTTGTATAGTTATTCCTCGTCTCTACCCTGAACTCAACTGCATCTCCAGGATCCGCTTCGTCATCTATAGTTTCTCTGTCCCTCAGGTTTTTTGAGGTTTTTGAGCCAACCTTAACATCAACATCAGAAAATTGCAGCGCCTGCCTAGATGCATACGCGAAGCCCATTATCAAAATAAAAACTACAAAACCCAGCATAAACAACCTTACAACTGCTTTCATTCTGCTCATTGTAAAAAGCCTTCACTATTTAAATTTTACTATTTTTAAATGGTAACTCTAGAAGAATATCAGCTTGGCCGCAAGGGCTATGCTGACAGGCACAAGTATAAACTTCAGCCATATCGGCTTAAATTTCAGGATTAAGATTGCACCGACATATCCTCCCAAAATGTTCACAATGAATAAAGGTATGCCGATTCTATAATCAATCATCCCCTGATAAATGAAAACTAGCGTGGCTATAATAGAGATAGGCAAAATTGCCGCTTTTTGGTTCGCAACAGCCTGGTGGAAGCCCAATCCGTAAGCAAGTACAAGCACAAAAATCATTATGGTCGCTGCTCCGCCCCCAACAATGCCTACGTAGCTTCCGATAAAAAATCCGGCTAGCGCGCTCAGGGCATGGTGCCTGAAAGTGACCTTATGCCTTTCTCCCTTTGGCCTTAGTTTTTCTTCAAATAATGCAAGAACTGAAATTCCTATTATAAATACCCCTATGATATTTTCAAGCGCATTTTCACTGATATACTTAAGAAATGAAGCCCCGATCAGAGTGCCTAGTGTTCCTGCTATCGAAAGCGGCAGGACATATTTTGGCTCAATTTTTTGGTTTCTTGAAAGCATGCGTATATTGCCGAGGCCTATCCCAATCATTGAAAATCTTCCGGTTGCAACGGCAATGTGGATTGGAATTCCAAGAAACACCATGACAGGCACCATAATCACCATTGCCATGCCAGCCATTGTGCCCATTATTGAAGAGAGAAAGCTTGCAACAAGAAGCAAAGCAAGGCTGACAGCATCCATCCGTTTCCGGCCCTACAGAAAGTTTATAAATCTTATTCTAACAAATATTTTTATGGTTGGAAATATCCCGAATTTCACGAAGATTGACGTTTTGAGATGCTTTTTGAGGTTCAGCAAAAATATAAGCCGGCAGGAGCTTTCAAGGGACTTGGAGCTTGGCGAAGGGACCGTGAGGACAATCCTGGAAACGCTAAAATCCAAAAAACTGCTCGATTCAAACAAGAAAGGGCATTTCTTAAGTAAAAATGGCGAAAAAATTTTGGGCCAAATAAGCAGTTTTATAAAATCAGTAAAAAGCATAAAGAGCAGAAACCTCTATCCTGATTTAGAGAAAATTGGGGTGCAGCTAAAAGGAAACTCCGCTCTTAAAGAGACCTACAAGCTGAGGGACATGGCAGTTAAGCATGGGGCTGAAGGCGCCTTGATTCTTGAATTTGACGGCAGATTGAAGGTTCCGGACTCAAATTTCGAGCAGGATTGCAGGGAACTGGAAAGATTATTTGATTTCAGCAAGGAGGATCTTCTTGTGATGTCCTTTTCAAAAGAAAAAAGAAAGGCGGAGAATGGCGCTTTGGCAATTGCCATTGAGCTTAGCAGCGCATTAAAAAAGTTTATAAGCGAGCTGTGAAAAGAGGGTTCATGCTGGTTGTAAGCTGTTCTCATGGAGCGCATTTAGGGAGTAAAATAGCGAAATTACTTGGTAAAACGCATTCCAGCCTGATTGCCGACAAGTTTCCCGATGGCGAATTAAGGGTTAAGCTTGATTGTGATGTTAAAAACAGGAATATTGTTTTTGTACAGTCATTTTACAGGGATGTAAGCGACTGCATTGTTGAAATTATACTGGGAGCGCATACTGCAATAGAGCTTGGCGCAAAAAAAGCTGTTTTGATTGCCCCGTATTTTCCTTATATGAGGCAGGACAAAAGATTTCAAAGAGGAGAGGCAATAAGCCAGAGAATAATTGCAAGCCTTGTTGACAAATATTTTGATGAAGCCTATATACTCGACCCCCATCTGCATAGAGAGACAAAACTGGAGCACATTTTCAAAATAAAAGCCAATAAGCTGACCGCCAATAAGCTGATTGCAGGGTACATCAAAAAAAACATCCCTAATCCTGTCATCATCGGGCCTGATGGGGAAAGCTACAAGTGGGCAAGGAATGTCGCGGAGATGCTTGGAGTTGAATCAAGAATATTAAAGAAAAAAAGATATTCTTCTTACCATGTTGAAGTAAGATTAAACAAGAAAATTGATTTAAATGGCAGGAATGTTGTTATTGTTGATGACATAATCAGCACAGGGCATACAATACTTGAGACTGCAAAAAGGCTTAGAAGGCTTGGGGCAAAAAAAATTTATTGCATCTGCGTCCATGGGATTTTTGCCAATGGTGCATTGGAAAAGCTCAGAAAAGCCGGAATTAAAGTCATTTCAACAAATACAATTCCAAGCAAAGTTGCGAAGATTGATGTAAGCGGAGTGATTGCCGGGAGCTTGAAGTAAGCTTTATAAATATTAATCTTCCACTCGTTTAAATGCCACAATTACTGCTTGTCGAGCCAATTGCATACTGGCAAAATCTCTTGAAGCCTCCTCTGGAAGCCATTGTAGGGACTGGCAACATTGTGCCATCCCAATATTTGGAGGATGCCGTTTCAAAGCTGGGAAGAGAATATGCTGCAGGCATTTTCACCATCGCCATGGCAAGAAACAGCGGAAGCCAGATAGAGCCGAGACTGGGGCTGGAACTTGCGGAAAGGGTTTCGGCTGTGTGGAACGGTTATGACAAAATAGCCATGGTAATCGATGACCTAGGGATGTTGCCAGAAGTGCTTGCTAAAGGAATAACAAAGGTTTATAGCAAAGTTAAGCCGCAAGGGGAGATAAGAAGAAAAGTAAGGCATTGGGTGCATTTGTCCCAAGATTTAAGAACCGCTGGATTGTTAGTTTAATTTCTTTTCAGTACCCTTTCCCGAATATAGCCCAGAACTTCGCTTCTTTTCCGCACTGGAAGCATTTTCCGTGCGCAGGCTTCTGCTCGAATGGTATGCACCTGCAGGTGGCTCCCTCAGCTTTGTCTTTTATTGTGTCCTCGCACCCAATTGAGCCGCAAAACAGCGCTTTCGGCATTTTTTTGTTTTTGATTATGTTGAGGAAATCATTGAAATTATGCACCTCAACAATGCTTTTTGTCAGGTACTCCCTGGCTTTTTTAAACAGGTTATCATGCATATCATTCAAAACTTGCTCAGCCTTCTTTTCCAAATCCTTTGTTTTTATTGTGGCTTTCTCGCCTGTGTCCCTCCTTACAAGGACAAGCTGGTCAGCCTCTAAATCCTTCGGCCCTATTTCTATCCTTAATGGGATTCCCTTAAGTTCCCATTCATTGAATTTCCATCCTGGAGTGTATCCGTCCCTGTCGTCAATCTCAACAGAGTAATTTTTAGCCTTCAGTTTTTTTGCAATTTCCTTTGCTTTAGCGATAATGCCATCCTTATTTTCCTTAAATATTATCGGCACAATCACAATTTGAGTCTGGGCAAGCCTTGGAGGAATAACCAGCCCTTTGTCATCTCCATGAGTCATGACAATTGCGCCTATTGTGCGGGTGCTCAATCCCCACGATGTCGTCCAAACGTGCTTTTCCTTCTCATCCTTGTCCAGAAATTTTATCCCGAATGCCTTTGCAAAGCTTTGGCTGAGCAAATGGGAGGTGCCCATCTGCAGTGCCTTTCCGTCGGGCATGAAAGCTTCGACTGTTGTTGTATACTCGGCTCCTGCAAACTTTTCCTTTTCTGTCTTTTTGCCGGCAATCACAGGAACTGCCATGTAGTTTTCAATCAAATCAACATATTCGAACAGTTGCTGCATGACTTCCCTTTCAGCATCCTCCTTTGATGCATGGGCTGTATGCCCCTCCTGCCATAAAAATTCCCTTGTCCTCAGGAATGGCTTTGCATGCTTGAATTCCCACCTTACAACGGAATTCCATTGGTTCAAAAGGAGTGGCAGGTCCCTCCATGAGCGTATCCATTTCGCGAAGCTCTCATACATCAAAGTCTCGGATGTCGGCCTTATTGCAAGCTTTTCATTCAATTCCGTATTTCCAGCCCTTGTGACCCATGCAACTTCAGGGGAAAAGCCTTCTATATGCTCAGCCTCCTTTTTCAGCAGGCTTTCAGGGATGAACATGGGAAAATAGCAATTTTTGTGGCCTGATCTTTTTATCTTGTCATCAAACACTTTCTGCACTTTTTCCCATATCGAATATGAGTTTGGCTTGAAGATTATGCATCCTGAAACAGAGGAATAATCAATTAAATCTGCCTTCAAGACAACTTGATTGTACCACTCATTGAAATCCTCGGATTTTTTAGCAGTTAACCCAAGGTCCTCTTTTTGCTCCATAACAATTCAGCTTTTCAGTTTGTATTTAAAGATTTTGATATTTTTTCTGGTCTCGCTAAGTTAAATTTAAAAACCAGCCAATTAAATTGATTGACTATGCCTGAAGAAGAAAAGACAGCGGAGACCGAACAGAAAAAAGACGGGCAGGAGGAAAAGCAAAAGCTTCTTGAGCTTTCAGAGGTCAGCATAATCCTTGACACTTATGACGATATTTTCTCTGACTTCGACCCCAGACCTTTTTCACAGCGCTCGCTGTCTGATGACTTCCTAAGGGAAGCGGGAAAAGCGAGCAAGGACAAAAACCCAGACAAGCTTGAATTAAGGCTGCTGCTTCCAAGCCTGCAAAGGAACCCAAAAGATGAGGCAGTAATAAAAAAAAGGCTGCACGACCACTTCACCAAGCATGCGCGCCTGCTTCAAACAGAAATGTCAGACACAAGGAACAAATCAATAATTGCCGCTTTTTTTGGATTTGGGATGATGCTCGCAGCCACATATGTAGGATCGATTGAGCGAAGCGGCTTTATGTACAAATTTATTTTTGTAGTGCTTGAGCCAGCAGGCTGGTTTACGACATGGTTTGCGCTTGACAAGATTTTTTACACAGCCGAAAAAAAGAGGCCTGAATACCTGTTCTATAAAAAAATGTCAAAGTCCGAAATAACATTCTCTTCTTATTGACTGGATTTCCTGAAAGCCAGTCCAGCAATTGCCCCGAAAACAAATCCGCCAATATGCGCGAAGAAAGCGATGCCGCTCTGCGCCCCGAACAATGACATGGTGCCGCTTATCAATTGGAACAGGAACCATATTCCGAGCATGAAGACAGCAGACACCTTGCCAACATGTCCGTAAGCCCCAGTCACATAGACTTTAGCATGCGGGAACAAGACCATGTAAGCTCCCAAAACTCCGCTGATTGCTCCGCTTGCACCGACAGCAGGAACGCTTGAATTGATGTTCAGAGCATAATGCAGCATGGAAGCTGCAATGCCGCTTAATATATAAAATGCCATGTACTTAAGGTGCCCAAGCTTGTCCTCGACGTTGTCGCCGAAAATGTACAAAAACCACATATTCCCGAGAATGTGCGCAATTCCGCCGTGCAGAAACATGCCCGTGAATAATGTCATGAGGCTGAATTTTATCGGGGTAAGTCCATAATTCTCTATGAATTGCCCTAAGGCACCCAGTGAAATTACAAATGCGGCAATGTTGATTATTATAAAAAGAAGATTTACATAAGGGAATATTTCCCTTGGGTTCTCATCCTTCAGCGGAAAAAACTGCGCTTTTTTGTTCATAGTATCATGAGTTTTACCAATATTAATTAAATTTTGCCTTTTAGATTACTAAAAATTAATGTAACAATAAGTTTTTATATAAACTTTCATTGCCAAGCAATATGCCAAAATTAACAGCATTATATACTGATTTGGGTGCTTCGCCACATTGCAGGTATAGCACATCAGTTTTTTACCCTGTAACACATAATGGAAGTTTGGGTTATCTACTATTGGACGAACTACTGGAGATTGGAAGGGATTTCTCAAGAGAGCAAGTTTCGATAGCACGCTCTGGCGATGATTCCCCTTTAAGGGTTGCATATGCAGGGGAGGATTCTTTTTCCATGCTAGAAACTCTAGCCAAATTAAAGCTTCCAAGCAGCTGGCCATCCAATCTGGGAGAAAAAGTTTTTTATTTATTTAAAAGAAATTTAATGAGGGTGCCCGGAGGTCCCGTGCGTCTTGAGCAATTGGTTAGACCAGGGAGCGAGGAACAGCTTAATTTTGTTTTGAGAAGGCTCCTTGAAATATACGATAGCGATGAAAAATATCATACAAATTCCAGAGGGACCTTGGTTGGCGGCGTGTTCAGCATTTCTAGATAAGAGGGCTTATCAGTATCTGTATTTCTATACAAAAAACAGACAGCATCCCTCTTAAATGTGCCTGGCTTAATTAAGATCCTCACCATGGCATTCTTAGTCCCTAAATCCACCCATCCTTTATATGTCCTTATCTGGTTGCTCGGCAGCGTAGCTAAGAGTCTGGCAGTTGCCGCAAGCTCTTCTCTCTCCAATTCTCTCAGCTTTGCCGCAAAAGAGTCCTTACCAGCTTTGTTGAACAGAAACATTCTTCCTAACCCTTCTGTATTGTCAAGTATATATCTTGCTATGTACCCTTTCTGAATTTTTGTATTTGATATAATTGATGGGTCAAAAGCAGCTCTTATTCCTTCTAGCATTCTTGTAAGTCCATACAAGAATATCTTATTGAATTTTTTAAAATAACCTTTCGATATTGCCTTCCTTTTGTAAGATTCAGATTTTGGCGTCTTTAGTATATTGATAACCTTAATCAACTCCCGTCTGATTGTAAGGTAGCCGTCATTGATGTCAGGGATTTCCATACCATTAATCCAAAAATAAAAAGAGGTCAGGTTCCTATAGAACTCATCTAAAATTGCAATGTAGTCATTTTCATTGTCGTCTGGATTTGGCGCATAATATAAAATTATTTCACTAACCCGGCTAATATTCTCAATGCTGCTTATATAATCAAAGTCCTCTCTGGCAATAATTTTTTTGAAGTTTTTCAGTTTTTTATAAGACATAACATTAAAAAATTAAGTCATTTTAAATAACTTTCTTGGAATTAATGGGGCTGCGAGGAATTGAACCCCGGCCTCGAGGCTTTTCGCATATCATTCCCGAACCCCGGATACTGCCAAGCTATACTACAGCCCCATCAAAATAAGATTCCTATAATGCTATTTAAATATTTTTGAAAAATTTCCGGATAGACAAATAAGCTCCAACAATAAAAATAATCTCCGTGAAAACTATAAAAATGCCGGTATCCAATTTCGCATCAAGCGATTGGGCAGCGTTTCCGGTTATGCCTGCAAGGCTTCCGGTCCGCATGCTCTGCCTTATTTTGCCGGATGAGGTAATTTCATCAGATTTGGCTACATCAGCAAATTTCCCAGTTTCGCATTTTTCAGTCTCTTCTGGCCTGCTGGAAAAAGCGCACTGGTTTTTATCTTCGCATTTTCTGCTCCTGAGGCCTTCAAAGCAATCGCTCCAATTTCCGCATTTCCATTGAGAATCACAGGAAAACCCTCCGCTTCCCCCGCCGCCGGAGCCTGCCAAACTTGAAGACGAAGAAGAGCCTGAAGTTGCTGGTTTTGCATAGTTAAACTGCACGATTCCGGAATGGCCCAGTCCCTCTATTTTGTACTTGCCTGTTGTTGAATTGTAAGCGCATGCATAAGGGCCCTGCAAAGTTCCGTCGCATTCAATGGCGAATTCATCGGATGAGCTGCAGCCATTGCTTATTTCGTTCAATGATGAAATTTCACTTTCCTTGATGCACACTCCATTGATGTTGGTATTTAGCCTGTCGACATAAAGAGTTTTTGTGCCTTCAGGGATTTTCAGGCCTTTGACAAGCAGCGAGCCCGCTGAATTGCCAGATTGCTTGTTCATTGTTATATTGGCCAAATTCAGCCTGTACTTTGAAAAATTAAAGCTGAATTCGGCAATTGCAAGATTGCCTTCCCTGAAAGCGACAGTCATCCTGCTGCTGAAAAGTTTTGACAGGTTCGCTGAATCGCCTATCAGGATGCTGAGGTTGATTGTTGTCGTGTTGACGGCATTCTTGTCCCCGATAAGCCTATCAATATCATCTTCAATCCCGTCATTGTCAGTGTCCTTTTCGGGGGCATCCAGGATTACCAGCCTGAACAGCAGGGTGTCGTTCAGGTAGCCGTCAGACGCGGCTGCTTTCAGCAGATAATCTCCGCTGTCCGATACAGAGGTATTCCACTCAAATATATTTGATTTGCGTGAAAATTTTGAGAAATTTATTGAATAGGACAAATTGTCCCCATTAGGATCGGATGCAGACAGGTTGACAAGGATTTTTGCAGTCTCATTCACAGTCAGATTGGGGACTGATGACAAATAAGGCTTTTTATTCAGCTTTACAACAATTTTGAACGCATTGTTGCTTTCATTTGACTCCTCAATGTTATTCTGGAGATCAGCTATGGCTGTTGCCTCAAAATCTGATATGTTTGTGAAGCCAAGCTGGTAAGTTACATGTGAATTTGCACTAATGAGATTTGACCTGTTGTTCTTGTAAAATGAGATGTTGTCAAAAATGTCAGCATCAGCATTGAACGCAGGCTTTGCCCCAATATTGGCAAATGTGAAGTTGATTGACACGTTTTCAATCCCATAATGGTAATCGCCTGAAACCGATATGCTTGCAGCCAGGTCCGGAAGCCCGCCACTCTCAAAATCATTGAAATTGTAGCTGCCAGTCGTGTATGCATCAGTTATTTTGTCCGCCAAAAATGAGCTTTCATAAAACTCCGCATTTTTAACGATATATGGGCCATTCAATTTTTTATCATTTATAAGGGAGCCGTTTATTCTTATTGAAAAATTTGCGCTGCCAGCATTAAAATAAGATGAGGCGTTTTTTATTTCTATAGGATTGCCAAACAAATCATAGATGCTTAGCTTTATTGTGTGATTGCCTGCATTTAAAATCCCAAGTTTTGCGCTTAATTCAAGAAAATCATATTTGCCGTTTTCATTCGTGTCTGCTGCATTGTCGGTGAAATTATAAATGTAGGATGCTGTGGCAAAGTCCCGAAAATCATAGCGTTTTGTAGAAAAATCAGCTTTTAATTTCTTAAATCCGATTTTGACTGATGAAACGGTGAAATTTCCGATAAAGTGCGTTTTCTTTATTGTTTCGTTGTCAAAATTGAAAGCTATATTGCTTGTCGGGCTTTTGAATGATTTTGAGCCTTTGGAGAAGATTGTTGAATTTTTATATGTTAAAAATAAAGTTGTGACATGAACTTTGTTTTCAGGCGAGTTTATCGTTAGGTTAATCGCCAAAGTTTTGTTCATTCTTGAATCGTTTAAGCCTAAAACCTTAAAACCTTCTTCATAGTTTGCATAATTTTGCGTCAGTATGTTGTCTTTCCTGTATTTTTGGCTGTTGCTTTCATTATAAACTTTTATTGAATAGTTAAACTGGCTTTGGCTCAGCAAAATAGAGCTGAAAGTCAGGTTTATCTTGTTTATTCCTGCGCTTAGACTCCTGTTCGTCTCATTTGTCAGAATTCCATTTTTGTCAAGCAGGCTTATAGCAAAAACAAAAGTGCCTGCTGTGTTGTTTGAAGTTAGCTCAAAAACCAGCAAATCATTTATTCCATTCCCGTTTTTATCAATCATAAAATCCGTGTAATTGGTTATATTCATCTGCTGGGTTGCGGCTGAAAAGCTGTACCTTGCAACAAGCTCCCTGATAGAAATTGAAAAAACTAAAGGCATTGAAAGTACAAGGATAAAAAGCACAGTCACCTCTTTCATCAGCATCGGTAAGCTCTTTATTTATAAAAATATTACCACAAAATGTTTATAAATTGAAAAAATCTCCGTCCAGATATGGCTGAAACTATGGCATTTTACCCTTTTGATGTGGCCTACAAGGTGCAGGAGGGAAAGGCAACGATAAATATGTTCGGAAGGTCTGATGACGGCAGGCATGTAACTGTCATTGACGGCAGTTTTGAGCCGTATTTTTATGTGGTTCCGAAGGACGGGGCCAATATAAGCGAAAAGCTCGGGAAAGTAAGGGTGGAAAATGGCAATGAAGCCCATTATGTTGCAAGGACAGAGGCCGTTATAAAGAAGTTTCTCGGAAAAGAGTCCTTTGCAATAAAGGTTTACACGAATGTTCCGGGCGCTGTACCTGCGGTAAGGGATTTGGTAAAAGAATGGAGCGATGTGAGCTCGATACACGAGTATGACGTCCCATTCACAAGGAGATACTTAATTGACAGGAACATAACGCCGCTTGTCCTGCATCAGGTTGCAGGGGAATTTACAGGCCAAAAATCGAAAGTGCCTGTCTTCAAGGCAGACAGGATAGAGCAAAGCTCAGAAACATTGCATGCCCCCAGGATTCTCGCGTTTGACATCGAGACTTACAGCCCGTTTGACATGGCCATAGACGCTGACAAGAATCCAATCATAATGCTGTCCTTTTATGGGGAAAGCTTCAAAAAGGTTTTTGTATGGAAAAAATTCAGGAGTGAAAGCAGCTTCATAGAGTTTGTCGACGATGAGGCTGCGCTGATTGAAAAATTCAAGGAGACTGTTGAAGGCTACAGGCCGGACATAATCACGGGCTATTTCTCCGACGGCTTCGACCTTCCCTACATAAAGGCAAGGGCCGACAAGCACAAGATCAAGCTTGACATAGGCTGGGACTATTCAGAGATGAGGCTGAAAAGCAATATGGAAACAAGCGTTGCAATCAACGGCATCACCCACCTTGATATTTTCAAGTTCATAAAAAAGGTTATCGGGAATTCATTGGAAACATACTCTTATGACCTGAATACGGTTGCATCCCGGCTTCTTGACGAGAAAAAGCGAGAGGTTTCCCTTGAGGAATTGCCGGAAATATGGGACAGCGGCCATGACAAGCTTGAAAAGTTCTGCGAATATTGCCTGCATGACTCTGTCCTGACCTATAACCTCGCTGTGAAAATGCTCCCCACAATCATAGAGATGGTCAAGATTGTAAATCTGCCGATATATGATGTAAACAGGATGGGGTTTTCGCAGCTTGTTGAATGGTACATAATGAAGCAGGCCAGCGCATTTAATGAAATGGCGCCCAACAAGCCGGATCATGAAGAAGTGCAGAAAAGAAGATTTAGCACCTATCAGGGCGCTTTTGTCTACGAGCCGAGGCCGGGGCTCTACAGGGACATAAGCGTTTTTGATTTCAGGAGCCTTTATCCGACAATACTTGGGTCGCATAACATAGGACCAGACACCATAAACTGCGAGTGCTGCAGGAGCACCTCCAGGGAAATCTTTGATGAAGGGGAAAGATACTGGTTTTGCGGCAAAAGAAAGGGGTTTATCCCCACATTGATAGAAGACCTCATCTCAAGAAGGATAAGGATAAAAGAGATAATAAAAACAGAAACGGGCGGCGCTGAAAAATCCGCTTTTTTGGATGCCCGCCAAAACAGCCTGAAGCTGCTTGCGAACTCTTTCTACGGTTATTTGGGATTTTTCGGCGCAAGGTGGTACTCTGTGGAGTGCGCAAGAAGCACGACAGCATGGGGAAGGCATTACATCAGCAAAGTCATCGAAAAAGCGCAGGCAAACGGTTTCATTGTTCTGTACAGCGACACTGACAGCGTCTTCCTGACTCTCAACGGCAAAACCAAGAATGATGCTATGGCTTTTGCAGAAGGCATCAACAGGGAATTGCCCGGGATGATGGAGCTTGAATATGAGGGATTCTATCCTGCGGGCATTTTTGTGTCTGCAAAGATAGGCCCTTTTGGCGCAAAGAAAAAATATGCCTTGATCTCTGAAAAGGGATCCTTGAAAATCAGGGGCTTCGAGGCAGTGAGGAGGAATTGGAGCTTCATCGCAAAAGATGTGCAGGAAAATGTCATCAGCATGATATTAAGGGAGAATGACACCAAAAAGGCCCTTGATTATGCAAAAGGAGTTGTAGACGACCTAAGGGGCAAAAGAGTGCCTCTTGAAAAAGTGATAATACACACCCAGCTTCAGAAGGAAATTCTGGATTACTCAAACAAGGGGCCTCACGTTGCAGTCGCCCAAAGGCTGAAAAATAAGGGCAAGAGCATAGGGCCGGGGACCATGATAAAGTATATCGTAACCCAGGGAAATGACCTGATAAGGAACCGCGCAAAGCTGCCGGAGGAAGTCAGGGAAGGCGAATATGATGCAGACTACTACATCCACAACCAGGTCATTCCAGCGATTGAGAGGATTTTTAATGTCTTGGGTTACAAAAAAGAGGATTTATTGGAAATGAAGGAGCAGACAAAGCTGGAAGGATTTTTCTGAGGCATTTTAAAAAATAAATTGATTTTAAAACCCAAAAAGTTTTATACGGGCGAGCCTACAAAGTGAGAGAACCGAGCAAGCGTAGCGAGCATGGCATTTGCAGACGCCAAAAATGCTTTTGTCCTGATTTTTATAAAAAATTTTGCTTAATCTATATAGATTAAGCGAAGATAAAAGGAGAAATAATGGTTTTGATTTTAAAGATTAGTACGTTAGATGAACTTTGAATATAAAAACAAGAAAAGTTAGGTCGGAATTATTTTAATTCCTTCCTTATCTTTTGTTAATGTTCCATGTTTTCCAACAGATATATTATACTCATCTGCAATATCGCTTGGAATTCTTACAGCGATGCTGTTTCCCCATTTAGCAAATATTATATCTTTTGCCTGCCTAAGTTTTCTGTATTTACTTGCCAATAATCTTAGTTGCTTCATGTTCATAATTCCTTCTCCGCATTCTAAACATTTATAGGATTCAAACTCTATTCCATCTTGTTCCATAATGTCTTTTTTCTTTTCCATTTTTCCTTTTTGGCATACTGGGCATCCTAAAAAATCACTTCGTGATTTTTGGGACATTAAAAATCTTTTAGATTTTTCCTGTTTCATTTTTAATTACCTCGTTCTATAGTTTTGATTATAACACAATAACCTAAATCCTCTCCGACACAGATTATTGAGCCTTCTTTGCCTCTTTTGACAAACTTTATTCCATGCTTTCCAAATCTTTTGACTTTGCCTGTTTGCAAAACATCATAAACCTTATCTGGAAATGCAATTTCTCTTTGCCTTGCTCTTTTAACTGCATGGACTTTTATTATAATTGGCTTTCCTTGGAAATAAATCTCATCCACTCTGTAGATACTTGGATATACATGTATATAAATATTTTGGTTTTGTAGTTATTTAAAAGAAATTTTCCCCTAATTTTTCAAATTATAGCACCGACAATAAAACCAAATAGTCCGCAAATGTTCCTGCCTAACATAAGTTAAATGAATTTTTTTGCATAAATTACTTCCTTTTATTTGTTTCGAACAAAGAACTCGCAATACACAACAACCTTTAAAAACACCCGTTTATCGCTTTCCCCTATTATGAACCTGAGAGATGAAGCCTTGAAGCTTCATAAGGAAAATAAGGGGAAGCTTGCAACCAGGTCAAAAGTGGCTGTTAATACAAAAGAGGACCTGAGCCGGGTTTATACTCCGGGAGTTGCTGAAGTCTGTAAGGAGATAGCTGCCAATCCTGAAAGCGTTTATGACTACACTTTCAAGTCCAATTCTGTTGCTGTTGTAACTGACGGGAGCGCTGTGCTCGGGCTCGGCAATATAGGGGCGGAAGCTTCGTTGCCTGTGATGGAAGGAAAATGCGTTCTTTTCAAGGAATTAGCCAATATAGATGCCTTTCCAATCTGCCTCAAAACCCAAAATGACAGGGAAATAATAAGCATAGCCAAAAACATAGCCCCTGCTTTTGGAGGAATTAATCTTGAGGACATATCCGCTCCAAGGTGCTTTAAAATTGAAGAGGAGCTGCAGAACATAGGCATTCCTGTTATGCATGACGACCAGCACGGCACGGCAATAGTCATTTTGGCTGCTTTGCTGAATGCTGTTAAGGTTGTTAATAAGAGGATTGAGGACTTAAAGGTCGTTATCAGCGGTGCAGGAGCTGCAGGGACTGCTGTCACAAAGCTTTTGCTTTGCCTTGGCATAGACAAGAACATCTGCACTTCTGTAAAGGAAATTGTGCTGTGTGACAGCAAGGGTATAATCTATGACGGAAGAGATGACTTGAATGACTTCAAGGCACAGTTGGCGAAAATCACAAACAGAAAGAAGAGAATTGGCACAGTCTCAGATGCACTGGAAGGCGCAGACGCCTTCATCGGCGTTTCAAGAGGTAATCTTCTTGGTTCATATGACCTTACAAAGATGAACGAGAATTCAATTGTGTTTGCAATGGCTAACCCAATACCTGAAATAATGTTTGACGAGGCAATTAAAGTGGCAACCGTTGTCGGAACAGGAAGAAGCGATTTTCCAAACCAGATCAACAATTCGCTTGCATTCCCGGGAGTTTTCAGGGGAGCTTTGGAAGCAAGGGCAACTGCAATAAACAACGAGATGAAGATAGCTGCGGCGCACGCATTGGCAAATTGCATTGCTCCTGCAAAAGACAGGATACTTCCATATACTTTGGATAAGTTTGTTGTGCCTAAAGTGGCAGAGGCTGTGAAGAATGCAGCTATTGAGAGCGGTGTTGTCAGAGAATAGCCTTTAAAAGCCTTGTCCTATAATTCTATGGTTGGATTATCAACTATATAAACAGGCATTTCTTTATTATTGCAAAATGGGAGAAAGGGCAATTCTGAAGATAGCATTGGGATTTATTATTTTATTCATATTGGCTTCTGGCGCATTTTTAGCAACCGCATTATTTTCCGGAGATGAAGATGCAGCTGCAGGAATGGCGACAAAAAGCAATGTTTTGGATGTGGGAGTAAATGACTGTCAATTCTTAGACGCTTCGCCTGTTGCCTGTATTATGTAAAGAACGAATATAAACAGCAGTGCATGGCTTATAACTTGCGATATTTCCACTATATCAGAGCTGCACAAGTGAAACAAATCCCCGTATACAGCCACTGCGTCAAATAAAAATGCAAATGCAAGAATAAACAATGAGCTCCTGAGTATCTTTTCCCTCCTGAAGCGCTCAAATCCTGCGCTTAATTTGGATTTTTGCTTCTTTTTTGAATACTTAAGCTTTAGGAAAACATAAAGAAGGGCGCTTATTGTTAATATGTCAATTACAATGCTTACAAATATTGAAAGTGTGTGCATCTTATGCCTTATTTCTACTTGCCATTTATAAATATTGCTTCAGGAAAGCCAAAAAACGGCAAATATTTAAAAATAAGCATTGCAATTTAGCCTTATGCAAACTTTTGACTTGATTGTCATAGGGGCGGGCTCTGGCCTCAACATTTCTTCTGCAGCTGCTGAAAAAGGAATGAAAGTCGCTGTTGTTGAGAAAGGCCCGATGGGAGGGACCTGCCTCAACAGGGGATGCATACCCTCAAAAATCATAATACACTCTGCCGACGTCGCAGAGACAATTAAAAAATCAAAGCTGTTTGGCATAAACTCTAAAATTTCTTCAATAGATTTCAAAAAGATAACCTCAAGGGCTTCAAATATTGTTGACAAAGATGCAAAGGAAATTGAGGGAGCAATCATTGAAGATAAAAATACAACTTTGTTCAAGACAGAAGCTAAATTCATTGCTGAAAGAACTTTAAAAGCCGGAAAAGAAACGATAAGTGGCAGCAAAGTAATCATAGCAGCCGGCACAAGGCCTTCTGTCCCCCCTATTGAAGGCTTGGACGAAGTTGATTTTATGACAAGCGACGGGGCTTTAAGGCTTAGAAAGCTGCCGAAAGTCATGACGATACTCGGAGGCGGCTATATAGCTGCCGAGCTTGCGCATTTTTACGGCGCTCTTGGAACTAAAATAAGCATTGTGCAGAGGGGAAACCTTTTGATTCCGAATGAGGATGGGGAAATAGCGGCGAAATTTACTGAAATTTTCAGGAAAAAATACAATGTCTTGACAGGCTTTAATGCCCAAAAAGTTTCAAAAAAGAATGGCAAATTTATTTTAGAGGCTGAAGGCAAAAAGTCCAAAAAAAGGCTTGTCTCTGACGCGCTTCTTGTAGCAGCCGGAAGAATTCCAAATACGGATATCCTGGACGTAAAAAAAGGCAATGTGGAAATAAATGGAAATGGGTTCATAAAAGCAAATGAGTGCCTTGAAACGACTGCAAAAAACACATGGGCTCTCGGAGACATAGTGGGAAGATTCCTGTTCAAGCACAGTGCAAATCTGGAAGCTGAGTATGTTTACAACAACGCAATTTTAAATAAAAAAATGAAAGTTGACTATAATGCAATGCCACATGCCGTCTTTTCTTCCCCACAGATCGCAGGAGTCGGCTTGAGAGAGCAGGACTTGGAGGAGAAAAAAATTGATTATGCAAAAGGCATTTATCATTATATAAAGTCAGGCATGGGATTAGCCCTGCAGGACAATGAAGGGTTTGTTAAAATATTTGCTGACAGAAAAACAAGGAAAATCCTTGGGTGCCATATTCTTGGTGCAGACGCGTCAACTTTAATCCATGAGGTTATTGTCGCGATGAAAGCAGGCCTGACTGTTGATGCAATTAGCGAAGCAGTGCATATTCATCCGGCATTGAGCGAGGTTGTGCAGAGGGCAGCAAGGAATATTGAATGGTAAAACATAATTTTAAAAATAATCAGCTAATTCTTTCCTTAAGGTGGTTTAGTGAATAGAATCGAAAAAGATGTAATGGGTACTATTGAAGTGCCTGCTGATGCCTATTACGGCGCTTTTACCCAAAGGGCAAAAACTAACTTCCAGATAAGCGGCATAAGGGCGCATAAGGAATTTCTCGTTGCACTTGCTACAATAAAGAAAGCAGCCGCAATGGCAAATATTGAGCTTAAGCAGCTCGATGAAAACATCGGAAATGCAATAGTAAAAGCAGCTGACGAGGTTATCGAAGGCAAGCTTGGCTCTTACTTTGTGCTTGATGTTTACCAGGCAGGCGCAGGAACTCCATTCAACATGAATTGCAATGAAATAATCGCAAATAGGGCTACTGAAATCCTCGGAGGAAAGCTTGGCCAGTATATTGTGAATCCGAACAACCATGTCAACATGGCTCAGAGCACCAATGATGTGATTCCAACAACTACACGAATTGCCATTCTATTTTTATTGAAGGACTTGGTTGCAGAAACAAGGAAACTTGAATGGTCATTGAGGAAGAAAGCCGACGAATTTAAGTCTATTCTGAAAGTTGGGAGAACCCATTGGGAAGACGCTGTCCCAATAACTCTTGGCCAGGAATTTGAGGCTTACGCAATTTCTGTTGCAAAAGATATAGAAAGGATGCTTAACTTTGCAGATGAGTTAAGAGAGCTTGGAATAGGCGGAACCGCTATCGGTACAGGAATCACAACTCATCCGAAATTCCATGAAGCAATTATCAATAGATTAAATGAATTGACTGATTTGGAATTGAAAACAACAAAAAACCCGATTGAATTAACGCAAAACTACAACTGTTTTGTCTCGTTCTCAAGCTCATTGAAGATGCTTGCAATTGATTTGGTCAGAATAGCGAACAATTTGAGCATCATGAACATGGGCCCAAAGGCAGGCATTTCCGAGATTCTATTGCCTGATGTCGAGCCCGGCTCGTCCATAATGCCCGGCAAAATCAATCCAAGTATTCCCGAATGCGTGATTATGGTTTGCTTTGATGTTATGGGTAAAGACAAGACTGTAGAATTGGCAGCGCAATATTCAATTTTAGAGTTGAATGTAATGTGCCCAGTCATTGCCTACAGCATTTTGCAATCAATGAAGATTCTGACTTCCACATTGAAAATGTTCAGGGAATTCTGCATTGATGGCATTCAGGCAGATGAGGAAAGATGCAGGGAATTGCTTGACAAAAGCACTGCAATAGCTACTGCACTTAACCCTTACATTGGCTATCAGGCTGTTTCAAAGATTGTGAAGGAGTCACTGAAAAACAATTCCTCAATAAAGGAAACAATCCTGAAATACAAGCTCATTGACGAAAAAGACTTGAACAGGATTTTGTCCCCACAGGAGATGACGCAGCCGAAAGAGCCTGACAAGGAGATGGTTTTTAGGATAAAAAATAGCGGGAGTTATAAGAAGATATTGGAAAGTTTATAGATTCATTATCCATTTTTCACAATCTCAACAAAATACTCATGAACTCTTTTGTCATCTGTCAGTTCAGGATGAAATGTCGATGCAAGAATATTTCCTTTTTGAATCAAAACAGGATTGCTATTGAATTTTGACAGTATTTGGACTCCATTGTTGACTTTTTCAATTACAGGCGCTCTTATGAAAATGCCGTTGAATTTTCCCAGCTTTTCTATGTCCAATTCTGCCTCAAAGCTGTCTATCTGCCTTCCATAGTCGTTTCTTTTTATTGAAATGTCCAGCAGGTTTAATCTTGGCTGCCCGCTGCCTGCAATGCCCTTGGACAGGACAATCGCTCCTGCACATGTGCCATATATTGCCATTCCAAGCCTGTTCCTTTTTATTATCTCCCTGTCCAAATGGCTTCTTTGCATCAAATTGCCTATCGCAGTTGACTCTCCGCCGGGAATTATCAGGCCATTTAAGCCTCTCAAATCCTCCGGCGACTTGACACTGGCAGCTTCAACACCGCATTTTTTCAGCATTCCAGTGTGCTCCTTAAAGCTGCCTTGCAATGCGAGAACCCCTATTTTCATCAATAACCCCTTTCCTGAAGCTTTATCTCCAATTCCCTGATGTCAAGCCCTTTCATGGCCTCGCCAAGGCCGGCAGAAACTTTTGCAATGATTTGCGGATTGTCGAAATGCGTTGTTGCCTGCACAACTGCCTTTGCTGTCTCAAAAGGATTCTGGCTTTTGAAAATGCCTGAGCCCACAAAGATGCCATCGCATCCAAGAAGCATCATCAGGGCAGCGTCTGCGGGAGTGGCAATCCCCCCTGCTGCAAAATTCACAACAGGCAGCCTTTTCAGTTTTTTTGCTGCAATAACTAAATCAGCAGGAACTCTGTATTCTTTTGACTTCATATTCAATTGCCTACGGTCCATTTTCTGCAAAGCTTCAATCTCTTCCCTGATGCAGTTGATGTGCTTCACAGCCTCAATTATATTGCCGGTACCTGCCTCGCCTTTTGTCCTTATCATTGCAGCGCCCTCACTTATCCTTCTCAAAGCCTCCCCTAAATTCCTTGCGCCGCAGACAAAAGGGATTTTGAAGTTATTTTTTTCAACATGCTTTTCGTCGGCAGGAGTCAAGACCTCGCTTTCATCAATGTAATCAATCTCCAATGCCTCAAGGACTCTTGCTTCTGCAAAATGGCCGATCCTGCATTTTGCCATGACCGGAATTGTGACAGCTTCCATTATCTCCTTTATCTTCAAGGGATCTGCCATCCTTGCAACCCCTCCCATTTTCCTTATGTCAGCAGGCACCCTCTCCAATGCCATTACAGCCACAGCTCCTGCTTTCTCTGCTATTCTGGCCTGCTCGGCATTCACAACATCCATTATTACCCCATTTTTCAGCATATCTGCAAGCCCTTTCTTCAATAGAAATGTTCCTTTTTGCATTTTTCCCAAAAAACAAGGCATTAAAGTAGCAATATAAAACTTTCGAAACCTAGGTTTCGAATAGCCTGCAAACCTATGCTTGTGCGCTTTCTGATTTGCCACCGCTAAATTTATATACTTCTGAATTAAGGCCTGCATTATGGACAAGCCTGAAGAGATGCAGGTCGGGAAGGTAAGCCATTATTTCTCAAAGATTGGGGTTGCCGTTATAGATGTTACTGACGGCAGCATCAAAGTCGGCGATAAAATACACATAAAAGGCCACACCACAGACTTCATGCAGAAAGTTTCATCAATGCAGATTGAGCAGGACAAGATTGAGATTGCGGAGCCCGGGCAGTCAATCGGGATGAAAGTTAGTGAGCCTGTAAGGCAGCATGACATTGTTTACAAAGCCATTTAAATCAGGCATTTCCTTTTTCTCTTCTCTTTAAAACAATAAATTTTAAAACAACGCATTTTTTTATTATAATATGCCGACAGACAAAGAAATAAAAAAAGAATTCAAGGCAAAAGCAAGCAAAGAGCCTGACAAATATTATGCAACATCTGTTTTGAAATCAGAGGGCTTTGAAAGGAAGAAATGCGCCAAATGCGGAACTTTTTTCTGGAGCACAATAAATGATGATATATGCGGCAACCCGGCATGCTCCGGCGGTTTCCGCTTCATAGGTGATACTCCTGCAACAAGGAAGCTCGATTACATCGGGGTTTGGACGGAATTCTCAAAACTGTTCAAGAAATGGGGCTACACTCCTATAAAACGCTATCCCGTTGTTGCAAGATGGCGAGATGATACCGACTTTGTGCAGGCTTCAATCTATGACTTCCAGCCTTATGTTGTTTCAGGGGAAGTTGAGCCGCCGGCAAATCCGCTTGTCGTTCCGCAGATGTGCCTTAGGTTTAATGACATTGACAACATCGGCATTACAGGAGCGCATTACTGTGCTTTCGTCATGATTGGCCAGCATGCATTCATGAAGCCGAAAGACTGGGATCAAGCAAAGTATTTCACAGACATCCACAACTGGCTCAAGCAAGGATTGGGATTGAAAAATAAAGAAGTAAAATTCCATGAGGATGCATGGGCCGGAGGGGGGAATTTCGGGCCGTGCATGGAATATTTCTCAAGAGGGCTGGAGTTGGGAAACCAGGTTTACATGATGTATGAACAAACGCCAACAGGCAACAGGGAATTAAACCTGAAAGTTCTCGACATGGGCATGGGGCACGAGAGGAATGCATGGTTTACACAGGGAAAATCCACAAGCTACGAAACGACATTCCCGACAGTTGTTAAAAAGCTCAAATCAATAACCGGGGTAAAAACAGATGAGCGCATGATGCACAAATTTCTTCCTTATTCCTCCTACCTTAATGTTGATGAAGTTGATGACATAAACAAAACCTGGAATGAAGTTGCAAAAAAAACAGGATACAGTGTAAATGATCTCAGAACCCCAATCCTGGAGCACGCGGCGCTTTACTCGATTGCAGAGCACTCAAGGGCTTTGCTTGTTGCGCTAAGCGACGGAGCATTGCCTTCAAATGTTGGCGGCGGATATAATCTAAGAGCTATTCTTAGAAGAGCACTTTCATTTATCGACAAATACAAATGGAATATTTACCTGCCTGAATTATGCAGGCTGCATGCCGACTACCTAAAGCCTATGTTCCCTGAACTGGACGAAAATCTTGACGAAGTTGAGAAGATACTTGAAGTTGAAAAGCAAAAATACGAGGCGACAAAGCAGAAGACACATTCGATGATTTCAAAGCTTGTCAGGGAAGACATAGACGACAGGAAATTGCTGCTTCTTTACGACAGCTACGGCATCACTCCCGAGATTGTAAGGGAGGAGTCATTTAAATTTGACAAGAAAATCAATGTTCCTGAGAATTTCTATGCAAGAGTTGCGGAGCTGCACTTAAAGCAGGAGCAGGAGCACGCAACAAAAAGAGAAGAAAAAATAAATTTGGAGGGAACTCCAGACACAAAAGCGCTTTATTTTGATGATTACAGGAAAAACAAGTTCAAGGCTAAAATTCTGAAAATTATAAACAATAAAATCATCCTTGATGAAACATATTTCTATCCGACAAGCGGCGGGCAGCTGCATGATGTTGGCTTTATCGAGGGGCGGGAAGTTGTTGATGTCTTTAAGCAAGGAGGCGTGATTATTCATGTTTTAAAAGAAGCGCCAAAATTTCATGAAAATCAAGATGTCGATTGCGAAATTGACCTGCAAAGAAGGCTGCAGCTTGCAAAGCACCACACTTCAACCCATATAGTCAATGCTGCTGCAAGGAAAGTCTTGGGCAATCATATAAACCAAGCTGGAGCAAAAAAAGACATAAATTATGCAACGATTGACTTGACGCATTATCAAAGCATAAATGATGAGGAGCTGCAGAAAATCGAGGAAGAAGCCAACAAATTGGTTAAAAAATCAATTCATGTTCACAGCGATTTTATTCCAAGGACAGAGGCAGAGCAGACTTACGGAATGGAGATTTACCAAGGAGGGGCGGTGCCTGGAAAGCTGCTGAGGATAGTCAACATTGAAGGTGTTGACGTGGAGGCATGCGGAGGAACCCATCTGAAAAACACGTCTGAGGCAGGAGAAATCAAAATCTTGAAATCCGCAAAAATAAGCGACGGGATTGTAAGGCTTTATTTTACTGCGGGAGAGGCTGCAAAAAAGGAAACAACAAAGGAAAGGGAAATTTTGGAAGAAGCTTCAAAGATTTTGCATGTTGAGGCAGCTCAATTGCCCTCCAGAGTCAACGAATTGTTTGAGAAATGGAAGCTTGCCAGAAAAGCAGTTGAGAAGAAAAAAGAAACTGCCCTGAAAGAGCTGGAATTAAAAGCCAAAGAGGAATATAAGGGAAATGTTCTTGACAAGGTAGCCGAAATCCTGAAAACGCAGCCGGAGCATGTCGTTAAGACTATAAAGAGATTCTTGAACGAGCTGGAAGAGTTTAAAGGAAAAATAAAATAAAATTATTTCTGTTCTTGGGTTGTAGATGGATATAACATCTGATTTATTGCGCTAATATATGCCAGCAATGCAGCTTCCAAGACATCCGTACTTTTAGATTTACCTTTGAAAAAAGATTTATTGTCTTTTCCCATTCTGTCGATTATTGTTACATTAGCTTCGCCAGTTGCGTCTGAACCATCTGTTGAAGAACGTATTTCAAGCCATCTTAGATAAGGCTTTCGTTCATTTACAGATTTCAGCCTGTTTACCGCGTTATACAATGCGTCTACAGGTCCGTTGCCTGTTGCCGAAACAACTACCTCTTTACCATCCACCAAAAAGTCTATTGTACTTGAAGGTACAATCTTTTTTCCATTAATGCTTTTTCCAGTTGTTACATGGAAATATTTTACTTCAATTGTCATTTTCACACCTTTCCAATTTTTTCCCCTAACACACTCTAGAATTTTGAAACAATGCAACGCCCCTTTAGAATATGTTAGATTTTGTGGGGCCTACAGCAGCAGAAGCAATAGATTTAGGACTAACAAAAACCATACAGAATTTTTGCTAAGTATTTTGCTAGCCATTTTTATCATTGAAAATACAAGTTATATTTAAATGTTTCATTTTTCAAATAAACTTTTTAAGTTTTGTCTGCTGCTTTATGCTTTTCAGCAGCTTGCTTGCGTTCAGAAGATAATCTGCATTGTAGCTGAACTTTCTTTTTACCAGCTTTCTTGCGTACTCAAGCATCAGCTCTTTTGAGGAAAACTCGATTGGCTTGCTTTGCATAGATTTTCTTGTGGCCTCTCTTGTTACCCACACTCCAAGCGGCATTGTGTATTCATCTGTTATAAACCTCAAAGCCAAGACAGAGGCCTGTCTTTTCAGCTCTTTTAATTTTTCAAGGATTGCAAGCCTTACTGTGTAATAGCCTCCAACTGTGCCGAAAGCATACACTTTTCTTCCATAATTGCTTTCAAAATCTGTCGTGTACCTTAAAAGCTTGCTGAAATTCCAATTGCTTGGAACGTAAGTCTCGAACAGCTCATAGCTCCAGACTTCGGGAAACATCAGGATAAGATAATGGTTTCCCAAATAATTTCCAAAACAGGCATGGTAAGAGTTTACTTCAGAAAAATCTTTTATTTCATTGATTAGATTTTTTCCAATGATGTCGTCTGTGGCTGTTATGCTCCATCTTGTCGGCACAAGCTTCCTGTCTTTCTTCAATCCTAAAGTGCCGACACTCAGAATCCTGCTCAGAAAGTTTTCATCAAAATTATTTTCGTAGAGATAGCTGACAGCCTCGCTTGCCTTTAGCTCAATATCCTCAAAAACCTTGTATACTTTCGTGTGGATTTTGGGGTTTTCCGTTATTTGCGCTTTTTTTAATTTTGCATTCGGGCCTGTAGGGGCCATATGCGAGTCAATATTCAGCCTAAACTTCGGCTTTTCAACAAGCTGTATGTCAACATCAACTGGCTTGGAGGACATTGCAATGTCTTGCGACAGGTCAAGCAATTTTATTCTTTTTTTTATGTTTATGCTGTATCTTGAGTTCAGCAATGAGCTTCTAAAGCCAACAATCCTCGGTATTTCATAGTTTTCAGCGGACCAGTATTTCGGAGCATCATAAAGCCATGAGTCATTGCTTTGCTCAGGAGGGGCAAGTATTCCGACATTTATGTTTGGATATCCAAATCTTCCCACAAATGGCGCAACCGCATCGCTTGTGAACTCCTCCTTGTCAATAGTATTTTTAACCCTGAAGATAGCATTCCTTCTTGCGCAAATCGGGCATTTGCCCTTGCCGCAGTCCCCTAACGGGTCATAGCCACTGTGCTGCCTGAATGGAATTTCCATGAGAATCCAGATGGAAAGAAATATTATAAACTTTTGGATATTATTCTCTATTCATATAATTCAGCCAAACATCCCTGAAGAAGGGCAATGTCAATGTTGAAAGCATAAAGGCAATTGCCGGAACAATGGAATTCAGCCAGGGCCGCGGAATTTTTATCGCCTGCAGGTAAAATCCAATAGTCAAGTATGTGAAGCCAATAAGCAAAAGTCTTCTGGCAATGCTAATCTCCCATGCCTTGTCAGACTCCACTTTTTTGTTTCTCAGCTCTATCTTTCTTAATCTGCCCTTAATCTCTTTTAATTCATCCATAATTTTGATTTTTTTGATGAATTTAAACATTTTCTATCCAAAACCATTAAATAATCAAAATAAATCTGCAATTATATGGCGCTTTCACCGGAGCAAATAACACAAATCAGGGACAATCTTGACAGCTGCAAGAAGCCTCTATTCTTCTTTGATGATGATCAGGATGGATTGTGCTCTTTCCTGCAGCTTTACAAGTACAAGAAAGAAGGCAAAGGAATAATTGTAAAGACAACTCCAAAGCTTGGGACTGTCTTTGTGGATAAAGTTAAGGAATACGGGCCTGACAAGATATTCATACTTGACTTGGCAGTTGTGGAGCAGGATTTTCTGGATGAAATGAGCGTGCCGGTTATATGGGTTGACCATCACGGGCCTTTTGAAAGAGAAAATGTAAAATATTTCAATCCCCGCATCTCAAAATGGGAAGATAACCATCCAACTTCTTACATGTGCCATCAGGTTGTTCAGGACTACTTGTGGCTCGCAGCAGTCGGATGCATTGCAGACTGGTTTATCCCGCCATTCATAGACGACTTTAAAAAACAATATCCTGACTTGATCGACAAGCCTTACAAGAATGCAGGCGACATAATATACAACACAAAATTTGGCTTCCTTACAAGGATTTTTGCGTTTGTGCTCAAAGGCAAGACAAATGATGTCATGAAGTCCATAAAAGTCCTTACAAGGATAGAAAGCCCTTATGAAATCCTGAACCAGGAGACTGCACAGGGAAGATTCATCCATAAGCGTTATATAGATGCCAACAAGATGTTTGAGCCTTTGATAAGGGACGTTATCAAGACAGCCAACAAGGAAACAGGCAAGCTTGTTGTTTTTAAATACTCAGATGACAAGACAAGCTTTACAAGCGAATTGTCGAATGAGGCAATTTACAGGCATCCTGAAAAAATATTACTCATTGCAAGGGAAAAGAATGATGAGATGAAATGCAGCCTGCGCTCTTCTAAGATAATTTTACCTCCAATCATTGAAAAGTGCCTTGTTGGCTTGGAAGGCTATGGCGGAGGGCATGAGCTGGCATGCGGCCTGAACATAAAAACAAGGGATTTTGATGAATTCTTGAGAAGGTTTAGAGAGATGATTTGAATGATTTAAATTTCAGTTAATTTTATAAAATAAATTGGTTATCTCGGTTTGATTAAAAAAGGTTAAGAACATTTAAAAGCATTTAGAGCTTGAAATTTTCAAACCCTCAAATTCTGGTTGATGAAATTAATTATATCGTCCTTCTTCTTGTCTGAAGATTCCTTGTTTCTGACTTTTGAGGCATAAATGTCTGAATTTTCCTTCTTTATCTTTGAGTTTATCCTCGTTATCTTGTCGTTTATCTTGTTCAATCTTGTGATGAGCATGTTCAGTTTATTGCTTATCCCGTTAGGCAGGGAAAGCACAAGCAATTTGCTGCAGTCATTGTCCATATAGAATATCTTGCTCCCCCCAAATGTCTTCTGCTCTTCCTTAAGGAAATCTTTCCATGCATCTGAATAGGGGCTTTTCTTGAGCTTTAGTATCAAAGCCTCTTTGTATGATTTGGACTTCACAAGGTGCAGCTCGATTGAATCGTTGCCTGCCTCAATGTCATTTTGGAATTCAAGGATTCCATTGTCTTCCATGCCGCTGAAAGTGAGGTGCTCTATAGCGCCCAAACTCCTGTCAATGTCAATGTGAGAAATAATGTTCTTATAATCAGGCTCCACTTTGCCACCCCTTTTTTGCCATACAGCAATAAGTAGTATAAAAACTTTATGATGGAACAGCCGGCCAAAGCCTGCTGATTTCCCCTGTTTTGGCCAATAAAAACCTTTAAATAATAGCATTACAGCGTCTTTGCCATGTCAGAGGAACCAATAGCCCCAAATCCGGCAGTTTCTGCGCCTCAATTGGTCCAGGAGTTCTTAAAGGCCACCAGAATCAACAAGATGGTGATGCACGGCTTCAAGTCTTTTGCAAAGCACACGGAAATACTGTTCGGAGGCAATTTCAATTGTGTTCTGGGGCCAAACGGGGCAGGAAAAAGCAATGTTCTGGACGCATTATGCTTTGTGCTTGGGAAATCGTCCTCAAGGGATTTAAGGGCTGAAAAATCAGCCAACCTGATCTACAATGGGGGAAAAACCAAAAAGCCAGCCAAGCAGGGGGAAGTCCACATTTATTTTGACAACTCCAACAAGGTATTTCCAACTGAGGACAGTGAAGTGAAGATAAGCAGGATAGTAAGGGAAAACGGCCAGTCCCTGTACAAGATCAATGACAAGGCCATGACCCGGCAGCAAGTCACCAATCTTCTCTCGCTCGCAAAAATAGACCCTGACGGCTACAATATAATACTCCAGGGAGACATTGTAAAATTTGTCGAGATGCACCCTGAGGACAGAAGAATGCTCATAGAGGACATTGCAGGAATTTCAATTTACGAAGAGAAAAAACACAAGGCGGTGCTGGAGCTTGAAAAAGTCGAGCAGCACCTCAGAGAGACTGAGCTTATCCTGGCAGAGAGAAGCACTTATCTCAAGGAATTAAAAAGAGAAAGGGATCAAGCCCTGAAATACAAGGACATGAGCGACAGGATAAAGCAGAACAAGGCCTCTTATCTTAAAATACAATTGGATAAAAAAGAATCAGAGAAAAACGAAATACAGTCAAAGATTGATTCGGGAAACAAAGACCTGGCTTCATTAAGGGAAAAAATAAGCAGGCTGAAGCAGGAAATTGAGGAAAAGAAGAAGCAGATTGAGGCCATTTCAAGGGAAATAGAGGAGAAAGGCGAGATAGAGCAGGTCAAGCTGAACAAGGAAGTCGAAACTTTAAAGATTGACCTTGCAAAGCACGGCTCAAGGATTGAAACATTGAAGAGCGAGCTTGGCAAAATAAAGCAGAGAAGAAGCGATTTAAAAAGCAGCATGGAGGATGTTGAAAGAAAGCTAAGCCAGCTTGCAAATGAAAAGAAGGATTACGAAGCGCAGATAAATTCAAAAGTAAAAGACAAAGAGGCAATAAACGGCAAAATACTCAAATTCAAGGAAAAAAATAACCTTGGCAATGCTGCAGACATTGAAAGGAAAGTCGAGGACATTGACAAGAAGGCTGATGAGTTCCAGAAGGAAATCGCAAGCCTTAGGGAGCAGCAGCACAATCTGATAAGGGAAAAAGACAGGATTGGGCACGACATAGGCATGATAGAGGACAGGATAAGCAAGGTCATTGATGTTGAAAGGGAGCACAGGCATCAGCTTGAAGCATTGAAAGACAAGAGGCAGGCATTCAAGAGCACAACCTTGGAGCTGAACAGGTGCCTTGACGAAGATTCTTCACTTGCAATCCAGCTTTCCAGCTCCAGGAAAAAACTGAATTCCATAAACGAAGAGCTTGCAAAGTTAAGGGCAAGGGACATCACGATAAAGGAGATTGCAAGGGGCGACTTGGCAATCAAGAAAATAATTGAGTTGAAGAAGCATGGCGTTTATGGAACTGTCGCTGACTTGGGCAATGTAAGCTCAAAGTATGCTGTCGCCCTGGAAGTTGCGGCAGGCCCAAGGATAAAAAGCATTGTTGTCGATAATGATAAGCTTGCAGCGGAGCTGATAGGCTATCTCAAGGAAAACAGGCTGGGAACGGCAACATTCCTTCCATTGAATAAAATAAGCGGGAGGGAAGCCAGCGACGAGGCAAAAAGGCTGATCGGAGCGAAGGGGGTTCATGATTTAGCAATTAATCTTGTTTCCTATGACCCAAAGTTCAAGAAAGTGTTCTCATATGTATTTTCTGACACGGTGGTAGTTGATGATATCCATGCCGCAACAAGGCTTGGCATCGGAAAAGCCAAGTTTGTGTCTTTGGACGGGGATGTTGCAGAGACAAGCGGCGCAATGCACGGGGGATTCAGGGAAAGAAAAAAGGAGGCATTCGGCTTCAGGGAAAGGGAAGTGTCACAAAGCATCGATGAGAATGAAAACAGGATGCACGAGCTTGAAAGCGCTATCAGCTCGCTTGAAAAAAGAAGAGCGGAAAATGAGTCAAAAATTACAGAGCTGAGGGAAAAGAAAGCGATATTCGAGGGTGAAATAATCAAGTCAGAAACTTCAATGCACCTTGAGACAGGCAGCACAGACATATCGCGGCAGCAGCAGAATGAGCTCCAGTCAAAAGAGAATGAGGTTGATTCTGAAATAGCCAAAATCAACAATAAGGTATCGGAATGCAACAGGGAATTGACTAATCTGAAGATAGAGAAGCAGAAACTGAGGGCAGTTATAGCACAGCTGAACGATCCGACTTTGCTTGCCGAATTAAACACATTCGAGCAGAAATACAAGGAGTTAAGCGAGGAAATGATAAGGCTGGGGTCTGAGATAAAGAACATTGATGCGCAGATAATCAACATATTCCTGCCGGACAGGGAAAAAACGGAGAAGATACTGAAGCAGCTTGACAGGGATGAGGAAGAGTTCAATAGCGAGTCGAAAAAACTTGGTGAAATAATTGCGCAAAAGGAATTCTTATTGAAAGAGAAGGAGGCATTTGCCAGGGAATTCTACGCAAAATTCAGGGGGCTGTTTGCGGAGCAGTCAAAGATAAACGAGGAGATGCAAAAGGCTGACATTTCCATCGAGAAACTGGCTGATGAAAGCAGGCAGGCTGAAATAAAGATAAACTACCATTCGCTGAAAAATGCCGAGATAGCTGCAAATCTTGCAGCCATCAGCCAGGAGTTTGCGCAGTATGAGGGGGTGAAGCTTGATTTGGAGAAGACAGAGGAGCAGCTGAAAAGCGAAATCTCAAAATTCGAGAAGATGAGGGAAGAGATAGGCTCCGTCAACATGAGGGCCTTGGAAGTCTATGACGAGGCTGAAAAGCAGTACAATGAATTTTTGGAGAAGAAGGGCAAGCTTGGAAGGGAAAAAGACGATGTGATGTCCATGATGAAGGAGATTGAGGGGAGGAAAAAGGAGCTGTTTGTGAAGACTTTTGATGTTGTAAATTCGAATTTCCAGAATTTTTTCGGCATGCTCACGACAAAGGGGGCTGAAGCGAATTTAGTCTTGGAGAATGAGGAAAACCCATTCGAGGGAGGGGTAAGAATCAATGTCAAAATAACCGGAAGCAAATTCCTTGACATAAGGGGGCTGTCTGGAGGGGAAAAAACCATGACAGCACTTGCCTTCATATTCGCGATACAGGAGCACGAGCCTGCATCCTTTTATGTGCTTGACGAAATTGATGCTGCGCTTGACAAGCACAACAGCGAGAAATTGGCCAAATTAATAAGAAAATACGCTGAAAAGGCCCAGTACATAATGATAAGCCACAACGACAATGTAGTCTCAGAAGCTGACATTCTTTATGGAGTGTCAATGAATCAGGACGGAATTTCACAAGTTGTTAGCTTGAAGATTTGATTAGCTGATGGGCATTCTATTAATCCAGCCCTTTTTAATCAGATTTTTTAAGAATTTTTATTTAAGTCTATCCGAATATTACATGATTTTTCCTTGTTTATTTTCTGTAGCGCAGATTATACTTAAAGACATCGCTTCTTATCTCGCCGAAAAAAATCCTGTAAAAAGCGGACAAAAATAATCTAAAGCCAACATTAAACCTTCCTTCTTTCTCAAATCTCCTCATTGCAACATAGCTTTTTGCTGTTTTCAAAGTTCTGAACTTTCCATATCTTCCGCATCTTCTTGCATAATCCATGTCCTCGCTCAGCTTTATTGTCTCATCAAAACCCTTTACTTTTTCATGCAGCCATTTTCTGCAGAAGATTCCGCTTCCGGAGGCATTAGGATAAAAAAATTGCGTTGCGAAAATCCACAGGTTGAATATGCCGAAAAAGACCTTGTCAATTAGGTTATGGCTTGAAGGGTAGATATAGCAGCCAGCCACATCCAGCTTTTTTTCCTCCAATTCATTGACAGCATTGCCTAAAAAATCATTGCTGAAAGTGACATCGGCATCTAAAAACAATAAGATATTTCCTTTTGCGCATTTTGCGCCGTTATTCCTGCCTTTTGCAGGCATCCCCCCTTTTACAATCTTGCAGCCATTGCCCTTTGCTATCCGCCTGGTATCGTCTTTTGAGCTTGCGTCTGCAACTATGATTTCATAATTCTTGTAAGTTTGCTTTTTAATGCAGTTTAATAAGTTTGGCAGATATTTTCCCTCATTGTATGTTGGGATTATAATGCTTAACATACTCATGCATCAAAATCCATAACATTTAAATATATCTATAATATATTTGCCATTTTGGAGTGGTATAAGTTGGGGCTAAGAAGAGACTTTATAACTCACAGGAAAAAAACCATAGATTCATTTGGTTTTGTAAGAGCTGATATTTCCAGCATTAACGGCCATGTGGAGCGCATAAGAAGCTCGATATCTTCCATGGAATCCAGAATTTCAGCGCTTGACAGCGAAATTTCTGATTTGGGCAGCGCAATAGGCAAGTGCGCATCCGAAATCAGCATTGGCCAAGGCCAAAGCCTGGAAATACGGGCAAAAATAGACAGCATAAGCGAGTCCATGTCCAATGTGGCTGAGGCTGTAGATTCATTCAAATCAAGCGTAAGCAGGATTGTGTCAGGCCAGCAGGATTTGTCGAGAAGCGCAGCAGGCAATAGAAATGCGATAAAAAGACTGTCTTCAACAGTAAAATCCCAGTCTTCAAGAAACAGGCAGATACTGTCTGCCTTGAAAAAATCCGACACTAAATTAAAAAAATTCAGGAATCTTCTAAACAGAAAGCTAAAAACCGCAAAAAAGCGCGACTTAGAGCTTGAATCAAAAATCAAGAATCAAAGGAAGATTATATCGTCTTTGAACAGAAAAATAGGGGGCAAGGGAACAGTTAGGGAGGCACCCAGGACAGCGCCAAGAAAAATAATCAGGAAGACAATAACCCCAAGAAAAACCGTCACTGAAACAACAACTCCCAAAAAAAGAAAAATAGTTGAGGTTTTCAAGACCAAAAAACCGCTTATATAGCTTATTCTTTTAATAAAATAAAATGCGCCGGCCGGGACTTTCACCAACCGAAGATTTGCAGAAGCAAATCCTCTTAGTTTCCGGCTGAAACTATTTTTGGTCAAGCTTTTTTGCCTGCAAAAAGGTTGTTTCGAACCCGGACACGCGGCTTTCATCTTGCTGCTTGCGAGTAAGCTTCGCTTACATCTCAATGGAAGGCCGCAGTCATCTATGGCAACAAAATGCTGTAGCCATTAGACCACCAGCGCACTATTGGAAGTTTTGAATCCAGATTTATAAAAGTAGTGGTAAATATTCTTTTACTTAAGATTTCCTAATTCAAATAGAATGTCCTTCAAGGCCATTTCCAATAACCTGTCTCCAATCCTTGGATCATGCAATTCCTGCCCGATTTGGTAATGCGAAGGCTTGGTTTCTTCTTTCTGCACAGCCCATGCCCGGAATTTTCCGTCTGAGAAATAAACAATGCGAAGCTCATCGTCATGAGTAACTCCAACATCAAAGAACATGCCTGGGTACACCATCTTGACTGCTTTTTTGTATGGTCCTACGTTTTCATCGACTATACCTATTCTCGGCTTTAACGTCATTATCAGGCTGCGCGCCTCATTTATTTTTGATTCCAAACTATTGCTTGGAGAAGGAACGATTTGGCCTGAAGCTGGCTGATCTGCATGGTCGTGTTGCTTTATGGGCTGGCTTAAAGTATGGTTGGGTGCGGAAGCGCAGCCTAGCAAGTAAAGTGCAGTTGCCATTTGGTAAAATGCATTTTTGGCTTTCATGTCAATGGAAAGAAATGGTGTTAATTAATAAAGTATGCGTCACTTGCTCGTCGCAATCTCTATGACATCCCTGTTTTTTAGCATATGGTCTTTTCCGACAGGCCTTCTTAGCTTTACATCAATTGCTTTCACAAAATTATTTCCGATATCAGTATGCAATTTAAATGCAAAATCAAGGGCAGTTGTCTGCGGAGGCATCAAAAAGCAGTCTGGGAGCCTATTGCCGTGCTGGTCTTCCAGCTTATTCACTCCGCCGGGGAAAACTGCAATGTATTTCAGCAATTCAAAAACCGCAATGTCAAGAACTTTCTGCACGCCAGTAGAGCCATATTTTTGCAGTACCTCCGCTTTTATGAAATTAAGCGCGCTTTTCTGCCTGTCATTCATCTTTTCCTCATTCAAAATCCCAAAATCATTGTCGCCGGGCAAATATTTGATTAAATCATGCTTTGCAGCCTCCCTTAATGCAAGCTCGGCTTCTGAGCTGCATGGTATTAGCAATTGGCTGGGAAATTCTGCTTTCAGCCTTTCAAAATTTTCATAAGCGCCGCTGATGTCTATCTTATTGCATGCAATCACCATTGGCTTTGTCAGTCTTCTAAGCTCCGTGGCTATCTTAAGAAGCGCATTCCTGTCCCATTTCATTATGTCAGCCTCAAGATTGAGCTTTTGTATGACTTTCTCCATAAGACTTTCAGTGACTCTAAATGAGCTTAGCTGCTTTGCAAGGGCCTTGTTAAGCTCGGGCTTTTCCTGGTTGACGCTTCTTGCAAACCTTTCCCATCCTTTTTCTATCAGCCTCAAGTACCACATATCAAGCTCATGCTCAAGAAAGAGGATATCATTTGCAGGGTTGCAGCTTAATGGCGGAACAGGCTCCCCTTTTTCATTTGTTGAGCCGGACACATCAATTATATGGATAAGCACATCAGCCTGGTTAAGGTCGTCAAGAAACTGATTGCCCATGCCCTTGCCCTCATGGGCTCCAGGAACAAGGCCAGCAACATCAAGCAGCTCCACAGGCACGAACCTATTGCTGTCGACGCAGTAGCCAAGCCTTGGATTGCATTTGGTGCTGAATTCCTTGTCAACGCATTCAATCCTTACGTATCCTGTTCCGTGATTTGGCTTTATTGTGGTGAAAGGGTAATTTGCTATTTCAACATTTGCAAGCGTTTGGGCTTTAAAGAAAGTGCTCTTGCCGCAGCTTGGCTTGCCGACTATTCCGATTAGCATGCGTGAAGCAATTCCCAAGGCATTAAAAAAGTTTGCAAAAGCTTTGCGATATTCAAATAGAAAGCTTTATATATTGATTTTTCAGGTGATGGGCCATGGCCGGAGATGTAGTGTCCCATATTCCTGAATTCAGGGTTAAATTCAATGATGTTTTTTCTTTGAGAAACCTGTACATAATGCTTCACGAGCTTCTTCTTGAGGAGAACTGGAAAGGCGCAGATGGAGACCCTGACCATGCCGACATAGAAACATTGTATTCAGAGAATGTCTACCAGAGAGGAATCCACAGGGGAGGGAAGGAGCTCTGGTTTTGGTGGCGGGCAAGCAAATATCTTGAGGGGAAGTACAGCAGTTATCTGATAAACAAGCTGGATATTGACGCGCATGTTGTCTATCTTCAGACAGTCGAAGTTGTGCATCAGGGCAAGAAAATGAATGTGCAAAAGGCGGAAATAGAGATGTTTTTCAGGGCAAAAATAATGGCTGACTACGAAGACAAGTGGAAAAACCACAAGTTCCTCAAGCATGTCAAGCATTTGTATGAGCATAGGGTTTTGCATGCTGAGATAGAAAAGAGGGAGAAGGAGCTCTGGCGCGATGTTTACAGGATTTCCAACAAAATCAAGCAGTACCTGCAGTTGAGGACCTTTGTGCCTGTGCCTGAGCCGTTCTTCCCAAGGACGTACGGATGGGAGGAATAAATTTTTATTCACAACATTTTTAAATAAACTTTTTATTCTTGGAACTCTTGGTGCCTCCGTAGCACAGTAGCTAGTGCGTCTGACTTGTATCATTGCAGGGCATCAGAAGGTCGAGGGTGCAATTCCCTTCGGAGGCTTGTTATCAGCTAAAAATGCCAAACAAAGAAATCGAAAAACAATACAGCGAACTGAGAAAGAAGCACAGGATTCCTGAATTCGGCGAGATTGATATGGAATTTGAGATAAGCGACATTGAAGATACAAATTTTCCTTTAAGGGCCGTAATGAGAAGGATGGCTGAAAAGCTTGATTTCTACACCACGATGCTTGAGGAAGTTTTGCAGCCTGACACTTCCAGCCTGTATGCCATGCACGAGATGAAGTTTTTTGATGATAGGGAGAAAAGCCGGATGTACGGGGTTTATGCCAAATTGATGAGCCTCAACAGGCAGTCGATAGAGGCTTCCCTTGAGCGCGATGAAAAGAGCGAGGCTGATTTTATCAGCAATGCCCTTCATGACTGGAAAAGCCTGAAGGCGGAGCTTTTAAAATTTGTGAAAAAAATGAGGGCTTCCTGGAACACGGAAGAAGCTGACATAAAGGAAGATTTGGGGTATCTTGGGTAAAATGCAGCTGATAATGTTTGGGCCGCCGGGAGTTGGAAAGGGAACTTTGTCAGGCATGCTTGCAGGCAAGTACAAGGTTCCGCATATCTCCACAGGTGACATCTTCAGAAACGAGATAAGGAGCGGCAATTCAGAGCTGATACAATATGTGGAGAAGGGGCTGCTGGTTCCCGACAGCGTAGTCAACAAGGTTATTGAGAAAGGGCTAAAGCAGGAGCAATTCAAAAACGGCTTCATTCTCGACGGCTATCCAAGGACCACAGACCAGGCGGAATTTCTTGAGAATGTGCTTTGGAAATTAAAGAAGAAGATAGGCTTGGTCCTGAATCTTGTTGCATCCGAAGAGGAGATTGTAAAGAGGCTTACCGCAAGGCGAAACTGCAGCAAATGCGGCGCTGCATACAACCTGGTTACAATGAAACCGAAGAAAAAAGACACTTGCGACAAATGCGGCGGAAATCTCGTTATGAGAAAAGACGACGAGCCGGAGACTGTCAGGAAAAGGATACAGGTTTACCAGCAGGAAACCGCGCCTTTGATTGATTACTACAGGAAGAAGAAGATGCTTGCGGACATTGACGGCTCTCCAAGGCCGAAAGAGGTGTTCGATTCCGTCGTCAAGGCTGTTGAAAAAAGGATTCCAAAGCAACAGTAGCATAGCAGCTTTTTGGCAATGAAAAACTGATTTTTATCTTCCGCTTATCCTTGTTTAACTCGTCATCGGAAATCTCCAGAATTTTCAAATCTTTCAATTCAAAAAATAAATCCCTGAATCCGCCTTCAGAGCTCAATTCCGGCATCTGGCTTATTATAAAATCCCTGGGATTGATTTTTTCTTCATCTATTATCTTTTTGAAAATATTCCTTAATTGGGCCTTTTTAATGATTTTTAGCTCAAAATCAAAGCCGATTACCGGGATTTTGGCGTTTTTTGGCTTATATTCCAGATATTCACTGGCAATTTTATTGAACAAAAACGACTGGTAGGAATGGACAAAAAGCTTTCTGGTCTTTAGGGGGATGATTCTTAATGCGCCGATGTAATCATTTTTATTATTTTTTAGGTAATGTTTTATCTTATCTTCAATAACCCCATTATTTTCCAATATAAAATCAACAGCTTCCCCAAAATCCTTTTTTATTATTGCCCTTCCCACTAGATCATTGTTTTTGCTGAACCTTTGCGGGCCATAAAGGTTTGGAATTTCCAGTTTTTTATTTTCCAGGTTTTTTATTTTTTCAGCATCTTCATTGCTTAGATTTCTTATCGTTATTGTAAATTCATTCCCGTCCAAATCACCCAGTGAAATCGGCTCTTTTCCATTGCCCAAATATTTCAATTCAACATTGTTGAATTTAAAATCTTCAAAATTTTTGCTTCCCATAAAAATTGATATTTTCTGCTCTGTTGTCGCATCCTTGTCCTTGTTGCCAGCGAACCCGAAATTTTTAAGAGGAATTTTGAATTTTTCTGACAGAACCTGAAGTGCATCTATTGTGGTATAGTTGGTTTTTTTGAGAATGAAATAGGCGTATTGTCCATTAATTTGCGTAATAACATTGCTGATTTCTTTTACTATGAAATCTTCTGGGAGTTGTTTTATCTTATACATAAAGAATAAAGGCAATAACTTACCGGGTACAAAATGCTTCAGGCTTTAAAATACGCAACATACCGTGGCCCTTCCCATCAATGACACGCGCACCATCTTTGCCATAAACTCCAGTCAAGTCCATGGTTCTTAGATCTGCAGCGATAACATATGGAGCCTCCCATTTTCTTTGAAGGGCTCTCTGGAATTCTTCTGACTTTAAAGCATCTTCAAGGCTTTCATAAAGGTATGTATCATCCCTTTGGACAAGTTTCATATCTTCAGGGTGCAGCAGAAAATTTCTTATGAAATAGCAATCGCTTGTGACTATAAAATAGAATTCACTACCTTTAACAAAATTTTTGGCAGTCTGCAGCCAGCTAGCATACGTCTTGAAATAGGAATCAACAAATTCTTTCTCATTATCAAAAGTTATAGTTCCTTTTCCATCTTTTAATCTAATTTCTCCGGCATATGGCTTGCCCGGAAGCAAAGCAAGGCTGGCCGCAACAAGCATGCTTAAGGATTTTATCGCTCTCATAACCATTGGGAAATTTTATTATTTAAAAATATTCTTATAAAGGCGTCATTTACCAATCAGCTTAATCACATCAACCATCCTCATGCTGAAGCCCCATTCATTGTCGTACCATGCAACAACCTTGACAAAATTGCCCCCAATCACGTTTGTCAGCTCCGAGTCAAAGATTGAGGAGTTTGGGTCAGTTATTATGTCCGCTGAAACCAAGGGCTCGCCTGTGTAGGCTAAAATGCCCCTTAATTTTTTTGCAAAATTATTGAACAGCCTGTTTATTTCTTCTTTTGTTGCCGATTTCTGAAGCTCGCATACGAAATCCGTCACAGAGCCTGTTGCAACAGGGACCCTGAACGCAAGCCCGTCAAGCTTTCCTTTCAATTCCGGGATGACTTCAGAAACAGCCTTTGCGGCGCCTGTTGTTGTCGGGATTATTGACAAAGCAGCCTGACGAGCCCTCCTCAAGTCCTTATGGGGGGAATCAACAAGCCTCTGGTCGGCAGTATAGGCATGTATTGTTGTCATGAAACCCCTTTTTATTTTGAAACTGTCGTGAAGAACCTTGACAACAGGCGCCAAGCAATTTGTTGTGCATGAGGCATTTGAGACAATGTGGTGCTTCTTTTTGTCGTACTTTTTTTCGTTAACCCCCATCACAATCGTGATATCGGGATTTTTTGCAGGGGCGCTTATCAAAACCTTTTTTGCGCCTGCATTAATGTGCTGCTGCGCGCCTTCCCTGTCGGTGAATCTCCCTGTGCTTTCAACTACAACATCAATCTTCATGCTTTTCCAGGGCAATTTTTTGGGGTCGAGGATTGACAGAACCTTTATTTTCTTGCCGTCTATGGTCAAAGAATCATCCGTATATTGGACTTTTCCGCCATATCTGCCATGCACAGAATCATACTTGAACAAATGCGCCAAGGTCTTTGCGTCTGTTACATCATTCACACAAGCCCATTTTATGCTTTTGTCCTTTATGCCTGCGCGAAGAACAAGCCTTCCAATCCTGCCGAAGCCATTGATTGCGACATTGATAATTTATGACACCCTTTTTATTTTTATTGTGAGAATTTTGGATAATTTATAAAGATTTGGGTTCGTGCTGTTTTCTTCTGATTGAACCGTGCAGCAGATAGGCGCCATACACTAAAACAACCGTTAAGGGATAAACTGCATTTCTTAACCCGCTTTTTATAGACTCCCCGCCTGCCTCAATCCGTGAAAGATGCCTTAGTTTTTTCTGGTGAACATCCAAGAGCATCCCTCTTCTTTCTTTGGTTGTAGATTCCCTTAATAGTACGCTGACATCATAAAGTTCGTTGACTTTATCCTCATACACGCCATCTTTTTCTGGTTTGTCGGGAATTGAATTGTGAATCAGCCTCAGCCTTTCAACAATTTCGCCATGCCCCTTGTAATCTTCCATTATTTCAGCCAATATTTTTTTTGCCAGAATTCCATTATTGGCTAAAAGCTGCCCTACGGCATCTTCCACTCTAAGAATTATTTGCAAATAGCTGTTTGACTTAACAAACTTTGGATGCTCCCTTGTTTCTTTTGACACAGCGGAGTAAGGCGGCGGAACCAAATCGACATCCTCATTCTTTTCGCTTAGCACCATCAAGTCCAAATCTGCCTGTACGTAAAGATTGTGCCCCATTAACATCTGGGTTGCTCCGCTTGATATTTGATATGCCGGCGAAATAAGAAACCCCGTTGCCATAGCCCCTGCCAAAGCCATAATGTGCTTTCTTTTTACTCTTGCAAAATAACCTTTTTTTATATTTGCCAGGGGAAGACTAAAAGAACCTGCAATTCTTTCTAAACGGCTTCTCAATTCCACTTATTATCCCTTTCTGAAGCTTTGGACTGACTTATTTAAACATTTTCCTTATACTTATGCGCAAATAATTATTTTTTCATCATCCTCATCATATCTTTCAGGCTTCTTGTATTGATTATGTCGCCTTTTGAGGCCCATGCCCTCCTTGCAATCCCTATTCCAAGCTTCATGAATTTCAGCTGGTCTGAGTTATGGGCGTCTGTGCTGACTGCAAGCTTCACACCAGCCTTTACCGCCGCCCTTGCGTGAGCGTCTTTTAAGTCCATCCTTTCCGGATATGAGTTTATTTCCATTATTGTGCCTGTTTTTTTTGCAGCGTCAAAAACTCTTTCCAAATCAATTTCATAAGATTCCCGTTTTGTAATCAGCCTTCCAGTCGGGTGGGCAATAATGTCAACATTTTCGTTTTCCATTGCCCTGAGCATTCTTCCTGTCATCTTCTCCTTTGGATTTTTGAAGCCGGAATGGATGCTTGCAACAACAATATCCATCTCCTTCAAGACTTTGTCAGGCATGTCAAGAGAGCCGTCATCCCTTATGTTAACCTCAACCCCATGCAATATTGTAATGCCGCTTATTTCCTTATTGGCTTTTTCAATCTCTTTTCTTTGCTCATTTATTCTTTTTTCATCAAGGGCATTTGCTATTGCAAGCTTTCCGGTATGGTCAGTAATGCAAATGTAGAGGTATCCGAGCTTTTTTGCCGCTAATGCCATCTCTTCAATTGTGTTGTTGCCGTCGCTCCATTTGGTGTGCATCTGCAGATCTCCCCTGATTTCATTATAATTGATTAGTTTTGGAAGCATGTGGTGCTGCGCAAGCTCAATCTCGCCTTCATCCTCCCGCATTTCAGGCTCAATGTAGTCCATGCCCAGCCTGCTGTAGACTTCCTTCTCTGTCTTTCCCCCGACAAGGTTGCCTTTTTTCTTCCCGAACAGCCCATATTCGCTGAGCTTGAGCCCTTTTTCTATTGCAATCCTTCTCAGCAGTATGTTATGCTCCCTGCTGCCTGTGAAATAAAGCAATGCCGCTCCGAATATTTTGTCGTCCATAACCCTCAGGTCAACCTGCATGCCTTCCTTCAGCCGTACTGATGATTTTGTGGAGCCTTTTGCAAGCACATCAGCGACATTTGGCATTTTTGCGAAGAAGTCAACGACCTTTTCGGGAGCTTTGGATGTCGCTAAAATGTCAATATCCCCAATTGTTTCTTTCATCCTTCTTGCAGACCCTGCAATGCTTATTCTTTGCACTTCTTTCAGGGCTTTCAGAAATTTTATGGTTTCCTCTGCGCTTGCAAGGGCAAAGCCCAAGGGCACCCTTTCGTTTGACTTTCTGGCAAACTCTATGCTCTTGAGGATGTTCTGCTCAGCAGCCGGGCCCAATCCCCCAATTTTTTGTATTTTGCCATGCTTTCCGGCCTTTTCCAAATCAGCAACAGTCTTTACTTTAAGCTGTTTGTAAAGCTTGAGGATTGTTTTGGGGCCTATTCCTTCAATCCTGCCAAGGCCCTCCATGTCAACTGGCGTTTTTTTCTTCAGCTCATCAAGGTATTTTGACCTGCCGTTTTTCAGGAAATCGTCTATTTTCTTTGCAATGCCTTCCCCCACGCCAGGCAAATCCTCCAGCCTGTTTTCCTTCCACACATTCTCTATGTCCTCGGAAAGGCCTTCAATGACCAAGGCCGCTTTCCTGTATGCCCTTATCTTGAACCTGTCTTTTGCATCGGCGCTGAATTCAAGATAGTCTGCTATTTCATTGAGGAGCTGCGCCACTTCGAGGTTTTTCATGGTCTACAAATTAATATAGGGATAATTAATTATTAAGATTTATAAATCTGGCGTTCTTTCCTTGCGATATGGTATTTTTAGATGCAGATCTGCTTCGCTATTTTTCGAACGGAAGAAGCAGCGAAATGAAACCATTTCATACAGTGCTTTCTGCAATGGGGGGGGTTCTAGCAATTGATGGTGATAGATATGAAAAAATCCAGATTTACACTGGAAGAGCTGTTTTTGGAGGTTTTAGAGTGACAAGCGGTTGGCGTGAAACCGGGACCTTCCAAAGAGAAGAACAAGCGCTTGTGCTGGAATCAATGTGTGCAATAGGCCCTGGCTACCAGACAGAAGGAATAGACATAACTCCTAATTCTCCTGCCGGTGCAAAATATTTAGTTGAAAGTTTCGAGCCGAATCTTTTTGTGGGAAAAACATCTCAAGAAAATGTTAACTGGCTTTAAAAAGCACTGAAATAGTTTATTCAAACTCGCACAGTTCCAGCCTTACAATCAGGTCCATCATAAATCTTGCAGCTTGAGCGCCGTCCACAATCCTGTGGTCGTAAGTCAATGACAATGGCAGCATTTTCCTTATCTCAACTTTTCCGCTTTTTGCAACAGGCTTTTCCATTATCCTTCCAATGCCAAGGATTGCACTTTCAGGATAGTTTATTATCGGAGTGAAGTAATGCACGCTTAAGGAGCCGAGGTTTGAAATGGAAAATGTGCCTCCTTTCAGGTCCATAAGGTTTATTTTCCTGCTTTTTGCGTCATTCACAAGCTTGTCAATGTCTTTTGCAATTGTCTTTATGTCTTTTGCCTCAGCGCCTTTGACAACAGGCACAAACAGGCCTTCTTCCGTGTCAACAGCAATGCCAATATTGTAGTATTTCTTCAAAACAATCTCTTCCCCTTCAAGAGAAGCATTGAGGTAAGGATGCTCTTTCAAACATAAAGCAGCTGCCTTCACAATATAAGGAAGGAATGTCAGCTTGATGCCGTCTTTTTCATATGCTGCCTTTTCCTGCTCTCTCAGGGCAGCCATCTCTGTCACATCAAACTCATGCATGTTTGTAAGCTGCGCTGCTGTGAATATTGACTCTGCCATCTTCTGTGCAACTACTTTCTTGATGCCGTGCAAAGGCACCCTGTCGATATACCCGAAGAAATCATATTTTCTTGTTACTTTAATGCCAGCAGATGTGGATGGCTCTTCTTTTTTGCCTGTACCAGAAGCTTTCTGCACATCCTCTATCGTGATTCTTCCTTCAGGCCCTGTTCCTTTTAAAGTTTCCAAATTGACATTAAGCTGCTTTGCCAGATTCCTTACAGCAGGAGTTGCCTGTGCCTGAGTTTGAATTTGTTGGGGCTTTTTAATTTGAGAGCCGTAAATTGGCGACACGCTTTTCGCTTCCTCTACAAAACCCACAACAGAGCCAGTGTATGGGACACCTGCTTTTTTCTCTTCTTTTGCCTCTGCCTGTTTTGCCTCAAGATGTGCCTTTGCATCTTCTTCTGTCTCATGCCCTTCAAGGATTGTGACCATTGTCTCTCCTACATGTATTTTGCCCCCTGCAGGAACATGAATTTTCAGGATTTTTCCAGACTTTGGGGATGGCATTTCTACAACAGCCTTGTCTGTCTCTATCTCTCCAAGCGGCTGGTCTGCATCAACCTTGTCGCCTTCCTTGACAAGCCATTTGACTATCTCGCCTTCATGTATTCCCTCTCCAACATCCGGAAACCTGAATTCGTATGGCATTTTGTTAACAATATTTTTTAATTTATTTTTACTTTCAATCCGTTCGCTTCGCTCACAGCAATGTTACGCTCGGCAAAATCTGCCTGCCACTAGATTTTGCCTCGCAAATTTATTGTTATGTTCCGAGCCGAAATTTTAGTGGCAATCAAAATTTCGGCGAGTGTATATTTTGTCGCCTCAAAGGCGACGGAATGATTTTATTTATTGTATTTATTAACAATTTTATTTAATTTCATTAATAAAGGTTTTCTCCAATCCGGTTCTAATTGGGTTTTTGTCAGTAAAACCAAATCTCTGTCAGATTTTAATAATTTATTTTTTAAAAGCTTGTTGCATAAATTCAAAATTTCCGTACCCCTCTCCGTCTTTAAAACATATTTCATGCTAAAACCCCATCACTTTTTCAATCCCTTTCAAAACCCTGTTGACATCAGGCAGAAAATAATTTTCCAGCCTGGCCATTGGAAACGGCACATCAGGAGAGGTCACTCTTACAACCGGTGCATGTAGGCTTAATAATGCTTTTTCATTTATTGATGCAATCAGCTCTGCTGCAAACCCGCATGTCCTAATTGCTTCATGCACAATGACGCATCTTCCTGTTTTCCTGACAGATGAAATTAAAGTTTCTGCATCGTAAGGGTTGATTGTCCTAAGGTCAATAAGCTCGACAGAATATTTGCTGTTTAATTTCTCAATCGCTTCCCGGCATGTCTTCACCATTGCTCCCCATGCTACGAGGGTCAGGTCATCTCCTTCCTGCACGACATTGGCTTTGCCGATAGGAACAAAATATTCATCTTCCGGAATGTCCTGCTTTATCGCCCTATAAATTCGCATGGGCTCGTAGAAAATGACTGGGTCAGGATCCCTTATTGCAGCTGCAAGCAATCCCTTTGTATCATAGGGGTTTGAGGGAATGACCATCTTCAATCCAGGAGTGTGTGCAAAAATAGACTCTCCCGATTCGCAATGAAGCTCCAATGCCCTTATCCCCCCTCCATAAGGGGTTCTGACAACAAGAGGGCAGGTATACCTTCCCCTGCTCCTCATCCTTATCCTGCCTGCATGCGACAATAACTGGTCAAAAGTTGAGTACATGAAGCCGCTGAACTGTATCTCTGCCACAGGCCTCATTCCGTTGACAGCCAACCCAATTGAAACTCCTACAATGCCAAGCTCTGCCAAAGGAGTGTCAACAACCCTGTCAGGCCCAAATTCCTTTTGCAGCCCGTCAGTCGCGCGGAAAACCCCGCCATTCAGGCCGACATCTTCTCCAAGAACCATGACCCTTTTGTCTCTGGCTAATTCTTGCCTTAATCCCATTGTCACTGCCTGCACTATGTTTGCTACAACCATTTTATCTGGTTTATATTATCACTTAATTTTTCAATCCGCCTTCGGCAACATTTACCATCGGGCGGCATTAACCGCCCTTACTATCCATTCTAAAATCAAAAGCGGGTCTCCTCTATCTCCTTTAATTAAAGAGGACGCTCTCGTTTTTTAAAAGTTTTATTTTAAAGTATTTTTTATTTATATAACTTAATTATCAAACAAACCCTCCATCTCTTCCTTCTGCTGCGGCGTCATCTCTGCAAACACGTACTTGAAAATGTCTTTTGGGTCTGGCGCCGGCATCTTTTCAAATTCTGTGACAGATTTCTCAACAATGTCTTTTGACCTTGCTGCAATGCTTTCCTTGTATGAGTCATCAAGCAAATTTTTCTTTCTCATGTATTTTTCAAGCCTCTCAATGGAATCCTTTTTTGCCCATAATTCAACCTCTTCTTTTGGCCTGTACTTTGACGCGTCATCGCTTGTTGAATGGTCGCACATCCTGTATGTAAAGCACTCTATCAAAGTTGGCCCTTTCCCATTTCTTGCCTTTTCAACGGCGTCTTTCATTGCCTTGTAAACTGCAAAAATATCCATCCCGTCAACTTGGATGCCTTCAAACCCATAGGCGATTGCCTTCTGTGCTATCGTCTCTGAGCGCGTTTGCTTGTTCCTTGGGACAGAGATCGCAAATTGGTTGTTCTCGCAAATGAAAATGACAGGCACATTGAAAACACCCGCAAAGTTCATTGCCTCGTGGAAGTCGCCTTTTGATGTAGCGCCATCGCCAAAATAAGTTGCAGCAATTTGCCTTGTTCCTTTTAATTTCGCTGCCCATGCAGCCCCTACAGCATGCACCTCTTGCGTTCCAACAGGAATTGATATCGGAAAATTATTTACATTATCCGGAGCTCTCAAGCCTCTTTCATCTCCTCCCCAATATTGAAGCACCTGCACAATCGGATGCTTCCTTGCAATCAGCAATCCGGAGTTCCTGTACATGGGGAAAATGAAATCATTGTCTTCCAAGGCAAAAGCGCTTCCGACCTGGCAGGCTTCCTGCCCTTTGAATTGAATGTAAGTTCCCAATCTGCCCTGCCTTTGCATGTTGAAAGCCTTCTGGTCAAAAGTCCTTATCAGAATCAGCATTTCATAGATTTTTTTAATTTCGTCATTGGAGAGACTGGGCATTAGCAATTCGTCGCAGTTGCCTTCCTCGTCCAATATCTGCAAGTACTCTATCTTGAACTCTCTTAGCACTTTTTTTGGCATATAGAACCTCTCAAGAATAGGTTTTTGACTAATTTATAAACTTTATTGAAAGAATTTTAGCGAACAAGTTCCACATTCACCATACTTTCAAAAGCCCTGTCCCCTGTTAAAAACTTGATATTGTACCTTAAAGCGTAGGCGTATCCAACGCAATCGGTATATGATAAATTTTTATTTCTTAATTTTAACTTCATTGCTTCAAAAATGATGTCATCACCAACTTCATCAGCACACTCTTTAAACTTATAGTAAACGGTCTTTGCTCTTTCTTCATTGAAATCCCTAAGTATTACATAGTATAACTCGGCAAGGTTAAATATTGTGGTAATAACAACACTTCCAGAATAATTCACATAATTAGGATTATTTTTGGCTAACTCTATCAAGGCGTAAGTATCGAAAAAATATTTCATTTTTTGGACTTTTTCTCAGCCAGAATATCGGTATCGCTCATCCATCCAGCACGCGCTTCATCAATAATTTCTTGGGTAGGCCTTTTCCAATCTTTCAGCAAGCCGAAAAATTCCTTTGCAAGATGCCTTTTCTTTATATCTATAGTTATTTTTTCGTCTGGTTTTATACCTATTTCGTCAACTATCTCCTTGGGTAATACAACACCTATTGAAGAGCCCCATTTCCTTGTTTTAACTTCTGTTTCTACCATATATAACTAAATATAACTAAGTTATATTTAAATTTATCTAAAAGAACTCTTTAACATTTCAATCCATTGCTTTTTAACACATTCTTCAAAAACAACTCCCCAGCCTTATAAGAACTCCTAACAAATGGCCCTGATGCGCAGAACAAAAATCCCATTTCCAAAGCCTTTTGCTCAAAATACCTGAATTTTGAAGGCTCAACAAAACTGCTGATTGGCAGGTGCCGGTCAGTTGGCCTTAAATACTGCCCAATTGTCAAAATATCAGCATTTATGACCCTTAAATCCTTCATTGCCTGAATCACTTCATCATCAGCTTCCCCAAGCCCGAGCATTATGGACGATTTTGTATATATTCTTGGATTTAATTTTTTAACATTCTCCAAAACACCCAAGGATTGCGTGTAACTAGCCCTTGCATCCCTTGCTTTTCTTTGCAGTCTTTCAACAGTCTCTATGTTGTGGGCAATAACCTCAGGCTTTGCCTCAATAATTTTCTTTAAAGATTCAATATTTCCATTAAAGTCAGGGATTAAAACTTCAACAATTATTTCAGGATACTCTTTCTTTATTTCTTTTATGCATTCTGCAAAATGAGATGCGCCTCCATCACTTAAATCATCCCTGTTGACGGATGTTAGCACAACATAATCAAACAATTTTATTTCAGCCAATGCCCTTGCAAGCTTTTTTGGCTCTTCGGCATCAAGCTTCTGCATCGGATTGCCTGTCTTGACAGCGCAGAATTTGCATCCTCTTGTACAGATATCACCCATCAGCATGAATGTGGCTGTTCCGCCGTTCCAGCACTCTGAGATGTTCGGGCAGTGCGCAGATTCGCAGACTGTATGCAAATCATGCCTCTGCAAAGACTGCTTTATGTTTGAGAACTCTTCATTTACCGCTAATTTGATTTTAAGCCATTGTGGTTTGATAAGTTTTTGTTCCATCATACATTAAAAGCTGGTTTCCTCCAACCGCAAAATCGGTTGACGCTTTGTGAGGCATAAAGCCTCACTTTCAGAGGAAGCTCCAAGTTTTTTGATTTAAGTAGTTTATTGGAAAATGCAATGAAAATTTTACTTTAGTTCGCCCAAAGCCCATGCCTTAAGCTTTTCATACTTCTGGTTGCCGCAGAGCCTCTTGCCTGTATTTTCATTGAAGAAAAAAGGGATTCCTCCGCAAAACACGCTTCCATCTGGGTTCTTGTCAATGCTCTCAAGCCATGCTGCATTCTCTGCATTGTGCCAGACTTCGACATGCTCAATATTCAACCCTGTTTCTTTTTCAAGCTGCTCTATCAAAGGGTCCATCTCCTTGCAGTGCACGCACTCCGTACCGGAAAACATTATAAGCCTTCCTTGGTTTTGTCTGCTTGCTGTGTCGCTCATTTCAGGTTTTTGGAAATTCTGCTATTTTTAAAGTTTTTGAATTAAATATAAGAAAATTTATTGCTTCTCCAAAAACACAACATCCTCTGGCACAAAAGGCGGTGTTGAAAACAATATAATCTCAACAGGGGCGTCTCCAATCCTTTCAATGCTGTGCTTCATGCCTGCTGGAATTGCAAGCAAATTTCCTGGCCCGATATTTTCTGTCACATCCTTTATTGTTGCTTTTGCCCTTCCCTTATAGATGTACACAAAATGATTTTCCTTTGAATGAATGTGCATCGGTATTTTATCATCAAGCCTTATCAATTCAATGCTTCCTTTTTCAGTCTCTGAAAGCACGGAATATCTGAAATAGGGGCTTTCAATATCCAGCTGGCCCATTCTTTTTGCAACATCATAAAAGCCAGCCTGCAAAGGCTTCATTGTCAAAGCCTTTAAATCGCCCGGAAGAAGATAGCCAATTGCAATTCCGACAACAAAAAACAGCACAAACAAGGCCTGCATAGTCTTCTTTTTCATGCAGGGGATTTTTTGTTGATAGTCATATAAATACTTTTTGGTAGTAATTAAGAAATTTTACTACTTATAAAGACAACAAAGAATTGCAACTGACCACAATGTTTTTAAAATTTGTACAATCCCTTCATGCAATGAAGCAGTACCTTGATGCATTGGGGCATGTTCTTGAAAACGGCACAGACAAGGAAAGCAGGACAGGCATTTCCACAAGAGCCTTGTTTGGCATGCAATTAAGATTTGATATGGAAGACGGCTTTCCGGCCATCACAACAAAAAAGCTTGCATGGAACTCTGTTGCAAGCGAGCTTTTGTGGTTTATTGAGGGCTCAAATGATGAAAGGAGATTGGCTGAAATTCTTTATGGCACAAGGGATGAAAGCAAAAAAACTATTTGGACAGCGAATGCGGAATCGGGTTACTGGAAGCCAAAGGCAAAATTCAAAGGTGATCTTGGAAGAATTTACGGCGTGCAATGGAGAAAGTGGAAATCCGATGAAAAAGAGATTGACCAGCTTGCAGAAGCTGTAAGGATGATAAAAGAGAATCCGACAAGCAGGAGGATAATTGTAAATGCGTGGAATCCCGGCGAGATTGGCATGATGGCATTGCCTCCCTGCCATACATTCTTCCAGTTCTTTGTTGCAGACAATAAATTGTCATTGCAGATGTACCAAAGGTCATGCGACATGTTTTTGGGAGTGCCGTTCAACATTGCATCTTATTCCTTGTTGCTGCACATGGCTGCGCAGGTTACGAATCTGAAGCCATTCGAATTTGTCCATACGCTTGGGGATGCCCACATTTACCACAACCATTTTGCGCAGGTAAAGGAGCAATTGTCAAGAAAGCCATTTCCACTGCCAAAATTATGGCTGAACCCCGAAATAAAAAATATTGATGATTTCAAGATGGGAGATATCAAACTGGAGAATTACCAATACCATCCTCCAATCAAGGCAGAGATGGCTGTTTAAAAATTGTAATTGAAATTTAAAATTAAAACCCGAGAGCGACTTTTGAATGCGTAAAAGTTAAAAGTGAACCGCCCTTAATATATGGGCGAGGCGGATGGACTGTTGAGCAGAATAATATAAGAAAAAATGAGGATGTCTTTGCCGCCGAGCAGTAAAATTTGCCGAAGGCGGAGGGAATCATTGAAAATTTAATATTTAATAAAAATGATAATATCCCTAATAGCTGCAATGGACAAAAACAATGTAATAGGAAAAGACAATTCTTTGCCTTGGAAATTGCCTGCCGACATGAAGAGGTTCAAGGAATTGACTGTCGGAAAGCCTGTTGTTATGGGAAGAAAAACCTTTGAAAGCATCGGAAAGCCCCTGCCCGGCAGGAAAAACATAATCCTGACAAGGGATAAAAATTTCAGGGCAAAAGGCTGTGTTGTTGTCCATTCAGTTGACGAATCATTGAAAGCAGCGGAAAGCAGTGCAGAACTTATGATTATCGGGGGAGCGCAGATTTACAGGCAGTTTCTTCCCATTGCAAATAAAATGCATTTAACGCTGATAGACGCCGAGTTTGGAGGAGACGCTTATTTCCCTGAATACAGCAAAAACGAGTGGAAGGAAGTGAAAAGGGAGGAGCATCAAAACAATCACAGGTACTCTTTTGTAGATTTTAAAAGAGTCAGCCAGCTTTCTTCCTGAAATCAAGCCTTAGCCTGTTCATTAAAGGCACAAATAAATTCCCTATTGCCAATGCAAAGGGAATTGCATGCTGCGGAATCATTCTTTCGGCAATAATAAGCAAGACAGCCATCAAAATTCCGTAAATAACCCTGTTTCTTGAAGGATTTGTCTTTGGCTCAATCAGCATGAACATGGCAAAAAAGTAAATGACTCCGCCGTTTATTATTTCATAATAAGTTTCCGTCAATGGGGATGGCTGCATAGGGCATCTCATGTTCATCATTCCGCATGTTGCAGGATTGGAGATGTTAATTAAAAAAACAAGTAAAAAGTAGGCTGCAATAAAACTAATTGTCAAATCAAATCTTTTTAGCCTCCAAATAATGAAAATACCAAAAACCAAAACTAAGATTAAAGGCGAGGAAATCCACCATGTGTGCAAAGCGCCAAATATTATGGAAACAGCCAAAATGCCGAAGTTGGCAGGATTGAAGATAGGTTTTTGTTGAAATCTTATTAAGTGCTTTGACAATATCGCAATAGCTCCTGCAATGACATAAACATACCATTGCAAATTTTGAGTCAATAATCCGCCTATAAAAAGTCCCGATATGACTGCGCTCTGCGGAAATTCAAAATTTTTGTATCTAAAATAGCCAATTATAAAATCCAATAAAGTTGTTGTCAAAACTGTTATGATTATAGGTATCAAAGCTTTTGCGCCAAATCCATAAAAAAACGCGCTTGTTAAGCTCAAGATGATAAGAAAAGAAATCATATAGTTGTAAACTGTAAATTTGCCGGACAATTCATTGATGTCCATTGCTGTCATCTGTCACTGTGGTAAATTTTTTTGTTTATTTGATAAACAGCAAAGAAAGAGATTGCCAGCCCAAAAACCACGAATGCAATGAATTCATTTAAAGTTCCTGTGCCGAGCAGGAGTATGGCAAAAGTTCCTGAAACAGCGCCTATGAGCCAGCCTTTTGCAACTTCCGCAAATGTCAGCCAAAAAATCTTGTTCATCTTCTTGTCCTTTGGGAGCCGCCCTTTTTATATATTGTGTATCTGCCCTTCGCCTTCTGGCTTTTCTTCTCTTCGGGATAAATATCATAAATGCCGCTTTCATCAAAGCCGCAGCTGTTGCACTTGACTGCCTTTATGCCCATATAGGCCTGAAGCTTTATATTTTTGGAGCCGCATTTTGGGCACTTGTTCATATAATAAAACAGAAATTGGGTATTTAAATTATTTTCTCTCCGGTTTGCTTGTCGGTTATATGGATTACGTTAACAGGGCATGAGTCAGCAGCTTCCTTGTTGGCTTGATAATCCTTTTCCTCAACATCCAGCTCTTCCCACTCATCGTCCCTTTTTTTGCAGCCTATTATATCTGATTTGCCGTCCTCGCTCATGACCCAGAAATCGGGAGCGACAGCGGCGCACGCGGCGCAACCTATGCAGTTCGGCCTGTCGTGCTCTACCTTGAACTTTTTTGCGCTTTCCTGCACGGTTTGGGTTTCATCAGCCATTTTAGCAATTAACAATTGTTAGCTATATAAAACTTTGCCTCAAGAAAACAGGAAAAGTCAGAAATTAATAAAGATTATGCCTGCTGCAATCAGCATTATGGCAACAACCTTGGCAACCAAAGATTCTTTGCGGATGTCCTCTTTTATGATGCTTGGGAAATAGACTGAAATTACGGAAGCAATTGCAAATACAAATATTGGAAGCGCAGTGCCGCTCAATGCAGCCACAAGGGCTGTCGGGCCTTGCATGAGCGCATACCCTCCAAACACAAATGCTGAAAAGTCAATAAGCATTTTGAAAGCCATCAGGCCCTTGATTTTATTAGGCATGGCCTTAAATGTTTTTATCGCATCTTTCCTTACAAAAGGAAAAAACAGGACAAAAAGGGCTGTAAACCCAGTTACTCTAAGCCACAAAAACGCGCTCCAGAAGCTTGTTATGCTGTAAGCGTATTTTGCAACTACGAATCCTATGCTGCTAAGCGCCATCGAAGCCAGCATCAAGTAGAATACCCTGCCAATCTTAAACTTGCCATCTGCTCTTTTATAGGAGACTGCCAGGCCCGCACACAGAAGAATGAAAAATCCTATAGCACGGTTCTTTGTCAAAGTTTCATTCAAAAGAAAAAAGGACAATATAAGCACAAAAATCGGGCCAAGCTGGAACAATATTATTATTTTTGATATGTCCTCATAATGCACAGCCTTGTAGTATATTGCAACAGACATCATGAAAAGAAAACCTCCTGCCGTCAAAATTATGAAATCTGCAAATTTTAAAGGCTCAAAGCCGACAAAAGGCAGCAAGAAAATCAGGAATATGTTCATCAGCCCGTTCAGGATGATGTAAACAAGAGGATTCTTGATGTATCCTTTTGAAATCACAATCTTGTCTATCAAAGAGGTTATGCTCCATATTCCCTGCGATATCAGCACAAAATAAATCCAGCTTTCCATTTTCAAAACAGGATATTAATCATCCACGCAAGCAGTATTGCAACAGGAGCTGCTGTAAAAAGATATGCAATTGCGCATTTCTTCCCGAACTTTGAGTAAATCATTGAAAGCTCGGTTACGTCTGTTGCCACGCCAACCATCAATATCACAAACACAACCCCAAGAGAAGCGCCAAGCTGGTATAATTGCCCTCCAACCACAGCCAAGCCCTCTGATGCAAGCTCAAGTACAGATGCTGCTGGAACTGCAATCAGCACAGGCAAAAATCTGTCTCCATCTCCAAGGTATTTTATGACAACATCTGCAGAAACAAACGCCTTTATTGCAGCCGCAATCAGCAGTCCAATGACAATGTATTTCCCGATTTCCTTGAATATCTGCCACATGTTTTTTGGCACGCAGTAAATAATCCTTCTGTAAATGCTCTCCTTTTCATGTATTAGCCTCATCTGCTCTGCATCAACGCATTCAACGCACAAGTTTCCCTCGTTTTTCTTGTGCTTTTTTGGAATGCCACTTTCAATCATTTTGCTGTTTTCAAGCTTCGCCAGTATCAATCCGGAAAAGAAGGCAGCCAGCAGCGAGAAAATAAGAAGTATTATCGTGTTATTAACCCCAACAAATCCTGAGATAAGAAAAACATGCAACAAGCCCCCCCATGGCGCAGCAAGCAAAAATGTAAGTGCAGACGCTGTTGAAGCGCCTCTCTGCCTCAGCATTGCAGCAATGGGAATTGCTCCGCATGAGCATACAGAGACAAGCAAGCCCGCAGATGTGGCCCTTGCCAATGAAGCAACGTCGTTGCCCCCGAAATATCTCAGCAGTTTTTTTGTTGAGATGAATTCCTGTATCATGGCCGAAATCAATAATCCCAGAAGAAAGTAAATCCACAGCCCTTTGAAAAGCTCCGATAATGCGGCAAAATACAAAACAAAATAATTTTCAAGCGCCATTTAATCAAAAGAACAAACCTTGTTTTTAAAGATTTGGGAAAATTGGTAATCGTTGTTAGGTATAACCACAATAAAAAAATTCTTCAAACCCGAGAGCGACTTTTATATGCAGAAGTTAATAAAGTAAACCGCTTTCGCATAAGGCACTATAAATCACAGCAAATGAAGTGCAACCAAAACTGCGGGGCACCCACTTAAGCTATGAAGCGCATGGGTCGCAAGTGATTGATTTAAACAAAAAATGATACTTTAATATGTTACCTACTTCAAACCCACACAGCCAAAATTCCTCCCATGACAATCAAAGCCACAAGATAGTGCAGCGTGTTTATTGCATATAGTTTTACGGGCTTCCCTTCCCAAAGGACAGAGCCAATTTGAACTGTTGCAATGAAGCCCAGCCACAGCCATGTTCCTGCAACTGCTCCGTCCATGAAAGTTGCTGCCTGTGTGTAATCAACAAAATGTGCAAGGATGTAAGACATAATCAATGACGCAGCAAATTGAAAAGGCATTGCTTTTTTGCCTTTTGCCTTCATATTTTCAAGCTCTTTTTTGCTTAGCTTGCCAAAACCCATAAGCCTTGCCCACTCTTTCCCAAACAAGGGCCCATACCACAAAAAGCCTATAGCCATTGCTGCGATTGCAGCAACCAAAACTGCCAGATAGTTTATATCAACTGCCGGAGCCATAATATCAACCTCTTAATGGTCTTCATTTTTGGAGTATATAAACTTAGTGCCTGAACAGCCTTATCCCTGTAAAAACCATCGCCATATTGTACTCATTTGCAGCCTCGATTACTTCCTTGTCCCTTATCGAGCCGCCTGGCTGTATTATTGCCGTAATGCCGGCCTTTGCAGCCTCGTCAACTCCGTCCCTGAATGGAAAGAATGCATCAGAGCTCATCACAGAGCCTTCGCATTTTCCTTCTGATTTCATCACTGCAAGCTTTGCCGCGTCAACTCTTGACATCTGCCCTGCACCGATGCCTGCAGTCACATTGCCCCTTGCCAAAACAATTGAATTTGACTTTACGTGCTTGTTGACTTTCCATGCAAAAATCAACGCCTTCATTTCCCCTTTTGTGGGCTTTCTCTTTGTCACTATTTTCAGGTCCTTTTCCTTTAAGTCAGGCATCTGCCTTGTCTGCACAAGCAGCCCCCCTGAAACTCTCCTTAAATCAGGGCTTTCATAGTCTTTTATTATATCCCCTGTCTCAAGCAGCCTGAGGTTTTGCTTGCCCTTTAATATTTCAACTGCCTCCTTTTCAAACTTCGGGCATATCACCACTTCCACAAACAGCGGCTTCATCATCCTTGCTATTTCGGCATTGCATGCCCTGTTCAAAGCCACAACGCTGCCAAAAGCAGATTTAGGATCGGTTTCATACGCTTTTTTGTAAGCTTCCTCTATCCTGTCTGCTGAAGCAACCCCGCTTGGGTTTGTATGCTTTATGACAGCAGCTGTAGGCATGTCGAAATCCTTGACCAGTTCAAATGCGTCATTGGCATCAAGTATGTTGTTGTAGGACAATTCTTTTCCCTGCAGCTGCTTTGCCGTGCTTACGCATGTTTCTTTGACAGAGAAAGACCTGTAAAAAGCCGCATTCTGGTGCGGATTTTCCCCGTATCTCAAATCCTGTATTTTTTTGAAAGTAAGGTTGTAGATGTCCGGGAATATGTCCTGCAGGAAATTCTCTGCAAGATTCCTTCCTATGATTGTGTCATACCTTGCAGTCCTTAAAAACGCCTTTGCAGCAAGCCTCATCCTGAAATCGTCATCAATCTTTTTGCTTTTTATTTTGTCTGCTGCCAATCCATAGTCATTTGGGTCTACGATAACCAAGACATCTCTGTGGTTCTTTGCAGCAGCCCTTACAAGGGAAGGCCCACCGATGTCTATTTTCTCAATTATCTCGCTTAAGTTTGACTTTTTGCCGGCAGTTTCCTCAAAAGGATAGAAGTTTACAGCCACAAGGTCTATTGTGCCTATCTTGTGTTTTTTCAGCTCATTCATGTGCTTCTTGTTTTTCCTGTCAGCCAGGATGCCTGCGAAAATGTTTGGGTGCAGCGACTTCAGTCTGCCGCCGAGCATCTCCGGAAATTTGGTTATTTCAGAAACTAAGGCAACTTTGATTTTATTTTGCTTCAGGAGCTTTGCCGTGTTGCCTGTTGAGATTATCTTTATGCCCAGCTTGGTTAACCGCCTTGCAAAGTCAACAACATTTTCCTTGTCCGAGACCGATATCAATGCCGTCTTTATCATTCTTGCAGCTCCCTTATCTTTTCCATTCCCTTCTTGTGGAGTTTTTTGGTGTAATAGTATCCTCTCGTTGGAAGCCTCCTGGCATTATGGTAGGTTTTCTTCACAGTTGTCCTGACATGGTGATGTATCCTATAATGTATCAGCTTGACTGTCTCCCAGCCCACCAAGAATACCCCTGCAAACAGCAGGATGAAGCTGAAAGCCCATATTGACAATCCGGTTATTAAATAAACGGGCTCGTAGAATTTGGATATGAACAATACCTTTCCGTAAAAGCCGAGAATGATGCTTAAAATTACCAGTATGATTCCGGCCAACAGTTTTTTGTCTTTCCACCAGTTTGACAGGTCCATTGCCTCATTCATCTTATTTTTCCTTTTTCGAACAAATCAATTGCTTTTACTATTACTTCCTGCTCTGCCTTCTGCACCTTGCCTTTCAATGATTCCGCAGTTTCATCTTTTTCTATTTTTACTTTCTTCTGCATTATGATTTTGCCTCCGTCAACGCTTTCATCCACAAAATGGAGGGTGCAGCCGGTTACTTTTGCCTTTGCATTTAAAACTTCCTGATGCACATCTTTGTCCATGCCGCCTGCAAATGCCGGCAATAAGCTAGGGTGGATATTCATCACTCTGTTCCTGTATTTCCTTACAAACCACGGGCTTAAAATACGCATGTAGCCTATCAAGAGAATTAAGTCAACATTGTTTTCATCCAGGGTTTTTGCAATCTCTTTGTCGTATTGCTCCCTCTCTTTTCCCTTGGATTCAATGAAAACGGCCTTTATGCCGTGGTTTTTGGCCCTTTCCAGGGCAAAAGCATTAGCCTTATTGCTTATAAGGACAGAAATAACGGCATTCAGCTTCTTATCGGCTATAGCATCGATTAATGCCTGAGATGAGGTTGCCCTCGTAGACGCTAAAATGCCTATGCGTAACATTCATTCTCCCATCTCAAAATGCAACAAATGTCAATATTTAAAGTTATTGGTTAATTTTCAAGTAATTGCTTTCTATATCAAAAAGAAAATCTTTATGAATAAAAAGTTCGCCTAAAGTACAAAAGAATTCTAGTATCGAACCCCTTTCTCCTCTTTGAACCTTCATCTAATCTCTGTAGATTAAACAAACTTTTCATTAAAAAGCACGACAAAAGCATTCTTGGTGTCCGCAAATGTCTTTGCTCACTTCGTTCGCTTGGTGGGATTTCCGTGACATGCGAGGCGAGTTTAACGAACCTCGCTCACCAGCTCACTTCAATCCCACTAACCTAACACTCGCAAGGCAAACTTCCCAAAGAAAAATCCTTATCTCAAATTCCCCCTCAGCCTTTCAGCTTCAAGTATTTTCTTGACTGCATTGACATATAAAGAAGCCCTCATGTCGCACTTGAAATTGGCGCACACTTTTGAAAGCTCCTTGACCGCATTCCCCATGCAGATCTTGAGCCTGTCAAGGACAAGCTGCTCGCTCCAGTAAAAATTCTGCGAATTCTGCACCCATTCAAAATAAGAGACGACAACGCCTCCTGCATTTGCCAATATGTCAGGCATAACAAAGCAATTTTTCTGAAGCAAGATGTCGTCAGCCTCCGGTGTTATTGGCCGATTTGCCATCTCCAATATCAATTTAGCTTTTATCTTGTTTGCATTTTTATTTGTTATCTGGTCTTCAAGGGCGGCAGGAACAAGGACATCGGCTTTTAGCTCAAGCAATGCCTCATTTGTTATTTCCTTTGAGCCTTTGAATTTAGCAAGCTTGCCTGTCTTTTGCCTGTGGATTATTACATCTTTTATATCCAGCCCATTTGCGTTATAAATCCCGTTTTTGGAGTCGCTGACAGCAACAACCCTGTAGCCCCATTCATGAAGTATTCTTGCAATGTTCATCCCCACATTCCCAAAGCCTTGAACCGCAACGGTTGTTTTCTTTGGCTTCATGTCAAAGCTTTCAATCATCTCCTGAAGCACAAAAGCGCCTCCCATTGACGTTGAATAATCCCTTGCCTTGGAGCCAAGCAATGAAATTGGCTTTCCTGTTATCGCATCTGGAGTGTGCCTTCCCTCAAGCTTCTCGTATTCATCAAGCATCCATGCCATTATCTGCGCATCTGTGTTCACATCCGGGGCCGGTATGTCAATCCTCGGGCCGATAAAGTTGTATGCCTGCCTTATGTAGCCCCTGCTTACCTTTTCAAGCTCCGCATCAGAAAACCTTTTCGGCTCAATAATTACCCCGCCTTTTGCACCCCCATAAGGAAGATTGACAACAGCGCATTTCAAAGTCATCAAAAAAGCAAGTGTCTTGATTTCCTCGAGATTTACTTCAGGGTGAAATCTGATGCCTCCTTTTGTAGGCCCTCTGGCGTCATTAAACTGCACCCTGTAGCCTGTAAAATACCTTATGTCGCCTGAATCCAGCCCGACAGGATAGCTGAAAGTAAGGATTCTTTTCGGAATTGTCAGAATGTCAAGCTCTGCCTGCCCAAGATTCAATATTTTTGCAGCTTTGTCTATCTGGTTGTAGCAGTTGATGCAGACATTATCTTTTTCCATGAAGAAAACTATATACGCAATGATTTTTTCAGCGCTTCCTTGTCATACCCAACAATGATTGTGCCGTTGACGTCAGTTACAGGAACTCCGAACTGGCCCGATTTTTCAAACATTTCGTTCCTTGCCTTCTCATCAGTACCAACATTAACCTCTTGGTATTTTACATTGTTGGCTTTCAAAAATTCCTTTGTCTTGATGCACCATGGGCACGTGCTCGTAGTGTATATCCTGACATTTTTTGATGTGGATTTTGAAGATTTTGCCATTTATTTTCACCTCTAGTACATTCACTAAAATAAAAAACAGTTAACAGCAGCCTTTTCCCTTCATCTTGTCCTTTCCCATTTTGCCTCAACAAAGTTTTAGTATGTGCTTTTGTATTTAATAATTTTTCTTTTTTATACAGTAACAGATTGATTGTATATAATAGATCTTGTTTTAAGGGCTAAACAATTGTTTTAAGGGCTAAACAATTGTTTTAAGCTATAAAAAGCTCCAACTTAAATAAATTACCAGTGTATATGACAGGATGCCTATGACGAAGTACAGAGGCTTCTCAGCCTCATCGCTCGGCAAAGATTCCCTTATCACTATATAAAGCAAAGTCCCTGTAATGAAGGAAATCATCTCTCCAAAAACTGAATTTATAAAATCTGTTGAGTTTATGCCGACAACAGACCCAAAAAGCGGGGCAAGAGAATAGAGCGCCTTGAAGGTGCCGTTCTTAAACTCAAATTCCTGCGGCAGGATCTCAACTGTTATGTAAAGGAGGAAGGGAATGAAGAAAAGCAGGGCTTGCGCCAGTCCCTTCATCGCAAATATCACAAGCACAAGCCCGATGAAAAAATTGTATATAAAAAAGTAAGTGACGTGGATGTTTTTGCGGTATTCGGATGTGTTTTTCAGCTTTCCTGCCCCTTTGTACAGGTACTGCTCAATGAGGTTCAGGGAGACAAACCCAAACAGCGCAAAAAGAAAGATTCTTCTGCCGTCGATTATCGCATAAGATGATATTTCAGGCAGCAGCCTGAGTATTATGTAGGACACGGCAACGCCTGCGGCAAAAGATATCAGCTTCTGGTTTTTCCTCAGCTTTTTTGAGAATACATTCTCAGTTATATAGTCGGCAAAGCTAAGTATCCCTGCCAGTATAAGCGACAATATGTGAAACGACATGATTCTCCTCTTTTTTATTTATGTTCAAACGGGCTTATTTAAACTTTCCGTTAAATAAAATTTAAAAACAAGGAAAAATTACCGCAGATTATGAAAGCATACTCACTATCGTTCGTGGCTTTCATTTTGAAAGAATATAATGCAAATTTTAGATCAAAATGAAAGAGCTGCTATTCGGCACAGCAGGCATCCCGCTAAGCGCGAAAGGGACAACAGCTGAGGGAATAAAGCACGTTAGAAAGCTCGGGCTTGGCGCTTTCGAGCTTGAATTTGTGAGAAGCGTCAATATATCGAAAGAAAAAGCCCCCTTGATAAAAAAGGCTGCAGAGGAGAGCAAAGTAGTTTTGACATGCCATGCCCCTTATTTCATAAATTTAAATTCTTCTGAAATGGGTAAAGTGGAGGCAAGCATTGGCAGGATCCTAAGCTCTGCAAGAATTTCATATATATGCGGTGCCTACAGTGTCTGCTTCCATGCCGGCTTTTATATGGGGCAGGATCCAAAAAAGGCTTATGATGCAGTAAAAGGCAATCTTAAGGAAATTTCTTCGGCATTAAAAAAAGAGGGCAACAGCATATGGATAAGGCCTGAAACCACTGGAAAAGAAACCCAGTTCGGCAATGTTGATGAAATACTTCAGTTAAGCCAGGAGCTTGACAATGTCATGCCATGCGTTGACTTTGCCCATTTCCATGCGAGAACGAACGGAAAGTACAACACTTACAGGGAATTTGCAAGCATTCTTGAAGCCATAGAAAAAAAGCTTGGCAAAAAAGGGCTCGAGGAAATGCACATACATATAACAGGTATAGCTTATGGCCCAAAAGGGGAGAAAAATCATCTTAACCTAAATGAATCGGATTTAAAATACCATGAGCTGCTTAAGGCATTAAAGGACTTCAAGGCAAAAGGCGTTGTGATTTCCGAAAGCCCGAATATAGAAAAGGATGCCTTACTGATGAAGAAGACTTATGAAAAATTGTGATTTTTAACTTTTTTGGGCTTTTTCCTTTATATATTTCACACAAGAGTATCCAGTGGTTGTAGGAAATATATTATGTAGTTTATACTGCCAACAGATTGTTAATATAATAAAATATAAATAGTAAATCATTGCTAATAATTTACATGCAACAGTATCCGCACCAAGTTCCAACTTTAAATGCCCCCGGAGTTCCAAAAACAAATTGGGCATTGTATACAATAACAATAATTGCCTCTTTTGCAATTTTGCTTTTGCTCAATGGCGGCTTGGTTTTATCCGCTTCTTTTCTTGGATTAACATCTTTTACAACCCTATTCATATTTATATCAATAATTTCATTAGTTATTGGGGTAATTGTTGGATTTATCCTCAATTCAATTGCTAAATCAAATAAATCTTTTTTGTTGGGCAGCTCAATAATTTCGTTCCTATGTGCAGCAGTAATTTCTGTATATCTCTCAGTTCAAAGGAAGTTAGCAGAAACATTGGCTGCTTTGGAAGCGGAAAATTTTGGAGGAGGTCTTGGCGGCCTGTTTGGAGAAACTCCAAATCCTTTATTGGCTGGATTTTTGATAATTCTTTTTTTTAATGCAACACCATTAATCCTGTTTTTAAAAAAAGAAGAAAAATATATTCAAGAATTAATGATATATCTTTATAGCATTATTATATTTCTGATTTTATATTTGATTATTCCTTTAATTCTTACTTCCACGCTGTTTTTATAATCCTCTTTTAAGTAACTCTTTGTACATTTTAACATATCCGTTTATCTCATCCCTATAATGAAAATTCTTCCTTATGAAGTTTTTGGCATTAGTTCCAAGTTTAGCCCTTAATTTTTTGTCAAGAACCAGCCTTTCAGCCTTTTTGTAAAAATCATTTTTGTTTTCAAAAATCAGTCCATTGTACCCTTCTTTTATCACAGACCTGTTGCCGTCGATTGCCGAAGCCAGAACAGGCTTTCCGACGCTCATCGCCTCCAGGACGGCATTTGCCATCCCGCCTTCTGTTATTGAAGTATTCAGTGACACGTCTGTATGCTCAAAAACGCATTCAATCTCATCATGTGGTATTTTAGGAATGTAATATATCCATTTTCTGCCTTTTATTTTCTCAAAAAAGCCTTTTGCAAAATTATCATCCAAAACCTGCCCTGCCAAAATAAGCTTTATTCCGTATTTTTTGCTTAGGTTAATGAACTCTTCCATGTAAAATTTCTCATACTTGATCTGCCTTATTGCCGCCGGCAAAAAGAAGACAAAATCATTTTTTGAAATGCCAAGCTTTTTCCTAATCTCGCAGTGCCTGTGCTTCAGCTTTACTGTCTGTTTTATGGTTTTTATTTTGTTTTTGACTTGCGGAAGCTCCCCCACAATCTTCTCCATCATGGATTTGTGGAATACGACAATCCCTTTTGCAAATTCCAGAATTTCCTTTACTTTGCCTTTTTTCTCATGCTGGAACAAATTGATGTTGACATCAGTCCCTGTAATTGTCACAATCAGCGGAATTCCAAGCTTTTTGCAGATTTCGGAGCCAATGGTTCCTGATTTGTACGCATGGAATGCCTGAACTATGTGAGGCCTGAATTTTTCAAGCTTTTCAAAATTTTTTTGCTCTTTTAGCTGTTCCGGCAGGAAAACAATAGTTTTGATGCCTCTTGATTGAAGGCCGTCAGCCAGCCTGCTTGAGGTTGTTGCATTCCCGCCAATTGACGGCGGATATGACGGGGTTATTATCGCGATTTTCATTTTAGTTTTGAAAAGGACGTGAGCATTATTTTGTTTTCTTTAATGAAGCTTTTTATTTTTGGGCTGGTCAGCAGCCTTATCTCATTCTCCCTCTGCCCTGACTTATGAAAATAGTCCCCTGATTTGTCCAAATATGCAGGGTGCACCATGAGCTCGTTAACTCCGTCACCAAGCGAATTCAGTATATCAATTAATTTCTTCGTGTTTGCGGCCCTGAGGAAAAAGCCTCCAAAAAAGTTGTCCGGAGCTGCAAGCCCATGCAGATGGATCCTTGACAAGGCCTGTTCCCTTGAATGAAGCCTCTTTTTTGGGCTTGCCTTATAAGGCCTGATTCCGGCTTTCTCGTAAGGCAGCCTAATCCATTTTACATTATATTTCCTGGCAAGCTTTGCTGCAATGTCTATTATTTTCGGGAATACGTGTATGTGATTGTGGCCGTCAACATGGGTTATGTCCAGCCCGGATGAAATTGCTTTCTTGAATTGCGCCTCCGCCTCAGATTCAATCTCTCCTTTGTCAGCAATCTTAAAATGTCCGTTGTACCATTCTTCCTTTTTCACAAAATTCCCGTTTTTTTCCAATGTCTTTGATCGTGTCAATGGCCTGAATTCCGTCAGGTTAAGGTGGAGCCCTACATCCAAGCCCCTGTTTTTCTTTAGCAGCCCTATTGATTCGCCAAAATGCTTGGTATTGGCAAGCAAAGAAGTTGATGTGACAATCCCATCCTTAAAGCATTTAATTATGGCTTTGTTCACATTCCTGCCGTATCCGAAATCATCCGCTGTGACAATCAACTTTTTCATCAGAAAGTTGGGTTTTTGTCAATATAAAAAGGTATTCTTTACCCGAATGTGAATGTGTAAATCTTGAATCCCCTGCCTATGGCATCTATCTGGATTATATGCTCCCCGTAATCTTGTTCCGAGACAAGATTGTAAAGCTTGAACTCATTAATGGCTGCAATTCCTTTGCCATCTTGGATTATGACATCGGAGCCCTTGTTTTTATCATTAAGGAATTCAGTGTCCAAAAACACCACAGCTGTTGAATTGCTGTCAGAGCCTGCAACTATGTTCACGTTTTTTGCCCTGTATATGAGAAAAACAGAGCCGTCATCCCCTGCAAGCTCCATGCTGTCAGCATTGTACTTCCATTTGCCGTCAAGGTACACAAGATTCCTGAAAGGGTTTGGATTTAATTTAAAATCCGCAATGGCATTGGGCTTCAGCCCCTGATAGCCCAAGTTTCCCCTGTCAAACTGGTATCCAAAATAAATTTCCGGAGTCCCTATATTTTGAGGGATTACCCCTATTGCGCCGCTTGGCTCTGCCATGTTTGCATCAATCCCGTTTTTTTGGTTCAGCTTCGCCATCCTTTCGTGCAAAAGCGCTTGTATCATTTTCTCTGTTTCCTCATAAGCCCCCTCGCCGATATGGTCATACCTTATGTAGCCGTCTATGTCTATAAGGAACTTGTGCGGCCAATAGCGGTTTTGGTACACGCTCCATGTCGCATAGTTGTTGTCCTGCGCAACAGGATATTTCAATTTGTAGTCATTGACTGCTTTAAGCACATTCTCATATTTTTTCTCGAATTCAAACTCAGGGGTGTGCACTCCGACAATCACAAGCCCCTTGTCCCTGTACTTCTTGTCCCAGTCCTTAAGATAAGGAAGTGTCCTGATGCAGTTTATACAGGTATAGGTCCAGAAATCAACCAGGACAACTTTTTCCCTTAACTGCCCGATTTTCAGGGGCTCTGAATTTATCCATTTTTCTATGCCTGCAAAATCAGGAGCGCTAGTATATTCTGCTTCTTCCGTCTTGTTTTGCCCGGTGATGTTTACGTCCGGCTTCTGCGACTCAATGTAAAATATGGCTGCTGCTACGAAAGCCATCACCAGCAAAGTCAAAAAAGGCTTTTTGATAAAATTTTTCATCTTATTTCAAAAGAAAAGATGGCACAAAAAAGTTTGCCACGGCATTAAGCTTGTTTGTGAATACAAGCACTCCCAATGTCAAAAGTAAAATGCCGACAGCAATGTTGAAGTATTTTAAAAAAGCTGCCGACTTACTGATTAAATTTGTTGCTTGCGTAGTGAACAACCCGACAGCCAGGAATGGTATGCCCAGCCCGAGCGCATACGAAAGCAGCAGTATAAAGCCCAGTCCCGGCTTTGTTGCAACCAAGGCCAGCACACTGCCCAGTATAGCGCTGACGCAGGGAGTCCAGCCGACTGCAAATGCCGTTCCGAAAACAAATGATGTGACATATGTTATGCTGAATTTTTTCCTGACAGAAAATTTGTGCTCTCTTTCGAGGAAGCTTATCCTTATAAGGCCCAGCAGGTACATGGCGAATAAGATTATTATAATTCCGCCTATTCTGGAAAGCCATGTCTGCACGCTGTAAGAAACCCCCTCTAAAACGGTGTTCAATAAAACTCCCAGCAGGGCAAACACGACAGAAAACCCTGAAACAAACGCCACGCTGTTAAAAAATATTTTTAATCTTGCGCCTTCTTGCCCTGCTGACGTGCCTGACAGATAAGCAAGAAATCCCGGTATCAAAGGCAAAACGCATGGGCTGGCGAAGGACACTATTCCGGCGATAAACGCAACTATAATTGTCGGCTCAACCATTTTTTAAATTTTTTTCAATTCTTCCAGGTATCTTTGCTTGTCCCAGGAATCCGGGGCCTTTAAAACCCTTTGCCCGTCTTTCAAAATAACTTTTGTGTGCTGGTAGCCCACTCCAAACTCCTTTGCCAAGGCTTTCTCAAATTCATCGTCATCCCCGTCCCTGTAATTAACCCTGAAGCCTATCAAGCCCGGGTCATTTATTTCGCTGAAAGCTGCAAAAGTTTCCGCTTGCTCCTTTTTGCATACTGGGCACCAGTTTGCATAAAAATACAACAACATTTTTTTATTTTCCTTTAGGGCCTTGTCATAGTCAGCTTTGTTGAATTCAAGATACTTTGTTGATTCGGTGCCTGCCAAGACTTTTCCGGCATAGGGCTTTTCCATCATCGCATCTTCTTTTTCCATTGACACGCTTTTTTCCATAGGGTCCTTTGCCATAGAATCCTTTTCCATCATCTCCCCTTCTTTAGTCATTGCTCCAGACGCATCCTTTTCCATCATCGCGTCTTTCTTTTCCATTGCATCTGTTGTTGATGTTTGTGTGCATCCAAATGCAATAATGCTTAAAATCACCAATAAAACCAAAAAGTTGTTTGTTTTCATTTTTACCTCATTCCCATGTTATTTTTAGCAGCACCAAAAATCCTATGGTCTGCAACAAAGTCAGTATAAAGACATGAACCTCAACTTCCGGGCTGTAATATTCCATCATTGTCAGATAATAATAAAGCGAAACCAGATTTTGGAGCAAAAACAGCAATGCGAACACAAGCAAGCCGATTGTAAATCCTGATTTTATTTTTTTAAGATTTTTAATATAAATGTGCAAAAGAAAGGCAAGCGCCAGAATGGAAACTATTGTAAGCGTGGTTGTCAAATTCATAAGCATTGCCATAAAGAATAAAATATATTGCTTATTTAATTACTTTTTCCCAAATTTAGCCCAAATTTCCTCAAAAAGATTGAAGCTTGCATTCATAAGCTCTGACAGGAAATAGACAGCGCCATAGTTTCCCTTATTAATCGAATAGATTATATTATTTTTCTCAAGAACTTCCAGATGGTGCCTCACTGTCTTGTAGTCAAGTTTGAGCATTTCTGCAATCTTATTGGCATTGGAAGGCTTTTCCTTCAGAAAGCAGATAATTTTTCCTCTTGTTTCTCCTCCTTTAGTGCCAGCTACGAGGTACCACAACAGGTTCTTCATCAAGAAATGAGATTTTTTAATGTTTTTAAGGTTTATGTTAAATCTTTTACTGAATTTAAAATAATCCAAGCGATTTTATCAGAGTCTTTTAGCATTTTTTGTATTTTATTTCCCATTCAATTTCTGGTTTTTGTGTTTTTCTCTTTTTCTTAATATTCTTTAAAAGATAATCCTTAATATTCATACCTTCTTCTTTTGTGTAAGTCCATACATTCCCATAAAAGAAAAAATGCCCTTCATACTTTTTTATCAGCCCATTCAATGCTATTCTGGCTTGCTCTTTAGTGCCCATAAATCAAAGAATCAAACACAATTCTATAAAAAATTCCTATTTTAAGAATTAAGCTTATCTTGCCTTTCTCTCTTTTCTCTAATCGGCTTGTCCTTTCCCCAGCCGGAATAATACATAACGGATTTTTCTTTTCTCAGTTTAAACACTGGCTTCTTTTTCTTGGCTCTCTCTTTAGCTGTTTCCTCTTCCAGTAATTTAAGCAGCCTTGTGTCCATCACTATATTAACCACTTATCCTGACCCTAGAATTCCCTATCCTCTTGTACAGGTAGAATATGATTCCCAAGTAAGATGCCCATGCAATCGCTTCCAAAAGGCTCGGGTTTCCATTGTAGCCGAACAATCCTTTCAAAAAGCCTCCGACAATCCCTTTCTCGTTCAATACGCTGTTTATGTCAAACAATGGGGACACTATGCCGCTTACAATCCCGGCTTCCTCAAACTCATGAAATCCATGAGCCACTAACCCTGCTGCAAAAAATATAAGCAAAATGCTGCTTATGCCAAACATTTTTTTCAGGTTTATTTTCTTAGTGCCGATAAAAAACAGGTAACCCACAATTATCGCTGCAATAATCCCAAGCGTGCCTCCGATGAAATTGATGCCGCTTGCATAGTTCACTGCATTCAGGAAAATAACTGTCTCAACGCCTTCCCTTATGATTGCAATGAATATGAGCATGAAAATTCCCATATGGCTGAACAATGGCTGTGAACTCATCAAATGCTTCTCAACCTTTCCCTCAATCTCTTTTGAGATGTGCCTTTGCCGCATCATCCAAATTATCATTGTAGTAAGCAAAAAAGCCCCAATCAGCATTGTAATGCCTTCAAAAATCTGCTCTGCCTTTCCATCAAAGCCTCCTGCAAAAAATGTGAATATCAGGGCCGCAATTATGCTTGCAAGAATTCCAAATCCTATGCCGTAATATACAGTCTTTCTATAATTTTGGTTGTTTGTCCTGTTAAGGTAAGCCAGCACAATTCCAACTACAAGGCTTGCCTCCAATGTTTCCCTTGAAGTGACTAAAAATGATTCGATCATGTGCTAAACCCACCAAAACTTAACAATTGTTAATTTAGGAGTAAAAGCTTGTATTTAAAGCTTTCTAGAGCCTTTCCTATATGCGTTTATAATAGTGCGAAATTCGTTGTTTTGCCTTAAGAACTCGCTATAAAGTGCCTTTTAAAGTGCCCTTTATGATGGCAGGGCATATCCTTGTAACCCCGTCAATCCCTTTCAGCTTGTCGGACAAGGCCCTCAGCTCATCATCATCCTTAGCCAGCACTTCAAGCATGAACATGTGGTCCCCTGCAGTTGAGGCAGCATATTTTATCCCTTCAAGCTCTGTAAGCTTCTTTGCCACATCAAGGTATTTTTCAGGGGCAGCGTCAACCCCTATCAGTGCAGTATGGCCAAGCCCCAGCTTATTGTTGTCAACCACCAGGGAATATTTCTTGATTATTTCCTTACTCTCGAGATTTGAAACCCTTTTTCTTATAGTTGATTCTGAAACCTTAAGCTTTCTTGCTATCTCCATGAACGGCGTTCTTGAATCTTTGGAAAGGGCCGATATGATGCTGAAATCAAGTTTGTCCATGATGTAAACGATAAAATAATTTGTTTAAATAACTTTCTAGCCAATGTTGGCTGGTTTAATCAATTTTACAGTTTTCTTGCTATCAAGCGCGGAATGAATTTCCCTTATGTTTTTGCCAAAAGCAGGATGCACAAGCTCAGGAGCAATCTCCTTGAGCGGCTCCAGCACAAACAGTCTCTGGTGCAGCCTTGGGTGCGGGATAATAAGATTTTTTTCATTAATAATCTCATTTCCATAGAGCAGAATGTCCAAGTCAATTGTTCTGGGCCCGTTTTTGGCTGTCTTGGCCCTTCCAAGCCTCTTCTCAACTGACTTCAGAAATTCAAGCAGTTCAAGCGGCTCAAGCCTTGTCTCAGCCTCGACAGCGCAGTTCAAAAACCAGCCCTGCTCTTCGCAGCCTACAGGCTCAGTCTCATAAAAAGAAGATGTCTTCAGGATTTTGCATTTTTCCCCAATCAATTTGATTGAATTTCTTATGTTTTCTTCCTTGTTCCCAAGATTGGAGCCAATGCCTACAATCACTCTAGCCATTTTTCTCCCTTGCAACACTCACAGAGGATTCAAAATTCGGCAGCCTTTTCCTGACTTCAACATCAACTTTCTTAACATTAAATTTGCCCAGGATTCCTTCAGCAATGCCATCAGCCAATGTTTCAATCAGCCTGTATTCTTTTTTCTCCGCGATGCTTTTCATCAAATGATAAACATCGGAGTAGTTTATTGTAAATTTTAAATCATCTTTCTGTGCAGCTTTCCTTGTGTCCAAAAACATCCCAACATCGACAAAAATCTTCTGCTTCCTGGCCCTTTCTTTGGAAGAAACCCCTATATTGCAAAAAAATCCTGCATCCTTTATTGTTATCCTGTCCATCATGCCTTCCTTATTGCATCAGCTATCTGCACCGCCCTTTTGCATGCCTTGACATCATGCACCCTTACCATATTTGCTCCGTTAATCACAGCTATAACAACAGAAGCCAGAGTTCCCTCCAGCCTTTCATTGGCTTTCAGCCCTGTCACATTTCCTATAAAGGACTTCCTTGAAGGGCCTACCAAAATCGGGCATTTTAATTCTTTGAATTCATCAAGCCTTTTTAAAATCTGCAGGTTATGCTCCGTTGTTTTTCCAAAGCCAATCCCTGGATCAGCAATAATGTCCTTGATTCCAGATTTTCTTGCTTTTGATATCCTCTCTTTTAAGAATTCCATGATTTCAGCAACAACATCCTTGTAGGTTGGATTATGCTGCATGTTTCTTGGCTCGCCTTTCATGTGCATAAGAACAACAGGAGTTTTTAATTCCGCAGCCAAATCAGCCATTTCCTGATTTCCAAGCCCTGTTATGTCATTTATAATCCCGGCTCCAGCTTCAACACATTTCCTTGCTACAAATGGCTTGTAAGTGTCTATAGACAATGGAACATCAAGCTTGGCAAGTTTTTTTATAATAGGCCCAACTCTTGCAAATTCTTCCTCATCAGATACCGGTTCGGAGCCGGGCCTTGTGCTTTCCCCCCCAATGTCTATTATGTCTGCACCATCTTTTGTCATTTGTATTGCATGCTCAACTGCCTTTTTGGCATCAATGAATAATCCTCCATCAGAAAAAGAATCGGGAGTTACATTTAAGACTCCCATTATCAAAGTCCTCTCAAAATTCAGAATATGGCTTCCGCATTTGATTGGCTTGAGCATCTTATTTTATCAGCTTGAGAAATTCTTCTCTTGTCTTGATGTCATCCCTGAACAGTCCCCTTACAGCAGATGTCACAATCTGCGCAGGAACTTTAAAGCCCCTCATCTCAATGCACAGGTGCCTTGCCTCAATCACAACTCCAACGCCTTTTGGCTCAAGGTGCTCCATTATGCTGTTTGCTATCTCTGTTGTCAGCCTTTCCTGCAGCTGCAGTTTCCTGCTCAGCACATCCACCATCTTCACCAGCCTGCTCACTCCAACAATCCGGTTTTTCCTTGGAATGTAAGCAACGTGGCATTTACCAAAAAACGGCACAAGATGATGCTCGCACATCGAATAGAAAGGAACATCCTTGACAATGACCATTTCATCATGCTTCAGCCCATGGGTCGCTTTGAGTATGTCGCCAACATCCTTTCCCTTGCCGGAAAGAATATCCACTATCATGTCAGCAAACCTTTCAGGGGTCTTCTTTAATTCGGGCTTGTTTGGATCTTCGCCTATCGCTTTCAATATTTCAGAAACAGCATTCCTGATTCTTTCCTTGTGCATCTTGCCCCAAGCAATAATGGGTAGGAATTCTATTTAATAATATTTGTATTAAAATTAAATAAAAAAGAAGCAGTTAGCAGTATTCCCTATAAACACCGTCAAGCATGGTCCACATAGCTTTTAATGACTTATTAAGCGATTTTCTGGCTCTTGCCTGTTGCGCCTTTGTCTTTGCATGCCTTGCAATCATCTTCTTCCACGTCTTCTGGTGCTCAATGTCAACCTTGCCATGCACCTTGAAAAATTCAAGCGCCCTTGCACCCTTCATCCCATAATGCTTTTTCAACCCATCCATCTTCAGCTTTGCTATCTCTGAAACCTGCGACTCATATCCCAATAAAGCGGCAGCCCCCTCCAAAAAATCATTCGAGGAAAGCTTCCGCATTTCAGCAATCATTTTTTTTGTCTCAGGCAGCATCTTTGCATCCATCTCGCTTCTTTTCAGCCCAAGCCCGTCTGCAAACCTCAGCCACAGCTCTGAATGCGGCAGTTTTGGATTTTCCTCTTCATTCAGGTTTTCAAGTATCATCATCCTGTCTTCCTCATAAGGCGTGTTTGAATGCACCCTGCTCACAAGCCTGGGAAATTCTGCCACAAATTTATAGTACTGCTGCGCATACCCCCTTAAAGCATTCATGCTTACCTTTCCCTCATTCCACAATTGGTAGAATTCATGTTTTGAAAGGTGTTTTTCCTTTATATCCTTCTCAAGCAATTTTATTATGTTTTTTCCCATGTTATCACCTTTGTATTTTTTATCAGATATAATCAGAAATTCTCAGCCATAAAGACTGCATATGTCTTCCCCTTTGCCTCTCTCTTTATGAGATGCTTCCTCTCAAAATCTGTTAGTATCTGGCTCACCTTTGCCTTTGACAAGTCGGTCCTGAACTTCAATGTGGATTGTGTTATTCCATCCTGCTCTTTTATGGCTTTTATCACTTTTTTCTCATTGTCATCCATTGATTTAAGCACAAGATCGAATTTATCGCCTTCTATCTTCATGCTCTTTTCCTGCTCAAGCCTCCTCAATATTGCTTCCTCGCTTGTGCTGAAGAAAAGAAGGTATATTCCCAAGGCGCCAATGAAAGATATCAAACCTACTGCAACATGCGAAAGGCTCATCAATGAAGAGACTCTCTGGCATTCATTTGTAGGGTAGCATTGCAGCGCGGTTGTCTGCTTCCCCAAGACTCCCATAAAGCCGAATGCCACTAGAGCAGCTACAGCGCTTATAGAAAGTATGACAAAACCAAGTTTCTTGTTCTCCATGAGGTGATATATAGCTAATTTATATATAAACCTTGTGATGAAAGATGAATTATTGTTCATTAAGTTTAAAACCTGAGGCTTGTTTTCCTGGGTAATGGATGTAATACTTGACAACAGTTTGGCTGAAGCGAATGCAAGGCAATTGCTTGCCAGGATGCCTTTAGTAAATTTGGATGACATAGTTTTTGTGGGTGAGCACCCTGCATTGAATACTATAACTACATTGCCAAGCACTTTTCCCGAAGGGGATTTAAGACATGCTACATGGGAAGCCACTCAACGTGGAATACAGGAAGGGAGAACTGTAGCTGCGCTGGTCAGGGACGGACTTAGGAAAATATTAGTTAAAAGTTATTACCATGGCAACGTCCCATACGCTACCCAGCCTGCAAAGCCCTTATATCTTCAAGTCAGGGAAATGGCAGCATCTTGCTTAACCCAGCATTAATTCTGCAAAAGCTTTTATAATGGCTCTTTCAGGGGAGTATTATGCACAGAAAAGCCCAAATAACCATATTTGCGCTTGCAGGGTTTTTTGTCCTGTTATTTGGAGCATTCTTCTTCTATACAAACAAAGTGAAGGAATCAGAGCTTTTGAGCCTGGATCGGTCATCTTTTGATTCATATCCTGTAAAGGTCTATGTTGAGACCTGCCTGAAAAACACAGCTGAAGATGGATTGTTGCTGATAGGATTTCAGGGCGGATATTACAGACCATCAAGCATTCATTTAAAATATTCATCCTTTGATATCCCATATTACCATTACGATAGAAAAAACTTTTTCCCCGGAATTTCAATCCTCGAGCAGGAATTGGCAGGATATGTGAATGGCAATATTGATTCTTGCCTCAAAAATTTTGGGCCGCTCAAAACTGCTGGATTCAGTATTGAAAGTCTTGAACCTAAGTCAAAGTTCATAATAGCTCCCAATGAGGTCCTTGTTGAAGCAGATTTTCCTGTTAGCCTAAGGAAAGATGGTGCAACCGCAAAGCTGGAAAGGTTTCAGGCAAAGATTGACTTCGATTTACATGGAATTTACAATCTTGCAAAAGGAATATCAGAACAGCAAGCCAATAACGAGGATTACATCCCAATAGGATATTTAATAGATTTGGCTTCTGCTAACAAATTCAATTTTGAATTAATATATTTTGACAACACATCTGTAATATATTCTTTAATCTTCAACGAAACAAATAAACCCTATTTTTTCAATTTCGCTGTAAAGTATAGTTGGCTATCAAATCAAAGCCAGAAGCTTTTTATTGGAGAGATTCCAAACATGAAAGCTCTTGTCGGTGAAAAGTTTGTCTATTATTTGAAAAATAATGCCAAAGATGTCGCTTATCATGCATATACTGATTTGTTTAAGATAAGCGAGTCTGGACTGATTGAATTTATTCCTGAAGATAAAGACAAAGGCAACCATTTGATACTAATCAAGGCATCTGATAGATCTGGAAATACTGATACTGAGTTCATGAAGCTCAAAATAGCGACTGAGAATGAGCCTCCTGTGCTTTCAAAGATACCTAACCAGATAGTATCGGCAGGGCAATTATTTAGTTATAAGGCTATAGCTAATGATAAGGATGGAGATCCCATCTTCTATAATATTGAATCATTATTAGGAGGGCTTAAAATAGGTACTTTAAGCGGAGAAATAAAGTTTACTCCCCAGCCAAAAGACATAGGCAATCATACAGTCAAAGTGATAGTAGTTGATATAAAAGGAAGCGTAAGCGAGCAAACATTTAACCTTGAGGTAAAATGAAAAAAATAATTTATCTTTTAATAATTTTATTAATCTTAGTTATATTCTCAAACGCGCAGCCTCAAACTAAGTATGGCTTTGATCGAGACGATATTTCAAAAACATTTAGTCCAGACACACCTCCTTCTGAGTTTGCAAAATCAACTCCGGAGCAGATAAACAAAGCAGATTCTGAAACTATTAAAAAAGCCACAACCGAACAGGCAAAGGCATATCTCGAAAATAATTATTTCAGCAAGAATAAGGCTTTGACCTCTTTAAATCAAAATGAATTGATACTTTACCAGAAAGTTTACCCAAATGTAGACACTGCTTCTTTTCAGGGTGTAAATAGCATGGAGCTTGGCAAAGGATATATTAAGGGTCCGACAGGCAGCGTCACATTCAAAGATTCAAATATACCAATAGCCATGGATAAGAAAACCGGCAATCTTGTTGCCTCCAACATTGAAGTTGTAGGGGGAAGCATTACCTTTAATGATGCAACACATTACACTTTAGGCCCAAATACACAGATAAGCACCTATGGCCTTACAGCTTCAGTAAGAGATTCAACTGAATTTTATTTGCAAAAAGGTAAATGCAGCGATGCCTTGAACTGCATAGAAGCCGACTCATTACTTAAAAATTTGAGAGTTTCATCAATAAAAGGAAATCAAATAGCGATATCTGCAGACGATCAAGTTTATGAAAATTTTGATATGAGGAAAGACAAGTCAAGCGGCTTTATCTTGGCGTTTGATGATATAAGAGAAGTAAAATTTGAATCTGGGGATGACACACGACCACTTGCTAAAGGGAATTTAAATGATATAAAGGGGAAAATAATAGCTGGAATAATTGGAGGGGATGCATGGGTTTATGATGCAGACAAAAAAGAATTCAAAAAATGTGACGATTGTGCAAGCGTTGGAAAGGTTTATGGGAATAGTGTAGGAAGATCAGGCAAATATCGTATATTTATTGATAAGGATGGCACAATACATATTTTGGATTTGAAAAAGGGAGTTCCTGAGCGGTTTAAAGAGATTTTTGAGGACTTAGATAAAATAGAAGTCCCAACTGATCTAGATGCAGAAGTAAGACAAATTCCTGGTGGAGCTTTGGTTAAGCCGCAAGGGGGTTCACCATTCATAATTTCGCAAGGCTCATTCGACGCGACAAATTACAGGGGAATACCAATCCAGTTGGACTCAGCTCAAGGCCCTGCAACGTTAAGAGTCGGCGGAAAAGAATTTTTGTTTGATGATCTTCCAAATGTATTTGTGGACGAAAAGGGTCATATCCAGATAAAAAGCGGAAATTTGTTTCTAGGGGAAGCTAATCCAGTATCACGAATAAAAGGCCCCGACGGAATAACTTTGGTGCCTCCAGACGAAGCTGGTGATAAAGCCAATGATTACATCAAGGCAAAACCTGCTGAGATAGAAATTAATAGCGTTGCAGGAATAGGAAGTTTCTATGCTGAACTAAACTCTCCAGAGGGAAGCAAAGGCCAGCTTAGAATTTTGAAAGATTCTAAAACAAATAACTTAGTTAAAATCACTAGCGACGCCACTGAGGGAATAAGGGTGACAATTCAGACTGATTCAAATCTTAACACGCCTGAGGAATTTATACCAATTTTTGAAATTCAGAATGGGCAACAATTGTTAAGAATTTCTCCTCAAAGAGCATTGGTTGAAGAAGTAAGCGCGCCTACACACGATCTAACAAGAAAACCAACAACTTATTCACCTCTCAAAATACAATTAGAGTTACTAGACCCTTTTGGGAATAGAGTCAAATATCAAATTGATCCGTCAGTAGGTTATAAGCGTTTTGACACTATCCAACCCATCAAATAGGGCTAGAGTTATGTTTCAATGATATTTTAATCAAACAACAATCTTTTTAAACCGCAAACAAACTCATCGCTTAGGTGGTAAAATTCAAAACAGTAAAGCAAAAGATATTGGTAACAAGCGCATTGCCGTATGCAAACGGGCCGATCCACATAGGGCATCTGGTTGAATACATCCAAGTAGACATATTTGTGAGATTTCTAAGGTTGATTGAAGAGGATGTATTGTTTGTCTGCGCAGATGACACCCATGGCGCTCCTATTGAGATAAAGGCTTCTGAGCTAAAAATAACTCCAGAGCAGTTGATTACAAAAGTTTATGATGGGCATGTCAAAGATTTCAAAGACTTCTTAATAAGTTTCGACAACTACCATACTACCCATAGCGAGGAAAACAAGCATTACAGCGACTTGATTTTCACAAGACTGAAGGAAAAAGGATTCATCTACACAAAAGAAATAGAAGTAACTTATTGCGAGCACTGCAAGAGAACATTGCCTGACAGGTATGTAAAGGGAAAATGCCCGAAATGCAATGCACCCGACCAGTATGGAGATGTTTGTGAAAACTGCAATGCAGCATACAAGACAACAGACTTGATAGACCCTTATTGTATCATATGCAAGAACAGGCCGATAAGGAAGACATCAAAGCATTATTTTTTTAAATTAAGCAAATTCTCAAAAAAGCTTGAGTCCTGGATAAAAAAGAACAAGAATTTGCAGCCTGAAATCAAGAACTTCGTATTTAGTTGGATAAAAAACGGATTGGAAGACTGGAACATATCAAGAGACGGGCCATATTTCGGGTTCAAGATTCCTGGAGAGGAAAACAAATACTATTATGTATGGCTTGATGCGCCTATCGGATACATTGCAAGCACCGATAACTATTGCAAAAAGCATGGTCTAAAAACAGAAGATTATTGGAACAACAAAAGCTCAAGAATATACCATTTTATCGGCAAGGACATAATATATTTCCATTTTCTTTTTTGGCCGGCTATGCTGCTTGGTGCTGGCTTTCAATTGCCATACCACATTCCTGTTCATGGATTCTTGACAGTGAATGGGGAAAAGATGTCCAAGTCAAGGGGCACATTCTTCACAGCTAGGGAATTTTTGCAGAAATATAGTTCAGAGTACCTTAGGTTCTACTATGCCAGTTTATTGGGCAGCAAGATGTCCGACATAGACTTGAGCTTCAGCGATTTTGGGAAGAAAATCAACAACGAGCTAGCTGCTAACTTGGGCAATTTCTGCTACAGGGTCTTGAATTTTCTCAACAAAAATTTTGAGGGAGAAATAAAAGGCATAGATAACAACAAAGCATTGACAAATGAAATCAAGAAGTTGGTCAAGAGGATTGAATCAGGCTACAGCTCATTGAACCTCAATGAGGCTTTGAAGGGCATTCTCCACATATCCTCGCTTGGCAACAAGTATTTCCAGGAGAATGAGCCATGGAAATTGATAAATAAAGACAGGGAAAAAACACATGAAATACTTGGATTGTGCGTCAACATAGTGAAAAATTTAAGCATTTTGATTCAGCCTGTTTTGCCTGAATTCTCATTGAAGCTGCAGCAGCAATTGAATGTCTCAGGCTTGAAATGGAAAGACATAAATTTTGAGCTGAAAAACCACAAGATAGGCAAAGAGGAGATTTTGGTGAGCAAGATGGAGCAAAAAGAAACAAAGCCACAATTCCAATTAAACTTGAAGGTAGCCAGAATACTTGGTATAAAAGAACATCCCAATGCTGACAAGCTCTATGTCTTGGACATTGACTTAGGCAATGAGAAAAGGCAGCTTGTTGCTGGAATAAAAGGCTATTATTCAGCTGATGAATTAAAAAATAAAAAAATAGTTGTCATCACAAACTTGAAGCATGCAAAATTGAGGGGAGTTGAAAGCCAGGGCATGCTCCTTGCAGGCGATGATGGAAGCGGGCCTGGATTATTGACAGTTGAGCGCAGCAATGCAGGCGACAAAGTTTATTTTGATGGCTTTGAGATTGGAAACGAGCAGGTAACTTATGAAGAGTTTGCAAAGATAAGCATGATAGTCAAAAATTCCAAAGTAACTTTTGAAGGCAAAGAATTGAAGACGGATAAAGAGATTGTTAAAGTTGAAAGGACGAAAGATGGGGGAAGGGTTAGATAGACCTCACAGCCCTGTCAATCTCTTCCTCAGAATAGCCTTCCCTAAAAAGAACATCCTTTATCTGCTGCAAAGAAAATCCCTTCCTTATGTTATCGCTGATATACTGGCTCAATGAATCATTCACCTGGACTTCTTTTTTTCTTTTGATGAAGAAAAACAGCAAACAGAGCACAATTATCACCAAGCTCAACAAAATCCAAAGCAGATAATTTGGTCTTTCTTTAGTCTCCTCTTCATCAATTATTCCTTTTTCAAACTCTGGTTTCGATGTTGTCGAAGCATTCCCTTTTGTCTCAATACCATCACAATCAGCATCAAATTTACCAAGGCAGTCAGGATCGCAAATTCCATCCTTCACTTCATCGCAGAAATCATCTTGCCCACCAGAGCTGCAGTCTTTAGTGCAGCTTTCATAGCTTTCATGCTCTTCACAAACTGAATTGCCGCAAGTGTCTGCAAAAGATGCAACATCAATGTCCATAATTTTTGAATTCTTCAAATTATAAATTTCTATTCTGGCTGCATTTTCATCATAGGGCACGTAAAGAATGTATTTCTTGTTCTCGGACATGTTGTAATAGATTTTCCCTATATCCGCATTTTCAAAGGAGACTGTCTTGACAAGAAAACCGAAAGCGTCAGTAAACTTCACAGGCCTGTCAACTTCCTTGAGGCTAATGCTGTTGAATGTGACTGAGCCTATAATGTTGTTTACATCCAGCACAAAGTATTTTTCAGCATAGGCTGTATTTATTAGCAGAATTGCCAAAATAAAATATAATATTGTCTTTCTCATTTTATTGTATAGCTGTGTTAATTAAGATAGGCGCAAATGCCTTGTTACTGTTCCTGTCAACAGCCCTGACTAAGACTGCATTTGTCCCATTTGTCAAGGCTAAAACTATATTCTCGGAAACTTCCTTGTCAGTCGCTTTATCAAGAATCTTTACGTTCTCCACATCAACTGAGTAATTTACCGGGTAGTTTACTGCCGATATTGAGAATGAAAGGTTCAGGCTGCTTAGATTGTAAGTTACGTTTGCCAGTGTGCTTACAGCTATTGTAGGCGGAGTTGCAAATGCAATTATTTCGTCAGCAAGCTTTTTTGGAGTCAAAACATAGCTGCAGAAATCGGCAAAGCTCTCGTTCAGTTCCTTATTGGATATATTCTGGTAAAACAAGGCTTGCGGGCTTACTCTTATTATCCTGTTGCTTTCCAAGGCACAATATTGCTCATTTGGGTCCAGCAAAATTATCAGGTCTTTTTTGCTGCTGTAAGAGGGGCATGAGCTTGATGCGATGCTTGCCAGTGTCGGAATACTAGAATAGGAAAGCGAGTGCTCAAGCCTGTACATATTGATATTATTTTTATTTTGCGAGAATTTGTCAATTGAAAACAGGATATTTAGGAAATTTTCCGCATCAGTCCCGAACTTCTGGAATGAGTCATAATTCTGCGCCGCAAAAATGATGCCGTACTTTTTCTCATTGCCCCATTCGTTGAATATGGGCAGGCACTTGCTGCCCTTGATTACAATTATGCTCTGTGTCTTGTTTATAAATTGCTGTGAATTGTCAGCATACTTAACAATTATATCAGTGTCCAGCTTTTTGAATCCTTCAAAATCGCTTATCTTCGAGCTTTGCCAGTTATTGCCGTAAATATTGTCGTTCTTTGTCCCATCATTGTGGGAGCCGTCATCATACAATGCGATTTCATCAACCAATTTTCCGTTTTCTTTTATATATGCTGTGACTGAAACTAAATTTGTCTTGTCGTAAACATAATATTGGATATTAAAAGACGATTTATAATAATCCGCAGTTGATTTTGCTGATGAAAATCCGGCTGCCTTGTTTTTGATATTGTACAGCCTTGAAGCATAAGACTTGTCTGTTATATTTCTGCAAAATACCAAGTCTTTGCAGTCTCTGTTTACATTTGTGCCGTAGCTGCTCATGCAGTTTCCCCTCAAATAATTTGTAAGGCAGTAACCTTCCTTGTCTATGCAGCAGCCCACATTGCACTCCTCCAAATCAGCGCATTTTGCCCCTGCTGCAAATCTTCCATAACACGCCTGCTTTGAAGTTTGCTGGCATATTGAAGTGCAGCATCCCTCAACGCTTGCGCTTACAGCATAGCCTGTAACCTGAGGCTGATTCTTTATCTGTAAAATGTTAAATGAAAAAATTGAAATTATAAATAACAGAGAAACAAAAATGCTGTATGCCTTTACAAGCTGCAATTCCGAATGCTTCCTTATCAGTCCGTCAACATAACTTTCATCATAGCCATGATTAACCAGAACATGCCTTACTGCCTGTTTGGAGTACCCTTTACTTAAGTGCTCCTTTATGTAGCTTCTCAGCCTTTTATCTATCTTCTTTTTGCTCAGCATTTTCAATCATAGAAACCAGGTTTTTTGACTTGCCTATGTACTTGATAACTTTTTGTTTTACTTTGCCTTCTATCCTTACGCTCTTTACAAGGTAATAATAGTAATTGTTGTTGATTTTCTTGACTCTTAGAAATGCCATAACCTTTTTAGGCACTACTGAATATTTAAAGGTTTTTATTCAGGTTAACTTTTTTACTATTTTAGGCATTATTCATATATTAATATTAGGCACTACTAAAAAATATATAAAGTTCATTTATTCCAAAAATATTATTAATTATGCATCACTAAATATAATAGGCACTACAATGTTAAATTAAATGATATTAAATAAAGATAATATTTAGGCACTACATTCAGTAGAACTGAGCCGTGCATTCCACGCTGCATGACTGGCATGTGAACTTCTCTATGAAGTTGCATTTCTCAACCTGTGCGCAGAGCAGTGCGGGAACGCCTGCCTTCATAGTGCCTTCTTTTGGCGAGCATTTTCCTTCTCCGTCTTTTGTCACAGTATCTATTCCAACCTGCCACGTGCACGTCGGCACAAAGCCCTGGCAGTTTTCTGGGGATGAAGAGTAGAATGCTTCTGTTGCAGCGCCTGTGATGCTTAAGCCATATGAAACAAAACTAAAAATACTCAACCCTATACCTACTGCAAATGGGGCCTGAAGGACTAGAGCACCTAAGCTTTCAAGTCCAAGAGTATTTAACCCAGCACCAAATGCTCCACCCAGCCCTCCAAAGGACGATATAGCTGATGTAGTTGCAGTACCCAAGCCCACGGTAGTTCCTCCTGCTCCTGCTACGCCTGCAGCTGCAGCAGCAGCAACTCCAACTATGACTACAAACGCGAATATGATAGCAATAACAGAAATGACTAGTGTCACATAACACCCAGTATTCGGCTCAAACACTTGCCGAGCAACAACATTTTTCAGCTTCTGGCTCTCGCAGAATATTGCAGTGAATTGAGTGAATCCGATTATATTTGCAAAGACTTTCCTGTTTGCCCTGTCTTCCTCTGAAGGCATAGGAACCCAAAATCCGTTCTCTCCTTTTAGAATACCTACCCCTTTTGCATCTTTCCCTTGAGGATCAGCGTAATACAGGCTAAGCTTTTGAAGTTGATTAAAAAGCAAGCCACTGGGCTCAAAACTGTATATAGGATTATCAATCACATAAGGTATATCCTCCCTTTTTTTAATTTCCTTGTTCTCTTTTTCAACCGGGATATTTTTGGCAACAACCTCATTCGGATAGCTTTGCTGCACTTCTATGTACTGGACATCTTTGCCATTAAGAACAACGGTTGTGCCGGCAGATATGTCAAGCTGGGCTTTCTTGTCAACAGAGAATATTGTAAAAGGCAAAGGAGTTGGAATGGAAGCGCTCCTATTCTGCAAATCGGTTGCTCTCTTCAATTCAGATTTTCCAAGCTTTGCAGCAAAGCTGAATGCATAATTCTGATTTTCAGGAGTTATTGATTTTTTGTCTGTTATTGCAAATGTTAGAATATCCGTTTCAGGATTCTTAAAAGCAATATCAAAATCAAGATTTCCTAAATAGCCCAGTTTTTTCAAAGGATCTTTCTCATCAAAATCAGCGTCAAAAGTCTTCTCATTGACTTCTGTTGCAGCCTCGTATATCGCCCGATACCTTATGTCAAATGTGTTGAAGAACTCCGAAAATTCCTTTGTGAAATCCTGCCGGCTTAGCTTTATCGGATAGTTTACCTTGATTGTTATATCTGCAGCTCCATACTCAACGGATGTTTTCAGTTCCCCTTTCTCAACTGCGAATCCCTGCTCGACTATTTTTTCCGCATCAGTGCATTTAGGCACATTGGAATTAACATACTCCAAGAGCCTTTCCTGCGTCTGGTTCAGAAACGGCTGTATATTGACTTGGTCAAAGTGCCAGTACCCAATTCCCTTGAATTCAATCAGTTTTGGAACTTCAAGATACCCTCCTGTCTGCCCCAGCTTCTTGATGGCTTCAAAGCTTGTTTTTCTTATGCATTCGTTGACAAACTTTTTGATTTCCTCTGCCTGCAGGCTCAAGCCAGCTGCCTTTTGGGCTTCCTCCCGCGCCTTGCTTCCTTTTATGCTGTTGTAAGCCGCAATGCCAGCTATTGCCGCGACAAAGATGAATATGCCAAGAATGACGAAAATAGATGTCTGGGCTTTTTTCAGTCGCGCTTTGTGAATATTTTTTCTCTTTTTGAATATATAGGACATTTTGCTATCTTCTCAGCTTCATGTATTTAAACATTATCAATTTCAATTCAAAAATTCCTGCATAACATTTATATACCCAAATAGATAACATAACCCTATGGAACAGGAAGCAAAACAAGTAAAGCAGATGATAACAAAAGAAATGACAATAGGCGATGTTGTAGCCAAATATCCGGCTGTGATAGAGCCTTTGCAGTCTGCAGGAGTGCATTGCGTCGGGTGCCACGTCTCTTACCATGAGACTTTGGAGCAGGGCTTCAAAGGGCATGGGATGTCTGACGAAGAAGTCGAATTTGTCATCAAAAAATTGAATGTTGCGGTTGAAGAGTCCAAATTTGACGAAGGAAAAGAATTTATTGTCACAAGCAAAGCTGCTGAAAAGCTGAAGGAAGTTCTCAGGGAAAACAACAAGGAAGGAAGCGGATTAAGAGTGGAGATTGTTCCGGGAGGCTGCTCCGGCTTCCAGTATGGCTTGGAACTTGATGACAGCACAACAGACTTGGATATGACTGTGGAAGACAAGGGGGTCAAGATTATAATTTCAAAGGACAACATGAATTTCTTGAAAGGGGCTAAGCTTGATTATGTTGACTCTCTGCAGGGAGGGGGCTTTAAGATAAGCAACCCAAATGTAAAGAGCGGCAGCGGTTGTGGCTGCGGGCAAAGTTTTGAGTATTAGTAATTTAAAATATGGATAATTTAGTGATATGTGAATGGATTAAATTCAGTCACGAGAGATTCATGCAAAGTAAAATGGGATGGGTGCCCTCCGTGGGATTTTTAAATCCCACTTGATTAACTTGTCAACCGAGTTTCCAGTTGAACGGGTTACCTCCAACGCATGGCATGAATAAAAAAAGAGGTCGTTCTCGGGATTGAAAATTCGTTTCGTAATGAGTTAAAATTAATCGAAGGTGATTTTTAATGGGACAAAAAGGAAGGGAAATTGCAAAGCTTGACCATAAATGGCTTCTTGGTGAATTAAGCAAGGCTTATGCCTTTGAGTGGGTTGTGCATTATTATGCTTCCCTTGCCTCAAACATCTTATCGGGCCATAGGACTGTGGTTTATTCTGAGATTTTCAGGAAGGCTGCTGAAGGCGAGTTTGGCCATGCAAACAGGCTTGCAAAAAGAATTGCAGAGCTTGGGGGAGAGCCTCCGCAGGCTTTAAGCGAGATGGAAAGGCTTGCGGGATTCGGAAAAGTCGCATTTCCCAAAAAGAGGAGCGACACTGCCGGATTTGTCAGGGCATTTCTGAAAATGGAGCAGCACGCAATAGAGCTGTACAATGAGCTGTCCATCAAGACCCATGGCAAGGACATAGTTACGCATGAGCTTGCAGAGGACCTATTAGCAGAGGAAGTCGCTGAAGAGGAAGAATACGAGAACCTGCTTAAAGAATAGACTTTTTTATTTCTTTCTTTAGCCTAATACTTAAGCAACGGTTTAATTGATTCCATTGGAATTTCTTTTCTATCAAATAGTTTTTTAGGTGCTGCGTGGTAATCTCTCCATGCTTCTCTCAAGCTGAATTCAATTCCATTTTCAATTACAATGTTCCCTTTTGGAACTGCAGTAACTCTTCCTGCAACTGCATATTTTGAATCAACAACAAAAAAATAACTATGTCCAACCTCTATTTGGCCAGCCTTATACATTTTCAACTCTGTATCCAAGATGAGCCAGATAAACCTCACAATTCTCAGCAGCTCCAAGCGGGCAAGGAGTTATAGCTGCAGAGCCTACTACTTCGCTTTGCTGGCCGTGCCTTGCAGTTCCTCCATCTCGGCCGCATCTATAGGCTTTTAGCGTTTCATCTCCTGGAAATATTCCTCTGCTGATTGACTCTTTAACTATTGCGGTAAGGGGACATATTCTTGTATTTAGCTTTCTTTCTGCTATTTGCCTCTCTCTTTGATTTAATATTCTCATTTTCTTCTTCTCCGCGCTTTGAGTCCGCATGACTTTGAATATTGTTTTTGCTGATAAAAATTCACAAATAAATTAAAAAATGAATAGAAATTCCCCTAAACCCAATGTCCGCTTGAAACTTTGAACATTTTGATATCTAAGAAAAATCGAAATTTACTTGTGCCACCGACGACCACTCTTTGACATTAAAATTTGAAAACCCATCAACTATATAAAACCTTCTAAAACGAAAAGTTTTTTAACTAAATAGCTAATGAGTCTTTTTCATAACATCTCAACATTCTCCAAATCCTTGAAATGCAAATCTTTTGTAAGAATTTTTAAATCGTAAAGCAAAGAGGTAGCTAATATCAGTGAATCCATCATTCCCCAGTTTTTCACAATTTTTTTTCTTTTAAAGTTTAACTTGCCCGCTAAAAAAGATATTTCAGAATTCAAATGCAAAAGTTTAGATGACAAAATTATAAAATCTGTTAACTCCTTGCCATTAAGATTTTCCCTCATAGCCCAATTAGAAATTTCAGCTAAAGTTGCGATGCTTGTCTGGCATTCTCCTGTCTTGATGTATTTTTTAACTATTTCGCCTTTTTCACTTTTAATGAAGAATTCAACCCAAGCGGATGTGTCAAGCAGCATCAGTATCTTTCCAGCCTATCATTCCTGTCTCTTTCAAATGATTTTGCGCCTTTTGCTTTTCCAAACATTTTTTCAATCATTTCTTCGACTTCCTCCAGCTTTCTTTTCTTCAATAGGCTGATTTGTATCTCCTGTCCTTCCTTTATTTCTTCTTGCTGGGCAATTTCTTTTGGAATCAAAAGCCCAAGAGATGTTCCGACTTTCCTAACCTTTGCTGTGAATAATTTTGACATTTTAAATCTATTATAATGTATTATAATAAATATATAAAGTTATCTTTTTCATATCATAATCAGTATACTTTTTACTATATTAATATACAAAAACATAACATTTAAATATAACCTGTTTCTAAAAAGAAAGAAAGTCCAGTTAAGAGGTGAATTTAATGAGAAAAATTGCCATATTCAACCAAAAAGGCGGCGTTGGCAAGACAACAACAGCCGTAAATCTTGCAGCAGGCCTGTCCAGAAACAGCAAAAAGGTTCTTTTGATTGACTTGGACCCGCAAGGGGACATAAGCACAACAAACAATGTAAACGCCCCATACAACCTATACCATTTTCTCATGGAGGATGCAAACCTCAATGAATGCTCCACAAAGCTGGGAAAAAATCTTGAGATAATTCACTGCGACCACAAGCTTGCTGAGATTGAGCAGCAGATAAGCAAGGAAAAAGATAGCATTAAATTTCTTGAAAAGAAGCTGTCCCAAATAAAGGGCTATGACTACATAATTCTTGACTGCGCACCTTCATGGAGGCTGCTTAACAAAAATGCGCTTGAATATGCAACCGAAGTCATAATTCCTGCATCAACTGATGTGCTTGGCTATGCGTCATTGGAAAAAACAATCAGGCGAATCGTCGAATTCAGCAACATAAGCCATCATTCGGAGTTTGTAAGCTCGATATTGCCGACAATGTTTGACAGGAGGAACAGGATATGCAATGAAATCCTGCTCAAAATGAGGAAGGAATTCACTCCAATGCTTGTGGCAGAGCCCATAAGGGAAAATTCAAAGCTCAAGGAAGCCCCAAAGTCAAAAATGTCCATCTTCACATATGACAAGAAATCAAGCGGCGCAGAAGACTACTGGAAATTCACCAAGCTTGTGCTGGAAAACGAATACATGTACGATTTGGCAATTCCGCAGCAGCAGAGGGAAAAGGCAATGAGAGACTATTTTGTCAGCGGAAAAAAAAGGGAACTCATGATAGTCAACAATAAGGTTGATTTTGGATTCAAATTTGTTTCGGGCATGAAAGAATCCATAAAGGCGCATCTGCTTGGGGCAAAAAAGCAGGGAAAGGCAGGGCATGCCTGACATGATTAAGTTCCTTGCAATGCTTGCAGTCAGCTTTTTCTACTTCAACTTATTTTACGAGATTGATTACTACTTGATAAAATACTTCTTTTATTCTATTAGAAGCAGAGTTTAAATATCCACAACAACCCTTGCCCTCCACTGGCCTTTCTCTTTCTTAAGCTCAAACATGTGCATGGTGATTGCCTTGATGTCATTCTCCAGGCTCTGCACTTCAGGATTTATCCTGTCGCCTTCAAGTATCGCCTTTAATTTGTTTTTCTTGCCTTCATTGACTGCAACATGGACATGCTTGAAAACCATGTACTTTGAATCCTTCAAAAATAAAATTTCTGACAGGAAATCATACAATAGATTGTCAAGCTTTTCATTTTCCAGCTCAAATTCTATTTTTTCAACAGCATCAACAGTTTCCAGGTCAGCGCTCAATTCAAATATTGCAAGGGCGGCATTCTCAAAAAGCCCGTTCAGGTTTTTTCCATACGCTTCGAATGCAATGTCAGCTATTGCAACATCTTCAAGAAACCTGTATTTTGCCTTGTCGTTGTTTATGTTCATTTTAATGCTGGAATACTTTCCCAACAACCCATATTAATAATATCCCTGATGCGAGCAAGACAAACTGCACAATAGATTTTTTAAAATCTTTTTCTTTATGTATTTCAGGAATCAAGTCGGTGCTTGCAATGTAGATGAACCCTCCAGCTGCAAGCGAAGTTAGGAAAATGCTCGAATTTTTTATCGCGCTTGAGAAGAAATATGCAGCCAAAGCGCCTACAACTGCAGTCAATGCCGTCAGAAAATTATAAACCATTGCTTTCATTCTTGAAAATCCCCCATAAATCAGGATTGAAAAATCAGCTATTTCCTGCGGTATTTCATGCGCTATTATGGCAATAGTGGTAATTACCCCAAGTGCCGTATTGTTCATGAAGCTTATTGCAATCACAGCACCGTCAAGAAAATTATGGACTGCATCGCCTATAATGTTAAGATAAGTAAAGACATGTGCTTCCTCATGCTCATGCCCCGTATGGTGGTGGTGCCAGTAAAGGAATTTTTCGAGAACGAAAAAAGATAAAATCCCCAGCAAAATAAAAATTGGCACGCTTTCCTTAAATCCCCCTTCAAGCGCTTCCGGAAGCAGGTCAAGAAATGCCGCTCCAAGCAGAGTTCCAGCTGCAAAGCTTACTAGGTAGAATAAAGATTTGTTCAGGGTATTCTTCCGCAAAAATATAAGGATTCCAAGTATGGAAACCAAGCTGACTAAGACAGACGCTATTACAATTTGAAGCAATACAGCAACCATTTTATTGGAATAGGTAGAATTATTTATAAACTTTATTGATTTCTGTTATCAATAAGATGGCTAAGGCAATAAGGCAAACCATGCAAAAGGGGATGCTGCGAGCTGAAATAGGAAATAAGAAATCATTTTTTAGTGCCGAGGATATATATAAAAAAATAAAAGAAAAAGACAGTAGATTAGGCATAGCCACTGTCTATCGCTTCCTCAAGGGCTTGAGAAAAAATAACAAAATACACTCGTATGTTTGTGACAGGAAAACTATTTATTCATTCAGCGAGCAGAACCACTGCCATTTCCTGTGCCAGAAATGCGGAAAAACAACGCATATCAGAATAGACTCAATCGATTTTCTGAGAAAGAACTTCAGGGGCAGCATATGCCATTTTCAGATTAATGTTGAGGGAGTTTGTGAAAAGTGCGTTAAAAATCTAGATTTAGATTAATAGTGGTTTGACTGAAACATCAGCTAACGTATCCCGTTAGTTTTCCTGACGCGAGACTCAATTGAAAACGCGTCTGGCACTGAGTCATAAATATTCTTAAAATAGCCGTTTGCCATCCTCGGGTTTCCTCCTACATTGATAACAATAAACATCGCCCCGTTTTTTGCTCCTGCATCTTTGGTATACATAAATGGGTAGCCTTTAACATCATATCTTACCCTTGGCCTTAATCTCCTTCCTCCTAAACCGACGCACACAGCAAAGGTCGCGCCTTCTCTAACTATCAGATGGTATGGATTGGGTGCCTCCGGGTCCGGCTCTCTTGTCTGAAAATCAGTCAGTGTCTCTGTCCTTAGGCCAATGTGCTCATGTCCATTCGCCATTATTGCGCCGTGGGCAACTGCCACTTTATACATATCCCACTCCCAGACTGAGGTTTCCTTTATCTTTTTTGCTATCTGCATCATTACATTTGGCTTATGAACTAAGAGAAAGTTCCACAAGGAGCTGCTGTTTGCAAATGCAGTTTCAGCATAGGCAGCGTGCTCATGGAAATCTCCCGCTATGCCTGCAGCTGAAAGCACAAATGTAGTTCCCTTATATTTTACGGTAGACATTATGCCATAATCTCCATCTATTTCAATTCCCGGGACTTTTCCTATGTCTTCCAAGAGCAATTTTTGGTAATCATGCCATCTGTTTTCCGGAATTTTTTTTGAAGGAAAAGCGTCATCACCAGCAACTTCAAGGGTTGGGATGTCTCCAAGAATGCTGCGGCGAAGCTCACGATATTCCCTTGGATGAAACTCGTAGCCCGTATCTCCAACAATGGCAAGCAAATCAGGGTTGTTCCTTGCAACCAATTCCAGAACGCGTCTTGCATTAAACCTCAGGCCAGTATCGGCAATAAATGCAATCTTGAAGTTTTGGGGAGTTAAAACCATTCCTTCCAAATCCTGCTTAACCATCTTTTCAGTCAAAAATGACTAGTTTAAATATATATCTTATTTGCTAATAAACTAAAGAATTAGCTAAGAATAGCAGCACTCAATCACTTCCTGTTCGGTCTCGTATTCTGCTCCGCAGTATGTGCATTTCAGGACCAGCATTTGCATCATTTCTCCCTGAACTCTTCCATGACATCATCAAGGTCTATGAATTCTTTTTTGCTTTTTTTATCCATTTTTATTCATTCTCCATCTTTTCCCAATAGCATCATGGAAAAGCAATTTATATATAGTTATCCTACATAAACTATATAGTTTTGGAAATGTTTATATAGTGTCAGGCATTCCTTGCTTCATGATAAGGAGAAAGATACAATTGATTGCAAATTCAACATATTCTACATCTCTTCCAAAGAAATGGGTGATTAAAAGGAAACTTAAGGAAGGCAGGGAAATCCTGTTTTTCGAAAAAGATGACGGAAGCCTGATTATTTCAACCGAATCAAAGGCCGAAAAGAGTGCAAACGATATAACGCTGAATATAGATGAATACTCAAACGCCATTGACCAGATTATATTTGCGCTTTATTATCTTGGATTCGAGAACATCAATCTAACTTCCAAAAAAGGTTTTGCAAAGGATGTTGAAACAAGGATAAGGATCACCTTGAGGCACATGAGCGGCACTGAAATAACCCATGAGGACGAAAAAACCATTAAAATCAGGGTTTTGCTTGATAAGTCCAAAGTTGATATAAAGCAGGTCCTTTACAGGATCAGTCTCATAATAGAAGCTTCAATAACATCGATAATTGAAGGAGCTGACATGGAAGAGATAAGAGTCAATGAGAATGAAGTTGACAGGCTATATCACCTTGCTGCGAAGGTCATATCCCTTTCTCTTGTAAATTCAGATATACTGCGTTCGTCCAAGATTGAGAATATGTCATTAATACCTAGTTTTCTTTTAATAAGCAAGAAGATGGAGAATATAGCGGACTTTATAGAAGATATTGCAGGCTATGCAAAAGAAGATAAAAAGCAAATTCGGGAAATGGCTGAAATTCTGAGTTTTGTTAAGGAAAGGATAAAAAGAAATATTCTTTACATGATGGGGAATAGCAGCAATCTGTTTGAGAAAACCCCGGCAGAAAAGATAAAGTCCATAAATAAGCAAGTAGAAAGCTTGAAAGACAAGTCAATACAGGCTTGCCTCGAAGACATAATACGCTATATTGTCGACATAGAAGAAGAGATAATAAACATTTCTTTCTACAAGAAGATGGTGTCTGACGGAAATATTTAAATTGTACTATCCTTTAATATTTCCAACAGGCTTCAGCCCCACAACAGGCTTGCTTATCCCGGCTTGTGAAACAGCATCAATCACATCATTAATGTTTTTATAAGCAAATCCTGCTTCCTCTGCCAAGCCAGGCATTGAAACAGCTTTTACATAAATTCCTCTTTTTTCCATATCTTTTTGAAGCTGTTCTCCCCTAACTTGGTGCTTTGCAGCAGCCCTTGACATTGTCCTGCCGCTTCCATGCGCTGTGCTTCCGAATGTCTCGTCCATTGCCTTTTGAGTGCCAACAAGCAGGAATGAGCCTGTTTCCATTGATCCCCCGATAATGACAGGCTGGCCAGTTTCTTTGAAAATAGGCGCAAGCTCCTGATGATGAGGCGGAAATGCTCTTGTGCTTCCTTTTCGATGCACAATCAATTTTTTCTTGTGGCCGTCTACAATATGCTCTTCCAATTTTGCTATGTTATGCGCGACATCATAGACCATGTGCATACCTAGCTTTTCAGCATCTGTTTTGAAAACTTTTGAGAATCCTTCCCTTATTCTGTGCAAAATAACCTGTCTATTTGCAAAAGCCATATTGGCAGCGCATGCCATTGCCTTGTAATAATCCTGGCCTTCATTGCTTTGGAAAGGGGCGCATGCTAATTCCCTGTCATAAACATGAATGTTGTATCTTTTCATTGTTTCCTCAAAAATTCTGAGGTAATCAGTGCCGATCTGGTGCCCAAATCCCCTTGAGCCGCAGTGCACCATTACAACAATCTGCTCCGCTGAATGGATTCCGAATTTCCTTGCAATTTGCTCGTCAAAAATATTTTCGGCCCTTACAATTTGTATTTCAAGATAATGATTCCCAGAGCCCAAAGTGCCAAGCTGGTTCATCCCCCTGTCAACTGCTTTTTGGCTCACTTTTTCAGGCTCGGCCCAGTCTATCCTTCCATAGCCCTCTGTCCTTTCCAAATCCTCTTTCCACCCATAGTTATTTTCAACACACCATTTTGAGCCATAAGTCATAATTTCCTTGAATTGTGATTTTGTTGCATCAACAAAGCCTCTTGAGCCTACGCCTGCAGGCACGGTCCTGAACAAAGCGTCAACTAATTCCCTTAATTTTGGCTGCACTTCCTTGAAGGTTAGGTTGGTTGTTACAAGGCGCATTCCGCAGTTTATATCGAAGCCGATGCCGCCTGGAGAAATCACTCCTGTTTCTGCGTCAAAAGCAGCTACTCCTCCAATTGGAAATCCATAGCCCCAGTGCCCATCAGGCATGCAAAATGCGAACTTTTGTATTCCCGGTAGGCAGGCAACATTAGTAACTTGGTTAAAGACTCCCGCATCCATCTCATCAAGCAATTTTTTTGTGGCATAAATTCTTGCGGGAACCAGCATTCCTTTCTTGTAGTTGGTCGGAATCTCCCAGATTGTCTTGTCCACTTGCTTTATTTCACTCGCTTTCGGCTTCTCAAAGTTTTGTTCCATTTAGTTCCTCCTTCTTGTTTTGATTTGAATTAAAATATTTTTAATTTAATGCGTTTCGTTATTGTAATTTTGTCATTGAAATTTTTTAATAAATTTTAATCTAAACATTTTAGCGTAGAATTCCATAATAAATTCCACGCACACTCTCTGCAAAAATATTCTTTATTGCTAGCATGCGCAGCAAATCAAAGAATATCTATGAGTTATTTAAAGGTTGTGATTGTGTCGGATCTGTCCCGAATCTCACTTTCATTCGGGTTAGCAGCTTCAAAGTCCTTGCTTTTTATTTTAGATTACTGACGTTTCCCGTAAGGAACAACCCCTTTGTAAGTTGGTTTTTCAGATGAACTGGACTTTGAACTGATGCTGCTAACCTACATTCGGGACAGATCCGATTGCGTCCTCGTTAACAGAAAATTTAAATAGACGTCAGTTAAATATTACCAAAAAAGAGGGTTATTGATGAAAGTCCAAACTAAGCTGATTTTAGGGTTTCTGATAATTTACCTGCTCTTTGGAATTACTGTCTTAATTTCCATCTATAACATCTCCAACATACTTGAAAAGAGTGCAAGCGACAATCTGCTGATTTATACCCATGGCTTGATGGAGCAGATAGACAAACATATAAACGAAAGAATCGAAGACTTCAAGATTTATTCGAAAGACCTTGAATTGCAGGAATTTCTCAAGCAGTCTAACAATGAATTTGAAAAGTTAAGCGACGTCCAATCTTATATCACCCAAAAAGACCTTGAATGGAACTCCACCCAAAAAATCGAGATAACTCCTTTCATGAAAAACCTTATAGACAACAGGATTTCGCAGCAGCTTAGGCAAAAGACAAAGTTCTATGAGTCCGATTACGGGTATAAGCTGTACGGAGAAGTGTTCATCACAAACAAATACGGAGCAAACGCAGCCGAAACAGGAAAGACGACAGACTACCGGCAGGATGACGAAAATTGGTGGCAGAGAGGAAAAAGCGACGGCGTTTACGTTGAAGATGTCAAATATGACCAGAGCGCCGATGTTTATTCAACAGCCATTTCAATCAGGGTTGATGATGATGACGGAAATTTCATTGGAGTAATCAAAGTTGTGTTGAACATACAGGGCGTCATCAACGTACTCAAGGAGGCAGAGACGCATAAAAGATTCAGCAGCATGGAGTTCATTTTGCTGGATGAAAAAGATAGGATACTTTTCTCAACAACTAACTATGAGCTGCTTCAGCCATTCAGCTTTTTCTCCAAGATAAATGGAAAAAATGGCTTATTTAAAGCAAAAGATTCCGAAGGAATTGAAAAGATAGGGGCATACTCTAGTTCAAAAGGCTACAAAAGTTTTAAGGGATTGGGCTGGATTATTACCGTTGATGTTGACAGAAGCGAAATATTAAATCCAATCTACCGGCTTGTAATAAACTTTTTGGCTTTAGCCGTTATTTTGATAGTGATTGCAGGAGCAGTCGGATTTTATGTATATTCAAGCATTTCTACGTCTCTTGAGAAGTTTGAGAAAACTATAGACCTTATTTCAAAGGGAAGCCTAGATGCAAGGGTCGAAATAAAGTCGAAGGATGAGTTTTACATGCTGGCGCTTGCCTTCAACTCAATGGCAGACCAGCTCAAGAGCTTCAAAAGAGTTGAAAAGAAGCAAAAATTGGAAAAAGAGCTTGAAGCATTGGAAGCATCCCACAAAATTGGATTCATATCCGACGATTCGTACACAAAGGAAAGAAAAAGGCTCGAAGAGGGCATTATCAGGGCAAAATCCGCTGAGGGAAAACTTCAGGAGAAAGTTGGAGAATTTTTCAAATAATCATTCAATAATTATTCTTTAGATAATTTTCTCAATGCAACCAGAAATAACGGGAATGAAAGCACCTCCAGCGTGCATGCAGCGCACAGGAACCAGAGCACTTGAGGGGTTTTAACCACAACAAGCCTGTATAAGCTGGCTAAAACAAACATAAAAAGCGCAATTGCGAGCCATAATGCAACTCCTTTGTTTGTTGAGGTATAAACATAAAAGGCAAACAATGTGGCCATGGAGAAGGTAAAGAGCCAGAAGGATGTAAGTATTATGTTCGTAAGCTTGATAATTTCTTGCCCTTCCACTTGGCGTATTGTCACGATTGTCAATCCGACAACAGCCAGCAAAATTAACGGCGGAATTATTGTTTTCCATTCAACCTGCTTATGGCTTTTGTAAAGCCTGTAGGCTCCGAGCACAAAAAATGTCCCTGTAAAAACCTCCAGCATATTTGATGCAAATTCGGGCGTGCTTAAAGGGGATGGCCACGCAAAAAGCTTTATGGCTCTTACTGCAAAAGCCGTTCCCAAGCCGAAGGTGAACCAAGCAAGCGAAGTCCATGGAAACTTTAATCCCATCCAAAACTTAAAAAACAAAATAAAAGTTATAAGCCCCAGTATAAAGCCAGAAATCCTCACAGACAAAAGCGTGTTGTAAGACAACCCGCAATCAGTTGAAAACCGCAAAGTCTTGCATGGGCTTTCTTCTGCTGCAAATGCGAAAAATGCTGAAAGCAAAATTAAAATCAAAAAAATTAGATTATTTTTTAGTAACTTTTTACCATGAATGTCATTTTTAAATTTTTTTAGCCCAGCCATTGCAATTACATTAATTCATTGAGTAATTTATAAAGTTTTTGTTTTTATCAAAGTCTTAGGTTTTTAGGCAAAAATTTATATACAATCAAAAAATCTTCAATATAAAATGCAGGTAAAAGACTTAACCCCCAAGCAGGGAAATGTGGATATCACAATAGATGTAATTGATGTTAGCGCTCCAAGGGAGTTCCAGAAATTCGGCAAGTCAGGAAGGGTTGCAAACGCGATAGCAAAGGACGAGACTGGAGACATCAAGCTTACCTTGTGGAATGATGACATCGACAGGATAAAGGCCGGCGACAAAGTCCATTTGACAAACGGCTATGTCAACGAGTGGCAGGGAGAAATGCAGCTCACAACCGGCAGGATGGGAAAGATGGAGGTTGTGGGAAAGGCTGATGCTTCAGGCGAGCAGTCAAAGTCGCATGATAATTTCCAAAAAGAAAGTGAAAGCGATGGCGAGGATTTGAATGTTGAGGAGGAAGACATAGAAGATTCCGATTATGACGAGATTTGAATCGAAAGTATACTCACTTCATTCGTGACTTTCTTTGTGCTTCGCACAATAGAAAGCCTTTTAAATTATTATCTTGTTCTTGAATTTGTGATGGGGCGTTAGCTCAGCCTGGGAGAGCACACGACTGAAGATCGTGTTGTCGGGGATTCAAAAGAGCCGCAAAGTTGGAAGCTGTGAAAGTTCCTCACGCCCCATTTTTTCTAAGAATTCAAGCGCTCAGTGTAGCCGTCAATATCCTTCCTGCAATTATGTTGAACAGCAGCATCACTGCCCCTGAAATGAATGCATAAAGCAAGGTGCTTCTGAAAAGATTTTTGCCAAGCTCGTAATTTTCATTGAGCTTGTCGCTCCCGTTCTCAACCCCGTTTGCAATGACTGTCAAAATGTAAGTGATTTGCACGACATAAATCCCCACAATCAGCTGGAAATAATATGTTGGGATTCCGTCTCCGAACAATCCAAGGATCCCTGTCGGGGCGGCAGCGCCCTCCCCTCCCCCTACAGTTTCAGTCACCTGCTGCAGCTGCCCGCTCAATTTTCCCAGGATGGCAGTTATCATTGATGTGATGCCAATGACAACTCCCGCAATTGCAGGAGTCAGGAATTTTATTTGTGACTGCATTGAGGCTATTATGTCCGCCATCAGGTCCTTCAGCCTTTCATTCACTTTATGTATCTCTTTGATGTATCTTGCAACATTTGTCAGCGCCTGAGCAGCAATCAAAGGCCCTTTCTTTACTGCCTGTGTAAGGACTTTCATCGAGCTTTCTATCAGGTTGCTGGGAAATGAAACCAATGCCCCGTGCAAAGGGTCAAAAATGGCTTTTTCAATGCTCATTCCCAGCCTTCTTATGTTGAGGCTCACAAGCTGGAAAAAGCTTCCTGAAACAGTCCCTTCCATCACATCTGCCACTTTGCCTACAGCAATCTCAACTGGCAGGTTATCACCCAGCCTGTTTCCAAGCTGGAACAGCGCATTGGCGAATTCAAGCTCAAGCTGCTTTGCCTTATTCCTTATTTTTATTATATTATTTGACCTTAGCCTGTAGTACAACCCGATTGCAATTCCAAAACTCAGGGGAATGAACAGGCTCATCACAGAAGCTCCCAATCCATACGGTCCTATCTCCAGGTTGGTTACAGCGCTTGTCCTGTACTCAAGAAAGCAGTATTTCCGCCCGCAGGAATTTGACAAATCTTCCCCTCCAAAGCCGAAATCCGGAAATCCCGCTGCATGAAGCAATAAAGGGCTTAGCCCCAGCAAAAACAAAACAGCGCCAAGAAAAACGCTGACAATCATGGGCGTCATCTGGAATTCCTTATTCCCGAGTTTTATCAGTATATTCTTGTATTTCTTCAGCTCAGGATTTTCCTCGGAAATGTCCGTATCTCCGTAGCCTGTCGGCCTTCTTGAAAGGATGTTCTTCCCAAGATAATAGACCACAACTGTCAGGAATATGTTGTAAATAACTGCAAGATGATACCATCTTACATTGTCCATAAAGCTTACAACAAGAGGCAGAATCACCAATCCAAGAATTGGAAGGATTATTCCAAGCATGTGCAGCATTGTTATCGGATTCTGCAGATTATGCGCATAATGAAGCATCTTCTCGTATGTCTCATCAAGTATGACATCAAGGGCCTTGTCAAGGGCATTAAGCCTTCTTGATTCCTCCCCTTCATAGAGCGAGCTTTCAATGAGGTGGAATGATTCTATGAACTCAAGGTTCCATTTTTTCCATGTTTCAAGGTACATGTCCAGAGATTCCTTTACAGAGGAGTATTTTTCAGTCTCGACATCCCAAAGCACTTTTTTCAGGTCCAATGACAATGGGGGTGCAAGGTGCTGGCTTGCAAACTCAATCGCCTTTTCAAGATTGGATGTGTGCCTCATGTAAGTCACAACATAAAAAACAGACAGCACCATCTGGTTGCTTGCCTTCAGCCTCCAGTTGTTTGCCATGTACTCCGGCGATTTGCCCAAAGGCCTTATCATAAGGGCGGCGCCTATAATGCACAACAGGACAAAAAATGTTGACTGGAAAACAAGAAACGCAAACAACGAGCCAAACAATGCCGCCACAATAGGCATCAAAAATGAAAATGATATCGCGCCCGCAGGCGTTATGCCTAAATGCGTTATGTTAATTGCCTCCTGAATAGCTTCTGCCTGCTTCTGGTCCGGCTTTACCTTGAGAAGTTTTTCGCTCAGGTTGCATAGTTTTTCGTACAAGCCCATATGCTTAGGAAGAAACTCTGCCTTGAATTCCTGGTATTCTTTTGTTGTGGGCTGCGATGCTTGTGTCTCAACCTTTGCGCCCAGCTCTTTCTCCAGGTGCTTCTTGTAGATCTCCATCAAGTCCAACAGCTTTTGCCTGTCTATCTCCCTTGACATGCTAATAGAATAACTCTTTCACCTCTTTTTTTTGAAAATTCATATATTTTAAACTCAATCACGGATATCCATGCGCTGCAAGCAGTGAGTTGTGAGCGAGTTCAGTGGGTTGCGAGGCTCACGAGTTTGAGACTCGCTGGCCAGCTACCCGCTCACTCGCATGTAGATGAATGCGAGCGCGCATTCTCGCGTGCAACTCACTGGGTGCCACTCTCAAACGGGTCACCTCTAACGCGCTTACACTAAGGGGTCGTTCCCATGTTTGAAATTTTTTATTTCGTAATGTGTTTGTGTATTGATTATTTGATTCATTTTTTCACATCCTGCTGTGGAAATCCATCTTCTTCACATGCCTCTTCAGCCATTCGTTCCAGTCGAAAAAAATTCTTTTTGAGTCCAATGAGCCGACTTCTTCCCTTATCCTTTCTGAAATCTTGTGGAACTGGTCATTGCTTTGTATCACAAAATCTGCTTCCAGCAATCCAAGATTGCCTGTCTTGTTTGCGAAATCGACCAATGCCTGTTTTGTTTTTGCGCGAAGCATTATATTGTCCCAAACAGCGTCCCAGTTGCCTGCCCATTCCTTGACATTTCCTGCAATCGCCTTCAGTATTTCAGAATCTCCATTAATCAGCTCCTCGCTTGCCTCAAGCTCGTCTTTCTTTGAGTTGTATTTCATCAAATCAACAAAACCCTTCTCCACAAGAGGGTCCTGCTCCCAGTGCTTCCTTACTTCCGTTATTTGCGTAACTCTTCTCCATCTGTGCAGCCCGTCAGCACTTTTCACAGGGTTTGCCACAATAATGGCGTCTGTCGCCTTGAAGCTTGTCCTTGGGACTCCTAAATCATTTACAACCCTGTCAAAAACCCCATAGGGTGAATCGCCGTGGATAGTTCCGGCCACAACATTTGCCAGCGCTCCCACTCTCATTGCTTCATACAATGCAAGAGCCTCCTTGCTCCTTATCTCTCCGATTATCAGGGCAGAATCGCCCATCCTTAAAGTCGTCCTTATTCCCTCGTCAGCAGGCACTTCGCTTGATCCTTTTGTCAGGGCAGCAGCCACCTTCATTGATTGGATATTATATCCCAATTTTCTCAATGAATTTGTCGGCAATTCCAGAGTGTCTTCTATCGTAATGACGCGATATTTCCTCATCAATTCAACTAAGACGGCACCTAACAGGCTTGTTTTTCCGGCACTCCTTGTTCCAGCTATCAAAAGAGACCTTGAGCCGTCAATCAGGAAGCTCATGATGCCGGCTGCCATGGGATTGATCATCTTGTTTTGCATGAACAATGGCAAAGTCCATGGCTTGTCCCTGTGCCTCCTAAATGCAAATGCCAATCCGCTTGGATTTAATGGCGGGGCTACAACCGCTATTCTTGAGTTTGCGCCCGGAATGCTCAGCTCCGTATCCAGAATCGGGTTTGCCTCATCAAGAGGCCTGCCGGAGATCAGCCTGAGCTTTGACGCCCATGATTCAGCTTCAGGGGTGGTGGGAACTATATTTGTAACGCAATCAGCATAATCCTGATGCACTAGGAACATCGGGGTTTCCCCCAATGGCGAATTGATTGTTATGTCCTGAACTTTTTCATCCTGCAATAAAACTTCAATTAATCCGAATCCAACTGTGTACCTCACAAGTATTTTTGTCATCTCATCTATCTCTGCAGAGCTGAATCTCAGATTCCTGTAATTGACAAGCTCATCAATCAAGTCTGACCCGATATTGTGGAAAACCTGCCTCATTCTTTCAGGGTCGATGAATTCCTGCCTTGTGGGCTTGTGCTCCGACATTATTTTTCTTGCCGTGTCCAGGATCTCGTATTTTTCCTCAGTCAGCTTGAATTCAGGAGGCATTAAGTGATACAGGTATTGGATATTGTCCGGCAGCTCAAAAATTGTGACTTCGGTGTTTTTTCCTATTTCATAGCTGTCAATCTCCTCGCCCTCAGGAGGATAAGTTGCCATGAGCTTTGTGAACATGAAATCCGGCCTTATATCAGGGGTGAAAATTCTCCTGTAGGCGGAGCGGTCATTGAGCTTGTAGCCCGGCAAATATTGCTTTGCAGCCTCAATGAGCTTTGTCTTCTCCATCAGTATCATCAGATAGCTCAGTATTGCAATGTATTTCTTCGCACAATTAACGTAGTTCTGGTCAAGGGTCCTGTCAATCCTTATCCTTTCGTCCCTTGCAGTCCTTTTCAATTCGACATAAGCGCCTATAGGGTCACCCTTCAGCAGGTTGGATGTCAGGTTTTGCAGGTATGCGTACCATTGCCCTGCCCATTTCGTGGATTTTGGATCAGCAAGAAGGTTTGCAAAGCCGATTACATCCCTTCTTTTTGTCAGCTGGGAATACAGTTTTGCAATCTCCTGAATCATAATAGTTTGGCTGTAGTCATACTCATAATTTCTCTTTTGGGCATAAACTATCTTTGTCACGCCGCTCGTCTCGGAAAGGATATCTATGGTCCTCGACATGCACACCGGATCGTCTTCAAGCGAAGGGACATGCGGGTATTGCTCCATGTCAATCATCAGAATTGTTTCCTCGCCTTCCCTCACCAAGTCATAGGAAAAGGGTTTTTTTGTCTCGCCGAATAAAGCCATTATTTCTTAGCCTCCTTTTTAAGCAAATGCAAAGCAATCTCTATAAGATGGGACTTGTTCCTGTACTTTTCCCTGTTTTGCAGCTCTTTTTCAATCCAATTAACCAAATCTTCATTAATTGTGGCGCTTATCGGCTTTTTCATCAAGCAATCATATTATAAAATATATTTTATATTATTTTCTATAGTTTATATTAGTTTATAATATAAGAGGTATTTAAAGTTTGTGATTCAGCCAAATAACAAAGTTTAAATAAATCAGATATAATAAATTGCTAAAATGGCTGAACAGATGTCAACTTTGCCCCCCCCTCCAAAAAAGCAGCACGAGGGAATTCTGAAGTTCGGGCATCAGCAGCAGCCTGAGGCGCCTGATTTCAGCGGTGTCACGGCAGATGTGAATACTTTAAGCAGGAGACTGAGGCTACTGGAGGAGGGCTTCACCAACATAAGAAGGTTCTTCCAGATTTCAGAGGAAAGCATAATAGCGAAGAACAGGCATTTCTCAGCAGAAGTCAAGACAATGGCATCTGACATCATCGAGATAAGAAAGGAACTGCAGGATGTTAGGGACAAGCTGCTCCTTGTCATTAGGGAATTGCAGACAGTCGCAAGAAAAGAGGAAGTCAAGGTCCTTGAGAAATACATCAACCTGTGGAATCCCATCAAATTTGTATCTCAAAATGAAGTGGAGCAGATCATTAATGAAGTTCTTGAGAAAAGGCAAAACATCAAATGATTGGAAGCCTTTTTTTAGATAAATTATTTAAGTGCCTTGATAGAAAGGTTTAAATATGCTTATCCAAAGTTTAACCATAAAAGAGAGGTGTTAGATGGCTTTCTTTAAGTTTGGAAAAAAGAAAAAAGATGATCAATTAGATATGCCTTCTCCTGAAATGCAGCCTCAGCAGCCCCCTTCATCCCCCATAGAGCAGGTCCTCATGATGAAGCAGCAGGGCTACACAAACAACCAGATAGTGCAGACACTTCAAAGCCAGGGCTATAATACAGACCAGATTTTTGATGCCATAAACCAGGCTGGCCTAAGCGGAGGGTTTGAAGCGGCTCCAGAACAGCCTCAGGAAACGGGAATGCAGGATTATGGGCAGGGCTACGGGCAGTCTTATCCTCAGCAGCAGCAATACCAGTTCCAGCCAACTCCCAATGAAATAAAAGCTCCTGCCTCCATAGATGAGGAAAGAATCCAGGAAGTGGCTGAAGCCATAATTGACGAGAAGTGGGAAGCCATCGCAAAGGACATAAGGAAGATGATAGACTGGAAGGAAAGCAGCGAGAACAGGCTTGCAAAGCTCGAGCAGCAGATGATTGACCTTAGATTAAGCATAGACTCCCTCACAAAAAGCATGATGGCTAAGATTTCCGGATATGACCAGAATATTGTTGATGTAGGGACAGAAATAAAGGCCATGGAAAAGGTATTCCAGAAAGTGCTTCCAAACCTTACAGAAAGCGTAAATAAGCTGGACAGGATGGCAAAAGGAGTCAAAGAGCCGCAGAAGAAATGATTTATTGGAGAATAATCTCTTTCACAAATGTTTCTAATGTTTTAAATTCTATTGTGCATGCGGCGTCTGTTATTATTTCAAGTCTTGCCCGAACTAACTCTGACCTGTCGGAATCATCATAAAAAATGAGGTAATTAACTTTTGATAATGCTGCTCCTGCATTGCCTATATAATAAAGCCCGCTGCTTATAGGAACTATCTCTTGCTGCGTGCCAGTCTGAATTCTTATATGTTCTGCAAGCAGCTCCACGATTTCTCTGGCTTGGTTTGGATTGTCATTTCCAAAGCTGATATCTAATTTTGGCCTGCCATTTGCGCCATCAGAACTATACCTTACCCTAGATTTTAAAATTCCATCAGGCAGCCTTAATCCAATCATAAAAACCCCAGTTCAAGCTTTGCTGGCCAGCAGTGCAATCGTGAAAATAGCTATTGCGAATATCAGCACTGTTCCCAAAAATGTCGGATGAAAAAGAAGATTGACAGTCTTTGACAGGTCTGTCTGCGCTTCAGAAGGAACATCAACCTGTTCCCTTATTTTTACTCCTGCAGCAATGACTATGATTATTACTATAAAAACCATCATGACGCCTTTTAGCGCCGGAAATGCATCAGCGCCAGCTCCAAACATGTGGGAAGCTATGGATATCAGCACTGCAAGCACAAATATAACTGCAATGAACGGGGCAATGTTGGCCACAATGCTGGTTGCAATCGGCGATATAAGCACAAATATGGCAAGCAGCAGGCCCACAAGCGCATGGATGAACTTATTGCTCCCGAGCACCTTGACCCATGAGAATATTGCAAACACCGCAAGCCATACAAAGAGAAACACAAAAATGTTTGAAAAATACGATAAGCCTGTCACATCAAGAAATGTTGCCATGATATTAAGCTAATGGCCGCCTTTGCCCCCTCCAAAAAGCTTGCTGAAGTCCATCCCCATACGGTTCAGTATCGTCCTGTCTTCCCTTTCCTTTGAGTCGCTGGTTATCCATGCGATAATCAGCCCAAAAACGACAAGCATGATGAAAATTGCAACCCCTTCTGTGCCGAAGAAATTCTCTAAGGTGTTGCCGAATCCATTGTCCCACCATCCTGCAGAGCCTCCGAAAATCAAAACTATTGCAATCAATGAGAAAAGTGAAATCCACCCAGGCATTGAAACTCCCAAAAATACCTGTTCCTGGCCAAAAACTCCGATAAGTATGAGCAAAAACACGACTGCAACAATAACAATTGAGACCTGCGGCAATGCGTTATTCATTATCACAACAGGGTCTGAATCAGCAGGAAACCTTCCGGTTACGTGCGGAATTACAACAAGCAGGGCCATCACAACTGAGATTATTACATTAAGGTTTTTCCTGCCTTCTCCAAGAATCCTTGTCTTCTGGAGAATAGCAAATACAATGACAAAAATAAGCAGGAATGGGAGCATCACATCTGTCAGCCCCCATGTCTCCAGCGTCCTTACAAAACCCTCAAGCTTCAATGCTTCAGCAACCATTCATGGCCTCTTTGGCTAATTTGTTTTGACATTAGTATATAAATCTTATGAATGCTTTGCAGGTGCCGACTCTTTGGTGGCATATATTATGAAGAGCACTATCAATGCCAGCAGCACAATCGAGCCGGCCAGTTCATCTCCTCCCGTGCCTGTGAAAGCAAGCACTCTTTCAAGCCAAGTTCTTCCGTCAGTGCTTTTGATTGCATCCAAAAAGATTCCGACGATTGATATGAAAACTATGATCATGAACACCACTTTCCAGCCACCCTCAAGGAACACCGGCTCGCCTTCCTTGTAAAATGAGCCAACCAGCATGAGGAATAAAACAGAAAGGAACAGCACAATGACCGCATTGGCCGAAACTTTCGTGATGATCTCAACAAGCTGCGAGGAAGCAACAACCAAAAATGCGATGACAAATGCCGCAATCGCATTCAAATTCTTCTTTGTGTATTTCTTGCCGTCAATGTCTTCCGTGCCAAGAACTTTAGTCTTTTCCATTATGGCAAAAACAATCGTGAAAACAAGAAGAAAGGGCAGCACAACGTCAAATAAGCCAACGCTGTCAAAGAATTCAATCACTTCCCTAAAAGGACTAGCCATAAGGTTTTTTTCTTGAAATAGGTATTTAAACCTTTTGGTTTGAATTTTAAAAAATCTGGCAGATAACTAACTAAAAATTTCAATCACGTTGAGACCCATGTGCTGTATGCCTATAATGGGTGAGTTGAACGCGAGCTTGCTCATCGCTCTCGCAAGCATCTCCCTCCCTAGCAAAGTTGCATTATATCTCTAACAATCAAATGCAAAGATATGCGAACTGGGCTCCCTTATCATGCATACTTTCAAGGGACGTTCTGTTCGGGTTTAAAAGTTTAAATCGTAATGGTTTTTTTGTAAGGCTATTTGGTAAATTCAATCAAAAACCTTTATAAACAAAACAGTTACTTAGACCATATGCTCAGCAAAAAGGAATTTGGCAAAATAAGGCATGAGATGCACAACCTGGACCTTAAAAGGGAAGCCATAATCCAGACTTCTCGCGAAATAATAACAATCTCAAAGCAGGTAATCTACGCTGCGCAAAGGAATGACCTGAAGGCAGCTTCAGAAGCAATCAAAAATATAAGGGAAAAAGTCAGCAAACTGAGAAAGATAAATGTATCGACAGACACCAACATAGGCTCTGTCGCTTTTCAGGAGTATGTGGAGGCTGTTGCATTCTATGAGTTCGTGAAAAACGGCAAAATCCCGACAAAAGCAAGCCTTGGCGTTTCTGCAGAAGACTACCTAAGCGGGCTTTGCGACCTTACAGGAGAATTGGTAAGGAAAGCAATATATGAGGTGATTCACAAGAAATTCGATGAGGCAGAAAAGATAAAGGAATTGGTTCATGACATTTATGGGGAGTTTCTAAAGCTGCATTTGAGAAACGGGGAATTAAGGAAAAAGTCAGATTCTATAAAATGGAATCTGAAGAAGCTTGAAGAAGTTATGTATGACGTTTCTATAAAGGGAAGGCATTGACAATAAATTTAAATAACTTCTACAAATTCGTTCTCTTATGAAAAGAACGCATACATGCGGGCAATTGGCAGACAGGGACATAAATAAAAAAGTAGTCCTTGCAGGCTGGTGCTCCACAAGCAGGGACCATGGAGGGGTTATTTTCATTGACTTAAGGGACAGGTACGGAATTACGCAGATTGTATTTGACCCGAGCAATGATATCCCTAGCCACAAAGTTTCTGAAACATTGAGAAGGGAAGATGTGGTAATTGTGGAAGGCATTGTGAGAAAAAGGCCTCGGGGAATGGAAAATGAGAAGATTGCAACTGGAAAGATTGAGGTGCTTGTCGGCAAAGTCCTGAATGTGAACAAGGCAATCACCCCTGCAATTGAGGTTGAAGACAGGATTGAATCTTCCGAGGAAATGAGATTAAAATACAGGTATCTTGACTTGAGAAGGCCGAAGATGCAAAAGCAGTTAGCCTTCAGGAACAGTCTGGCTATTGAAGTCAGGGAGTACTTAAGCCAGCATGATTTCATCGAGATAGAAACTCCAATGCTCATCAAGACAACTCCAGAGGGAGCTAGAGATTATCTTGTGCCAAGCAGGCTTCATCCCGGCAAGTTTTATTCTCTGCCGCAGTCTCCACAGATTTACAAGCAGATTTTGATGATTGCAGGCTTTGACCGCTATTTCCAGGTTGCAAGGTGTTTGCGGGATGAGGACTTAAGGGCAGACAGGCAGCCTGAGCACACCCAAATTGATTTGGAGATGTCTTTTGCGGATGCGGAGGACATTTTTCATTTGACAGAAGGGCTCATCAAGCATGTATTCAGGAAGCTTTTGGACAAGGACATCAAAACACCATTCAAAAGATTCACTTATAGCGAGGCAGTGGAAAAATTCTGCACTGACAAGCCCGACATAAGATTTGGGATGGAGTGCCACACTGTTACCGAAATAGTCAAAGGCTCTGAATTTAAGGTTTTTCTTGACGTGATAAAAAAGGAGGGCACTGTAAAGGTTTTGAATGCAGAAGGCTCTGGTGAGAAATTAAGCAGGAATCAGATTGATGAGCTGATAGAGTTTGCAAAGCAGAATGGCGCGCAGGGGCTTGCATGGATGAAAGTCACAAAAGACGGACTGGAAAGCAACATCGTAAAGTTTTTTCCCCAGAAAGTGCAGAGGGAATTGCTGGAAAAGACAAAAGCAAAGCCGAATGACTTGTTGCTTTTTGCAGCAGACAATCAAAAAATTGTGAATGAGGTGCTTTCCAAAATAAGGCTGAAGCTCGCAAATTCATTGGGGCTGATAAAGGAAAATGACTTTGAGTTCTGCTTCATAACGGATTTTCCGATGTTTGAATGGAATGAAGACGAGCAGAAATGGGATTTTGCCCACAATCCTTTCACAATGCCTAAGGAAGAATTTTGGAAAAGCCTTGAAAAAGAGCCAGGAAAGGCTGTTTCATACCAGTATGATTTCGTGATGAACGGCTCCGAATTGTTTTCAGGCTCTGTCCGAAACAACATTCCGGAGCTGCAGATGAAAACTTTTAAGGTTACAGGCATGTCAGAAGCTGAAATAAACTCAAAATTCGGCTTTTTGCTTGAGGCATATAAGTATGGGGCTCCCCAGCATGCGGGCTTTGGGCTTGGATTTGACAGGCTGGCCTCTTTAATGCAGGGCATTCATGACATAAGGGAAGTGATTGCATTCCCAAAGAACAAGGCTGCAGAAAACCCGATGGACGGCTCGCCAAACGAGCCAAGCGAAAAACAGCTTCAGGAATTACACATCAAGCTTGATTTTGTCAAGGAGCAGGTGAATGTTGTATTTGGCAAAATAAGGGACGCTTTGAACAAGGAAAAAATTGAGTATGAAGTTCTGGAGCACAAGCCTGTTTTTACAAGCAGGGAAGCTGCTGAGGTCAGGGGAACTGAATTAAGGCAGGGAACAAAAGCATTAATTGTCAGGACAGAAGAAGGTTTTATACAGGCAGTTGTTTCAGGCGCAAAAGAGCTTGATATTTTGAAATTGCAGAAATTGAGTTTGTTCAAGAATCTTGAATTGGCAAATGCAAAGGAAGTAAAGCAAGTTACTGGGTGCAACATAGGAAGCGTTCCGCCATTTGGCAACTTGTTTAATTTGAAAACCTACTTTGACAAGTCAGTTGTCGGGAATGATATTGTCGCATTCAATGCCGGCCAACACACCAAAAGCATCAAGATGAAGGCAAAGGACCTGGTCAAGGTTGTGAATCCTGTTGTTGGGGAGTTTAGTAAGTGATTAATTTTTTCTTTTAAAATAAAGAATCAGATATGTGGAAATTGAAATTAAAAGTGTATACAACCCAAATTTCAGCGCTGGATTAAGGTTTTCTGTAAAAATACCAGGACTAATTTTTTTAATTATTAAGTGCATGCCTATTGCAGCATAGAATATCAAAACAGCCAATAGTGAAGAAAGTGAGAAATAATTAAAAGTTTTATCTTTTACTTCCTTATCTCTTGGCAAATAAGGGTCGATATGATTTGCGGTTATTATACCAAAAACAAAGAATGGAATTGAATAAAAAATAGATAAAAATATTATTCTTTGTATGTCTAATTTATAAAACAAATCGCTAGAGAACAGAATAAATCCAAATCCTGGAAGGGTAAAGCTAAAAACAATAGATATATCCAAACAAATTTTCCGTGCTTAAATCAAAAATCGTTTTTGGCATCTATAAAAATATCTAAAACTTAACTTCAGGAGCATTCTCAGCCCCTTCTCTTGCCTGGAAATATGTTTTGTCAACATATCCAAGATTCCTTGCCACAATGCTTGAGGGGAATGTCTTGATTCTGGCGTTGAAGTTCCTCACGGCTTCGTTAAACCTCCCTCTTTCAACAGCGACCTTGTTCTCTGTGTTTGCAAGCTCGTCCTGCAGCGCAAGATAGTTTTGTGTTGCCTTCAGTTGTGGATAATTCTCAACCACAACAAGCAATCTTGCAAGGGCTGATTCCACATTGTTTGCAGCCGCCACCCTCTCCTCTGTTGTTGATGCAGCCTGCCACTGGCTTCTTGCACTTGTTATGTCTGTCAATGTTTTCTGCTCAAAATTTGCAGCTCCTTTCACAGTGTTTACAAGATTGGGAATTAGGTCAACTCTTCTTTGGTATTGTGTTTCAACCTGCGCCCATTTGTTGTTGGCCTCTTCATTCATCCTTATCAATGAATTGTATGTGCCAATATACCAGAAAACTCCCAATAAGATTATTGCAATCGGAATACCCACCCACAACAGCATTTTTTTATTCATTTTTTCTTTCCTCTGGATTTTTTTGAATAATCATAAAGCATCCTGACCTCATCCTTGTCTAGCCACATCCCTCCGCAATTGTGGCACACATCAAGTATAGCTCCAGACTGATGCTTTACCTTCCTCATAAATCTTTTATTCCATATGCCTGAGCACCTCGGGCAGTGGATTTTTTTATCCATTTTTATGTATGAGTGCAGTCTGGCTTTTAAGCTTTACCATCCTCCCGAGCCTCCGCCTCCTCCAAATCCTCCGCCTCCTCCTGAAAAGCCTCCAAAGCCTCCTGAGCCTCCAAACCCGCCTCTTCCTCTTCCAAGGCTGCCCCAGAACAATCCAGTTGCAGCTCCTCTAAAAAAATCATCATTTTTCTTTTTTCCCTTGCTTTTAAGCCATTCATTTCTTCTTTTAAGCCATTTTCTATAAAACAGATAGATCATAAAGAAAAATACTGCCATAATAAAAATAGCGAGAACAAAAGCAGTTTTGTCAAGCTGCTTGTCTTCATATCCTTTAATTGCAGCAATATCAGCATCACTTGAGCCAAGCAGGACTCTTTTTACAGCATCAAAAGCCTCCATTATCCCCTTTTCATAATCTTCATTTCTGAAATTAGGCACAAAATACTCTCTTGAGATTCTTCCAAGCAAGGCAGAATTAAGAGTGCTTTCCATTCCATACCCAACTTCCCATCTGTATTTCCTGTCTTTTATGGCAATATAGAGCAATATCCCATTGTCATTCACTTTCTTTCCTATTTTGTTTGCCTCAGCAATTTTTAATGTATACTCTTCAAGAGAATATTCTTTTGGATATTCATTTTCAATGAAGATTACAAACTGCGCTCCATTTGTCTCTTTTTCAAGGCTTCTCAGCTCATTTTCCAGCTGTGTTTTTGTCCCAAGAGGCAGAACTTGTGCATTGTCTGTGACATAAGAATTAATTGTCGGTATTTGCGCTGCAGCCAGAGATGCAGCAAGTGCAAGCAAAGCAAAGATTATTAAAAATAGTTTTTTCATGGGCCTGACTTGTTTAGGATAATATATAAATATACTCATTCCGAACAGCAGAAAATGCCAAAATCAATTAATTTTGTGACAAGCAATCCCGGCAAGGTAAAAGAATTCAGGCAGATTCTTGAGCCAAAAATAAAAGTAAATCACATCAATAGTTCTTACCCTGAATTGAGAAGCAATAATCCTGAAGAAATTGCAAGAATGTCTGCAGAAATGCTGGCAAACAAATTAAAGAAAGCAGTTGTTGTCGAGGATTCTGGATTGTTCATAAAGGCTTTGAATGACTTCCCCGGCACTTGCTCTGCATACATCCACAAACGGATTGGACTGCAGGGGATATTGAAGTTGATGGAAAATACCAAAAATAGGACTTGCTTCTACAGAAGCGCTGTTGCTTATTGCGAGCCAAGCAAAAAACCCGTCAGTTTCCTTGGCGAAGAAAGGGGAAAAGTTGCAGAAAAAATAAGGGGTTCATTTGGATTTGGCCATGACCCAATATTCGTTCCAGAAGGGAGCAATCAAACTTATGGAGAAATGCAAAATTGCGAGGAAATAAAGCGATTCAGGAGAAAGGCTGTTTTGAAACTGAGAGATTATTTGTTGAAAAGTAAGCATTAAAGGGGCACCCATTGAAGCGGAAGCAATTGCATGGGTCTTTTATTTTTAATTTAATAAAGACCGAGATTACATAAAACAATAAACTTTAAAAATAACTTCAACATTGCTTTTTCTATGCTCCAAAAAATAAAAGACGTGCTAAAGACCAAGGAAGACATTGACCTCATGAATAAAAACATCGAGGAAAACAACAGGGTTATTTCTGAATTAAAAGTCGAGCTGGAAACTCTAAGAAGAGAATTGACAGAGAGCAATAAGTCACAAGCAGAATTTCTTAAAAATTTCAGGGAAAACCTTGCTGTAATCAAAAATCTTAGGGAGGACTTTGGAAAAGAATTGGTTGAGTTCAAGCTGTTGAAGGGCCAATTGCAGAGGAAAATCCTTGACAAGTTCGAGGAAGAGCTGCAGAAAGACCTGCAAATAAACAGGGAATCTTTGAAAAAAGACGCTGAAGACTACAATGAATTAAGAAAAAAAGCTGCTGAGATTCTTTCAAGATTGAACATGACAGGCGAGGAAATCAATAAGTTTATAGAAATAAGCCAAAGCATAAAGAAAGAGGACTTTGAATTGGCAAAGTTCGCAAGGCATCTTCTTGAAATGGACAGGGAAAAGCTTGAATTGATGAGAAAGATTGACACTCTGGAAAGGCTTGTTTCAAAGATAAGGAGAAGGGAATTGGTCAGATAGAGGAGGTGTTTGCCTTGGGCAAAGAGGAGTGAACCCAAGGCAAAAGATGGATTTCAATAGCCACATCGCCTCGCTATTGTTTATATCAGGAATATCATCCATGTTTATATACCATGTGAACCTTATTTCTGGAAGCATCTTTCACAAGCTTTATAAAGCATTTATTAAGAGATGGCTGCATGGTGCAGGTTGTTTTCAGCCCCAAATGGTTCTGGGGGAAAGATATATTTATTGATGTTATTGCATTGCTTGTGCTGCTGTCAATAGCGGTTTTTGCCACAAGGTACTACAAGATAAAAAAGAGCAAAAATTACCTTTTTCTTGCGATTTCCTTCTGCCTTATTGCGCTCTCTTTTTTCTCAAAAATACTGATTAACTTTACAATATACTATCAGGTGCTGCACACAAAGGTCATAGGCTCCATGACCTACACCCAAACCATACTTCAGTCATCTGAGATACTCTCCTTCAGCGGCCTCTTCCTGTACAGGCTTTTTACCCTGCTTGGGCTTTACATGCTCTACTCCATTTATGAGAAGCAGTCAAAGGCAAACATAGTCTTGCTTATTTATTTCATCATAGTGTCAATTTTCTTCAGCAAGGAGGAGTACTACATTTTCTATTTGACATGCTTCATACTCTTTGCAATAATATCCAACAGGTTTTATCAAAACTACGGGAAAAACAAGGAGAAGGCGTCAGCCATGCTTGCGGCAAGCTTTTCAGTAATAACCATAAGCCAGGCTTTCTTCATGCTGGTGAATTTTACAAAACATTTTTATGTTGCGGGAGAAGTGGTACAGCTAATAGGCTATGTTATCCTGTTAACAGCCTTCGTGACGGTGCTCAGGCATGGAAGGGAAAAGAACAAAGGTAGACATAATAGGTGACATGCTTTCTTCCATTGTCGGCAAAGGAGGCCAGATAAAGCCCACCCATCTGATGTACAAGTCAAACATGTCCCATGGGCAGATGAAGACTTATATCGATGACCTGGTGCAGAAAGACCTCATCAAGAAAGTCAAGAAGAACAATTTTGACTATGTTATCATAACGGACAAGGGCCATGAATTCCTCCAGAAACTGAGGGAAATGAAGGAATTTGAAAGGGCATTTGGCTTGTAGGCAAAATATATAAATAATGCCCTGATTAACTTAGTCTATGGACGTAGACAGGAAGCTTCTCGAGCACGTTGCCGAAGTTGCAAGGATTAAGCTGACAGAAGAAGAAATAAGCAAATTTCTTCCGCAGCTCAGGGAATTATTGGAATTCTTCTCGCAATTGAAGGAAATAAACACCGGTAATGTAAAGCCCAGTTTCCAGCCTGTTGAGCTGAAAAATGCCATGCGCGAGGACAGGGAGAAGCAATGCCTGCCGCAGGATGAAGCGCTTTCATTGTCAGAGCATAAAAAAGACGGCTATTTCAAGGGGCCGAGAGCTGTCTAAATTGAGAAAAGCGATTGTTTTGGCTTTGGCAATTTTGATTTTAGCCAGTTCATGCGCAATAAAAGAGCAGCCAGCCGCAGCGGAAAAAAATATGGAGGGCAAAATAATGAAATACGCAATAATCGAGACCGGGAAAGGAACGATAAAGGCAGAGCTTTACACAGATAAGGCGCCGATTACGGCAAAAAATTTCATTGATTTGGCAAAATCAGGGTTTTACAATGGATTGACATTTCATAGGGTAGAGCCGGGTTTTGTTGTGCAGGGCGGCGACCCAAAGGGAGACGGGACAGGCGGCTCAGGTAAGACTATTCCGCTTGAAACAAGCCCGGAATTGAGGCATGTGAAGGGCGCGCTTGCCATGGCCCGCTCGCAGGAGCCTGACAGCGCATCCTCTCAGTTCTATATCACGCTGGATGAAACCCCTTTCCTTGACGGGAATTACGCAGTTTTTGGAAAGATTGTTATGGGCATGGAGGCTGTGGAAAAAATAAAAGTGGGCGACAGGATGAATAAAGTGAGTATAAGTGACAAATAAAAATGAGCACAGCGGATTTTATTAAAAAAATCAAAAGCGGGGAAATTGACATAGTTGAGCATACTGAAAAAATTATTGAAGACTGCAGGGAAATCAACAAAGAGTATAATTATTTCAACACAATTTCTGAAGAGCTGGCATTGGAGCAGGCAAAAGCCATTAAAAATCAAATCAAAAACAAAGATAAGAAAATAAAAAGCAAAAAATTGCTTGGAGTTGCGATTTCTGTTAAGGATGCAATCTGCGTCAGGAATATAGAGACGACAGCAGGCTCAAGGATATTGAAAGGCTACAGGCCATTGTTCGACGCCTTTGTAATCCAAAGAGTAAAAGAGGAAGGCGGCATCATAATCGGCAAGACTTCGCAGGATGAATTTGGGTTTGGCGCATTCAGCGTGAACACATTCAATGTGCCTAAAAATCCCTTTGACAGGGAAAGGACTTGTGGCGGCTCAAGCGGAGGCGCAGCTGGATTGAGCCAGAAATTAAGCAGCCATATCGCTTTAGGCGAATCCACAGGAGGCTCAATTGTTACGCCTTCATCATTCTGCGGAGTTTATGGATTGTGCCCGACTTATGGAAGGGTTTCAAGAAATGGGCTGATTGATTTCGGGAATTCACTCGACAAAATAGGGCCTATTGGAAAGGCAATGGAGGATGTTGCATTGCTCATGTATGTGATTGCAGGCCATGACGAGAATGACAGCACATCATTGAATGCCAAGAGCGAAAGTTATGAGTCTTTCATTAAAAAGCCTATAAAAGGGATGAAAATCGGAATCATAAAAGAAGCCTTTGGAGCAGGGGTTGAAAAGGAAGTAGAGAAAAATGTCTGCAATGGGATAGAAGAGCTTGAAGAAGAAGGCGCAAAAACTGAAGAGATATCTTTAGAGCTGCCGATAAAATACGGCATTCCGACTTATTACATGATTGCAACTTCAGAAGCAAGCACGAACCTTGCAAAGTATTGCGGCATGCGCTATGGCGCAGTTGAAAAACTGGAAGGGAGCTTTAACGAGTATTTCACAAAAGTAAGGAGCAGATATCTTGGAGAAGAGGCAAAAAGAAGGATCATAATCGGAACTTTCGCAAGGATGGCCGGCTACAGGGATGCTTTCTATTTGAAAGCTGCCAAAGTAAGGACTCTGATGATAAATGAGTACAAGAAGATGTTCAGGAAATTCGATGCCTTGGTGAGTCCAACTGCACCCATGCTGCCGCCAAAATTCTCAGAGATAGAAAAATTAACGCCTTTGCAGCATTACCTTGCTGATGTCATGACAGTCTCTCCAAATGTTGCTGGATTGCCTCATCTCAATGTTCCAGTAGGCTTTGAAAAAAACCTGCCTGTAGGAATGTTATTGATAGCAGACCATCTGCAGGAAGGAAAACTGATACAATTGGGAAGTGCGATGGAGAAGGGAAAATGAAAACCTTCACATCAGACATCGTCATCGGCCTTGAAATCCATTGTGAGCTAAATACAAAAACGAAATTATTCTGTAGCTGTCCAACTCATGGCAATGAAGAGCCGAATACGAGAACTTGCCCAGTTTGCCTTGGTCATCCGGGCTCAAAGCCGGTTTTGAACAAAAAGGCTGTTGAGTTTGCCTTGAAATTATGCATTGCTTTAAATTGCGAAATCTCTCCTGAGCTTATTTTCTCGAGAAAATCTTATTTCTACCCTGACATGGCCAAGAACTATCAAATCACCCAATACGAGATTCCTCTTGGAAAAAAAGGGAAATTGAGATTGGGCAATGGAAAAGAAATTGGCATCACAAGAGTGCACATGGAAGAGGATCCTGCTTCATTGGTACACCCTGCAGGCATGAAGGAAAGTGCCTATGTGCTTGTTGACTACAACAGGAGCGGCAATCCTCTTGTTGAAATCGTTACAGAGCCGGAATTAACATCTCCAGACGAGGCAAGGGACTTCATGAAGCAGTTGATAGGAGTTTTAAACTATCTCGAAATCTTTGACATTAATGAAGGGATTATAAAAGCAGATGCCAACATATCAATAAAAGAAAGCTGCTATAAAAGGGTTGAGATAAAGAACATAACCGGATTTAAAGAAATTGAAAAAGCTCTGCTTTATGAAGTGAAAAGGCAGAAGGAAGTAGTCAAAATAGAGCAGGAAACAAGGTCATGGGACTCTGAAAGGGGCATCACATTTTCCTTGAGAAAAAAGGAGACGGAAGAGGATTATGGATATATAATTGACACTGACCTGGTCGTCACGGAGATTGAAGGCAAATGGATTAAGGAAATAAAAAAGCATATGCCTGAATTGTCCCAAGACAAGGTAAAAAAGTTTGTCCATAAATGCAAAATAAAGAAAGAGGATGCTGAAATACTTGCTTCCGACAGGCAGCTTGCAGAAATGTTTGAAAGGGTTTCTAAAGAAATAAATCCGCTGCTCGCTGCAAAATGGCTGAGGAGGGAACTGGTAAGAGTGCTGAATTATAATAAAAAAGAACTGCATGAAATTGAGTTGAATGAAAAGCACATGATTGATTTGCTGAAATTGGTTGAAAACAAAAAAATTACCGATAGTGTATCAGCTAAAATTCTTGAAAAGCTGGTTGAAAAAGTCTTTGATGTAAAAGAATACGTAAAAAAAGAAAAATTGGAAGCTGTATCCGATATTGAAGAACTTGAAAAATACTGCAGGGAAGCAATTCAAGAAAATCCGAAGGCAGTCGAAGACTACAAGAAAGGCGAGGCAAAGGCTTTGAACTTCATTGTTGGCGCTGTGATGAAAAAGACGAAAGGAAAAGCAACTCCCAAAGAGGTCAATGAGATAATTCTAAGATTAATGAAGTAAATCAAAAAGCTTTTATACATATTTCTAAAAAATAAGAGATTATGAAAAAAGAAGCTATAATTTTTTTGACAATTCTTATTGTTGTTTATGGCTGTTCTCAAGGCACAGGCAAGTCAAAGACTGCAGGGGAAAGGCTGGCAGAGGGCGATTATGCAGACAAGACAGCTTCACAAGTTTCTGGGTTCACAGGCAACGCAAAGGTTTATGAGAGGTAGATATAAAAAATGAAAAAGCTAATGCTGATATTATCGGTAATTATTGCAATAGTGGTATTTCTTGCTGTTGCCTATGGCATATTCAATTACACGGTCAAGAAAATAACCGAAAGGGAAGTCAAAAAGTTGATTTATCATTAAGAACAATTAGGAAAGTTTAAAAATATTGAATTTCTTTAATAGCTTAAGGAGGTGTCTTATGGCTTTAGAAACTTTGATGGCTGGTGGACCAGTATTGCTTGGTGTTCTTATAGCACTGACAAATGCATTAAAATGGCCAGCTTGGTTGCATTATATTTGGGCTGCAATAGCATTTGTTTTTGGAATTGTAGTTTATGTAGTTATCTAACAATGCGTCCATGAAGAACAAAACCATAATTACGATCGCTGTAATAGTTGTTTTATTAGTTGTAGTTGGCTTCTTCATCCTGAAAGTAACTAAAGATATAACTAGAGATATAACCAAAAGAGAGATAGCAAGGATTACTCAACAAGAAGTTGATAAGATAACAGATGAAGAGATTGAGCGCATCACGCAACAAAAAACAGAAGAAATCACTAAAGGAATACTTGGGGGCAGCTCAGGCGATGCTGAACTCAAAGAAGTATCTTGTGAAAAGCCACAGCTCACATTATCTGCAGATGCCTATACTGGGCCTTTGCTTGATGACCATGTCCACATGCCATTTACCTTTGATGTTCCAAAATCGATATATGGAGAAGCTAACTGGGATGCTCCTATTCTTGAAAAGGAAGTCCCTGCAAGCCAGATCATCTGTGTTTTTGATAACACCAAAACAAGATCTGCGATAGGCTTTTATGTTATTCCGAGCCTTCTCAAAGGCAGCGCATTACAGCAGCTGAAAGCGGTAGGTAAAAAATACCCGGGCAGAATTCATCCTTTTTTGATGCCGAGCCATGTGACTGGTCTCGACCTCACTCCAAATGAATACGGATCTATTATTGCTTCAAACCCCGGATTGTTCAAAGGTCTCGGCGAATTTGCATTCTATAAAGGTTCTTTAAAAGGCACCTCCCCAGATGACCCATCATTCATGGAGCTATACAAAATTGCAGGCAACCACAATCTCGTTGTTATGATTCATCCAGATCAAGGCCAGCAGCAGGCAATCGAGAGAATTCTGAAAGCAAATCCAACAGTCAACTTCCTTTTTCATGGAGATGAAATAAAGCCATATCTTACGAATCTTCTCGACATTTACCAGAATGCATATTACTCAATAGATACTCAACTTCATGATATTCCAAATGAATATACTATCGCGAATCTCTACGGTGCGAAAAGCAAAGAAGAGTTCATATCCGAAATGGAAGAAAATTTTGATAAAATACTTAGCATAAATATCGCAACCTGGAAACCACTAATTGAAAAATATCCAGACCGATTCTTATGGGGCACTGACCGTGCATTCACCTGGCATTTTGATGAGGAAACAGGCGCAACAATTGAAGAAATAACGCGGACGTTTATTGGACAACTTGACCCAAGTGTGCAGGAAAAATTTGCGTATAAGAATGCGGAGAAATTGCTGTGGGAAAAATAAATAGTTATAGAAATATCATAACTCAATCTCCAAAACCCTTCCAACTTCTTCCTTAACCCTTCTCTCAAAATCAGGAACAGTCTCGCCTTCCTGCTTTTCAGCGCTTAAAATTTTCATCAAATTTTTAATCAATTCTTCCTCCTTTTCCAAAGTCAAATTTTCCAGCTTAATCTGGCCCAAATGCTCCTTAATCAAAAATGACTCGATATCTTCAACATTCCTTGCGTCAGTCTTTATCTCCTCAAACTCCTTCGAGACAAGCGCATGCGAGCTTTTCATGACAAAATAGGCTGACTTGCCGTAAAGAAAATTGAAAATCTCCTTAAAGTCAATGTCGCTCGGCTTGCCTGATTCAAGAGTCCCAAGCAGCCTTATCAAGACAACTGTGTTGTTGAATTCTTTGTTCTTGATTTTTTCAAATATTTGATTTTTAATTTCTTCGGGGGTTAAATGGTTGCAGTCAATGTTAATTTTCTCGACATTATAGATTTGTATCGGCTCCCATCTTGCATTTCCGTCTTCAACGATAAAAAAGCCGCCTCTCTCAAGCTTTTCAAGCTCTGCAAAGCTGTTCGGAAACAAAGGCCCCGGATACGTAATTTTTCCATAGCCTTCAATCTGCTTGTCATCAACAATATGAACGTGCCCTCCTGCATAATAGTCAAACCCCTTCGGAAGCAGTGACAGCGGCTGGGATATTATGTTTTCCATCTCCTTCGGCTTCAATTCATCAATTCCGGAATGGAACAGGAATATTTTGTAGCCTTCTTCTTTCTCTAAATTATCCAAAATTAATTTCTCATAATAAGTTTTTTCCAGAGCGCCTCTTTTGCCCAAAATTCCGGTAATTTTAGCGCCTGTCTTCTTGTCAGTTGTGAAATTCAATTTTAGTTTTCCATCTTCAACACTTCCCTTGAAAACATTGATGAACAATCCAGCCTCCTCCAGCACATCAAGAATAGTTTTTCCGCTTGGGCTGTAGTCGTGGCTTCCCGGCACAATATACACCGGAATTTCCAAATCTTTCAGCTGCTTGAATTTTGTGACGACTGCCTTCAGATTATCCAGCCTTGGAAATGACGTATTGAACAGGTCGCCTGCAATCAGGATAAAATCCACTTTCTCAGTGACGCATTTGTCAATCGCCTTGCAGAACGCCAAGGTGCTTGTATCTCTCAGCTTAGGATCCCTCCACGAGCCTATATGGCAGTCTGCCATGTGCGCGAATTTCATAGTGCATAGGAATCAAGCCCGCTTTAAAAACATTTAGGGGCAGAATATGCGTAAAATCATCCCAATTCGCTAAACTCAACAGCAAACTCTTTTTTTCCGTTTAATATATCTTTTACAACATCTTCAAAATCAGGTATGCTGATAGGCGTGACAAATTTTGCAAAATTGCTCGTTATCAGGGCCTCTCCGATATCTAAGGAAGCTATCGTCCGGTCATCATCGCTTAAATCCTGAGAAGCGCTTTCGATTATTGCCTGCCTTTCAGGCTTCATTTCAATCCCAAGTATTATTTTAGTGTTCATGTTTGCAAGTATCTCTCTTGGAATCAGCGAAGGAAGCTGGGTGATTGCAGTCAGTCCGATCTTGAATTTTCGCCCTTCCCTTGCAATTGTTGAGAATATATTTGGGCCTGCTTCCAAAATTTCTTTTCCCAAAACTCTTGGAGCTTCTTCCAAAACAATGGAAATCACCGGCTTGTTTTGCAGGTTTCCGTTCATCTTGTAATTCTTGTATTTGTTGAAGACTTCGTTTGCAATCAGGCTTCCCACCAAAAGCTCGGCTGCGCCTGAAAAATTTGATGTGTCGATGATTGCAATCCTCCCTTCCTCAAGGTGCCTGCAAATGCCGCTTATTGTGGCAAAGCCGGAATTTAACTGGAAGATTCCATTGCAAAAGAGCTGGTTGTTTAAAAACTCCAAATCCAGCAAATAAAGCAATCTTCTCCTGACGACAGCCATCGTGTCGTCCTTGAAAACTTTTCCGATCTTAAGGTCCTTCTCCAAGATTATCGCTTCTATCCATTTGTCGCCATGTTCTTTTGAATAAAGGTTCAGGCACTGCCTTTGCGCATCGCTGAAGTCCGCAACTCCATCAAAATGATGCGGCTTGATTATGTCCAGGCTAATCCTCAAAGTGTTTGTTCCGATCGGCGCATTCCTGGATGTGTAATAAGCAATGTTTTCCTTGTTTGGATGCTCCTTCAACCCTGCTTTATTCCTGCCGTAATACTCGTCATGGGGGTCGAGCACCAAAATTCCAAATCCCCTTCCTGCGGAATTCCACAATAAATCCGAGACAAGCACGCTTTTTCCCCTTCCGGTTGTGCCTGCAATCAGGATATGGTGGGAAAAAACCTTCTCTCCGTCCAAATAAATGGGGACATCAAGAATTTTAGAGCCGCTTCGCAAATTTCCGACAAACAGGGGGTTTTTCGGCTTTGTTAAAAAAGACAAATCATCCTCTTTTATTTCCCTGGCTTCAGAAAAAAAGCCCGGCAATGATTTGCTAACAAATGCATTTTTGCCTTTTATTGTAACCAGGCTTTTCATCATTGCAAGCATGTAGTTCCTTAAATTAGCGTCAAAAAGCTCGAATTCCGTGTTTTCCTCAAGCCTCATTCCTGAAATCATCTCAAGATTCTGCTGCGATATCTGGCTGCCATACACCAAGTCATAGACCTGCATCAGGATTTTTCCGTCGCTTGATTCGGCAATAAGCAGTTCTCCGATCTCTATGTTCTCATTAGCCTTTTGCCTTGCAATTATTTTTCCAAACTCTCCAGAAATAACCTGCCCCTTGACCATCATGCCACCCAAAAGTAAAGAATAAGGCATGTTATATAAAAGTTGTTAAAATAAAAAACAGCCTATTGCTCTATCTTGGGAAATAATCCTCTTATTTTCATCATCCAATAAACAAATAACACAGACACCAAGGTTGAAATAATTATTACCAATAGCTGCGTATGCCATTCCAAATGATCCGCAATCGGGGTGCCAAAAATGGTTGCAATGGTGTTCGGGACCAGAAATGCTGTTCCTACCAAAGCCATCCAGACAGCAAGAAGGGAAAATCTGTTGTTTAGCTGTGTGAGCTGGTTGTTATAGATGCTTTGCATCACTTCCAAGCCGGAAGCCAGGACATTTGACATCTGCTCGCTTATGGAAATCTGCCTTGTCAGGTCACCGCTCAGCATTCCTACCTTCTGCAGTATTATAGGGTCGTCTGTTATCATTTCGGCATCTCCATATCTGAGGTAATGCACTACGTCAAGAGATGCCCACAATGCTTCCATATAAGTTATTAGCGCGTGCTTCATCTTGTAAATATCACTTCCAAGCTCTGTCCTGAATTTTTGGGTCTCAATAAGATATTTGCTAATTTGCTCGCCCTGCTCCTGTATTGCCCGGATGCCGTCAAAATTCCTCTCGTTGTTTTCATCAAGAATCCTAACAAGAACCAGCGATATTTTATCGACATCATCAAGATTTTTTGGGACTTTCTTGAAAAAAGTGACCGCGTACCTGGAGAATTTGGCAAGCCTTGTCACATGCTCGCCGTGGATTGTCACCACAATGTTGCTTTTCATCAGCACTATAAGCTGGTTTATCTCCACCTTAAGCTCGTGGACTCTTACAGCAGGGAGCAGTAGGCCAAGCTCTTTTATGTGATCGTCATAGCCGGAAAATCTTTGTGAAACAAGCTCATGCACTATTGAAGGGTTAAATCCAAGCTCTGACGCAATCCTGCTGCCGTCTTCCCTGAGGTCACCGACCTGGACATTGATCCACGCAAAATCCGCTTCTTTGAGCGTGGCCATAAAATCGTTTAGGTTGCCTTCCAGCTTCACGGTGCTGCCGTTTTTCAGCATTGCAACACAAAAAGTCGGGCTGATACTGTTGGCTGGCTTTAGCTGCTGCTCTGCCTTTGCATCTGCATCTTCTTTGTTTATCCTCATTTTGCTTCCAGTCTTATTATCTGCTCTATCTCCTCTTTCGAAACCGCGCAACCGTTCAGCTTTACTCCCCATAATACGCTTTCCAGCAGGTTTTTTCTTGCATCAGGAAGCTTTGTGATGTATCCGTCCAAAATGCCAAGCTCGTATGCAATTGTGACAAGCTCGACTGAGCGGATTGTTTTCAGCCCTTTGGCGATATTACTAAACTCTTTTAAATTATTTTCGTTTATGCTCACCGGGCTGTGGAGCATTGTCCTCAAAATCTCGAGGACCATCCTTGGGTTCTCTATCAAAAATCTTGTTGTCTTTTCATCTATGACTATTGCATCGGCATTTATGTTTACGGCAGCTGCAATGACGGACATCTCCGCAAAATGCACAATCCTCATGTAGTAATCCCTGTATGCCCTGAAAATCTGGTTTGCCGTGTTGAGCAGCTTCGGGGTATTTTCCGTTATGTAGGAGTTTTCTATTATTTCCAAAACTCCGCTTTCAACCAGCTTCTCGACCTGTATTGCCTCAAACTTGAATTTTTTTGTCTCAAGCGGCCTGTCAACCAGCTCCTTCCTCACAGCTTCAGTTATGTAAAATTTCCCGTTAAATTTTCTCTTCAAAGGCCCTAATATCCACAGCAGGTTGTTTGTCGCCAAGCTTATTATGGGCCCTGCGTCAAAAATCAGCGATTTCATGAGAACAGGCTCCTTGCGGTTTTCAGCCTTTTTAAAACATTTACAGGCTCGCTGTACTGGTCTATCAGGGTTGTCTTGCCCATGTAATGCATCAGTTCCCACTGTGAAATCCCGAGCACTTCGGCCGACCTTGCGACTGAAATCCCATGCTCGCAAAGCTTGCAGCCCTTTTTTATCTGCGCCTGGTTTATCACTTCATGGATGTACAGCTTCAATTTTTCATCCATTGCCCTTATAAAATCAAATATGCTTTTTATCGATTTGCTGAACCCTTCGTCATTGCCATTTTTCAAGCTTGATATGCAGGAATTCAGCGTGCTTATTATCCTGCCATAGTCAATATCTTTCTGCTTTCTCTCGATTATCTTTGACAGGGAATAAATCAGCACGGCAACAGAAATTGAGTCCTCATCCTGGAATACGCTCGCATTGTGTATGATTTGGTTGCTGAGCTCCTTAATCTCTATAATGTCGCTGTCTTCCCTGACTTTCAGAATTTCGGCAAGCTTGCTTAACGCCTCGATAATGTCTTTTTTTATTAAGTCACGCATCAGAAAAATTTTGATTAGTTTGTTATATAAACATTTCGGAAAATTCCAATTCCCGAGACACCAAAACAAAGTTTTGACGGGTTCGTTTTTAAGTTCCAAGGAGCTTCTTAACGGACTCTTTGGCCTCGTCTTTTCCCTGCACAAGCAATTTTCCGTTCTTGTAAAGAATCACAGTTGCAGGCCCTTTCATTATCGCCAATTCATGCTCTGACTTCGGCTTTTCGAAATGGTAGCCAAAGTCCTCGAGCTTTTTCAGGTCTTCTAAAGTGTGCCCATTGTGCTTCTTCTCTTCCTTAAGGAATTGCGTGAAATCCGACAGGTTTTTCTGGAATTTCTGGTTCATTAAATCTTTATATGGAAACCAGCTTTTTCTGAAAAGCTTGGGATATCTTTCAAAATTATTCCTCAGGAATTCAACTGTCTTTGGGTCTGACATATATCCTGAGCCGAAGTCTATGCCGATTTGCTTTTTTATCAGCTCCACTTCCCTGTCGCCTGTGACTTTTGCTATTATCGAGGCTGCAGCAACCAATGGATAGCGCTCGGCATTATGCTCCAAAACCAGCTCAATTTTTTTATTTTTTAATGATTTTTTAAAAAAAGCTCCGTATGATTCTATGTTATTGCTCGGGCAGTCGATAATTGCTTTGTCAGGGCTGAATTCATTCAGGATTTCAGTCTGCTTGTGAGCCTCCAGTTTGTTCAGGTTCAGGCCGTCATGCCCGTGCACAGCCTTGTCTATTTCATTTGGCTGCATGATAATTATTTTATAGTATTTCAGCACAGACAGAAGTTTTGGATATAGCCTTTCCCTTTCTTCCTTTGTCAGTAATTTTGAGTCTTTTGGCTTTAGTTTAACCAGATTAGGCAAATCCTCTTCTTCAATCAGTGCCCCGCACATCACCATAGGGCCAAGAACAGGGCCTCTCCTCGCTTCATCAATGCCGCAGATTAACATAAAACACCTTTTTACAAAAGAAGAAGTTATGTTTTATAAAAATATATTGAAAAAATAAGTAGCGGGGGCTGGATTTGAACCAACGACCTATGGGTGCCTCAGAAATGCTTATGAGCCTTCCGCTTCCACTAGAAAACTAGTGAAATCATCGGGCACTCCTGACTGCCCTACCCCGCTATAATTTTAAGAATTAAACTTCGTTTATAAACGTTACTGAAAAAGTCAAAGCTCCAGTTTTTCCATAATTTCTTCCTTTGTTGTCTGCCTTATTTCTCCACCCCTTAAATTTCCAAGCTGCAAACCTCCTATTGAAACCCTTCTCAAGCAAACAACCTTGTTGCCGATGGCATCAAACATTTTCCTTATCTGCCTTTTCTTGCCTTCTGAAATGGAAATGTAAATTTCTTTCTCTCCAACGATTTTTATTTTGCACGGCTTTGTCCTATATTTCTCATGTTCAATTTCAATTTGTATTCCTTTTTCCAGCATTTTTATCCTGTTTATGTCAATGGTGTCCTGCAAAACCGCATAATATTTTTTTATTATCCTGTTTTCCGGATTCATTATTAAGTTTGACAATTGGCCGTCATTTGTAATTAAAAGCAGCCCCTCGCTTTCCTTGTCGAGCCTTCCGACTGCGGACAATGACCTGATATGGGCTTTTTGAATGTCAAGCTTTTTCAGCAGGTCATAGATTGTCTTTTCATTCTCAGTCTTCTGGGAGAGGCAGCCAATTGGCTTGTTCATCAAGAAATAAAGGTAAGGCGCTTTCCTGACTTTTTCGCCATCAAGCTTCACGAGCGATCTTTTTGGGTTGAAGAAAAAATTTGGGTTGAATATTTTATCTCCATCAATCGTTGCCTTGCCAGTTTTGATTGCGCTTATGGCATCATAAACTCTTTCAAACCTTCCGCTTCTCATCAGGAATTGTTTTAAAGAAATTTTCTTTGGCATTGGGATTATCTCTTTTCAAGTATTCTTACATCGCCTTTCATGTCGACAAAAGTTACCTGGTCGCCTTCATTCAGCTCATTGAGAATTTCAGAAGGCGCAGTTGCATCCAAAGTTTCATAGCTGACCATATCCATGACTTGTGCCCTGCTGTTTGTTTTTGAAATCACCTGGCCGAGCTTCCTTATTATCTCAACAATCTCTACTTTGTCAGCATGCTGCAATGTTATTGTCTTTTCTCCGCCTCCGTTCAGCGGCTGGTAGAAAATCTTGAGCTTGCTGTGAGAATGGGTGCCAAAAGCGACAACCTCTTTTCTCATTACCCTGACCGGCTCATTGTTTACAATAAAATAATTCCCTTTTTCGAGTTCGGAAGCGGTTGGCATTTCATTAAAAAAAACGCCGAGGGGGAGACTTTCAATGCGGAGCATTGAGTTTGCCGCAATTTGAACTCCCGTGTCCTTTCGGACAGTGGATCTGTGTGAGCCACTGATATAGCCCTTAGCAATCTTGCAGTCCTGCGGCATGCGAGCCTTGCTCGCTCACAATTGCCCAGAATCACCGCAATGGCCGGGCTATGCGACCTCGGCATAAAGCAAAGATTATTTTGATGATTTATTAAACTTATTGGTTTGTTTTAATTATATTTTAAAATCTTCAATCCGCCTTCGGCATATTCTTGTGCTCGGCAGCACAGGCTGCAAATGTATTTGTTGTTTCTCTGCATTCAACAGCCCCTCCGCCTCGCCTATTGGTTCATTAAACATTAAAAGCGGATTACCTTATTCTTGTTGTGAATCACAAAGTCGCTCTCGGGTTTGATTTTTTTATTTTATGGTTACTGAGTTAAATTAAACCAATAACAAAACTTATAAACCAATATACTAATTTTGACAAAATGAAAAAATTGGCTGTATATTTGATGTTGTTTATTCTGATACCATCTGTTTTTGCAGACTGGTTCTACAACAGCCAGAACATTGTGGCCAATGTTGACATTACAGGAGAGGCAGAGATTGTTCCCTCAACCTCAAGCGGCTACATAGACACTGCAACTGTGAACATGACCTTTTTCCCGAAGCAGACCGATACACAGGACTTGCTTAAGCTTCAAACAACACCATTGGCGGATTTCACAGGAAATTCATTGAAGTTCACATTCAAAAAACCGCATGAGAAACTTGATTTTAAAGTTAATTCAGAAGTTAAGACAATAAATATTTTCCCAGAAATAAGGCAAAAAATAAATTTTCCAATGGAAGAATTGCCAAAAGACATTGAAATTTATACAAAGCCCAGCGAAACTATTGATTCAGGCAATGAAGACATAATAAGGCTTGCATCAGAGCTTGCAAAGGGAGAAAATGATTTGTATGCTGCTGTCTTTAAAATAGCAGACTGGACAAAAAACAACATAAATTATAATCTGAGCACGTTAACGGAGAAGGCAAGCCTAAAAGCATCATGGGTTTTGGAAAACAAGCAAGGGGTCTGTGACGAGCTAACCTCTTTGTTTATAGCATTGCTAAGGGCTGTTGGAATTCCCGCAAGGTTCATCTCAGGCATTTCATACACAAACTCCGAGCTTTTTCCCGAAAATTGGGGTGCCCACGGATGGGCAGAAGTCTATTTTCCGGGCTATGGATGGGTGCCTTTTGATGTGACTTATGGTGAATACGGATGGGTTGACCCGACTCATATAAAATTCAAGGAATCTGTTGATTCTGACGAGCCCTCCACATATTACCAATGGCTTGGCAGGAACGCCGACTTGAAAACAAGGGACCTTGAGATAAAAACAGAATTAAAGGAAAAGATTGGCTATTTCAAGGTGCCGTTCAATCTTGAAGCAGCGCCGCTAAAGCAAGCTATTAGCTTTGGCTCTTATAACATGCTCACAGCGAGCATTGAAAACCTGAATGATTTTTATTATGCCACAGAGCTAAGGATAAGCAAGCCAAAGGAAGTCAAAATAATAGGAAATGGGCAGAAAAGCATTTTGCTTTTGCCGAAGGAAAAAAGAAAGGTCTATTGGATATTAAAATTGGATGGAAACTTGGATAGCAGGTACATTTACACTTTCCCTGTTTTAGTAAGCACAACAAACAACATTACATTCGAGACAAGCTTCACATCAAGTGCTAGAGAAAAAGATGTTTCATTGCAGGAAATTGAAAAAACAGTAAAATTGCTCGAAGAGGAAAAGGAAAAGGCATACTCCGGGAATGTCAATCTGGATTGCAAAATTGGCAAGTATGAGTTTTATGATTATGAAAAAATCGAGGTTTATTGCGAAGCAAAAAACACCGGGAATATTTTCCTGGAGGATATTGACGCGTGCTTCGAAAACAAGTGCAAAAAATTAAATCTGGGGATTGCACAAGCCAGGAATATAACTTTTGATGTTGATTCTTCAGTCATTGGCATTAGGAAAAGCCCTGTAACATTAAGGAATGAGCTTGTTTCAAAAGCGCAGCATATTGATTTCAAAGTCAATGACATTCCAAAAATTGAGATTGAAGATTTGGAATTTCCAGGCAGCCTTAGCTACAATGACAATTTCACTATTTCATTTGTATTGGCAAAAAAATCAGCATCAAGCCCTAAAAATGTTGAGGTTATTTTCATCCAAAACGGGATTGAAAAGAGATGGGAGATAGAGGAGCTGTCGGAAGACAGGAAGTTTGTCCTGAATTTTGCAGCAAAGCAGCTGAAATATGGAAAAAACAGCCACATGATTAATTTAAGATATTTTGACGGCCTGAACATGCAATATGCTGTAAACAAGGAATTCTCAGTAGATTTAACAAATGCCAGCCTGTGGCAGAGGCTGCTTTTGTGGCTGAATAGCTTTTAAAAAGCCATTTGAAACTATTATTATTGCTTTTGTGTTTATTGGATTGATTGTTTGGATAGTGAAGAAAAATAAATGGTATTGATTACATAACAATGGAGCAATTAAAAAATCTCCTCTTGGCGGTTCGACGGTCAAATCTACGCTTCGCTCTGATTTGCCCTACTCGGCACTCCTTATGGGCATCCCTCCGCCTCGCCGAACGCCACGGAGATTTTTTTCTGGAAAAAGCAAGGGTTTAATTCTTGTTAAGGACGAGAAAACCTATACTTTAAAAACGAAAACTTTATCACTACTTGCTTTAAAATGTTTATAGGGGGCGAGAAAACTCGAATCTATAAAATGCCAATTTGTGCTGAATGTGGGGAAAAGGTAAGCTATTTTAATTATAAATGGGATATTAGTTCTCAAAACTATTTTTGTAGTGATGAATGTAAAAGTAAATTTAGAGAAAAGAAAGATGCAGAAAAAGAGCAGAAAAGCTGGGTATTAAAGAAAGTGATGTGCCTGAGCTAGTCCAAAGGATTAGAAAATCCAAGAGATAAAAATGAAAGTTACTGTAGGAATCAAAATCATAACTCCTGAAGAATTTAATAAAATAATATAAAAATATTTTCAATATTGAAACTAATAAAAAACTTGTTTATTTAAATTATTTTCTATATAGTAAATTATATTTAATACAAAGTTTTAAATAGAAAAAGATCATTCTGCTGGTTATGGAACAAATAGTGCAGAACATAGAAAAGATTGTGCCAGACACTTCTGTCATAATTGAAGGTCTTTTGTCTGAAAAAGTGCATAATGACCACATCAAATCAAAAGAAATCATAATACATGAGGCTGTCATTGCAGAGCTTGAGCATCAGGCCAATATGGGCAAGGCAATTGGCTTTCTTGGTTTGGATGAGATAAAAAGAATCAAGAAACTGTCCTTACAGAAAGGTTTTGAACTCTTGTTCAAGGGCTCAAGGCCGAAGGCAGCTGAAATAAGGCATGCTTCCCTTGGAGAGATAGACTCCCTTATAAGGCAGCTTGCTTTTGATGAAGATGCCACTTTAATCACATCAGATAAAGTCCAAAGCGAGGTTGCCATTGCAAAAGGCATGAAAGCCATCTATTACAGAAGGCCTGAAAAAGGTCTTCGCAAATTAAAGCTTGAAAGGTTTTTTGATGAAACAACAATGAGTGTCCATTTGAGGGAAAATGTGCCTCCTTATGCAAAAAAAGGCATGCCTGGAAACTGGGAATTCAAGGAACTGAGAAAGGCTTTATTGAAGCAGGATGAAATACAGGATATGTCCCGTGAAATTATAGAAGATGCCAAATTAAGAAAAGACGGCTTTATAGAGATTGAAAGAGCAGGCTCCACAATAGTGCAGCTTGGCGCATTTAGGATTGTGATAACAAAGCCCCCTTTTTCTGACGGGTGGGAGATAACAGCTGTAAGGCCTGTCAAAAAATTAAGCTTAAGCGATTATAAATTGAGCGACAAGCTGATGGACAGGATTGCAAAGCAGGCAGAAGGAGTTCTTGTTGCAGGTGCGCCAGGCATGGGCAAGACAACATTCGCGCAGGCATTGTCGGAATATTACGCAGAACAAAACAAAATTGTCAAGACTGTTGAAGCCCCCAGAGATCTGATTTTGCCGGAAAGAATCACCCAATATGCAATAAGCTATGGGGATGCGCAGGAAATACATGACATTTTGCTGCTTTCAAGGCCTGATTACACAATTTTTGACGAGATGAGGAACACAGACGATTTCAAGCTTTTTGCTGACTTAAGATTGGCTGGTGTTGGAATGATTGGAGTTGTGCATGCAACATCCCCTGTTGATGCCATACAAAGGTTTATCGGAAGGGTTGAAATGGGGGTCATTCCTCAAGTCATAGACACTGTGATTTTCATCAAAAACGGATTCATACAAAAAGTTCTTGCATTAAAGATGACTGTCAAAGTGCCGTCAGGCATGACAGAGGCTGATCTTGCAAGGCCCGTTGTTGTCATAAATGACTTTGAGACTGGGAAATTAGAATATGAAATCTACAGCTACGGCGAGCAGACTGTGGTGATCCCTGTGCAGGCCGGAAAAGAAAAAACAGGAGCCCATAAACTGGCAGAAACAACCATAGTTGCTGAGTTCCAAAAATATTCAAGGAATCCTGAAGTTGAGATGGTTTCTGACAATAAATGCATTGTTTATGTGCCTGAAGGCGATATCGCAAGGATAATTGGCAAGCAAGGCGAAACCATAACAAGAATAGAGCAGAGGCTTGGAATAAGCATAGATGTAAAAAGCCTGAATGAAAAATATGAAAGTGTAAAAGGCATTGCAAAAGAACAAAAAGAAGTTCCCTTTGAGCTCAATTTCAAGAAAAACCAGCTGATGCTTGAACTCGGCATCGACATGCAAAATCGTGATGTTGACATCTATGCTGGCGATGAATTTATTTTGAGCGCAAAAGCCGGCAAGACCGGCACCATAAAGATAAAGAAAAGCAACAACATAGGAAGAAGGCTGATGGAAGCGTTGAGCAGGAAAGAGAAAATAAGGCTGGTGGTTTAGCTACTTTCTATACAGTAAATTTAGTCCCTTTCTGAGAACAAATCCATTGCCAGTTAATGGCTCATCAGTTAATGAAGCAAGATTAGAAGATAGAGTTAATGGCGCAAAAGTAATAGTTTAGTTCTCAGAAACCTTTTTATACATTCCTTTGAATTCTTTTTTCTATGCTTGACATTAAATTCATTCGTGAAAACCCCGGCATTGTAAGGAAGGACCTTGAAAAGAGACAAGATAAAGAGAAACTTGAATGGCTGGATGATTTGATAAGAAGCGATATTGAGCACCGCAAGCTGCTGCAGGATAACCAGTCCCTGAGGCAGAGGAAAAACATCATCACGGATGAAATCAACAAGCTGAAGAAGCAGGGTGAAGATATCAAAGAAAAAGTGCAGGAAGCGAAGGAATTGCCCTCAAAGATCAAGCAAAGTGATGAAAGAATCGAGGAATTAAGGCAGAAGATTGATTATTACTTGATGAGGCTTCCAAACATACTCCATGAGTCTGTTCCGGTAGGCAAGGATGCAAATGACAACATTACAATAAAGCATTGGGGCGAAAAGCCAAGTTTCAATTTCGAGCTTAAGCCGCATGGTGAATTATTGCAAAATCTGGGACTTGCTAATTTTGAAAAAGCAAGTGAAGTTTCAGGTCATGGTTTTTACTATCTTCTTGGAGACATTGCAAGAATGGAATTAGCTTTGGTTAATTTCGCAGTTGATTCCCTTATTGAAAAAGGATACACTTTTGTCGAGCCGCCATTGATGCTAAGAAGAAAGCCGTATGAAGGCGTTACAGACTTGAAAGACTTTGAGACAATGATGTACAGGGTGGAGGATGAGGATTTATTGCTTATTGCTACATCAGAGCATCCGATTGCTGCAATGCACATGGGCGAGATTTTGGATGAAAGGCAATTGCCATTGAAATTTGTTGGATATTCTCCATGCTTCAGGAAAGAACTTGGAAGCCATAGCATCGATACAAGAGGCATTTTCAGGGTGCATCATTTCAACAAGGTTGAGCAGTTCATCTTCTGCAAGCCAGAAGATTCATGGAAATTCCATGAGGAATTGTTAAAAAATGCGGAAGAAATTTTTCAAAAGCTAAAAATCCCGTACAGAGTTGTTAATATCTGCACAGGCGACATTGGTACAGTTGCATCCAAGAAATACGACATAGAGGCTTGGTTTCCAAGGGAGAATTTATACAGGGAAGTCATAAGCTGCTCGAATTGCACTTCATATCAGGCAGTAAGATTGAATATCAAGTACAGAAAAGGCGAGGAAAAGGAATATGCTCATACCTTGAACAGCACAGCAGTAGCCACGTCAAGGGCGCTGAGGGCAATTATTGAGAATTATCAGCAAAAGGACGGCACGATTAAAGTTCCACAAGTTTTGCAGAAGATTATGGGGAAGAAAATTACTGGGAAGAAAGAGTGAAATGGCAAAAATTCATGGTATTGTATACATTTTAATTGGCGCATTTGTCTCTATTATGTCATGGAGGTTAAACCAAGAAAAATTGCTGTTCTTCTATTATGCCGGATATTTTTTCATTTTTGTTGGAGTTCTGAAATTGATTTTTAACTGGATAAAAAACAAGGCTGAAAAGCCAAAAACTCATATAAGTGCTTCGCATGCTGCACAGCATAGGCCAGTTGTAAAACCGCATACAATGCAACAAATAAAATACTGCCATAATTGCGGCACTCCATTAAGGTTGCACCATAAATTCTGCATCAAGTGCGGCGCAAGAGCCTAGCTATATCTTCTTTTTCATTAAAACTTTTACTTTCAATCCCGAGACCCATGCTCTGCAAAAGGTTGAATGGGTGCAAGAAAATCAGTCGTATGCGAGTGAGCGAGATGAACGCGAGCTTGCGAGCGTTTCTCGCAAGCAACTCACTCGCTCACGACGGATTTTCTGCACAGCAAATCTTTGATTTGCTTGTACCCCTCAATAAATGTTTTCAAAAGCGGGTCGCCTCTTTTATGCCTCATATTTAGAGGTCGCTCTCAGGATTGAAATAGCATAATTCATTTTTTACATAGCTGTTATCAAAAACTATATAAACCATGTTGAACTCAGCATCTTAAAATGTGCGGCATGTTCAAGGACATTCTGGGAAGCTCTGAAAGCCTGTTCAAGAACGACAGCGATGTTCCATTGGATTTTTCATTCATACCGAATCCAGTCAAATACAGGGAAATCGAGCAGAAGCAGATTGCAGCCTGCATGAAGCCTTTGTTCCAGGAGAAGACCGGAAGGCACATATTCGTCTATGGCCAGCCTGGTGTTGGAAAGACAGTTGCCTGCAAGCATCTGCTTAGGGAAATAGAAAAAGAGACAGAAGAGATTGCCCCAGTTTACATCAACTGCTGGAAGCACAACACAACCTTCAAGATAGTCATTGAGATTTGCGATTTTATGGACTTCAAGTTCGTGCAGAACAGGAAGACAGAGGAATTATTCAGGTTGATAAAGCAGAATTTAAATAAAAAATCAGCTGTGTTTGTCTTGGATGAGGCAGACAAGCTTGAAGACCTTGACTTTCTTTACATGGTTCTTGAAGAGATTGAGAGAAAATCAATAGTCATCATAGCGAACTACAAGGACTGGTTTGCAGAGCTTGACGAAAGGATAAAGTCGAGATTAATGCCGGAGATTTTGGAATTCAAGCCTTATAATTATGAGGAAACAAAGGGTATAATGAAGCAAAGGATGGAATATGCATTCCACCCCAATGTGTGGGACAACAATGCCTTTGAGATGGTAGCGAAGAAAACAGCCGAGATTCAGGACATAAGGACAGGCTTGTACCTGATGAAGCAGGCCGGCCTGATTGCAGAGGACAAGTCGTCAAGAAAAATAACTTTGGAGCATGCGCAGCTTGCGCTTGAAAAGATAAAGGATTTCAGCATCAAGAACCCAAATGAGCTGGCAGAGGACGAGCAGATGATTCTGGAATTGGTCAAGCAGGCTTCTGGAAAAAAGATTGGAGATTTCTACAAGCTTTACCAGCAGAACGGCGGCAAATTAGTCTACAAGTCATTCCAGAGGAAGATTGACAAGCTGCAGAAGAGCAAGTTCATAATTGTGGAAAAAACAGCCGGGGGAGAAGATGGAAATACAACAATAATCAAGCACAATTCCGAGAAGAAATTGACTGATTTTCCATGAAAAAATCCGTTAAGATAGCTGCTCTTTGTACTCTATTTGTTTTTTTAGCTTCATGCGTGAATAATTCAAATGAAAATATTATTAATATAAGCAAAAATTCAGAAACTATGGGGGAAATAAGGTACGTTGCAGTAGGGGATTCTTACACGATAGGGGAAGGGATTGGCCAGGAAAAGGCGTGGCCAGTTATCCTTGCAAAGCATCTGCGGGAAAACGGGATAAGCATAAGGCTTGTGGCAAACCCATCAAGGACAGGATGGACAGCCCAGGATGCAATTGAAAATGAGATTCCTGTTTTTACAAAGTCAGGGCCGGATTTTGCAACCTTGCTTATAGGAGTCAATGACTGGGTCCAGGGAGTTGATAAAAACACTTTCAGGCAAAGGCTGGATATTTTGATTGGTCAAATGCAGAAAAACCTCAAAAAGCCGAGCAGCATGATTATTCTCACAATCCCGGATTTCTCGGCAGCCCCTGCAGGAAGATTTTACGGCGGCGGAAGAAATATTTCAAGAGGGATCTCTGAGTTCAACGGCATAATAAAGGAAGTGGCTGCAATCAGAAATATAAAAGTTGTAGATATTTACCCTGCAACGCAGGATATGGCCTCAAACCCTGAGCTTGTTGCCGTTGATGGGCTCCATCCTTCTCCAAAAGAGCATGAAATATGGGAAAGCATGGTTTATCCTATTGCTTATGATATTTTGAAAGAAAGCTAACTTTTTAAATTCCTGTCCAAAAACTCAACCGTCTTCTTCCATGCATCCTTTGTCTCATTTGGGGCATAGTTCATTCCCGATGGATTTGCAAAGGCATGCCCAACATTCGGGTAAACATGAATTTCATTCTTAATGCCAAGCTCGTTCAATGCAGCCTCAAATTTCATCACAGTATCGACAGGTATTGAAGTGTCTTTTTCTCCAAAAATCCCAAGCACAGGCCATTTTATCACAGAAAGTTTTGTTGCATTCGTCTCAAGGCTGCCATAATAAATCACAGTTGCTGCAAGTTTTTCATTCAAAGCAAGCTGCAATGACATATGGCCGCCAAAGCACCAACCCATCGAAGCAATTTTGCTCTCATCTACATTATCAAGGCCTTTCAGATACAGGACTGCTGCCTTCATGTTGCTTATTGCCTCGGCTGGACTGCCTCTAACTTGCGATGCAAGCTGCCCCGCTTCTGTTGAGTTTTTTCCAACTTTTCCATTGTACAAATCAACAGCCAGAACAACATATCCTTCTGCTGCCAATGACCTTGCCATCTCCTTTATGTTGTCGTTCAGTCCCCACCATTCGTGTATCATCACAACTGCCGGATAATTTCCTTCCTTTTTCGGCATTGCAAGAAATCCGGCTGCAGGCCCGTAATCAACATCCATTGCCTCAATTCCAGATGTGTTTCCGTTCTTCAGAATTTCAACGTTTTTTACTTGAGGCTGGTTGTCAACAACGACTTCCTGTTGTGTGCATGAAATAACAAGAAGCGACAATGATATTAAAAAAATATTGTAAATTTTCATTTTGTCAGTGCCTAATCTCGAAGTTTTTAAAATTTTCTGGCACTTTGTGATTTATTTGTACTCCTGAAACATTTGCAATTCCAGGACCTTTTTTGATGAATTCTATAAGCTCCTTTATTTTTTCTTCGTTGCCTTCTGCAACAATTTCAACATCATCATTTTCGAGGTTTTTAGCATATCCTTTTAGTCCCAGCTCTATCGCCTTTCTTCTTGTATTGTCCCTGAAGAAAACACCCTGTACCCTGCCTGAAACAATGAGATGGACACATTTCATAAAAATTACATAATTTTTGGTTTTATATAGTTTATTGTCTGCGGAGTCAAGAATTTTAAATTTTTCGATGAATTTATAAAAGATGTGGTTTATAATTTACTTATGACAAAGTTATATTCACAATTAGCAAGAGTGTACCATGAAATGTACCAGTCTGTTTTTAATTATAAAAAAGAATTTCAGCTCTATAATAAGTTATTGAAAAAATACAAGTGCAAAAAGATTTTGGAATTAGGTTGCGGTAGCGGAAATCTGGCATCATTTTTCTTAAAAGCGGGATATAACTATACTGGACTTGATTTATTTAAAGAAATGATTAAGATTGCGAAAAAAGCTGAGCCAAAAGCCAAATTTGTTCAGGGTGATATGAGGAATATAAGCTTAAAAGGCAGATTTGATGCAATTTTAATAACTGGAAGGAGTTTTACATACTTAACAACCAATGACGACATAATGAACGCATTGGAATCAATTCATAAAACCCTAAAGAAAAATGGAACGTTAATCTTTGATAATTTTAATGCTGAAGCAATCTTCAAAGATTTCAAAAAGCCTATTGTACAATATGCAAGTTTTAAAGGTACCAGGTATAAAAGAATTACAAAAAAGAAAATAAATCTAAAAACGGGATGGGCTTGGGATTTAGATGAAACATATTACATCAACAAAAACGGAAAGACTAAGATAATAAAGGACACAGACACTCTCAGAGCTTTTACATTAGATGAACTAAAACTCTTTTTAAAGCTGAATAATTTTGAGGTTTTAAGAAATTCAAAGCAAGACTTTGCTATTCTAACATTTGCGAAAAAGAAATGAGTTTAAGCACATACTCCCAGTTAGCTAACTTTTAATTGGATTAGTAACTATCCGCCGCATAAACACTTAGTTTACCCCCTTCTACGATTATTTTCCATATAGCAAACAACCACTGGACACTGGACATCCTTGGCTGGAATATTTAAAGCAATACAACTCAATTTCTTGTTGGCAGGAAAAAGAAAAAGGAATTTGTTTCCTCTTTCCACCCCCTTCCTGCTTTTAAATTTCAAAAGGTGGCAAAAATGAGATGCAGTATGTGCGGCGCTTTAATCAAGCCGTGGTTTGAAGTGTGCTATCAGTGCTACAATCCAACTTCAAATGACATGGAAATCCCAGAGCCTATCATGGCAAGGAGTTTCATGCAGAAGATGGGAATTGATAATTGGAAATAAAAAAAGAAAAAGGTGAACAAAATGGAACTAAGCAATGAATTCATAGAAGATTTGTTTTTGCAACAAATCAAGGAATTGACAATAAGGACAAACAAGCAGCTGAAAAGCTTTGATGCACAGTTCAGCGGAATGGGGGCAAGGAGGTGATTAGCATGGAAGAGCAAAATGAAACTGAAGAAGATTTTTACAAGATTGAATACCTTGAGGAATATGTCGAAGCGGATGAGATAAACGGGCTGGAAGAAGGCTTCATGGTAGGCTACCTGGAATAACTTTTTATTTTTTTATAATAATGTTTTTATACGGCAATTCATTACCATCTTCTATGCGTATTTTGAATTTTGAGGAATTTAATCTTGAAAAGCAGACTGTTATTGACTCAATCATAAATGGCGCCGTATTTATTTATCCCACCGACACAATCTATGGAATTGGCTGCGATGCCCGGGATTCAAAGGCTGTCAAAAAAATAAGGAAGTTGAAAGGGAGAGTATCAAACCCATTCTCTGTCATAGCCCCTTCATTTGACTGGATTAAGGAGAATTGCATAGTCACAAAAGAAAGCGAAGAGTGGCTCGAAAAATTGCCCGGCGCTTATACTTTGATTTTCAAATTAAAAAAAGCTGATTGTGTTGCAAAAGAAGTCAATCCGGGATTAAAAACGCTTGGCATAAGGATTCCAAACCACTGGATAAGAAAGCTTGTCGCAGAAGCCGAGGTGCCAATTGTAACTACATCCGTCAACAGGGCAAATGAGGATTACATGACCTCTCTTGAGGATTTGGAGCCTTCCATCAAATCAGGAGTTGATTTTGTGCTTTATGAGGGCAAAAAAGAGGGAAAGCCAAGCAAGCTTGTTGACTTGGCAGGAAAAGCAATGGTTATTGAGAGATAACTTCTTAACATATTGTGAAAAACTAATTCAAACCCTAAAACGACCTCTGAAAGAACAAGTGTTGGAGGTAACCCGTTGGAGAGGGGCACCCATTATTGCTTACATAGCATGGGTCTCTTCGGGATTGAATCAATAATTCCGTCAACGTGTAATTTACTTTTTCAAGGGATAACTTTTTAAATAGCCATTCTTAATTCTAACCTATGGAAAAATCAAAGTTAAGAATCCTTGCAGCCGGGGACATTCATGGAGACACTTCCCAGGCCAAGAAGCTGGCTGAGCAGGCTGAAAAGGAAAACATTGACTTGGTTGTATTGTGCGGCGACCTGACCTATGCAGAGACATCAACAGAGGGAATAATAGGCCCGTTTGTGAAAAAAGGCAAAAAAGTTATTTTGATTCCCGGCAATCACGAGACTGTCGCAACAGCTGATTTTCTTGCGGAATTGTACGGAGCAACTAACCTGCACGGCTACTCGATAAAATACAAGGGCGTTGGCTTGTTCGGGTGCGGGGGCGCAAACATAGGGCTGTTCCAGCTTGGCGAGGACGAGATTTTTGACTTGATAAAGAAAGGGTACAATAGGATTAAAGACACCCAAAAGAAAATCCTTGTCACCCATGTGCATCCAACAGGCTCTTTAATGGAGAAATTCACCCGAATTTTCCCCGGCAGCGAAGGCGTCAAGAAAGCGATTGACACATTCAAGCCTGACATATTGCTCTGCTCCCATGTCCATGAGGCAGAGGGCATAGAGGAAAAGATTGGAAATACAAAAGTGATTAATGTTGGAAAGAAAGGAAAGGTTATAGAAATCTAGTAAAACTCAATCCCGTATTTCTTGTCCTTTGATTTTGGCTTTATTTCCTCTTCCTCATCTTCCTCCTCTTCTTTCGTTTTGGCTGCATCCATCTTTTTAATCTCTTCCTCGCTGAACAATTCTGCAAACAGGTCCTCTGTTGATTCAGATGCCTCGGCTGCTTCTGCTGTTTCCCGGGCCGGCTCTTGAGTCGCTTCAGTTGCTGCTGGCATTTCAGAATTTACAGCCGGAGCCATGTTCCCGAAAATGTTTGCCATCGGGCTTGCAGCCTCCTGCGGATTGTTGGTGAATATCTCTTGACTGTCCCCAACTAAATGCTGCAGCATCTTTATGACTTTCTTTATGTCATCATGCGAGTCATGCGATGTGTCGACTTCAATTCTCATAGTGCCGCTCTTGGATAGCAAGCTTAAAAATCTTGCGTTTTGTGAGTCAAGTTTAAGTATACAATTTCAATAACTAAAATTTTAAGCAATCCCGAGAACGACTAATTGAAAATCATGGATTTTCAAATTCCCAAAAATGCAAAGCATTTTTTAGGATCTGAAAGTAAGCTTAATGGAAGTGAACCGTTTGTGCTTCTTTAACATTTATACTGGGGGACATCCATTATTGCTTGGATTGCATGGGGTCTCTCGGGATTGATAAAGTGTATATTTTTAAGGTTATTTTATAAGTTTTTTATTTGATTTCATCCGTTTTCAGCCCTTCCTTCAGCTTTTCCATTGCATCGTCTTTCTTTCTTCCCTTGCTTATCTTGAATATTGTCAAAAGGACAATCAAAAATGCAACAATGACAGCAACAGCCAGCAATAAGATATTTTTATTGAAGAGCTTTGGCTTTTGAAGGTTTTCAGCTATAATTTGTTCTAGTTTTGTAGTATTGTTTTCAGGTTTAAGTGCCGTTTCGGTTGTTTTGTTTTCACCAGCTATTTGGGCAGAAGCTTGGGTTTGGACTGTTGCTGCATTAATTGTCTTATTTTCTTCTTTCTTTATTTCAGGTTCGGGCTGTTTTATTGCAGGTTCAGGTATTTTAATTTGTTCTGGAACTATAAAATCCACAAAAGTCCTGTTTTCAATCTCCTCCTTTAAGCCCTTTATTGTGTAGACAAAACTCGAGCTTATTGGCTCCTTCCCATCAGATATTTTTTCCAGATAAAGAGAATAATTTACGCCTGCATCCGGCTTTAGTATAAAGCTGCGCTTCAGTGTTTTTGCATCCTTCTCAAAAAACGGAGCATCCTTAATCAAAGAAACGTGGCTGGGAAGAATTATCGCTAAAAATCCGCTTATTTCCTCGCTTGAGTGCGCATTTTGCAGCGAAAGGTTAAGATAAAATGGCTTTTTCACTTCTACATTCTTGTCGATAAGCTGATTTGTCTTCAACTGTTTTGGAAGTATTGTTATCGGCAAAGCATCTGTCGCTTTTTTCTCTGTATCAAAGCCGTTGAAATAGCTCAAGTTTCCTGACAAGCTGTAAGTTCCTGCCTTATCAGAAGAGATTGTTGCCGTGCATATTTTGTCATATCTTGGCTGTAGAGAGTCTTTCCATTGGAGAATGTTGCCGTTAATCTCGCATCCCTTGGCTTCCGTTATTGAAAAATTTGCCAGGTTATAATTAAAGGCAATGTTTGTTATTTCAAAATCCGTTGGGTTAGTTACAGTTATTGTTATTTCATTTTGCTCATTTTGCAGCAGGCTTGCCAATGCTGTTTTGCTGCTTGCCGAGAGGCTTCCTGTAAGCTTGTGTATTGTGGCGTCTATCTCATAATAATACACATATGTTGTTATGTTTTTGTGCGAGAAATTCGCGCTGTTTATGCAGACCCTGAACACATTGTTTGGCTTGCAGGCCCCATTTTCCACAATAAGGCTTCCTGCCGGAGTATCAACAAACGCTTTCCTGCTGTATTCATCATAAGTGAATCTGAAAACATTTCCGTCTATGGTTTTGTCAGTGCCAGTTATGGCCTTTCCTGAAAAGATTTGAGTTTCTGCATAAGCAAACGGAAAAGAAAAAAGCAATGCTATGGTTATTAACAAGTATTTCATATTTCAATTCTTATTTGGATGATATTTAAACTTAACTTATTCAAAAACTTTCTGCCAATTCATATAAATATTATTTATCGTTTCACTAACATCCATCCCCTTGATTTCTGCAATCTTTTTGTAGCTTTCAGCCACAAAGGCAGGCTCATTTGTCTGCTCTTTGTAGGGGCTTAGGTAAGGGCTGTCGGTCTCGCAGAAAAGCTGGGTTATGGGCACATTCTTGGCAATGTCCTGGAACTGGAAGCTCCTGACTGCAATCGTGGGCACGGTCAAAAACCACCCGTTGTCCATTATTCTCTTCACAAGCGGTTTCTTGCCGGAAAAGCAGTGCATGACTATTTTCCTGTTTTTTGAGGATTCAAGCATCTCAATGCATTTCTGCTCGGCCTTTCTTGAATGAACCACTATGGGCTTGCTTAATTCCTCAGCCAGGCTTATCATTTTCTCAAAATCCTCAATCTGCTGCCTGCTTTCCCCATTTACAAAATCCAAACCAACTTCAGAGACAGCAGCAATATTTCCTTTGTTTTTCCTTATAAATGATATTTCCTCATCAATGTCGAAATCTTCCACTTTCAGCTGGGCTTCCCCTGTTTCAGCCTCTTTCTTCAGCGCATCCCTCGGGTATACTCCCATTCCGCATTTCAAAATATCATATTTCCTGGAAAGCTCAAGGCAAAGCCTGTTTGTCTCTGGGTTTATGCCGTTTGTTATTATGTGCTTAAGGCCCGCATTTCTGGCTCTGTGCACTATCTCATCAACTCTGTTGATTAGCATGGGGTGGTCCAGATGGGAATGAACATCAATTAATAGGCTCATTTACAATTGAATTTTCAATAAATTTAAATAACTATTGCGCCTTCCATAATGCATGGATACGGTCAGGGGTAAAGGGGTATAGCCGCAGATTATTCTCAATTTGACTGGTTTATCCTAAGTCTTAAATTAACAAAATGAAGCCTGTAAGCCATATAAAAATCAGGGGAAATCTCAGCGTCAATGAGTTAGTCAGGCAGATGGATTCCGCTGGAGTATTGGGAGCCGGAAGGCTTGGAAAAGCCGTTAACATATGCGAGGCAATGATTAGCGATAAAGAATGCGAAATATTTCTTGGGCTGGCAGGCCCTTTAGTGCCGGGAGGAATGAGGGAGATAATCATTGATATGCTTGAAAGCAGGTGGATTGATGTTGTTGTGGCAACAGGGGCTACTTTGACCCATGACCTTGGAGAAGCTTTAGGGTACAGGCACTACCAAGGGGACAAAGATGCTGATGATGAGGAGCTTCATAAAAAAGGATTTGACAGAGTCTATGAATCATACATGCCCAACAGGATTTATGGGGGAATTGAGGATTTCATCGCCAAAAACTTTGACAGATTGAAGGATAAAAAATCAATCAGGGATTTTTTGTGGGAAATTGGAAGGCTGGCTCCAAACAGGTCTATATTAAAGGCATGCTTTAAAAACAAGATTCCGATATTTTGCCCTGCAGTATCTGATTCCGGAATCGGATTGATGATATGGGGGCAGCTTGCAAAAGGCAAGGAAATAGAAACCAGGGCTTTTGAGGACCTGAAGGAGATAATTGAGATTGCATGGACATCAAAAAAAGCAGGAGTTATTTATTTTGGGGGAGGGGTCCCAAAGAACTACATACAGCAGGCAATGCAGCTTGCTCCAAAATCAGCATCATATGGGGTGCAGGTCACGATGGACAGGCCAGAGCCAGGTGGCTCTTCAGGTGCTGAATTAAAAGAGGGGATCTCATGGGGCAAGATGAACCCAAAAGCCAGATTTGTGGATGTGATATGCGATGCGACAATCGCAATGCCGATAATTTATGCTGCTTTGAAAGAGAGGATAAAGGTTTAAAAATGGCTATTATTTATTTGCGCAAATGATAACGCCTCAAAAAATAAAATCAATGAAAGGAAAGAATAAGATAGTCATGCTCACAGCCTATGATTTCCCTATGGCAAAGCTTATGGACAAATTTGTAGATATTATTCTTATTGGCGATTCAATGGGCATGGTTGTCTTGGGATATGAAAACACTACAAAAGTCACGATACAGGACATAGCAAGGGCAACTGGCTCTGTTGCAAGGGCTGCAAAAAATGCATTGATTGTTGGAGATTTGCCAATAGGGGCTTATGACAATGAAAAAGACGCATTGAAAAATGCAAAAATATTGCTTGAGGCAGGCGCGAAAGCTGTAAAAGTGGAAAACAAGCCTGAAATTATTGAGTTTTTGGTCAGGCATGGAATTGATGTGATGGCCCATATTGGGCTGACTCCGCAAACAATAACAAACTTCAAGGTTCAGGGCAGGAATGAAGAGCATGCAAAAAGCCTCATCGAGCTTGCAAATGCATGCGACAAGGCTGGCTGCTTTTCAATCGTCATTGAATGCGTTCCTGAAGGCCTTGGAAAAGCGATAACAGATTCAATTTCAGCCCCCACAATAGGCATTGGAGCAGGAATCCATTGTGACGGCCAGGTTCTCGTCACCCATGACATACTTGGCCTGTTTGACATGTTCAAGCCAAAATTTGTAAAAAGATACGCTGAAATCGGCAAGGAGATGAGAAAGGCATTTGAGCATTACGCAAAAGAAGTGAGGGAAGGAAAATTCCCAAGCGATGAGTTCAGTTTTCATTAAACAAGGTTTATAAACCAAGATTTGTTCTTAAATTCTCTATGGAAAGGCAAATTTTCACCGATAAAACCATAGTCATAGGCATCACAGGCGGAATTGCCTGCTACAAGGCAGCGGGCTTAATCAAGGAATTGAGAAAGGCAGGCTCAAAAGTCCATGTGATAATGACAGAGGCTTCAACACATTTAGTGGATATAAAGGATTTTGAGAAAGCATCCGGAAATGAAGTCCAGACAGCATTATTTCATCCAAAGGTAAACTACATAGGATACATCAAGAAAAACAGGCCGATAAAGCACATGTCTCTTGCAGATGCCGCTGACCTGTTCCTTGTATGCCCTGCAACTGCCAATGTAATAGGAAAAATAGCAAACGGCATTGCAGACGATTTGCTCACAACTTCAATAACAGCAACTATCGCCCCAGTCCTCATATGCCCTGCAATGAATGTGAAGATGTGGAAAAATCCCATAGTGCAGGACAATGTTAAAAAATTGAAAAAGCTTGGCTATCATTTTGCCGAGCCGGAATACGGCGAGTTGGCTTGCGGGTACAAAGGGGTTGGCAGGCTGGCAAATTCAAATAAAATCACAGAAAGGATTGGATTGCTGCTAAAGCAAAGAAATGATTTAAAAAATAAAAGAATTCTTGTTACAGCAGGAGCGACAATGGAGGAGATAGATCCCGTGAGGGTCATAACCAACAAAAGCTCCGGCAGGATGGGGACGAATATCGCTGAGCAGGCGTTCCTAAGGGGCGCTGATGTTATTCTGCTCAGCGGGCACAATTCGGTTGAGCCGAGCTATAACCTCAAAGGGGAGGAATTTATAACTGTCAGTGACCTGTTCGCCAAAATCAAGAAAAATATAAAGAATGCCGACATAATAATTCATGCAGCTGCCGTGTCCGATTTCACAATAAGCAACAGGCACAGCACAAAAATAAAAAGCAGTAAGGAGCTGCATCTTGAGCTTGCCCCAACAGCAAAGATTTTTGAAAAATTGAAAAAAATGAACAAGGGAATGTTCCTTGTCGGATTCAAGGCCGAGCATAATATGCCGAGAAATATGCTGATAGGCAGCGCTTACAGCATCCTGAAAAAAGCGAATGCAGACCTTGTTGTCGCAAATGACGTCGGCAAAAAGGGAAGGGGCTTTGACGTAGACACGAATGAGGTTTTTGTTGTTGATAAAAGCGGGAAAGTGGAGCATATCGGCCTGGCTGACAAAAGGGTTGTTGCAGACAAGCTGCTGGATGCCATAATCCGCAGAATAAAATGATTTCAGCAAAAGCATTCGCGCCTGCAAACATAAGCTGCATTTTCAGGATTTACAGGCATAAAAGCCCAAGGTGGATGGGTTCCTATGGAATCGGCTTCACCGTCAATGAAGGCGTTGCAGTTTCAGTGTCAAAATCAAAAATAAATGAGGTTGTATTCAACGGCAATTCAATAAATTTTCCGACTGTGATGGATGTTGTAAAAAAGCTGACTGATGAAAAAATAAAAGTTCATATCAAAACAAAATTGCCGCTTGGATGCGGCTTTGGGCTGAGCGGCGCAAGCGCATTGGCAACAGCTTATGCTCTCAACAAATTGCTGAAATTAAAAAAATCAGGGAAGGAATTGGCAATAGTTGCCCATACTGCAGAGGTGGAAAAAAGGACAGGCTTGGGGGATGTTGTGAACCAATATTTCGGGGGGTTTTGCCTGAAGCTGAAGCCGAGCTCTTATTTTATTGTTAGAAAATTATCTATAAATAATACTTATGTTTATTGTAAATATTTTGGTCCAATAAATACAAAATCAATAATCACAAATCCAAAAATAAAAAGTAAGATAAATGATGCTGCTTCAATTGTTTTGAAAAAAATTAAAAAATTAATTAATGGAGATATCAAAATTGATTTCAAAAATATTATTAAGATATCAAAAGAGTTTGCAATGGATAGCGGCTTGCTAAAAGATGGGCAAACAATTGAAGCAATAAAAAATATAGAAAAAAATAAAGGGAATGCGTCCATGATAATGCTTGGAAACTCAGTCTTCAGCGACAGGCCGTTCAAGGGGGCAATCAGATTTAAAATATCCGATAAGGGGGTTTGCTTGATATGATACCCAAGTCCCATCCCCGCTATGCATCCCTAAAAACAAGAGACTTGATAGTTAATGGGATAAAAAACAGGATAACTTCTTTTCACGGCTTGGTTGCCCATGGGAGGGGGGAGGCTTTTGATTACCTTATTGGGGAGAAAACGCATGAATTTGCAAAAAAATCAATTGAAGCGTCAGCGGCTCTTTTATTGTCGGCAAAGCATCCTGTCATTTCAGTGAACGGGAATTCCGCTGCATTGGTGCCAAAAGAGCTGGCCAAATTGTCAGAAGCAGTGCCTGCAGGATTGGAAGTCAATATTTTCCACTCCTCAAAACAGAGGGAAATAAAAATAAAAAATCACCTAAAAAAATACGGGGCTGAAAATGTGATGTTGCCAAGCAAAAAATACAAAATAAAATTTCTTGAATCAAACAGAAAATATGTTAACTCAAATGGGATTCTGAAGGCAGATGTCGTTTTTGTGCCTCTGGAAGACGGCGACAGGACAGAGGCGTTGGTTAGGAATGGCAAAAAAACCATTACGATTGATTTAAATCCGTTGTCAAGAACTTCCAGAAAAGCAACAATAACTATTGTTGACAATATAACAAGGGCAATGCCTTTACTTACTAAGACTATTGTTAAATTCAGGAAATATGGGAAAAACAAGTTGAGGAAAATAATAAAAAATTACAATAATAAAAAAAACCTGGAGAAGTCCCTAGAGTATATGCTTCAAAATTTCCCTTAAATCTTTCTTCTCGACGCAAATATTCGCTATTTTCTTAAGCCCATCGTGCCTGCAGTTGAATGCTATGCCTAATCCGGCCTCTTCCATGATTTTCATGTCATTGAACTGGTCGCCTATAAAAACGCACTCCTTAAGGCTTATTTTTTCCCTTTCTGCAATCTTTCTTAATGCCAATGCCTTTGCATCCATGTCAAACTCGGTTGCCTCAACCTTGCTAATGCTACCATCCTCATCAAAATAAATCCTGCTCAAAAAGACGTCGTCAAAAAAATCCTCATGGTTGGGGATGAATTTTTCCAGGATAATGTTGAGGGAGCCTGAGATTATGGCAAGCTTCAGCCCATTTTTCTTCAGCTCGCGCAGCGTCTCCATCGCGCCTTCCATGAGCTTTAGGTGCTCCATGGCCCTGAAAAAATCCTCTTTTTTGGCATTGCTTTCTTTCCAGAGATTAATGTCATGCTCCGCCCACTGCATGTAAGTTATCCTGCCCTCAAGGAATTTATTCTTGGCATCTTCCCTCCTGTGCCTGTCTGTCTGGAAATAGTCATGGAAGACCTGCCATGAAAATGTCACATTGTCAATTAAAGTGCCGTCGACATCAAAGCATACAAGCCTGTACTTTGCCATTAGTACATTCCCTTCTTGAAAAAGCTCAGTTCTTCAAAACAATTTCTTGTTTTATTCTCAATTGCCACTAATTCCTGTTCATCAAGCTGGCTGAAATTTTTGGCAAGGTTTGCATTTTCTTCCACTTCTCTTGGGATTTTGCAGCCTATAATCGCCAAATCAACATCCTGGCTCAAAGTGTAATAAAAAGCTTCTTTCATTGTGACTGAAGACAAAACATTTCCATGCGCTGTCACCTTCATTGCAATCACGCCCATTGCTCTCTTTCTGGCCTCTGGAATAACAGAGCTTATGAACGGCAGGTAATGGCTGTCGCCGGCATTGGCGCAAAGCAATACGGTGTCGAATTTGTACTTCTTCATAGCCTCGATAAGAATTTTCGGGTCATGGTGCCCGGTTATGCCGGTAAACCTTATTTTGCCCTGTTTTTTCGCGTCCTCCAATGCATAAATGGCTCCATTGCCAGAGAATATTTCATCCATATCTTCTTTTTCACGCAAATCATGCAGCTGCAGCAGGTCAATGTAATTGGTGTTTAGCCTTCTAAGCGAGTCTTCCAAGAGCACCATAGTCCCGTCATAGCTCCTGTCGTGCGTCTTTGAAGCCAGAAAAATGTTTTCCCGCTTTGTAAATTTCCACAAGCTAGCGCCGAGATAGTCCCTGCTTTGCTGGTATGCAGGGGCAGTATCAAAATAATTTACACCAGACTCAACGGCTTTTTTGATTACAGCCTCTGCTTCCTTGAAATACCCTGTTGATCTTAGAATTCCTTCTCCTCCAAGGCCGAAAATGGTTGCATTACAGCCTGTGTTTCCTAATGGTCTTTTTGGAATCATAGCAATGCTGAAAATTTATCGATACTTAAAACTTTCTAGCAATGCCTTCCAAACTCATCCTTCATGTCATAGAATATCTGGCAGAACTTGCCTGTCGCTATTTCAAGCTCCCTCTTGCCTTTCTTTGTCAATCTGTATTTTTTGGTCTTGCCGCTGTCCTTGATTTCCTCTATGAAGCCAGTTCCGCTCAATGCCTTCAAAACCGGATAGATTGTGCCCGGGCTTGGCTTTGAGCCTTTCCTGTTTTTGATCTCCTGGCTTATCTCCTTGCCCGACATCTGCCTTTTGCTTATCAGCCTAAGCACTATAAAGCTCAGAAATCCCCTCATGTCGCAGCAGTCCCTCATAGCTAAATAAAAAGATGAAGGGTGTTTATAACCTTTTGTTAATTCTGAAGTGTATATCGCACAACCGATATATTTAAATATAAGCCTGCGCTCCAATATCGTACATACGATAAATTAAAAGGAGGTGCCGACCATGCAAGGATGCTGCGGAGAAAGAAGCTTCTTCACAAAAGAAGAGAAGATAGAGATGCTGAAGGAATACAGGGAATCCCTTGAAAAGGAAGCGAAGGGGGTTGCAGAAAGAATAAAAGAAATGCAAAAAGGGTAGATTAATAAGTTAAAAATCACTCCATTAACAAACGGGCTGGACAGGCAACCCTCTCCGGCCCGTTTAAATTTAACATGGACTACGACAAAAAAATCAGAAATGCGAAAGTATTTGCAGACATATTTGAGATAGTCAGGGAAGCTGTAAGGGAATATCTTGGCGCTGACCAGGCTGGCCTGATGGTCGGAGTCAGCGACTTGGGCGGCTCCAGCAACGGCTTTATAGGGGCTTTTTATTCCCTGAATGCCAATATGATTATAATCAACAAAAGGCCATTGGCAAGTATATTGCAGACAAATCCCCGATTATACAACTATTATTTGTTCCATGTAATGCTTCATGAATACATACATTCAATCGGCTCTTACGACGAGGCAATGACAAGGCAGCTTGTTCTTGAGATAAGCGGGCACTATTTCGGCAATGACCATGTTGTCACGCAGCTTGCTTCAGGCATAGAAAAATTCATGCCTCACTTGGCGTATCCGGATTCAGATTTTCAGCCTCCCCGGGATGCAGGCATTGAATTTGTAAAGGGCATAGACAGGAAAAATACAAATTATATCAATTAAGCAGAGGTGAACAATTATGGAATTCGAAAAAATAGTGGATGGAAGATATGCCGCAAAGCTTTTTGACGGAAGAAAGCTGCCCGAAGGCATGGTAAAACGGCTTTTTGGGATAATAAGGCAAGCGGCCTCATCTTTTAATATACAGCCTTGGAAAATAATTGTTGTCAAGGACCAGAAGCTGAAGGAAAAATTGCAGCCTGCAACATGGAACCAGCAGCAGATTCCGACATGCTCCCATCTTCTTGTTTTTTGCGCCGATACCGACATTGCAGGCAACATAGAAAAGCTTGAAAAGCTTATGATTGAAAATGGCGCCGATAAAGAGAGCATCAAAGGCTATGTTGACATGATGAAAGGATTTGAAAAGGGCCTGAACGAGCAGCAAAAGCTGTCATGGGCCCAAAGGCAGGCTTATCTTGCCTTGGGGAATGCCTTGAACGGTGCCAAGTCACTCGGGTTTGACTCGTGCCCGATGGAAGGCTTTAGCCCTGCAGAATACTCGAAAATCCTGAATCTTCCAAAAAATCTCGTTCCAACAGCCTTATGCCCTATCGGGTATGCTGCAGACAAGCAAAAATCAAAGCTAAGGTTTCCGGAGAATGAAGTTTTTGAATTGCGGTGAGTTTGCGGTATATTAGGAGGATTTTAATGCCTCTGCGGGGACTTGCATGCGGAAGCTTGCTCGCTTGCCGCAAATTGAACCCCGATCACAGGCTAGTTGCATGCTAGAACGCATGCTCGCGTTCAGCTACCGCAAGCCCGTATTCTGGTCCGTTATACTACAGAGGCATGAACCGAAAATAAGAACACAATATATAAAGTTTTGTTAAAAAATTTTTAAATTAATTCATTACAAACGAATTTTCAAACCCGAATAGAACGTCCTCTGACTGTAAGCCTGTAGAGGAAACCAGTTGGAGCTGTTGCATTTGATTGTTAAGAAGATAATGCATCAGTGCTTGGAGGGGCTCCCAGTGAGTTGTGAGCGAGTGGGTAGTTGGAGCGAGTCTTTGCGAAAGCTTCGCATGTCACCGAGTCACTCGCATGTCACTTGCTTGGATGCACATGGGTCTCCAGTTTCCGGTTTATATTATTTAAAATTTTAGTTTAAATTCCGTTTTTTATCAAACTTTCATTCTTCCCAGTCCCTCAATGAAATTTGCCCTTTCCTCTTATTCTCTGGCACTTCCATTCTTTCCTGGCCGAGCTGCTTCTTGACGCTCAATGCGGTTTTTTCGCCGATAAGCTGCGTCAGTGTTGACAAGTCTGCATTCCTGAGGTCCTTTACATCCCTGATTCTGTTCCTGAACAGTAACCTGGCCCTTACTCTCCCAATGTTCTCCAGCCTGATAAGTGGCAATAATTCCTCTTTAACGCCATACTTCATTCTCATCCTTAATTTTATGATTTCCTTCACCAATGACTGGTAGTGCATTATCTTGCATATCTCTTCTGTTGCGTAAAGAAGCCAGTCTGCAATGTCGAGCTTTGCCTTCAATTCGCCGGGCCTCACATTGTACTCTTCCAGTAAAAATTCCTCGTCCTGCTCGCCAATCCAGTTGCTGAACATCAATGCTGTCTTCACAGAGTTCAAAAATTCTTCATACTCGGGCTCGTACATTGAGGGCTCGCTCTCAAGCAGGAAATCGCTTAGCTCAAGCATGGATTCCTGTATCTTGTCATATTCCCTTATTCCGACCTTCAGCATGGGCCTTATTTCCAAAGTGTGGGATACCATCTGCAAAAATGAAAATGCGTCAAGCTTCTTGTCAGAGCCGTTTCTCAGGCAGGTTATGATGAAATGCGCGGTCAACGGGTCTATGTAAAGCTCAGCCACTCTTTTTCCAACCAAGGTCGGCTTTAATTTTTCATTTTCCGTCTCATTTGCGCTTGCAAACTCATCGCCATTGCCCATTATAAATTCCCATTCCTCAAGAAGGTCAAGCACTTTTGCTATGGTTGCATGCATCCTCCTTAAATCCTTAAACTGGTGCGCATAAAAAGTCCTGTCAAAGAATTCAAAAAGCTGCTTTTTTGTTGTTGTGAAGTTTGCAGCGATCAATGACAGCACATAAGTTCTCAACACAGGCTCAACTGCAAGCTTTGAATATATTTCTTCCGGCATTCCATCAACATACTTTTCCTTTATCTTTTCTTTTTCTCCTTGCGTGATTGCGATTGCAATTGATTGCCCTTCCTTGTCATAATTTGGCCTTCCGGCCCTTCCCGACATCTGCATGTAGTCAAGCACGGGAATCCATGACAGCCCGTGCATAGTATATCTTTTCAGGTCCTTTATTATGGCCCTGTATGCAGGAAGGTCAACGCCATAGGCCAGTGTCGGGGTGCAGCATATTATCCTGACAGCCCCGTTCCTGAAATTCTCCTCGACAAGCTCTTTTTGCTTGTGCACCAGCCCTGCATGATGGAAAGCAATCCCTTTTTTCAGGCAGAAAGCCAGCCTTTCGCATTGCTTTGTAGGCCTTGACAGGGCATTTGCCGCATCATCGGCCATCGCCTTCAGGATTTCATCATCTCCCCTGATTTTTTTTGATATTTCCTCTGCCGTCTTTTCAGCGGATTTCTTCGTGTTTACAAATATCAATGCCTGTTTTCCGATTTTCAGCGTGTCAAGGGCCACATTAAGGACGGCGCTGTCAAATTCATCATCTATTTTCAATGATTTTGCCATAATTCTGCTAAGAAATGGTAGTTTATAAAGATTTTTGAATTGCTGTTTTTCCGGAAAAAATCCCGGCCATGCTTTTTCATAAAATCAAAAGTCCTGTATGCATATCTTTTAAACGCTGTTCCATTTTAAACAACATTAACACTAATCAGCTGCTCAACTTCATCAGTCCCGTCGCTTACAACAACTTTTACCGTCTTGATGCCCCTGCTCTTGAAAATTCTCTGGTGGTATGCAGTTGCCTTGTATTTCTCAATCAATCCAAAGCTCCATGTATAAGTTAATTCATCTCCGTCATCATCGGCTGCTTTTACAAACATGAGCACAGGCTCATTCACTTTTGCAGAAATGCTTTTTGTCGCGTCAGTTATCCTCGGAATTCGGTTTTTGTCGGCAACTTCTATCTTCAGCACCTGCCGTGCCTCTGCCTTGCCGTCGGATGCGGCAAATGCAATATCCAGCTTTTTAGTCTCTTTTTTATTCGCTGTATCATATCCGGGTGTCCACAGGAAAACATTTCCCCTGATTGAGGAGCCTTTTGGGGGATTGTCAATTGAATAGGTTATCTCATCTCCATCCGGGTCATTTGCATTCAATAAGACTGCAACACTGTCCCCTTCCCTTGTTTTTATACCCTGTATCTTGCTGAATATAGGCTGCCTGTTGCTCTGCTTTATGTTAATCCGGGCAAATTTGGCAGTCTCAAGCAGGCCGTCGCTTGCAGTGACTTTTGTGTAATAAGTGCCTGCGTCGTCAAATTCGGATTTGAAAGTGTCAGAATCCATAAAGCCCGAATAGCTGAGCTTTACCTTATCCCCGTCAGGGTCGTATGCCTTTGCCGCTATCCTAGCTGTTTCACCTTCATTTATATTTATCGGCTCTATATCTTCCAGTATGGGCGCCAGGTTTATATCTTTTACCGTTATTATAATGTTCTGCACAATCTTTTTGTCCCTTGACGAAGCGATAAATTGAAGATGGAAGCTCTTGCTTAGAACCCTGAGCTTGTCCATGACATTGTCGACAAAACCTTCCTTCCTCACAGTGCCATAGCTTGTTTTCCAAGTGAAGGCATTCCCCTCAAATTGGGAGCCTTCCGGCAAATTGCCCGCAGAATATGTTATTTCATCCCCGTCAGGATCTTGGGCATTCAGAGTAATCTTGACTTCTTCATTTTCATTGACAAACTTGTTGCCTATTTTCTCGAAAACAGGAGCCCTGTCAACGTCATTAACAGCAATTTTGACAATTTTATCACCGCTAAATCCTTTCCCTTCTGCATGCAGCCTTGCTTCATAAGTGCCCGCATCTTTAAAGCCCGTTTTCCATTCGTTGTCATTTCCGATTGGCTCCGATATTGTATATGCCAGCCCATATTTCTCAAAATCAGGAAGCTTTAGCCTTGCAGCATCGTTTTCATTCACGGAAATATCCTGTATTGCCTCAAGAATTCCTTCAACATCAACGTTTTCAACATTAACGCTCCACTCCTGCATGACTGCTAAAGTGCCGTCAGAAATTTCAGCGCGGATTTTATGCTTCCCCGCGCTGCTGTAATCTGCGCTGTAAATAAATTCCTGCCCTTCCAGTTTCTTTTCATCATCTAAAAACCATTCATATCTAAGCTCGTCCTTGTTCAGGTCTGCAGCCGAAACCCTGAAGCTTATCGATTCAGCTTCCTTAATGTCCAGAATATCCTGCTTTGGCGCAAAAGACTCTATTTTCGGCGCTTCTTCCTTTTTGTTCACTATTATCAGGATTTCCCTGGAGTCAGTTGTTGTCCCGTCAGAAACGCTTATTGTTGATTTGTATTCTCCTGCATCTCCATAACTGGTCTGCCATTCCCCTTTCTCATTCAAGGGATGGGCATAAGTCATTGTAAGATTGTCAGCGTCAGGGTCAGACGCATCTGCCTGCAGGCTGATTTTTTCTGTCTCCAGTATTGTAAATGTGGTTATAGAAAATGCAATACAGGGGAATGCCAAAAATATGATTAGCAATAACGTTATAGCCTTATTCATCCATTCCCCTCAATAAAAAGAAAAACCCGCAAAAAACCAGATTTTTTGGGGCCCGGAAAATTCATTGAATTTTCCCGGGAATTATTTTTTCTGCAGTATGTCCGTTATGACAGGTGCTCTGTTTACATTCTCAACAGTCACTTTAAATGCCTGCTCTGTCGCATCCTGCCCATCGCTGGCACTAATCGTAATTTCATAAGTTCCCGCGCTGCTGTAATCAGTCTGCCATGTGAACACGTTGTCGTTTTGCGCAAACCTGCTGTCGCTTATCGAATAGTCTATCTTGTCATGGTCATCATCTGTTGCCAGAGCAATCAGGATTATTGTGTCGGTTTCCTTTGCATTGATGTCGCTTATTTTTTCAAGCATAGGTTTCCTGTTGACATTCCTGACATCAACAGACCATATCTTGCTTGCGCTTGACAATCCATCGGAAACTTCAAACTTGACTGTGTGGGTGCCTGAATCCTCGTAAGTTGACCGGTAAGTGTAAGTGCTTGCAGTTCCAACGTCATTGCCGTCAAGCTTCCACACATATGAAAGCGGATCCTTATTCAGGTCGCTTGCTTCAACTTCGAATTCCACTGCCTGCGTCTCATCAATCTGCAGCCCGTTTTCAATCGGCTTTGCGTTGTCTATCGATGGAGTTTCTTCCTTCTTATTGACAATAACCAAAACATCCCTTGCTGTTGCCGATTCCCCGTCTGAAACAGTGACAGTGACAGTGTATTCTCCTGCATCTCCATAACTGGTCTGCCACTCGCCTTTTTCGTTTAAAGGCGATGTGAATGCGAAAAACAGATTTGATTCCTTGTCGGGGTCTTCTGCTGTGGGGGACAGGCTCACCAGCTCTGTTTCCTGCACAACAATCACAAAAGGCTTTTCGCCTGATTTCTGCACAACAGGCTCTGCAGCCTCTGCAACCGGAGCTTCTTCCGCAGCTTCCGGAGCAGGTTCCTCTTCATCCGGAGTTTCCATCGCAGGCTTTTCCATAACCTTGTCCCCGGCAACTGCCTCTCCTGTGGGAGCAGGTGCGGGATATAGGGTCTGGTATACTTCGCAACTGCTTATCAGGAAAACAGAAATGATCAACAAAACAGCCAATATTTTAAAATTCATCATACATCCTCCATCTTTTTATAAAAATAAGTGTTGCTATTCTAAAATAATAACTTATATTTAAACTTTATGGTAGTTACGGATTTATTCTCAAATTTTGCAAAAGCCAAAATCATTTTTCTGAACGCTAAGCAGAATGTTTAAAATGGGCCTGGTGTGATTTGAACACATGACCTCCGCCTCTTAGAAAACAAAAGGAATCTTTTGTTTATATCAGAGCGGCGCTCTAATTGCCCGGAAGCTAACTTTGAGTTAGCAGCCGCCAGGCTGAGCTACAGGCCCGAAACAATTGTTGAAAAATAGGCTTAATTTATAAAGTTTGTTGGAATTAAAAAGTTTTAAATATGAACTGCATATTATAAGATGCATACCGCTTAAATCAATGCAAAAATTAGTTCCATTTGCAAGCATCCTGGTGTTTTTGCTGTGTTTTGCCGCTGCATCCATACTGATATGGTTTTCCATGTCAAAGAATGACTTCAGGAACAATTATATATGGTTTGCCCTTGGGCTGTAGTCCTGGCTAAAGGGATATTTTGCTCCCTGGCTTTGGTTATAATGTCAGAAACAGCCGAATTATTTCAAGGAATCAAAATAACGCAGAATTGGCAATTGATATGGTGTACAATCAATTCTGCGGAATTGCAATTCATTCTATCCATAATTTTTCAATGAATTTACAATAAAATCCTTTATCTTCTGCACCTCATCTTTTTTCACTTCCTTGAACCACAATTGGTCAGGGTAGATTACAATCGTTGCCCCAACACTGTTGCAGAATCCCAAGCATCCTGTTCTTGTCACCCAGACTGCTCCAGCCAATCCGTTTGCTTTTGTCCAGTCCTTCAGCTCGCGAAAAATCTCGTATCCGTTTACTTTCGAGCAGCTTTCTCTCTCATTTTCCCTTTCATTAGTGCATACAAGAACGTGCTTCAGCGGCTTTTGGTGTATTTGTTGCATTTGAATAAAAAAGCGCCTCCGAAGAGACTCGAACTCTTGACCTTGTGAATCGTCCGTCATTTCTGAGATTAACAGTCACACGCTCTACCTACTGAGCTACGGAGGCAAAATAAGTTTCTAGGATAAAAGTTTGATTTAAATACCTTTAGGTTAGGATTAATCTATAGCAACAACCTTCACCCTGAAATTCAAGTCTTTCCCAGCCAATGGGTGATTAAGGTCCACAATAACCTCATCTTCTTTCACTTCAGTAACCGCAGCAGGCATCCTCTCTCCATTTGGGCCCTTAAGAATCAATGTTCCGCCTGCTTCAACTTCCGGAGGAAACTTGTCCCTGGGCACGGAAACAACCATCCTCTCGTCCCTTTCCCCATATGCGTCTTTTGCCAAGATATTGATGTTTTTTTCTTCATTTAGTTTCATTCCTTTTATTCCGTTCTCGAAGCCAGGAATGACTTGATTGCTGCCTATTGCAAATTCCAGTGGCTGTTTTCCCTCGCTTGAATCGAATACTGTTCCGTCGCTTAAAGTTCCTGTGTAATGGACTTTGACTTTAGAGCCGGGTTTCATTAGGGATAGAAAAATTTGAGGGTATTTAAGAGTTTTTAATTATTTTATAGATTTCAAAAGTTACAACATCGCCACTTTAATATTTCTTTCCTCCATATATTCTGGCGGAATTACTATAATCACGCCATTTTTTCCAAATTTTATTATTTTTGATATAGGCATTTTGATTAATTTGAGCTATAAGATTGGAATCTCTTGTTTGAAAACAAATTTCATTATTTCTAGAATCTACACTACTTATGGAAACTTTAAATGCGCTTAATATCAGTTTATTTTCTTGAGTATTTTTTATACAATGTTCAGGGATTTTCATTAGGTTATCTGGATCTTCTAGCCAATATTCTATTAGTCTTAATTCATCTTCTGTTTTCATTTTTCTAAACCTCCACTTCCACCTTCTTAACAACCTTCCCCGTAATGCTCCTCAGCATATGCCCCGTAATTTCTAAATCGTAGAATTGTTTCAAAGGTAATCTTCCTTTAACACCAACAATAATAGGATATGTTCCAAACTGCCTGCAAAAAGTTGTGTTGCCATCGTAAATCTCTGCATAGCAGTTTGTCAATATTGTTCCAGAAGGTACGACTCTTTGAAGCATTGGCCAGTCTATCTTCTGCCTGATTTCATTGCGCCATTTCCAATAGAATTTTTTATTTTTCCTCAAGAATTTATCTTTTCCTTCATGAAACAATGAAGTGCCTTCAAATATTGCAACTTGCCTGATGTTTATTCTCCTCAGCATAAGCCCTTCATCATAAATTCTTGAAAGCCATTTCATGTTTTCCAAATGGGTTTTCCTGGTTTCATTCCTAAGCCCGAATATTATATTTACGCCAGGCAGGAATTTGGGCATTCCGTCAGAGCCTCTCTGGCTTCCGTATTTGTTAAGTATTTTGATGGCTTCGTAAGCAATCTGCGGAGGAGTGTTCAAAGTATTTGCTTTTACAACATCAATGTCAAAGCTTTCAACTCCAAAAGCAGCTATGTTGCCGGATGTGCAGTGCTTGACAATCGCTTTTGTTATTGTAAAATCATTTTGCCTGTCCATGACAACTTTTACAGGATTGACATTGTCAATATGCAGAACTTTAATGTCAGGACAATTATCATGAATATCTTTTAACAACTCAACAGCATAAGGAAGCGTATAGAAGCAAGTCTGCTTTCCAAGCCTGAAATATCTGGCTCCTAACCTGTAGAATTCAATAACTTCGTTCAAAACATCTTCTTTTTCCCTAAACTCAACCCTGTTCTTCAGCGGCTCTGTACAAAACGAACACTTTCCAATGTCACATCCATGCCCTGTCTCAATCTCTACCATCCTTATGTCAGGAATCTGCTTCAAAATAGAAGCCCCTTTCACAGAATATTCCCTAACATCGCTATATTTAAAATTAAACATTGAATAATCGACCTTGTCAAAAACACTTAAATCAGCTTTCTCATAAAACCTGCCTCCAAACAGCTGGGTGCCAAAGACAGCAGGCCCTGTCAATACCTTCTTGCATTTCAAATCCTGAATCATTGGGATTACCTCATGCAAAGTCCCGGGCACAGCAGAAAGGTATTTCCCAGGCACATGCACTCCAAGCACAACAACCAAAGTGTCTGTTTCAGAAAGTATTTTAGGGATATTCTTGCAATTGTTTGTCAGATTGTAAGTTGTAATGTCAGTTTTCTGGGATTTTTTTATTTCATGAATTACTCCATTGTGTTTTTTCCAAAGCCTCAAATCATCAATGGTTAAATAAATTACATCTTCATTCAGGTAGCCTGCTATATACCTAGGGTATGTTCCAAGATAAGGGGGAACTCCAAGGCCTGCCGGCTCATCTGTGTAGCAATCTAGTATGGTGTATTTCATATAAAGAAGAGTCCTATTGTTTAATAAAAACCTTGTGTCAATATTATTTCTTTCAATATAGAAAATAAATAGATTTTTATTTAAATGATGAATTCTTATACCTATGTTTCGAAGCACAAAAACAGTAAGAAGAAGTATCATTGACATTCAGAAGGACGCATTTGGAAGATATTTAACAGCTGAAGATCTGCACTCTCTGATAAGACAGCACAAACCTAAGATAATATCCCGAGAATTTGGAGGAGAGAAGCAAATTTTTTGTGGATTCACAGAAGATGAAATGCCATTAAGGCAAAGAGTTCCTGAACATCTTGATGTTGGAAGCGTAGTCACATTGCACTGGAAGCCTTTATTTAGAAAAGAACAAGGAAGTGTCTCTTTCAGGTATACGGGAGAAGGATATATGTATCAATTCAATAGTTGATATATTCTGCAAAATATATTTTGAAATTGAAATCTAACGAAAAGCTTAAATAGACCATATTGAAAAGAATAAAATACACCGGAGGTGGTGTTTATCGCAGATGTACAAAAGACATATGCAATGGTTATCGGTGCAGTGCTAGTGCTTGTCGGGCTTATCGGCTTCGTCAACGCGCCAATACTCGGAATTTTCGGAGTAAATACTGCGCAGAACTTGTTGCACCTCGTAGGAGGGGCATTGATGTTATGGTTGGGCTACAAGGGAAGCGGCAAGACAGCTAACATGACTCTTGGAGTTATTGCAGCTGTAGTGGCGGTTCTTGGCTTTGTGCCGGGCGCAAACAGTTTGCTTGCAAGCATTTTTGCCATAAACATGGCAATCACATATTTGCATGCGGCAATCGCAGTTGTGTCCTTGGGAGTCGCTTACGGAGTAAAGGAGTAAGCCTTTTTCTTTTTTATTTTTTTATGATAAACAGAAAACTAGCGGATATTGCTGGAACGGCAATTCTTGCAATCGGCGCATTTTTTGCTTTTTTTCCGCATGCATTTCATGCAAAAGCAGGGCTTGTGGAAGACACTCACATAAAGCATGTCATTTACGGCATAGCTTTGCTTGTGCTCGGGCTTGGAGTATTAATTTACGGCAACAGGGCTTTTGCAAAAAAACAAAAACATTTATATACACTCTATCCAAAATTACTTTCATGAAAAGTAAAATATTTGTTTTTCTATCAATCTTGATGATTTTTGCTGTTGCATGCTCTGCTCCAGAGCCTGCACCGCCCGAGCTTTCAAAACCTGCACCATCTGCTCCCATTCAACCAGCTGCCACAGCTCCACAGCCTCAATCTCCTGCTCCAGCCCCGGCTACACCGCCAGCGGCTCCAGCGCAGGTTTCCAAGACCATTTCAATTTCAATCAAGAGCTTTAAATTTACCCCGGCAGATGTTACCATTAATGTTGGAGACACTATTGTTTGGACAAATGAAGACAGCGTACCCCACACAGTTGAAAGCTCCGATGGAACTTTAAGGTCAGACCAGCTTGATAAATCCGATTCATTCTCATACAAGTTCACAAAATCAGGAAAATACAGTTACATATGCGGCATCCACCCTTCAATGAAAGGCTCTGTAACGGTGCAGTAAATGAACAAGTTTTACTCAAACTTTCTTTTCTCTATTGCTGTAACAGCAGTCATGAACGCTCTTGACATGACCTACCATCTTGCAACAGGCTGGGCTGTTCATTTAAATTATGTTGCAATCAAGCTTACAGTGATATTTCTTTCGACATGGATGATCACCCAGTTTATAGGTGTTGGAAAAGAAGAAGGGATTGTTGCAAGCATCTTCGGCCCGTTTATTTTTTACGTATACTATGTGTTTGCCGGCGCAACGCTTAACAGGGAAATTTTCAAAATAGACGAGCAGTTCTGGTTTTTCTTCCTGCACGCAGCCTTGATGCTCATAGCGTATTTTTCGGCATGGAGTTTTGCCAAATCAAAGGGCAGCGCCATCAGGACTGCCGGATTTGCGATAACAGCTTCATTTTTTGCGCTTGCGCTTGATGCGCTGCTTATAATGGTAAAATGGAGGCTGCAGGGTGTAGAGGAGGAAGCTGCAGCCGGTCTGTTCACCTTCAGCGTGATTTTGACTCCTCTTTTGTCATTTACAGCAGGAATTCTGCTGGGCATACTTACAGACAAGCTTACAGGAAAGCACTGCACAGATGTTCTTGCAGCTGCAGCGGTTTCAGGCATATCAATATTGGTGTTCACAAAGGACATTAGCCATGCGGCTTTTGCCTTTGCTTTTGTATGCATTGCATATTATGCTGTGCACAGCTATAAAAAAGGGCTTGAGAGTGAAGCATGATGGAGAAGAAAGGGTGGCTTGCATTGGGGCTTGCAGCAGGCATTATAGGGAGCTTTTACGAGTTTGTTCCAAGGAAAACAATCAAATCCATTTCAGAATTCCTTTTGTTCGACATCGACGTTTTAGGCCACCGGATAAGACACAATGACCTTATCCTGCTGGGCACTGTCATGCTGATAGTAAGCTTTGTCAGCTTCTACAAAGTTTACAGGCTCATGAGGAAATAAGAGAAACATTTATATTTTGCCTCAAACCAGATTTTTTAATGGGGTGGATGATATATCTTGCAATTGCAGCCTCTCTTCTAGCCTTATTTCTGCTTAATTTCTACAGGGACCCCAAAAGAGCAGCTCCTAAAGGAAACAATATTGTTGCTCCTGCAGATGGAAGGATAATCAGCATAATAAAGACAGGCAATGAAGTTTCATTAAGGAAAGGCATGCTGGGCAAAGTCAATCTACTCATCAAAGACATTGGCAAGGAATGTTATGTAATATCAATCTTCATGTCCCCTTTTGATGTGCATATCAACAGGGCCCCTATTGAGGGGAAAGTCACTTCAATAAAGCGTTCAAGAGGCAAGTTCTTCAAAGCGTATGATCTTGAAAAAAGCCTTCAAAACGAGAAGAACGAGATAATCATAAAAGGCAAGCTAAAGGTTAAGGTAATCCAGATTGCAGGCTTCCTTGCAAGAAGGATAAAATGCTATGTTAGGAAAAATCAAAAAATTAATAAAGGCGGCAAAATAGGCATGATAGCTCTGTCAAGCCAGACAACTATTGTGATTCCAGCAGGGGTGGATTTAATGGTAAAAGTAAATGACAGGGTGAAGGCTGGCGAAACTATAATAGCTTACTTTAATTGAAATTGTTAAACCTTAAAGAATAAATGATGTCTTATGGAACTCCTATCATTAGATTATGCCATTGTCTTACTAATGAGTATTATCCTGATTATAGGAGTATACCAGCTGTATTTTTGGTGTCAGAGGCAATATATTCGTCCAAGAAAAGGTTTGATGACTTTTATCGATAGATGGTTTACTTATAAACCCGGGTGGGTATGGATTTATAGCGGTTTATATTATCCCGCAATTATTTTTACTACCCTAACTTTAAAAGACATGCGTCATTTCGCTTATACTGCATTTAGCTATTTTATATTACTAGCCCTGCAAATGATATTTTTTCTTTTCTTCCCTGTGGAAAGTCCTATGCACTGGAGAAGATTAGTAAATGGCGAAAGCTTATCTGAGAAATTTCTTAATTTTGTAATGCGTATTGATGCTGATTCAAATTGCTTTCCAAGCATGCATGTAAGTGTTGCTACACTAACAGCACTTCATCTTCTAGACAATGCATCCCAACTTGGTTTGTGGGTGTTTTCATTTCCAGTGCTAATTGCTTTAAGTTCACTCTATACAAAAAGACATTATTTTTTGGATTTAATTCCTGGCGCGCTTCTCGGATGGGGTGTTTTTGAGATTTACAAATTAATTTATTTCTAAGGGTTGACTAAAACAAAATATTTAAAAATTACTATTCATGACAAAATTAAGCTCGATACGAACCCATGAACAATAAAAAATTATTATTTTCAACATTTTTGAAAAATCCGAAAGAGGTAGGTTCTATAATACCAAGTTCAAAGTTTTTAGTAAATAAAATGGTTAATGATGTAGAGTTTGAAAATGCAAAATATATTGCAGAATATGGTTCTGGAACAGGAATTATAACTGAGGAAATTCTTAAGAGATCAAGAAAAGATGCTAAGATATTATGTTTTGAAACCAATAAAAAGCTATACAATTTTTTAAAAAATAATATTAATGATGCAAGAGCAATAATTATTAATGATAGTGCAGAAAATATTAAAAAATATATGAAAAAATATAGTATTCCAAAAATAGATTGCATTTTGGGCGTATTGTCTTTCTCTACTTTAGGTTCAAACAAAAAGCACATTATTATGAAAGAAACAAAAAAAGCTTTGAGAGATGAAGGAAAATTCATATTTTGCAGGTATCTTCCTCATTTTGAAAAATGTCCACAAAAATATTTTTCAAGAATCTATATGAATTTTGTACCTTTTAATATCCCTCCTTCGCTTGTGTATGTATGTGGTAAGTAAGATGAGATTCAAAATAAAAAAAGAAAGAGTATTCTTTGCATTGACCTTATTGAGATTTGTGCTTGCGTTTGTTGTGGCAATGCTTATCCTCTTCCATAAGAACAGGCTAATTGCAGCCATATTTTTCATTGTAACTGCATTGATTGCATTTTTTGAAGGTATAATGAGAAGAAGGCTTTTGGAAGCCTCTTTGATAAGGTCTGCTCTTGACTTTCTGGCAGACAGGCTGCTTGTCAATCTTGTTGCGATTGCCTTGGTTATCAAATCATTGCTGCCGCTATGGGCAATGCTTGTATTCCTGGTCAGGGATTTGGTCACAATGGCAATAGGGTTTATATTGTTCTACAGGGATTCCAGAAGGGAATTCAAGCCGACTGCGCTTGGAAAAATAAGCCTGTTCTTCCAGATTATAGCGTTAATTCCCGCGATGATGGGCAGTCTGGATCCGGTTTTGATATGGCTTGCTATAGCGATGACTTTGGCATCGGGAATTGAATCCTTGTTCAAGTCCGAATTCAGGCTAATGAGGAAAAAGACAGACCTTGACGATTTCAAGATGCTCCGCCTCATAAAATTTGCGGATGTTTTTACATTGACAAATGTCATTTTCGGCATCATAAGCATTCTCTTTTCCATAAAAGGGCTGTATAATACAGCAGGCCTGATGCTTTTGCTGGCTGTTGTTTCAGATTTTTTTGACGGAAAAATAGCAAAAATAATGGGACAGGCAAACGAGTTTGGAAAAGAGCTTGACAGCTTGGCTGATACAATTTCTTTTGGGGTTGCGCCTGCAATATTCGGATTTGCATTGATACAGACCCCATTGGCCATCATCTCATTCACCATATTCCTATTTTGCGGCATCCTGAGGCTGGCGCGCTACAACATAATGAATCTGAAAGGGGCTTTCCAGGGAATGCCTATAACGCTGAATGGAATTATAATTCCGTTGGTATTCTTCCTTGATGTTCCAATAAGGTTCTTTCCCTATATATACTTGATTCTTGGGGTTTTTATGGTGTCTTCTTTCAGGATAAGGAAGATTTAATCAGTTCCTGCCTCTGCCCTTAAGCAGTCTGAGGGTCTTGAATATGTAAACAATCATTGAAGCGTAGACTAATGCGACAGTAACTATAAGCAAATATGAAGAATACATAAAATTCAGAAGAATTGATGCAATAGTCAGGTAAGTGAATCCGACGCTTAACTTTGCGACAAAAGTCACAGGCACTATTTTTTGCTTTTTGGCATAAGCCATTTTCATTATTCCGCTGGTAATTGAAGGGATAATCAGCAAAGTTACCCAGAATATGCCAATGTAGTCCTTGATTACCAAAAGGAAAAACATTGCTATTATTGATGTCCAGTCCGTAAATGAGTCCAGTCCAGAGCCAAGCTCTGTCTTCTGGTTCATTAGCTTTGCAGAAATGCCGTCAAGCTTGTCGCTCAGCGCTATTACTGCAAAAATCAGCAGCGAAATATGTATTTTTGAGTTTAAAAAAAAGTAGACAAGGGGGATTATGAGCAGAAATCTTGATAATGTTATAAGATTCGGAAGATTGACAATCTTATTTCCAGTCATCCTCCTTATCCTGAGCAGATACTCTATCCCTGAAATTAAGGTCAAGAAGACCGCTGCCAGCATCGTATAATAGCTGAAGGGCAGCTTTAGAAGGACAAAAACAATTGCGATGCTCTGCACAATTGTCTTTGCCTTGCCAAAATTGCTGGCTGGAATAACTATCTTGCTTGGAAGAAGGCAAATCCTTACAGCAGTCAAAATCACTTCTCTTGCAATGATTGCTGCAGCCATCCACAGATGTATGCCTTCATAGCCCTGAATGAGCAAAAATACCAAAGCTGTTGATATCAAAAGCTTGTCTGCAATCGGGTCAATCAGTTTTCCTATTTCAGTCACCTGCTTTTTTTTCCTGGCAATGTAGCCGTCAAAGAAATCAGATATGGAGAGCATTCCAAAGACAAAGGCTGCAAGGACGTGCCGGTAAGGGATGTCTGCCAATAGAATAGCTGCAAACAAAGGGATTAACACCACTCTTATCAGGGTTATCTTGTTGGGAATGTTAAACTTGAATTTCATTTATGCACAAGATTTATAACTGCTTAAATAACTTTTGTTGGAATGAACTTAGCTTTGAAAATTTTGTTTCAGGCAGTCAGTCTTCTTGGGACTCCATTTTTCTTTGTGCCTGCAATAATATACCTTTCCAGTCTTGATAAAAACCTTGCAATAATCACTATTTATTCCATTGCATTGGCACAGATTGTTTGCACTGCCATAAAGTTCATCTACCCAAAAAAAAGGCCAGTGCCGATGCCGGACAAGACTTTAATCCAGAAATATCTTGCAGGCAGCTTTCCAAGCATACACACTGCAAGGATTACTGCATTTTCAGTCCCAATTATTCAATTTCACGCAAACCAATGGATTATTCTAGCTGCTTTATCGGCTATAGGCCTTGTCGGCTACTCAAGAATTTGCCTTAAAAAGCACTATCTAATAGATGTAACAGGGGGAATTTTAATCGGAGCTTTTATCGGCATAGTTAGTTATATTTTGCTTTAGGGGAGTTTTGAGCTATTCAGGAAAAGAGTTTTTTAAGCGCTATCCCTGAGCCCGTACACTTTTTTCATAATATCTGCTGTCTGCTTACCAATATTTCTGCTTTTTTTTGGATAAATCAATTTGCCGATATTCAATGCCGAGCTGAATGGCAGATATGATGATTTCAGTCCAACAGGCAGGATTGGAGTATTAGTCTCTATTGCAAGTCTCACAGCGCCCGTCCTTGGATTTTTGTCCTTTGCTTTCAAATGGCCTTCTGGAAATATTCCAACTATCTCTCCGGATTTGATAAGCTCTTTTGATTCTTGGTATGCCTGCTCCTTGCTGAATAATGGAATGCAGGCTGCCCACTTCCTGCAGATTGCATTGCCCAAAAACCACCATGTTGGTGTCGTGATGACATGCATTTTCTTATTTAGTTTTTTTAATATTGGGTAAAACACATATAAGGAGTCAACACGCCGTTGATGGTTCGAAACCAGTATAAATGTATCATTGTACGGAATATTCCCTATGCCCTTAATTTTTTTTATCATTAACCGGCTGAAAGGGTAAAACCACAATTTTGTTATCGGATATGCCATTTAATCATACCTTGCCCCAATAAGTTCTGCCTTTGTCATAATAACATCATAAGTTTCCTTGATAAAGGGCTTAACCTTGGCAATTTTAAGATTTTTTATTATTTCTGCGTTTTATCGGTGCTTGCATCATTCACTGTAACAAGTTCACTTATCTTATCGCTTGAAGAGGGTATATTGAGTAAGTCGCCTGCAGTCTTTTCTTAATTATAGACCGGAACAATCGGAATAACTTTCATTTTATCAAAAACTATTTAAATCTCTATTTAAAAGTTTTTCCTATGGAGGAATTGGCGTTGTTTTTGCTGAAATGCTTCTACTTAATGATGCCGGCTTATTTCGCCAACATGGCCCCTGTGATGGTTAAAAGGATAAATCTCTTCGTTTATCCGATTGACTTCGGCAAGACAATCAACAGCAAGCCTATTCTTGGCCAAAACAAGACTTTCAGGGGATTGGTTTTTGGAGTTATTTTTGCAGTCATAATGGCCTATATCCAGTTTTTGCTTTATAATGTCGAGTCCTTTAGCAATATCTCATTCTTAAGCTATGAGAACTGGCTCTTATTCGGCTTCCTTATGGGCTTTGGCTCTTTGTTCGGAGATTTGGTAAAGAGCTTCTTCAAGAGAAGGATTGGCATCAAGCCGGGAGAAAGGTTCATCCCGTTCGACCAGACAGACTTTGTTATTGGGGCTCTGGTATTCATAATCCCTGTATTAGACTTGACTCTTGCTATTTTCCTGACGAGCTTAATGCTAAGCTTTGTTCTGCACATAATTGTAAATCACATATCATTCTGGCTGAAAATCAGAAATGAGAAATGGTGAGAAACAAAAGATTGGACATTGCTATGAATCCTGTGCTGTAAAAAAGCGTCTTGTAAGGCTTTTTTTTGCTGAACTCAGTTGATGCTGTTGCAATTCCATAAATTAAAACCGCGCTGGACTCAATTGCAAGCAAATTGATGTTTTTTGAGCTTAGGTAAAACAGGGTCCCAAGGATTATGCAGATAATGATGGATTTTTTTGATAAGTTTTTTATCCTTTGCTCCGCAGTCAGCACAGCTGCAAAAAGCGCAATCAGCAAAATAAAATAAGCTTTGTTATTGAAATAATAAAGTGCCAAAAAAATAAAAATCAGGAATAGCGATATTTTCTTGAGCAAGACAAGGTGTTTTTCCAGCGGCTTCTGCTCTTCGGGCGCGATTCTTATGAGCAAAGAGCCTATCAGCAGCCCCAGCAGCGGGCTTAACGAGGCAAAAAAATAATTTATGAACTGCATTTAAACCTTATCCAGTTTTTTTATCCTTCTTGTATGCCTTTCCTCGCTGCTGAAATCAGTGTTAAGCCATGATTTTACAGCTTCGACTGCCTCTTTTTTTCCAAGAAATCTTGCCCCAAGGGAAAGTATGTTTGCGTCATTGTGTGTCCTTGACAGCTTCACAATGTCAGGGTTACTGCCATAATACAAGGCTGCCCTTATGCCTTTTATCCTGTTTGCGGCAATTGCCTCTCCCTGCCCTGAAGCGCCAAAAATTATTCCCCTGCTGTTGGGGTTCTTTGCAACCTCCTTTGCCACAGGAAATATGAAGTCAGGGTAGTCATCCTTTTCATCAAATTTGCCAGCTCCTTTATCAACAATGTCAAAACCCCGGTCCAGCAGGAATTTTTTGACTTCCTCCTTAAGCTTGTATCCTGCATGGTCTGCTCCCAGAAAAATTTTTTGTTTCATATTGGCTGCTTCAATCCCAAAACTTTTAAATCTTTCTCCAGTCCCGGCACAGTCGGATAGTTTTCCAGCTCATTGCAGCTTATCCATTTGTAGTCCACATTCTCATGGTCCAGCTTAACTTTTCTTGAGCTTACCCTGCATAGAAATGGGACAACAAGCCATGTTTTCCTGTTTTTGCGGTCTATCGTCCCAAATATTTTTCCTTTTCTTACAATTTCTCCCTTTAATCCGGTCTCTTCCTTTATTTCCCTCACCGCAGTGTCTTCTGCTGGCTCAAATTCTTTAGCATAGCCGGAGCAGAAGCTCCACTTGTTGGGGTAATTCCAGTCCTTGGGCGATTTTTTAAGAATGAGCACTTTGCCCTTGTTCATTACAACGCTCGTTACGGCAAAATAAGTCTTCATCAGCAATCCTAGAATAATAAGTTATATTTAAACCTTAATACCAGCTTCCTCTCCAAGTAGAATGCCCCCATTGTACCAGCAAATCAACTCCCAATCTTTCAACCTGCAATGGAACGTCACAAGCGCCAAAGCACGACCCCATCCATACGACAACATCGGCTTTTGTATTTTCCTCTATTGCTTGTTGTATCTCTCTTGCCCTTGGCTTCAAGCCATCGGGCAGTTGAATGCAGACTAGCTTGGAATTTTCCTTCTTAATCCTTTCAATCACTTTGTTAAGCTCTAAGTCATAATCAGCCATATCATTCAGAAAGCAAAATTAGTTTAAAAATGTTGCTTATAATTTATTTAATAGCTCGCGCGCCTCTTTCACAATTTCCTTTTCACCCATCTTGGTGCCAAGCCTTACGACATTGTTCGCGTGCTTTCTTACCTCAGATTTTCCAATGGGTTTGTTTTGTTTGTCCTGATATTCAATCCCAAATCGCGCAATAGCCCATGATGCGCCAAGCTCAAGTTCATTGTCTTGATTTTCTTTTGCAACTTTATAAGATTTCCTCAGGAAAGAGAAGGCCTTGGACTCTCTTTTTTTTCCTGGTTGTGCAAGATAGACTAAGCCTAGATTTAATGCAGCTCTTCCTCCATAAGGATTTCCTGTTAGTGCCCAAAGAGCGTAGTTTTCTATTGCAGCATGGTTTATGTATTTATCCTGATTTTTTCTTTTGATGATTTGATCAAAAAAAAGCGCGCCAAGAGCCTCAACTGCCTTTTGGGAATGCTCGTTTTTTTCAGCTATAACTCTGTTGTACAGCGGAATTACTGCAGTAGGGTTGCCTGGGTTATTCTTGTATTTTGCATCTGCATCTTCCAGAAGCGTCTCGCTCAGGCTTTTGCTTGGAGCGGCAATTTTCTGAAACCATTCTTCTCTTATAGGAGGCACATCCACTTTTATAGGAGCATGGTTTGGCTGATACGCTGTAATCTGCACTGATGCCAGTATCGCGGCAAGAAGGGACATTTTTCAAAAACTATGGATTTTCTGGCGATGATAATGGTCTTAAGGAATCCTGCTGTTTTCTCACATATTCTACAGTGTCATGAATGTCCTGCGTTGTTGGGCTGTAATAAGCATTGTAAACCAAGGCAGCCAATCCTAAAGCAGCTGCCAGTGTCGCTGTTCCTGCTGCCGCCCTGAATCCAGGTGTTCTGACAAAATTACCAACTCGATGAGCATAATCTTGAAAACTGCCTGCAACTATCTGCGGATGATTTCCACTTCTAATTGTTGAATACTTTCCTTGTGCCATCTTTTCCTCACAAAAACATCTCGTCCATTTCGAAATCAGACAAATCTCTCTTGTTTATCAGCTTGGCAAAATCCTTGTCCTTCATCTTCTTCCTTTCGCTTCTCATTGTCTCAATCTGCTCCATGTCCTCGTCCAAAAATAACTCTTCTGTTTCCATTTTGCCTAATAATTTGAGCTGTTATACTCCTGATTAGCTGAATATTCAATGTTTTTCTCATTTTTGACAGAAGGATTGCCTTCTGCTATCGAGCATGCTAAGCACATATTAAACAACTCCCCCTAGTTTTTATTACTATGCAGTGATATAACTCCTATATAAAGTTTTCGCTTCCAAATAAGGAATATAATTATTTACAATATTGAAAATAATTCTTATTTGATAGGATGCCTCATATAGTGCTTGCATCCTAAGCAATAGTAAATAAGCCTGTGCTTGTGCAGCCTGACCCTTGCATTAACTCCTGGCACCAGATACTTGTGGCAATTCTTGCAGAAGCTTTTTTTCATAGATGAAGGCAGCCTTATCTTGTATTTCATCGCCATTCTTCTGGCCAGCTTCACATACCTGTCAGAGAGGGTGCTGTCCTGCCTGAAATTTTCCTTTGCCAACCTGAAAAGAAACAATATTCTTGCTTTTGCTATCTTCAGCTGTTTTGAAGGCTTTTTATAGTATTTTCTTGGCATTTAGTGTTGTAACTAAGCCTGCAATTATAAAACTTTACTAGAACTATGAGGGGCACAAGCAAATCAAAGATTTGCTGTGCAGAAAATCCGTGAGTTGTGAGCGAGTGAGTTGCTTGCGAGAAACGCTCGCAAGCTCGCGTTCATCTCGCTCACTCGCATACGACTGATTTTCTTGCACCCATTATAGCCTAAGTTGCATGTCCTAAAAAATCAGTGACATGCGAAGCTCGAGTTGTTCGCGAGCTTGCTATTGGCATGCGAGTGACTCAGTAAGATGTGAGAGCTCGTCTCTCACTCGTTCATTCACCCACTCGCTCACATGCCACAACTCGCAAGCATCTGCTTCGCTCGCTAACTCACTCATTTTTGGGAACATCTAAAATCCATTAAGATTTTCGTAGTGGTCTCAAACGTGATTGAAAATTTTTAATTAAAATAATGAAATGAAATAATAATTTCAATCACGAGAACGACCTCTTGCTGCAAAGTGATTGAGGTGACCCGTTTTTGAAAGTCTAAAGACAAGAAATTCCTAAATAAACAGCGGCACCAGTACCAGTGTTATAGTGCTCAGCAGTTTAATCAAAACATGCAGTGAAGGGCCTGCGGTGTCCTTACAAGGGTCTCCTACAGTATCTCCTGTGACAGCTGCCTTATGCGCATCGCTTCCCTTTCCCCCATAATTGCCGTCTTCAATGTATTTCTTTGCATTGTCCCATGCCCCCCCTCCCGTGTTAAGCATCAAAGCCATCAGTATTCCTGAGATTGTCCCCACCATCAAAAATGCGCCTGCGGCCTCATACTTTAGGGTCATTCCGACAATAACAGTCACTGCAACGACAAGCAGCCCCGGTAGTATCATTTTTTTGAGTGATGCCTTGACGCAAATGTCAACAACCCTTGCATAGTCAGGCTTTGATTTTCCGGTCATTATCCCCTTGTTTGTTTTCCACTGCCTCCTGACCTCATTTACAATTGAATAGGCCGCATCTCCGACAGCCCTTATTGACAATGAGCTGAACAGGAATATAAGGGCTGCCCCAATTAATCCACCTACAAAAACATGGATCTTTGAAATGTCAATCGCAACAGCGCCGGTTGAGCTCATGGCAATTGCCACGCCCTTCTCTTTTGCGATTTTCAGGACATCATCAAGGTAAGCGCTGAACAGCAAAAATGCTGCAAGCGCAGCGCTTCCAACAGCATATCCCTTTGTCAAAGCCTTGGTTGTATTTCCAACTGCATCCAGCCTGTCTGTCCTTTTCCTGACTGATTCAGGCGATTTTGACATTTCCGCTATTCCGCCTGCATTGTCAGTTATAGGCCCAAAATTATCCATGGCCAAGACGTAGGCGGCAGTGCCAAGCATGCCCATTGTTGCAATTGCAGTTCCATACAGTCCGCCATGTGGGATTTGGCTCAAGACTCCAAGCCAGTATGCTGACAGCAAGGCTGCTGACAAAACCAAAATAGGCAATGCAGTCGCTTCCATCCCGACAGCGAATCCGGTTATTATATTAGTTGCATGGCCTGTCTGCGATGCTTTTGCAATGTCCTTGACCGGCTTGTATTTGTGGTCAGTATAGTAAACCGTGATTAAAACAATCAAAATGCTTGTTGCGATTCCAACGAGCCCTGCAAAAAAGAACCATATATTTCCCCCGAGAAGCCACTTGACTGAGATATAAAATGCAATTGCCGCAAGAAAGCTTGTAAGGTAATATCCCCTGTTCAATGCCGACATGGGGTCCTCATTTTCATTTTTTAATTTGGTAAACATCACCCCTATAATGCTTGCTATCAGTCCAAATGCCCTCACAACAAGAGGAAACAAAACCCCTTTCAATCCGAAAACAGGAAACAGCGCAACACCCAAAATCATGGCTCCAATATTTTCAGCTGCTGTGCTCTCAAACAGGTCAGCCCCCCTTCCTGCGCAGTCCCCGACATTGTCCCCGACAAGATCTGCAATGACTGCAGGATTTCTTGGGTCGTCTTCCGGAATTCCCTTTTCAACCTTTCCGACAAGGTCAGAGCCGACATCAGCTGCTTTTGTGTATATTCCGCCGCCAAGTTGCGCAAACAAAGCGACAAATGATGCGCCAAATCCGTATCCCACAATCAAAAACGGAACAGCCTTTGCAGCCTCATCCGGTGACATGCCGATGCTGAACAAGCCGTATATCAAAGAAACTCCAAGCAATGACATTGCAACTATCACAATTCCCGTAACTGCCCCTCCCCTTAAGGCTGTGACAAATGCCTCATTCAAGCTTTTTCTTGCAGCGCTGGAAGTCCTTATATTTGTCCTTATGGAAACCCACATTCCGACTATTCCGGCCAGTCCAGAGCTTATTGCCCCAAACAGGAATGCAACTGAAGTTCTCCATCCCAAATCAGTCTTTCCGAGAAATGCATAGATTCCGTAGATAAGGAGTGCAAGCGCAACCGCATAAATTCCTATTGTGGTGTACTGCCTCTTGACAAATGCTTCCGCGCCAACCTTGATGGCATTGGAAACTTCCTGCATCGCCGCAGTTCCTGTATCTTTTTTAAGAATATGTCTTGTAAGCCATCCGGCAAAAATCAATGCCAAAATGCTTATAGCAATAACAATGCTTAGGAAAACCATCAAAGCTGGGAAAAAATGGTTATTTATAAAACTTTTTAATGATTTGGTTGTGCCGGGTTTTGGCTTAAACAATACCGGTGTATTGTTTTAGGAACACTCTAAAATAGTAAAAATTATATGCACCAAGTCTTTTTATATAGTAAAATGCTGGAGTTCCTAAAAAAAATCTTCAGGAGCGAGGAAAGTCAGTCAAATAAGAAATTAATGCAAATGAGCCTGCAAAATATTGAGGAATGGCTCAACGAGAGGTCAAAGCCGCTGATGGATGATGTTCAGCAGCAGGCAGGGCAAATTTTAATGAAGGTGAATGAGGAGCTTCAAAGATCAAGGTTCAATATAGAAGTGCTTGAAAATGCAAAACTGCAGAATCCGGACATTCCATTCAAGGCGAAGCAGTACATGGAAGGCAACAGGAAAGCTTATGTAAGGTCGGTCAGCTCATTTCTTGGCCATATGGAGATAAACAACAGGGATTATTTCTATCTTCTGGGCTTTTGCAGGGCCTTTGACGAGCTGATAGGAGACCTCAACAAGGGAACTCTGAGAAGCTACACAATACTGCAGGAATTTTTTGCTCATGAAGCAGGTAAAATAGCTCAAAACCTCAAGAATTTCGACAACCTGTTCAGCGAGCTGAAAACCATCCTGAATAATGAAAAATTGGTTGCCCTAAACGGGATAATGGAAAAAATAAAAAGCCTGAAAATGAAGGCAAAGCAGAAAATAAACATCGGCGTAGACTCAAAAAATGCAGAAGCAAGCTTGAAGCTTGCGGTGGAAGAGAAAAATTCAATAATATCGGAAATAGAGAAATTCAGTGCAAGCGAGGAGCATAGCAGGTTTCTCAGCCTGAATGAGGACAGGAAAAGCAAGTCAATGGCATTCTACGAGGATGAGAACGCAATCCTGCAGAGCTTTTCATCACTTGAGAGGGCGCTGAGGAAATACTCGCACATCGCCTTTGGCCACGAGGAGATTATCCTGGACTACCTGAAAAATCCCATAGTAACGTTGGCAAATGACAAGAATCTTGTCATTTTTGATATACTAAAAAATCTCGAAAAGGCATTGGTCGAGAATAAGATTCAGATAGACGGCAAAAAAAAAGAAAAGTCCCTTGAGGAAATCAGGAGGCTGGACAGGGAATTTTTGGAGCGGTTCGTCAAAAAGTATTTCTCCTTCAAGTCTGAAATGGAGGAGCTGGAAAACAGGATAAAGGCAACCGGAGTTGCTGAAAAATTCAGGAATTTCAACAAGCAGCTTGAAGATTCAAATTTGAGGATAGAAAAAAACGGGCAGGAGTTCGAGAAGCTCGGGAATGACGCTGCCAGGCTGAATGGCGCGATTGCAAAATTGAATGATGAGATAGAAAATGGCTTGGGCAGTATTTTTAATGAAGAGATTAAGATTGCTTATTGAATTTTTTGTAGCTTTTTTCCAGGGCTTCTATGCCCGGCAATTTCTTGCCCTCGAAGAACTCCAAGGATGCTCCACCGCCTGTGCTCACATGAGTCAATTTATCCGCATAACCGAATTTCTCAACAGCTGCTGCGCTGTCTCCGCCGCCTACAATGGTTGTCGCATTTAGATTAGACAAAAATTTTGCCATCTCCCTTGTTCCATCTGAAAATTTTTCAAATTCAAAGACCCCCATTGGGCCGCTCCAAACTACTGTTTTTGCGCCCTTTAGGATAGATTTGTAATTTTCTGTTGTTTTTGGCCCTATGTCAAGGCCCATCCAGCCGTCCGGTATATTGTCAGCATCAGCAACCTTTGAATCTGCGTTTGCATCAAACCTGTCAGCAACAACAACATCAACCGGCAATACAATCTTTTTGTTATTCAGTATTTTTTTTGCCAAGCCGATAAACTGCTCCTGCACTTTTGAATTCCCGATGCTTTTGCCCTGCGCCTTAAAGAAAGTAAAAATTATCGCTCCGCCAATAAGCAGCCTGTCAACCCTTGCCAGCAAATTTTCCATTATATTGATTTTGTCGGCAAATTTCTCATCTCCTAATTTCGCGCCGCCTATGACAGCTATAAAAGGCCTGTCTGCATTTTCCATAGCCTTGCCCATGATACTAAGCTCTTTCTCAACAAGAAAGCCAGCAGCCGACTTCAAAAATTTTGTTACTCCGTAGGTTGATGCATGCGCCCTATGGCAGGTTCCGAAGGCGTCATTGACATAAAGCTCAGCCAAATCAGCCAGTTGTCTTGAAAAATTTCCATCGTTTGATTCTTCTTCCGGACGAAATCTCAAATTTTCGAGAAGAATGACGTCGCCTTCTTTCATGCCCATAACCTCTTTCTTGATTTCTTCTCCAATGCAGTTGTCCAATTTTTTTATTTTTTTGTTCAATAGTTTGCTGAGCCTCTCAGCAACCATGCCCATTCTCAATGACTCAACAGGCTTCCCGTCCGGCCTGCCGAGATGCGAACAAAGAATGACTTTTGCGTTCCTATCAAGAAGGTATTTTATCGTCGGCAGGCTTTCCCTCATCCGCTTATCGTCCGTTATATTGCCTGTTTTCTTGTCCAATGGCACATTAAAGTCAACTCTTACGAGAACCCTTTTGCCCCTTACTTCCAAATCTTTTAAGGTAAAGAACTTGCGCATAAGGGCGGTAGGATTTGCGGATTTTAAAGCCTTTTGCTTTTGATATGGCAGATATTTTAAATGAAATGAAAATCCAGGATTATGGCATGGCCTTTCGCGTCCACAATAGGGTTCCAGATGAGCCTGCTGACAGCTTTGATAACTCCGGTTGTCTTGAGAAAATGGCCCTGCAAAATCAGGAATTCCTGAGCCAAAAATAAAGGTAAACAATAAAAGATAAAACCAGCAGTAAATTGATTGCGGTTATTGTTATTGCAGTCCACAAAATTGTTTTTTGCTTGGTCTCTTTGTCCATATTTTTTAAGTGTCTGAGTGCAATAATAGAAAATGTTTAAATAATATGTGTTTCTAAGTGCAGCGCATGAAAAAAAATCAGTCCAATCCTAAAAGAAAATATCATCTTTGAAGGCAAAACATTTGAAATAGTCAGCCAGCAGCTTAGGGGCGCAAAGAAGCCTATTGAAATTGCCAGAAGGACTCCCGGAGTCAGGCTAATCATAATTGATGGAGTTAATATGCTGATCACAAAGGAGTATAGGTATGAACTTGGGGAATATGACTACCGCTTGCCCGGCGGCAAAGTATTTGACAGATTGAAAGAATACAGGGAGGCAATAAGCAAGAAATCAGATATTCTTAAGTGCGCAATTAAAGCCGCGAAAAAGGAGTGCCTTGAGGAAGCCGGGATAATAGCTAAAAGTGCAAAGCTTTTTCAGGCATCCAAAGCCGGGCTGACTGTTGCCTGGGACTTGTTCTATTTTATTGTGGATGATTTTAAGCTGAGCAGGCAAGGGCAAAGGCTGGAGCACGACGAGATAATTCATCCGGAATGGAGGATATTTAAAGAAGTCAAGGAGTTATGCCTGGATAACAAAATACAGGAAGACAGGACAGCCGGCGTTCTGCTGAGATTTTTGCTGAAGAATGGGGTTTAAGCCTTGGCTTTTATCCTCTTCATCCTGAATATGTTTTCCCTTTCGATTTCCTCCAGCCTCAGCTGGATGAATGCCCTGACCTTGTCAAGGTTCGGGATGACTACAAATTCCAGCGCATTGACCCTTCTTTTTGTCTTCTCGATTTCGCTGAGCAGCTTCCTCATTGATGTCTCGACCTCTGCTGCAAGCAGCACCTTTTCCACAACTTTCTCGTATGCTGCGGCAGCCTCGTCAATTGAAGAAGGGCTGTAGACGCTGTATCCTCTCTCCATGAATGCCTTTTTTATTTCAGTGGGCTCTATCTTCGGGACTTTCACGCCCATTATGTTTTTCGTAGCCATCTTGACATCCGGGATTTCCCTTATGGCCATTGCCAATGACCTTATTTTGAGGTCACCCTCAAGGGC
>Ga0233425_10000108_pt1 | contig 201404 bp, 185 predicted proteins | sample Watercolumn_Towu_2_FD_181712 | JGI IMG/M metagenome (GOLD analysis project Ga0233425, IMG submission 181712) | Freshwater microbial communities from Lake Towuti, South Sulawesi, Indonesia - Watercolumn_Towuti2014_140_MG | ecosystem: Environmental > Aquatic > Freshwater > Lake | place... | reverse complement strand
ACGAAGAAGCGGCGGTTCTGCAGGTTGGGCAGAAAACGGCGCTTGGTCTTGTTGTTTGCGTGGGAAACGTTGTTGCCGACCATCGGCGCTTTCCCGGTCACTTGACAGACGCGTGCCATGAAGCACTCCTAAATCTTATTCGTGGACAATGTTCGCAACAGATCAACAAAAGGCGCGCGGGCCCGGACTGCAGCGGATTGGTACTTCAGCGAAACGAACATTATAGACCGGAAACGAGCGGCGAATCAATGCATTCCGATAGTTTCGGAAGGATGGTGTTGCGCCGTGCTGCCTGCGTCACGTTGCGGGACGCGCGAGCCTGAGTCTCAGGAAAGCCGGTCTTGCTATGGGCGTTGCGGGAACCGCAACGCGGGCGCCACTGTAAAGGCATGCGGGTGCGATGTCCAGTCCCGTTACGCGCCGGCGCGCCACACAAGCTGCGCCGATTTCCGACACGGCAGCGCAGGCGCCCCGGCGGGGGACGGTCCAGTCGAATACAATGGCGGCTGTTGACCGGTGGATTCCCATGACTTTCCCAAATATCGCCTCCGAAGCGGCGCCGGAAGCGGACCGCAGCGGCACGACCGCGCGCAAGACCGTCCAGGCCGATTCCTTCCTGACGCTTCATTACAGCATCGCCCTCGAAAACGGCACCGAAGTCGTGAGCACGTTCGAGGAAAAGCCTGCCACGCTGCTGCTGGGCCAGGGGCAGCTCGCCCCGACGCTCGAACAGGCGTTGCTGGGCATGCCCGAAGGCGAGCGCACCACGTATCGTCTGGCGCCGGAGCACGCTTTCGGTCCGCGCAATCCTGAATTGCTGCAGTGGGTCTCGCTGGCCACGCTGCGCGAAAACAGCTCGTTCGAAGAGGAATACACCCCCGGCGATCTCGTCGAATTCAATGCGCCCGGCGGCGGCAAGTACGCTGGCGTGCTGAAGGAATACGGCGAGACCGCGGCACTCTTCGATTTCAACCACCCGCTGGCCGGACAGACGATCCTGTTCGACGTCCAGCTGATCGGAATTCTCTGATGTCCGCCGTGGCGATGGAACGCAGCATGACCGAACTCACTACATCTACCGACGCCGAAATCCTGATGGCGCAACCGCGCGGTTTCTGCGCGGGCGTCGATCGTGCGATCGAAATCGTCGAGCGCGCGCTGTCCCTGTTTGGTGCGCCGATCTACGTGCGTCACGAAATCGTGCACAACGCCTACGTGGTAGCCGACCTGCGCAAGAAGGGCGCCGTCTTTATCGACGAACTGGACGAAGTGCCGGCCGGCTCGACGGTCATCTTCAGTGCGCACGGCGTATCCAAGGAAGTGCGCGCCGACGCGACGCGACGCGGCCTGACCGTGTTCGACGCCACTTGTCCGCTGGTGACCAAGGTGCACGTCGAGGTGGGCAAGATGCGCGCCGAAGGCTGCGAGATCATCATGATCGGCCACAAGGGACATCCCGAGGTGGAAGGCACGATGGGCCAGTCCGAGCAGGGCATGCTGCTGGTGGAATCGGTGGAGGACGTGAACCGGCTCGAAGTGGCCAATCCCGGACAGCTCGCCTATGTCACCCAGACCACGCTGTCGGTGGACGAGACCGCCGAGATCGTGGCGGCGCTGAAGGCGCGTTTCCCGCAGATCCGCGAACCCAAGAAGCAGGACATCTGCTACGCGACGCAGAACCGACAGGACGCCGTGAAGTTCATGGTGCCGCAAGTGGAGGTCGTGATCGTGGTGGGCAGCCCGAACAGTTCCAATTCGAACCGCCTGCGCGAACTCGCCGACCGTCTCGGCGTGCCGGCCTATATGGTCGACGATCCCGACCAGGTGAAGCCCGAGTGGGTCGCCGGCAAGCGCCGCATCGGCCTGACCGCCGGCGCGTCGGCGCCCGAAGCGCTGGCGCAGGCCATCGTCGAGCGCCTGCGCACCTTTGGCGTGAAGTCGGTGCGCGCGCTGGAGGGCGTGGAAGAGAACATGTCGTTCCCGCTGCCGCGTGGCCTCGCCAGCGTCTCCGTGCAGTCCTGACGCCCGCGCCGCTTCCCCGCGCACACCAGACGCCGCCGGCTTTGCCCGGCGGCGTTTTCATTTGGCAGACGCTTTCGAGGCGCCGCCGCAGTTCGCCGTCGTGTCTTTCTCGCACGCACCTGACTGGTGCGACGGCTAATCCCTGCCTGCAGACATTCAAATCCCCGCAAGTAACCGCTGACCCGCTTTTCCTTTAATTATCGGTCGACAGCTGTAGTAACAGCCAGACAATATCAGGGTAATCCCCGAGAATCGGGTTTTCCCTATTATGGTGCGGCGCTACATTCTGCACATTAGAGCAGGCGTCCGGTTATTGAAATGAAATGCCTAATTAATACCAACGTATTATGTGTGAAGCCGGGACGGCCCGGATCGTGGCGCAGAATGCTCTTTCGGCCCTGTAGGCACGATTCTTGAAAGGGTAGCGGACGGGTCTGCCGAGTGGGCTTTGATTGCCCCAATCTGTGCATTGGGGAAATTCCCTAGCTCATTTGACGGGTAAATGGTTCAGGTTGTTGCGTCGCGTTATTGCATCCGCAAAGAAAGGGGATACAATGCGCGCGTTTCAAATTGAAACTAAACAAAGGCGGTCCAGGGAATACGTCCGGGAGGCGTAGTTATTTCCCTGTTTTTGAGAATCCTAGGAGATCACTCATGCAATTCACGTTTGCCAAGATTCTGCCGATCGCGGCCGCTGTGGCGCTGGTCGCTGCATGTGGCAAGAAGGAAGAGAAGCCGGCGGATGCGGCAGCATCTGCGCCGGCGGCCGCCGCGGCGCCTGCCGCTAGCGCCGGGGGCGAGACGGTCGTCAAGATCGGCCACGCCGCACCGCTGACCGGCGGCATTGCCCACCTTGGCAAGGACAACGAAAACGGCGCGCGCCTGGCCGTCGAGGAAGTGAACAAGACTGGCCTCGAGATCGGCGGCAAGAAGATCAAGCTGGAACTGGTCGGTGAAGACGACGCGGCCGATCCGAAGACCGGCACCGCCGTGGCCCAGAAGCTGGTGGACGCCCATGTCGTCGCCGTGGTGGGTCACCTGAACTCGGGCGTGTCGATCCCCGCGTCGAAGATCTACAGCGATGCCGGCATCGTGCAGATCTCGCCGTCGTCGACCAATCCCGACTACACGAAGCAGGGCTTCAAGACCACCTATCGCGTGGTCGCCACCGACGCCCAGCAAGGTCCGGCGCTGGCCAACTACGCCGCCAAGAGCCTGAACGCCAAGAGCGTGGCGATCGTCGACGACGCCACTGCCTACGGCAAGGGCCTGGCCGACGAATTCGAGAAGACCGCCAAGGCGGCCGGCGTGAACGTTGTGGCGCGCGAAGCCACCAACGACAAGGCCACCGACTTCAAGGCCATTCTTACCAAGATCAAGGGCAAGAAGCCTGACGTGATCATGTACGGCGGCATGGACGCCACCGGCGGCCCGTTCGCCAAGCAGGCCAAGGAACTCGGCATTCAGTCGAAGATCGTTGGCGGCGATGGCGTCTGTACCGACAAGGTGGCCGAACTGGCCGGCGACGCGGTGAGCAACATCATCTGCTCGGAAGCCGGCCTGGCGCTGTCCAAGATGGAACAGGGCGCCGATTTCGACAAGCGCTACCAGGCTCGTTTCAACGCGCCGGTGCAGATCTACGCACCGTTCACCTATGACGCCGTCATGGTCATCGTCGATGCTATGAAGCGCGCCAATTCGGTCGAGCCGGCAGCCATCCTGGCCGAGATGCCCAAGACCAACTACAAGGGCCTGATCGGCAATATCGCCTTCGATGAAAAGGGCGACATGAAGGAAGGCACCATCACGCTGTACGAGTACAAGGACAAGAAGAAGACCGTACTCGACGTCGTGAAGATGTAATCCGGGCTTATCGGCCCATACGAACGGCACCGTGCATCTTCTGCGGTGCCGTTCTTTTTAGTCTCGCCAACGTGTTAGCAGCATCCTTACCATGGATGGAACAGGGCGGGCAGCACACCAGCAATCCGAATACAAACCTACCCGACCGATCCAACATTACCGCCCGATCCTCGGCATCCACACCATGCCGGCCGGAGCAGGGCTGAAGCAGGAGTTTTCATGGATATTCTTATCCAGCAGATCGTGAACGGTCTGGTGCTCGGCAGCATCTACGCGCTGATCGCACTGGGCTACACCATGGTCTACGGCATTTTGGGCATCATCAACTTCGCGCACGGCGATGTGCTGATGATTGGCGCGCTGACCGCTTTGTCGGCAATTCTTGGGCTGCAGAAATACGCGCCCGGCCTGCCCGAATGGCTGACGCTGGTGATCGCCACACTGATCGCCATGCCCGTCTGTGCAGTGCTCTCATATACGATCGAACGCGTGGCATACCGGCCGTTGCGCAATGCGCCGCGCCTGGCCCCGCTGATCACCGCGATCGGCGTCTCGATCATCCTCCAGACCATGGGGATGCTGATCTGGTCGCGCAATCCGCTGACGTTCCCGCAGCTGCTGCCTTCCAGTCCGATCGACATCGGCTCCACGGGCGCCACCATCACCGGCAAGGAAATCGTCATCATCGGCCTGGCCGTGATGGTCATGGCCGGCCTGCTGGCCCTGGTCAACCGCACCAAGCTCGGCCGCGCCATGCGCGCCACCGCCGAGAACCAGAAGGTGGCGGGCCTGATGGGCGTGAACCCCAACTTCGTGATTTCGGCCACGTTCATGATCGGTGCCGCGCTGGCGGCGCTGGCCGGCGTGATGATGGCGACAAACTACGGCAACGCCCACTTCTACATGGGCTTCATTCCCGGGCTGAAGGCGTTCACCGCCGCCGTGCTGGGAGGTATCGGCAACCTCGCCGGCGCGATGGTCGGCGGCATGCTGCTGGGCCTGATCGAAGCGCTCGGCGCCGGCTACATCGGCGATCTCACCAATGGCGTGTTCGGTTCGAACTACCAGGACGTGTTCGCCTTCATCGTGCTGATCATCGTGCTCGTGTTCCGTCCGTCCGGCATCATGGGCGAACGCGTGTCCGACCGCGCCTGAGGGGAGAGCATCCATGAACGCTCCAATTCAAACCGCGGCCGTGGCCGCACCGACGCGCGTACCGGCCAAGACGCTGGCCGCGCTGGTCGGATTTCTTGTGATCGCGCTGTGCGCGCCATTCTTCGTCCAGTCGTTCGGCGGCAATTACTGGGTGCGCGTGCTCGATTTCGCGCTGCTCTACATCATGCTGGCGCTGGGCCTGAACATCGTGGTGGGCTTTGCCGGCCTGCTCGACCTGGGCTATATCGCGTTCTACGCGGTGGGCGCCTACAGCATGGCGCTGCTCGGCTCGCCGCATCTGGCCAACCAGTTCGAATGGATCCAGCAGCTGTTTCCTAACGGCATCCACCTGACGATGTGGCTGGTGTTGCCCATCGCGGTGCTGATCGCGGCCACCTTCGGCGTGCTGCTGGGTGCGCCGACGCTGAAGCTGCGGGGCGACTACCTGGCCATCGTGACGCTGGGCTTCGGCGAGATCATCCGGATCTTCATGAACAATCTGGATCGTCCGGTGAACATCACCAACGGCCCCAAGGGCATCACGGCGGTGGATCCGGTCCATATCTTCGGCTTCGATTTCTCGAAAACGCACGAGATCTTCGGCATGAAGTTCACGCCGGTGTTCATGTATTACTACCTGCTGGTGTGCCTGGTGATCGTGATCGTGTTCGTGTGTCTGCGACTGCAGACTTCGCGGATCGGCCGCGCCTGGGTGGCCATCCGCGAGGATGAGATCGCCGCCAAGGCGATGGGCATCAACACCCGCAACATGAAGCTGCTGGCGTTTGCCATGGGCGCGTCGTTCGGCGGCGCTTCGGGCGCGGTGTTTGGCGCATTCCAGGGCTTCGTCTCGCCCGAATCGTTCACGTTGTGGGAATCGATCTACGTGCTCGCCATCGTGGTGCTGGGCGGGATGGGTCATATCCCAGGCGTGATTCTGGGCGGCATCCTGCTGGTGGGCTTCCAGGAACTGCTGCGCGTGGTGGCGGAGCCGATGCAGACCGGCCTGTTCGGCCATGTGGTGGTCGATGCCGAAGTGCTGCGCCAGCTGATGTTCGGCCTGGCGCTGGTGGCGGTGATGCTCTATCGTCCGGCGGGCCTGTGGCCATCGCCGCGCAAGGAAGATCGCCCTGTGGTGCGCCGTGCCGGCAGCGTAGGCCGATTCTGAACAGGAGGACAACATGAGCAATTCCGAATTCCTCCTGTCGGTACAGGGGGTCAACAAGCGTTTCGGCGGCCTGCAGGCGCTGTCCGATGTGGGCCTGCAGATCAAGCCGGGCGAGATCTATGGCCTGATCGGTCCCAACGGCGCGGGCAAGACCACGTTCTTCAATGTGATCACGGGCCTGTACACGCCCGACTCCGGCGAGTTCGTGCTGGGCGGCCAGCCGTACCAGCCGACCGCCGTGCATGAAGTGGCCAAGACCGGCATCGCGCGCACGTTCCAGAACATTCGTCTGTTCGGCGACATGACCGCGCTCGAGAACGTCATGGTGGGTCGCCACGTGCGCACCAAGGCCGGCCTGTTCGGCGCCGTGTTCCGCCCGCCTTCGGTGCGCCGCGAGGAAGAGGGCATCGAGGATATGGCGCACGATCTGCTCGACTACGTCGGCATCGGCAAATACGCAAACTTCACCTCGCGCAATCTGTCCTACGGCCATCAGCGTCGTCTCGAAATCGCCCGCGCACTGGCCACCGAGCCAAAACTGCTGGCGCTGGACGAACCGGCCGCAGGCATGAACGCCACCGAAAAGGTGGAACTGCGCGGCCTGCTCGAAAAGATCAAGAACGATGGGAAGACCATCCTGCTGATCGAGCATGACGTGAAGCTCGTGATGGGCTTGTGCAATCGCCTGACCGTGCTCGACTACGGCAAGGTCATTGCGCAGGGCCTGCCGCACGAGGTGCAAAACAATCCTGCCGTGATCGAGGCCTACCTCGGCGCGTCGGCGCATTGATGGCCGGAGGAAGCAACATGACACAGCAGACAATTCTGAAGATTTCCGGGCTGAAAGTGGCCTACGGCGGCATCCAGGCCGTCAAGGGCGTGGATCTGGAAATCCGCGAAGGCGAACTGGTGACATTGATCGGCGCCAACGGCGCGGGCAAGACCACCACGATGAAGGCCATCACGGGCCTGCAGGGCTGGGCCGGCGGCGATGTGGAATACATGGGCAAGTCGATCAAGGGCGTGCCCAGCTACGTCCTGCTCAAGCGCGGTCTGGCGATGGTGCCGGAAGGCCGCGGCGTGTTCGCGCGCATGACCATCACCGAGAACCTGCAGATGGGTGCCTACACGCGTGACGACGAAGCCAATATCAAGGCTGACATCGATCGCATGTTCGAGACCTTTCCGCGCCTCAAGGAGCGCGCCAACCAACTGGCCGGCACGATGTCCGGCGGCGAGCAGCAGATGCTGGCAATGGCGCGCGCGCTGATGAGCCAGCCCAAGCTGCTGCTGCTCGACGAACCGTCGATGGGACTTTCGCCGATCATGGTCGAAAAGATCTTCGAGGTGGTGCGAACGGTTTCGGGTCAGGGCGTGACCGTGCTGCTGGTCGAGCAGAACGCGCGGCTGGCGCTGCAGGCGGCGCATCGCGGTTATGTGATGGAGTCGGGCCTGATCACCATGAGCGGCGACGCCAAACAGATGCTCGACGATCCGAAGGTCAGGGCCGCGTACCTCGGAGAGTGACCGCGCGCAAACGCGCCAAATCGTATCGATCGAGCGAAAGCCGAGTCCAGAAATGGGCTCGGCTTTTTTGTTGGTAATGTGCGCGCCGATGTTGCTAGCGCAGCTTCTGCACCTGACAGCTGTCAAGAATGAGGTCACGGTAATCCGATATGGTGCAAGCCGATCGATGAAGACCGCTGTCTGCGACATCCTGAAAATTCGAGGCGTGACGCTACGGCTTCATCGTGAATCGAAAGGTTTAGCGCAGCTGTTGCAGATGACAAGGAAACGGTTATGAAGTGGGCGGACGTACGAATTCTGACGGTGCCATTGAAGGAAGGGTCGGAGAGAAACCGCGTGCTGATGGATACGGCTCGCGCATGCGCGGACCGTTACCACGTGCCTCTCGATTACCGAATTCTCGCCGGCGCTTTCGCCGTGCCTGGATTCTCGTTTGCGACGGAGTCATGCCTTAAGGGTATGACGCTGGCTTCGAAGCTGATCGTGATCGCGCACTCCGACGAATCATATGTCGGCCCCTGTACGCCGAAGGCTCTTGCCAGAGAACTTCGCAAGATGGGGTTGCGGCAGGTGGGCCTGATCTCGTTCAAATGCTGCATGGTTGGAAATGGCGATTACCTGGAACAACTGATCCAGGAAGCAACCGGCTGCATCGACATCGGATGGGCCCTCAGCTACAAGGGCCTCTCCACGTTGAGAGACGGCCACCTTCGAATCCATGACGAGAAACTCGCGCTGACGTTCGGCATCCTGCGCCAGAAGCATGGCGACGCTGCGCGGGTGAAGGTGGTGCGCGGCAATGTGCCGGTGTTGCCGCCGCACGGCTGGAGCGAGAGATTCCCGGCCATTAGCACGCTGGCATTTCCGGGGCACGCTGTCCGCATGGCCTGAGTGGACGCCGATCGCCAGGCGGCTAAAGCCGAACGCGGCATACCCCGCGAGAACACTTTTCGAACCCGACAAGGAGAGCGCGATGAAATGGGCTGAAGCGAGGGCGCTTGTGGTCCCTAATCCCGGCAAGAGAGCGGACGGATGGGTTCTGCGGACGGTAGATGCCTGGGCACACAGATATCGAATTCATCGATCTCATCAATTCGTGAGTGGCGGCTTCAAGGCGCCTGGATGCACGATGGCGCGCGCGACAAGCCTGAGCGGCATGACGCTCGCGTCGAAGCTGATCATCGTGGCGCACGGTAATCCGCACTGTCTGGCAGGACTATCCCCGAAGCAGACTGTTGACCTTCTATATAGCCTGGGGCTGCGACAAGTCGGCCTGTTGTCGTTCAAATCATGCGAGATCGGAGTCGGGGATTTCCTGAACCAAGTCGTCGACGCCGCCAGGCATCGCATCCAGATCGGCTGGTGCATCGGCTACAAGGATATCGTCCGAACCGCCGGACGTAACGAATTGGTGGGATCGGAGTGGCGCTGGCGGTGGATCGATGCGGCGCGCGAGATCAAGCGCTCGGACGAACGCCGGGTCAAGGTGGTGCGCGGCAATGTGCCAGTGTTGCCGCCACGAAAACCAAGTACCAGATATATGCCCTTGCCGCTGATGAACCAACTCTACGCTCTCGGGAATTGAATGAATCGTTTTGTTTTCAGCAAGGTGATCCGCGCTGAGGTTTTTGGAGTTGGGTATGAAATGGAATGATGTCCGTGTGCTGGTGATTTCTGCAGCGGAGGACGGTAGGTGCAAGGCACTGATCAATGCCGCCAATGCGTGGGCAGATCGCTATAACGTGCCCAGTCAGCATCGAATCTTCGACGGATACGGTAGAAAAGCCGGATTCGTCAAGACGGCGACTGGCAGCCTGAGCGGGATGACCAGCGCGTCGAAGCTCATCATCATCGGGCACGCCAACGCGCACGGGATAGAGCAACTTTACGCAAAACCATTTTGTCCGTTCGGTCTGGTGAACTACCTGCATCGGATTGGCTTGCGCCAGGTAGGACTTATCGCACTGAAATGCTGCCTACTGGGACGGGGCGATTATCTTGAGCGATTCGTTGAGGAAGCCGACGGCCGCCTCGAGATTGGTTGGTGCATCGGCTATCGAGACGTCGCGTTGACCCGAGAGGGCCATGAATACGTCGGTTACGAATCTCACTGGCGAGACCTGATACCCTCGCTGAAACTCCCCGACAGCTGGCGCGTCAGGATCGTGCGGGGAACAATTCCGGTGGTGCCGCCCAATGCGCCGAGCCGACGCTTTCCGCCGTTACCGGTTTAGGCACCGCGCATCTTCCGGGGCAGGGAGTCGCCCAACCGATCCGGGTGTAGTGAGGCGGACGCTCCCGGAGCACGGGCCGCGGCTTGAGAGCGCGCGCCGCGGCTGCGCTCCGGCGCGCGCCGTATGGTGGCCCGCAAGCTGGCCCGCGCATGCAGCGCACGGCCCAGCATTACGTGCGGGCGTCAGGCCAGCTTCTTCAGCAGTTCGCGCAACATACCGATCATCTGATCGATTTCCTCGCGCGACACGTTCAGTGCCGGCATGAAACGCAGCAGGTTGGGGCGCGGCGCGTTCAGCAGCAGGCCCACCGGCGCCATCTCGCGCGCTTCTTCGACGATCTGCGGGCCGATATCCTTGTTCAGCATCAGCGCGCGCAGCAAGCCTTCGCCGCGCTCGCCGCCCAGGTTGAATTCGGCGGACAGCGCCAGCAGTTGTTCGCGTAGATATTCGCCCTTGGCCTTGACGTCATCGAGAAAGCCCGGCGCCGTCAGTTGCGAAATCACCGAGCTGCCCACCGCGGTCATCAGTGGATTGCCGTTATACGTGCCGCCCTGGTCGCCGGCTTCGAAGCTGGCCACATCCGCCTTGCACAGCAACGCCGACAGCGGCACGCCACCGCCGATGCCCTTGCCGAGCGTCATGATGTCCGGCTCCACGCCCGACAACTCGTACGCGAACAGCGTGCCGCAACGGCCGCAACCGGTCTGCACTTCATCGACGATAAACAGCAGCTTGTGCTTGTCGGCCAGCGCGCGCAGGCCTTGCATGAACTCGCGGGTGGCGGGGATCACGCCGCCTTCGCCCTGCACCGGCTCCAGCATGATGCCGACGGTCTTGTCGGTGATCAGCTTCTCGACCGACGCCAGGTCGTTCAGCTCGGCCTTCGGAAAACCGGGCACTTGCGGCGCGAAGATCGTGTCCCAGCCGGCCTTGCCCGATGCGCTCATGGTCGCCAGCGTGCGGCCATGGAAGCTGTGGTCCATCGTGATGATTTCGTAGGCGCCGTTCTTGTGTTTGCGGCCCCATTTGCGCGCCAGCTTGATCGCGCCCTCGTTGGCCTCGGCGCCACTGTTGGCGAAGAAGACCTTATCGAAACAGCTGTTCTCAGTGAGCTGGTTCGCCAGCTTGAGCATCGGTTCGTTGTAGAACGCCGGGCTCGGATTCAGCAGCTTGCGCGCCTGCGTCTCAAGCGCCTGGATCATGCCTTCGTTCGAATGGCCCAGTGCGTTGACCGCCCAGCCTTGCACGAAATCCAGATAGCGCTTGCCGTTATGGTCCGTCAGCCACGAGCCCTTGCCCTCGGTAAAGACCAGTTCGGGCCGGTTGGTGATGTACATCAGGGATTGGACGGGGTACTCAGCAAATGCCATGGCGGACTCCTGGGGTCGGCATGAAACGATGGACGGACAAAAACAAAAAGCCACGGGGATTGCCCGTGGCTTGTTGACCTGAACAGACGCTATCTACGGTCAGCCGCGCGGCACCCCGGAAGGGAGCAACGTACGAGCGCGGCGTCGGATCATGGCGGTGTTCATGGCGGCAAATATAAGACGCATGCGCCCGGGTGTCAAAGCGAAATTTGGCAGACCCGGGTGGCATTGTTGTGTCGGCGGAACGGCTGCGGCTGGCGCTCAGGCCGCGCCGGCCGGGTGCAGATCGGCTTCGGACGTGAACGAATCGGCGAAGAACGCGTCCTCGTGCAACTGGCACTGCGCGGTGAAATCGGCGCGTGCGGCGTTGACCATGACGGGCGCGCCACAGGCATAGACCTCGTGCCCGGACAGGTCGGGATGGTCGGCCATCACGGCCTGATGGACAAAGCCGGTGCGACCGGACCAGTTGTCCTCGGGCTTCGCATCGGACACCACGGGCACGTATTTGAAATTCGGCAGCTCGCGCGCCCATTTCTCGCACAGCGCGTGCATGTACAGATCCTGCGGCCGGCGGCCGCCCCAATACAGCGTCATCGGGCGCGTGATGCCGGTGTACGCGGCATGTTCGACGATGGCCTTGATCGGTGCGAAACCGGTGCCCGACGCCAGCAGGACGATCGGCTTGTCCGAATCCTCGCGCAGGAAGAAGCTGCCCAGCGGACCTTCGAAGCGCAGGATGTCGCGCTCCTTCATGGCCGGCATGCCTTCCTTCGCGCCAAACACGTAGTCGGTGAACGCGCCGCCCGGCATATGGCGGATGTGCAGCTCGATCGGGCCTTCCTCGTGCGGCGGCGTGGCGATCGAATAACTGCGGCGCTTGCCGTCGCGCAGCAGGAATTCCACATACTGGCCGGCCAGGAACTGCATCCGTTCGGTGGCCGGCAGCTGCAGGCGCACGGCGATCACGTCGTCCGCCAGGCGCTCCATCGTGCTGACGCGGCACGGAATCTTCTTGATGGGGATATCGCCGGCGCCGTGCACTTCACGGCATTCGATCGTGATGTCCGAGGTGGCGTTGGCGCAGCAGAACAGCGCGCGGCCCTCGGTCTTTTCCTGCGCCGTCAGCGCGGACGCGGCGTGGTCGCCCTGGGCGATCGTGCCTTCGACGACGCGGCCCTTGCAGGACCCGCACGCGCCGTTCTTGCAGCCATACGGCAGGCCGATGCTATGGCGCAGCGCGGCGCCCAGGATGGTTTCGTCGGCGGCCACTTCGAACTTGTGGCCACTCGGCATGACGGTAACTTGATAAGCCATAATCGGGTCTATGAACCAAATTCTGTCGCCGCAAGCGGCGTTGTCTTCCCCACGGGGCGTCGGGCACGGCAGGCGTGGCCGCCGGCTGGGCCGGCCGCGCCTGCTGATCGTTGGCTGCGGCGACGTCGGCACGCGCATCCTGCGCCTGCTGGCCACGCGCATGCGTGTGTTCGCCGTCACCTCGCAGCCGTCGCGCCGCGCCGAACTGCGCGAAGCCGGTGCGATACCGCTGGTGGCCGATCTGGACCGCCCAGCCACGCTGGCCCGGCTGGCGCAACTGGCGACGCGGGTCATGGATCTGGCGCCGCCGCCCGGGCAGGGCAATGGCGATCCGCGCACACGCGCGTTGCTCGGCGCCCTGCGCCGCACCGCGTGGCGCCGCGCGCGCACCACGCGCTTTGGCGTCGGTGTCGGCGAGGCCGCCATTCTACCCGAGCGGGGATGGCACCGGGCGTTTGAGGCGGCGGTCCGGCATCGGGCCGCAGGCGCCTTCGTCTACGCCAGCACCACCGGCGTTTATGGCGACCGGGGCGGGGCTCGCGTGCAGGAATTCCACGCAGTGCGCCCGCAGACCGCGCGAGCCCGCCGGCGTGTCGCGGCGGAAGCGGCGGTGCGCGATTTTGGCCGCAAGGCCGGCTGGCGCGTCAATATCGTGCGGATTCCCGGCATCTACGCGGCCGACCGCCTCCCGGTGGCGCGCCTGAACAAGGGCACGCCGGCGCTGGCGCCGCAGGATGACGTCTACACCAGCCATATCCATGCCGACGACCTGGCGCGCACCATGATCGCCGCGCTGTGGCGGGGCCGGCCGCAGCGCGTGGTGCATGCCAGCGACGACACCGAATTGCGCATGGCTGACTATTTCGATCTGGTGGCCGACCGCAAGGGCCTGCCGCGTCCGCCGCGCATCTCGCGGCAACAGGCGCTGACCACGATCGATCCCACGCTGCTGAGTTTCATGAGCGAATCGCGCCGGCTGGACAACCGCCGGCTCAAGCGCGAGTTGCGGTTGAAGCTGCGCTATCCCACCGTCGCGTCGTTCTTCGACCGCTAAAGCGTCGCCGCGCGTGCCAGTCCGCCGTCGCGTGGGCAGGCACGCCGATTGCTCGGAATCGTGCCGATTCATCCTGTCTATACAAGATTGACCCGGTTCGCATGCCTGCCGCAGACGGATATGCCAGATCGTGGTGCGGCATAGTGCGCAGATGCACAACCATGGCGCGTTGCAGCGCCATTTGTAGGGCAGCAGCGGAACGTGTGCTCAGGTAAACCCCGGGTTTGACTTGTATATACAGGATGGTAGATTGCCGGTCAGGCAGCGCGTGCGGTTGCGCCGCCCGACCCGCAAATCCAGCCCTGCCCTTAACGACGCCCATATGGAGCCGACAGCATGAAGCTGCACCGCCGCGCCGCACCGATTGTTTCCGCCATTGCCCTTGCCATCGCCGCCGTCCCCGCCGTCCAGGCCCAGACCACCGCAGTGGCGCTCGGCATGAGCGGCTGGACCGGTTTTGCCCCGCTTACGTTGGCCGACAAGGCTGGCATCTTCAAGAAGCACGGCGTCGATGTGGACATCAAGATGATTCCGCAGAAGGACCGCCATCTGGCACTGGCTTCGGGCGCGATTCAGTGCGCGGCGACCACGGTGGAGACCCATGTGGCGTGGAACGCCAATGGCGTGCCGATCACCCAGATCGTGCAGCTCGACAAATCGTACGGGGCGGATGGGCTGGCCGTGCGCGGCGACGTCAAGACGTTTGCCGACCTCAAGGGCAAGACGATCGGCGTGGACGCGCCGGGCACCGCGCCGTTTTTCGGCCTGGCCTGGATGCTGCGCAAGAATGGCATGACGCTCAAGGACGTGAAGCTGACCACGCTGTCGCCGCAGGCCGCCGCGCAGGCGTTCGTGGCCGGGCAGAACGACGGCGCAATGACCTACGAGCCCTATCTGTCGACGGTGCGCGCCAATCCGGACAAGGGCAAGATCCTGGCCACCACGCTCGATTACCCGATGGTGACCGATACGCTGGGCTGCGCGCCCAAATGGCTCAAGGACAACCCGAAAGCGGCGCAGGCATTGGTGGACAGCTATTTCGAGGCGCTCGAAATGATCCGCAAGGAGCCGGAGAAATCGAACGAGATCATGGGCGCGGCAGTCAAGCAGACCGGCGAGCAGTTTGCCAAGTCGTCGGCTTACCTGCGCTGGCAGGACAAGGAAGCCAACCGCAAGTTCTTCGCGGGCGAGCTGGCCAGCTTCAGCAAGGAAGCGGCCGACGTGCTCAAGGACATCGGCGTGATCCGCCAGGTGCCCGACGTGACGGCGATCTATGACGCCCGATTCCTCAAGTAAGCCGGAGGGCGTCCCGATGTCTCAAGTCACCACGCCGCCAACTGCCGCGTCCGCCCGCGTCCAGCATGATGCCCAGGCCGCGGCCGGCGCGCCGCGTGCGCGTCATCCGTGGCTGTCGCCGCTGGTGCCCGTGTCGCCGCGCGCCCGCTGGACGCTGGGCCTGTCGTTCTTCGTCGTGTTCTTCGCGATCTGGGCCGTCGCCACGCTCGGCGGCTTCGTGCCGCGCACGTTCCTGGCCGATCCGCTGACGATGGCCAACGAGGGTCGGCTGCTGTTCACCGAATACGGCTTCATCGGCGATATCGGCATGACGGTGTGGCGCGTGGTGGGCGGCTTCGTGCTGGCCGCCGCGCTGGCCGTGCCGCTGGGCATTTTCATGGGCGCGTACAAGGCGGCCGAAGCGTTCTTCGAGCCCTTCGTGTCGTTCTGCCGCTATCTGCCCGCGTCGGCGTTCATTCCGCTGTTGATTCTTTGGGCCGGCATTGGCGAGACGCAGAAGCTGCTGGTGATCTTCATCGGTTCGTTCTTTCAGATCGTGCTGATGGTGGCGGTGACGGTGGGCGGCGCGCGCAAGGACCTCGTCGAAGCCGCCTACACACTGGGCGCCACGCCGCGCGGCATTGTGCGGCGCGTGCTGATCCCGGGCGCCGCGCCGGAAATCGCCGAGACGCTGCGGCTGGTGCTGGGCTGGGCGTGGACCTATGTGATCGTGGCCGAGCTGATCGGCTCGTCGTCCGGCATCGGCCACATGATCACCGACAGCCAGGCCTTGCTGAACACGGGCCAGATCATCTTTGGAATCATCGTGATCGGCTGTATCGGGCTGGTGTCCGATCTCGTCTTCAAGCTGGCCAACCAGCGCCTGTTTCCGTGGAGTTCGATCAAATGAGCGCGCTGTCGATCCAGCAGGTTTCCCGCACGTTCGAAAACCCGCGCGGCGGCAGCACGCAGGCGCTGCTGCCCGTCGATTTCGATGTGCGCGACAACGATTTCGTGACGATCCTCGGGCCGTCGGGCTGCGGCAAGTCGACACTGCTGCGCATCGTGGCGGGCCTCGATACGCCCAGCGGCGGCCGCGTGCTGCTCGACGGCCAGCCGGTGGCGGGCCCGGGCGCGGACCGCGGCATGGTGTTCCAGTCGTACACGCTGTTTCCGTGGCTGACGATCGAGCAGAACGTGCGCTTCGGGCTGCGCGAACGCGGCATGAGCGAAGCCGACCAGAAAGAGCGCAGCGATTTCTTCATCGCGCGCGTCGGCTTGCGCGGTTTCGAGCAGCACTATCCGAAACAGTTGTCGGGCGGCATGCAGCAGCGCACCGCGATTGCGCGTGCGCTGGCCAACGATCCGAAGATCCTGTTGCTCGACGAGCCGTTCGGCGCGCTCGACAACCAGACGCGCGTGCTGATGCAGGAGTTGCTGCTGGGCATATGGGAGGCGTCGCGCAAGACGGTATTATTCGTCACGCACGATATCGACGAAGCCATTTTCATGGCCAACCGCGTGGCGGTGTTTTCCGCGCGGCCCGGTCGGATCAAGAGCGAAATCGCGGTGAATTTCCCGCATCCGCGCCATTACACAATCAAGACATCGCCCGAGTTTTCCGCGCTGAAGGCACGGCTGACCGAAGAGATTCGCGCCGAAGCCATGGCTGCGGCCGAGCATTGACGGGGCGATGCGCAACCACGCCATGAACCAGACCGCCGCTTCGGCATCTTCCTCATCGTCCGCGCCTGCTGCGCTGTACCAGCAGGTCAAGGAATATATCGCGCGCCAGATCCAGAGCGGCGCGTGGCAACCCGGCGACCGCGTGCCGTCGGAGCAGGAACTGGTGAACCGCTTTTCGGTGTCGCGCATGACGGTCAACCGGGCGCTGCGCGAATTGTCCGAGCAGGGCAGGGTCGTGCGCGTGGCCGGCGTGGGTACGTTCGTGGCGGAACACAAACCGCAGTCGACGCTGCTTTCGGTCGTAAATCTGCAGGACGAGATCCGCATGCGCGGCCATGACTATGCGTGCGACGTGATCCTGGTCGAACGTGTCTCGGCATCGATCGAAGTGGCCGCCGCGCTGGAGCTTCGCACCGGCGAGTCGGTGTACCACTCGATCTGCATTCATCGCGAGGACGGCGTGCCGGTGCAACTGGAGGACCGCTACGTCAACCCGCGCGCCGCGCCCGATTTCATCGCCCAGGATTTTGGCGATACGCAGCCCGGCGAATATTTGCTGCGCAATGTTCCGTACGATCAGGTGGAACACGTGGTCGACGCCATCGCCGCCACGGCGGAGCAGGCCGCGCAGCTTGAGATGCCGCCGACCCAGCCGTGCCTGCTGCTGACGCGCCGTACGTGGACGCATGGCGTGCCGGTAACCTTTGTACGCTGCCTGCATCCGGGCAACCGGTATCGGCTGGGCAGCCGCTTTCGCGCCGACGGCAATCCCGCCTTTGGCTAGAACTGGTGCCTGAGGCCGGTCAAAAGCCGGCCATCGGGTTTTATTTTCGACTAACCTGTATAGACAGGCTCATACAACATCGGCAACTGAAGATGACACAAGATTCCCGCTCTCTCCTGACTCTCAATCCCGGCCACGTTTCGCTGGACGACCTGCGCCGCATCTATCGCGGGGAGGTGCGCCTGGCGATGGCGGAATCGGCATGGGCCGGGGTCCGCGCCGCGCAGGCCACGGTGCAGGACATCATCGATGCCGATGCCGTGGTCTATGGCATCAATACCGGCTTCGGCAAGCTGGCGCAGTCGCGCATCGCGCATGACAAGCTGGCCGACCTGCAGCGCAATCTGGTGCTGTCGCACAGCGTGGGCACCGGCGCAGACCTGGCGCCCGACACCGTGCGGCTGATCCTGGCCATCAAGGCGGTCAGCCTGGCGCGCGGCCATTCCGGCGTGCGTCCCGCGTTGATCGAGGCGCTGCTGGCGCTGGCCAATCATGGCGTCACGCCGTGCATCCCGGCCAAGGGTTCGGTCGGCGCATCGGGCGACCTCGCGCCGCTGGCCCATATGTCGTGCACCCTGATCGGCGTGGGCGAGGTGATGATCGACGGCCGGCGCGTGCCGGCCGCGCAAGGGCTCGCGCACGCCGGGCTCGAGCCCTTCACGCTTGGCCCCAAGGAAGGCCTGGCGCTGCTGAACGGCACGCAGGTATCCACGGCTCTGGCGCTGGCGGGATTGTTCCCCGCCGAAGACGCATTCGCGGCCGGTCTGGTCGCCGGGGCGCTGTCGCTCGAGGCGATCAAGGGATCGGTCAAGCCGTTCGACGCGCGCATTCACGAAGCGCGCGGCCAGGCCGGCCAGATCGCCGTGGCCGGCGCGGTGCGCGCGATGCTCGACGGCAGCGGCATCGTCGATTCGCACAAGACCTGCGGTCGCGTGCAGGACCCGTATTCGATCCGCTGCCAGCCGCAGGTGATGGGCGCGTGCCTCGACAATCTGTCGCACGCGGCGCGGATCCTGCGCATCGAGGCCAACGCCGCATCCGACAATCCGCTGGTGTTCTCCGAGCAGGGCGATGTGGTGTCCGGCGGCAATTTCCACGCAGAGCCGGTGGCGTTTGCAGCCGACATCGTGGCACTGGCCATCGCAGAAATCGGCGCGATTTCCGAGCGCCGTCTGGCATTGTTGCTCGATACCGGCCTGTCCGGTTTGCCGCCGTTTCTGGTGCGCGATGGCGGCCTGAACTCGGGCTTCATGATCGCGCAGGTCACGGCCGCAGCGCTTGCTTCGGAAAACAAGGCGCTCGCGCATCCGTCCAGCGTGGACAGCCTGCCGACCTCGGCCAATCAAGAAGATCACGTTTCGATGGCCACGTATGGCGCGCGCCGGCTTGGCGAGATGGCGGCCAACACCGCGGTGATCGTCGGCATTGAGGCGATGGCCGCGGCGCAGGGCATCGAGTTCCATCGCCCGCTGCACTCATCGCCGCTGATCGAACAGGAACTCGCGCGTATCCGCAGCCGTGTGGCCTTCATTGAGGCCGACCGCTATCTCGCGCCCGATATCGAAGCGATGAAGCAATGGGTGGTGCAGGGCGATGCGGGCGCGGGATGGCCCGCCGCCGTGCGGGCCATCCTGCCGACGAACCAGAACGTCTGAGCATCCGAACGTGTGACACGCGGCGCCGCCGCGAACCTCTTTCCAAGAAACGCGAGACCACCATGAACGCCAACGAACACCAATTCACCGACACCGCGCGCGGCCAGCGCGAAATCCGCGCGCCGCACGGCAGCCAGCTGCATTGCAAGAACTGGCTGATCGAGGCCGCATACCGCATGATCCAGAACAATCTCGATCCCGACGTGGCCGAGCGCCCGCAGGATCTGGTGGTGTACGGCGGCATCGGCAAGGCCGCGCGCAACTGGGAATGCTTTGACGCGATTCTCGATAGCCTGCGCCGGCTGGGCGAGGACGAGTCGCTGCTTGTGCAGTCGGGCAAGCCGGTGGGCGTGTTCCGCACTCATGCCGATGCGCCGCGCGTGCTGATCGCCAATTCCAATCTGGTGCCGCATTGGGCCACTTGGGACAAGTTCAACGAACTCGATCGCGCCGGGCTGATGATGTACGGGCAGATGACGGCGGGATCGTGGATCTACATCGGCACGCAGGGCATCGTGCAGGGCACGTTCGAAACTTTCGTGGAAGCTGGCAACCAGCACTACAACGGTGACCTGACGGGCAAATGGATCCTGACCGCCGGCCTCGGCGGCATGGGCGGCGCGCAGCCGCTGGCGGGCGTGCTGGCCGGCGCGTGCGTGCTGGCCATCGAATGCCAGGAATCGCGCATCGATTTCCGCATCCGCACGCGCTACCTCGACAAGAAGGCCATCACGCTGGACGAAGCGCTCGCGATGATCGCATCGGCAACCAGCAAGGGCGAGGCAATCTCCGTGGGCCTGCTGGGCAACGCGGCGGAAATCGTGCCGGAACTGGTGCGTCGCGCGCGCGCCGGCGGCATGCGCCCGGACATCGTCACCGACCAGACCTCGGCGCACGATCTGGTGAACGGCTATCTGCCTGAAGGCTGGAGCGTGCAGCAGTGGGAAGACCTGCGCCAGCGCGACCCCAAGGCAGTCGAGGCCGCCGCGCGCGCTTCGATCGTCCGGCACGTGCAGGCCATGCTGGACTTCCAGAAAATGGGCGTGCCGACGCTCGACTATGGCAACAACATCCGCCAGGTGGCGTTCGACGAGGGCGTGGCCAACGCGTTCGATTTCCCCGGTTTTGTGCCGGCCTATATCCGGCCGCTGTTCTGCCGCGGCAAGGGCCCGTTCCGCTGGGTGGCGCTGTCCGGTGATCCCGAGGACATCTACAAGACCGACGCCAAGATGAAGGAGCTGTTCCCCGAGGACAAGCATCTGCACCGCTGGCTCGATATGGCGCGCGACCGCATCGCGTTCCAGGGTTTGCCGGCGCGGATCTGCTGGGTGGGGCTCGACGAACGGCATCGCGCCGGGCTGGCCTTCAACGAGATGGTGAAATCGGGCGAACTGAAGGCGCCGATCGTGATCGGGCGCGATCACCTCGATTGCGGATCCGTCGCGTCACCCAATCGTGAAACCGAAGCGATGCGCGACGGGTCCGACGCCGTGTCGGACTGGCCGCTGCTCAACGCGCTGCTGAACACCGCGGGCGGCGCCACATGGGTCAGCCTGCATCACGGCGGCGGCGTCGGCATGGGCTTTTCGCAACATGCCGGCGTGGTCATCGTCTGCGACGGCACCGAAGCGGCCGCCAAACGGATCGAACGCGTGCTGTGGAACGACCCGGCCACCGGCGTGATGCGCCACGCCGATGCCGGTTATGACATCGCCATCGACTGCGCCAGGGAAAAGGGCCTGAACCTGCCGATGGTGAAGCGTTGATGGCCGTGCAGAAGTTTGCAGTCGACGCGATCGCGCCGACGCCGTGGAAGAACGGCGGTGGCGCAACGCGCGAAATCGCCGTGTGGCCGCCTGGTGCCGCCATGGAGTCGTTTGCATGGCGCATCAGCGTGGCCGATATCGCTGACGACGGGCCGTTCTCCGCATTTCCCGGCGTGGATCGCCAGATCGCATTGCTGGAAGGCGCCGGCGTGCACCTGCAGGCGCATGACGATTCGTTTTCCCATCGGCTGGTGCGCGTGGGAGAACCGTTCGCGTTTTCAGGCGATACCGCCATGCATGCCACGCTGATCGACGGGCCGACGCGCGATTTCAATGTGATGACACGCCGCGGCGTGTGCCGCGCCGACGTGCGCCTGATGCGCCAGCCGTTCTCGGTGGTGCCGGGCGAGACCACGGTGCTGGTGCTGGCGCTCGACGGCGCCTGGGAGGCCGGCCCCAGCCTGCATCTGGCCGCCGGAGAAGGCATACTGCTGCCAGCCGGCACGCCGGCCATCACGCTGTCTCACAACGGGCTTGCCGCGCTGTGCCTGCGCGTGACCCTGCATATGGAGCGGGACCGATGAAGATCAACGATGCGCTGTCGGCAGACGGCGTCTGGCATCACTGCCATCTGCTGGCGGATGCCGATCCCGCGCACGCCACGCGCGACGCCGCCATCGCGGTCGAACATGGCCGCATCGTGTGGCTGGGCGAAGCGTCCGTCTTGCCGGAGAGCCTGCGGCGCCTGCCGCGGCACGACGCGGCAGGCGCGTGGATCACACCGGGCCTGGTCGACTGCCATACGCATCTGGTCTACGGCGGCCAGCGCGCCGACGAATTCGCGATGCGCCTGGCCGGGGCCAGCTACGAGGAAATTGCGCGCGCGGGCGGCGGCATCGTGTCGACGGTGCGCGCCACGCGCGATGCAGACGAAGCCACGCTGTTCGCGCAGGCCGCGCCGCGCCTGGAAGCGCTGCTCGCCGAAGGCGTCACCGCCATCGAGATCAAGTCCGGCTATGGCCTGTCGCTCGATGCCGAACGCAAGCAGCTGCGCGTGGCGCGGCAGCTCGGCGAGGCTTACGGCGTGACGGTCCACACGACGTTCCTCGGCGCGCACGCGCTGCCGCCCGAATATGCGGGTCGCGCCGACGACTACATCGAGCTGGTCTGCAACACGATGCTGCCGGCGCTGGCCGACGAAAAACTTGTCGATGCGGTGGATGCGTTCTGCGAGGGCATTGGATTCAGCCCCGCGCAGACCGAGCGCGTCTTCGAGGCGGCGGCGCGGCACGGCTTGCCCGTCAAGCTCCATGCCGAGCAGTTGAGCAATCTGGGCGGCGCGGCGCTCGCGGCGCGACACCGCGCGCTGTCCGCCGATCATCTCGAACATCTCGACGAAGCGGGCGTGGCCGCGATGGCGCAGGCGGACACCGTCGCTGTGCTGCTGCCTGGCGCCTATTATTTCCTGCGCGATACCCACTTGCCGCCGTTGGCGCTGCTGCGCCAGTACGGCGTGCCGATCGCCATCGCCACCGATCACAATCCGGGCACGTCGCCCACCGCGTCGCTGCTGCTGATGATGAACATGGCGTGCACGCTGTTCCGCATGACCGTGCCGGAAGTGCTGGCCGGCGTGACCGTCCACGCGGCGCGCGCGCTCGGCGCGGCCGATCGGCACGGACGCCTTGCGGTGGGCCGGGTGGCTGATTTCGCGCTGTGGCGCGTCGATTCGCCGGCGGAACTCGCGTATCGCTTTGGCGGCAATCCGTGCGCGGCGGCGGTGCGTCAGGGCCGGCTCCATGTTCAAGGCAAAGGTATTCAACGATGAGTGCGACGAGTGCAGGCCGATTGTTCGCCCCCTACGCGCTGCTGCCCGACGGCTGGGCGCGCGATGTGCTGCTGGCGTGGGACGCGCAGGGCGTTTTCACGTCGATCGTTCCCAACGCGACGGGCGCGGGCGCTTCGATCGGCGCTTCTATTGCCGCTCCGACGGGCACCGCGGTCGGCGCCGCGCCGCGCGCTGCCGGTCCGGTGTTGCCCGGGATGCCGAACCTGCATTCCCACGCGTTTCAACGCGGGTTTGCCGGGCTGACCGAATTCCGCAGCGTCACGGATGGCGACGATCCGGCCGGTGGCGATTCGTTCTGGAGCTGGCGCTCGCTGATGTATCGCTTCGCGCTGCGCGTGTCGCCCGATGCGCTCGAGGCGATCGCCACGCAGCTCTACATCGAGATGCTGCGCGCCGGCTACACCAGCGTGTGCGAATTCCACTACGTCCATCACGATCCCGACGGCAAGCCTTACGCCGATCGCGCCGAGATGTCGCTGCGGCTGCTGCGCGCGGCACAGACCGCCGGCATCGGCATGACGCTGTTGCCCGTGCTGTATCAGACGGCCGGATTTGGCGGCAAGCCCGCGCAGCCTGACCAGCGCCGCTTCCTGAATGACACCGAGGCGATGCTGGCGCTGCTGGAAAAGCTTGCGCCGCATTGCGCCGCCTATGGCGCGCGCCTGGGGCTGGCGCCGCATTCGCTGCGCGCCGTGCCGCACGAAAGCCTTTCGCAGGCCGTCGCCGCGCTGCACGCGATGGACGCCACGGCGCCTGTGCATATCCACATCGCCGAGCAGCAAAAGGAAGTCGATGACTGCCTGGCGGCGACCGGCGTGCGTCCGGTGCAATGGTTGCTCGATCACGCACCGGTGGACTCGCGCTGGTGCCTGGTACACGCCACGCACATGGACTGGGACGAGCGGCGGCGGCTGGCGCACAGCGGCGCGGTGGCCGGCATCTGCCCGACCACCGAGGCCAATCTTGGCGATGGCGTGTTCGAGGCCGCGCCATACCTGGCGCAGCACGGCTGGTGGGGCATCGGATCGGACAGCCACGCCAGCGTGAGCGTGGCCGAGGAATTGCGCATGTTCGAATACGGCCAGCGCCTGGGACTGCAGCGGCGCAATGTGCTGGCCTCGCAGGCGCACCCGCAGGTGGCGGACCGCTTATGGCTCGATGCCGTGGCGGGCGGCGCGCGTGCGGCGGCGCGTCCCGTGGCCGGACTTTCGGTCGGGCAGCGCGCCGATTTCATCGTCCTCGATGGCCAGCAGCCGACGCTGGCCGGGCTGGACGGCGCCCACGCGCTGGCCACCTGCGTGTTTGCGAGCCACGGACATGAGACACTAGCGGAAGTCCGCACGGGCGGCACGTGCCGCGTGCAGCACGGTGTGCATCCGCAGCAAACGGATGCGGCCCGGCTGTTCGTCGAGGCGCGCGCCGGCCTGCTGGCGGACTAGGGTCCCGAACCCTCGATAGCAGTTAACAGACCGCCGCCCCAAGACAAGATGTCCTCCTTCACCACCGATATTCCCGCTTTCACCCTGCATCGCGGCACCCGCCCGCTGCTGGTGTCGATGCCGCACGTCGGCACGTATCTTCCCGCGCAACTGGCCGAGCGTCTGACGCCCGAGGCCCGCACGGTGCCTGATACCGACTGGCACATGGATCGCCTCTACGATTTCGCGCGCGATCTCGGCGCGTCGATCCTGATGGCCACGCACTCGCGCTATGTGATCGACCTGAATCGTCCGCCCGACAACGCCAACCTCTATCCGGGCCAGGACACCACGGGTCTGTGCCCGATCGACACGTTCGACAAGACGCCGGTCTACGCCGACGGCGCCAACCTGCCTGACGATTCCGAAATTGCCTTGCGCCGCGGCGCGGTCTGGCATCCGTACCACAACGCGCTGCAGGACGAACTCAAGCGCCTGCGCGCGGAACACGGCACCATCGCGTTGTGGGACGCCCATTCGATCCGCTCCGTGCTGCCGCGCTTCTTCGAAGGCAAGCTGACCGATTTCAACCTCGGCTCGGCCGACGGCAAGAGCTGCGACACAGGGCTGGCCAGCGATGTGGTGGCCATCGCCCAGCGCGTGCCGAACCACACCGCGGTGCTGAACGGCCGCTTCAAGGGCGGCTATATCACGCGCCAGTACGGCAATCCGGCCGAAGGCGTACACGCGATCCAGCTGGAACTCACGCAATCGTCGTATATGGAAGAACGCCATCCGTTTGCGTACGATCCGGCCAAGGCCGCCAACGTGCAGCCGGCCATCCGCCAGATGCTGGAAACCGTGCTGACGTTCGTCGAGGCGCGCTGACGCTTTGAGCGGGCTTTCGATAGCCCCCGCCAAAAGAAGAAACCCGGCCGCGCGCGATGCCGCTACGCGCGAGCCGGGTCTTCGGGTGACGCAGCCTATTTTCTGGTCACGTTCTTGTCGGCCTTGTTGCCGGTGGCCGCGTTGTAGCGCTCCACATATTCCTCGAACAGTTTGCGGATCGACTTGCCGATTTTTGCGTAGTCCGATTCATTGAGATTGGCCAGCGACACGCGACCCGACGGATGGCGCGTGCCAAATCCGCGGCCGGGCAGCAGTACCACGCCGGCTTCCTCGGCCAGGCGGAACAGCAATTCCACCGGTTCGGCCGAGGACATCACCCATTTCACGAAATCCGGACCAAGCGCCTTGCCGCCCAGTTGCTCGATGTCGAGCAGCGTGTAGTAATCGACCACGTTCGGGTCGTCGACATTGTCCGGCGCGATGCCGATCTCGTTGAACAGCGCCGCCTTGCGGCTGCGGATCAGCCGCTTCATCGCCTGCTTGTAGGCGTCGGGCGTATCCATGAGCGAGAACAGCGAGAACAGCACCATCTGCACCTGTTGGGGCGTGGAAAGCCCCGCCGTATGGTTCAGCGCCACGGTCCGGCTGTCGGCCACGATGCGGTCGATGAACTTCAGCGTGTCGGGCGTGGTGGTGATCGAGTTGTAGCGCTTGTGCAGTTGCTGGCGCTGGTCGTCCGGCAACTTGGCAAGCTTGTCGTCGAAGATGTTGTCGCGATGGGTGGCGATGACGCCAAGCCGCCAGCCCGTGGCGCCGAAGTACTTCGAGAACGAATAAACCAGAATCGTGTTGCGCGGGCAGAGCGCGAAGAGCGAGACGAAGTTGTCGGCAAACGTGCCGTAGACGTCGTCGGTCAGGATGATCAGGTCCGGGCGGTCCTTGACGATCGATGCCAGATATTCCAGGCTCTCATCGCTCATGCGTACCGACGGCGGGTTGCTGGGATTGACCAGGAAGAAGGCCTTGACGGCCGGATCGCGCAGCTTGTCGAGTTCCTTGTTCGAATACTGCCAGCGCGATTCCGGGTCGGCATCGATGGACAGTTCCACCAGCTGGTAATCGTTGAGTTCAGGGATCTCGATATAAGGGGTGAAAATCGGCATGCCCAGCGCGATCTTGTCGCCGGCCTTGAGCAGATGATTTTCCCGCATCGAGTTGAACAGGTACGTCATCGCCGCGGTACCGCCTTCCACGGCAAACAGGTCGAATTCGCCAATGAACGGATGCTTGCCGATCATCTCCTTGCGGATGTACTGGCCGACGATGATTTCGCTCAGCTTGAGCATGCGGTCGGGCACCGGGTAGTTGCACGCCAGGATGCCTTCGCACATTTCATAGAGAAAATCGGCGGCGTTCAGTCCAAGCTGATCGCGCACGTACGATACGGCGCCGGCCAGGAATTTCACGCCGGGCACGTCGCGATTCTCGCGCGCGAACAGGTCGAAGCGTTCCTCGATGCCCTCGCGGCGCGGAAAGCCGCCGACGCCCTCGGGCATGTACTGGAACGACCGTTCCGACTCGCGCATGGCAAACAGCCCGAGCTGCCAGAAGCCGTGACGCGGCACGGTGGCCAGGAAATTGGGATTGCCGCGCCCGGCGTTCAGCATCAGGCGGTTGGCGTCGCTGCTGGCCAGCTTGATCAGCTCATCCTTGAGTTCGAACGGCGAAAGGCTGGACAGCGTGGAGAGATCCGGTTTGCTCATTGCATGACTCCTTTTGGGAATGCGTCGATTGGCGGTGCGCGTCAGACCAGGCCGACCACGAGCGGGCCGAGCAGCGTCAGCAACACGTTGGCCAATGCGTAGGTGATGGCGAAGGGCACGGTCGGCACCGGGCTCTCGGCCTTGTCGAGAATGCCGCCGAAGGCGGGGTTGGCGCTGCGCGATCCGGACAACGCGCCGGCCAGCAGTGCAGCGTTGTCGTACCGCAGCACGTAGCGGCCAAACAGCATCGTCAGGAACAGCGGCAGCAGCGTGACCACCGCGCCCAGCAGGAAGATCGTCAGGCCGCTCTGGCGCAAGGTGTCGACGGCCTGCAGCCCGGAGTTGATGCCGACGATGGCCACGAACGCGGCCAGCCCGAAGTCCTTGAGCAACTGGCACGCCGCGGTGGGCATCGCGCCGTACATCGGATGCTTGGAGCGCGCCCAGCCAAACACCAGCCCGGACAGCAGCGCGCCGCCGCCCGCGCCCAGCGTCAGCGGGATCGAGCCCACGCGCACCACCAGCAGGCCGATCAGCAGGCCCACCAGCACCCCGGCGCCGAAGTAGACGAAATCGGTCTTTTCGCTCGGCGTAAGCTCGTAGCCGGCGCGCTGCGCGGCGCGCTTGGTGTCTTCGGGCGTGCCGTAGAACGTGATGATGTCGCCGTGCTGCAGCTTGAGATCGGGCAGGATCGGCAGCGCGTGGTCGTAGCGCTCGATGCGCTCCAGGTACACGCCGTGGCGCATCTCGCGACTGACGTTGGCGATGATCTCGGACAGCGGCTTGTTGTTCATGCCCTTCAGCGTGAACACCGCGCGGCGCGTCTGCATCACCATGCCCATGCCCTCGGCGTCGGCAATTTCTTCGCCGATCACCAGCGCCGTCGGCACCATCGCGTCGCGTCGGCCGACCAGCAAGACCAGATCGCCAGTCTCCAGCACGGTGTCCTGCGCAAACTTCATGGGCTTGCCGCCGCGCTGGAGTTTTTCGACGGTGATCAGGTCTTCGCCGCCCACCTCGATGTCCTTGATGGTCTTGCCAGCAGCGCCCGTTACACGGAACAGGCGTCCCACCAGGCGCGGCAGTGCGCCGGCCTGACCGGGCCCGAACTGCGGCAGGCCGCCGTGCATCGCCGCTTCCACCTTCTTGGCATCCGTCTTCAGGTCGGACCCCATGAAACGCGGCAGGATATTGACGCAGACGATGATCGCGCCAAGCGATCCGAACACGTAGGTCACCGCGTAGCCGATCGCAACGTTGGCCTGCAGCGTCTTCACCTGATCCGGCGGCAGGCCGAGCTTGGTGATGGCGTCGCCGGCCGTGCCGATGATGGCCGATTGCGTCATGCCGCCCGCAGCCAGTCCGGCGGCGATGCCCTTGTCGAGCTGGAAGATCTTGGCAAGAACCACCACTGTCACGAGCCCCGCGACGGCCATGAAGACCGCCATGGCGATTTCGCGCAGCGAGTTGCGGTTCAGCGAGTTGAAGAATTGCGGGCCGCTTTCATAGCCGACGGCATAGATGAAGACGGCAAACATCACGGCCTTCACGCCATTGTCGATCTCTACGCCAACCTGGCTGATGATGACGGCCGCTAGCAGCGACCCAGCCACGCCGCCCAGCTGGAACTTGCCGAACGTGATCTTGCCGATGGCATACCCGATGGCCAGCGACAAAAACAGCGCTGACTCCGGCGATTTCTGGAAGATCGTATGCAACCAATCCATGGAACCTCCTGTAATGCGTGACGCAGGTTTGGGGACGCATGTCGTCGGCGCTTGTGACACCGGGACACGCCGTACAACGCTTTGCTAATGGGGAGAAGGGCCCAGCGCGCGGGCCATTACGTTTGTGAACACGGTGTCCAGGGGAAACGGAACGCGGGTGTTGAGGCGAGTGATGAGGCGCGCGATCACGCTTTGGATGGCTGCAGGAAGCGTCGAGGTCGGCACGCCGCTGAGGAGCGGGATCGGTCGATCTCTGCCGATCCGTACGATGCTTGCCGATGTGGCGCCGATGCCGCCTGGTCGCAGCGAGTCGGCGCATATCGCATTCACGGGGTGGCCGATGGCCAATGCCGACATCGCGATCTGCGGCGGTTCGGCAAGCAAGGCGGAAGCGATTTCCATGACGCGGCGAGGGCCTCCCTTGGATCACGGCAAGCCAGGCGGTGGGACCCGCAGGCGTGAGGCATTATCCGTGGGCGGTGCGCGTGCGCGTATTGAAAGCTTTTGATCGCGTATTAAACGCAATCAAGAAAACTGCGATGTCTGGAAGTAGTTTTACAGAGTAATGACAAGGCCTCGCGCATGCGGACTGTTCGTCGCAACAGTGATGCGCTGGCGATCGACGGGCGCCCGCTGCCTGTGGCCGCGAGCGCCGCAGTGCAGAACTTATTTTCCGCTGTTGAGCCGGTCCTGGATGTGCTGGGCGCGTGCCGCCGAGGCCGGGTGCGAACTGAGCAGGCTGGACTGCCCGCCGTCCAGCTTGGCCAATTTCTGGAACGCCGTAACCAGCGCCTGACGGTTGGCGTTGTTCTTGGTCAGCAGGTCAAACGAGTAGTCGTCGGCCTGGCTTTCCTGGCGCTGCGAAAACTGCGCGTTGACAAACGTTTCGCCCAGTTCACCGATTTGCGACGACGACAGCGCAGTCAGCGTGGCGTTGCCGGTGGAGCCGAGCAGTCCGCGCGCCGCTGCCGTGGTGTAAGCCACCTGCATGGCGGCCTTGGTGTGGCCCAGTGCGACGTGGCCGATTTCGTGACCGAGCACGCCGCGCACTTCATCGTCGGTCATCAGATCCATCAATCCGCTATAGACACGCACGCAGCCATTGGCCATGGCCCATGCGTTCACGTCCTTGGTCATGTAGACCTTGGCGTCGAGCGGCAGCCCGGTGTTCTTCAGCCCGCTCATGATGTTGGTCAGGCGCTTCGCATACGTGCTGTCGGCGGTGGCCAGCGTGTTTTTCTTGTCCATCTCCGCGCACGACTGGTCGGACAATTGCTTGACGTTGGTGTCGCTGAGCGTGGCGGCCGAAAACAGACTGCCGCCGGCTTGCGTCAGGCTATCCATGTTGGCGCCGGCGCAGCCAGCAAGCATTGCAGCGCAGCCGATGGCTGCGGCGGTAGCGAGTTTGCGCTTCATCGTCGATTCCCTGGTAATGACTTGGTGTTATGGTCGCGGCGCCCTGTAGCCCCCATGCGGGAGACACCGCAGCGAGGAAGGATAAGCAAGGCGAAATCCGATTGCCAGCGGTGCGCGTCTGACATGGACGCCGCGCATCCATTTGCGCGGATTCAGATTCGTCTTATTGAGCGGCGTGGGTAGCTGCGGCGAAATAGCGGCATGCCACCAAAAAACAATCGCACCCATGTGGATCCCCAACCGTTCCCGAGCCCGCTATGTGCGCAAGCGCTCAAATCGAGCGTGCTGCGAGGCGTTTCAAACTGTCACCTGTGCGTAATCTGAGGAAAAAGCAGATGTGGTCGCATTGTCAAAATTGGCGAACCGCTTCAAATGTCACGGCATGTGCGCTGCCAGCACCGGACTGTCGTACAACGCGCGACAGCGCACATAAGCAAAGCGTGGGTGGAGGCACGATACGGGCTAAAGCGTTGTGAATGTATTGTAAAAAAAACAATAACGTCGGTGCACGGGAACGGGGATGGCCTGCGATCAGCGCGGCCATGGTCATCTAGTGTGATTTAAGCTCCATTTCCTGTCAGTTCGGCGACTCAGTCAGCATCGCGGCGGCAAAAAGCCCTCGCGGCGTTGTTCAAACCAAAAAACAGGGGAAGCGGAGATTCAGCCATGCGCAGTCTGATCATCAATGCCGACGACTTTGGTCTCGATTACGAAACCTGTGCCACGACGATAGATTGCTTCGAGGCCGGGTTACTGACCAGTGCAACGATCATGGTGGGCTGCGAGGCGTCGAAGCAGGCCTACGACTACGCCCGGCAGAATCGCAAGCGTTTTTCCTTCGGTCTGCATTTCAATATCGTCGACGGATTCGAGCCGCTTGCTGGCAAGGACACCTCGTTGTGCGACGAGCCAGGCGCGTTCCGGGAAAGCGACGCGCAGCGCTACGCGGCCATGGCCGGTTTGCTGGCCAATACCGAAATCCGGCGCGAATTTCGTCTGCAGCTCGAAGAGTTGCGGGACAACCATGTGGAAGTTACACATGTGGACAGCCACGGCCACCTGCACAAGTTTCCGTCGATCATCTATTCGTTACGCCAGGAAATGCGCCGGGCCGGCATCACGTGGGTGCGTCGTCCGCAAAACGTTTTCCTTCGGCCAAACGCCCCGCGACGCATCATCAACAATGTCTTCGCCATCCCTTTCTGGGGCTTGATGCGTACCGACTATTACTGCGCCGTCGACGGCGGCGACGAAACGTGGGCGCAGCGCCTGCCGGACGCGCTGCCGGATGGCTTGACCGAAGTCTCGGTCCATCCGGGTCGCGCGGAGCCATGGCGGCGCATCGAAGCCGAACCGCTGCTGCATCCCGATGAATTGGGAACTGCGCTTACCTCGGCCGGCGTTGCGCTGACGCGCTATCGAGCCCACGTCTAGTCAGCCGGCGCGCCAGCCGTCAACGCTTGCATGGCAAAAGCCAGCGCGCGGCAAGGTAACGCCGGGACATGCGTGAACGGACCGTCAACAGCGGGTAGGGGAACAGCAGGAACGGGGGAGCAGCGGGGTGCGAATCGGGGGAAATAACTGCGTGGCGCGAAGCCAAGCCGAAGCAGAAAGCGGACGGGGAAAAGCGAAAGGGGGCGAAGGGTAAAACGGATAAAGCGGGGAGGGCGGAAAAGCGAGGAAAAGCGAGGAAAAGCGGATGGTGCCCGGGGTCGGACTCGAACCGACACGCCTTGCGGCGGGGGATTTTGAGTCCCCTGCGTCTACCTGTTTCACCACCCGGGCATGGGTGTCGCGATGTTCCGGAACGGGCAACGCGCTGCGATGAAGCGCGGATTATGCCGCAAATCCGCACTGCGGACAACTGGCCGGCGCGCCGCCGGGCGTTTGCTCTGCGGTGTCCCGGGTGAGTTACCTCCGCGTCTTGACGGTGCGGCTACGGTCGTAGAAGCCGGGCGGCTTGCGTGCGATCCAGCGGATGAAGTCGGCCATGACCGGGTGCGCACGCAGCGCGGTCCAGTCGTGATATGTGATGGCCAGCTCAGCTTCGGAAAAGACCGAATGGATTTTCTGATGGCAGACGCGGTGCATCGGTACCACGTCACGGCCGCCGCGGCTGCGCGGCACCGGATGATGCAGATCGGTGCTGGCGTCGTCCAGCAGCGGACGGCCGCACAACGGGCAGCGGTTGGCCTGGGCGGGCGCGTCGGCGATCGGCGGTGGGCCGAGTTGATCATCCTGGCCGGCGCGCAATCGGCGTTTGACGACCATACGGTTCCGGGCGAACAGCGGTTGACGGTAGAAGGACAGCGCTTGCGGTAGGATAGCGCGCAACTGCGACACGCGTCGCCGCCGCGATCCCAATGGAGCCGAGCCATGTCCGCCGAGCCGACCCTCGATGCCACGCCTGCCAACAGCGTTGCCGCGCTGGCCGCCTTGCCCTCGCAGGATCCGGCCTTCTATGCGCAGGCTTACAACAATCGCGCGAACGTTCCGGACAATGCTGTCCACATGGCGCGTTGGGCTGCCGATTCGGCGTTGATGCGCGCCAGCGCAGTGACATATTTCGAGAATCTCGCCTATGGCGATCCGGACTCGCCGCTGGCTGCGACGGAAACGCTCGATTATTTCCCGGCCGCCTCGGTCGATGACGACGCATTGCCGCCATTGCTGGTGTTCCTGCACGGCGGCTACTACCGCGCGCTGGACAAGCGCGATCACAGCTTTGTCGCGCATGTGCCGACGCGCCGTGGCGTGTCCGTGGCGGTGATCAACTATGCGCTGTGTCCGGCCGTGACTGTTGAAACCATCGTGCGTCAGACGCTGCAGGCCGTCGCATGGCTGTACCGCGACAGCGAGCGGCTGGGACACGATCGTCGTCGTATTTTCCTCGCGGGGCATTCCGTCGGCGGCCATCTGGTGACGATGCTGATGGCTGCCCGATGGCAGCAATGGGGCAAGGACCTGCCGCCGGATTTGATCAAGGGCGGCCTTACTATCAGCGGCCTGTACGATCTGGAACCGCTGCGCCTGGCCGACTTTCTGCAGGTGGATCTGCAATTGACGCCGGCCGATGTGGCGCGCCTGTCGCCCGCCTTCATGACGCCCGCCACGCGAGCCCCGCTGATCACTGCCGTGGGGGAACTGGAATCGAGCGAATATCATCGCCAGCATGCGCTGATCCGGGCGGCGTGGCCGCACAATGCGCGCGAGGATTTCCGCCTGAAGGGACGCCATCACTTCAACGTGATGGATGATCTGATGCGGGATGACAGCCCGTTGTCGCGGGCGTTGCTGGGAATGATTGCCGGGACCTGACGCAACCTGCCGCGTCACCCGCCCCGCGTTTCCGGCGCGCCCCGTCTCTCTCCACGGACCGTTCACCGCAAACGATTCACCACGAACAATTCACCGCTACTGTTCGCCGCAAAGTCGGCGGCGGACTTCCGGTTGCGTCACGTAATCCACGCACCATTGCCGCACGCGGCCCTTCTTCTCCGGGCGATAGACCAGGAACAGGTGCGTGGCATGCTTCTGTTCCTCGACGGCGCGGGCCACCAGGCGGCCTTGCGCGATCGCGGCTTGTGCCATGTGTCGCGGCACGTAGCCGATGCCGGCGCCTGCTTCGATCAGCGCAATGGCCACGCCGAAGCCAGGCACGAACAGCGGCTTTTGTGTATTAAGCAGCCACGCGTGCTGCGGGCTGAAGGCCAGCGATGTGTCGCGGACGTAGACCGCCGGATACTTGCGCAGGTCGCTTGAACGCAGCGGTTGTTTCTGTTGCGCCAGCGGATGGTCGGGCGCGATCACGAAGTCCCAGGCGATCTCGCCCAGCGATTCGCTGATCAATGCGTCCGAATGCGGCACCCCGTGAGGCACGCCGATGACCAGGTCGGCACGATCGCCGTACCGCGCGTCCCAGCAGCCGTTGTACACCTCGCGCAGGATGCTCAGTTCCGTGGTCGGGAATTGCTTCTCGAATTCCAACACCAGCGCCACCAAGGCATCTTGCGCGATGATGTTGTTGACGGCGATGCGCAACTCACGCTCGACCGCGTCGTTTTCCAGCCCTGTGTTTTGTCGCAAGACTTCCATTTCGTCGATGATGCTTTTGCAATGGCGGACAAGAAATCGCCTGCCTCGGGTCAATCGGATTTGACTGCCATCGCGTTGGAATTTTTCTAGCCGGGTGCTGGTCTTCAGCTGGCGGCGCTCATCGCCGGTGGCCGAAGGCATGTGGCCGAAGTGTTCGGGAGCCGACGCGTGGACTGATTTAATTGTATAAAGGCGGGAATTCCAAGGTCGAGCAATGATTGGAGTTATTCCCGTAAATAACTTGCTGATATCAGCAATATCGCAAACGCCTCAAATTTAATGCGTCACGAATTAGCGATATTGCGGTTATTGCAATATCGCTGGTTCAGGTGAGGGAATTAAGGGGAGGGAGATACAGCGGAAGGGGAAAGTGTGGCGAGGTGTGGCGGCACGTCGCCACACCAGAAGGCATCGGTCTTATCGCGATTGCAGTCTTGCAGGCGCCGAAATCTTCAGCGCCTGGCGTCCTTAGGAATTCGCATCCCTCTACGATTCGAGCCTCAGTGCTTCGAATCATTCAGTTCCAGCACGCGCAGCAGCGACGACGTATCGTCCTTGCCCCAGCCTTGTTCCATCAGTTCGCCCAGTTGTGCCGACGTGGCGCGCATGGCGGGCAGATCGAGGCCGATTTGATTGGCGATGTCGGCGGCAAGACCGAAATCCTTGGCATGCAGGCGCGATTCGATGCCGGCGGAAAAATCGCGCGACACCATCTTCGGGCCAAGCATGTCGAGCATGCGGCTGCCCGCCATGCCCGTCGACATGGCCTGGAAGACCTTGCCGGTATCCACGCCCTGTGCATTGGCAAAGCGCATGGCTTCGGCGATGCCCTCGATGTTCACCACCTGGGCAATCTGATTGCACAGCTTGGCGACCTGGCCTGCGCCGTTGCCGCCGATATGGGTGATGGTCTTGCCCAGGCATTCCAGCAGCGGCCGCACTTTCTCCAGCGCCTCGGCGCGTCCACCCACCATGATGGTCAGCGTGGCCGCCTGCGCGCCCACCGTGCCGCCCGACACCGGGCAATCCAGTGCTTCCATGCCTTTGGCAGCCAGCGCCTGCGCAATCTCGCGCGTGACGATCGGCGAAATCGTGCTGTGATCGATGCAGATGGTGCCGGGCGCCGCGCCCTCGATGACGCCGCCCTGGCCGAGCAGCACGTCGTGCACGTCCTCGGACGATGTGACGTTGGTGAACACTACTGCCGCACCGCGAGCGGCCTCGGCCGGACTGAAAAACGGTTGCGCGCCCAGCGCACGCGCGGCTTCGGCGGCCTCGGGGCGACGCACGAAAGCGCGCACGGTGTGTCCGGCGCGAATCAGATGGCCCAACATCGGCGCGCCCATCGCGCCCAGGCCGATAAATGCTACGGTGGTCATGAATGCTTCCCTTGTCAGATAACGTTGGCGCTCCGGCGCCACGGTGCGTTACTTTGCGGCGAGGCGCCACAACGAGGTGACTTCCGCCTTGCGTGCGGCGAACAGCGGATCGTCGGCGTCGTTGGCTTTGGGATGGTGCGGACGCACATCGGAACGGCCCAGCACCTTCAACCCGGCTGCATCGATCCAGCCAAGCAGTTGGTCGCGCGTGCGCAGGCCGAGATGTTCGGCGAAATCGGACAGGATCAGCCAGCCCTGGCCGCGCGGCTCGAGATGCGCGGCCAGGCCGTCGAGGAAACCGCGCAGCATGCGGCTGTCCGGATCGAATACGGCGTGTTCGATGGGCGACGCCGGACGCGCCGGCACCCACGGCGGATTGCAGACGATGAGCGGCGCGCGGCCTTGCGGGAACAAGTCGGCCTCGATGATCTCGACGCGGTCGTCGAGCCCCAGGCGGGCGATGTTCTCGCGCGCGCAACCGAGCGCGCGCGCATCCTGATCGGTGCCGACCACGCGCTCGACACCCCGTTCGGCAAGCAGCGCGGCCAGGATGCCGGTGCCGGTGCCGATATCGAACGCCAGCGCGGTCGATGGCAGCATTTCGCGCGCCACAAGTTCGAGATATTCGCCGCGCACCGGCGAGAACACGCCGTACCACGGGTGAATCCGTTCGCCGAGGATCGGAATCTCCACGCCCTTGCGACGCCATTCGTATGCGCCGATCAAGCCCAGCAGCTCGCGCATCGACGCCACATAGGGCTGGCTCGATGGACCGTAGACCTGCTCGCACGCCTCGCGTACGTCCGGTGCGCGGCGCAGCGGCACCACATGGCCGGCCTCGAACGGCAACAGCAGCATGCCCAGCGTGCGTGCACGCTGCGATTGCGCCAGGCGATGCTTGTGGAACGCTTCGGTGAGGCTGGCGGGCGCCTTGTCGGCGTTGCGCGATTTGCGCTGCGGCTTGCGGTCGACGCGTCGCGCCATGGCCTGCAGCAGTTGCCGCGCATTCTGGAAATCGCCGCGCCAGAGCAGGGCGGTGCCTTCGCTGGCCAGCCGGTACGCGGTATCGGCCGGGGTCTGGTCGTCGGCAATCACGACGCGCTTCGGCGGCGGCAGTCCGGCCTCGGAGCGCCACAGCGCGCTGCGCTCGGCGCCGTCCTCGGTCCATTCGATTGTCGGGAGGGAATCAGTCACGGGTATCTATATAGAAGGGGAATCCTGACGCGCCAGGCGCGCGAGGAAGATGAAGCGATGTGGCTCCGGCGGGGCGCGCCGACCGCGTCGTCGGCAACGGTCGGGCCGCCCCAAGGCGCCGGAGTGATGGAAGCCTGCCGCTTACAGCTCGTAGGCCTCGTGGTCGCCCGACATGGCCTGTTCCACAAGCTTGCGGTTCAACGTCGGCGAGAACAATTCGATAAATGTGTAGACAAAGCTGCGCAGATACGCGCCCTGCTTCACGGCGAGGTGCGTGACATTGGTGCCGAACAGGTGTCCGGCAGGAATGCCGCGCAGGTTGCGGTCGCGCTCGGGATCATAGGCGAGTCCGGCCACGATGCCGATGCCCAGGCCAATCTCGACGTAGGTCTTGATCACGTCGGCGTCGATCGCTTCGAGCACGATGTCGGGCTGCAGCTGGCGCAGCTCAAAGGCCTTGTCGATCTTGGGCCGGCCGGCGAAATTCACGTCGTAGGTAATCAACGGGAAGGTCGCCAGGTCTTCCAGCGTCAGGTGTTTCTTTTCCAGCAGCGGATGATCGGGTGGCGTAATCACCATATGCTGCCATTGGTAACCGGGCAACGACACCAGCGCCTTGTCGCCGGAGATGCCCTCGGTGGCGATGCCGAGATCCGCCTGGTCGTGCAGGATCATGTCGGCAATCTGCGACGGGTTGCCCTGCTGAATCGACAAACGCACCTTCGGGTAACGCTTGGTGAACTCGGCGATCACGCGCGGCAACGCGTAGCGCGCCTGCGTGTGGGTGGTCGCAATCGTGAAATTGCCCTGGTCCTGCGCCGCGTAGTCCTTGCCCACGCGCTTCAGGCTTTCCACCTCCTGCAGGATCTTCTCGACCGACGTCAAGATGCGACGACCCGGCTCGGTCAGGCTGCGGATCCGTTTGCCATGCCGTGTGAAGATATCGACACCCAGCTCTTCTTCCAGCTCGATGATGGCTTTTGAGACACCGGGTTGTGACGTATAAAGCGCTTTGGCGGCTTCTGTCAGGTTGAAGTTTTGCCTGACGGCCTCACGCACGAAGCGGAACTGGTGAAGATTCATATAACTTGGGCCGTATAAACAAACAACTTCTTATTAGTTTGAGATATGAGGCGAGTTTATTACGATTCTCGAACTTTGTTAAACGTTCGCCTGCCCGTATTGCGTCCGCGCCCGGCCTGAAAAGGTGAGGCCGGGCTCGCAGCGGCGCCAGGCGCAGTCGAGAAAAGCCCCCGCATGTCCCTTGCCTATACCGTTTCCGGTCTGCTGGTAGGCCTCCTGGTCGGTCTGACCGGCGTGGGCGGGGGTTCGCTCATGACGCCGTTGCTGACGCTGCTGTTCGGTTTTTCTCCGGCCACCGCCGTGGGCACCGATCTGGCGTTTGCGTCGATTACGAAGGGATTTGGCACGCTGGCGCACCGCGCGCACGGCCATGTGCAATGGCAGGTGGTGCGCCGCCTGTGCCTGGGCAGCCTGCCTGCCGCGCTGGCCGCGATCCTGGTGCTCAAGAGCGCCGGCGAGCTCGATGCGCGCTGGCTGCACGCGATCCGCCTGACGATCGGCGTGTCGGTGCTGCTGACGGTGGTGTCGTTGCTGTTCCGCAAGCAGATGCTGGCCTGGCTGGCGCGCAATCCGCGCTACCAGCTCGAAGGCCGCGCGCAGGTGGTGGCCACCGTGATCGTTGGCGCCGTGATCGGCGTGCTGGTGACGGTGTCGTCGATTGGCGCGGGCGCCGTCGGCGCGACGCTGATCCTGCTGCTGTATCCCCATATGAAGCCGGCCGAAGTGGCCGGCACCGATATCGCCTACGCCGTGCCCCTCACGGCGGTGGCCGGGCTGGGCCACGTGTGGCTTGGCACCGTTGACTGGAATTTGCTGCTGGCGCTGCTGGTGGGTTCGATCCCCGGCATCTGGCTCGGCGCGCAACTGTCGCGGGCGCTGCCCGAACGGCTGCTGCGCGCGGCGCTGGCGACGACGCTGACGCTCGTCGCCATCAAGCTCGTTTCGTGAGGTCGGCCATGGATGAACGTGTCGCCATGTCGTGTCGTCATACGGCCCTGCCGCGCTGACGGCTCATCCCTGACCCGCCTTCTCAACATTACCGAATACTGAACGGACCCACGCCATGTATCAGTACGATCAATACGACCAACGAATCGTCAACGAGCGCGTCGCGCAATTCCGCGACCAGGTGCGCCGCCGCCTGTCCGACGAGCTGACCGAGGAAGAATTCCTGCCGCTGCGCCTGCAGAACGGCCTGTACATGCAGCGTCACGCCTACATGCTGCGCGTGGCGATTCCGTATGGCCTGCTGGCCTCGAAGCAGATGCGGATGCTGGCCCATATCGCGCGCGAATACGACCGCGGCTACGGCCACTTCTCGACGCGCCAGAATATCCAGTACAACTGGATGGAACTGGAGCGCGTGCCCGACGTGCTGGCCGATCTGGCCAGCGTGGAAATGCACGGCATCCAGACTTCCGGCAACTGCGTGCGCAATATCACCACCGACCAGTTTGCCGGCGTGGCGCCCGATGAAAGCGTCGATCCGCGCGTGCTGGCCGAACTGCTGCGCCAGTGGAGCACGTTCCAGCCGGAATTCGCCTTCCTGCCGCGCAAGTTCAAGATCGCGATCTCGGCGTCGAAGGATGACCGCGCCGTGGTGCAGATGCACGACATCGGCATCTATGCCTACCGGAACGCGCAGGGCGAAACGCGCCTGCGCATCCTGGCCGGCGGCGGCCTGGGCCGCACCCCGATCCTCGGCACGGTCATCAAGGAAGACCTGCCGTGGCAGCACATGCTGACCTACGTCGAATCGGCCATCCGCGTGTACAACCGCTACGGTCGCCGCGACAACAAGTACAAGGCGCGCATCAAGATCCTGGTGAAGGCCATCGGCGCCGAGAAGTTCGCCGCCGAAGTCGAGGAAGAGTGGCAGCACAGCAAGGACGGCCCGGGCACGCTGACGCAGGCCGAATTCGACCGCGTGGCGCAGTATTTCCAGCCGCCCGCCTATGAAAAGCTGGCCGATACCGACGCGACGTTCGAAACGCATCTGCTCGAGAGCAAGGCCTTTGCGCGCTGGGTCACCCGCAACGTGCATGCGCACAAGGTGCCCGGCTACGCCGCCGTGACGCTGTCGACCAAGCCGGGCCCCGCGTCGCCTCCGGGCGATGCCACGGCCGAGCAGATGGACGCGGTGGCAGACTTCGCCGACCGCTTCGGCTATGGCGAGCTGCGCGTCGCGCACGAGCAGAACCTGGTGCTGCCCGACGTCAAGAAGCGCGACCTGTTCGCGCTGTGGGAAGCTGCCCGCAAGGTGGGCCTGGCCACGGCCAACATCGGCCTGCTGACCGACATCATCGCGTGCCCGGGCGGCGATTTCTGCTCGCTGGCCAATGCCAAGTCCATCCCGATCGCGCTGGGCATCCAGCAGCGCTTCGACGATCTCGACTACGTCTACGACCTGGGCGAGATCTCGCTGAACATCTCCGGCTGCATTAACGCTTGCGGCCACCACCACGTCGGCAACATCGGCGTGCTGGGCGTCGATAAGGATGGCTCGGAGTGGTATCAGGTCACGCTGGGCGGCGCGCAGGGCAACGAGTCGGCGATCGGCAAGGTCATCGGCCCGTCGTTCAGCGCCGAGGAAATGCCCGATGTGGTGACCCGCATCATCGACACGTTCGTGGCCAACCGTGCTGGCGACGAGCGCTTTATCGACACGTTCGCCCGTATCGGCATGGCCCCGTTCAAGGAGCGCGTGTACGCCGACAAGCAGCGTGAAGAACGCGCCGAAGCCTGACGAACGAGAGAGACCGAACATGGCAAAGATCATTCAACTGCAACGCGACGCCGCCGACCAATTCCGTCCTGTCATCGTCGAAGACAACTGGACCGTGCTGCGCGCGACCGAAGCCGAGCCGCTCGACGAGGCACGCATTGCTGCCGCGGCGCAGGGCAGCGACGCCGTACTGTTTCCGCTGAGCGTGTGGAAGGCCCACGAGGCGCTGCTGGCCGGCCGCGACAAGGCGATCACCGGCGTGTGGCTGGCGCCCGAGGACGAGCCGGGCGACGCCGAAGCGCTGTTTGCGCGCGTCAGCGTGGTGGCCGTGGATTTCCCGGTGTTCCGCGACGGCCGCGGATTTTCGTCGGCCTACCTGCTGCGCACGCGCTATCACTGGGCCGGCCAGTTGCGCGCGATCGGCGATGTGCTGCGCGATCAGCTCAACTTCATGAAGCGCTGCGGCTTCGACGCATTCGCGGTGCGCGCCGACAAGAACATCGAAGACGCGATCAAGGGTTTCACCGAATTCACGGTGGCCTATCAGGCGTCGGTGGACGAGCCGCTGCCGCTGTTCCGCCGCGCGCGTGCCGATGTGACGGCAAGAGGCTCGGTATGAGCAGCGTGATCTCGGCAATCCCCGTGGTCGAGGAATCGGCCGCCGTGTCGTCACTGCGCCCCCCAGCGCTGTGGACCACGCCGGTGTACACGGGATCGATCGAAGCGCTCGAGGCGAAGGAGCGCGAGCTGGCCCAGCGTCTGGCCGGTATCGCCGCGCGCTTCTACCGCGCGCGCTTTGCCACGAGCCTGGCAGCCGAGGACATGGTGCTGACCGACGCGATCCTGCGCGGCGGCGAGGCGGTGCGCGCCGGCATCCGCGTATTCACGCTGAACACCGGCCGCCTGCATGCCGAAACGCTGGCGGTGCTCGACCAGGTGAATACGCACTATGGCTACACGATCGAGCAGTTCACGCCCGATCAGGAAGCTGTGGACAACTACATCCGCAACAACGGCCTGAACGCGATCTACGACAGCGTGGACCTGCGCAAGAGCTGCTGCGCGATCCGCAAGGTGGACCCGCTGAACCGCGCGCTGTCGCACGCCGACGCCTGGATGACGGGCCAGCGCCGCGAACAGGCCGTGACGCGCGCCGAGCTGCCGTTCGAAGAACTGGATGAGGCGCGCGGCATTCCCAAGTTCAATCCGCTGGCGGACTGGACCGAGGCCGAAGTGTGGGCGTACCTGACGCGCCATGACGTGCCGGTCAACGCGCTGCATGCCAAGGGCTATCCGAGCATTGGCTGCGAGCCGTGCACGCGCGCCGTGAAGGCGGGCGAAGACCTGCGCGCCGGACGCTGGTGGTGGGAAGGCCGCGACACCAAGGAATGCGGACTCCACGAGCAGAACATCAAGCACTGAACAGAACAATCGAGCAGAACAATCGAGGCCAGAACGACATGGGCATCATGAACGACATCGCAGACGCAGGCGTGGCCGCCAACGTGGAACACCTGCTGCAGGTCCAGAACGATCATCTGGATCGGCTGGAAGCCGAATCGATCTACATCATTCGCGAAGTGGTGGCCGAGTGCCGCAACCCGGCGCTGCTGTTTTCCGGCGGCAAGGACTCGATCGTCATGCTCCATCTGGCGCTCAAGGCGTTCCGGCTGGGCGATCGCAAGGTGGAACTGCCGTTCCCGCTGGTGCATATCGACACGGGGCACAACTATCCCGAAGTGATCGCGTTCCGCGACCAGCGCGTGGCCGAACTGGGCGCTCGCCTGGTGGTGGGCCATGTGGAGGACTCGATCAAGCGCGGCACCGTGCGCCTGCGCAAGGAAACCGATTCGCGCAATGCGGCACAGGCCGTGACGCTGCTTGAGACCATCGAGGCGCACAAGTACGACGCGCTGATGGGCGGCGCGCGTCGCGACGAGGAAAAGGCGCGCGCCAAGGAACGCATCTTCTCGTTCCGGGACGAATTCGGCCAATGGGATCCGAAGGCGCAGCGTCCGGAACTGTGGAGCCTCTACAACGCACGCATGGCGCAAGGCGAGCAGATGCGCGTGTTCCCGATCTCGAACTGGACGGAGCTCGATGTATGGCAGTACATCGCGCGCGAAAACCTGGCGCTGCCGCCGATCTACTACGCGCACGAGCGGGAAGTGGTGCGCAAGAACGGCCTGCTGGTGCCGGTCACGCCGATCACGCCTAAGCAGGATGGCGATGTGAGCGAAGTGCTGTCGGTACGCTTCCGGACCGTTGGCGACATCAGCTGCACATGCCCGGTGGCCAGCACCGCGGCGTCGCCAGTCGAGATCATCGCCGAGACCGCCGTGACCGAAATCACCGAACGCGGCGCCACGCGCATGGACGACCAGACCAGCGAGGCGTCGATGGAGCGCCGCAAGAAGGAAGGCTACTTCTGACACCGGATGCATTCGCGGGCACAGCGCGCCGTGACGCGCGCGACCGCGTACCGATGCACACGTCGCCATCCCGCGCCTAGCGCTGTATCCCGTCTATGCGCCGGAACATGCGGCGTCGAGAATGAACAGGAAAGATCATATGTCTCACCAATCTCAACACCAGGGCCTGCTGCGTTTCATCACCGCGGGTTCCGTCGATGACGGCAAGAGCACGCTGATCGGCCGCCTGCTGTTCGATAGCAAGGCCGTGCTGTCCGACCAACTGACCGCGCTGGCCAACGCCAAGAACAAACGCACCGCCGGCGAGCAGATCGACTTCTCGCTGTTGACCGACGGCCTTGAGGCCGAGCGCGAGCAGGGCATCACGATCGACGTGGCCTATCGCTACTTCTCGACTGCGCGCCGCAAGTTCATCATCGCCGATACGCCCGGGCACGAGCAGTACACGCGCAACATGGTCACCGGCGCGTCGACGGCCCACGCGGCCATCGTGCTGGTGGACGCCACGCGCGTCACCGTCGAGAACGGCCGCGCGCAGTTGCTGGCCCAGACCAAGCGTCACTCGGCCATCCTGAAGCTGCTGGAACTCCAGCACGTGATCGTCGCCGTGAACAAGATGGATCTGGTCGACTACAGCGAACAGCGTTTCAACGAGATTCGCACCGCGTACACCGAACTGGCCACGCAACTGGGCCTGAAGGATGTGACGTACGTGCCGGTGTCGGCGCTGCGTGGCGACAACATCGTCTACGCCAGCGACGCCATGCCGTGGTACCAGGGCGAGCCGCTGCTGCCGCTGCTGGAAGCGCTGCCGGTTGAGGACCCCGCACCCGAGGGCGACGCCGCGCTGCGTTTTCCGGTGCAACTGGTGGTTCGCCAGGATGGCGCGCAGTCGGACGATTTCCGCGGTTACGCGGGTCGCGTCGAGGCGGGCACCGTGCGCGTGGGGCAGAAGCTGCGCGTGCTGCCGGCCAATCGCGAGGCGGTCGTGGCCGAAGTGCTCACCCCCAACGGCGCGGCCGATTCGGCCAGCGCCGGCGATACGGTGACCGTGCGCCTGTCCGAAGATGTCGATGTGTCACGCGGTGACATGTTCGTGGCATTCGACGCTGCCGCCACGGCGGCCAAGAAGCTGACCGCCGACCTGTGCTGGTTCGACGACGAATCGCTGAACCCGGCGCGCAAGTACGTGCTCAAGCACACTACGGCCAGCGTCTTCGCGCGGGTGTCCACGGTCGACCGCGTGCTCGACGTACACACGCTGTCGCAGGAAACCGGTCGCCGCGACATCCACCTGAACGATATCGGCTCGGTGCAGATTTCGCTGCAAAAGCCGATCGTTTGCGATACCTACGGCGATAATCCGGCCACGGGCGCATTCGTACTGATCGACGAGGCCACCAACCATACGGTGGCGGCGGGCATGATCCGTGCGTATGCCTGATATCGTCCTCAGCGGACAGCCAGCGCAATGGTGAGCGAGATGAATGGGCAGCAGGGCAAGTCGACAGGCAAGGTGTACCTGATTGGTGCGGGACCGGGCGCGGCCGACCTGATTACGGTGCGTGGCGCACGGCTGTTGGGTCAGGCGCAGGTCGTGCTGCACGACGCGCTGGTGTCGCCCGAGATGTTGTCCTGGTGCGCGCAGGCCGAACTGATCGAGGTGGGCAAGCGCTGCGGACAACGGTCCACGGCCCAGTTGTTCATCAACCGCCAGATCGTCGACCTCGCCACCAAGTATGAACGCGTGGTGCGCCTGAAAGGCGGCGATCCGATGCTGTTCGGCCGTGCCGACGAGGAGCTGCAGGCGCTGGAAGCGGCCGGTATCGAATACGAAGTGGTGCCGGGCATTACCGCGGCGCTGGCCGCGGCCAGCGCGATCGCCAGGCCGCTGACCAAGCGCGGCGTGTCGCGCAGCGTGGCCTTTGCCACCCAGGCCAAGGCGGCCGATGCGATCGACGTGCAGGCCGATGTAAAGGCCGACACGATCGTTTACTACATGGGCCGCGACCAGGCTGCGCATATCGCCGCGCAACTGATTGCGCACGGCAAGCCGGCCAGCACACCGGCCTGGGTCGTCGAGGCGGCGACCACGCCCAATCAGCGCAGCCACCAGTTCACGCTGCGCCAGATGGCGGCAGGCGAGGCTTCGCGCTGGATGGATCCGGTGCAGCCAAGCCTGCTGATGATTGGCGAGGCGCTGGCGACGCGCGCCTCGGAATGCGCCGATGCTGGCGATCTGGACGACGCGGGCCCCGCGCACGAACGGGCCGCATAGAGACTGCGAAAGGCGCTGGGTGTAGGCGCCGGGTGTAAAGGCAAAAAGGCCAGAGTTCATCGCTCTGGCCTTTCTTTTTTCCGCATTCGGGCTGGATCCGGCCCTGCGAGTCCCGCGCGCCTTACCCGGACGCGGCCGGTGCCACCACTTGCACGCAGTACGCCGCGATCGCATCGAGCACGCTGTCCACTTCGCCCACCGCAGACGACACGCGGATGTCCAGCGATGGATGCCGTGCGCGGCATGCGTCGATCAGCAGCGGAAAATCGCGCCGCAGGTGTCCGCCCTGGCCAAAGAACACCGGGACCACGGTCACCACGCCAATTCCTTCGGCCGCCAGTTCGGCGATCGCATCGGCAAGCGTGGGCTGCATCAGTTCGAGAAACGCCAGACGCACTGCGCAGTCCGGCCGCAGCGCCGACAGCCGGGCGTGCAGGCGGTCGAATGGTTCGCGCCAGCGCGCATCGCGCGCGCCGTGGCCGAACAGGATGATGGCCTGGGTGGTTGTCATCGGCTCAGTGTCGATCCACCCAGCGCAGCGCCGACAGCGCCACCATCAGGTACAGCGTGCCGGGCACCAGCGCGGAAACGATCGGCGGCCACGTGTGCAGCAGCCCGACATGCGAAAACAGCGTGTTGGACAGGTGGAACGACAAGCCCAGCATGATCCCGCCAAACACCTTGACGCCAACCGCCCCGGCCCGCGCATGCAGGTAAGCGAACGGCAGCGCCAGCGCCACCATCACGAACAGCGTGAGCGGATAGACCACCTTCTTCCAGAAAGCGATCTCGTAGCGCTGCGTGTCCTGCTTGTTGTCGCGCAGATGGCGGATATAGCGGAACAGGTCAAGCGTCGACATTCGCTCGGGCGTGACCAGCAGCACCGACAGGATCTGCGGCGTCAGTTCCGAATGCATCACCATGTTCGGGAACAGAACCTGCTCGGCGCGGAAATCGGGCGCCAGCGCATCGCGCGCTGCGGCCACCTGCGCCGTCGTGCCGGCGGCCTCGCGCAGTTCGATGAAGCGGGTCTCGTTGACATCGTTGAGCTGCCATTGCTGCGCGCCCTGGTAGCGGCCTTCCTTGGCAACGCGGATCACGCGCAGGCGGTAGTCCTTGTCGAATTCGTAGATCGTGATGCCCTGAATCGACTGGTCCGCCTTCAGCCCCTGCACGTTGACAAAGCGCGTGATTTCGCCCGAATTGTCGCGATCCCGGTCCTTGACCCACACGCCGGAGCGGAATCCCGCCGAAACCGTCGCGCCCACCGCTTCAAGCTTGATCTTCTGCGCGTACTGTTCCGCGGCCGGGCCGATGAACTCGCCGAAGATAAACGTGGTGAGGGCCAGCGGCACCGCGAGCTTGAACAGCGAAAACAGCGCCTGCCGCGTATTCAGCCCGGCCACGCGGAAGATCGTGTATTCGGACTGACTGGCCAGTTGGGAGAACACGTAGATCGCACTGATCAGCACCGCGATCGGCAGCACCTCATAGATGCGCGTGGGCGCCTGCAACATCACGTGGAAAAACGCCACCAGCGATGTGTAGTTGCCCTGTACGCTTTCCAGTTCGCTGAGCATGTCGAAGAACACGAACAGCGCCAGCACCGCAAACAGGATGAACGCGAAGACGCCGTAGATCAGGCGCGCGAAGTAACGCTCGTAGACCGACAGGATCCTCATGCCTTGCCCCCGGCCGCGCGCTTGCGGGGTCCCAGCCCGAATACCGCCCGCCAGCCGCCCAGGCTGCGGTTCTGCCGGTAACGGAACAGCATCAGCGCACAGATGAACACGATCACGTGGATCGGCCACAGCGCCATCCAGAACGAGAGCGAGCCGGATCGCACCCAGGCCTGCGCCAGATTGATCATGTTGCTGTAGGTCAGGTAGATCAGCACGGCGAAGACCAGCGGCGTATAGCGGCCCAGTCGCGGATTCACATAGGCCAGCGGAATGGCGATCATCACGAAGTTGAAGGCGAGGATCGGCAGCGAGAGGCGCCAGAGCAGTTCGCCCAGGTTGTCGCGCGTGGGATTGCGGATCAGGTCGATGGTGTCGCGGCTCTTGGCGGGGAGGTCCGCCTCGGTCTCGGGCGGCTTGTTGTCGACCTTGACCGCATATTTATCGAATTCGAGGATGCGATAGTCGAGCTGGCCCGGCACGCCTGCGTAACGGCGGCCGTGCTCCATGACCACCAGGCGGTCGCCGTTGGGCTGGGTCTCGAACTGGCCTTGATGCGACAGCGCCACGCCGATCTTGCCGGCTTCGGCATTGGCGACGAACACGTTGCGCGCATGCTTCATGTCGGCGTCGATGCCTTCGATGAACAGCACGTAGTTGCCGTTGGCTGGCTCAATAAAACGCCCCGAGGCGATCATCGACAGCACGCCGCGCTGCTGGAAGCGGTCGCGGAACAGCGAACTCTGCTGGTTGGCCCACGGCCAAGCGAACACGCCCAGCAGCAGCGCCATCACGAAGAACGGCGTGGCGAACTGCAGCACCGGCTTCACCAGGTCGCGCAGCGAGATGCCGGCCGAGAACCACACCACCATCTCGGAATCCTTGTACCAGCGCGTCAGTACGATCAGGGTCGAGATGAACAGCGTGGCCGACAGCAGGATCGACAGATAGCCGATGGTGGCCAGGCCGATCAGCATCAGCACGTCGTTGGGGCTGGCCTTGCCATTGGCGGCCATGCCCAGAATGCGGATCACGAGCGACGTCAGCATGAACGTCAGCATCACCAGGAACACCGCACCGGCGGTGTAGGCGAGTTCGCGTCGCAGGGCTTGTTGAAAGATCATGCGGGATCGCTTCCGGCTTCCGGCCGGAACGGGCGATGCGCCGGGGGCCGAGGGACTGGCAGGACCGCGGGCTGTCAGCTTGCAGGATCGGCGGCGGCAGATCGCGGATGAAAATCGCGGATAATGGGGGCTTTCTTTTCGACGAGCCCCTGGAAGGAAGCGCGATGGAATTTAGCACAAAAGCTCTGGATCTGAGCAAAGCCGGCCAAAATGGTTTCCTGGCCACGAAGACCGACTGCCTGGTGGTCGGCCTGTTCGAAGGCCAAAGCCTGGCCGGTGTGGCCAAGGTGCTGGACGTGGCCACCAAGGGGCTGGTGGCACGCCTGGTCAAGCAGGGCGACTTCGAAGGCAAGCGCGCAACGCAGCTGATGCTGCATGAAGTGGCCGGCATCGGCGCAGCCCGCGTGCTGCTGGTGGGCCTGGGCAAGGAAGCCGACTTCACCGACAAGGCGTTTGCGGAAGCGGTGCGCACCGCGATGCGTGCGCTGGGCGGCACGCGCGCCGCGTCGGCACTCTGGTGCCTGGCGCAGCAGCCGCCGCTGCAGCGCGACGTGGCCTGGGCGGTCATCACCACGATCTCGATCGTGCGCGACGCCGGCTATCGCCTGCTGGAACGCCATCCCGAACTCAAGCGCGCGCCCAAGGGCCCGGCCGCGGCCGACAAGCCCGCGCTGCGCAAGATCGTGCTGGCGGTGGACGCCAGCGACGCCAAGGCGGCCACGCAGGCTGTGGTGCGCGGCACCGCCATCGCCAACGGCATGGAGCTCGCGCGCGACCTGGGCAACCTGCCGTCCAACATCTGCACGCCGACCTACCTGGCCAACGCCGCGCGCGGCATCGCCAAGCGCCACAAGCTCAAGGCCGAGATCCTGGGCCGCAAGCAGATCGAGGCGCTCAACATGGGCGCCTTCCTGGCCGTGACCAAGGGCAGCGTCGAGCCGCCGCAGTTCATCGTGCTGCGCTACGACGGCGCCAGCGCCAAGCAGGCGCCCGTGGTGCTGGTGGGCAAGGGCATCACGTTCGATACCGGCGGCATTTCGCTCAAGCCCGGCGAGGGCATGGACGAGATGAAGTACGACATGTGCGGCGCCGCGTCGGTGCTGGGCACGATCCAGGCCGTCGCCGAGATGGGCCTGAAGCTGAACGTGATCGCCGTGGTGCCCACCTGCGAGAACATGCCGGCCGGCAACGCCACCAAACCGGGCGACGTGGTTGTGAGCATGTCGGGCCAGACCATCGAAATCCTCAACACGGACGCCGAGGGCCGCCTGATCCTGTGCGACGCGCTGACCTACGTGGAGCGCTTCAAGCCGGCCGCCGTGGTGGATGTGGCCACGCTGACCGGCGCCTGCATCATCGCCCTGGGCAACGTGAACAGCGGCCTCTACGCGCGCAGCGACATGCTGGCGGACCAACTGCTGGCCGCCGGCAAGACGGCCATGGACACCGCGTGGCGCATGCCGCTGGACGACGAATACCAGGAGCAGCTCAAGTCGAATTTCGCCGACATGGCGAATATCGGCGGGCGTCCGGCAGGCAGCGTGACGGCGGCGTGCTTCCTGGCCCGCTACACCGAAAAGTACGACTGGGCCCACCTCGACATCGCCGGCACCGCCTGGAAGAGCGGCGCGGCCAAGGGCGCCACGGGGCGTCCGGTGCCGCTGCTGACGCAGTTTCTGATGGATCGCGCGTCCTAAACCGACCGCATCAAGGTAGCCAGCGATGACGCGAATCGACTTCCACAGCAACGTGCCGGACACCCTGGCCTACGTCTGCCGACTGGTCCGCAAGGCCTATGGGGCAGGGCAGAAGGTGGTGGTGTACGGCGCGCCGCAGCAGCTCTCGCAGCTTGACGCGCGGCTGTGGTCGTTTTCGCCGCTCGACTTCCTGCCGCATTGCGGGCTCGACAACCCCAATGCGGCAGTGACGCCGATCATCCTGGCCGCCACGCTCGAAGGCGTGCCGCATCACCAACTGCTGGTGAACATCGCACCGGAAGCGCCGCCGCAGTTTGCCAGTTTCGAGCGCCTGATCGAGGTGATCGGGGCCTCGCCGGACGCGCGCGAGGCCGGTCGCGAGCGCTATCGTTTCTATCGCGAGCGCGGTTATCCGCTCACTCACCATGACATCGGGCAGGCCAAAGGAGAATCGGCATGAGCGAACGCACGACATCGCGGGTGATCCCGCGGCTGGGCCCTCACGACAGCGTGCCGCTGCTGACCGAGGTCGTCGAGCTGCCTGACGAGGTGTTCGCGCCGACCCAGCCGCCCACGCAGTCACCCACTCAGGCGACTGCGCAGCCCGCGCAAGCGCAGCCGCCGCGCGCGGCAACGGTGATCGACACCGCGGACATGCCGGAGTCGGGCATGGTCACGTCAGTCGGCGATACGGAAGCGATGGCCGACATCGCAAATGTTGCCGACATCGGCGCGGCGGCCGATGTGCGCTCGCCGCAGGTCGACGCGGCCCCGTTCATGCCGGGCGAAGACGATTTGCGCGCGGTGCGCACGGAACTGCTGACGCGTGTGATGATGCGCTTTCGTACCGAATGGCCACAGGTGGTAGAAGCCCACACGGAGGCGACGCTGCAGTCGCGGCTTGCGCCGCTGACGGCGCAGTTGGCCAGCGAGCTGACGCAGGCGCTGGAGGCGCGACTGGTGGAATGGCTCGATGCAACGCTCGAGGAGATCGAGCGCGATCCGGGCGGCGTTTAGGCGGGGCGCGGCCGCGCTGCCGGTTTCTGAGACGCATAAGGCAAGGCCCGCACTGGTTGCGGGCCTTGTCATTTGCTGGCGTCGTTTGCGGACGTCGCTCGTGTGGCGTCGATTGCGCAGGCTCGCTCGGGCGGGCCTCGCGACGGTGGATCCCGTCGCGCATCCGCAATGTCAGTCCGTCACGGCGCCCTTGCTGGCGGTGGACGCCAGCTTGGCGAACTTCGCCAGCACGCCGCGCGTGTAACGCGCCGGCGGCTGGGTCCAGCTGGCGCGGCGCCTGGCCAGTTCCTCGTCGGGAACGTTCAACTGCAGCAATAACTGATGGGCGTCGATCGTGATCGAATCGCCTTCCCGCACCAGCGCGATGTTGCCGCCCGCGTACGCTTCGGGCGCGACGTGGCCGACCACCATTCCCCAGGTGCCGCCCGAGAATCGGCCGTCGGTGATGAAGCCGACCGATTCGCCAAGCCCCTTGCCGATGATGGCGGAGGTGGGCGCCAGCATTTCCGGCATGCCCGGTCCGCCCTTCGGGCCCAGATAGCGCAGCACAAGAATGTCGCCAGCGTTGATCTTGTCGCCAAGGATCGCCTCCATCGCGCTTTCCTCGTTTTCGAACACGCGGGCCGGGCCGGTGATGACCGGATTTTTCAGGCCGGTGATCTTGGCCACTGCACCTTCCTCGGCCAGGTTGCCCTTCAGGATCGCCAGGTGGCCTTGCTTGTACAGGGCCTTGTCGATCGGCATGATCACGTCCTGATCGGCGCGCGGCTGGTCCGGTACGTGTTCCAGTTCCTCCGCCAGCGTGCGGCCGGTGATGGTCAGGCAGTCGCCGTGCATCAGGCCCGCGTTGAGCAGGATCTTCATCACTTGCGGAATGCCGCCGGCGCGATGTAGGTCGGTGGCCACATACGCGCCCGACGGCTTCAGATTGCAGATCACCGGCACACGTCGGCGGATGCGCTCGAAATCGTCGATGGTCCATTCCACTTCGGCCGAGTGCGCGATGGCCAGGTAGTGCAGCACGGCGTTGGTCGATCCGCCGGTGGCCATGATCAGCGACACCGCATTCTCGATCGACTTGCGCGTGATGATGTCGCGCGGCTTGATGTCCTTCTTGACCGCTTCGACCAGTACACGGGCCGATTCGGCGGCGCTGTCGACCTTTTCCTGGTCGGGGTTCGCCATGGTCGACGAATACAGCAGCGACATCCCCAGCGCTTCGAACGACGAACTCATCGTGTTGGCCGTGTACATGCCGCCGCACGAACCGGTGCTCGGACACGCATTCCTTTCCACGCCTTCGAAATCTTCCTCGCTCATGCGTCCGGCCGTGAATTCGCCGACCGCTTCGAACGACGACACGATGGTCAGGTCCTTGCCCTTCCAGTTGCCGGGCTTGATGGTGCCGCCGTAGACGTAGATGCCGGGCACGTTGGTGCGTGCCAGCGCAATCATGCCGCCGGGCATGTTCTTGTCGCAGCCGCCGATCACCACCACGCCGTCCATCCACTGGCCCTGGGTCGCGGTCTCGATGCAGTCGGCGATCACCTCGCGCGAAATCAGCGAGTACTTCATGCCTTCCGTGCCCATCGACATGCCGTCCGAGATGGTCGGCGTGCCGAAGATCTGCGGGTTGGCGCCAGAAGCCTTCACGGCATCGACCGCCGCATCGGCCAGGCGCTGCAGGCCGGCGTTGCACGGGGTGATGGTGGAATGACCATTGGCGATGCCGACCATCGGCTTGTCGAAGTCTTCCTTCCGATAGCCGAGCGCGTAATACATCGAACGATTGGGGGAGCGCGCCACGCCTTGCGTGATGTGCTGCGAACGCTTGTTGAATGCCATGGGTGTCTCCGGGGGAATTGTCGGCGCGCGGCACAACGGGGGGGCGCCGGGCGTCTTGTGCGGACAAGCATGCCGCTTGCGTTTTATCGTGTCAAATATATTATTTGAGGCCTATTGAGTCGAAAAACATATCAAAAGGACGGGTGCTTTACGGTGGATCTGCGCCAATTGCGTTACTTCGTCACGGTGGCCGAGGAGCTGCATTTCGGCCGGGCGGCGCGGCGGCTGGCGATGACCCAGCCGCCGTTGTCGCAGCAGATCCAGGCGCTTGAGGAGGAAATCGGCGTGCAGCTGTTTGTGCGCACGCGCCGCTCGGTGATGCTCACGCCTGCCGGCCAGCAATGGCTGCCCGAGGTGCGCCGTGTGCTCGGCGATGCCGCGGCGCTGCCGGGGCTCGCGCAGCGGCTGGCGCGTGGCGAGGTGGGATCGCTGGCGCTGGCGTTTGTCAGCACGGCCGACTACGGCATCCTGCCCGACCTGCTGCGGCACTTCCGCGCGCGCCATCCGGAAGTCCAGTTGCAGCTGCGCGAAGCCACCAGCGATGTCCAGCTCGAGGCGCTGGTCGAAGGTACGATCGACGCCGGACTGGTCATCCGTCCGCAACTGGCGGTGATGCCGCCAGGCTTGTCCTACCTGCCGCTGGTCCGCGAACCGCTGGTGCTGGCGGTGCCGGACGGGTGGCGACCGCCCGGCGGCGCACCGGCGTCGGCGCAATCATCGGCCCGGGGATCGGCTCCGACCGCAGCGCCGACATCGGTGCTGCTGCGCGACGCCGCGCACGAACCGCTGATCATTTTTCCGCGCCGAAGCGCGCCAGCGTTTTATGACATCATTACGGGCTACTATGCGCGCGACGGGCTGACGCCGACGATTGCCCAGGAAGCGATCCAGATGCAGACGATCGTCAGCCTGGTGTCGGCGGGCATGGGCGTGGCGCTGGTGCCGGCATCGTTGTGCAACCTGCGTCGGACCGGCGTGTCATACCTGCCGTTGCGCGATGCCGCGCCGGAGATCGAAACCGGCCTGGTGTGGCGCAATGGCGGAGCGGGCGTGGCGCCGGTGCTGCGCTCGTTCATCGAGATCGCCAGCGGACTTGCGCAGGCCATCGGGCTTGCGCATGACGACGGCATCCACGCATGACGCGGCACCATCGCGCCGTATCCGCTGCAAGGTGGCCGTCGTCCGCCGACCGTTACGCCCGAATCGTCACGTATCGCCCGTACACTGTGGGGCCGCCGCAGACCCGTCAGGGCCGCACCGGATCGCCATGACACATCGCGGCACGATGCCGCTCCAATCACCGACTACCGCAAACTTTTCGCTACGCCATGCTCGTTCATCCGCAATTCGACCCGGTCGCCATTCATCTGGGGCCGCTCGCCATCCGCTGGTATGGCCTGATGTATTTGGCTGGCTTCATCATGTTCCTGTGGTTTGGCCGCCTGCGCATCAAGCAGCCGCATATCGCCGCGCGCGGCTGGGTGTCGCGCGATCTCGACGACATGCTGTTCTATGGCGTGCTCGGCGTGATCCTTGGCGGTCGACTCGGCTATGTGCTGTTCTACAAGCCCACCTACTACCTGACGCATCCGCTCGAGATCTTCAAGGTATGGGAAGGCGGCATGGCGTTCCACGGCGGCTTTCTGGGCGTGTTGATCGCCATGTGGGTGTTCTCGAAGGTGCGGCGCCGTCATTGGACGGAAGTGACCGATTTCATTGCGCCGATGATTCCCTGCGGGCTGGCGGCTGGCCGCATCGGCAACTTCATCAACGGTGAACTGTGGGGACGTCCCACCGACCTGCCGTGGGGCATGATCTTTCCGCAGGCCGGCGACAACATCCCGCGCCATCCGTCGCAGCTGTATCAGTTTGCGGGCGAGGGCGTGGCGCTGTTCATCATCCTGTGGCTGTTTGCACGCAAGCCGCGGCCGATGGGCGCGGTGTCCGGCGTGTTCCTGATCGGCTATGGCGCATTCCGCTTCCTGGCCGAGTTCACGCGCGAACCCGACAGCTTCCTCGGTTTGCTGGCGCTGAAGCTGTCGATGGGTCAATGGCTGAGCCTGCCAATGATCCTGGCGGGCGTGCTGATGGTGGTGTGGGCGTATCGCCGGCAGGCGAACGGCGCCGCGGCGGGCGCCGCGCGCTGATATGTGTGGCGCTCTCCGGCAAGCCGGGGAGCTTCGTGTAGACATGGTGGCCGGCGGCATGGCGAGGCGCCGGCGCCAGGGCGCCTTGCCGCGCGGGGGTAGCCCGATCGGCCCGGCGCGGCAGTCAGCGCGCCTGCTGCTGCCGGATCGCCTCAATGCGCTCGCGCGTCAGCGGGTGACTCGAAAAGAAGCTGGCTTCGTCGTCCTCGTCGGCGGCAGGCTTGCGCGCTTGTCCGCGACCATGCGCGTCTTCGAGTTGTTGGAGCGCGTCGGCAAATGCCGACACCGGCAGGTGATTGTCGCGCATGACCTCCACCGCGAACGCATCGGCTTCGCGCTCGTGCTCGCGTGAATAGCGCATCGACATCATCGCGGCCGGCACCGCGGCAAGCAGCGAAGACACGTCCCCCAGGAAATACGCCGCCAGCGCGCCCACCGCGGACGCCTGGAAGGCCTGCTGCAGGCCATGGCGCTGCGCCACATGCCCGGCCTCGTGCGCCAGCACGCCCATCATGCCCGGGCCGCTGCCGATCGCCTTCACCAGTTCGTCCGTGACAACGATGGTGCCGCCGGGCAGCGCCAGCGCATTGGCGCCCAGGCGCTTGCCCTGGCGAAACAGGATCTGGTAATCGTGACCCGGATCGTCGGGACGCCGCAGCGAGGCGAAGTCATTGCGAATGCGCTGCTGTTGCGCGCTGGGCAGCGTGCTCGGCGCGACCATGCCTTGGTCGAGGCTGTCGAGCGTGGCGCGTCCCAGTTCCGTTTCGATCGAGGCCGGTATCGTGCGCGCAACCAATGCCGCCGTCCAGGGCAGCAGGTACACATAAGAAAACACCAGGAACAGCAGCAGCCCCGCCAGCGCCAGGCCGGTGAGGCGCCAGCTGTTCTGCGCGCGCGACACCAGCCCTTCGCGATGACCGGTGGCCGCCAGGATCGCGTCGAAGGCGGCGTGGTCGGCGATTTCGCAGTACGCGCCGTCGTCGAACGTCACCAGCCGCGGGCCGCGCTTGATGCGCTCCGATACGCGCACCGACGACAGCGGTGCGCGGCGCAACTCCAGGCCGTCCGCGCCTTGCAGGATCGCGTGCCCATCGCGAACCGTGAGCATCACCGGATGCGCGCGCGACGAGCGCGTGTCGAAATATTGCGCGGCCACCATGGCAGATTCTCCGAGGCTCCCGATCAGAGTGCGATGTCGATGTCGTACCAGTCGACCGCCGCATCGCCGAGCGCACCCACGTGCTGCTGTTCGCCCGCCACGAAATCGTCGAGCTGGCCCACCGCGATCATCGTCATCGATTCCACGCGATAGCGCACCGACCGCACGCGCGCGAACGGATAGAAGAGCCCGAGCGTCAGCATCGTCAGGATCAGGTTGGTCAGCACAATCACGAACAGGCGGCCGGCGCGCACATCGCTGGCAAAGCGATGCGGCGCCAGCGTCGTATGGTTCCACACGAGGTTTTGCATCTTGGCCTGGAAGTACGGCCCGATCAGCATCAGGCCCGCGTACATGCCGAACACCATCAGTGCAATGCCCAGCGCCACCGCACCTGTCGACGAGCCTGTAAACAGCCCGAGCGTGCTGCCGACGATGCCGCCGCCGATCAGCAACGCCAACACCATTCCCACCGTACGCAGATACACGCCATAGAACGCGCCGGCCGTGGCGTCGAATGCGAACGGCGCCGTGCCGAAGCGCGTGTTGCGGTGCTGGTATTGCTTGAAACGCTGATGCGCGAACGGCGCCAGCAGATAGAGCGACAGCACCGTCAGGATCGGCCAGAGCAGAAAGACCAGATAGCCCTCGCTGTCCTTGCCGGTGAAGGCGAAGCGCAGTCCACGATAGCTGGAATTTGCCATCCGGAACCGCAGCGAGCGCACCAGCAAAAAGGGGAAAGTAGCCGCCGCTACCAGCGCGATCAACGCGCCGGAGGCGGGGGATGCTGCCGTCGCCGCCTGGTAGCCGAGGATCAGCACGAAGATGATCGCGCGACCCTTCAATATCGCCTTGGCGCTGCCGTGATAGTCGAAGCTGGCGCCATCGAGCGAGGTGTTCCGATAGAAGTACTGCAGCGTGCGGACCTTGGCCCAGGCCGAATAGATGCCGAACGTGACGATGGTGAGCAGCGTGTTGACGATCCAGATCCGGAAGTATTCCGAGCCCGATCCCACGAAGGAAAACTTCAAGTGCCGCGGCGTGGCGCCGGCTTGGGCGCCGAAGTCGGCGCTCAGGGTGAATCGATCTTCCCAGTCCATCAAATGACCTCTCCGTTTGGATTTGCTTGGCGCCTGTTCGGTTGGCTTTCGGCGCTTGTTTCACAATTGCAACCACTTGGTGCGTGGCGTTCATGCGCTGTGCGCCGCATTCTCGCATCGCAGCGTGAGGTTTTGGCCACAATCGATGAGCTGACGGCGTCAGATGCCATTCGCAGCGTCCGCGAGGTCGTAACGATGAAGAAACATCCTGTTACATAACCCGTCATGTGTAACAAGTATAGAACCGTCCACGTCAATAAAATCAACGTCTTACAGACGATGGCACGGTCTTCGCTACAGATCCTGTTACAAGAAAGTGAGGCGGCAAACAGCCGCTTGCGGCGATACCACAGGGTGAGCGCGCAGATAAAAGCGCGGGTGTCGCGGTAACCGACGAAAGCGAAAACGGGAAAAAGCGCGGGAAAATCTGCACCGGAAACGGTGCTTGAACGGGGCGGGCGCAGGGCAACGCCGGAAAACAATCTGACCCACATGCGTCCGGCGCGCCTGGCCCGACGCCAAAGAGATCGTCGCGGCTGTTCTTTCACGTGCGGGCAATTCTTCTGCAGGGAGGCAGGGGAATTGCCCGCCGCACCTCTGGCCACACGTCCCCTTTTTCGATTCCCCTTCATCACGGCCGCGGCGCGAGCGTTCATGTTCGATGGCGCGTGGCGCGCATGACGACAGCACGCCACGGCAGTGCCCCGATTCCGCGGCGCAACATCGAAACCGCTTGCGGCGCGCAAGACCTTCTCCATAATTATGAATTATTGCGGCGAATGCGCCGCTCGGAGCAGGTATCTTCCGCCCAGGAGGCGTGATGCGAATCGTCCGGCAGGCGCTTTATCTGGAAGTGGCCGACAGGCTGCGCGCAATGATCGACGAGCGTGCGCTGATGCCGGGCGCATGGATCGACGAAGTCGCGCTCGCCGCCTCGCTCGGAACGTCGCGCACGCCAATGCGCGAAGCGCTCAAGGTGTTGGCCGCCGAAGGGCTGGTGCGGCTGGAGCCGCATCGCGGCTGCTTCGTCAATGCGCTGTCCGAACAGGATCTCGACGAGATCTTTCCGCTGATGGCCTTGCTCGAAGGGCGCTGCGCCTACGAGGCCGCCCGCAATGTCACCCCGGCCGATCTCGATGCGCTGGAAGGCTTGCACGCCGATCTGTCGCGATACGCGCAGGCCGGCGACATCGACGCGTACTACGAAACCAACTACCAGATCCACGAGGCCATCCAGCGCCTTGCCGGCAATCGCTGGCTGTCCGGCGTGGTCAGCGATCTGCGCAAGGTACTGCGGCTGTCGCGCCACAAGAGCCTGAAGTTGCCGGGCCGCATTCATGAATCGTGCGCCGAGCACCTGTCGGTATTTTCAGCCCTGAAAGCCCATGATCCGGAGGGCGCCGAGGCGCTTATGAAAACCCATGTGCTGCGCCAGCGCGGAGCGCTGCGCGCGCTCGACAGCGCCGAGCATGCCGGCGATGCCGCCACCGCCTCCACGCAACCGGGCGGCAACCATCTGCGCGTAGCCGGGCAGGGTTGAGCCTGCCGTCGATGCGAATTCCCGTTGCAGTTCTCACTGTCAACCGATTGAGCAGGATGCCCACATGATCGTCCTCGATCCCGCAGACCAACAAAAAGTGAGCGCACCGCTGGAAGCCAGCGAGCCCGTCAGCGATACGCTGTTCTCGCGATTTGGCCGGTGGTGGGGCCGCAAGGGCGACGATGCGCAAGCGCAGAAAGCGGCCAGGGCGGAGCCCGCGCCGACGTTGTCGACGCGCGCCGTCAAGCGCCAGCGCGATCAGTTGCGCCAGTGTTTCGATGCGAGATTGACCGATGGCGCCGCCAATGCCGCCGCGCAAGCGTGGCAGGACGAATACCAGGCCGCCCCGGAGCCGTTGCGCCAGGCGATGCTTGGCGTACTGGCCGAAGTGGCCGCCGGGCGCGACGCCGCCGGGACACAGGGTGGCAGCGCTTCGGGCTTGTCGCAGGCGTTGTCGAACGCGCGCATCCGCTTTTTCAAGCGCTTTGCCGCGCAGCATGGACAACGCGGCGACAGCGCATGCGGCCTGCATTTCCTGATTCAACTGCGGGCCGATATGCTGCGCTGGCACAAGCGCATTCCCGGTCTGCGAGAACTCGACGAGGACCTTGAGGCGCTGTTCTCCAACTGGTTCGACGTGGGACTGCTCGAATTGCAGCCGATCACGTGGGATTCCCCGGCGTCGTTGCTGGAAAAACTGATTCGTTACGAAGCGGTGCACGAAATCTCGTCGTGGAACGACATGCGCAACCGGCTCGATTCCGATCGCCGCTGCTACGCGTTCTTCCATCCGCGCATTCCGCGCGAGCCGCTGATCTTCGTCGAGGTGGCCTTCGTGCCCGAGATGGCGGCCAACGTGCAGGCGCTGCTCGACGAAGCCGCACCGCTGGAGGACCTGCGGCGCGTCAAGTGGGCGATCTTCTATTCGATCTCGAATACCCAGGCGGGCCTGCGCGGCGTCAGCTTCGGCAATTTCCTGCTCAAGCGCGTGATCGAGGAATTGCAGCGCGAATTTCCCAAGCTCAAGCAGTTTGCAACGCTGTCGCCGATTCCGGGGTTTGCCGATTGGCTGCGCAAGCAGGATGGCGAAACGATCGCCCGTATTCTCGGCGACAAGCGGCTGTCGCGCTGGCGTGAGCGACATGCCGACGCGCCGGCCGATGGCGCCGCGTGGCTCGCCGCCTTGCCTGCCGATGCGCAGGACCCGGTGATCCGCGATACGGCGTTGACGCTGGCCGCGCATTATCTGGTGCGCGCCGGCGACAAGGGCATGCCGACCGATCCGGTGGCGCGTTTCCATCTCGGCAACGGCGCGTGCGTCGAACGCTTGAACTGGGCGGCCGATCTGTCGCGAAAAGGCCGCGCGCAGGCGTGCGGCATGATGGTGAACTATCTTTACGTGCCGGATGCGCTGGACGACAATCTGGCTCGCCTTGGCGACGGCAATCCGCGCATCAGCCGGTCCGTCGCCAAGCTGCTGTGACCCCGGGGTCGGGCACAGCCGGCAGGCATGACAAGCCGGTGACACGATTCAAGCCGGCAGAGGACTTTTTGTCGGGTGATAGTTGGGTGAAGTACTTCGATTGACTTTCCACGCAGTGAGTAGAGAGAGGAGACAGTACATGAATCGTCAGCGCAGTCTGACCGCGTTCGCGCGTGTCTTTGCAGTAGCCGGCCTGATTGCCGGCACCGGGGCAACCCTGCATGCGCCGGCCGCGCACGCCGCCGATCCGTGGCCGAACAAGCCGATCACCGTGATCGTGCCGTTCCCGGCTTGCGGCGGCACCGACGCGTTCGCGCGGCCGCTGACCGCGCAGCTTTCCAAGCAGCTCGGCAAGCAGTTCGTGATCGACAACCGCGGCGGCGCGGGCGGCACCGTCGGCGCCAGCATTGCGGCCAAGGCCGCGCCCGATGGCTACACGGTTTTCATTGGCGGTGCGCACCATGCCATCGCGCCGTCGTTCTACAAGAAGCTCGACTACGACATCGAGAAGGACTTCATCCCGATCACCGTGATCGCGCAACCGCCGCAGGTGCTGGTGGTGAATCCGACCAAGGTGCAGGCCACCACGGTCAAGGAACTGATTGCCTATGCCAAGGCGAATCCCGGCAAGCTGAACTACGCGTCGGCTGGCAACGGATCGTCGCACCATCTGGCCGGCGAGCTGTTCAAGCTGCAGACGCAGACCGATCTGACCCACGTGCCGTACAAGGGCGCCGGTCCCGCGCTGTCGGACCTGATCGCGGGCCAGGTGGACCTGATGTTCGATGGACTGGGATCGTCTGCGCAGCATATCCGCGCGGGCCGCATCCGGGCCCTGGCGGTGGCGTCGAAGACGCGCTCGGCCGCGTTCCCGAATGTGCCGACGGCTGCCGAAGCGGGCGTGCCGAACTACGAGGTCTCGACCTGGTACGCGCTGTGGGCGCCCAAGGGCACGCCCAAGGAAATCGTCGACAAGCTCTACGCCGAAACGGCCAAGGCGCTGCACAGCCCCGAGCTGAAGGCGGTATGGCTGCAGAATGGTTCGGACACGCCGCAGTTCACGCCCGAACAGTTCGCGCAATTCCAGCATGCCGAGATCAAGCGCTGGGCAGACGTGGTGCAGCGCTCGGGCGCGAAGATCGACTGATGGGCGGCACTGTCACGTTCGCGCGCGACGGGGCCACGGCCCTGGTCACGCTATCGCATCGGGGCAAGCTCAACGCGATTTCGGCCGGCATGTGGCACGCGCTGGCGACCGGCTTTGCCGAGCTGTCGGCCGATACGTCGCTGCGCTGCGTGGTGGTGCGCGGCGCCGATGGCAACTTTGCCGCGGGCGCCGATATTGCCGAATTCCCGACCGTGCGCGGCGACGAGGCGGCGGTGCGTCGCTATCACATGGAAACCATCGCGCCCGCGTTGCAGGCGATCGCCGAATGTCCGCATCCGACACTGGCGGCGATCGAAGGCGTGTGCGTGGGCGGCGGCCTCGAAATCGCCTGCCATTGCGATCTGCGCATCGCCGCGTCGGGCAGCCGCTTCGGCGTGCCGATCAATCGGCTGGGATTTCCGATGGCGCCGGGCGAACTGCGCGGACTGCTGGCGCTGGCCGGGCGCGCGGTGGCGCTGGAAATCCTGCTGGAAGGCCGCGTGTTCGACGCCGACGAAGCCGCCCGCAAGGGACTGCTGACGCGCGTGGTGCCCGAAACCGCGTTCCATGACGAGATCGCTGCGACGATCCAGCGTCTGTGCGCGGGCGCACCGTTGGCCGCGCGCATCAACAAAGCGACGATCCGCCGCCGGTCGCCCGAGCCGGCGCCGCTCACGCAGGCCGATCTCGACGCGCATTTCCGTTACGCCACGAGCCGCGACCATGCCGAAGGCGTGGCAGCCTTCCTGGCGCATCGTCCTCCGGATTTCACCGGGGAGTAATATCCTGGCCGGCCCGCTATCATGGCCGGCTGCCACCGACGCCGTTGCCTGGCGTCAGCCATCCTTGCCACATCGGGCACGCCATTTTTCTTGCCTTGCACCATGAACGCCAATCTGTTCGCCCTGTTCGAAAGCCGTTTTCCCGCCGACCGCAGCGCCTGCTGCATCGAGACCCATGACGGGCTCTACTACACTTGGGACGACCTCGACCGCGCTACCGCCAAGCTTGCCAATCTGCTCACGGCGCTGAAGCTGCCGGCCGGTGCGCGCGTGGCCGTCCAGGTGGAAAAATCGCCCGAAGCGCTGTTCCTGTACCTGGCCACGCTGCGCGCCGGCTATGTGTATCTGCCGCTGAACACCGCGTACCAGGAAGCCGAGATCGATTACTTTGTCGGCAATGCCGAGCCGTCGGTGGTGGTTTGCAGCAGCAGCAATTTCGGCTGGGTCTCCAAGGTTGCATTTGCGCATAACACCGCGCACGTGTTCACGCTCGACGAAAACCGTACGGGATCGCTGTTGCAGCGCGCCGCCGCGCAGCCGGACACGTTCGAGACCGCGCAGCGCGGCGACGACGATCTGGCCGCCATCCTGTACACGTCCGGCACCACAGGCCGCAGCAAGGGCGCGATGCTGACGCACCGCAACCTCGCATCGAACGCCCTGACGCTGCACGAGTACTGGGGCTGGCGCAGCGATGACGTGCTGCTGCACATGCTGCCGATCTTCCACGTGCACGGGCTGTTCGTAGCCTCGCATGGCGCGCTGCTGGCCGGCGCGAAGATGATCTGGGCGCCGCGACTGGACATGGCGCAGATCCTCAAGTTCATCCCGCGCGCCACGGTGATGATGGGCGTGCCGACGTACTACGTGCGCATGGTGCAGGAGCCGCGTTTCGACAAGGAGCTTTGCCGCAACATGCGCTTGTTCGTGTCGGGCTCGGCACCGCTGCTGCTGGAAACGTTCGATGCATTCCGCGAGCGGACGGGACACACGATCCTGGAGCGCTACGGCATGAGCGAAACCATCATGCTGGTTTCCAATCCGTACGATCCCGCGCATGGCGAGCGCATCGGCGGTACCGTGGGCATGCCGCTACCCGGCGTGTCGGTGCGGGTGGTCGATGGGGAAGGGCAGCCGTGCGATGCGGGGGCGATCGGCAATGTGGAAGTGAAGGGTCCGAACGTGTTCAAGGGCTACTGGCGCATGCCCGAAAAAACCGCCGAGGAGTTCACCGCGGATGGGTGGTTCAGGACTGGCGACGTCGGCCGTTTTGGCGGCGCGATCGTCAGTCAGGCGGGTGAGCGTCGTGTGCCGGACAACTATCTGACCATTGTCGGCCGTAGCAAGGACCTGATCATTTCCGGCGGCTATAACGTCTATCCGAAGGAAATCGAGAGCTTTATCGACGAGATGCCCGGCGTGGTGGAATCGGCCGTGATCGGCGTGCCCCATGCGGATTTCGGCGAGGCCGTGGTGGCCGTGGTGGTGCGCAAGCCCGGTGTGGAGATCGACGAGGCGGAGATGATCGGCACCCTCAAGGGCCGCATCGCCAATTTCAAGGTGCCCAAGCGCGTGCACGTGGTGGACGAACTGCCGCGCAATACGATGGGCAAGGTGCAGAAAAACGTGCTGCGCCAGCAATATTCCGCCCTGTAGGCAAAGCATTGGGCGCTGTCCTCGCCGATGACCGGCGCAGGACAGCGCGCGGCGCGCGTTACTTCGCCATTTGCACCGACCCGTTGACCGACACGGTCACCTGGGTCTTGCCGCCTTCCACCGGGATCGGCGCGCCCGCATCGGCGGCCATGGCCTTGGCCGCGTACATGCGAGGCATCGGCGGGATCATGCCACCCGATTCATTGATCGAGACTTCCCGGATCGTGTAGCTGCTGTAGCCGAACAGTGCCGTGCTGGCCTGCGCCTTGTCGCGGAAAGCCGCTACGGCCTGGTCCGCCAGCTTCTTCTCGGCCGCAAGGCGCGCCTCGCGCGACAGCGAGAACGCGATGTTCTGCACCTGCATCTGGTTGGCAAGTTCGCCGGCGAGCTTGGAGACGGCGCCAAAATCCTTCGACTTCAGGATGATTTCGGAGCGGCCGCGCCACGTACTGATCTTGCCGTTGCGGTCGGTGTTCGGATGAATCGTGAATCCGCCCGATTGCGCTTCGACGCCCGCGGTGCGCTTGGCTTGCGCCAGTGCCGCCTGGGTGCGCGACGACAGCGCGTTGGAGATGGCGGATGGCTCGGCGCCTTCCTGCTCGGCAGCGAGCGTGAGCTGGACGACGTCGGTCGGCACTTCGGTGACTGCCTGCGCAGACAGCGACAACACGCCCGAGGGCGCCGGCACCGTCTGGGCGCCAGCGATTGCAGCGGTCGTGCCGAGCAGCGACGCAGCCAGAAATTTCTTCATGGAGTTCTCCCGATCAAATGTGATGGCTGTCAGACGCGTGCCCCTGCAAATCGTTCCCGTGCGGGAGGTTGCGCGCGCCGTGCGGGACATGCAACGCGGCATTGTGCGCGGCGCTGGCCCGGCACGGCGGTCCGGCTTACTTCATCAGTTTTTCGGTGATATAGCGCCACTCGGCCGGCGTCACCGGCGTGATCGACAGGCGGTTACCGCGGCGTAGCACGACCATGTCGGCCAGCGCCTCGTGCTCGCGCAGCGTCGCCAGCGGAATCAGTGCGCTCTTCTTCACGAAGCGCACATCCACCAGCGACCAGCGCGGCTCTTCCTTTTTCGACGCCTTGTCGTAATAGCTGCTTTTGGGATCGAACTGCGTGGCGTCGGGATAGGGCTGCGAACATACCTCGGCAAGCCCGGCAATGCCGGGTTCGGGGCAGGACGAGTGATAGAACAGCACGCCGTCGCCGATGCGCATCTGATCGCGCATGAAGTTGCGTGCCTGGTAGTTCCGGACGCCGGTCCAGGGCAGGGTGCCCTGTTCGGCAAGATCGTCGATACTGGCCTCGTCCGGTTCGGACTTCATCAGCCAGTACTGGCGGGCGCGCTGGTCAGTCATGGATGACGAACGTGCTGGGTTGATCCGCGGCGATGCGCGGCAAATGCGGAAATGAAAAGGCGGTGGTTCGAACCACCGCCTCTTCACCACTTGAAGGGGTCCCCGCCTCGGCCGCTGGGTCGGCATCCTGAACCCAAGTGAGGTTCAGAGTGGCTGCGGAAGTCGTATTTCGGGTACATCGCCCACTCAGGGAGTCCAGGCTGGGCCCAGACTATGAATGCGGTAACGCGCTCGCCCACACGACATAATCCCGCACCATGCAATGCATATCGGTTCAAGGAGTTTATGACCCTCACGAACCAGGCAGGGAAACTGTCAAACGTCTGACGTTGGTTCCTGTGCGTGCAATACGCTTGGGATGTCAGACGTTTGCCGTTTCAAACTAGGATGGGATGGAAACGGCGGCCAGGCACGATAACCCGACCATCCAGCTGCTTCGGTCGCATGCACCGCGCAGTGGCTCCACTATACACCGCGACGTCAGGCATACCAAGTCGGACGTGCCGCGTCGTTACATTTTCCACAACGCCTGGCAACGCACCGCATGGCGCGCGGCACAGGCTTCACATGCACGTGATATGTGGCCATGGCCGCGCAATTCAAGCATGCGCAGACGTTTGCCCGCTGCAGCCGGCTAGCGCGTGCCGACGTGCGCGTATTGCCGCAGCGCCTCGTCGGCGCGCTCGTTCAGTTCGCGGATACGCGCGCGCACGGCGTCCACCGGGATCGCGCCGTCTTCGTCCTGCTTGCGGCGCATGGCCAGCAGATCAGACGCAATGCTGATGGCTGCCATCACCGCCACGCGCTCCACGCCCTTGGACGCGACGCCGCCCTTGAGCTTGTTCATCTTGTCGTCGACCAGCGCCACGGCTTCCAGCAGCGCGGCTTCGTTGTCCGCGGAGATCGCGAAGCGGTAGGGCTGGCCCGCGATGTTCACTTCCACTTGCTTGTTGCTCATGCATGTTCTCCAGGGGCTTGCTGCGAGCCTTCCGATGCGGCGCGCGGGGCGCCGTCGCCAAGCAGGTCCAGCTGGCGCGCATCGCTGGCGGTGGGCAGCTTGTCCAGGATGGACTGGATGCGCAGTTGCGCTTCCTCGATCTTGATGTTGAGCAGTTCGCGGTCGGCCGCCATGGCTTCGCGGTCCGCGCGCAACTGGCTCGCCTCGGCCTGCAGGCGGTCGATGTCCGCGCGCAGCCGCTGGTTCTCGGCAGCCAGGGTGTCTGCGTGATGCAGTACGCGCCCGATCTTGGCGGCCAGCTGTTCGAGTTCGTTGAGCATAGTGCCTGTCGTGTCCGGTAGGAGTAAGGGTCAGGTTTTGGGGATTCTAGCCGATGCTCGCGCAACGGCTACCGGCAACGCCGCCGTTTCGGACCGGCGTGTCGCCCCGAAGTTGCACGGATCTGCGGCGATTGGCGCAATTTCGCGCGTCAAACACGGTTATCGGCATACCGGACCTCCGCATTGACGATAACTTTGAAACTCCCTACACTCGCGCACGTTCCAGGTGCTCGCGGACCTTGCCCAGTCGGGGCCGCAGTTCAACGGGAAACAGGGAGCCGGCGCTCGACGTGGAGGTCGGGGCGGGCCAACCTGTGCTGCCCCCGCAACGGTAAGCGACCGCGGCCGCGCATCGAGCGCGTCCGCAGGGCCGGCCAATCGCCACTGATCTTCTCGTCACGATTCTTCAGTTCTGAGGTGTCGCGCGCCGATCGGGAAGGCGGCCAGCCTGATGTCGTCAGCCCGGATACCGGCCTGAAGAACGCGGGCGCCTGTCCCTTCGGGACGGCGCGCCACATCGCCATCTGGTCCGCGGGGGAACGGGCCCGGCCGTTCTCTTCCATCCTTGCTCATGCGTTCCACGCCATTGAGGTCGACCGTCGCGGCAATGCCGCCGGTTTGCCCGTCCACGCCCGCCATCCTGGCGGCCATCGCCGTATTGTCGTACCCGTTCTGCGCTGCATCGGCGCTGGCTCAAGGTGCCACCGCCGACGAGGCCACGGCCACCGCGCCGTCTCCAGCCACATCCTCGGCCGCGTCTGCCTCGACGCCAGCCACATCGTCGCCCGCGCTGACGCCAACGGTCGTCACCGCGTCGCGCACCGCGCAGCGTGTCACCGACGCGCTGCCCCACACGACGGTGGTCACGCACGAGGACATCGTCAATTCCCAGGCGCCCGACCTGCGCTCGCTGCTGCGCGGACAGGCCGGCGTCGAGTTCGCGGCAAATGGCGGCATGGGCGCCAACACCACGCTGTTCATGCGCGGCGCCAATTCCAACCAGGTGCTGATCCTCGTCGATGGCGTGCGCATTGCCGGCGCCAGCGGCGGCACGGCGCAACTTGCCAACATCCTGCCGGACCAGATCGACCATATCGAGGTGGTGCGCGGCAACGTGTCGGCGCTGTACGGCTCGGACGCGATCGGCGGCGTGGTGCAGATCTTCACCAAGAATGGCATCGGACAGGCGCCGGCGGCCAATGCGCAGATCGAATACGGCAGCAACAACACGCGCCAGGGCACGGTGGGTTACGGCGGCCAGGTGGGCGATACGTCATTCAACGTGACCGGATCGATCTTCAAGACCGATGGCTTTTCGTCGATCAACGCCGCGCAGTGGAATGCCGACAACCCGCGCAGCGTCGCGCGTGGCGTGGGTCCCAATCCCGGCGACAACCCGTACGAAAACAAGAGCGTGTCGGGGCAGGTGCGACACAAGATCACGCCGGACTGGGACGCCGGGTTCGCGGCGTATTACTCGAATAGCCAACTGTCGTACGACACCACCAGCGGCAAGCCGACCGACGACTATCGTATGGACAGCGAGCTGTACACGCTGTCCGCATTCACCAATGGCAAGGTGACGTCGAACTGGACCACGCATTTCAAGATCGCGCAGAGCCAGGACCGCAGCGAAGGCACCAAGAACGGCCTGTTCGACAGCCTGTTCAGCACGCGCACGCGCCAGTTCAACTGGCAAAACGAATACGCGTTGACTCCCGACCACAAGCTGCTGTTCGGCACCGACTGGCTGCAGCAGGCGCTGACATCGAGCGCCTACAACGCGCCGGTACGCAACGTGTTTTCGGTCTACGCCGGCTATGAGGGGCGCATCGGCCGCAACCAGCTGCAGCTCAACGCGCGCAACGACCACTATTCCGATTTCGGCAACCAGGGCAGCTTCTTTGCCGGTTACGGCTTCGACCTTACCGAACAGCTCAAGCTGATTGCCAACGTCAGCAACGCGTTCCGTGCGCCGACCTTCAACGAACTTTATTACCCCGGGTTCGGGCAGCCCAACCTGAAGCCCGAACGCGCGAAGTCCGCCGAGGTGGGCGTGCAGCTCGATACGGCTGGCGCCGGGCTGCTGCGCGTGACGGCATTCGAAACACGTTACGACGACCTGATCGTTTCCACGCTGACCGCGCCGGGCCTGTATCTGGCGCAGAACGTCAACAAGGCCCGGGTGCAGGGCGTCGAGGCGTCGTGGCGCGCGACAGTGTGGGGCGCGGATCTCGGCGCGAACGTCACGTTCCAGAATCCGCTCGATGAAACCAACAACACGCAGTTGCTGCGCCGCGCGCGCCGTCATGCGTCGTTCGACGTCGGCCGCAACTTCGGCAACTGGCGCTTTGGGGGCGAATGGCTGATTTCGTCGTCGCGGCTCGATAGCGGCTCGCGCACGCTGGGTGGATACGGTATCGTCAACCTCAACGCCCGTTACAACATCGACAAGCAATGGTTTGTGGCCGCCCGCGTCGAAAACCTGTTCGACAAGAACTACATGCTCGCCTATCCGTACAACACGCAGGGCCGCGCCGGGTTCATCACGCTGGGGTGGCGGCAGAAATAAGCGATGAGTGAATTGCGCCGCGCGCTGATCGTCTGGAGCGTCCTGGCCCTGGCCGGGGTGGCGTTGTTCGCGCTGTCGCTGGCCGTGGGCAGCGTCGCGCTCGACGCGCCCCAGCTCTGGCAGGCGCTGACCGGCGCGGATACGGGCACGGCCGGGGCGATCGTGCGCGAACTGCGGCTGCCGCGCGCGGCGGCGGCATTCGCGTGCGGCGGGCTGCTGGCCCTGTCGGGCGCGCTGATGCAAGTGCTGCTGCGCAATCCGCTGGCCGAGCCCTATGTGCTGGGCGTATCCGGCGGCGCCTCCACGGGCGCGCTGATGGCGATGCTGCTGATGCTGCCGCTGTGGCTGGTGCAGGCAGGCGCGGCCGGCGGCGCGCTGATTTCCATGCTGCTGGTGGCCACGCTGGCGCGCCGCGATCTGCTGCATCCACAGGTGCAGGGCGGCCACCATGAAGCCGGCGCGCGGCTGCTGCTGACCGGCGTGATCCTCGCTGCGGGCTGGGGCGCGGTGATCACGCTGATCCTCGCCATCGCGCCGGAGTCGCGCCTGCGCGGCATGCTGTTCTGGCTGACCGGCGACCTGAGCGGCACCGCCGTCTATGGCTGGGCGTTGGCCACGCTGATCGCGGCGCTGGCGCTGGCCATGCCGATGGCGCGCGCGCTCAACGTGATGCTGCTGGGCGAAACCGTGGCGCAATCGCTCGGCGTGCGTGTCGGGCGCGTGCGGCTGGCCACTTTCCTGATCGCGTCGCTATCGATTGCGGCGGCGATTACCACGGCTGGGTCGATCGGCTTTGTCGGCCTGGTCGTGCCGCATATGGTGCGTCTGGCGTGGGGCAACGACCAGCGCCTGTTGCTGCCGGCGTCCGTATTGCTCGGCGGGACGCTGCTGATGGCGGCCGACCTGATCGCGCGCACGATCATCGCCCCGGCGCAACTGCCGGTCGGTGTCATCACGGCATTGCTGGGTGTGCCGACATTTCTCTATCTGTTGCTGCGGAGGCCGCGATGAGCGATTGGTCCGAGCCGCTCGCGGCGTGTCCCGTGCTGGCGTTGCACGACGTGCGGCTGCGCACGCCCGGCCGCATGCTGGTCGATCGCCTGTCGATGTCGATTGGCGCGGGCCAGCTGTGGTGCATCGTGGGGCCGAACGGCGTGGGTAAGTCCACGCTGATGAACGTGCTGGCGGGCCTGCGCGCGCCCGACGACGGCGCGGTGGCGCTCGACGGCGCGGCCCTCGCGCATATTCCGCCAGCCGTGCTGGCGCGACAGCGCGCCTATCTGCCGCAGGCGGTGCACGACACGTTCTCGATGAGCGTCGAGGATGCGGTGCGTATGGGCCGACATCCGCATCTGAATGGCTGGGGATGGGGACGCCGCGATGACGACCGCATCGTGCGTGACGTCATCCACGAGCTCGATCTCGACACGCTGGCGGGACGCGATGTGCTGACACTGTCGGGCGGCGAACGCCAGCGCGTCTCGCTGGCCGCCGTGCTGGCGCAGCAGGCGCCGCTGCTATTACTCGACGAACCCGTGGCGCATCTGGATCTGCGCCATCAGGTCCAGGTGCTCGATTTGCTGCGTCGCCTGACGCTGGCCGGCCGCCACGCCGTCGTGGTGATCCTGCACGACCTGACACTCGCGCTGCGTTACGCCACGCATGCGCTGCTGATGGCCGAAGACGACCACGCGCTGCATGGCCCGGCGCAAGATGTACTCACTCCCGCACAGTGTTCGCGAGCACTGCGTACCCCTATCATCCGCATCAGCGACGGTTCGCATGTCGCGCTGGTGCCTGACGGAAGCCATTCATGAGCGATATCGAATCCACACCGGCCGACGACGGCCGCGATGAACGCCACAAGACGCGCATGGTGCGCAAGAAGGAAGTGGTCGATGCCAAGATCGCCGCCGCGCAGACCGAACGCGGCGTGATTGTGATCACCACCGGCAACGGCAAGGGCAAGTCGAGCTCGGGCTTTGGCATGGTGATCCGCGCGATGGGGCACGGCATGCGTGCCGGCGTGGTGCAGTTCATCAAGGGCGCGATCCCGAGCGGCGAGGAAATGTTCCTGCAGCGCTTTCCCGATCAATGCGAGTTCCATGTGATGGGCGAGGGCTACACGTGGGAGACGCAGGACCGCGCGCGCGACGTTGCCAAGGCCGAAGCCGCATGGGAACTGGCGCGCCGCATGCTGCGCGACCCATCGATCGGGCTGGTGCTGCTCGACGAACTGAACATCGCCCTGAAGTTGCACTATCTTGATGTCGACGCCGTGATTGCCGATCTGCGCGCGCGCCCCGCCATGCAGCATGTCGTCATCACCGGCCGCGGCGCGCCGCCGGCGCTGGTGGAGGCGGCCGACACGGTCACTGACATGACGCCGGTAAAGCACGCATTCCAGCAAGGCATCAAGGCCCAGCGCGGCGTTGAAATGTAATCCGAACCTGTAGTCATGACCCATATTTCCGAATTCGCCCTTGCCCTGCCACCGATCGCACCGCTCGATGAATCGCTGCGCGCCGCGCTGCAGGCCGCCATCGACGACAAGACCAAGCCGCCCGGATCGCTGGGCCGCCTGGAATCGCTGGCGATGCAGATCGGCCTGATCCGCGGCGAAACCGTGCCCGAACTCGATCGTCCGGCCATCATCGTGTTTGCCGGCGACCACGGCGTGGCCGATGCTGGCGTCAGCGCATTCCCGCCGGAAGTCACCGCGCAGATGGTGCTGAATTTTCTCGGCGGCGGTGCGGCGATCAACGTCTTCACGCGGCTGCACGGCATGGCGCTGGAAGTGGTGGACGTTGGCGTGCGCGCGCCGCTGCCGGCGGCGCCGGGGCTGGTCAACTGCCGCGTGGCCAATGGCACGCGCAATTTCGTCGATCAGCCGGCCATGACGCCGGCCGAGGCGGGCGCGGCGATCAACGCCGGCATCGCCCGCGTGCTGCGCCACGCGCAGCAGGGCACCAACGTGATCGGCTTCGGCGAGATGGGCATTGCCAATACGTCGGCGGCCGCCTGCCTGATGAGCCGGCTTGTCGGCCTGCCGCTGGAGGCATGCATCGGTCGCGGCACGGGGCTGGACGATGCGGGCCTCGCGCGTAAGCGAGAGGTGTTGTCGCAGGCGCTGGCGCGTCATCCCGATGCGACCGATCCGCTCGATGTGCTGGCCACCTTCGGCGGCTTCGAGATCGCGGCGATGACGGGCGCCTACCTGGCCGCCGCCGCCAGCCGCATGGTGATTCTGGTCGACGGTTTCATCGCCTCGGCCGCTTTGCTGGTGGCCGCGCGCATCGACCCCAACGTGCTGCAGTACTGCGTGTTCTCGCATTGTTCGCACGAGCAGGGGCACCGCGCTTTGCTGGCCGAATTCAAGGCCGAGCCACTGCTGGCGCTCGATCTGCGTCTGGGCGAGGGCACTGGCGCGGCGCTGGCATGGCCGCTGGTGGCATCGGCCGTGGCGTTCCTGCGTGAAATGGCGACGTTCAGTGGCGCGGGCGTCAGCAACGCACCGGCATAGGCGACGACCATGGCTGACGAATTCCGCTTTTTCCTGACCGCCGTCGGCTACTTCACGCGAGTGCCGTTGCCGCGACGCCTGTCGGCATGGGTGGGATTCGAGCCGCATTATCTGAACGCCGCGGCGCGATATTTCGCGCTGGTGGGATTGCTGGTGGGCGCGGCAGGCGCGCTGGCAACCTGGGCGGCATGGCAGGTCTGGTCGCCGCCGGTCGCCGTGGTGCTGGGCATGGCCGCCACGCTGCTGCTGACTGGCGCATTCCATGAGGACGGCCTGGCCGATTGCGTCGATGCGTTCGGCGGCGGCTATCGGCGCGAAGACGTGCTGGCGATCATGCACGATTCGCGCGTGGGCGCGTTTGGCGCCATCGCCATCGTCATCGCGCTGTTGCTGAAATGGCAGTTGCTGGTGTCGATTGGCGAGGCGCAGGGCGTGGAAGCCCTGCTCGCAGTGCTGATCGCGGCCCACGGCGCCAGTCGTGCGATGGCCATCACGTTCCTTGCCACGCACGACTATGTGCGGCCCGAAGGCAAGGCCAAGCCCGTGGCGCAGCGCCTGGCCGGCCCGGGCCTGCTGCTTGCGCTGGCGTGCGGCGTGCTGCCGCTGCTGTGGGTGTCGCCGCTGTTCGCCGGCGTGGCAATCCTGGTTCTGGCCGCGCTGCGCGCTGCGCTGGGCGCCTACTTCGTCCGTCGCATCGGCGGCTACACCGGCGATTGTCTCGGCATGGCGCAGCAACTGGCCGAACTGTCGATTTACCTCGTGGCGGCCGCATGGAAGTGGTACTGATCCGCCACTCCGCGCCGGACGTGTCGCCCGGCATCTGCTACGGCAGTCTCGATGTGCCGCTGGCCTCGCCGATGTCTCCTGCGGCCGCGGAGATTGTCGCGAAGCTCGCACCCCCCGATCGCATCGTCGCCAGCCCGGCCGCGCGCGCCATGCAGACCGCGACGCGTCTGGTGGCCTGCATGGACAACGCGCCCGACATCGAGGTCGAGCAGCGTCTACGCGAACTGCATTTCGGCGCATGGGAAGGGCTGGCATGGGAGGCGATCGGGCGCGATGCGCTGGACCTCTGGGCCGCCGACCTGATGAACGCCCGCCCGCACGGCGGCGAAACCGCGCCGCAGGCGATGGGGCGTATCGGCGCATGGGCCGACTCGCTCGACGCAGCGTCTGACGAGCGCATATGGGTCATCACACACGCGGGACCGATGCGCATGCTGGCAGCCCGATGGCTGGAACTGCCGCTGGAAAAAACGCTCGGATGGCGCCTCGCATTTGGCGCGAGCTGCGGATTTCAGGTGACGCCTGCATCGGCGTCGTTGTCCTGGTGGAATTGCCGCTGAATCTGCGCCACGCCCCGGTGCGGCCGACAGCGGCGCGTGCGCATTACAGGCCCGGCGGCCGGGACGGAAAGCGAATGTCTATATAGGCCTTGGCGCAGACGTACACGGGGCGGTACGGCCAGACTTCCGCACCGTACAGCTTCGCCATATGTTCCAGTACTTCGTTGATGATGGCTTGCGGCAGCGAAGACCGGCGCCGAAGCGCACGGCGTATCAGCGGCCGCGACGCGACCTTGCGATATCGAGATCCTTGCAGATCTCCTCGGCGCCTTTCACCACGCGCGGCCCGGCGCGATTGATCAGATCGCCGTCGATCACGAACAGGTTGTTGCGCGCCACGGCCGTCACCTGTTTCCACTTTTCCCACTGCGAAAAATCGGCCAGCGGCTTGTCGGGGCGCGTGGCGCCCATGCCGGCCGTCAGCATGACCTCCGGATTGCCGGCGATGACCGATTCCACCGTGACAGTCGGCACCAGCGGCGTTTCGCTGGCAAACAGGTTGCGGCCGCCGCATAGCGTCAGCAGATCGCTGACCAGATGCCGGCCATTCAGTGTCATCAACGGTTGCTGCCAGACCTGGTAGAAAACCGTCACAGCGGGCCGCTGCGCATACGTCCTGCGCAGTGTCTCGACCTGCTGGCGAAACTCACCGGCGGCGCGATTGGCCACCGCTTCCGTGCCCATCAGCGTGCCGAGTTTTTCCAGGTTCTCCGGGATCGATTCGAGCTTGCGCGGCTCGCTGAAGAACAGCGGCATGCCAAGCGCGCGCAGCCGATCGGTCTGCTTTTGCGCATTGCCATGACGCCAGACCACGATCAGATCCGGTTTGAGCGCGGCGATACGTTCGAGGTCAAGCGCCTTGTTGTCGCCGACGCGCGGAATGTCGCGTGCTTGTGGCGGGTAGTCGCTGTAGCTGACGGTGCCCACGATGCGCTCGCCGCCGCCGGCCGCGTAGATCAGTTCGGTCACGTGCGGCGCCAGCGAAACGATGCGCCGGGCGGGCTGCGCAAGCGTTACGGTCTCCCCGGCATCGTCCACGACGGAGACGGCCGCGTGCGCGTGAACGGTGGCGAGCAGCGTGGCGAAAACCAGCAGGGCGGACGTGCACTTCATCGGATTCGGTTCAGGATGTGATCGAGCGCGGCGTCGAGCCGTTGCCACGCGTTCGGATGGTCGGGCGGTAGCCCGAAGCGAAGGCTGGCCGGGCAGTCGCCGGCCGCATCGAACAGGCGCGTCCAGACGCCCAGTCGCGCCAGTTCGTCGTGCAGCACCGATGCGCGATCGTCGGGCACCCAGCAAAACAGCGGTTGCGAAACCACGCGCAGCCCGTGGCCGGTCAGCAGCGCGGCCAGGCGCTCGCCCTGTACGCGCAGCGCGGCACGCGTGGCAGTCTGCCAGGCATGGTCGGCCAGCGCGATGCGGGCGATGGCACGGGCCGGACCCGAAACGGTCCAGTGCCCAAGCCGTGCCGACAATGCGTCGAGCAGATCGGGCGCGGCCAGTACGAAGCCGCAGCGGATGCCGGCCAGCCCGTAGAACTTGCCGATCGAACGGAGCACGACCAGCCCCGGCTTGTCGCTGTGCGCTGCCAGCGATGCGGCGGCGGTGCAATCGATAAAAGCTTCGTCGACGATCAGCGTGGACAGTTGCGCATGCCAGCGCAGCAGGATGTCGGCCGACACGCAGCGCGCGGTGGGGTTGTTGGGATTGACCACGACAAGGTGATCGAGCCCGTGCGGCAAATCGGCGCGCGCGAAATCGGCTTCGTCAAGCGGCACCACGGTGTGCCCGGCCTGTGCAAAAGCCGGTGCGTATTCGCTATAGCCCAACGCCGCGATCCCCACGCGCCCCGGGCGCAGCAGTGCCGGCAGCGTGCGGATCGCCGCCTGCGAGCCGGCCACCGGCAGCGCGCGCGGTGCGCCGTAGGCGAGCGCCGCGGTTTCCGCCAGTCCATCGTCGTCCTGCGGCAGCCGCTGCCATGCATCGACCGGAAGCGCTGGAATCGGATAGCAGGTGGGATTGATGCCGGTGGACAGGTCGATCCAGTCTTGCGCCGGACGGCCGTAGCGCTTCACGGCCGCCAGAAGATTGCCGCCATGGCGAATCGGTGTGGCGCCGTTCATGCCAGACCTCGCAGCGTCGCCAGCAGCGCAGGCCATTGCGATACCAGCGGCACGCTCAGCATCGCCACGCCGAGCCAAAGCCACAGGGTGCGCTGCACCAGCCGCAGGCACGCGCGGACGTGCGCAGCGTTGGGGGGATCGCCGATGCCCAGCGGCGGCCGCTCTTCCCATGCGCCGTGATAGTGCGCGCCGCCGCCCAGCGCCACGCCAATCGCCCCCGCGCCGGCAGCCATGACCGGTCCCGCGTTGGGACTCGACCACGCACGCGCCTGGACACGCCAGCAGCGCAATGCCGGCGCGGTGGCGCCCAGCAGCGCGTAGGACAGCGCCGTCAGGCGCGCGGGGGCCAGGTTCAACGCGTCGTCGATGCGCGCGGCCGCCCAGCCGAACATTTCCCAGCGTGCAGTGCGATAGCCCCACATTGCGTCGAGCGTATTGGCCAGCCGGAACACGATCACGGCGGGCGCGCCGCCCACCAGGAACCAGAACAGCGCGCCGAAGATCGCGTCGTTGCCGTTTTCCAGCGCCGATTCGCACGCGGCGCGCGCCAGCGCTTCGGCGTCGGCGTCGGCGGTGTCGCGCGAGACGATGCGCGCCGTCAGCCCGCGTGCGGCAGGCAGGTCGCCGCGCGCCAGCGCATCGGCGATCGGCGCGATGTGCTGGGTCAGGCTGCACGCGCCCAGCGCGCAGTACAGGGCCGCCACATGCAGCAGCCACGCCAGCGCGGGATGCAGCGCGGCGGCCATGGCGAGCAGCCAATACGCGGCCGCGGCAGGCACCAGCACCATCGACGCCCACGCGGCAAGACCGGCGATGCGCTGACGCGCCGCGCCGCTTGCGGGACGATTGAGTCGATTGGCCAGCGCCGTGGCAATGCGGCCGAATCCGACCAGCGGATGCCAGCGGCGCGGCTCGCCCAGCCAGCGGTCCAGCAGCACGCCGGCAAGCGCGGCCGCCACGCAGGCCGGCCAGGACAGCATGATCATCGTGTGTGACTGCCTCGCGGCGAGGGGTCCTTGATGGCCACCGGAATGCCTGCCACCAGCAGGCGCACGCGATCGGCGGCGGCGGCGAGCTTCTGGTTCAGGCGGCCCAGTTCGTCGACATAGAAGCGGGTGATCGCGCCCATCGGCACCACGCCAAAGCCGATCTCGTTCGAGACCAGGATCACATGGCCCGGCAGCATCGGCAGCGCCGTCATCAGCGCGTCGATTTCCTCGGTAAATGCGGGCGGCGGCGTGATGACGCCATGCTCGGGGTATTCGCGATGGTCGCCGAAAAGCAGGTTGTTGAGCCACAGCGTCACGCAGTCCACCAGGATGCAGCCGTCATGACGCGCGTGCGCGTACAGCGCGTCGGCCAGATGAACGGGCTCTTCGACCAGCGTCCAGTCCGCCGGACGCCTGGCGCGATGCAAGGCGATGCGCACTTCCATTTCCTCGTCGGCCGGCTCCGCATCGTGTCGCGCCGTGGCGATGTAGGTCACCGGGCCGCGCGTGGCGGCCGCATGATCGGTGGCCAACTGCTCGGCGAAATGGCTCTTGCCGGAGCGCGCGCCACCGAGCACCAGCGTCAGTTCGCGCGGCGTGGCGCTGCCGGTTTGCGGCTGCGGGGCGGGCGCCGTTTGCGGATCGCTTGCCGTGGCGGCGCCGGTCGATGCGACGTCGGCGGCGGCTGCCAGATTGAGCGCCTGAGTGGAGGCCGTGGAGTTCATGCGGCGTATTGTAGCCGCCGCATCCGGCGCCCGCATGCATGGATCTTGCAGATTGGAACGCAGATAACAGCGCAGGTTGCGGCCGGGCGGCAGGCCGTGCTGCGATAATCGCGCGATGCAAAATGCCACCTCGAACCAGCCAGTCTTTCCGTATGCCGCGCGTGCGCTGCGCGGCACCCTGATGATCCAGGGCACCACCTCCGACGCCGGCAAGAGCACCGTCGTGGCGGGCCTGTGCCGCGTACTGGCGCGCGCGGGCGTGGCGGTCGCGCCATTCAAGCCGCAGAACATGGCGCTGAACAGCGCGGTGACGGTCGATGGCGGCGAGATCGGACGCGCGCAGGCGTTGCAGGCGCAGGCAGCCGGTCTGCAGCCGCATACCGACATGAACCCGGTGCTGCTCAAGCCCAGCAGCGATATCGGCGCACAGGTGATCATCCACGGCCGCGCGCGCATGGATCTCGATGCGCGCGCCTATCACGCCTACAAGCCGCGCGCGATGGCCGCCGTGCTGGAAAGCCACGCGCGGCTGCAACAGGCGTACGGCGTGGTGATGGTGGAAGGCGCAGGCAGTCCCGCCGAAATCAACCTGCGCGACCGCGACATCGCCAACATGGGTTTTGCCGAGCGCGCCGATTGCCCGGTGGTGCTGGTGGCCGACATCGATCGCGGCGGCGTATTCGCGCATCTGGTAGGCACGCTCGATTGCCTGTCCGACAGCGAGCGCGCTCGCGTCACCGGCTTCATCATCAATCGATTCCGCGGCGACATCGGCCTGTTGCAGCCGGGGCTGGACTGGCTCAGCGCCCGTACCGGCAAGCCCGTTTTCGGCGTGCTGCCCTACCTGCACGGGCTGCACCTCGATGCCGAGGACGCGATCGTCAGCGCCCAGGTCGCGCGCCGCGCCGGCGCACAGGGCGAGCGTCTGCGCGTAATCGTGCCGGTGCTGCCGCGCATCTCGAACCACACCGACTTCGACGCGCTGCGCGCGCATCCCGATGTCGACCTGCAGTTCATTGGCCCGGGCATGCCGATTCCGCCCGCGGACCTGGTGATCCTGCCCGGCAGCAAGAGCGTGCGCGCCGATCTGGCATTCCTGCGCAGCCATGGCTGGGATCGCGCGCTGCTGCGCCATTTGCGTTACGGCGGCAAGCTGATCGGCATCTGCGGCGGCATGCAGATGCTGGGCCGTCGGGTGCACGACCCGGACGGCCGCGAGGGCCCTGCGGGCGCAAGCGACGGGCTGGGCCTGCTCGATTTCGACACCACGCTGGCGCCCGACAAGCAGTTGCGGCGCGTGACGGGGCGCCTGGCGGTGGACAGCGGGAGCGACGAAATCGATGTGGATCGGTTGGCGGGCGGCGCGGCGGTCGATGGCTATGAAATCCATCTCGGCGTGACCGCAGGGCCGGGGCTCGATCGTCCGGCGCTGTGGCTCGACGACAACGGCATCAGCCGGGCCGATGGCGCGGTATCCGACGACGGACAGGTGCTGGCCACCTACGTCCACGGCGTGTTCGACAATCCCGCTGCGTGCGGCGCGCTATTGCGCTGGGCGGGGCTTTCCGGGGCCAATGGCGTGGATCTCGATGTGTTGCGCGAGGCGTCGATCGACCGGCTGGCCGACAGCATGACCGATCACCTCGACCTTCGGGCGATGTTCGCGCCGCTGCAGTCCCGCTAGAATCGCGTCCATCTGCTGGATGTCGGAGGACTTTCATGCCGGTCGTCGTCATCGCCAATCCCAAGGGCGGCGTGGGTAAAACCACGCTTGCCACCAATCTGGCCGGGTATTTCGCCCGCCACGGACACGCCGTGATGCTCGGCGACACCGATCGCCAGCAGTCGTCGCGCGCCTGGCTGGGCCTGCGCCCGGCATCGGCGCCGCCGATCCGCAGCTGGGACATCGACGCCGACCACATCGCCCGTCCGCCCAAGGGCACCACCCATGTGGTGCTCGATACACCGGCGGGTCTGCACGGCTGGCGTTATGGCGACGTGATGAAGCTGGCGCACCGCGTGGTGGTGCCGCTGCAGCCGTCGATGTTCGACATCCTGGCCACGCAGGACTTTCTGGAAAAACTGGCCGATGACAAGCGCGTCCGCCACGGTGAGGTCAGCGTGGGCGTGATCGGCATGCGGGTTGACATGCGCACGCGCGCCGCCGAGCAGTTACAGCGCTTTGTCGAGCATTTGGGCTTGCCGGTGCTGGGCTACCTGCGCGACACGCAGAACTACGTCCAACTGGCAGCGCACGGGCTGACGCTGTGGGATGTGGCGCCATCGCGCGTGGCGCGCGATTGGGAGCAGTGGCAGCCGATCCTGCGCTGGCTCGATGGCCATCCGCCCGCCGCAGCTACGGGCCCGGTGCCAGGCGGCTGACCAGCGCGTCGACGTCGTCCCACGTGACGCGACGGATCGCCACCATCAGGTCTGTGCCGGGAAACGGATCGTTGAAGCTGTCCGATTCCACCCCGCCGAGGCGCCGATAAAATTCGCGCGCTTGCGTATTGCCTTCCAGCACGTACAGAAACAGCGGCTTGCCCGGCCACTGGCTGGCCACGCGCGCCGCGCAATGGGCCATCAACTGCTTGCCATAGCCCTTGCCATGGTGCGTGTGGAGCACATGCAGATTGTCGACATAGACGCCGTAGCCGGGCTCGGCAAGCGGCATCAGGCATGAAAATCCCGCCGGCTGGCCGTCGATGCGCAGGATCGTGACGTCGAGCGGCGCTTCCGCTCCTTCCAGCATCCGGGCGCGCCAGGTGATGCGTCGTTCATTCGCGGCGTGGTGTTCGAGATATTCGGCGGGAATCAGGCCGGCGTAGGCATGACGCCAGCTATCGGCGTGCATGGCGGCAAGCAGGTCGGCGTCGGCAGGCGAGGCGGGAACCAGTTCGATCAGGGGCATGGCGGAAGCAGGCAGCGCGTGGGCGAAAGATGGCAGGGGGCGCGACTACGATCTTAACGTCACGCTGCTAGAATCGCGAATTCTTCGCATTTGCGTTTGCGTGTTGGCGCACAGATGTGATTTCCACGCCTGATGCCGCGCCGCAGCATCGCATCCCAAGAGAAAGTTTCCAAGCATGGTCACCGGTCGTCTACGCGCCGTCCTCGTCAAGCTGCACCTCTACATCGGCCTGGTGTTCGGCTTGCTGTTCATCCTGATGGGCCTGAGCGGAACGGCCATCTCGTGGCGCGACGAAATCGACCAGTGGCTCAATCCGGACCTGCTGCAGGCATCATCGGCCACGCGCATCCCGGTGGGCGCCGCGACGGTGGAATCGATCACCGGCAAGCTGATGGCCGATCCGCAGTATGGCAAGCCGAACCTGCTGATGCTGCCGATCGACCAGCACGACGTGTTCATCGCCTATTACCCGATCAAGGGCGAGCAGGCCGGCGCGGGACGTTTCCGGCAGGTGATGATCGATCCCATCACGCTGGCCGTGAAGGGCGAGCGTCTGTGGGGCGTGCCCGGCCTGTCGCGCCAGCAGATCATGCCCACCGTGTTCCACCTGCATCGCTATCTGCTGTCCGGCGACACTGGCAAGACGATTACCGGCATCACCGGGATGATGCTGCTGGTGGCCGTGCTGTTGGGCGTGGTGCTGTGGTGGCCCAAGCTCAAGCTGCGCGCGTTGAAGCAGTCGGTCCGCGTCGCGCATGGTGGCTCGTGGTCGCGCTTTGTCTATACGCTGCACCGCGCCGGCGGGATCTTCGTGGCGCCCGTGCTGGCGACCATCGCGTTTTCGGGCTGGTATCTGAATCTGCCGAAATGGGTCACGCCGATCATTGCCAGCGTGATGACCGTGAGCCCGCCTGCCAAGCACCAGTCCGATACGCCGCCGCCGGGCGTGCATGCGATCACGCCGGCGCAGGCCATGACGGCCGCGCAGCAACAGTTCCCGGGCGCGCTGGTGACGCGCGTCAGCCTGCCGCGCAAGCCGGGCGATGCGTACGAAGTGCGCCTGCGTCAGGAAGGCGAAGTGCGCGCCGACAGTGGCGCCACGCGGCTCTGGCTCGATGCCTACACGGGGCGCCCGCTGGGCGTGCGCGATCCGCACGATGCGCAGCCGGGCGACACATTGATCAACTGGCTGTTCCCGCTGCATACCGGCGAGGCATTCGGCGTGTGGGGACGCGCGTTCATCACCGTGTTCGGCCTGGTGCCGCTGGTGTTCGCGCTGACGGGCGTGCTGATCTGGTGGAAACGCCGCAGCGGCCACCGGCGCCATCTGGCGCGCGAAAAGGAGCGGTCGGCGCGCTCGGCGCGCGCCTGAGCGGCGCGCGATCGCCATCGCCAGAAACGACAAGGGCCGGAGAGAATCCGGCCCGTTTCCTATGTGCGGCGCCGATCAGCGCCGATCAGCGCCGACCGGCGAGTCCCCGGTCAGATTTCGAGATTGTCGATCAGTCGCGTGTTGCCGAGCTTCGCGGCGCTTAGTACGACGAGCGGCTCGCCGGCGGCGAATTCTTCTCGCGTCGGCGCTTGCAGGTTGCTGCGCTTGCGGATCGACACATAATCCGGCTGCCAGCCGCGCGCCTGCAGGCGCGCCACGGCGTCGGCCTCCACCTTCAGCAGATCGAGGTTGCCATTGCCCAGCACGGTGTCGCGCACTTCGTGCAGCGTCTTGTAGAGCATCGGCGCCTCGGCGCGTTCGGCCTGCGCCAGATAGCGGTTGCGCGACGACAGCGCCAGGCCGTCGTCGGCGCGCACGGTCTCGGCCGGAATGATGTCCACGGGTAGCGCGAACTGGTTGGCCATGCGCCGCACGATCATCAACTGCTGGTAATCCTTCTTGCCGAACACGGCAACACGCGGCTGCACGCAGCAGAACAGCTTCATCACCACCGTGCAGACGCCCTTGAAGAAGCCGGGACGGAACTCGCCTTCGAGGATGTCGCCCAGGTCGTGCGGCGGCTCGACGCGGTATTCCTGCGGCTCCGGGTACATATCCGCCTCGGTGGGCGCGAACAGCACGTACACGCCTTCGCTTTGCAGCTTTTCGATGTCGTCCTGCAGCGTGCGCGGATATTTGTCGAAATCCTCGTTCGGGCCGAACTGCAGGCGATTGACGAAGATCGACGCCACCACCGGGTCGCCATGCTGGCGCGCCAGACGCATCAGCGACAGATGGCCTTCATGCAGATTGCCCATGGTGGGGACGAACGCCACGCGGTTTTGCCCGCGCAACTGGTCCCGCAACTCCTGGATGGAAGAAATGACTTTCATGAATGTGGTGTGCGGTCGTGGTAGGAGCCTGCCCGCTGCCATGGGACGAGGCGGACGGCGCGCCGGACTCTATGGAAAGACGTTGGCCGGCTGTCGGCGGATTGTAGAGCATCCGCGCGGCTTCATGCCCGCCCGGACGCTGGGAAATTGACCGCGATTGTCCGCCCTGTGGAACGATCAGGCCGGCGTGTACGCCAATCGCACATAAATCGGTGCGAACGGCTCGGCCTGCGTGATTTCCACCAGCGATTCCCGCGACAACTCCAGCATGGCGATGAAGTTCACCACCACCACGGGCACACCCTTGCCGGAGCGGATGGCGTCTTCGAAGAGTTCGCTGAACTCCATGAAGCGGGCGTGCTGCAGGCGCCGCAGGATCTGCGTCATATGCTCGCGCACGGACAGTTCCTCGCGCGAGATCTTGTGGTGCTGGTTGAGCTTGGCGCGCTTGAGCACGTCGGCCCACGCCGATTGCAGGTCGATCGTCTCCACTTCAGGGAAACGCGGCGCCAGACTCTGCTCGATATAAACCTGCGAACGCAGGAAATCGCGGCCGAGTTGCGGCACGGTGTCCAGCCGCTGCGCGGCCAGCTTCATCTGCTCGTATTCCAGCAGGCGGCGCACCAGTTCGGCACGCGGATCCTCGGCTTCCTCGTCGCTGTCGGCTTTCTTCACCGGCAGCAGCATGCGCGACTTGATCTCGATAAGCATCGCCGCCATGAGCAGGTACTCGGCGGCCAGTTCCAGGTTGGTCCGGCGGATCTGATCGACGTACGAGAGATACTGGCGCGTCACCTGGGCCATCGGAATGTCCAGGACGTTGAAGTTTTGCTTGCGGATCAGGTACAGCAGCAGATCGAGCGGGCCCTCGAACGCTTCCAGAAACACTTCGAGCGCATCGGGCGGGATGTACAGGTCTTGCGGCAGCTTGAAGAGCGGCTCGCCGTACAGGCGCGCGAACGCCATGCCGTCGACCATGTCGGCGGGATTGGTGCCGCCGCCGGCCGGCGCCACGCTGGGCAACGGCACCGGCAGGGTCAGCTTGTCCTGCGCGGCGGGCTCCAGCGGGTCGCTCGGGTGCATTGGGGAGTGTCCGGGAGGGCGGGGCCGGCGATCAGTTGTCGGACGAGTAGACGTACGGCTTCTGGGCCACGCGCGATGCGTTGGCGCGGGCGCGCTCTTCCAGGTCGATCGGGGCCTTGTCCCACAGCAGGCCGCGGCCTTCGCGCTGTTCTTTCTCCAGCGACGGGCGCTCCTGCTTCAGTGTCTTCAAGAACTGCGTGATTTCGGATTCGTACATGGCCATGGTGAAACCTGTGCCCTGGGGGCGGCGTTGGGGATGACGGGTCAGGATTTTACCGTATCGGCAAGGCGAGCTGCGGGCGGTCGCCGGCGAATCCTGAATTTTGCTCGTGCGATGGCCTTGGGCCGTCGGTGGTGTGGTCAAATAGCGACTTGATTTTGGACCGCAAGGACGGATGACGATCGCTTTGGACCGCACGGCCGCACAGCTCGGCGCCGCCATGGCACACCGCATCGCGCTGGGTGTCGGACGGCTTGCGCGCGCCGGTCGGTTTGGCGCAGCCCGGGTCGTGGCGATCGCGCTGCTGGTGCCGCTGCTGATCGGCATGCCAGGCGCCCACGCGGCGAAGGCCGCCTACAAGGTCGAGATCGACGCCCCCAAGGCGCTCAAGGACATCCTCGAGGAACATCTCGATCTTGCGCGCTACGCCACGCGCACCGATATGTCCGAAGACCAGTTCCACTACATGGTGGAAACCGTCGGCGATCAGGTGCGCCAGTTCGCGTCGACCGAGGGCTGGTTCGATCCGACCACCAAGGCCACCGTGGAAGGCGAGGGCGCCGATCGCGTGGTGAAGATCGTGGTGGACGCCGGCGCGCGCACGCTGATCCGCCGCGTGGACGTCGGTGTAAGCGGTCCCGCCGCCACGCAGTCCCCCGAACAGGTGGCCGAGATGCGCAAGAAGTGGGGGCTGCCCGAAGGCAATCCGTTCCGTCAGGCCGACTGGGACAAGGCCAAGGAAGACGCGCTGGTCCAGTTGCAGAGCAAAAGTTACTACGGCGCCAAACTGGCCTCCTCGCAGGCGCGCGTGGAGCCCGACGAGCGCGCGGCGGACCTGAGCGCAAAGTACGACAGCGGTCCTGCCTATGTGCTGGGGCCGGTCGAGATCGAAGGCACGCGCCGCTATCCGCAACGGATCATCGAGAACGTCAATCCGCTGCGCGAAGGCGAGCCCTATCGCGTGGAGCGGCTGCTCGAATTCCAGCGCGCAATTCAGAATCAGCCCTATTTTTCGAACGTCCAGGTCGATCTCGAGGAGCCGCCGCCCGCCGAGTCGGCCGAGGCCGCGGCGCAGCGGCAGACCGTTACCGCGCCCGTGCGCGTCAAGGTGCGCGAATATCCGACGCATCGGCTCAGTTCCGGCGTTGGCTACACCACCGATACCGGTGCGCAGGTGGAAGGCCGTTATTCGTACTACAACCTGTTCAATCGCGCGTGGGTGTTCGATTCCCAGGCGCGCATCGAGCAGAAGCGCCAGTATGCGTTTGTGGAAACCGCGATGCCGCCCGATTCGCGCACATTCCGCAACAGCCTCTACAGCAGCTATGAGCGGACCATCGATATCGAAAGCACCGATGTCACGAGCTACCGTGCCGGCCTGAAACGCTCCCGCTCGCGCGAGAAATACGATACGACGGTCTCGCTCGATTTCTACTACGACAAGCTGGTGCCCTACGGGCAGGCAGCGCAGTACTCGAAGGCACTCGTGCCGGCATTTGCGTGGGCGCGGCGCGATGTCGACAACCCGGTGTTCCCGCGCCGCGGCAACGTCATCACCACGCAGATCGGCGTGGCCGGCAAGGGCCTGCTCAGCGATGCCACGTTCCTGCGCCTGTATGGGCGCATTCGGCAGTACGTTCCGGTCGGCAACCGCGACCTGTTCGTCGCGCGGCTGGAGCTTGGCGCCAACATCACGTCGAACGATCCGGCGTTGATTCCGGCGTCGCTGCGCTTTCGCGCCGGCGGCACCGACTCGATCCGCGGCTACAGCTACCAGTCGATCGGCACGCCCAACGGCGCCAGCGTGCTGCCCGCGCGATTCCTGGGCACCGGCAGCCTCGAATACCAGCACTGGTTCAAGCCCGAGTGGGGCGCGGCGGTGTTCTGGGACATGGGCACGGCCAGCAACAACCTCGACGGCGTGAAGATCTATCACGGCGTGGGCGTGGGCGCGCGCTGGCGCAGTCCGGTGGGGCCGGTGCAGCTCGACATCGGCTACGGCATCCAGCAAAAGCAGTTCCGCCCGCATATCTCGCTTGGGGTGGCGTTCTGATGAACATGCCCGATATGCCGCCGATGCCGCGCGAGAGCGGCGACACTCCGCGCCAGCCGCCGCGCAGGCGCCGCCGCGTATGGAAGGCGCTGGCGTGGATTGTCGGCGTGATGCTGGTGCTGGTGATCGCGCTGGTCGTTACGGCCGTGGCCGCGCTGCGCACCGAATCCGGTACGCGGCACCTGTGGAATCTGGCGACGCGGCTGTCGGCCGGCACGCTGACCGGCAAGCTCGACGGCGGCACCGTCGCCCACGGAATGCGGCTGCGCGATGTGGTGTTCGCCAGCGGCGACACGCATGTGACGATCGATCGCGTCGACGCCCGGTGGCAGATGTCTTGGTCGCCCACGCGGCTGCATGTGGAATGGCTGCGCCTGGGCAAGATCGACGCCAAGCTGCCGGCGTCGCCGCCGAGCACCGAGCCGGCGCGCATGCCGGCGTCGCTGGAGCTGCCGCTGGCCGTCGATGTCGATGTGCTGACGATTGCCGAATTGTCGTGGCTGCAGGGGCCGCCGGCGACCTCGAGTCCGATCGTGCTGTCGGACCTTTCCGGCGCGCTGCACAGCGATGGGCTGCGCCACCGCGTGGTGATCGACAAGCTGGCGACGCCCTACGGCAAGCTGCAGGCCAATGCGCAGATTGCTGGCCAGACGCCGTTTGCCCTGTCGGCAGAGGCATTGCTGGAGGGCCAATGGAAAGATGAGTCGTATGCGGTGTCGGCCACGGCCAGCGGATCGCTCGATGCGCTGCACGCCGCGCTCGAAGCCAACGGCGACCGGATCCGCGCGCGCGCCAATGCCGATGTCACACCGTTCGGCAAGGTGCCGTTCACGCATCTGGTCGTCGACGGTGAACGCATCAATCCGCGCTTGTTCAGCGCGTCGGCGCCCCAGGCCAACCTGACCGTGCACGCCGAATTACGGCCCGTCGAAGCGGTGCCGCCGCCGCCCCGGGTGGCCGCGCCAAAGCCCGGCGAATCGACGGCCAGCGCGGTAGCTGCCGCATCGGCGGCCTCGGCTTCCGCGCCGGTGCCCAAGCCCGCCGCGCCGACGCAGCATCCGCTGGCCGTTGCCGGCGAGGTGATGGTGCGCAACCTCGATCCTGGTCCGATCGACAAGGAGCGCCTGCCCGTACATAGCGTGCAGGCACGCGTCGAATTGAGCGAGATGACCCAGACCGTGCGCGATCTGCGCATCGCCCTGCCGGGCAAGGCGGAGATCGTCGGGCAAGGCACCATGCAAGAAGGTCGCGGCGGATTCGATCTCGACGTGCGCCGCCTCGATGTGGCCGCGCTGTATACGAGTCTGGTGCCGACCAATCTGTCCGGGCCCGTCATCCTGAGGCTGGAACCGGGCCGCCAAAGCGTGGCGCTCGATGTGGCCGGTGGCGAGCTCAAGCTGTTTGCCGACGCCAGTGTCAACCAGGATGCGGTCACGCTGTCGGCACTGCGCGCGGGGCTCGGCAAGGGCACGCTGAATGCCGAAGGCAAGCTCGGGCTCAAGGACCAGCAGGTGTTCGATTTCAAGGGCAAGCTCGCCAACTTCGATCCGTCGCGACTGGCCAAGGTGGCGCCGGGCCGCATCAATGCCGATTTCTCGGCCCGCGGGTCGCTGGCGAAGGTGCTGCGCGTGGCGTTGGACTTCGCGTTGAATGAAAGCGAATACGCCGGATTGCCGATGACCGGCAACGGCAAGGTGCGCGTGGAGGGCGAGCGCCTGATGCCTAGCGAGGCGTCGCTGCTGATGGCGGGCAACCAGGTGAACCTGAAAGGCAGTTTTGGCGCGCGCGGCGATCGCCTCAAGGTGAACATCGACGCGCCGCAACTGGATCGGCTCAAATTCGGTGTGGGCGGTCGCGCCCGCGTCGATGCGGAGATTTCCGGCACGCTCAAGCGGCCCGAGGTGGTTGGCGACTACGCCGCGCAGGCGCTGGTGATCGGCCCGCACAAGGTGGCCAGCGCGTCCGGCCATGCGGAGCTGCGCGGCGGGCTGGACGGCACGCTGTCGGCGCAACTGTCGGCGCGCGACTACCAGGGGCCGCAGGCCAGCATCCGCACGCTCGATGCCACCCTGGCCGGCACGCAGGCCAATCACACCTTCGATGCCAAGGCGGCGGGCACCATGAACGGCCGGCCGTTGCAACTGGCGCTGGCAGGTCAGGGCGCGTGGCGCGGCGAGCAGGGCTGGAGCGGCACCATCCGCACGCTGGAAGAGCGCAGCACGGTGAATCTGCGGCTGGCCGCGCCGACGACGCTCACGGTAGCCAACCAGCGCATCCAGCTGGGCCAGGCGCGAATCGTGTTCGACCGCGCGAACATGACCATCGACGGCTTCGATTTCGATCACGGTCGCATCCGCACACAGGGCAATTTCAGCGGCGTACAGGTGCTGCATATCCTCGAATTGATGGAAACCGTGACCGGCGAGAAGCAGCCGGTGCGCTCTGATCTGGTGCTCGACGGCAACTGGAACCTGAATCTTGCCGAGACGGCAAGCGGGTTTGCCGAGATCCGCCGCCGCAGCGGGGACGCCTCGGTCAACGCCGGGCGCGGCTGGACATCGCTCGGCCTGGGCGACACCCGGCTGCGCGCCGAGTTCAGCGGCAATCGTGTCACGCTGCGCGGCGGCACGTCGGCACAGCGGATCGGCAAGCTGGCAATCGATGCCTCGGCCGGGCTGATCAGTGAACAGGGCCTGCTGACGGTCGGGCCGGCGTCGACGCTAGGCGGCACCTTCAGCGCCGACATCCCGCAGCTGAAAGCGCTGGAAGCGCTGAGCGGGCCGCAATACGCGCTGGAAGGCAGGCTCGCGGCCCAATTGCAGCTTGGCGGCACCGTTGGCAATCCGCTGCTGACCGGATCGATCGATGGCAGCGGCATCGGCGTCACGCTGTTCGACCTGGGCATCCGCCTGACCGACGGCGTGGTGCAGGTGGCGCTCGACCAGAACACCGTGGAACTGAAGCAGGTGCGCTTCCGCGGCGGCGATGGCACGCTGACGGCCACCGGTGCGGTCAAGCTTGGCGAGACCGATCCCAACATCACCGGCAAGATCGTGGCCGACAAGCTGCAATTGTTCGCGAGCCCCGAGCGCACGCTGGTGGTATCGGGCGAGGCCGGCATCGCCAACGAAAACCGCCAGATCGCCATCCGCGGCAAGTTCCGCGTCGATCGCGGCCTGTTCGATCTGCCCAAGGCCGGCGCGCCGGTGCTGGGCGACGACGTGGTGGTGGTACGCCGCAGCGACCAGCGCGAGGTCAAGACGGCGGCCACGCCCGTGGTGCCGGAATCCAAGCCGGCGAGCCGCTTCAGCCCGCTGATCGACGTCACGATCGACCTCGGCGACAACTTCCGCTTCCGCGGCGCGGGCGCCGATATCCTGTTGGCGGGCCAGCTCGGCATCAAGAGCGAGCCGCTGTCGCCGATGCGCGCGACGGGCACGGTGCGCGTGGTCGATGGCACCTACGAAGCGTTCGGCCGCAAGCTCGAGATCGAACGCGGCGTGATCAACTTCAACGGCCCGGTCGACAATCCCAACATGAATATCCGTGCCATGCGCCGCAATCAGGAAGTGGAAGCCGGCGTGGAAGTGACCGGCACCGTGCGGTTGCCGCGCGTGCGGCTGGTGTCGGAGCCGAACGTGCCCGATGAGGACAAGCTGTCGTGGCTGATGTTCGGTTATGGCGCCGAAAGCGCAGGATCGAGCCAGCAGCGCCAGCTCAGCGCAGGCGCGCTCGGCGGCGCGGCGCTGGGCATGATCGGCGGCAAGGCCGGCAAGAGCGTGGTGTCCCATTTCGGCATCGACGAGTTTTCGATCGGTCCCAGCACGGCGGGCCTGAATGACCAGCAGGTGGTCAGCATCGGCAAGGCCGTGTCGGACAAGATTTCCGTGGGCTACGAGCAAAGCCTGACGTCGGCATCGAACGTGGTGAAACTGACCTATGCGTTCTCGCGGCGCTGGTCGTTGATCGCCAAGGGCGGGTCGATCAACGGGCTTTCCGTGCTGTTCAACCGCCGATTCAACAACTGGAGTACGCTGTTTTCCAGCGGCCCGAACCGGCGTGCAAGCGACGGCGCTGGCGCAACCGCCGATGCCAGCGCGCCGGCCGGCGATCCGGTGGAGGCCATCAAGCGATGAAACCGATGTCGAACCGATTCAACCTGCGATTTACGGAAGCGTCCAGGAGACGCCTTGCTGCCATGGGAATGCTTGCAAGCCTGCTTGCGCTGTTCGGATGCGATCAGCAGAAGGTGGACGAAGCCATGAAGAAGGCCGGCAACGTCGCGCGCGATACGTGGAACAGCGTGAAGCCGGACAGCCAGTTGTTCAAGGGCATCGAGATCGGCAAGTCCACCGAGGACGATGTGCGACGCCAGGCGGGCAAGCCGGAAATCGTCTGGGAAGAGCCGGACGGCGGCCGGCGGCTCGAATATCCGCGCGGGCCGGAGGGCGCCACTACCTGGATGGTGACGACCAATGCGGACGGCACGGTGCGGACGATCGAGCAGGTGCTGACGGCCGAGAGTTTCGCCAAGGTGCGTCCGGGCATGAACAAGGACCAGATCCGCCGCATGCTGGGCAAGCCCACCAAGGTGGAAGCGTTCCGGCTCAAGCAGGAAGAGGTGTGGGGCTATCGCTGGTTCGAAAGCCCGACCGACCGGGCCTTTTTCAACGTGCATTTCAACAACGAAGGCATCGTCACGACCACCTCGCGCAGCGACGATCCGTCGAAACGGCAGGGCGGCTAGCCCCGCGGCGACGCATAAAAAAACGCCGGCGGCCATTGAGGCCCCGGCGTTTTTTGTGGGCGCAGGACGCTGCGATCAGCGGATGCGCATGCCCGGCACCGCACCGCTGTGCGGCTCCAGGATGTAGAGGCCCGGGTTGGCCTTTTCATCGGCGGCCGACGCGGCCAGCACCATGCCTTCGGACATGCCGAACTTCATCTTGCGCGGCGCCAGGTTGGCCACCACCACGGTCAGCTTGCCGACCAGCTGTTCGGGCGTGTAGGCCGACTGGATGCCCGAGAACACGTTGCGCGTCTTGCCTTCGCCCAGATCGAGCGTCAGTTGCAGCAGCTTGTTCGAGCCTTCCACCTTGTTGCAGGCAACGATCTTCGCCACGCGCAGGTCGATCTTCGCAAAGTCGTCGATCGTGATGGTTTCGCCGATCGGCTCGATCGATGCAGCCGCACTGTCGCCGGCGGGCGCGGCGGCTTGCAGCGATTCCTTGTTGGCGGCCAGCAGCGCGTCGATCTGCTTGGTGTCCACGCGCGTCATCAAGTGCTGGTACGGCTGGATCGGACGGTCGGCGGACAGCTGGCGGTCGATGGCGCGCCAGTCGAACGGATCGACATTGAGGAAGCGCTCCACGCCGGCCGCAAGCTCCGGTACGACCGGCTTCAGGTAGACGGTCAGCAGGCGGAACGCCTCGAGCGAAACCGAGCACGCCGCGTGCAGCGCATCGCGCTTGCTTTCGTCCTTGGCCAGTTCCCAGGGCTTGTTGGTATCGACAAACGCGTTCACCGTGTCGGTCAGTTCCATCACCAGGCGCAGCGCCTTGCTGTATTCGCGGCCTTCGTAGAACGCGGCCACCTGCGGCGCGGCCTGGCGCAGTTGCTCCAGCAGCGGATGTGCCAGCGCCGCCTCGTTGACCTTGCCGTCGAAGCGCTTGACCAAAAAGCCCGCGGCGCGGCTGGCGATGTTCACATACTTGCCGATCAGGTCGCTGTTCACGCGGGCGACAAAGTCGTCCAGGTTCAGGTCCAGATCTTCCATGCTCGCATTGAGCTTGGCCGCGAAGTAGTAGCGCAGCCATTCCGGATTCATGCCGGTGTCGATATAGCTCTGCGCGGTGATGAACGTGCCGCGCGACTTGCTCATCTTGGCGCCGTCGACGGTCAGGAAGCCGTGCGCAAACACGTTGGTGGGCGTGCGGTAGCCCGAGAACTTCAGCATCGCCGGCCAGAACAGCGTGTGGAAGTACAGGATGTCCTTGCCGATGAAGTGGTACTGCTCGGCGGTCGAATGCGGGCCTACCCAGGCGTCGAAATCGATGCCGCGCTTGGCCGCGAGGTTCTTGAAACTGGCGTAGTAGCCGATCGGCGCGTCGAGCCAGACATAGAAATACTTGCCCGGCGCGCCCGGGATCTCGAAGCCGAAGTACGGCGCATCGCGCGAGATGTCCCAGTCGGACAGCGTCGACGCTTCGCCCTCGGCGCCGAGCCATTCCTGCATCTTGTTGCTGGCTTCGGGCTGCGCCAGATCGCCGACCCATTCGCGCAGGAACGTTTCGCAGCGCGGATCGGACAGCTTGAAGAAGAAGTGCGTCGACGACTTGCGCACCGGCGTGGCGCCGGACACTACCGAATACGGGTTCTTCAGGTCGGTCGGCACGTAGGTGGTGCCGCACACTTCACACGAATCGCCGTACTGGTCCTTGGCGCCGCACTTCGGGCATTCGCCCTTGATGAAGCGGTCCGGCAGAAACATGTTCTTGACCGGATCGTAGAACTGTTCGACGTCGCGCTCGGCAATCAGGTCCTGATCCTTGAGCGCGAGGTAGATTTTTTCGCAGAGTTCGCGGTTTTCCTCGGCGTCGGTGCTGTAGTAGTTGTCGAAAGACACCAGAAAGCTGTCGAAATCGCGCTTGTGCTCGGTCCAGACACGGTCGATCAGTTGCTTCGGGGTGATGCCTTCCTTTTCCGCCCGCAGCATCACAGGCGTGCCATGGGTATCGTCAGCGCCGACGTAGTAGACCTCGTTGCCCATCATTCGCTGAAAACGAACCCAGATGTCGGTCTGGATGTATTCCACCAGATGGCCGATGTGGATCTGTCCGTTGGCGTACGGCAGGGCGGAGGTAACAAGAATGCGGCGTGCGGTCATGAAAAGAGCCGTTCAGAGGGTGGAATGCGGGCGGCGGCGGCGGCCGGCGCCAGGGGGAAACGGCTATTTTAGCAAGTGCACTCGCTGAGTGCTCGATTCGGGACCGAATGGGCCGCAATGTCGTCGAATTGGCGGCACGAAGCGTGCGATCGACGATCGATCGGCGGCAATTTGATGCAAATCGGCCAAAAAAAAGCGCCGGTTGGACACCGGCGCAGCTTTCCACAACGGAAAAGGAGGAGAAATCAGGCACCGCCCGGGAGGTCAGCCACCTATCGCGAGCCAGCAACGGTGGCAAGCGGTACCTGAACTCTATGACTGATCACCCCGAAATTGGTTTCAAGAAAATTTCAACGCGACGATTTTGGGCGCGTCCGGCCTCGGTGGCGTTGTCCGCCACGGGCTGCGTCTGGCCCCGGCCCTCGGCGCTCAGGCGGTTGCGTGCCACGCCGCGGTCACCCAGGTAACCGGCCACGCTCTGGGCGCGGCGCTGCGACAGTTGCATGTTGTAGCTCGGGTTGCCGGTGCTGTCGGTATGGCCCACCACGTTGGCCGAGACGTCCTGGTGCTGGCCCAGCGTCTGGGCGACTTGATCCAGCACGGTGCGGAACGACGGCTTGATCGTGGCGCTGTCGGTATCGAAAGTCACCTGGCTCGGGATGTTGACTTTGAGCGAGCCGTCCGGCTGCTCGGTGATCTGGGTGCCGGTGCCCGCCGTGTCCTTGTTCAGCTTGCCCCGGATCGCGTTCCAGTTGTAGCCGGCAGTGCCGCCCAGCGCGCCGCCCACGGCCGCGCCGACCAGCGTGCCAGTGGTGTTACCGCCGATCAGGTTGCCAAGGCCTGCGCCGACCGCCGCGCCAACGCCGGTACCGACTGCGGTATGGGTTTGCTGTTCGGTGGCGCAACCGGCCAGGGCCGCTGCGGCCACGATCGAGACGGTGACGAGCTTGAAGTTCATGCTTTCTCCTTGCGGTGAGACCCGTAAATGTTTTGCCAACGGCATGTCGCATGGTAACGCCAGCCGCACGTTGGCGGACAAGCTGCGACAAAGTTTCATGGTTACGTCTGAAAAACGCTAAGTTCGACCCGTCAGATGACAGTTGCGACGACAGGTCGTCCGCGCTTGGCGCACTACAATATGGATATGGCGCTACGCGCACAAGCGCAAGAATGTGAGAAATGTAAATGTCTGTAATCACCCACTTGGCGTGGGGGCATCGGCCGCGAAGGCGGCGCACGCCGCGCCCGGCCTGCTACTGTGTTCGGACTTTGCTACATTACGCGCCTTGTCATCCCACACCCATTTCCGAAAGCGGAGTCTGTCTTGAGCCTCACCATTGAACAGGTAACCGAAGTCCTGCGCACCGTGATCGATCCCAACACGGGCAAGGACCTCGTGTCCACGCGCTCGGCGCGCAACGTGCGTGTGGACGGCGGTAACGTTTCCGTCGAAGTGGAGCTTGGTTATCCTGGCAAGAGCCAGTTTGACCTGATCCGCAACCTCGTGATCGACGCCGTGCGTCCGCTGGCGGGCGTGACCAACGTCAGCGTGGCCGTGACGATGAAGATCGTCGCTCACGCCGTGCAACGGGGCGTCAAGCTGCTGCCGGGCGTGCGCAACGTGATCGCCGTGGCGTCGGGCAAGGGCGGGGTCGGCAAGTCCACCACCGCGGTGAACCTGGCCCTGGCGCTGGCTGCCGAGGGCGCGCGCGTCGGCATGCTCGACGCCGACATCTACGGGCCGAGCCTGCCGATGATGCTTGGCATCAGCGGTCGTCCGGAGTCGACCGACGGCCAGACCATGGCGCCGCTGGAAGGCCACGGCCTGCAGGCCAATTCGATCGGCTTCCTGATCGAGCAGGACAACCCGATGGTGTGGCGCGGGCCGATGGTGACGTCGGCACTGGAACAACTGCTGCGCCAGACCAACTGGAACGACCTCGACTACCTGATCGTCGACATGCCGCCGGGCACCGGCGACATCCAGCTGACGCTATCGCAGAAGGTGCCGGTCACGGGCGCCGTGATCGTGACCACGCCACAGGACATCGCGCTGCTCGACGCGCGCAAGGGCCTGAAAATGTTCGAAAAGGTCGGCATCCCGATCCTCGGCATCGTCGAGAACATGGCCGTCTATTGCTGCCCGAACTGCGGCCATACCGAGCATATCTTCGGCGCCGGTGGGGCGCAGAAGATGAGCGCCGACTACCATGTGGACGTGTTGGGCAGCTTGCCGCTGAACCTGTCGATCCGCGAGCAGGCCGATTCCGGCCGGCCCACCGTGGTGGCCGATCCCGACGGCCCGATCGCCGCGATTTACCGCGAGATGGCGCGCAAGGTGGCGATCAAGGTCGCCGACAAGGCGCGCGACATGACCAACAAATTCCCGAGCATCGTGGTCCAGAACACCTGAGCCGGCGAAAAATCCGCACCTGTCCGACATTGCCGCAGTCGACACCTGACCTACAATCCCCACGGCAGGCGTCGCATTCACTCGCGTTCGCCGGCGCTCATCGAGCTGCGCCGGCGCTCACAAGCAAAAAAGGGAGGAATGGCATGAAACGTGTAACTTTCGGCCTGGCGGCCGTGGCAATGGGCGCCGCGGTCCTGACGGCGGGATGCGCGAACTGGGGCAAGCAGACAACCAGCGAGGCACCGGCCGGCGCCACGATGGCTGCCTCCGGCGCGACCAGGGCCACGGCTACGCTGGCGCCCAAGAGCGGGACCAGCACCGCGGGGCGCGTCACGTTCGAACAGCAATCGGGCGGCGTCATGGTGGTGGTTGCGGTTACCGGGCTGCCGCCGGGCACCCAGCATGGTTTCCACATCCATGAGAAGGGCGATTGCTCGGCCCCCGACGCGATGAGCGCGGGCGGTCATTTCAACCCGAGCGGCCGGCCGCATGGCCAGATGTCGATGCCGGACCACCATGCCGGCGACATGAACAACCTGACCGCCGATTCGGCCGGCAACGCGCGCGCGCAGTTCGTGATGCCGGACGTCACCGTTGGGCCGGGGGCGAACAGCGTGGTGGGCCGCGCCGTGGTGGTTCACAAGGATCCGGACGACTATCGCACCCAGCCGACCGGCAATTCCGGCGGACGCATCGCCTGCGGCGTGATCGCCGCGTCGTAGGCGGGGTCCTGCGGGCCGGGCTGTCGAGGCCGATGGAACAGCGGGAGCGAGCGCGCCGGGTCGATGCCTGCGCGCCGCCCCGATACTTGGCCGGCAGCGTGTCCCGCATCCGGCAACGGATTGCGCCCCAGATCCCGCATCGAATCCCGGGCCGCCACCCGCTTGTCCACCCGCCATCCCGCACCGCGGCAACCACGCCGCCGACGGGCGCGGGCGCCGCGCGGATTGGTTGTACAATGCGCCCCAATCAAGCGGCGCGCCCGGTATGGCCGGCCAGCCGTCCGTCCATACTGCCACTCCTATATGAGCATCAAATCCGACAAGTGGATCCGCCGCATGGCGGAGCAGCACGGCATGATCGAACCGTTCGAGCCCGGCCAGGTACGGGAATCGGATGGCCGCAAGATTGTCTCGTATGGCACGTCGAGCTACGGCTACGATATCCGCTGCGCCGACGAATTCAAGATCTTTACGAATATCAACAGCACGATTGTCGATCCGAAGAATTTCGACGAGAAGTCGTTTGTCGATTTCAAGGGCGACGTCTGCATCATTCCGCCGAACTCGTTCGCGCTGGCCCGCACGATGGAGTACTTCCGTATTCCGCGCAGCGTGCTGACGATCTGCCTGGGCAAGAGCACCTACGCCCGTTGCGGCATCATCGTCAACGTGACGCCGTTCGAGCCCGAGTGGGAAGGCTACGTCACGCTGGAGTTTTCGAACACCACGCCGCTGCCCGCCAAGATCTACGCCGGCGAGGGCTGCGCGCAGGTGCTGTTCTTCGAGAGCGACGAGATCTGCGAAACCTCTTACGCGGACCGTGGCGGCAAGTACCAGGGCCAGCACGGCGTCACGCTGCCCAAGACCTGACGATCTGTCATCGTCTCGCATTAGAATGCCGGCGTCTCAAGCACGCCGGCGGCGCGCCGGGGCCGACCCGGTCCGCGCCAGACCTGACGAACGAGCCACATGCCGCCGCTGCGGGGAACCTTCCGCCGGCCATGTGGCTCAAGTCTTTCCAAGCCTTCTCATCAAGGATGCCCGATGAAATTCCGCTTCCCTGTCATCATCATCGATGAAGACTTCCGCTCCGAGAACATTTCCGGCTCGGGCATTCGCGCGCTGGCCGAGGCCATCGAGCGCGAAGGCATGGAAGTGATGGGCCTGACCAGCTACGGCGATCTGACGTCGTTCGCCCAGCAGTCCAGCCGGGCCTCGACGTTCATCGTGTCGATCGACGACGACGAATTCGTGCGCGCCGACGACCAGCCCGAGGCAGCCGCCATCGAGAAACTGCGCGCGTTCGTCAACGAAGTGCGCCGCCGCAACTCGGATCTGCCGATCTTCCTGTACGGGGAGACGCGCACCTCGCGCCATATCCCGAACGACATCCTGCGCGAGCTGCACGGCTTCATCCACATGTTCGAGGACACGCCGGAATTTGTGGCGCGCCACATCATCCGCGAAGCCCGCGTCTATCTCGATTCGCTTGCGCCGCCGTTCTTCAAGGCGCTGATCGACTACGCGCAGGACAGCTCGTATTCGTGGCACTGCCCCGGCCACTCGGGCGGCGTGGCGTTCCTGAAGAGCCCGGTCGGACAGGTATTCCACCAGTTCTTCGGCGAAAACATGCTGCGCGCCGACGTCTGCAATGCGGTCGAGGAACTTGGCCAACTGCTGGACCATACCGGGCCGGTGGCCGCGTCGGAGCGCAACGCGGCGCGCATCTTCAATTCGGACCACATGTTCTTCGTGACCAACGGCACGTCGACGTCGAACAAGATGGTCTGGCACGCCAACGTGGCGCCGGGCGATATTGTGGTGGTGGACCGCAACTGCCACAAGTCGATCCTGCACGCGATCATGATGACCGGCGCGATTCCCGTGTTCCTGATGCCGACGCGCAACCATTACGGCATCATCGGCCCGATCCCCAAGAGCGAATTCGATGCCGAGACGATCCGCAGGAAGATCGCCGCGCATCCGTTCGCCAGCAAGGCGAAGAACCAGAAGCCGCGCATCCTGACGATTACGCAGGGCACGTACGACGGCGTGCTCTACAACGCCGAGCAGATCAAGGAAATGCTCGCGTCCGAAATCGACACGCTGCACTTCGATGAAGCTTGGCTGCCGCACGCGGCGTTCCACGATTTCTATCGCAACATGCACGCGATCGGCCGCGACCGCCCGCGCAGCAAGGATGCGCTGGTGTTCGCCACGCAATCGACGCACAAGCTGCTGGCCGGCTTGTCGCAGGCGTCGCAGATTCTTGTGCAGGATTCCGAGACGCGCAAGCTGGATCGCTATCGTTTCAACGAGGCGTACCTGATGCACACCTCGACCAGCCCGCAGTACTCGATCATCGCCTCGTGCGACGTGGCCGCCGCGATGATGGAAGCGCCGGGCGGCACCGCGCTGGTCGAGGAAAGCATCCAGGAAGCGCTCGATTTCCGCCGCGCGGTGCGCAAGGTGGAAGCCGACTACGATGTGGCCAACAACGGCGACTGGTGGTTCAAGGTGTGGGGTCCGGACACGCTGGCCGAAGACGGCATGGGCGAGCGCGAGGACTGGATGCTCAAGGCCAACGAGCGCTGGCACGGCTTTGGCGATCTCGCCGATGGCTTCAACCTGCTGGACCCGATCAAGGCGACGCTGATCACGCCGGGACTCGACGTGGATGGCGAGTTCAGCGAACGCGGCATTCCGGCGGCCATCGTCACCAAATACCTGGCCGAGCACGGCATCATCATCGAGAAGACGGGCCTCTACTCGTTCTTCATCATGTTCACCATCGGCATCACCAAGGGCCGCTGGAATTCGCTGGTGACCGAGCTGCAGCAGTTCAAGGACGATTACGACCAGAACCAGCCGCTATGGCGCGTGCTGCCGGAATTCGTCGCCAAGTATCCGCAATACGAACGCATGGGCCTGCGCGATCTTTGCGATGCGATCCACAGCGTCTACAAGGCCAACGATGTGGCGCGCGTGACCACGGAGATGTATCTGTCCGACATGGAGCCGGCGATGAAGCCGTCCGATGCTTGGGCAATGATGGCGCACCGCGAGATCGAGCGCGTGCCCGTGGACGAACTGGAAGGCCGCGTCACCGCGATCCTGCTCACGCCGTATCCGCCGGGCATTCCGCTGCTGATTCCGGGCGAACGCTTCAACCGCACGATCGTGCAGTACCTGAAGTTCGCGCGCGAATTCAACAAGCTGTTCCCGGGCTTCGAGACCGACATCCACGGCCTGGTGGAAGACGAGATCGACGGCCAGTCGGCGTATTTCGTGGACTGCGTGAAGCAATAAACGGCGAGGGCGGCGTGCGGTGAATCCGCACCTCGCCGCGCATGGCAGAAGGGCACCCGACGGGTGCCCTTTTCGTTTGCCGGCGATCCTCCGCCTTACTTGCTCTTGTCGAACTGGAATTGCGGCGCGGCCGGCTCGCTCGATTCGGTGGCGCTGCCGGGCAGCTCCAGCGTGCCGGGGGGCGATGCCGGCCCCCCGGGCTTGCCGTCGCCGTCCTGCCCGCCAAGCGGGATGCTGACCTCCGCCGCGTTGCTGTGCTTGAGCGATCCCTTGTCGAGGAACGCCGTCACCATGCCCGGCCAGAACATCACCAACAGCACCATCACCAGTTGCAGGCCTACCCAGGGCAGCGCGCCCCAGTAGATGTCCGAACTTTTCACTTCCTTCGGCGCGATGCCGCGCAGGTAGAACAGCGCAAAGCCGAACGGCGGATGCATGAACGAGGTCTGCATGTTCACGCACAGCATCACGCCAAACCAGACCAGCGCCGCGGTGGCCGCGGCTTCCGGGTTGCCGCCCATCGAATCCGCCACCACCGGGGCCAGCACCTTGACCGCGACCGGCGCCAGCATCGGCACCACGATGAACGCGATCTCGAAGAAGTCCAGGAAGAACGCCAGGAAGAAGATGAACAGGTTCACCACGATCAGGAATCCGATCCAGCCGCCCGGCAGCGAGGTGAACAAGTGCTCCACCCACGCGCCGCCGTCGACGCCCTGGAACACCACCGAAAAACAGGTCGATCCGATCAGGATGAACACCACCATCGCGGTGATGCGTGCGGTGGACTGGTAGGCATCGACGATCAGCAGGCGCAGGTCGGTCAACTGGCCGGCGCGGATCAGCAGCCAGAGCACCACCAGATAGGCGACGGCCAGCGGAATGCGGAACAGGTGCGAACCGAACGCGAACACGCCCACCGCTGCGGCGATCAGCGTGGCAGCGATGCCGACGCGATAGATGTTGCGGTCGACCCGGTTGAACCCCTTGTCGCGCAGGACCGCCAGCACCAGCGCGCCCACGGCGCCCATCGCGCCCGATTCGGTCGGCGTGGCGATGCCCAGCATGATCGTGCCCAGCACCAGGAAGATCAGCACCGCGCAAGGGATGATGCCGCGCAGGCATTTGGCCCACAACGCCCAGCCGCGCAGCGTGCGCGCCTCGGCCGGCACCGGCGGCAGCCAGTCGGGTTTGATGCGCGTCAGCACAAACGTGTACAGCGCGAACAGCGCGATCTGGACCACCGAGGGGCCCCACGCGCCGAGGTACATGCTGCCGACATCGGCACTGCCGGCCGGCGTCTTGAGCTGGTCGGCCAGCACCACCAGCACCAGCGACGGCGGCACCAGTTGCGTGATTGTGCCCGATGCGGCCAGCACGCCCGTGGCGTACTTCATGTTGTAGCGGTAGCGCATCATTACCGGCAGCGAAATCATCGCCATGGCAATCACCTGCGCGGCCACCGTGCCGGTGATCGCGCCCAGAATGAAGCCGACAATGATCACCGAATACCCGAGCCCGCCGCGCACGGGCCCGAACAGCTGGCCCATCGAGTCGAGCATGTCCTCGGCGAGCCCGCATTTTTCCAGGATCGCACCCATGAAGGTGAAGAACGGGATGGCCAGCAGCAACTCGTTGGCCAGCACGCTGCCGAACACGCGGCTGGGCACGGCCTGCAGGAACTGCATCGGGAAGTAGCCCCACTCGATGGCCAGGAAGCCGAAGGCGAGGCCTACCGCGGAGAGCGAGAACGCGACCGGAAAGCCGATCAGCATGAACACCACCAGGCCGCCGAACATCAGCGGCGGCATATATTCCAATGGAATCATTGCACCGGCCTTTCGTATTTCGATTCGATGCGCACCAGCCCCTTGAGGGCGGCAAAGCGCTTGATCAGTTCGGAAATCCCCTGCAACGTCAGCAGGGCAAAGCCGATGGGCACCACGAGCTTGATCGGATAGCGCGGCAGACCGCCCGAATTTCCCGATTGCTCAAGAATGCGCCACGAAGGCAGGAACAGCGATTCCCACGACAGCCATGTGAACAGGATCGTGGACGGCAGCAGGAAGACCACGATGCCGAAGATGTCGATCCAGTGCTGGGCGCGCTCGGACACGTTGCCGTAGATCAGGTCCACGCGCACGTGCTCGTTGCGCTGGAACGTGTACGACGCGCCAAACATCACCGCGATGGCAAACATGTACCACTGCAGTTCCAGCGGCCAGTTGTCGCTAAGGTTGAAGCCGTATCGAAGCAGGGCGTTGCCTGCGCTGATCAGGCACGACAGCAGGATCATGATGTTTGCAAGCCTGCCCGTGTGCTGATTCAACCTGTCGATCTGTCGTGACAGACCAAGCAAGTAGTTCATGGGTTGTCTCCCCCGTTTTTTGCGCCGATCAGTGTATCTGTAACAATTTTTATCGGCGCTAGGGGATTCTCCTAGCGGCACGGCAAATCGGCGCGATCCGGCCGAAGTTTCAAAGAAAAAGCCGCCAGGGCCGGTGGCCTGGCGGCTTTTTTACGACATTGGCTTACGCGAAACTTACAGCGTCTTGCGGGCGGCGGCGATGGCGGCGCGCACCTGGTCGGGCGCCGTGCCGCCAATATGATTGCGCGATGCGACCGAACCCTCCAGCGTCAGCACGCTGTGCACGTCGTCGCCGATCAGCGCGGCCTTGTCACCCAGACCCGATACCTCGCGCAGTTGTTCCACGCTCAGATCGGCCAGGTCGCACTGGCGGTCGTCGCAGGCGCGCACCGCGTGGGCCACGGCTTCGTGGGCGTCGCGGAACGGCAGGCCGCGCTTGACCAGGTAGTCGGCCAGGTCGGTGGCCGTGGCGTAGCCTTGCAGCGCCGCGGCGCGCATGGCGTCGGGCTTGACGCTGATGCCGGGCACCATATCCGCGAAGATGCGCAGCGTGTCCACCACGGTGTCGACCGTGTCGAACAGCGGTTCCTTGTCTTCCTGGTTGTCCTTGTTGTACGCCAGCGGCTGGCCCTTCATCAGCGTCAAGAGGCCGGTCAGATGGCCGTACACGCGGCCGGTCTTGCCGCGCGCCAGCTCGGGGACGTCCGGGTTCTTCTTCTGCGGCATGATCGAGCTGCCCGTGCAGAAGCGGTCGGCGATGTCGATAAAGCCGACGCGCGGGCTCATCCAGATCACCAGTTCCTCGCTGAAACGCGACACGTGCGTCATGATCAGCGAGGCGGCGGCGACGAATTCGATGGCGAAGTCGCGATCGGACACGGCGTCGAGCGAATTGCGGCACACGCCGTCGAAGCCCAGTTGCTGGGCCACGAATTCGCGGTCGATCGGATAGCTGGTGCCGGCCAGCGCGGCGGCGCCCAGCGGCAGGCGATTGACGCGGCGACGGCAGTCGGCCATGCGCTCGGCGTCGCGCGTGAACATTTCCACGTAGGCCATGAGATGGTGGCCAAACGTCACCGGCTGCGCCACTTGCAGATGCGTGAAGCCCGGCAGGATCGTCGCGGCGTTCTTTTCGGCCAGATCGAGCAGCGCACCGCGCAGGTCGCCCAGCAGCCCGATGATGTTGTCGATTTCACTGCGCAGCCACAGGCGGATATCGGTTGCCACCTGGTCGTTGCGCGAGCGGCCCGTGTGCAGGCGCTTGCCCGCGTCGCCCACCAGCGCGGTCAGGCGGGCTTCGATATTGAGATGGACATCTTCCAGATCGAGCTTCCACTCGAACCCGCCGGCTTCGATTTCGCCGCGGATCTGCGTCATGCCGCGCTCGATCTCGGCGCGGTCGGCCTCGGCGATGATGCCCTGCTTGGCCAGCATGGCCGCGTGGGCCAGCGAGCCCTGGATGTCGAACAGCGCCAGGCGCTTGTCGAAGAAGACCGACGCGGTGTAACGCTTCACCAGGTCGGACATCGGTTCGGAGAAGCGGGCGGACCAGGCTTCGCCTTTCTTGGCAAGTTGGGAGGTCATGACAGGGGCAGGGCGCAAAATCGGAAACGGCGATTATATCGCCTGACGTCCCCGGCAAGCGCCGTTCGTCGTGCCCCGCCCGTCCGGCGCGCCGGGGATTTCCGGAGCAGCCCGGATGGCGCAGGCTGGCCGGCGCGGTGGCACGCGACCTGCCAGACCTCGCGCCCGGCCGCCACCGCGCCGGCGTTCGCCCCGCGTCCGCACAGGCGGGCAGGGAGCGAAACCACCGATCCGGCACAAATCAGCCGCTGTTGCGCAGCCCGGCCGCTACCCCGTTGATCGTCAAGTGGATGCCACGCCGCACGCGCACGTCGTCGGCGTCCTTGCCGGCGCGGTAGCGCTTGAGCAGTTCCACCTGCAAGTGGTTGAGCGGATCGAGGTAGGCGAAGCGGTTCTTGATCGAGCGCGCCAGCAACGGGTTGTCCGCCAGACGCTCGGCGCGGCCGGTGATCAGCGCCAGCATGTCGCAGGTCAGGTGCCATTCCGTGCTGATGCGCGAGAACACTGTCTTGCGCAGCGCGGCGTCCTCGCACAGTGCGGCGTAGCGCGATGCCACGGCGAGGTCGGTCTTGGCCAGCACCATGTCCATGTTGGATAGCAGCGTGCGGAAGAACGGCCAGGTCTTGACCATGCGCTTGAGCGTAGCGATCGTGGCCTTGCGCGCCTTGTCGTCCGCGGCGTCGTTCAACAGCGCCTGTACCGCGCTGCCAAAGCCGAACCAGCCCGGCAGCAGCAGGCGGCACTGGCCCCAGGAAAAGCCCCACGGAATGGCGCGCAGATCCTCGATGCGGCGATGCTTCTTGTCCATCAGCTTGCGCGATGCTGGACGCGAGCCGAGGTTCAGGTCGGCAATCTCGGTGATTGGCGTGGTGGCGAAGAAGTAGTCCTTGAAGCCCGGGGTTTCATAGACGAGGTTGCGATACGCCAGGAAAGCGCGGTCCGACAGCTGCTGCATGATCGCCTCGAACCCGGCCAGCCCATCCGGCGCGTTCTGGGTGGGCAGCAGCGAGGCTTCCAGCGTGGCGGCGATCACCGTTTCGAGATTGCGCCGGCCGATTTCGGAATTGGCGAACTTGCTATTGATGATCTCGCCCTGTTCGGTCAGGCGGATCTGCCCGTTCACGGTGCCGGGCGGCTGCGACAGGATGGCGTCGTACGTCGGACCGCCGCCACGGCCGACCGTGCCGCCGCGGCCATGGAACAGCCGCAGCGTCACGCGGCGTTCCTCGAACAGCTTCACCAGCGCCAGTTCGGCCTTATAGAGCTCCCAGTTCGATGTCAGGAAGCCGCCGTCCTTGTTGGAATCCGAATAGCCGAGCATCACTTCCTGCTCGACGCCGTGATGTTTGATCACCGAGTCGAAACCGGGCAGGTCGAGCAACGACTGCATGATGCCCGCCGCGTTGCGCAAATCCTCGATGGTTTCGAACAGTGGGATGACCATCAGCTCCATGCGCGCCGGATCGGTCTTGCTGCCCAGCGTGCCGCGCAGCATGCCGGCCTCTTTCTGCAGGAGCATCACCTCGACCAGATCGGAAAGTGTCTCCGTGTGCGAGATGATGTAGTTGCGCGCCACGCGGTTGCCGTAGCGGGCGCGCAGTTCGCGGGCCATGTTGAAGATCGCCAGTTCGCTGCGCGTCTGCTCGGAATAGTCGTGCCAGGGCAGCGACAGCAGGCGCGGCTGGCGCAGTTCGGCGAGCAGCAGTTCCAGCTTGCGGTCCTCGGTCAGCGCGGCGTAATCGGCTTCGATGCCGGCCGCCTTGAACAGTTCGGCCACCACGGCTTCGTGCACGTCGGATACCTGGCGCATGTCCACCGACGCCAGGTGAAAGCCGAAAATTGCGATCGCGCGGGCCAGCGCGTCGATGCGGCCGCGCGCCAGCGCATCGCCGTGGTGCGAGCGCAGCGAATCGATGACGATCTGCACGTCCGCGGCAAAGGCTTCGGCATTTTCGTACGGCGCCACGTCGGCGACCGGATGGCGCTGCGCCACATGACCGGTCAGCCGCGCCGTGGTGGCGGCCAGGCGGGCGTAGATGCCGATCAGCGCGCGGCGATACGGTTCGTCGGCGCGGTGTTCGGAATGGTCGGGCGACGCCTCGGCCAGCGCCAGCAGTTCGGGGCTGGCGTCGACCATCAACGACGACAGCGGCAGCTCGGCGCCCAGCGCGTGCACTTCGTCGAGATACCACTGCATGATCAGCGTCGACTGTTGCTGCGCCGCATGCTGCAGCGTGTCGGCCGTGACGTTGGGATTGCCGTCGCGGTCGCCGCCGATCCATGAACCCATCTGCAGGAACGGGGCCAGCGGCGCGGGCGCGGCACCGGCGCGCGACTTACGCGGGAAAACCTCGGCGATGTCCTCTTCCATTTCGGCCATCAGGCGCGGGATGCCGTGCAGGAACGTGGTGCGGTAATAGGACAGCGCGTTTTCGATCTCGTCGACCACCATCAGCCGCGTGTTGCGCAGCATGCGCGTCTGCCACAGCGTGGTCACGCGGGCGCGCAGTTGCGCCGTGTTGTGGTCGCGCTCGCGCGCGGTCATCGGCAAGTCGCGCTCGGCCAGCAGGCGGGCGATCTCGCGCTCGGCGTCGAGAATCGACTTGCGCTGGACTTCGGTCGGATGCGCGGTCAGCACCGGCATGATCAGCGCCTTGTCCAGGAAATCGCGCAACTGCTTGCCGGTCACGCCGGCGGCGTCGATGGCCTGCAGCGCGCGCGCCAGGCTGCCCGGCTGCGGCGGCGATCCGGCCAGCGCGTGCACGCGGCGGCGGCGGTTGTGGTGCTGGTCTTCGGCGATATTGGCCAGGTGCGAGAAATAGCTGAACGCCCGCACTACGGAATTGGTCTGGTCGCGCGACAGCCGCTTGAGCAGGCGGTCGAGTTCCATGCCGGCGGCGCGGTCGTTTTCGCGGCGGAAGCGCACCGCGGTCTGGCGGATCGTTTCCACCAGTTCGAAGGCGGCGTCGCCTTCCTGTTCGCGCACGCAATCGCCGAGCAGACGGCCCAGGAAGCGGATGTCCTCACGCAGCGGCAGGTCCTTGTCGGCACTGCGGCGCGCCGGGGCGCTGCTGGCGGCGTCGGGCGACACCACGGTCAGCTTCGGCTTGCCGGAGGCGGGCTGTACGGACGGGTTGCGGGGGGATTTGGGGGTGGCGCCGGTGCTGTCTTGCTGGCCTGAGGCTGGCGAAACTGACTTGCTGCCGGCCGAACGGGCACGGCCGGTGGGGCGCACAGCAGGCTGCGTCATCAACTATCTCCTCGTATCACTGCGTTTTATAGGTATCGAACACCGCACAGGTTTCATGTGGCGTCGACCGGCGTCAATACCGCGCCGGAACGGCTGCTGCGGGGCTGGCAATTCGGGCTGCCGGGGGCGTGAAGCACAAAAGGTGCGTGCTAACATGCGCGCATGCAAGCACCCGCCCAACCGTCTTCCTTGTCCGCTGCAGCCTCGCGCAGCATGCCACGCAAGCTGGTCATCGCCTCGCGCGAGAGTCGGCTGGCAATGTGGCAGGCTGAACATGTGCGTGCTGCGTTGCAACAATACTATCCCCAGTGCGAAGTGTCCATTCTCGGCATGACGACACGGGGTGATCAAATTCTCGATAAGACCCTGTCCAAAGTAGGCGGCAAAGGTCTGTTCGTGAAGGAGCTGGAAGTCGCGATGGCCGAAGGCCGCGCGGACCTGGCGGTGCATTCGCTCAAGGATGTGCCGATGGAGTTGCCCGCAGGCTTCGCGCTGGCGGCGGTGATGGAACGCGAGGACCCGCGTGACGCGCTGGTGTCGGCACAATATGCCGCGCTCGACGACATGCCGCCCGGCACCGTGGTGGGCACGTCGAGCCTGCGCCGCGAAGCCGCACTGCGCGGCCGCTATCCACATCTCGTGATCAAACCGTTGCGCGGCAACCTCGATACCCGTCTGGGCAAGCTCGATCGCGGCGAATACGGCGCGATCATCCTGGCGGCTGCCGGTCTCAAGCGCCTGGGCCTGGGCGAGCGCATCCGCGCGCTGATCGAACCGGAGATTTCGCTGCCAGCCGCCGGCCAGGGCGCGCTCGGCATCGAGATCCGTGCGGATCGACCCGAATTGGCCGAATGGCTCGCGCCGCTGAATCATCAGCCGACCCTGCTGGCGGTCTGCGCCGAACGCGCGGTGTCGCGTCGACTTGGCGGTTCGTGCCAATTGCCGCTGGCCGCGCACGCCCGCTGGCGTGCCGACGCGCTTCAGCTCGATGCCTTTGTCGCGTTGCCCGACGGCACGCGCAACGTGCGCGCCCACGCCACCGTGCCGGTTGCCTCGTTGGCCGCCGCCGAGCAACTGGGCGCCGCCGTGGCCGGCGATCTGCTCGCGCAAGGCGCGGACGCCGTGCTGGCACAGCTTTCCACCGCAGGTCCCGCCTGAGGAACGCGCGATGCCTCGCCCGACCGTCGTAGTCACGCGACCCGCCGGGCAATCCCGGCAACTGACCGAAGCACTGCATGCGGCGGGCCTGGATGTGCTTGGCTTTCCGCTGCTTGCGATCGGCCCCGCGTCCGATGACGCGCCGCTGCGCGCCGCGCTGAGCCATCTGTCCGACTATGCGCTGGTGGTGTTTGTCAGCCCCAACGCCGTGTCGTTCGCGCTCGATGCGCTGGCGCAGGTGCGCGAAGGCATGGATGGCCCGCGCTGGCCGCCCGAAGTCCCCGTCGCGGTAGTCGGGCCGTCCAGTGTGGCGGCGTTGGCCGAGCGCGGCATTGCGCCGCCCACGTACCGCGTGATCGCGCCGGCGGGCGCTGCGCCGGTTGGCGCGGATGCGGGCGACGAACCGTCGAACGGCGTGTCGACCGAAACCGAAATGTCGGCAGGGGCGCCGCGCTTCGATTCCGAGGCGCTCTGGTCCCAACTCGATACCACGCCGGGGGCCTTCGCCGGGCGCCGCGTGTTGATCATCCGCGGCAACGGCGGGCGCGACTGGCTTGGCGACCGCCTGCGCGAAGCAGGCGCTACCGTCGACGCCGTCGAGGCCTACAGCCGCACGCTGCCCGAGCCGACCGCCATGCAGTGGCAGGCCGTGCGCGACAGCCTCAAGCCGGGCGCGCCGCTTTACGCCTGGCTGCTGACCAGTTCCGAAGCCGTTCGCAATCTCGATGCGCTGGCGCGTTTGCATCTGTCGCCGCAAGAATACGAGCGGCTCAAGCAGGTGCAGTGCATTGCGCCGCATGCGAGAATTGCGGCGCAGGCGCAGGCGTTGGGCTTTGCGCACGTGCAGCCGGCCGCGCCCGGCGATGCCGGTTTGCTGGCCGCCTGCACGCAATGGGGCAATGCCCATGCCGGGCCGGCAGCGCCAGCACCCGCGCCTGTTGAGGCCGCGGCGCCGGTCGCCGTGCCGGTCGCCGAGCGCAACGAGGCGCAGACCGACCGGCCCGCCGCTTCGGCGCAGCCCATCCATGAATCCACCGGGTCCCCGGGATCCACGACAACGAAGGCCGAACGCGTGACGCCAGACACCACGTCCCCCTCGTCGAGCAGTACTTCATCGGCCGGATCGACCGGCGCGCCATTCGCCATGCATTCCGCGCAGCCCGCCGCGCGCCGCATGAATCCGTGGTGGCCGGCGGCCATCGTGCTGCTGGTGGCCTTTGCTGGCGGATTCTGGTGGCTGCAGAACCGCGTCGATCATCTGACCCAGGAACTGGCGCGTCGCCAGCAGAGCAACGACGCGCTCGTGCAGGAAACGCGCGTGCTGTCCAAGGACGCGCAGGACACGGTCAAGGCGTTGCAGGCCAAGGTGGGCGCGCTGGACGGCCAACTGGTCGAGGCGCGCGACAAGCAGGCTGCGCTGGAGCAGGTGTATCAGGACCTGATGCGCAACCGCGACGATTGGGAGATCGCCGAAATCCAGCAGTTGCTGACTAATGCCGGGCAGCAACTGCAACTGACGGGCAACGTGCAGGTGGCGCTGGCGGCGCTGCAAAGTGCCGACGCGCGCCTGGGCCGTGCCGACAAGCCGCAGTACAACCAGTTGCGCCGCGCCATCGCCCGCGACATCGCGCGCATGAAATCCTTGCCGGATACGGACCTGACCGGCGCCGCCATCAAGCTGGACGAATCGATCAACCAGATCGATGCACTGCCGCTGCTTTCAGGCGAACGCATGCTCGACAGGTCGGGCGCGGACGCCGCCGCGGGCGCCAAGGTCGCTGCCGGCGCACGGGACGGTTCCGCGCCTGGAGCCGGCCAGCCCGGCGCCAACCCCGCGTCGCGCCTGTGGAACTATGTCCTTGACGAACTGGGCCAGGTGATCCGCGTGCGCAAGGTGGAAGACACCAACGCGCTGCTGTTGTCCGGCGAGCAGGGCTGGTTCCTGCGCGAAAACGTCAAGCTGCGCCTGCTGAACGCCAGGCTGGCGCTGTTGTCGCGCAATGAGCCGGTGTTCCGCAACGACCTCGCGGCCGCGCAGGCGATGATCGGGCGCTATTTCGATACGCGCTCGCGGCGCGTGCAGGGCGTGCTGACGCTGCTCAAGCAGGCGCAGGCAAGCGCCGTCACCGTGTCGCTGCCGACCATGGCCGAAAGCCTTGGCGCGCTGCACGCCCTGAAGAAGGAGTAGCACCATGCGACTCCTTTTCTGGGTAGCCGTACTGTTTGGCGGCGCGGTCGGGCTGGCGCTGTTCACGCAGTTCAATCACAGCAACGTCGTGCTGTTCTATCCGCCGTACCGCGTCGAGATGTCGCTGAATCTGGCGCTGGCGCTGCTGCTGCTGATCTTCTTTGTGGTGTGGACCGTCATGTCCACCGTGCGCCATCTGTCCGAAATGCCGCGGCGGGCCGCGGCCTATCGCGAGCGCAGCCGCATGAGCAAGGCGCAGGCGGCCATGCGCGAGTCGATCGAAAACCTGTTTGCCGGCCGCTTCGCGCGCGCCGAGCGCGCCGCCAAGGAAGCGCAGGCCTGGCCCGAGCAGGCGCAGACCGCCGCGCTGGTTGGCGCCCGTGCGGCACACCGGATGCAGGAATCGGAGCGCCGCGACGCGTGGATGGCGCAGGTCACGGACCCCGACCGCGAACAGGCGCGCCTGGTGTCGATGGCCGAGTTGCTGGTCGACGCGCGCGATGCGGAAGGGGCGCTCGAGACCATCGCGCAGTTGCAGGAAAAGGGCGGACGGCAGATCCACGTGCAACGGATTGCGTTACGGGCGCACCAGCATCTGAAGAACTGGTCCGAAGTGCTGCGCCTGGCGCGATCGCTGGAAAAACGCAACGCGCTGCATCCGGTGCTGGCGCTGCGACTGAAGCAGATGGCCGTGGAGGCGATGCTCGACGAGCGTCGCCATGACGCCGAATCGCTTTACCACTTCTGGCGCTCGCTGTCGCCGGACGAGCGCCACGCCGTGCGCATCGCGGAACAGGCCGCGCGATATTTCTCGGCGCTGAACCGGCAGAACGAGGCGCGCCGCATCATCGAGGATGCGCTCAAGGTCAATTGGGACAGCCGGTTGGTGCAGCGTTACGCTGATTGCGCGGAGGCGGGCAAGGCGCTGCCGCAGATCCAGCAGGCCGAGAAGTGGCTGGTCGATCATCCGAACGACGCCGATCTGTACTACACACTGGGCGTGCTGTGCTTGGGTGAGCAGTTGTGGGGCAAGGCGCAGTCGAATTTCGAGCGCGCACTGAAGTACGCAGACCGCGACGCGCAACGTCGGATTTGCGTGCGATCCCACCTGGCGCTGGCACGCCTGTTCGAGGAAACGGATCGCCCCGAGGACGCCCAGAAGCACTATCGCGAAAGCGCGATGCTGGCGGCGTAGCGGGTCTCGGCTCGGCTTGCCGGCAGCGCATCGTTGCGCCGGCCGGCGGGCGTCGCCAAACGGTTTTAACGCCCGGTCCGTCCCCGACCATCACCCCCCCGGGGTTTGCACAAGGCGCCGCACTGCGCGCCAGTCGCCCGTGCGCGGTGACGATGCGGCGCGCAGGCCGCTCATCACGGCCCGGTGGTTTTTGCCTTCGATTCCTTCACCGCCGCATAGCGCTGCAGGGTTTCCTTGCGCGCCACGTCGTGCTGCACGATCGGCCGCGGATAGTCTTCCCCAAGCTTTACACCGGCCGCGGCCAGCACATCGTCCGGCGCGGTCCACGGCGCATGGATGTACTTGTCCGGCAGTGCTGCGAGCATCGGCAGGTATTTGCGGATAAAGCGGCCCTGCGGGTCAAATTTCTGCGATTGCGTGACCGGATTGAAGATGCGGAAGTATGGCTGCGCATCGCAGCCCGTGGAGGCCGCCCACTGCCAGCCGCCGTTGTTGGCGGCGAGGTCGAAGTCATTGAGCTGATCGGCGAAATATTGCTCGCCACGGCGCCAATCCACGCCCAGGTCCTTCGAAAGAAAGCTCGCGGTGACCATCCGCAGGCGGTTGTGCATGTAGCCGCTTTGACGGATCTGCAGCATCGCCGCGTCCACCAGTGGATAGCCGGTTTGCGCGTCGCACCACGCCTGGAAATAGCGCTCGCCATCGGCCGGTGCGGTCCAGCGCAGCGCATCGTATTCCGCATGAAACGATTTGCCTTCGGCCACGCGCGGATGGTGATGCAGGATCATGAAGTAGAAATCGCGCCAGATCAGCTCCGAAAGCCAGACCGCTGCGCCGGGGCCGGCGGCGCCGCCGCGCATGGCCGCGTCGTTGGCGGCGCGCACCAGCGTGCGGATCGAGATCGTGCCGAAACGCAGATGCACGGACAGGTAGCTCGGGCCGCGCACGGCGGGGAAGTCGCGGCGGTTGCCGTAATCGTCGATGCGGTCCAGAAATTCGTCGAACAGCGCCTGCGCGCCGTCGCTGCCGGTCGGCATGGCGATTTCCGCGAGATTGCTTGGCGCAAATCCCAGCGACGCCAGTGTCGGCATGGGTTGGCGGAGCGGTTCAGGGACCGGCGCGAGCGTCTTCAGGTATGGCTGGATCGGGTACGGACGGACGTCGAACGGCTGCAGCGCGCGCAGCCACGCGTTCTTGTACGGCGTAAAGACGCTGAACGGATGGCCTTGCGCGGTCAGGATTTCATCGGCCTCGAAAATCACCTGGTCCTTAAACGTGAACAGCAGCCGCGAGTCGGCGGCGAGCGCCTTTCGCACCGAGGCGTCGCGGTCGCGGGCGGCGGGTTCGTAGTCGTGATTGGCGAAGACGGCCTCGACATCGAGATCGGCGGCGAGTTTCGGGATGGCATCGCGCGCGCTGTCATGCAGCACTATCAGTCCGCCACCGGCCGCCGCCAGCGCGTCGTGCAGCGGTTCCAGCGACTTCAGGATGAATTCGACGCGGCGGTCCGCCTTCAGGCCGCGCGCCAGCAGCGGGTCAAGGATTTGCCGATCCAGCACGAATACGCACCATACCTGCCGGCAGTGCTTGAGGGCATAATGCAGCGCCGCATGGTCGTCGGCGCGCAGGTCGCGCCGGAACCAGACCAGCCCGCGCGCGAAGTCGCGGTCGATCTGGTAGGGCCGGCGCCCGTTGGCGGCGACCGGTTCGGAATCTGGGGAAGGTGATCTACGCATCGCCGTAACCTAACATGACCATCAGGCAATCACTGGCTTCAATCAGACATTTTCATGGCAACTACCCTTGACCGCATCCTCCAATCCCAAGGCTTCGGCACCCGTCGCTATTGTGGCGACCTTGTCGAGGCGGGTCTCGTCGAGGTCGACGGCGTACTGTGCGAGGATCCCGGCGCGCGCTTCGAGGTGGATGGCCTGCGCCTGACCGTCGACGGCGAGCAATGGCTGGCCTGCACCAAGGCGTATCTGATGCTGAACAAGCCGGAAGGCTATGAATGTTCGCAACGTCCGCGCCACCATCCCAGCGTCTACAACCTGCTGCCTGTGCCGTTGCGCCAGCGCGAAGTGCAGGCGGTGGGGCGCCTGGATCATGACACCACGGGATTGCTGCTGCTGACCGATGACGGGCAGTTCATCCACGCCCAGACGTCGCCCAAGAAGCAGGTGCCCAAGGTCTACGAAGTGACGACCTTCGACCCCGTGACGCCAGAGCAGGTCGAAGCGCTGCGCACCGGCGTGAAGCTGGACGACGAGCCCGCCCCGATTGCCGCCGACGCCTGCGAGGCCACCGGCGAACGGAGCCTGCGCCTGACGCTGATGCAAGGCAAATATCACCAGGTCAAGCGGATGGTCGCGGCGACCGGCAATCATGTGACGGCGCTCCATCGCAGTGCGATCGGCGGCCTGCAGCTCGACCCGGCGCTCGCACCGGGCCAATGGCGCTGGCTGACGGCCGACGATCTGGCCGCGCTGAAGCCGTCCGCAGGGGCCTGAAACGGCCTGCGCCGCGGTGCGGCACGGTGCCTTCGGACACAGAAGTTTTACAGGAACCCGGGCGACGATTTGGTAGAATGCAAGCCATGGCGACGCCCGAAGCTTCCATCAATCTCACCAATCAGTTCCTGATTGCCATGCCCGGCATGGCCGATCCGACGTTTTCAGGTTCCGTTGTCTATCTCTGCGAGCATAACGAACGCGGCGCGCTTGGCCTGGTGATCAACCGGCCCATCGATATCGACATGGCGACGCTGTTCGACAAGATCGATCTCAAGCTCGAAATCCAGCCCGTTGCGCATCAGCCCGTGTATTTCGGCGGACCCGTCCAGACCGAGCGCGGCTTCGTGCTGCACGATCCCGTTGGCATCTATGTGTCGTCGCTGGCGGTGCCGGGCGGCCTGGAGATGACCACGTCCAAGGATGTGCTGGAAGCGGTTGCCAACGGCAGCGGGCCGCATCGCTTTCTGCTGACGCTCGGATACGCCGGTTGGGGTGCGGGCCAGCTCGAGGAAGAGCTGAGCCGCAACGGCTGGCTGACCGTCCAGGCCGATCCCGAAATCATTTTCAGTGTGCCGCCCGAAGAACGTTTCGCCGCGGCCGTGCGCCTGCTCGGCATCGATGTGGCGATGCTTTCAGGCGAGGCGGGGCATGCCTGATCAGCCGGGGCGCGAGGCGCCCCGCGACGGCACGGTGCTCGCCTTCGACTATGGCGAGAAAAAAATCGGCGTCGCGCTCGGCAATTTCATCACCCGGCAAGCGCGCGCCCTGACCATTCTTCCGAACGTGACGGTGGAAGGCCGCTTCCAGGCCGTGGCTGCGCTGATCCACGAATGGGCGCCGGTGCGCCTGGTGGTCGGCATGCCGGTCAATCCCGAGGCCGGCCCGGACGACGAGGAGCAGCCTTCCATGCGGCTTGCGCGCCGCTTCGGCAACCAGTTGAACGGCCGTTTCGATCTGCCGGTCGAGTGGGTGGACGAACGCTATTCCTCGCGCGCGGCGTCGATGGCCGGGGCCGCTCGCGGCGCGTTGGACGCCGAGGCCGCCCGGATCATCCTGCAACAGTATTTCGACGAATTCCCGCTATGACCCAGACCTCCACTCCCGACGCCGAGGCGCTGTACCACGCGCTGCGCGACCAGGCCCAGGCGCTGATGCCGGCCGACGACCGTGCCCGCTGGTCCGTGGCCGGCATCCATTCCGGCGGCGCCTGGATTGCAGAGCGCCTGGCGGCGGATCTGAAGCTCGGCCCCCACGGTGTGATCAACGTGGCATTCCATCGCGACGATTACGCCAAGAAGGGCTTGCACAGCCAGGCGCAGCCGACCACGCTGCCGTTCGATGTGGAGGATCGCAACGTCCTGCTGATCGACGACGTACTGGCGACCGGCCGCACGATCCGCGCGGCGGTCAACGAATTGTTCGACTATGGCCGCCCCGCGCGCGTGGCGCTGGCCGTGCTGGCGGACCGCGGTGGCCGCGAACTGCCGTTTTCGGCCGACTACGCCGCCGCATCGATCGAACTGCCGCTCGACCAGACGCTGGTGCTGTCCCGCGAAGGCGAAGGCGCCGCCACGCGCTTCGCGTTCGCCACACAGCCGCGTGCCTGAATGTCAACCTGAAGCCCCGCCAAAACGTCAAGCCCAAGCCATACAAGACCGACCCGCGCCCGAACCACCTGCCATGACCAAGACGTTCCGAAACCCGCAGCTCACCAAGAACGGCGAACTGAAGCATCTGTTGTCGATCGAGGGCCTGTCGCGTGACATGATCACGCATATCCTCGATACCGCCAGCCAGTTCGTGTCGCTGTCCGACTCCGACCGCGACGTCAAGAAGGTGCCGCTGCTGCGCGGCAAGAGCGTGTTCAACCTGTTCTTCGAAAACTCGACGCGCACGCGCACCACGTTCGAGATCGCCGCCAAGCGGCTGTCGGCCGACGTGCTGAACCTGAACATCAACGCGTCGTCGACTAGCAAGGGCGAGTCTCTGCTCGACACGATCAACAACCTGTCGGCGATGTCGGCGGACATGTTCGTCGTCCGTCATGCCAGTTCCGGTGCGCCTTACCTGATCGCCGAACATGTCGCGCCACACGTGCATGTGATCAACGCGGGCGACGGTCGTCACGCCCACCCGACGCAGGGCCTGCTGGACATGTACACGATCCGGCATTTCAAGAAGGATTTCACCAACCTGACGGTGGCAATCGTCGGCGACATCCTGCACTCGCGTGTCGCGCGCTCGGACATTCACGCGCTGACTACGCTGGGCGTGCCCGAAGTGCGCGCCATAGGTCCGCGCACGCTGCTGCCGTCCGGCCTGGAACAGATGGGCGTGCGCGTCTTCCACAACATGGAAGAGGGTCTGAAAGGCGTCGACGTGGTGATCATGCTGCGCCTGCAGAACGAACGCATGAGCGGCGCGCTGCTGCCCTCCGCGCAGGAATATTTCAAGGCCTACGGCCTGACGCCGGAGCGCCTGGCGCTGGCCAAGCCGGACGCGATCGTGATGCATCCGGGGCCGATGAACCGCGGCGTGGAAATCGACTCCGCCGTGGCCGACGGCTCGCAATCGGTGATCCTGAACCAGGTGACGTTCGGCATCGCGGTACGCATGGCCGTGATGGGCATCGTCGCCGGCAACAACGACTGAGAGTCACTATCAAATGATTCTGGCGTCGTTGCGCGACCTTGCCGTACCACTTGTACTGTCTGTGGCCCCGCGCCTAGCCAGAACCGCTTTGCTTCCTTTTGATAGCGCCTCCCAAGGCGGCAAACCAAAAACCGAATAGACGCCAGCGAACTAGACATGAAGATTCACATCCAGGGTGGCCGCCTGATCGATCCGGCCGCAAATGTCGACGCCGAACAGGACCTGTACATCGCCGCGGGGAAAATCGTCGGCGTGGGCAAGGCGCCCGCCGATTTCACTGCCAACAAGACCATCGACGCCAGGGGGCTGATCGTATGCCCGGGCCTGGTAGACCTGTCCGCGCGGCTGCGCGAGCCGGGCTACGAATACAAGGCCACGCTCGAATCCGAACTGTCCGCCGCGACGGCCGGCGGCGTGACCAGCCTGGTTTGCCCGCCCGACACCGATCCGGTGCTCGACGAGCCGGGCCTGGTCGAAATGCTGAAGTTTCGCGCCCACAAGCTGAACCAGACGCACGTCTATCCGCTCGGCGCGCTTACGGTGGGTCTCAAGGGCGAAGCGCTGACCGAGATGGGGCAGCTTACCGAAGCCGGCTGCGTCGGCTTCAGCCAGGCCGAGGCGCCGATCAAGGACACCAAGGTGCTGCAGCGCGCGATGCAGTACGCGCAGACGTTTGGCTTCACGCTCTGGCTGCGCCCGGAAGACCCGTTCCTGGGCGGCGGCGTGGCGGCGAGCGGGGCGATCGCCTCGCGGCTTGGCCTGTCGGGCGTGTCGGTCATCGCCGAGACGGTGCGGCTGCACACCATCTTCGAATTGATCCGCGCCACGGGCGCACGCGTGCACCTGTGCCGCTTGTCGTCGGCCGCCGGCCTGGAGCTGGTGCGCCAGGCGCGCAAGGAAGGCTTGCCGGTGACGTGCGATGTGAACGTGCACCACGTGTCGCTGACCGACATGGACATCGGCTTCTTCAACAGCCAGATGCGTTTTACGCCGCCGCTGCGCAGCCCGCGCGACCGCGATGCCATCGTGGCCGCGCTTGCCGACGGCACCATCGATGCCCTCTGTTCCGACCACACGCCGGTCGACGATGACGAAAAGCTCCTGCCCTTCGACGAAGCCACGCCGGGCGCCACGGGCTTGGAACTGCTGCTTCCGTTGACGCTGCGCTGGGCCGCGGAACACAAGGTTCCGCTGGCCAAGGCGCTGGCACGCATTACCAGCGAGCCGGCGCGCGTGATCGGCCTGCATGCCGGGTCGCTGACGGCCGGCAGCGCCGCCGACGTCTGCGTATTCGATCCGAAGCAGATCTGGAAGGTCGAGCGCAGCGCCCTCAAGAGCCAGGGCAAGAATTCGCCATGGCTAGGCTACGAGATGGAAGGCCGCGTGCGCATGACGCTGGTGGGCGGCCAGGTCGTGTTCGAGCAACGCTGACGCGGCAGCTTGCCGATCGCGCCAAAGGCTACCGGGGGTCGAGATGATCTGGTTACGCAAGCTGCGGCTGTTCTTGCTACTGCTTCGTGGAATGCTCCTGTGCGCAACGGTCTTCCCGTGGGCGAGCACTCACCTGCGCGAGCGCATGATCCGCAGTTGGTCGCGCAAGCTGCTGGCCATCTGCGGGATCGAGGTGGAAGTGCAGGGCTTGGCCGAAGGACAGGCCGTGCCCAAGGGTGCGATGCTGGTGTCGAACCATATTTCATGGCTCGACATCTACGTCATCCATAGCTGGCAACCGGTGCGCTTCGTCGCCAAATCGGAAATCCGCAGTTGGCCGATCGTCGGCTGGCTGTGCGAAAAAACCGGCACGATCTTTATCGAACGCGCCCGCAAGCGCGACGCGCATCGCGTGCTGCATCACATCACCGAAGTGATGCAGCAAGGCGACCTGGTATGTGTCTTTCCGGAAGGCACGACTACCGATGGCAGCAAGGTCCTGCCGTTTCATGCCAATCTGATGCAGGCGCCAGTGGCCGGCGGTCTGCCTGTGCAACCGGTCGGCCTGCGCTATCTGGACGCGGCAACCGGCCAGCCAACCCTCGCGCCCGCGTATATCGACGATCTCTCGCTGCTCGATTGCCTCAACGCCATCTTGAAGTCGCCCCCGATCAAGGCGCGCTTGACGCTAGGGCCGCAGTTGCTGGCGGGTGGGGCGGGGCGGCGGGAACTGGCGGAGGCGGCGCGGCAGGTGGTGACTCACCTCGCTGCCGGCGAAGGCGACGCGGCCGCGCAGATGGCGCACAATCTCAGCCTAGCACCGTCCGTCACGCCCGCCGAGGCTATGACTGCCACGTCCTGACAGATTCGTCCTCCCCGCCGGCGCGGGATATTCATTCCTATGCGAGCGGATCACAATACTGCGGGCAGTCGACCTGGATAATCGTGCGTTTGTCCGGTTCGCTCGCCAGCAAGGCAGCGGTCAGTTTGCCGCCCCAGACGCAGCCGGTATCGAGGGCCATCAGGTTGGGGCGTATGACCAGGCCGAGCGTTGACCAGTGTCCGCACACCACGGTGACATCCGCAGTGCGTCGACCCGGAACGTCGAACCAGGGCATGACGCCGGCCGGTGCCTCGCCCAGTCCTTCCTTGGTCTTGAGGTCCATCACGCCGTCTGCGGAGCAAAAACGCAGCCGGGTCAGCGCGTTGACGATGACCCGGTGCCGCTCGATGCCGCGCAGGCTGTCGTGCCAACGATCGGCAGCGTTGCCAAAAACGTCGGCGAGGAAGCCCTGCCAGTTCGATCCGCGCAATTCGGATTCCACTTCGCGCGCCAAGTCGATGACCTGGCTTGCGGTCCACTGGGGCAGGACGCCGGCGTGGACGATCAGGAAGTCGTTTTCGCGGATGGCCAGCGGCTGATGGCGCAGGAAAGTGATTAATTCATCGCTATCAGGCGCGCTTAGGATGTCGTCGAGCGTGTCTGACTTCCCCTTCTTGCGGACGCCCGCGGCTACGGCAAGAAGGTGAATGTCGTGGTTGCCCAGGACCGTACGGGCGCGCGGACCCAGCGCAATGACCTGCCGCAGGGTTTCCAGCGACGCCGGGCCTCGGTTGATGAGGTCGCCGACGAAGTACAGGGGGGCGTCCGGTGGCAGGCGTTCCAGGAGCGCATCAAGAGAGGGGGCGCAGCCTTGCAGGTCGCCGATGGCGAATGGGCGCTGAGTAGAATCGGTCGCGGTCATTGAGACGGTCGGCGGGATATCGGGGGATGGTCTATCAAATAGCAGCACTAAAAGTAACACTGCCCACACACGTGTAGCTCCCATAATCGATTTGGTCAATCGTTACAAGACGCTACAAAAAGTTGGTATCACCCCAAAAGATGGGACCCGGGCTCAGATAGAATACCGCCACTTCCACAGGGACTTAAAAACTCCGCCAGCCTCCCACGGGCACAGGCGGGCGACCGGCTTTTGTCGGCAAATCGAAACATATCGAAAGCAGGGAGCAAGCGTTTTGTCGCACATTCTGGTTACGGGCGGGGCAGGTTTTATTGGCGCCAATTTCGTTCTCGACTGGCTCGCCCAGCCGGGCGCTGACACTATTGTGAATGTCGACAAGCTGACCTATGCCGGCAACCTGAAAACGCTCGCGGCGCTGGAAGGCAATCCTCGCCACGTGTTCTCGCAGACCGATATCTGCGACAGGGCCGCGCTCGACATGCTGCTCGAGACATACCGGCCCCGCGCCGTAGTGCACTTCGCTGCCGAAAGCCATGTGGACAGATCCATCCACGGTCCCGCCGAATTCATCCAGACCAACATCGTCGGCACGTTCACGCTGCTCGAGGCGGTGCGCGGCTGGTGGGGCGGTCTGGACGACCGCGCCCGTGCCGATTTCCGCTTCCTGCACGTATCCACCGACGAAGTGTTCGGCTCGCTCGGACCAAACGATCCGCAATTCTCCGAATCAACCGCCTACGCCCCGAACAGCCCGTATTCGGCGTCAAAGGCCGCCGCCGACCATCTGGTGCGCGCGTATCACCATACGTACGGCCTGCCGGTGGTGACCACCAACTGCTCGAACAACTACGGTCCGTATCATTTTCCCGAGAAGCTGATCCCTCTGATGATCACGAATGCCCTCGCGGGCAAGCCGCTGCCGGTTTACGGCGACGGACAGAACGTGCGCGACTGGCTCTACGTGGGGGACCATTGCAACGCCATTCGCGAGGTTCTCGCGCGTGGGCGGATTGGCGAGACCTACAACGTGGGCGGCTGGAACGAGAAGACCAATATCGACGTCGTCTACACCATCTGCGACCTCCTCGATGAGCTCAAGCCTAAGGCGGCTGGTTCGTACCGAGATCAGGTCACGTTCGTCAAGGATCGTCCCGGCCACGACCGCCGCTATGCGATCGACGCCGGCAAGCTGGAGCGGGAACTGGGTTGGCGACCGGCCGAGACATTTGAAACGGGCCTGCGCAAGACCGTTCAGTGGTACCTGAGCAACCAGGCCTGGGTGCAGGATGTGGTCTCGGGAGAATACCGGAACTGGGTGGCCAAGCAATATGCAGCGTAACGCTCTTCCCACCCCGTCCATTCTTGTAACAGGAAGCAACGGGCAAGTCGGGTTTGAGTTGCAACGCAGTCTGGCAAGCCTCGGCCCGGTGACGGCATTCGATCACGCGGCCTGCGATCTGGGCACGCCGGACGCCGTGCGGGCAGTAATCAGGCGCTTGCGCCCGGACATCATCGTCAACGCGGCGGCCTATACAGCAGTGGACCGGGCAGAATCGGATGTCGAGCAAGCCTTTGCGGTGAATGGGGTGGCGCCCGGCGTACTTGCGGAAGAGGCGCGCGCGCTGGGCAGCCTGCTGGTGCACTACTCCACGGACTATGTGTTCGATGGCGCCGGCGCAGCACCCTATCGCGAATCGGATGCGGCGCGGCCGCTGTCGGTCTACGGAAAAAGCAAGCTGGCCGGCGAGCAGGCCATTGCCGATGTGGGGGCTCAGGCAATCGTGCTGCGCACATCGTGGGTGGCCGGGCTGCATGGGCAGAATTTTGCACGGACCGTGCTTCGCTTGGCCCGTGAGCGCGATGCGCTGCAGGTGATCGACGACCAGATCGGTGCGCCGACGATGGCCGCGTTGGTGGCGGATGTCACGGCGCGCATCGTCGACCGGGCATGGCTGCGAGAAGATTGCAGCGAGTTCCCGGCTGGCATCTATCATCTGGCCGCTCGCGGCCAGACGTCGTGGCACGGCTACGCTACCGAGGTGGTGCGCTACGCGGCCGCGCACGGCGCTGCATTGACACTCAAACCGGAGGCGATCGAGCCCGTGAGATCGGCCGAGTTTCCGCAGGTGGCGCCGCGCCCGGCCAATTCGTGTCTTGATACCAGCAAGCTGTGCGAGACGTTTGAAATCCATCTTCCGGAATGGCGCTCAGGTGTCCATCATCTGATCGACCAGTTCCTTTCCTGATACGACACATGCGTAAGGGCATTATCCTGGCCGGCGGTTCCGGCACGCGCCTCTACCCGATCACGCGATCGGTTTCGAAACAGCTGCTGCCTGTCTACGACAAGCCGATGATCTATTACCCGCTGAGCACGCTGATGCTGGCGGGCATTCGCGACATCCTGATCATTTCCACGCCCGAAGACACGCCACGTTTTACTGAAATGCTCGGTGATGGCGCCAAGTGGGGCCTGAACCTGCAATACGCGGTTCAGCCATCGCCGGATGGTCTGGCGCAAGCCTTTATCATCGGCCGCGATTTTGTGGGTAACGATCCCTCCACGCTGATTCTGGGAGACAACATCTTCCATGGTCATGCATTGATCCGCCAATTGAAGGACACGTCGGCACGCCAGGACGGCGCGACGGTATTTGCCTATCACGTGCACGATCCCGAGCGCTACGGGGTCGTGGAATTCGACGACGCATTCCGTGCGCTTTCTCTCGAGGAAAAGCCCCTCAAGCCGCGCTCCAACTACGCGGTGACGGGGCTGTATTTCTACGACAATCAGGTTTGCGATATTGCAGCCGACATTCGTCCTTCGCCGCGCGGAGAACTCGAGATTACCGACGTCAACAAGCGTTATCTGGAAATGGGTCAGCTGGAGGTGGAGGTCTTGGGTCGCGGCTATGCGTGGCTCGATACCGGCACCTACGATTCGCTGCTCGAGGCCGCCAGCTTTATCGCTACAGTGCAGAAGCGGCAGGGACTGATGGTGGCATGCCCCGAGGAAATCGCATTCCGCAATAAATGGATTGGCGCGGAAGCGGTGGAGGAAATGGCCAAGGCGCTGGCCAAGAATTCATATGGTCAATATCTGCACGGCCTCCTGTCGGATGGATATCGTTAAATGACCCACCCGCCGGGCCCGATGGCCACGCCCACCTCGATTGCCGATGTGCTGATTCTGGAGCCACGCGTATTCCGGGACGAGCGCGGCCATTTCCTGGAAAGCTTTAACCAGCGGCTGTTCGAGAGCGTAACTGGCATTTCCCGCACGTTCGTGCAGGACAACGAGTCGAGGTCCGTGCGCAATGTGCTGCGGGGACTGCATTATCAGACACGTCGGCCGCAGGGAAAGCTCGTGCACGTGACCGCAGGTGAAATTTTCGATGTGGCGGTGGACCTGCGCACCGATTCAAAGACGTTTGGAAAATGGGTCGGCGTGACGTTGTCGGCCCGGAATTTCCGGCAACTGTGGATCCCGGAAGGTTTTGCCCATGGCTTCATGGTGATTTCCGAGTATGCGGACGTGCTTTACAAGATGACGGACTACTACGATCCGCAATTCGAATGCGCCATTGCCTGGAACGATCCGGACATCGGTATTGCCTGGCCGTCCTTGGAAGGCCTGATCCTGCATGCCCGCGACGCCGCCGCACCGAGGTTGCGCGATGTGGACTCTCCATTCCGGGTGGCCCAGTGACCCAGGATTGCTTGCGACAGCCCGGCGACGCCACGCGCACGTTTGCGCGCGATGGCGCGCGCGCCAGGACAGAGCGCCGCGCGATACTCTTCTGCGCCAACACCGCATGGTCGATGTATCGCTTCCGCCGTGGCATGCTGACCGCGCTGATCCACGACGGCTACGAGGTGCATGTCGTGGCGCCGGAAGACGCCGAGGCGGCGTCGCTGCGCGCCATGGGATGCATTTTCCATCCGATGACGATGGCGGCGCAGGGACGCAATCCGTTTCAGGATCTGAAGCTGGTGGCATCGCTGCTGGCGCTGTACCGGCGTGTAAAGCCCGCGCTGATTTTCCATTACACGATCAAGCCGAATATCTATGGCTCGATCGCCGCGCGACTGGCGGGCATCCGGTCGATTGCCGTGACGACTGGGCTGGGCTATGTATTTATTAACAAGGGTCTGGTTTCCAGCCTGAGCAAGTTGCTGTATCGCATTTCGCTGCGGTTTTCCGGGCAGGTGTGGTTCCTCAACCAGGAGGATCGCCGCGCATTCGTGTCCGCGGGCCTCGTCGACGTGCGGAAATGCACGGTGCTGCCGGGCGAGGGCATCGACCTCGATTTTTTTGCCCCCGTACCGCAGCCTGTCAGTTCGGACCAGCAGTTCTGCTTCCTGCTGATCGCGCGAATGTTGTGGGACAAGGGTGTCGGCGAATACGTTGCCGCTGCGCGCGCCCTGAAGGCCAAGTACCAGCATGTGCGCTTCGTACTTGCCGGACCGGCCGGTGGGGAAAGCCCGAGCGCGATCCCGCAAAGCCAGGTCGAGGCATGGGTCAGAGAGGGCGTCGTCGAATATCTGGGAATGGTGCCCGATATTCGACCGATGATCGGCGCGGCAAATTGCGTAGTGTTGCCGTCCTACCGCGAAGGCATTCCGCGCGCCTTGCTGGAGGCCGCAGCGATGGAGCGCCCGGTGGTCGCCACTGCCGTGCCCGGTTGCATGGATGTGGTGGACAACGGAGAAACCGGACTGCTGTGCAGGGAACGCGATCCGCGCGACCTGGCCTCGAAAATGGAAGAAATGGTGCTGCGTGACCGTGAAGGCATACGCCGGATGGGTGCGGCGGGGCGTGCCAAAATGCTGTCGATCTTCGACGAAAAGTTCGTGATCGAACATTACCGGAATGTGATTCACGCCCTGGTTTAGTTTCGGTGGAAAAGAATGGAATAAGCCGCGATTCATGTCTGCCAGATGGCCAACGGCATGCATCGCGAATGGAATTTGAATTGGCCGGACGCTGGAGCTTGCGATTTCTATGACTTTTGTTCCTGTGATTCTCTCGGGTGGAGCGGGTACCAGGCTGTGGCCTGTCTCGCGCGAGCTGCATCCCAAGCCCTTTATCCGGTTGGGGGGCTCGCACAGCCTGCTGCAGAAGACGTTCCTGCGCGCCGCGGCATTACCCGACGTTGCCGAAGTGCTGACGGTGACCAATCGTGAATTGTTCTTCAAGACCGAAGACGAATATCGCGAGGTCAACGAAGCTTGCCTGGCCACCTCCTATCTGCTGGAGCCCTTCGGTCGCAACACGGCCGCCGCGATTGCTGCCGCCGCGCTCGACGTGGCAGAACGCCATGGCGACGATGCGACGTTGCTGATTCTGGCTGCCGACCACGTCATCAAGGACCAGGCGGCCTTCGCCACCGCCATCGCGCAGGCGCGGGTGCTGGCCGGGCAGGGTCGGCTGGTGACGCTCGGCATTCGTCCGGACGGACCCGAAACGGGCTATGGGTATATCGAGGCGGACGGTTCGAACGTGCGCCGCTTCGTGGAAAAGCCGTCGCTGGAACGCGCAACCGAATATTGCGCCAGCGGTCGCCATTTCTGGAATGCGGGAATCTTCTGTTTCCGCGCGGGGACGCTGCTGAGTCAGCTCGAAATGCATGCGCCTGACGTGCTGGATGCCGCGCGCGCATGCATGGCGGCATCGAAGCCGCTTCGCGGCGATCGCGTGGTCCAGCGCACACTGGACGCCCAGACTTTCGAGCAGGCGCCGAACATCTCCATCGACTATGCGCTGATGGAGAAATCGTCGGACGTCGCAGTGGTGCCATGCGAAATCGGCTGGAGCGATGTGGGTTCATGGAGCGCCATCAGCGACATGACCGACGCCGACGGCGGCGGCAACAAGGTGGAAGGCGAGGCATTGCTGCATGACGCGGCGAACTGCTACGTGCGCAGCGAAGACCGTCTGGTCACGCTGGTCGGCACCAACGACCTGATTGTGGTGGACACGGCCGACGCGCTGCTCATTGCAGACCGGTCGCGCGCCCAGGAGGTCAAGGAGATCGTTCGCCAGCTCAATTCCCAGGGGCACATGGCCAGCAAGATCCACCGCAAGGTGCATCGTCCCTGGGGGACGTACACGGTGCTGGAGGGCGGTACGCGCTTCAAGATCAAGCGCATCGAGGTCAAACCGGGCGCCTCGCTTTCACTGCAGATGCATTACCACCGCAGCGAGCACTGGATCGTCGTCAGTGGCATGGCGAAGGTGATCAACGGTGAAAACGAACTACTCGTCAACACGAACGAGTCCACATACATTCCGGCTGGTAATCGCCACCGGCTTGAAAACCCGGGCAAGTTGCCACTGGTCATGATCGAAGTCCAGTGCGGGGATTATCTCGAAGAAGACGACATCGTCCGCTTCGAGGATTCCTACGGCAGAGCTTAAGAACAGGATATGCAATGAAAAAGGTCGCGCTTATTACAGGGATTACCGGTCAGGATGGAGCCTATCTCGCAGAATTCCTGCTGAACAAGGGCTACGAAGTGCATGGCATCAAACGCCGCGCTTCGCTTTTCAATACGGATCGTATTGACCATCTGTATCAGGACCCGCACGTCGATCACCGCAATTTCATCCTGCATTATGGTGATCTGACAGACTCCACCAACCTGATCCGCATCATCCAGCAGGTGCAGCCGGACGAGCTCTATAACCTGGGCGCGCAGTCACACGTGGCCGTGTCGTTCGACAGCCCCGAGTACACGGCCAACAGCGACGCACTGGGCGCGCTGCGCCTGCTCGAAGCGATTCGCATTCTGGGACTGGAAAAGAAGACGCGCTTCTATCAGGCTTCGACCTCGGAACTCTATGGCCTGGTACAAGAGATTCCGCAGAAGGAGACCACGCCTTTTTATCCGCGTTCGCCGTATGCCGTGGCCAAGTTGTATGGCTACTGGATTACCGTCAACTATCGCGAGTCGTACGGCATGTACGCGTGCAACGGCATCCTGTTCAATCACGAATCGCCGCTGCGCGGGGAAACCTTTGTCACGCGCAAGATCACGCGCGCGATCAGTCGTATCGCGCTGGGCCTGCAGGATTGCCTGTACCTCGGCAACCTGAACAGCCTGCGGGATTGGGGCCACGCGCGCGACTACGTGGAAATGCAGTGGCTGATGCTGCAACAGGAACAGCCCGAGGATTTTGTCATCGCCACTGGCGTGCAATATTCGGTGCGTGATTTCGTTCGTATCGCTGCGGCTGAACTCGGCATCACGGTGCGCTTCGAGGGCGAGGGCGTGAACGAAATCGGTATCGTGGACAGTGTCGACGCGCAAAAGGCCGCTGCATCGGGCCTGAAAGTGGCCGTGGGCGAGACCATCGTGCGTGTCGATCCGCGCTATTTCCGGCCCGCCGAAGTGGAGACCTTGCTTGGCGATCCGACCAAGGCGCGTGAGAAGCTTGGCTGGACGCCGCGCACCACGTTCGCCGAGCTGGTGCGCGAAATGGTGGAAGCCGACTTCGACCTGGCGCGCCGCGACAGCCTGGTGAAGGAAGCCGGCTTCAAGGCGTTCAACTACCACGAGTGACGCGATGATGAATCCTCAAGCCAAGATCTATGTGGCCGGGCATCGCGGCCTGGCCGGCTCGTCGATCGTGCGTCGACTGCGTGCGGCGGGCTACAACAACCTCGTGCAGCGTACGCACGCCGAACTGGACCTCACGGACCAGGGCGCCGTGGAAGCCTTCTTCGAGACTGAAGGACCGGAATACGTGTTCCTCGCCGCGGCGAAGGTGGGCGGCATTCACGCCAACAACACGTACCCCGCCGAGTTCATCCGCGACAATCTGGCCATTCAGACCAACGTGATCCATTCGGCCTGGAAGAATGGCGCGCGCAAGCTGCTGTTCCTCGGATCGTCGTGCATCTATCCGAAATTTGCGCCGCAGCCGATGCCGGAAAGCTGCCTGCTGACCGGCGAACTGGAGCCGACCAACGAGTGGTATGCCATTGCGAAGATCGCCGGCATCAAGATGTGCCAGGCGTATCGCCGTCAGTACGGTTTCGACGCCATCTCGCTGATGCCGACCAATCTCTACGGCCCCGGCGATAACTTCGATTTGCAGAACTCGCACGTGTTGCCGGCCTTGCTGCGCAAGTTCCACGAGGCCCGCATGCGTGGCGATGAGGAAGTGGTGGTGTGGGGCACGGGGACGCCGCGCCGCGAATTCATGCATGTGGATGACCTCGGCGCCGCGGCCGTATTCCTGATGGAAAACTATTCGGACGAAGCGTTCGTCAACGTTGGCGTCGGCAGTGACGTATCGATCCGCGAACTGGCCGACATCGTCAAGGAAGTCACCGGGTTCCAAGGCCGCATCGTGCAGGACACAAGCAAGCCGGACGGCACGCCGCGCAAGCTGATGGATGTCAGCCGCCTAGATTCGCTCGGTTGGAAGGCTCAGGTGGAATTGCGCGAAGGCGTGGCCCAGACCTACGCGTGGTTCGTCGAGCACTACGCGCAGGCTCAATAAGATATCGGGCGGCTGGACAGCCAGTGCCTGAAATACAAGCGATATGAGTACGGCAGACAACGTTACCTATCTTGAAAGCGGACGCGCCGCCAAGGACTACTGGCGGGATTTCTGGCGCCATCGCGAACTGCTCATGTTCCTGGTGTGGCGCGACATCATCGTGCGCTACAAACAGACTGTGGTCGGTACGAGCTGGGTGCTGATCCGGCCGTTCCTGACCATGCTCGTGTTCACCTTCGTCTTTGGCAAGGTGGCAAATCTGGCATCGGGCAACGTGCCATATTCGCTGGTGGTATTCACGGGACTGCTGCCGTGGTTTTTCTTTGCGAGCGCCCTGAGCGAATGCAGCAATAGTTTAGTTGGCAATTCGCACCTGATTTCGAAGATCTATTTTCCCCGCCTGATCGTGCCGGTAGGGTCGATCACGGTCTCGATCGTCGATTTTCTTATCACCTTCGTGCTGCTGTTCCTGGTAATGGCCTGGCATCGCTTCATGCCAGGCTGGCACATCGTGTTCGTGCCATTGTTCATCCTGCTGGCCATCGCGGTGTCGTTCGGACTGGGACTCTGGACTGCCGCGCTTAATGTCCGTTTCCGTGATTTCCGTCACCTGATCCCATTCGTGCTGCAACTGGGCGTGTACGTGTCTCCGGTTGGTTACAGCAGTCAGGTGCTGCCGGAGAAATGGCGGCTCGTGTATTCGCTGAACCCGATGGTGGGTGTGATCGACGGCTTCCGCTGGTCGATCCTTGGCGGCGATTTCACGATGTATTGGCCCGGCCTGATTATCTCGATTGTCATGAGCGTTACGCTGGTGGCGACCGGTATCTGGTATTTCCGCAAAACGGAAGCCACCTTTGCGGATGTGATCTAACAATGACCACTGCGATTCACGTCGAAAATCTGTCCAAGTGCTACACGATTGCGCACCAGCGCGCCAGTCGTGACGAGTCGCTGCGCTTTGCCATCGAGCGAAACATTCGCGCGGTTGGCGCGCGCATGCTGGGGCGCGGCACGCGGCAGAGCATTGCACTGCCGGACGACGAGATCCAGCAGACCGAAGACTTCTACGCCCTGAACGACATCTCGTTCGAGGTGCAGACCGGTGAGCGCGTGGGCATCATCGGCGCCAACGGCGCGGGCAAATCGACGCTGCTGAAGATTCTCAGCCGTATCACCGAGCCGAGCCGCGGCCGCATCACCATTCGCGGACGCGTATCGAGCCTGCTGGAAGTCGGCACGGGATTTCACCCGGAACTCACCGGCCGCGAGAACATTTTCCTGAACGGCGCCATCCTTGGGATGCCTCGTAGCGAGATCAGAAAGAAGTTCGACGAGATCGTCGCGTTCTCGGAAGTCGAGCGATTCCTGGACACGCCGGTCAAGCACTATTCGAGCGGCATGTATGTGCGGCTGGCGTTCTCGGTGTCGGCTCACCTCGACCCCGAGGTCCTCATCCTGGACGAAGTGCTGGCCGTGGGCGATGCGCGTTTCCAGAAGAAGTGCATGAACAAGATGCGCCGCTTCAGTGAGGAAGGACGCACAGTGCTGTTCGTTAGTCATAGCGCCGCTGCCATCAGCCAGTTTTGCAGCACGGCCATTTTCCTGGAGAAGGGCCAGATCAAGCTGATGGGACCGGCGCAGGACGTGGTCGAGCAGTACATGCTGCAAACCACGGCGGGAATGGACGAGGAAGCTGGGCCTGAGTTGGTGGGATCCCGCACGCTTGTGCAGCCAAGCGGCGACGAATCGATCCAGATCGAGGCGATTGAACTGGTCACGCCGTCGGGGGCCAGGGACGGTCGCGTGCACATCAACGATCCGCTGTCGATCCGGTTGTCGTTCCGTGTGCTGGAGAAGACCGATCATATCTTCGTGCCCAACCTGCACGTGCGGACCATCGACGGGATGTACGTCACCGTTGTCACGCCGCCGTCGAGCGAGGTTCGGCTGCTCGACGCGGGCGTCTACGTTGCCGATTGCGAGATTCCTGGGAACCTGCTCAATAACGGCGTCTTCACGGTGCAGGCGGCCATTACATCTTTCAATCAAGGCCAAACGGTGCACGCGAACGTGCCAAATGCCTTGACGTTCGAGGTCGTCGACGATCTCTCCGACACCACCTATCGCAACGGCTACATGCAGGCCATTCCTGGCGTCATTCGCCCGCGCCTGCAGTGGCAAATTGGAGCATCGGCATGAAGGTCGTGATTCTGGCGGGCGGCCTGGGCACGCGTATCAGCGAGGAATCGCACCTGAAGCCCAAGCCGATGATTGAGATCGGGGGCAAGCCTATCCTCTGGCACATCATGAAGATCTATTCCCATTACGGGATCAACGATTTCGTGATCTGCCTTGGCTACAAGGGCTATGTCATCAAGGAGTATTTCGCCAACTACTTCCTGCACATGTCCAACGTCACGTTCGACATGGCGCGCAACCACATGGAAGTGCATGAGCGATACGCCGAACCGTGGCGCGTGACGCTGATCGACACCGGTGCCGAGACGCTGACCGGCGGCCGGCTCAAGCGTGTGCGCGACTACGTGGGCGACGAGACGTTCTGCTTTACCTATGGCGATGGGGTGACCAACCTCGACATCGGGTCGCTGATCAAGTTTCACCAGCAGCACGGCAAGCTCGCCACGGTCACGGCGATTCAGCCGCCCGGCCGCTACGGCGCGTTGAACCTGACCGGTCCCGCCGTCAGCAATTTCCAGGAAAAGCCGGCAGGCGACGGCGCGTGGATCAACGGCGGCTTTTTCGTGCTCGAGCCGAAGGTTTTCGACTACATCGAGAACGATCGCACCAGTTGGGAATCGACGCCGCTGCAACGTCTGGCGCAGGAAGGCGAATTGATGGCGTATCAGCACGATGGCTTCTGGCAAGCGATGGATACGCTGCGCGACAAGAACCATCTGGAAGATCTGTGGGCGGCCACGCCACCGTGGAAGGTGTGGGCATGACCGAGTTCGGCGACGCCTATCGCGGCCGGCGCGTGCTGCTGACGGGCCACACGGGCTTCAAGGGCAGCTGGCTCGCGCTTTGGTTGTCGCGGCTAGGCGCCATCGTGACCGGCGTCGCGCTTGCGCCGGAGACGACGCCGAACCACTGGGACCTGCTCGGCCTGAACATGGCATCGCACATGGTCGATATTCGCGACCGCGACGCGTTGGCGCGCGTGGTGGCCGACGCGCAGCCTGAGGTGGTGTTCCATCTGGCCGCGCAGCCGCTGGTGCGTCGCTCGTACCGCGAACCCGTCGACACCTGGGCCACCAACGTCATGGGTACGGCCAACCTGCTCGAATGCTGCCGGAGTGCACCGTCGGTGCAGGGTGTGCTGGTCGTTACGTCAGACAAGTGCTACGAAAACCACGAGTGGGTCTGGGGCTATCGCGAAAACGATCGCCTGGGCGGTCACGATCCGTACAGTGCATCGAAGGCTGCGACGGAACTGCTGGTCGCGAGCTATCGTGCGTCATTTTTCCATGCCGTCGATGCACCGGCGCTGGCGTCAGCGCGTGCCGGCAACGTGATCGGCGGCGGCGACTGGTCGGAGGATCGGCTGATTCCCGACGTAGTTCGCGCGGTCACGCAGGGAACCGCGGTGGAAATCCGCTCGCCTGCCGCTACGCGACCGTGGCAACACGTGCTCGAATCGCTCAGCGGTTATCTTTTGCTCGGCCAACGGCTGCTGGCGCGCCGGCATGATGCCGCCGAGGCGTGGAACTTCGGTCCGGCCGAGGAAGGCAACCGGCCGGTGCAGGCCGTGATGGAGCGCATCGCCGAACTATGGCCCGCCATGCATTGGCATGTGGCGAACAATGCGGACTTGCATGAAGCCCGGCTGCTATATCTTGACAGCGCGAAGTCGCGCGCAGGATTGCAATGGCAGCCAGTATGGGGCTTTGACGATGCGCTGGCTGCCACGGTGGCTTGGTATCGGGCCTACCTGTCGCAGGGCGCGGTGATCAGTGGTGAGCAGCTCGATCAGTACGTGCAGGCCGCCCGCGCCCGCAATCTGGCGTGGTGTCAGTCATGAAGGTCGAGCCAACGCCAATTGCCGGCGCGCTGGTGGTGACAGGCCAGGCCCTGGCCGATCATCGCGGCGCCTTCCAGCGACTCTATTGCGACCACGAACTGGCGGGCGTGCTGGCGGGACGTCAGATCGTCCAGATCAACCACTCGCGCACCACGCAGGTGGGCGCCGTGCGCGGCATGCATTACCAGTTGCCGGGCGATGCGGAAATGAAACTCGTGCGTTGCCTGCGTGGTCGCGTCTGGGATGTGGCGGTCGACCTGCGGGCCGGTTCGCCGACGTTCCTGCGTTGGCATGCTGTGGAACTGTCGGCCGACAACGCTCGCATGTTCGTCATTCCCGAGGGCTGCGCGCATGGATTCCAGGTGTTGGCGCCGGAATCGGAATTGTTGTATTTGCATACCGCGCACTACGCGCCGAAGTCGGAAGGCGGCATTCGCCATGACGACCCTGCGGTCGACATCGATTGGCCGCTGCCCGTTGCCGACCTGTCCCAGCGCGATCGTGCGCACCCGTTATTAAGCAGCGATTACTCCGGAATCCAGTTATGAAGTGCCGCCATTGCGAAAACCTCCTGTCCAACGTCTTTCTGGACCTTGGCTTCGCACCGCCCAGCAATGCCTATCTGAGCGAGGCGGCGCTGCGCGCGCCGGAAACGCATTTCCCGCTGAAGCTCTTTGTCTGCGATCGATGCGGACTTGTGCAGACGGAAGACTACGCACGGGCCGATGAACTGTTCAGTGGCGATTACGCGTACTTCTCGTCGGTGTCGCGCAGCTGGCTCGATCACGCTGCACGCTACGCCGACATGATCACGAAGCGGCTGGCGCTCTCGAGCGAGAGCCTCGTCATGGAAGTGGCGTCGAACGACGGCTATCTGCTGCGCAATTTCGTCGCTGCCGGCATTCCATGCCTGGGTGTCGAGCCGACTGCCAGCACGGCGCAGGCCGCGGAAAAACTCGGCATTCCGGTGCTGCAGGAGTTTTTCGGCAAGGCGCTTGCCGCGCGTCTGGCGGAGCAAGGCCAGCGCGCCGACCTGATCGTAGGCAATAACGTATTCGCGCACGTGCCCGATATCAACGATTTCACCGCCGGGCTCAAGGCCGCGTTGAAGCCGGGCGGCACGATCACGCTGGAATTTCCGCATTTGATGCGACTGGTAGAACAGGTGCAATTCGATACCGTCTACCACGAGCATTTCTCGTACCTGTCGCTGGCCACGGTGGCAACCATCTTCCGTGCGGCGGGCTTGCGTGTTTGCGATGTCGAGGAATTGCCGACGCACGGCGGCAGCCTGCGCGTTTATGGCTGCCATGCCGACGACGCGCGTGCGGACACCGCGGCGCCCGCACGTGTGCTCGATGCGGAAGCCAGTGCGGGCCTGAGCGATTTTACTGGCCACGCTTATCGCACGTTTCAGGCGCGTGCCGACGCGGTCAAGGATGGCCTGCTGACCTTCCTGATCGAGCAGAAACGTGCCGGCAAGACGGTTGCGGCCTATGGTGCAGCCGCCAAGGGCAACACGCTGCTCAACTACGCCGGCGTGAAGCCGGACCTGCTGGGCTACGTCTGCGATGCGGCGCCATCGAAGCAAGGGAAGTTTCTTCCCGGCAGCCATATTCCGATCGTGTCGCCGGACCAACTGGCGCAGACCAGGCCGGACATCGTACTGATCCTGCCGTGGAACATCGCCGACGAAGTGACGACGCAACTTGCCTACATCCGCGAATGGGACGGCAAGTTTGCTGTGGCCGTGCCGGCGATCAACGTATTCTGAGGAGAGCGTCCTGTGTCGCGCATCTACTACACGAAGCCTTCCATTACCGAGCTGGAAGTCCGTTATGCAACCGACGCTGCGGCGAACGGGTGGGGCGAGCACTGCTACGACTATATCCACAAGTTCGAGCAGGGGTTTGCCGAGCATCTTGGCGTGAAGCACGCAATCGCCACGTCGAGTTGTACCGGCGCCATGCACCTGGGGCTGGCAGCGCTGGGCATCGGGGCCGGCGACGAAGTGATCCTCGCGGATATCAACTGGATTGCCACCGCATCGCCGATCGTGCATCTTGGTGCGACGCCTGTACTGGTCGATATTCTCCCAGACACCTGGTGCCTGGATCCGCGGAAGGTGGAAGCGGCCATCACGCCGCGCACCAGGGCGATCATCGCCACGCATATCTACGGCAGCCTTTGCGACATGGACGCGCTGATGGCGATCGGGCAGCGTCATGGCATCCCAGTTATCGAAGACGCGGCGGAAGCTCTCGGCTCGGCCTATGGTGGCAAGCGCGCGGGCGCGATTGGGACATTCGGCACGTTTTCGTTCCATGGCACCAAGACGTTGACGACGGGCGAGGGCGGCATGTTCGTGACCAACGATCCGGCGCTGTACGACCGTGTGCTGACGCTTAACAACCATGGACGGGCGAGAGGCGAAACGCGTCAATTCTGGTCGGAGCGGGTCGGTTTCAAATACAAGATGTCAAATATCCAAGCCGCCATCGGATGCGCGCAGCTTGAACGCATCGACGAATTGGTAGACAAGAAGCGCGCGATTTTCCAGTGGTACAAGGAGGCGTTGGCGCCTCTGGCGGCAGTCGCGAAAATGAACGTCGAACACGCTGGGACAGTGAATGGATACTGGATGCCGACACTGGTATTTGACCAGCATGCCGGTTTCGATCGTGAGGCGGTCCTAAAGCGGTTCAAGGATGAGAATATCGATGGTCGCGTATTCTTCTGGCCCCTCAGCGCGCTCGGTGTGGACGGTATTCCTACCGATGTGGATACACCGGTAGCACACGACATTTCGCCCCGTTCGATCAATCTTCCGAGCTACCACGACATGGGCCCTGCGGAAGTGGAGCGGGTAGCAAACGTATTGCTGAGCTTCCATGAAGCCTGATCCAATACGAATCGGCTCGATTGGCTTTATGGCTGACCAGGACGTCGGCCTGGCAGCGGTTCGCTACGTGCTCGAAAATTTTCGCGACGACGTTCGCTACGTGGTGACGACCGCTGACAACGAAATCGCGGCATTGTGCAGGCTGCATCAGTGCAATGTGGTCCTGGCAAGCGCGATAACCGACAAAAACGCTGCTGCCTTGCTGGGCGACGTGGACCTGCTGATTCTTGCGTGGTGGCCGAAGATTCTGCCCAGGACCGTGATCGACATTCCGCGTCGGGGCGTGGTGAATTTTCACCCGAGCCTGCTGCCGCACAACCGGGGCAAGCACTACAACTTCTGGACCATTGTGGAGGACAGCCCTTTTGGTGTTTCCCTTCATCTTGTCAACGAAGGTGTCGACCAAGGGGACATCCTGTTCCAGGCGCCCATTGAGAAAACTTGGGAAGACACCGGCGGTTCGCTATATGCGGCCGCGAAGCGGGCAATGGTTGCGCTGTTCGAAAGGCATTACCAGGACCTGGTAAATGGCAACTACGTCCCGCGGCCACAAGATCTTTCCAAGGGAAGTTTCCACCTTGCCAAGGAACTCGAGCCGGCCAGCGAAGTGTTTCTCGACAAGTCATATCAGGGCAGAGAGATCTTGAACCTGCTGAGGGCCCGAACGTTTCCGGGCAACCCGTCGTGCTATTTCCACGACGGGGGAAAAAAATACGAAGTGCGCATATCAATTGAAGAGGTGAAAAATGGGGCCGATTGAAGAATTCCAGCGACGCAATGCAGAACTGATCGAGAAGGGTGCAGCCGACGAGTCGCTCCGTCAATTGACGCGCCAGTGGTTCGATCGTGCCAATGCGTTTGAGTATTCGTACCATTACGCCTGGATGTCGCGCCCGATTATCCAGTACCCGCAAGACGTAATGGCAATGCAGGAGATCATCTGGCAGGTCAAGCCGGATCTGATTATCGAGACCGGTATCGCGCACGGCGGATCGTTGATCATGAGCGCGTCGATGCTCGCACTGCTTGACTACTGCGATGCCGTCGAAAACGGCACGACGCTCGATCCCAAACACACGCGGCGCCGTGTGATCGGCATCGACATCGATATTCGCGAGCACAACCGCAAGGCCATGGAAGCGCATCCGATGAGCCATCGCATCGACATGATTCAGGGATCGTCGGTGGACCCCGCGGTTGTCCAGCGCGTGCACGAGGCGGCCAAAGGCTATAAACGCGTGCTGGTATGCCTGGATTCGAATCACACGCACGACCACGTCCTGCAGGAACTTGAAGCCTATGCATCGCTAACGAGCATGGAAAGCTATTGCGTAGTGTTCGATACGGTGGTTGAAGACCTGCCCGATGAAGCGTCGTCCAATCGTCCGTGGGGCAAGGGAAACAATCCCAAGACCGCCGTTCACGAATACCTGCGCCGGCTTGACGCCAATGCCGTAAGCGGCTCAGACGGTGCGCCACTGCATTTCGAAATCGACAAAACGATCGAGAACAAGCTGCTGATCACCGTCGCGCCGGACGGGTTCCTGAAGCGTGTGCAACGGTAAATGGTTGGGAATTTGTAAGCATGTCCGACAAGCGTATTGTTGCTGAGCGTGATCCAGTGCTACCACTGGTGAGCATTGGGATTCCCACGTTCAATCGACCGGAGGGATTGCGGCGTACGCTTGAGCAGATATGCGCTCAGACCTATCCCAGGCTGGAAATCATTGTGTCCGATAACGCGTCCACGGATCCTATGGTTGAGGAAATCGGACGGAGATTTGCGGAGGAAGACGCGCGGGTCACCTATATTCGCCAGCAGGCCAACATCGGCGCGATGCCGAATTTCAAGCATGTATTGCGCTGTGCGACGGGTCAGTATTTCATGTGGGCGGCGGATGACGACGAGTGGTCGCCATACTTTGTGGAAAGGTGCCTCGCAAACTCTCGTGATGGCGAAAGCGTCGCTTGCAAATTCGATACGCTCTTCCGATACACCGGCCATCGCGAAACCAACCCGGTGCCCGCGTTGGACCCGGACAAAGGTCAGTTGGCCAACCTGCAAGCTTTCTTCGGCCTCATGCAGCCAAGTTTGATTTATGGGTTGCATCAGCGGAAGACCTTGGATTTTTTCGCCGATCTGCCGAATTTCGATTTCGTCGATTGCTATTTTGTCTTGCGGCAGATCCTGGGGCCGGGACTCCGCACCATTCCGGATGTGCTCTATACGGCCGGGGTGGATGCGGCAACATATGAGATCAAGTATTCGGATGCAAAGTCGAAGAAATTTGACTATGCCCCTTTTTACCTACGCACTGCGTGGCTGGTGCTGCGGACGCGAAAACTGGGAATACGCGAAAAATACGACGCTCTCAAAGCGCTGAAACAGACGATCTTCGGACTGATCAGGCATCACGAAGGATGCGACGATCCCCAGCCGATCCTGCGAGCTCAGGTGAAGCGCTATTGGCGACGGATGTTTGTGCCTGATTTCGTCGTATAGGCGAATTCGAACACCTTGATATAGATACCGCATGTACCAGACGAACAAGATGAGTATCAACCCAAAGCGATTGAGCAAGTCGATGTGGCGAAGCTCTCGCGCGTTGCTTCAGCGCGTGCTTTTGAATTTGCTCGCCAAATCGCTCGACAGTGGAGTTTCGATTCGCTATGCGGACGCTGCGCCGGTCTTTGAAAAACTGGCCACGCAGCATCCTGACGACGGCATTGCGATGCTGCGCGCACGCCTGGGCGATACGTCGACGGACGCGGCGAGTGCCAGCCAGATCGACGGGATCGTCAACTTCTCGGCCTATATGCGCGACGAATGGGTCGCGCAGAAGGCGGCTTCGTTGCCGGAGGATGCAAGCGTTCTGGATGCTGGCGCGGGGCAATGCCAGTACAAGAAGCTGTTCGCCCATACGCACTATCACGCGCAGGATTTTGCTCAGTATGGCGGGACCGAAAACGGACCGCTACAGGAAACCTGGGACTATCCACCGCTCGACTACGTTTGCGACATCACCAACATCCCAGTCGACGACGGTGCGTTCGATGCCGTGATCTGCACCGAAGTGCTGGAGCATGTTCCAGACCCGATTTCGGCAGTGCGTGAGCTTTGCCGGGTGACAGCGGAAGGCGGACGTCTGTTTATTTCCGCGCCGCTGGGTAGCGGAATCCACCAGGAGCCCTATCACTTTTTTGGAGGGTTCTCGCCGTATTTCTATCGGAAATATCTTGCCGAGTTCGGATGCGAAATTGTGGAGATAAAGCCAATTGGCGGACTGCTCCGACATGTTGCGCAGGAAGTCCACCGCGCGGCACGGACAATGGATCATGATGGAGATGTACTGACGCGCGAGCGTCGTTACGTGATGATGGATTGGTTGCCGCGTCTGCTTGACGACCTGGACGACAAATACTTCGTCGAACAATTTACCGTCGGCTATCTCGTCGAAGCGCGCAAGTGTGCGAGCGGTGAAGCTCCCTGAGCAATTACAGACACGGGAATCTAGAAGTTGACCTCCATGATCATTGCCAACCTCATCGGCGGACTGGGCAACCAGATGTTTCAGTACGCCACGGGCCGCGCCGTGGCGCATCGGCATAATGTGCCGCTTCTGCTCGATGCCAGCGGTTTCGCGCATTACGATCTGCGTCGTTATGAACTGGGCGAACTGTCGATCCGTGCGCGCGTGGCGTCGGAAGACGAGTTGACGCGTTTCGGCGTCAAGGCAAAGGCACCGACGCTGTTGAATCGCCTCGGCAAGGCACTGGGATTGGACAAGCCTGCCAATCAGCTCAAGGAGGCGTCGTTCACCTACGACGCGCGTATCGAGCAGGTCGTGCCGCCGGTATATCTCGATGGCTATTGGCAGAGCGAACGCTATTTCGCGAATATCGCAGACTTGCTGCGCGAGGAATTCACGCTGAAGGCGCCCGTCGATGCGGCCAATGAACGGATTGCGGCTCAGATTCGCGAAGCCGGGGCCGCCGCGGTGTCGTTGCATATTCGACGCGGGGACTATGTGAACAACCCGCAGACCGCGCAATATCACGGCGTCTGTTCGCTCGACTATTACCGGGCTGCGGTGGACTACATTGCCGCGCGCGTGTCGGCCCCGCATTTTTTCGTGTTCTCCGACGATCATGCGTGGGTGAGCGAAAACTTCAAGCTCGATCACGCGGTCACGCTGGTCGATGTGAATGGCGCCGATCGCGGCGTGTGGGATATGGCGCTGATGAAGGCGTGCCGTCACCACGTGATCGCCAATAGCTCGTTCAGTTGGTGGGGCGCATGGCTGAACCCGCACGCGGATAAGATCGTGGCGGCGCCGCAGCGCTGGTTCAGTGGCGCGTCGCATGATACGCGCGATCTGATTCCCGCTTCCTGGATCCGACTATGACGACGCCGCTGATCAGTGTCGTGCTGCCGGTGTACAACGGCGCGGCGGATGTGAGGAAGGCCGTGGAGAGCATTCTCGCGCAGACCTTCGAGGACTACGAACTCATCCTCATCAACGACGGGTCGAAGGACGACTCGGCTCGGGTGCTGGAGTCGCTGAGCGATCCACGGATTCGTCTGTACCACCAGGACAATATGGGCCTGGCGGGAACGCTGAATCGCGGTATCGGACTGGCGCGCGGACGATATATCGCGCGTCAGGACCAGGACGACCTGTCGCATCCGGAGCGCTTCGCGCGTCAGGTCGACTTTCTCGAAAAGCACCCGGATCATGGCCTGCTGGGTACGGCCGCGCAGATCTGGGTGGGCGACACGCCAACCGACCGCGCGCACGATCATCCCACCGATCATGGCGCACTGAGCTTCGAGCTGCTGTTCAACAATCCGTTCGTGCATAGCTCGATCATGATGCGCAAGGCCACCGTCGAAGCGGTGGGCGGCTATACCACCGATCCTGCGCGTCAGCCGCCTGAGGACTATGAGCTATGGTCGCGCATGGCGCGCGCCGGCCGCGTGGCCAATCTGCCCGAGCGGCTGCTGGTGTATCGCGAGGTACCGGCCAGCATGTCGCGCACCGGCCCCAATCCGTTCCTGGAGCGCCTGGTGCTGATTTGCGCGGAGAATGTCGCGGCGGTGCTGGGGCAGCAAGAACCCTCGGTCGATGTGCTTGATGTGGCGGCGCTGACACATTCGGCGCTTCATCGGCTGTCACCGCGCCCCGATATCGAACGCATGTGCAACGTGGTTCGCCTGGCAGGCCAGAAACTTGCGGCACAATCTCCGCAATCGGATGTGATGCGCCGCACGGAAGTAAAGATCCAGAATTTGCGTCATCAGTATCTGATCCAGAAGCACAACATGAGCTGGGCCCGTCCCATCGCGCGCGCTGTGCGCGACTTCGGTCGCCGAATCGGCATCCTGCCGCGCTGATGCGAAAAAGTAGGTGACGATGATGCGGATTCTGTTCTGCTGCGAGTTTTATTACCCCAGTGTTGGCGGGGTACAGGAAGTCATGCGCCATCTGGCGGAGCGTCTGGTGCAACGCGGCCATCATGTAACGGTGGCCACGACGCGGCTGGCCGAGCGCGACTTTACATCGCATAACGGTGTGGAAATCGTCGAGTTTGGCATCACGGGCAATGCAGTCCGTGGGATGCACGGCGAGCTGGACCGTTACCGCGACTATGTGAAGGCGTTCGACGGCGACGCCATCATGATCAAGGCCGCGCAGCAATGGACGTTCGACGCGCTGTGGCCTGTGCTGGACCAGATCCACGCGCGCAAGGTGTTTATCCCCTGCGGTTTCTCGGGATTGTACGAGCCAACTTATTCGGGCTATTTCGAAGCGCTGCCCGACGTGCTGCGCCAGTTCGATCATCTGATTTTCTATGCCGAGCGCTATCGCGACATCGATTTTGCGCGCCAGCACGGACTCGAGCACCGCACCATCCTGCCCAACGGCGCTTGCGAGGTGGAATTTTCCGTGCCGCGCGACAAGGAATTCCGGAGCAGGCATGGCATTCCCGAAGACAGCTTCGTCTTTCTGACTGTCGGCAGCATTACGGGCGTCAAGGGGCACAAGGAAATCGCCGAAGCGTTTGCGCGGCTGCGCAACGGGCGCCGCAAGGTCACGCTGATTCTGAATGGCAACCCGCCGCCGGCACCCGCGGTCGTCGTCACGCCGCCGCAGGAAGCGACGCAGGCGCCGCGCAACGACGTGCAAAAAGTGATCGGTTTCCTTGGCGGACGGGTGCGCCGCGTAGCGGGACTGGCCTGGCGATCATTCGGGGTGTTGCGACGCGAAGGCCTGCGCGGTGTGCGCTCGCGCATCTACGCGCTGGCGGCGGCGCAACTCGATGCGGCAGGACATCTGCACTGGTTGCCGCATCGCATGCGCAAGGCGGCCGATCCTATCGGCTACTGGGTGGACCGTGCCAGCCGACAGCAGAACAAGCAGGTACTGCAGATCAACCTTGGCAGGCGGGAACTGGTGCAGGCCTACATGAATGCCGACCTGTTCGTGTTTGCGTCGAACATCGAATACTCGCCGCTGGTGCTGTTCGAAACCGCCGCGGCAGGCACTCCGTTCCTTTCGGTTCCGGTAGGCAACGCCGACGAGATCGCGCGCTGGACCGGGGGCGGCGTCATCTGCGACGCGCCGAAGGACGAGCGCGGTTACACGCGGGCCGATCCGGAACGTTTCGGCGCGGAGATGAAACGTCTGATGAACTCGCCCGCCGAGCTCGACGTGTTGGGTCACACGGCGCGCGATCGCTGGCAAGAGCAATTTACGTGGGCGAAGATCGCCGATCGTTATGAGGCGATCCTGCAGGGCGCTGTGACCGCGCCGACGCGGGAAACGCTGACCGAACCGACGGAAGGCTGAAGATCAGGTCCGCATCCATGACAAACAGTATTCAAGGAAATACACGCGCGCGTTGCTGCGTGATTGGCGGCGCGGGATTCATCGGCGCATGGCTGGTGCGCGAACTGCTGGCGACGGGGCGCGAGGTTTGCGTGCTGGGCCGGCGTCCGACACGGCCGGCAGCGCTGCCTGCGGGCGCCGAATACACACCGGTGGGGGAGGGCGCGATCGACTGGCCCGCATTGCTCGCGGGCGCCAACGAGATTGTCGATCTGGCCTATGCAACCGTACCGCAGACCAGCTACGCCGATCCCGTTTACGACATTCTGGCCAATCTGCCGCTTACCGTCGGCCTGCTCGAGGCCACGCGCAACCTGCCGCTGCGCAGGATGATCGTGGTGTCATCGGGCGGTACGGTATACGGCCACGTCGATTCGCTGCCCATTTCTGAAAGTGCCCCGACCAATCCCGTGTCGCCATATGGCATCACCAAACTCACGCAGGAGAAGTACGCGCTGATGTTCCACCGGCTGCATGGCGTGCCCGTCAGCATCGTGCGGCCGGCCAATGCCTATGGACCGGGCCAGCGAGCCTTCACCGGGCAAGGGTTCATCGCAACGGCGATGGGCGCCATTCTCAAGCGCGAGGAAGTGACCGTGTTTGGCGAAGCCGGCACCATCCGCGACTACATCCATGTGGCGGATGTCGCGCGCGGCATTCTGGCGGTGCTCGACGGCGGGGATGCAGGGCAGGTTTACAACCTCGGCACCGGCATCGGCCGTAACAACCGCGAAGTGCTCGCGGCGCTTGAGCCGCTGGCCGCAAGGCACGACCTGCCGGTGCGGATTCGCCTGGCGGCGGCGCGTGAGTTCGATGTCCGTGCAAACGTGCTGGACAGCACGAAGTTGCGCGAATGCTCGGGATGGGCGCCGGCGGAAGATTTCAACCAGGGGCTGTCTTCCATGTGGGACGCCATCGCCAGCGACATGGAAGGGCAGGCATGAACCCTGTGAATTCGGCAATGACTCCAACCGTTTCCATTCTTCTTCCCGCCTGGAACGCCGAGCGCACGCTGGGCGTGGCGTTGTGTTCGCTGCTGTCTCAGACGTACTCGGACTTCGAGGTGCTATTGCTCGATGATGGATCGAGCGACGGTACGGTTGCGGTGGCGCAGGCGTTTGCCGACCCGCGCGTGCGCGTGGTACGCGACGGACGTCGTCTGGGATTGGCGCGCCGGCTGAACATGGGGATCGAGCTGGCACACGGCCGCTATCTCGCCCGCATGGATGCCGATGACGTCAGCTTTCCGGAGCGGCTGGCACGCCAGGTGGCTTTTCTCGATGCGAATCCGCAGATCGATCTGGTGGGCTGCAGGGCGGTGGCGTTCCGCAGCGACGGCGAAATTCTCGGCATGCTGCCTTTTGCGGGCACCCATGAAGCCATGTGCGCGCGACCGTGGCGTGGCATTCCGCTGCCCCATCCGGGCTGGATGGGACGGCGCGAGTGGTTTGCGCGGTTCCGCTACGGGCTGCCCGAAGTGATGCGCGCGGAAGATCAGGAACTGCTGTTGCGCAGCCACAAGGAGAGCCGCTTCGCCTGTCTCAACGAGGTTCTTCTCGGTTATCGCCAGGGGTACTTCGACCTGCGCAAAACATTGCTGGCGCGCCGGTCGCTGCTGGCGGCCCAGCTCAGGTATTTTGTGCGCGAGCGCGAGATCGGCTACGCGGCGGGCGCCCTTGCGTTGACGGCGGCGCGCGTCGCCGTGGACCTGGTTGCGGCGCTGCCACGGGCGGACAAGCTCTATTTCGTGCGGATGTCCGAGTGCGCGCCGACAGAAGCGGTCCATACGCTGCGCCACAGTCTTGCGCATTGCGCATCGGGCACGCCCGGCTAGCCGAAAGCGCCTGGCGCCCGGCTGCCTTGTCGGGCGCGGCTTTCCTATCGTGCGGACAGCTTGCGAGCCATCGCGCTGCCTACTCGCGACAGTACGGCAGCGACGCGACCCTGGACGTACCAGCCCAGCATCATGGCCGCGTTGCAGCGCGCGTCCGCCACCTTCAGCGCCTGCCGGTTTCGGAACAGGAAGCGCGCAGTGTTGTAGAGCGCGTAGCTTTCGTAGGACAGCCGCCCGCGCCCGCGCGCACCGCCGGTCGCTTGAGACGGCGGCAGGTTGATCTGCACGGCGCGCGGCTCGTAGACAATCTTCATGCCGCGCGCCCGCGAGCGTACGAGGTAGTCGGTTTCTTCCCGGTAGCAGTTCCCCACGTAGCCTGTGTCGAAATCGATTGCCTTGGCGGCGTCGGTGCGGATCAGGAACGATGCGTGGCACACCGGTACGTCGATGGGCCGCGATGCCGCCGCGGCGAAGTCGAACTGCAGGCGATCGAGCCGCACCACGTCGTCGGCATTGCCGGCGACGTTCCGGCGTCGCATCACGGCCTCATCGGTGTCTCTGTCGTCGCGCAGGTACAGCGCGGAGGCTCCCACGATATCGGCGGACGTTTCCGCCGCGGTCAGCAGCAGCCGCGCCATCGCGCCGGGCTGCAGGATGGAGTCGTCGTCGCCGAAGTACACGTACTCGGTCTGCGCCAGCGACTTGCCCCGGTTCTTCGACGTCGTCTGCTTGCCATTGACCGCGTTGCGCAGATATGTGACCTGCGGATGGCGCTGCATCAACTGCCGGGCCACCTCGGGCGTATCGTCCGGAGAGCAGTCGTCCACCAGAACGAGCTGCGCCACTTCAGGCTGCAGATACGATGCGATGGTCTGCGGCAGCAGATGGGCGCGCTTGTAGGTCGGGACGACCACCGTCACCTTAGGCTGGCTGTCTGACATGGTGGATCTTGGCAATAACGTAGACGATTGCGGCAAACAGCAGTGCCTTGCACATCGGCACGACGAAGAAGAGCTGATTTTCGCGCGGGATCAGCAGGAAGAAGGGCAGCGTTGCCGCCAGAATGAACAGGCCCAGCGGCGCCATCCTGGCTACGCGATAGAGCACCTTGAGCACGCCGCCGGTGAAAGCACCCGCCAGCAGCGGTCCGACCAGCGGCGTGTACAGCATCGATTCGGCCACCGCCGAGCCGCCCATGCCCTTGCCGTTCAGGTACATTTCCGCATCGACGATGAACGACAGCCGATGCGCGAGGCTGGCCGTCTGGTGCGCGAATTCGAGCGTCTGGCCCGTTGGCAGGCTGCCGAAGGTGCGATGGTAGCCATCGATGAAGATCGCAAAGGTCGATTGCAGTCCGTCCACGACCGGCGTGAACTGCGCGATGTGCTTGAGCGTGGACACCACGAAGATCAGACTCACGCCCTGGCCGTAGAAAAAGCCGAACAGTGTCTCGAACGGATCGCCGGTCAGCGCAGTGGTAATGGGCATGCCGATTCGCACGCGACCCACCACGTCGGCCAGCAGCGCCATGCTGAATACCGCGGCGCCGGCTTTCCACCAGGACACGCGGATGTCCTGCGTCGTCACCAGCAGCCACGTCAGGCCGATGATTTGCGCCATGGGAATGCCGCGGGCGCCCTTGAACATGTCCAGCGCGCAGAGCAGGATGCCGACCGCGTATCCGGCGAGTGCCGGGCGCAGCCGCGGGCGCGACGCCAGGTAGGCGAACACGCACAGGATCAGCCAGCCGCCCAGCGCGTAGGGAATGCCGCCGGGACCGCCGTACTTGTACATTGCCAGGTAGTCGCCCGTGCGCCACGTGTCGACGTTGATGTAGACCCGATACAGCGTGAACGGCAAGATCGCCAGGCCCATGCGCAACGCGATTGTGCCAAGGTAGCTGTCCTCGCGGCGGGGCAGATCGCCAAGCCGGCCAGCCACAATCGCAATGCCGCAGAGGAACAGACAGATCGCTGCAAGCGCCTTGGCGACGAGCACCTCGTCCATCGGACCCATCAGAAACCAGTCGCCATAGCGATAATCGGCCCATCCGGCGAAGTAGGTAATCAGGAAACGGCTCAGCAGGAACAGCGTCGTAGTGGCGCAGATGAGCATCGTTGGATTGAACCGGCTGGTGGCCGCATGACTGACCCTGTACATGCATGCGAAGAACGTCAATGCGGTCAGCGGAGCCTGCCAGGCGAGATCGCCAAAGGCGCCGCTGATCAGATTCGCAACCGCCAGAAGCAGTATCGCGAGTAACGACAGCTCAGGCATCCCGGACTCCAAGAAACAAAACGAAAGCAACCACCAGCAGTACGAGGTTTGCCAGTGCATAGGCCACGGCCGCACCTGCGAGGCCGCTCATGCCGGTCAGTATGTAGGTGGCCAACACGAAGCAGGCCGAAAAAATCAGCTCGAGCGCCCAGGAAAAACGCAGATTTCTCTGGTAAATGAAGAACGCCACGAACGGCATGGCCAAGGCTTTGAACGCGTCGCCAAGCAGTTCGATCCACAGCAACGGGGCGATGCCCGAAAAGGCATCCGAATACAGCGTGCGCACCACGACGTCGGCAGCCTGCCAGAGGATGGCCGCACCCACGGCAAAGCCCAGGGCCACCAGCGCCGCATATGTCGGCAGGCGCGACTTGAGCGACCGGCCAGGCGCGCCGCTGCGAAACACTTCCGGAAGCAGCACGAAGCTGACCACGGCCTGCGCCATGGCGACAACGGCATCCGAAATGCGGAACATGCCCTGCCAGAGCCCCGCCGCCTCGGGTCCGACGCGCACCGAAACGACTTCACGCACCGTGATCACGGCCGCCGTGCCGACCACCGCCGGCGCTAGCGCAATCAACACATAGGGCGCCAGCGCGCGCGCCGCGGCCATGCCGTCGGACAGCGACGCCAGGCCGCCGTGCCAGCGGGTGCGGGTGAATGCGGCAACCGCGAGCCAGGCGACGAGCGTGGCGGCAAATCCGGCGATCAGGGCATGGACGGCGCTTTGCACCGAGCCCGGCGTCACGAACCACCAGTAGCTGGCAAGCGCCGCGATGCCCGAGAACGCCAGCACCAACGCGTTCAGCCTCGATCGGCCTTGCGCCAGCACGCTTGCCTGGATCTGCAGTGCAAGTCCGGCCAGCAGGCCAAGCGCCAGCGCCGCCAGCGGACCAAGCGCCTGCGCGCCGCTGACGATACCCAACTGCCGGAAGCCGCTGTGCCACACCGCGATCAGCACCGGTACGCAGAGCGCAAACAGCATCCCGCCGTTCAGCCACTGGTCGCGCGCGCGCTCGTCCTGAGTTGGCGTCGAGAGCCGTGCCACGAGGCCCTGCGCAATGCCGCCGTTCGAGAAGGTGGTGTAGAGGGTGGCCAGGCTGAAGACGTTGCCCCAGGCGCCAAAAGCGATGGGGCCGAGCTGGGTCGAGAGGATCTTGTTGGCGGCAAGGCCGCAGAGCAACTTCAGTAGAACGCCCAGACCCGAGATCAGGGCATTCAATGCCATGGAGGCGATGCCAGAGTCTGGTGCGGGCTGGCGATGCGCGCCATCAGCCGCGATGTCATGGCGTTTAACAGGTAGCTGGTCAGGAAGAACGCCGACGTGATCTTGCCGAACCCTTCCATGGTCCGCATGATGAACCAGACGGAATGGGCGGAGCGAATCTTGTTCGACGAAAAGGACCGCTTGCGAACGCGGTACCACGCCAGCGTTTTCGGCAGGCGTTCACCACGCAAGCCACCTTTGATGAGGATGGCCCATGCCGCGAAGTCCTCGGCGACATGGCCAGGCGGCATGGCGGGAAACACGCCGTCGCCGGCGATGTCGCGCTTGAGCATTACAGCCAGACACCCGACGCCGCGTCGCGAATTATGAGAAAACAACGTCAATCGATTCGGCCCGCATATTTTCGATATTGGCCGGCCGCTGCCGTCTTCGAACGGAATATAGTCGTGGTAGCTGAAATCGAGATCGTGTTCGCGCATAAACCGCACCTGCTGCTCCAGTTTATGTGCATCCCAGATGTCGTCGGCATCGAGAAATGCGACGAATTCGCCCTCGGCTGCCGCGATTCCGATATTGCGCGCGCGCGCGGGGCCATATGCGACCGGATTGGTAATGATTCGAATACGTGAATCGGACGCGGCGAGGCTGGCCAGGACGGAGGCCGTCTCGCCATTGGAGCCATCGTCGACCAGAATCCACTCAAAATCGGTCAGGCTCTGCTGCAGAATCGAGCTGGCAGTTGCGCCGATATACTTTCCGTCGTTATGAACGGGTGTAATGACGCTAACCAGTTTTTTTGCGCTCGGCATGGTCATTGTGCAGGGAGAAGCAGTTCAAGCCGCCTGGTTTGCGACGCATGCGAGTATAAAGCATTGAATGCTGCGGTTGCAGCATGCCGGAGTGGCGAGAGATCCCGGGTTTGTAAAATTCTGTGAAGTGTGCTCGCCATCTCCGAGGCATTTTCCACCACGCAAATTGCACGGCAGAATTCGGTGTCACTCAGTGCGGCGTCATAGCCAACCGCCGCATTCGGCATGCAAATCACGGGCAGCCCAAATGACAGCGCTTCCGCCACCTTGGTTTTCATGCCGCTGCCCCAGCTGACGGGTGCCAGGTAGACGGTGGCGCCTGCAAAGGTCTGCGCCATGGTTGCCGGGGAAGGCCCGTCCACCACCGTCAGGCCGGGGTAGCCGGCCGCCATTTCGGCCGCCCGCGCGCCTGCCACGACGAAGTCCGCCCGCACGTCCGATATTCGGGAAAACAGTCGAGCCACCTCCGCAAAATCACGCAGGGCGCTTTGATTCGGTTCGAACCCGAAATGTGCCGTAAAGAGAATTTTCGGGATGCTGGACGCGCCGCCGGCACCCGCTTCGCCCGACTCACCCGGCGGCAGCGAAATCGGCAATATTCCGGTGCGCCCGGGCGTGCCGTATTGGCGATCAAATAGCGCGCGATCCGCCTCGGTGATAAATGTCACGAAGTCGGCAAAGCGGCTCGGTGCTTCCGCGCGACGGATCAGCCAGGTATCGATGGCATTGCTTACCTGCCGTAACACATTTCCTTCACGATGCTGGCGTTTTAGCTCGGCCTCGACGTTGTCGCTCAGGATGCCATAGGTCTTGCCCGGCATTTTCCTGCGCATTTCCGCCATCAACCCGCCGCAGCGCGAATTATGGAACAGCACCACGTCGGCGGTGCGGGCGTGGCGCATCAGCAGCGGGCGATGGGTAATCAGGTACGTGGGGTAAAGGCGCAGCCGCGCGACGACGTCGCGGGTTTTGTTCTTTTCGAGATATACGCGTTGGCAATGGGACGGGAAATCGAAAATCTCGCCGTCTCCCATGTCCTTGCTGACGACCGTGACCTGGCTTACGCCCCGCACGCCGCAAAGCGCCTGTGCCAGCGATCGCAGGTAGAGCCCGCCTCCCGATAGTTCCTGCAGGCCGTTGGGTGAAATCAGCAGAACCTTCACGAATTCAATAATTGCAATTGGGCGCGGAGCTGATCGCAGAACCGCGCAATGGAAAAGGAGCGCGCAATCAGGGCATGCATCGCGGCGGGATCGGAATGCTGACGCAAACGGGCGAAAATCCCGGGCGCCTGCTCGAAGAAGGCCGCGGAGTCCGCTGGCAATTCTCTGACCCATGGCACACCCTGGCGCAGGAATACGTCGCACGCGCCGACCCGCGTGCCCAGTACGCTGACGCCCGAAGCCAGTGCCTCGAGGGTCACCAGCTCAAACCCTTCGAACAGCGAAGGGAAGACCATCACGTCGATTCGGTCGTAGAACTCGCCCATCCGCTGCGGCGCGAGGCCCGACATGATCGTGACGTTGGGCAGGCCTTGCAGCGCAACCGGCGCGTCGCTGGTGGTGGCGATGGTAAGTTCGATATCGCGCTGGGTGCCGACCCAGCGGGCAATATCGATCAGGTATGGCAGTCCCTTGCCATACTCGAGCCGGCCGGCAAATCCGAGCCGCACCTTGTCGCCAACGAACTTCGGCCGCGGACGGAATACGGACGCGTCGATGCCGTTATGAATGACCGTGCATTTTTCGGCGGGCACGCCATGCGCTGCGACGCAAATGTCGCGCACCGCTTCCGAGACGCAAACCACCCGGCGCGCGCGGCGCATCGTCATGCCTTCCAGCAGCGCCAGCACCCGCATGCCCAGAAACCGGTTACCCGATCCGGCAAGCGCCCGAATATAACCGGTGGCCGAGCCGTGCACGATTACCGCTTCGGAGGGGTAGACCGGTGTGTACGACGAATTCGAAATGGTCTCGAACCTGTGTCCCGATATTCGGCGCACCCACAGCCAGGCAGAAGCGGCCAAAGGAAACAAAAACTGGGTAATGCGCTTGCCGCGCAGGAACTGTGGTAAAACCGTTGCTTCGTCAACTAGTGCTACTTGGGCCCCGTGGCGGATCAGGTCATTTTGGAGCAGATGGACCACACGTTCGACTCCGCCGGTATTTTTGACCCCGTTACGCGATACAAGATAAATAGGCAAGAGCATGGACGAAACCGAAGTGGCGCGTGTGCCGTGCACAACGCTGAGGGCCGGCCCCACTATCGGAGCATCATGATGTGAAGTTTAATGTTGGCTGCGCGCGCACCTGGCTGCGGCGTGAACCCGGCACATTCTACGCGAATCGTTTTTGCGCGAAAAAAATCGCAACCTTCGCGCTGCCGATACAGATCTGAGTTTCCATGTTCGAATTTTTCTGGCTCCCCGCGATCTCGGCCATGCTGAGCGCGGGCGCTGTACTGATCCTGCGGCCGTTGGCAACGCGCGGCGGCCTGCTTGACCACCCTGGCGGCAGGAAGCGGCACGAAGGATCCACGCCGCTGGTGGGCGGCATGGCGATCCTGATTGCGTTATGGATTTCCAGCGCAATGTTCGTGCGGGGCTACGATCACTACACCGCGCTCTATATCGGCCTGACATTGCTGGCGCTGGTCGGGCTTTTCGACGACCTCAACGGCGTGTCGCCGCTGAGCAAGCTGGCGTTTCAGTTCTTCGCGGCGATTCTGATGACGTCGTGGGGCGAGGTGTATCTGCACTCGCTGGGAGACCTGCTGTACAAGCGCGACGTGATTCTCTACGCCTGGGGCATCCCGCTCACGCTGCTGGCCACGCTGTCTGTGGTCAATGCCATCAACATGACCGACGGCATGGACGGCCTGGCCGGGGGCTTGTCGTTGATCGTGTTCGCATGGTTTTCGTGGCTGGCGCATGACGTGGGCAACCCCGGGGCGCTGCGGATCTGCCTGCTGATGTGCGGCGCGATTGCGGGCTTCCTGCTTTTCAACATGCCGAGTCCGCTGCGTCAGCGGCTTGTGTTCCTCGGCGACGCCGGCAGCCTGCTGCTTGGCTACGGGATCAGCTGGTTCTCCGTCGAACTGTCGCAGAAAGAGTACAACCCTGGCGGCCACGTGCCACCGGCGGTGATGCTGTGGGTGGTCGGACTGATCCTGATCGACCTGCTGGCCGTCGTGATCCGGCGGGCGGTGCAGGGCAAGAATCCGCTTTCGGCCGACCGCACCCACCTCCACCATCTGCTGCTGCGCATGGGTTTCAGCACCAAGCAAACCGTCTGGTTTCTGCTCGTGGGCAATTTCGTGCTGGGCCTGATCGGCGTGGTCGCGTGGAAAAAGGGCGTGCCGGAGTCGATCATCTTTGCCGGCTTCCTGCTTTTTACAGGCCTCCACTTGCTGGTGATGCAACGGGCGTGGATCGTCATCCGCTGGGTGCGGCGCATTCGCTCGCGCTAGTCGCCCGCGGCATGGCCGGACGTCATGCCCGGGCCGCCACGTCCCGCAGAAGCGATTCCCATTGGCCAACTATTTGGTCGACGGTGTGTGCCTTGGCCGTCTGCCGGCCGCCGGCAGTCAGCCGATTCCGCAGCGGCGGGCTGTCCATGACATCGAGCAGCCCCGCCGCGAGCGCGTCCGCCGAATCCACGGGTACGACGCGCGCGTTGACACCGTCCTGCAGCAGCGACCTGGGCCCGGTGTCGCAGGCGGTTGCCACCACCGGCAGGCCATGCGCCATCGCCTCCAGAAGCACCAGTCCGAATCCTTCATAGCGCGAACTCAGGCAGAAGACACTGGCGCCGCGATATGCGGTTTCCACGTCGCGCCGCGCGCCGGGCATCGACACGGTGTCACCGATGCCAAGCTCCTCGATCAGCGTCTGTAATGCCTGCCGTTCCGCACCTTCCCCGACGATCTCGAGCTGCCAGCCGGGTGCGGCGACAGCGACTGTCTTCCACGCGCGCAGCAGCACGTCGAAGCCTTTTGCCGGCACCAGGCGGCCCACCGCAAGGACCTTGCGTGTGTTGCCCGCCGCAGGTTCGGCAGGCAGGTCGAAGGGCAGCGGATTGGCGATGGCGCGCACGTCAAATGCGTGCCGGATCGCCGTGCGCCAATGCGCTTGATCTGCGGCCGTCAGCACCACGATGGCCGACGCGGTGCGCGCCGCAAGGCGACGCGCCACGCGCCGCAATGGCTTGCCCAGGTCCTCGCCAAAATGACAGTGTTCCCAGCCAATGCGGCGCACGCCGGTTCCGGCCAGGGCGGGCAGGGTGAACAGCGTCAACATCGGATCGACTTCGATCATGATGTCGATGCCGTGACGCCTGGCGTCCTCGCGGATGCGTCTGATTGCGGTCAGGTAATGGCGCTTGAACGACGGCCGCGTGTCAAACAGGGCGCGCAGTTCCACATCCGGATGCAGCGCGAAACATGTCGTGGGATCGAACAGACTGACGATGTGAACCACGTAGCCGCGCGCGGCGAGCGCGTTGGCGACAACCGCCGTCATCCGCTCGGCGCCGGCGTACGCGTTCATCGTGCCCGTCAGGAAGCAAATGACCGGCGTCTGGCTCATGACTGCTGTGTCCGGCGTGCGTACGCCCATGTGACGATGCCGGCCAGCACTGCCAGCGCACCAGATGTCGCATATCCCAGGATTGCCCCGCGCGCGCCGAGTCGCGGAATGGCAAGCAAATCCACGGCAACGGTCGCCGCGCATGCGAGCGCCCACTTGGCTGCGATCCAGCGCGGCTTGCGCAGATAGGCGGCCAGAACGGTGAAGCCGACGTCGGCGAACACCAATGGACTCGCCAGGATCGCGAGTTGCATCAACACAATGGCATCCGCAAAGGCCGAGCCGTAAAGCAGATGTACGATCCACGGCGCCATTACCGCCAGGACGATGGCGCCGGCCGCGCCTACGACGGCCAGGAAGAGTGCGAGTTTGCCAACGTTGGCAATGCCGGCGGCGCGCTCGCTTTTTGCGTACACGAATAACGGCGCGATGCCGCTGGCCAGGATACTGCCCAGCGCCGTGAAGTTGTCGACGATCTGCATCGACGCGGCATAGGCGGCAAACTCCGCGGCCTCGACATGCGGATGGAGAATCAACTGGTCGATGCGCCGTGCCGCCATCATCAGCATGAAGCTGACCCAGAACAGCGCACCGTCGTGCAGCAGTTGGCGGCTCAAATTGAGGTCGATCGGCACACGCGAAACCGGCATCCGCCGGCGGTAAAGCGCGCAAAGCAGGATGGCGGCAAGCACCGGTTCCAACACGAACGCCGTCGCATAGGCGCCCGTCAGCTCGATGCTGCACAGCGCCAATACGATGACCGTGCCGACCTTCAGGGCCAGCGCCGCAACATTGATCAGTACGACGGGCCGGGTTTCGGTGCGCGCCTGCATCCAGGCGATGACCACGCCGAAGGGTTCGCGCAACAGGATAGCCAGGCCAAGAATCAGCGCGGGCCACCAGTTCCGCGCTGGCTGACCGGTGGCGGCCAGGAAGCCGGCGACCAGGGCGTAGCCGCCCACGCCCGCCAGCAAGCGCAGCCAGAAGACATGTACGAGCAAGCGGTGCTGACGTGTGGCGTCGCTTAGTGCAACCAGTCTCGGGATGACCACTTCGCCGCCACAGATCAGTGCGACCGATGCGCCAATGAACACGAGCGACTGCGCGTACTGGAAGGCGGCGAAGCCGTCAGTGCCAAGTGTGCGCGCCAGGATTGCAACGACGCCGACACCCGCAAGCACCTGCGCGCCCCGGTCCAGCAGCATCCAGCCGACATTGCCTGCTATGCGCCGGCGCATGGATGGGCGTGGCCGGTGTGGCCGCGCGAGGGGGCGCTGAGTTCGTGGTAGAGCGCCAGCCACCGATCCGCGGCGGCCGCGATGCCGAAATGCGTGACGATGCGTTCGCGGCCAACCCGGCGGTCGGCGGAAGCCGTGTCCACCGTGGCCAGCGTGCGCAGCATGGCGCGCGCCAGCGCATCGGTATCCCCCACCGGCACCATCGCGCCGACATCGCCCAGCAACTCGGCCACGCCGGGTGCCGATGTGGCCACGACCGGACACTCGCAAGCCAGGGCCTCGCCCAGCACGAGCGGCATGCCCTCGATGCGCGACGATAGCGCGAAGACGTCGGCCGCATTCAGCAGCGCTGGAATATCGTGACGCGTGCCCAGCAGCACGGCCTGGTCCTGCAGGCGATGATGGGCGATCCGCGCTTCGAGCGCGGGCCGTTGCGGCCCGTCGCCGGCAATGAACAGCCGCGTCGGCGTGGAGCGGTCCAGGCGTGCAAACGCATCGACCAGCGCCACCTGGTCTTTCTCGGCGGCAAGGCGGCCGATGTTGAGCACCATGCGCGTTCCCGCGCCCAGTCCAAGCTGCGCGCGTGTCTGTTCGCGCAGCAGCGCGTCGGGTCTGAATTTGTCCGTGTCGATGCCGTTGTACATCACGCGCACGCGGTCGCCCGTCACGGCGCCGGCCCGTATCATCTCGGCTCGGCTGGACTGGCTCACCTGCGTGGTGAGCGTGCACCAGGTGTTGGTCAGCCGATACAGCGTCATGCGCAACCGGCCGCCTTCGGAAAAGCTGTGCGCGGCGCAGATCAGCGGCGGCAGATCCGCCACGCGCGTCAGCACGCGGGCGAACATGTTGGCGTGGAACATATGCGCGTTGACGATGTCCGGCTGCCAGCGGCAGGCAAAGCGGCGCGCCGCCGCGAGGGCCAGGGCCATCGAGACCGGCGTCTTGCGCATGTCAAGCATCAGACGCTCCACGGCGTCCGGCATCGGCACTTCGCAATCCGGGGTGAGGCTGATCAGGGCCACGCGGTTGCCTCGATCGAGGAATTCACGCGCCAGCGCGGCGACCTGTTGTTCGGCGCCCCCCATGCGCAGGCCCGTGGTAACCAGGAGAATGCGCAAGGGTCGTTCAGTGGCGGAAAACGCGTGAAGGGTCAACGTGCACCGTAGCCGGTCAGAAGGGTCCGCAAGGTCTTGATGGCAATCAGCAGATCAAGGGCGAACGAGCAATGCTTCACATAATAGAGGTCGTAGCTGAGCTTGGTGACCGTTTCCGCGTGCGTGCCCACGTAACCCTGCTGAACCTGCGCCCAGCCCGACAGGCCGGGCCGGACCAGGTGGCGATACGGATAGTAGGGAATGCTCTGCGAGAACTGCTCGACCATCGGCACCTGCTCGGGGCGCGGCCCGATCAGGCTCATGTCGCCGATCAACACATTCCACAACTGGGGAATCTCGTCCAGCCGGTATTTGCGGATGATGCGGCCGACGCGGGTGACGCGCGGATCCTGCTTGGCCGCGAACTGCGCCGGAGCGTCCGCATCGGTGGTCATGCTGCGGAATTTCAGCATGACGAAGTGCCGGCCAAACAGGCCGACGCGCTGCTGGCGGAACACAACCGGTCCGGCCGATTCCAGCCGTACCGCGAGGGCCGTCACGATGCTCAGCGGCAGCGCGATCGGCGCCAGGCAAAGCACCGCAACGATGTCGAGCAGTCGCTTGAAGAAACCGTAGAAGTAATGCTTGGCGTAGTCGTCGAGAAAATTCTCATCGATATGTGCCAGACCGACGCGGCCGGTCAGCATCTCGCCGATACGTTCCACCGAATAGAGCCGCACATGCGTCATTTTCAATTGCGACAACTTGCGCGTGCGGTCGGGGTCGGCCGTGGCGTTGCGATCGACCATCAGCGCATCGCATCCGGTGGCGTCCTTCAGCGAATAGATTTCCTCGAGCCGATGCGGGCTCGGCGGCGCTGCGCCCGGCATGCTGAGAATGCTCTCAAGCTGGGTGAGCGCTGCCTGGTCCGAGTACCCGAACGTCGGAATGTAGTTGCGCACGAACAGGCGGTAGCCGATCCAGGCCCACGCAAGCGTGCCGAAGTAGCTGAACAGCAGGGCGACGCGCGAATACTCGAGCCTGACGATTGCAAACCCGACCAGTAACCCCGCAAACGACAGCGTTACCGACAGGCCAACCAGGCTGTTGCCCTCTGCCGCGGGCAGGTGCAAGGACCGCAGCGTGAGCACGAATGCGAAAAGGTATGCAACGCAGGACCAGATCAGGGTGCGGGTAAACAGGTTGGTGACCAGGCCGGTCGACCGGCGCAGCATTTCCGCCCCAAGAATGGAAAGACCCAGCAGCACCAGTCCAAGTAGCGCCCACCCCACCATGCGGCTGGCCCGGCGGATGATTTCGGATCCTCGGGCGCGTACTGCAGGCGCTGAGCGGGGAATACTATTTGTTTTCGTCATTCGCGATTCTAGCCTTGCGTCCACCGCTCACCCCGGTCGTCGGTGCCATGGATTTACAAATATTTTCAATCTGAAACCAATCATTCCGCGATCACTGCCATGCCGTTTCAGCAAGTATGATGGCCGGACGTGGTGGAAGTAGGTGCACAGTAGGGCTCAATTCGAAGGGGCGGTCTTCCTGATCGCTCCGGCGCGGGCGGACAGGCAATTGACGGCCGGCGGCGGCGCACGATTATAACTGTACCCCTGCCCGGATTTCACGAAAGTGGGCGTAAGCGCAACGACCCGGCCGCACCTGCCGCGCGTGCGGACACCCGCTTCGATGGTTACCCGGACTTCACAATCCGGCACAATGCTGGTTTGTCACCGGAATGGCTTCGCCTGTCTTCCACTGTGGTGAACACCGCTCATATCGACTGGAACGCTTATGCAAATTGACCCCTCGATCTTCAAGGCCTATGACATTCGCGGCATTGTCGGCAAGACGCTGACTCCGGAAGTTGCCCGTGCCATCGGCCTGTCCTTTGGTTCGGCCGCTGTCGAGCTTGGCGAAAAATCCGTGGTGGTGGGCCGCGATGGCCGTCTGTCCGGTCCGGACCTGCTGGGCGGGCTGGTCGAAGGCCTGCGCGCTGCTGGCCTTGATGTCATCGACCTGGGCATGGTCGCCACGCCGATGGTGTATTTCGGCACCAACGTCGAACTCGACGGCCGCCGCGCGACGTCGGGCATCATGGTGACGGGCAGCCATAACCCGCCCGATTACAACGGCTTCAAGATGGTGCTGGGCGGCAAGGCGATTTATGGCGACCAGATCCAGGCGTTGCGCCAGCGTATCGATGCGGCGAATTTCACCAAGGGTGCCGGCGACTACAAGCTTGTCGACATTCGTCAGCAATACCTCGACCGGATCTTAGGCGACGTCAAGCTGGCCCGCCCGATGAAGATCGCGCTGGACGCCGGCAACGGCGTGGCGGGCGCGTTCGTCGGCGACCTGTTCCGTGGGCTGGGCTGCGAGGTCGTGGAGCTGTTCTGCGATGTGGACGGCCATTTCCCGAACCATCATCCGGATCCGGCGCATGTCGAGAATCTGCAGGATCTGATGAAATGCCTGCGCGAGACCGACTGCGAGCTGGGCCTGGCCTTCGACGGCGACGGCGACCGCCTGGGCGTGGTGACCAAGGACGGGCAGGTGATCTTCCCCGACCGCCAGTTGATGTTGTTTGCCGAGGAAATCCTGTCGCGCAATCCCGGTGCGCAGGTGATCTACGACGTGAAGTGCACGGGCAAGCTGGCGCCGTGGATTCGCCAACACGGCGGCGAGCCGCTGATGTGGAAGACCGGCCATTCGTTGGTCAAGGCCAAGCTCAAGGAAACCGGTGCACCGATCGCCGGCGAAATGAGCGGCCACGTGTTTTTCAAGGACCGCTGGTACGGTTTCGACGATGGCCTGTACACGGGCGCCCGCCTGCTGGAAATCCTGTCGCGCCATGCCGATCCGAGCGCCGTCCTTAACGCGCTGCCGAATTCGAACTGCACGCCCGAGCTTCAACTGAAGGTGGCCGAAGGCGAAGCCTTCACGCTGCTCGACAAGATTCGCGCCAATGCGAAGTTCGACGGAGCGAAGGAAGTGATCACCATCGATGGTGTGCGCGTGGAATATCCGGACGGCTTCGGTCTGGCCCGGCCGTCGAACACGACGCCGGTGGTGGTGATGCGCTTCGAGGCGGACAACGACGCCGCGCTGGCGCGCATCCAGGCCGAATTCAAGCGCGTGATCCTGGCGGAAAAACCGGATGCAAAGCTCCCGTTCTGACGTGGCGCAATCGGCTACCGTCGCGACCCCGGCGCCCCAGGCGTCGGGGTCGCCGTTTGTATTGCCTGCGCGGCCGCGCATCCTGATCGTCAAGGTGTCCTCGCTCGGCGACGTCGTGCACAACATGCCGCTGGTGCATGACCTGCGCGCGCGCTGGCCCGATGCCGAGATCGACTGGGTGGTCGAAGAAGGCTATGTCGATCTGGTCCGCCTGCTGCCCGAGGTGCGCCGCGTGATCCCGTTTGCGCTGCGTCGCTGGCGCAGACGCTTCTGGCAGGGCGAGACATGGGCCGAGGTGGGCGCGCTGCGCGCGGCCATCCGGGAGCAGTCGTACGACGCCGTGCTGGAAACGCAGGGCCTGCTCAAGACGGCCATCGTAGCGCGCACGGCTGCCCGCGCCGCTGGAGCACCGGTGATCGGGCTGGGCAATGCTACGCAGGGTTCGGGCTACGAGCCGGCTGCGCGGCTGTTTTACACGACGCCGGTAACGGTGCCACGGCAGACCCACTCCGTACGGCGCTCGCGCCTGCTCGGCGCCGCACTGACCGGTACGCAGCCGACCACCGTTCCGCGTTTCTTCGGGCCGGCCGCCACTACGCTGCATGTCGACGATCCGCTTTGGCGCGATCTGCCGCAGCGCTATGCGGTGTGTTTCCATGCCACGGCCGGCGCCAAAAAGCGCTGGCCGGTGGCCAACTGGCACGCACTGGGCCAGAAGCTTCACGCCGAAGGGCTGAGCGTCCTCCTGCCGTGGGGCAACGAATCGGAAAAACGCGATGCGCAAGCGCTGGCCGCTGGCATGCCCGGCGCGCGGGTCCTGCCGCGCTTTTCCGTGATGCAAGGATTTGGATTGATCAATCGCGCCGAAGTGGTGATCGGCGTGGACACGGGCCTCGTCCACATCGCCGCCGCGCTGTGTCGGCCGACTGTCGAAATCTACACCGCCACCTGGCGCTGGAAGACCGAAGGCTACTGGTCTGACCGCATCGCCAATGTGGGCGACGACGGCGTCGTGCCGGACGTCGACGAGGTGTATGCCGCCGCGCGGCGCGTGCGCGGGGTGTCTGTCTGATGCTTCGTCTTGTTTACAGTCTGCTGTGGCTGTTGATTCTGCCGCTGGCATTGTTGCGTCTGGTCTGGCGTTCCCGCAAGGAACACGGATACATCGAGCATGTGGGCGAGCGCCTGGGTCGTTATGGCGGCCTTTCCGCTCAGGGGCCGTGGCTGTGGGTGCACGCCGTGTCGGTCGGCGAAACGCGCGCGGCGCAGCCGCTCATCGACGCGATACTGGCCGAGTATCCGCAACATCGGCTTCTGCTGACGCATATGACGCCAACCGGGCGCCAGACCGGCGCGCAGCTTTATGGCGACAACCCGCGCGTGCAGCAATGCTATCTGCCATACGACATGCCGCCGCTGGTCCGACGGTTCCTGTCGTATTTCAGGCCGGACGCCGGGCTGATCATGGAAACGGAAGTGTGGCCGAACCTGGTGCACGTGACGCGCCGCGAAGGCGTGCCGCTGTTTCTGGTCAACGCGCGCTTGTCGCCGCGCAGCTATCGCCGCACGGCGCGCTTTGGCAGCGCGGCGGCGTCGCTGTACAACGACTTCACCATGGTGCTGGCGCAAACTGCCGGCGATGCCGAGCGATATCGCGCGCTTGGCGTGAAATCGGTACAGATCACCGGCAATCTGAAATTCGACATGCAGTTGCCGGAAGCGGGTCTGGCGCGGGGGCAACAGCTGCGGCGTGCGTTTGGCGGACGGCAGGTGCTTGCCGCAGCCAGCACGCGCGAAGGCGAGGAGCCGTTGATCCTGGAGGCGTTCGCGCGCTGGCCCGGCGCGCGCCGGCCCGCGCTGCTGTTGGTGCCGCGGCATCCGCAGCGGTTTGACGAGGTGGCGGCAATGGCCGCACGCGCCGGTTTCAGCGTCCAGCGCCGCAGCGCGCTCGATATCGACCGGGGCGACGCGCGAATTGACGCCGACATCGTGCTCGGCGATTCGATGGGCGAAATGGCGATGTATTACGCGGCATCGGATATCGCCTATATCGGCGGCAGCCTGATTCCTCTGGGCGGCCAAAATCTGATTGAAGCCTGTGCGGCGGGCACCCCCGTGCTGATGGGACCGCATACGTTCAACTTCGCACAGGCCACCGAAGATGCGATTGCGGCGGGCGCGTGTGAGCGCGTGGCCGACGCGGACGCATTGATGTCGGCAGCGGCAGCGGTGCTCGACGACTTACCGCGCCTGACGCAGATGCGCGCCAATGCGCTGACGTTCGCGGGGCTGCATCGGGGGGCGACGGCTCGCACGCTGAGCGCGCTCGCGCCAGTGTTGCGCTGACATACAGCGCCGGCCGGTACCCATAGACTATTGGTGACTGATGGTTGCGGGCGGCTTTCGGGCCACTTGCGCACTAACCATGATGACGCTTCACCTGATCGAAGGAGTCCATCCATGCCCAAGATGTTCGTGTCCCGTTGTCTCGCCACAGTGCTGGCGTTGGGAGCCGTTGTGATGATTTCAGCCTGCGCCACGGGCCAGCCGCCGGATAATCCGTCGGCCGGCGCCAGCCTCAATGAAACGCGCTCGAGCGGCCCCAGCCGCTGGGAACTGGTGCGCTGGCAGCGCACGGACGGGTCGCTGCGGGATATTCCCCACGGCGATAACGGCGAGCCGATCGTCTTCAATTTCAGCGACGGGATCGACTCGTCCCAGGGCACGGTCAGCGGCACCAGCGGCTGCAATCGCTTTACGGGCGGCTATGGCAAGACGTCCACGGGGATTCGTTTCGATCGCATCGCCGGCACCCGGATGGCCTGCCCGGGACCGCGCATGGAGCTGGAGTCCGCGCTGCTCAAGGCGATGCAGTCGCCGCTCACGACCGTCGGCACGCAGCCGTCGGCAGGGTCGACCGGACGCCAGATCATTTGGAAAACCGCCGACGGCGAACTGTTGCAGTTCGTGGAGCGCGAGGGCGTGGGCAGGCGCGGCGACAAGATCGATCCGGCCACGGGCGGTGCCGGCGGCAAAGAGAAAATCGTGTACATCGACTCTCAGCGCGTCGAGTGTTCCGGCGTCGGCAAGATGCAGTGCTACCGCTGGCGCGAATCGCCCGATGCGCCGTGGCAGCTCTGGTATGGACCGATCGAAGGGCTCGATTTCGAACCGGGGGTGCGCTACAAACTGCGCGTGCGCGAGTACCAGGTACCGAATCCGCCCGCCGATGCCTCAACAATTCGCTGGCAATTGCTCGACGTGGTGGAGCGGCAACGGGGCGGATGATATCGCCGATCGTTTAAAATGCCGGCCTGATTCTTGTGCGCTCGGTCAGGTATCGAGCGCCGGCTGACTGTCCAGGCTATCCATGATCTCCAGCAAGAACCGGCTATCGACGATGGCCGATGTCCTAGTCTTTGCGTTTCCCATTCTTGTCCTGTGCGTACCGCGGGGGGCAGGGGTGTTTCTGGCGGGTGTCGTTCTACTGGCAATCCTGGGCTGGCGGCACATGCGAGACGCCTGGCGCCAGCATAGTGCCGTCCTGAACCCGATCACCTGGGCCGTGCTGCTGTTCCTGGCGGTCTATGTGGTTTCGAAGGTCTACCACCATACGCCGTGGAACGTGATCGACAATCCATCGCGTGCGCTGTTGGCCATCCTTACCTGCTGGGTCATGGTCTGCGTGGCGCCCAATGCGGATCGCCTGTGGCAGGGCATTACTGTAGCGCTCGGCGTGGCGCTGCTGATCGTCGGCTATCAGTACCTGGTGATGGGCAATGGCCGGCCTTCGGGATGGGTGCAGCCCATCGCATTTGCCAACATGGTGGCGGCGCTGGCGCTGGTCGGCTTCGCGCGTCCAGGCGAAAGCCATCGCATTGACGCGCTGGCGTGGCTCAATGTTGCCTGTGCGGTGCTCATCCTGGTCATGAACGAGACGCGCGGCGCCATGGTGGCGATGCTGCTGACGATGTTTCCGTTGCTTCTGGTGCGATATCGCCGATTTGGTCTCAAGATGTTCGTGGCATCCGCCGTCGCCATCGTTGTGCTCCTGGCGGCCGGCTACGCCGTGCCGGGCAGCCCACTGGCCAGGCGCGTCGATCAGGCGGTGACCGAGGCAAGCCGCTTCGTCGAACAGGACAAGGTCGAGACGTCGGTCGGTGCCCGGCTGAAGATGTGGCAAATCGGCATGTCGTATTTCGCCCAGCATCCGGTGATGGGAGCTGGCGTCGGACAGTTTGCAACGGTTCTGAAGGCATCCGCGTATTGCCGGCATCAGGCCGAACTGGTCAGAAACGCCGATGCTGAAGACCTGCCGGAAAAACAGGTGGTCTGCGTGCTGGAACACGCCCACAACGACATCGTAGAGGCGGCGGCGACCACGGGCGTTCCGGGTTTGTTGGCGATGCTCGGGCTGTTTCTGGTGCCGGCCGTCCTGTTCCGGCGGGCATTGAAGACCTGCCACGCCGCCACGAACCTGCGCGGCGTGAGCCTGGCCGCCGCTGGACTCGGCGTGGTCATGGCGTCACTGATTTCCGGCCTGACGCAGGTCACCACAGCGCATCAGGCCAACATCGTCTTCTATGCGGGGCTGATTGGCCTGCTGCTGGGACTTGCGGCGCGCGAGGCCCGCAGCACCGCGCTGCAATCCAGCTCGTCCGATGAGAAGGTGCGCCAGGCAGGGACCTCCGCTGCGCGCGTCGGCGATCTGGGTCGCGTTGCCTGAAGCGACGGATGTGACCCGGGCGGCGGGGCGCTAGCTTTGCGGCAAAACGCCTTCGCGTCGGCTGCGCTCCCGGCGCACCGCGCCGGCGCCGGCCACCCCCACCTTCCCCTTCCCCGGCAATCTATACATCGCCCCCGGCGCCTGCGTCAGCAGGGTATTGATCCGCACCACATCCTCTTCCGACAGCACGCCCGTCGATGCCTTGAGCCGCAGGCCGTTCATGATCGTGTCGTAGCGGGCCTTGGCAAGGTCGCGGCGTGTGGAGAACAGTTGCGCTTCGGCGTTCAGCACGTCGATGTTGATGCGCACGCCCACTTCGTAGCCAAGCTGGTTCGATTCCACGGCGCTTTGTGCGGAGCGTTCCGCCGCTTCCAGCGCCTTGACCTGCGCCAGACCGTTGAATACGCCGGAATAGGTCTGCCTCGCCTGCTGTGCCGCGGTGCGGCGCGCGAATTCGAGGTCGCTGGCGGCCTTGTCGGCCAGTGCCAGCGTCTCGCGCACGCGTGACTGGATCTGGCCGCCGGCGTAAAGCGGGATGCTCAGCTGCACGCCGACCACGCCGGAATTGTAGCGACTGCCGACATTGCTGAGCTGCGTGGCCGTGCCCTGGGCGTTGGTGTATCCGTAGGACGCCACCAGATCCACGGAGGGCAGGTGGCCGGCCTTGGCCTTGTTGGTTTCGCGCTGGGCCGTTTCGAGGTTGTAGCCGGCGATGCCAACCTGCGGATTGGTCTGCTCGGCCTGCGACGCCCAGGCATTGACGTCTGCCGGCATCGGGCCGGGAATCGCGGCTTCGGGGCGAAGGCCCATCAGCTCGTCGACGGGCTTGCCGGTGATCTGCTGCAGCGTGGCGCGCGCGACTTCCAGCGCGCTTTGCGCCGCGATTTCCGTGGACGTGGCCAGATCGTAGCGCGCCTGTGCATCGTTGGCGTCGGTGATCGTGGCAGTGCCGACTTCGAAGTTGCGCTTGGCCTGTTCCAGTTGTTCGCCGATGGCCTTTTTCTGCGCGCCTGCCAGATAGAGGTTGTCCTGTGCGGCGAGTACATCGAAGTACGCCTGAGACGCGCGCGTGATCAGGTCGAGCTGGGCTTGCTGGAACGTGACTTCGCCGGCCAGCGATGCCAGTTCGCCCTGCTTGTACGTTTCCCACCGATCCCAGCGGAACAGCGGTTGCGTCAGCTGCAGTGCCCAGGTATTGGCGTTGAAGTAGCGCGTGGTGTCGACCGGCGAACTGTAGTCGGCCATCGTTCGCTGGGCGCCGGCGGTGCCCAGAACCTGCGGCAACAAGCCCGCGCGGCCCTGCGGCAGCTTCTCGCGCGTGGCCAGCAATTGCGCACGGGCGCTGGCGAACTGGGCGTCATTGGCTTGCGCGTCGCGATACACCTGCAGCAAATCGGCCGCCGCCGCGGCGGGCATATGCAGCCAGGCGAGCAGGGCGGCCGCGAGTACCAGGGGTTTCCTGGCCGCACGGGGCACGGCGGAAAGCGCAAAACTCATGACTTCTCCAGCTCGGCCAGTGGCGCGCGCGGCCAACTTCGGTTAGTGCGACGGGTGTACTACGGCAAGGATGAGGTACGGCGACTACGACGACTCGGCGGAAGCTGCGGGGGCTGCTTTGCTGCCGGCGGACGGTGGCCAGCCGGCGCGACGCGGCGTCGACGGGCACAGCGCTACGGGCATGACAACGGTTGCCGCAGCGGCGCCGCCGGCGCCGGCATCGATCTGCCAGGAACTGCTAGTACTGCGGGACGGACGGATCCACCTGAGTCGACCAGGCATGAATGCCGCCGGTCAGGTTGTAGACCTTGGCATAGCCCTGGCGCTCCAGGAAGCTTGCCACCTGCATGCTGCGCGCGCCGTGGTGACAGATGCAGACGATCTCTGCGTTCTCGTCGATGTCATTCAAGCGCGCGGGGATCTGACCCATTGGAATATGCGTGATGCCGGGCATCGCGGCGGTCTGGATCTCCAGGTCTTCACGGACATCCAGCAATACCGGTTTGGCGCGGCCGTCATCGGCCAGCCATTGTGCGAGTTCGGGGGCGGAAATCACCTGCATGGCTGGCTCCGTATCAGAACTTGAAGCGTGACGGCTGGGCGGCGCCTTGCAGCGGCTTGGCCAGCGTCTCGAACAGGTTCACCACCTGGTATTCGGCGTCCGAGACGCGCGTCACGATGCGGGCTTCCATCACCGGCGCGGTACCGACGATGGCGGCAATGCGACCGCCCACCTTCAACTGCGACAGGATCGATTGCGGGATTTCCGGCACCGATGCCGAAATGCAGATCACGTCGTACGGCGCGGCTTCGGCCCAGCCGTCGGCGGCGTTGCCCTCGGCGACATCGACATTCGAAATGCCGGCGTCGGCCAGATTCTTGCGAGCCAGCGCCACCAGTTCCGGATGGATGTCGACGGTCAGCACGTGGCGGCCGCGATTGGCCAGCAGCGCGGCCATGTAGCCCGAACCTGCGCCGATTTCCAGCACATTTTCATGCTTGCGCACGTTCAGGTCCTGCAGGATGCGGGCCTCGACGCGCGGCGGCATCATGTTTTCGCCGGCGGGCAGCGGGATCTCCATGTCAACGAACGTCAGCGCGGCATATGCCTGCGGCACGAACTGCTCGCGCTTGACCACGGCCAGCAGGTCCAGGATTTCCTGGTCCAGCACGTCCCATGGGCGGATTTGCTGTTCGATCATGTTGAATCGGGCTTTTTCGAGATCCATCTTGCCTTTCCTTCCAGATACTTGCGGGGTGCGCTGCCGGATGCGGATGCCCCGCCGTCAGCGCTGTTGTTTCGATTGATGCCGGCCGCGCCACTCCCGGGCTGGCGTTGGCGCCCGCCGGGAAGTTACGCAAAAGCCCGCTATTTTACCTCCGGCGACACCGTTGCACCGTTTACAAACGATTGCCGCCGGGATGTCGACCGGCACTGTTGCGTCGTCGCAGCGCGGCCGCCGAGGCGCGCGGGAAATATTCATGTCCCCCGCTCCTGCCCGGCGTCCTTGTCGGATTGCGCGGCTGCGCGCTCGGCCAGCAATTCGTCGCGGATTCGTTCCCAGACAAAGGGGCCGTCTGGCGGCGGCAGCGGCGTATCGCGCGCCGGGCCCGCGGTCAGGCCGAACAGCAGCACCTGGATCAATTGATCGACAAATGCCGCGGGATCGATCACCGCAACGTTCACCTGAGCGAAGGCGCTGCGCCACAGCATCAAAAAGACCAGCGGCGCACAGATCAGCGTGGTGGTGGGATTGGTCGGCGCATTGCGGAATTCTCCGCGCGCGACCCCTCGCGCCAGCACCTTGGCGAACAGTTCATCGCCGGGCCCCATCACTTCGTCCTGATAAAACTGCGCGATATCGGGAAAATTGCCGGATTCGGCGATGATGAGCTTGGTCAGGCCCGCCACGCGCGTGGCGCCGATCAGTCCCCACCATCCCAGTAGCAGCTCCCGCAGCAGTTCCGGCGTGGAGCCCTCGAAGGTTTCGACCAGATCGGTACCCTTGACCACCGCGGGCACCATGTTTTCGCGCACCACGGTCTTGAACAGCTCTTCCTTGTTGGCGAAATAGAGATACACGGTGCCTTTGGACACCCCGGCGGCGGCGGCAACATCTTCGAGCCGCGTGGCTGCATAGCCGCGCTCGACAAAAAGCTCCAGCGCGGCGGCTACCAGTTCCTGGGGCCGCGCGGCCTTGCGCCGCGTCCAGCGGCGCGCATCGGTGTCTTTCTTTGGCAAAACTGAAGTCACGGGCGGGACAGTGGTGCGCCGGCGGCGCGCTGACTATTAATAACTTGTCGGTCAGTAATGTAGAGGACCGAAGTTGCGCGGTCAAGTTGGCGCGATGGTCGTCCAAAATGGACAATACGACTCTTTTTCCAAATGTTGCAAGTGTGACGGATCGCGTCGGGCACAATGGCGGGCTCCAACGGCTCGCTTTCGGCCTCGATATTGACGGCATCTGCCGCTGAACCTTCACCATGTCCTGCCAGTCTCAACCAACCTGCCGCGCGGGTTGCGGTGCGTGCTGCATCGCGCCCTCGATCAACTCGCCGCTTCCGGGCATGCCCGAAGGGAAGCCGGCGGGCGAGCGTTGCGCCCAACTGTTGCCCGACATGCGCTGCGCGGTGTTTGGGACGGCCGCCCGGCCGGGATTTTGCGGCGGGCTGCGCCCCTCGACCGAAATGTGCGGCGATTCGCGCGAGGCCGCCCTCGCATGGCTGACGCGCCTGGAAATGGCAACGGCCCCCACGCAATGACGCGCAAGGCTTGCGGCCTTGTGCCAGATGATGGAGAAGGATCAATGATGGCGATAACGCGCAGGCGCTGGCTGGCGGCCGCAGGCATGGCAGCGCTCGCAACCACGGGCTGGCTGGCGGGATGCGGCGCATGGCGCAGCGAATATACGTTCTCGCAGAGTCAGTTGCAGTCGGCCTTGCAGCGCAAGTTTCCCTTCAGCAAGCGCTATATGGAGCTGTTCGATATCCAGCTCGCCAATCCCCAGCTGGCGCTGGATGCCGCGCGCAATCGGGTTACCGTGACGTTCGACGCAACCATCGATAATCGGCTCTTTTTCCGGCAGCCGCTGACGGGGCGCTTCGCGCTGGACAGCGCGCTGCGGTATGACTCGCCGACGCGCTCGCTGGTCCTGCAGGATCCCGAAGTCCGCCAGTTCGACGTGCAGGGTTTGCCAAGCCAGTTTTCGCGCCAGTTGAATGCGCTGGGCGGCATCCTGTCCGAGCAGTTGCTGCAAGGCTATCCGCTATATACATTCAAGCCCGACGAACTGCGCATGGCCGGCACGGCGGTCGAGCCCGGTACAATCACGGTCCTGCCTGACGGTATCAACGTCAAGATTAATCGGCCGTAAATTCAGAGCAACAATAATGCGGTGCGCCTGCGCATCGCGGGCGGATGGTTGATTGCCGCTCTTGCACCCACTTTTTCGAGTCCTCATGGATATTGCACTCGCTCTTAAAGCCGTCATTCTCGGCATCGTCGAAGGTCTGACGGAATTCCTGCCTATTTCCAGCACCGGCCACCTGATCCTTGCGGGGCAACTGCTCGATTTCAACGACGAGAAAGGCAAGATTTTCGAGATCGTGATTCAGTTCGGCGCGATCCTGGCGGTGTGCTGGGAATTTCGCCGCCGTATCGGCGCAGTGATAAGTGGCATCGCGTCGGATGCCAAGGCACAGCGTTTTGCCGTGAACGTCATTGTCGCCACGGTGCCGGCCATCGTTTTGGCGCTGGTGTTCGGCAAATGGATCAAGGCGCATCTGTTCAACCCGATAACCGTCGCGCTCGCTTTCATCATCGGTGGCGTGGTGATTCTGTGGGCCGAATGGCGGGAAGGGCGGCGCGGCACGGTGTCGCATCCGCAAGGCAACGCGTTGCTGGAGGCCGCCAAGGCCGGCGCGCCGCGCATCGAGTCGATTGACGATCTGAACTGGCGCGATGCCGTGAAGGTTGGTCTTGCGCAGTGTTTCGCGCTGGTGCCGGGCACCTCGCGTTCGGGGGCGACGATTATCGGCGGCATGCTGTTTGGCCTGTCGCGTCAGGTGGCGACGGAATTCTCGTTTTTCCTCGCTATCCCGGTGATTTTCGGTGCGACGGTCTACGAACTCTACAAGGCGCGCGCACTGTTATCGGCCGACGACCTCGGCATTTTCGGCATCGGTTTTGTCTTTGCGTTCCTGTCCGCATTCCTGTGCGTGCGCTGGCTGCTGCGTTTCGTGGCCACCCACGATTTCAAGCCGTTCGCATGGTATCGGATTGCCTTCGGGCTCATCGTGCTGCTGACCGCGTGGAGCGGGATCATTTCCTGGCACGCGTAAAAGCACCGGGCTGAATGAGAAAGGGGCTGCAGATGCAGCCCCTTGTTCTTATTTCTTGCGGAACACCACGTCCCACACGCCATGACCGAGGCGCAAGCCGCGCTTCTCGAATTTGGTCACCGGCCGATAGTCAGGACGTTCCGAAAAACCGTCTTCCGTCTGCGTGGTGTTTTCCAGCGTCGCTTCGCCTGCCAGGACGTCGACCATCTGGTGCGCATATTCTTCCCAATCGGTTGCGCAATGAATATAGCCGCCGCTTTTCAGCCGGCTGGCCAGCAGCTTGATCAGCGGTGGCTGCACCAGGCGACGCTTGTTATGGCGCTTCTTGTGCCACGGGTCGGGAAAGAAGATGTGCACGCCATCGAGCGATTGCTCGGTCAGCATGTGTGCGATCACCTCGACGGCGTCGTGATTCATGATTCGCACATTCTGCAAATCCCGCTCGCCGATCAATTTGAGCAGCGCGCCAACGCCGGGTTCATGCACTTCACAGCCAAGGAAATTGTCCTGCGGACGAATGCCGGCGATATGGGCCGTGGTTTCGCCCATGCCAAATCCGATTTCCAGAATGGCCGGCGCTTCCCGCCCAAACGTTGCGGTCCAATCGAGCGGCTCGTGCTTGTAGGGAACGATAAAGCGCGGCCCCAGATCGTCAATGGCGCGTTGCTGCCCGGTCGACGTACGCCCAGCCCGCCTCACAAACGAGCGGACGCGGCGCGGATGCGCAACATCTTCGCCGGGTTTGGAGGTGGCGCCGGCAGCGTCGTCACCGGGCAGCGTATCGGTTTGGGTGTCTTGGGGAAGCATGGCAACAAAAAACCGCCGGGCGGATCGCCGATCTTGCATCGACCGGGGGCCTGAGGCGGCTTGTCAGATAAGAAGTGGAGCGGGCGATGGGAATCGAACCCACGTCTTTAGCTTGGGAAGCTAAGGTAATGGCCATTATACGACGCCCGCGAACCTGCCATTTTATGCGGGATTCCGAGGAATTCGCAAGCATGTGATGTGTGCGCTGCATGCGAAAGTGTATCCACCGCCAATCTGCGAGCTGTCAAGACATAGGCGATTCGATACTCTTCGTGCATGCTGTACGTCAGTAGGAGGCGTAAAATCCACTGGAAGCATTGCACTGACTGACCTCCCATCCGAAGATGCTCGAGACATAGCCTGCCGAGGGCTACAGGGCGCGATACGGTCGCCAAACCTCACAACACAACCATCACGGATCACAAAAACGACATATGCAAATGGAGCAATTCAGGACCTCGCTCACCGCATGGTTGCTTCGTAAGACCGCCGGTGCGGCTGTGCGCCGCGTCGGTGAATCCTCCATCGCAATTACTACCGATGTTGGGGTAACTAGACAGGAGAACCAAGATCGGGTCGCCGTGCTCAAAGGAGCGGACCCGAATGGGCGTCGATACTTTGTTATCGCGTTGTGCGACGGAATGGGGGGGATGGCTGATGGGGCCATATGCGGAGCTACTGCTTTGGCCGGATTTTTGGCGACATTTGCAGAGAATCATTCGTCGGCCCTTGCTTTAAGTGAGCGCTTGCGATACGCGGCATACGAGGCAAATCGAATCGTATTTGACATTTATCGTTCCCGTGGAGGGGCGACGCTATCAGCCATTCTGTTGCACGAGCCAGGAAAACTATATTGGGTTAACGTGGGCGACAGCCGAATCTACCGTAAGACGCTGAATGAAATGGAGCAGCTGACGGTCGATGACACGCTCGAAGGCCAGTTGCCTCATGGCGGGAGTTTTGGGGCGAGAAATCAGCTGCTTCAGTTCATTGGTGTGGGGCCGGATCTCGAAGTGCACATAGGTATGTTGGAATATCAAGATGCCGATCAAGTGCTACTTTCTTCTGATGGCCTGCATGGCCTTCCCAAGGATTTTCTCGCAGAAATATTGGCTAATTCCCCTGATCTGGGGGTGGGTATTAAGCGTTTGGTCGATATTGCGCGTTGGCGGGGTGGTCACGACAATGCGAGCGGTGCGGTGCTTAGTCCATTGGAGGCAATGAAGCAGCTTGCCTTGGGAGAGGGGGAGCCAAGCGTTCTTGAATTCTGGGATCCGTATGGCGAATTGCACATGGTCTCGGTCAGGCAAGTGAAAGTTGTGGAGAGGCCAAGCTCTGAACGGGATGGAAAAGAGCCTCCTGTTGCCGAAGGAAGTCGCGGGCTGTCGCCACCCCCAGCGGCCAAGCAGCCACGCACGCGAAAACAGCGTGATCCTAATGCACCCAAAAAAGATAGGGCCGTAAAAGTTCCGAAGGCGACTAAACAGGCCGCACAGGTACAAACAGAATCTGGTGCAATCCCTGAGGATGCCGAGAAGCCTCAACTTATCATTGAATTCCAGAATAATGAGAAAAAATGATAAATCTTCCAGCTAGATATATTTCGACGGGTGTTGTTGCTAATGGCGGAATGGGTTCGGTTGTGTTTTGTGACGATACCCACCTAGAAAGGCGCGTCGCTATTAAGGTACTTAAGGACCCGAGGCAGCGCAGACGCATAATCGACGAGCTGCAAGCTCTGTTGAAAATGCGATCGAAACATGTCGTTCAAGTTTATGACGTGTTAAGGCTGGAGGGCGAGGGGCTCGGAATTGTTCAGGAGTTCATTTCCGGCGCCGATTTGTTTGATGATCAATTTAAGGGGCTGGGCCTCGATTCCTTTCTCCGGATTATTTGGCAAATTTCGGCAGGTATCAGAGATATACATGCGGCCGGGGTCATACATCGCGATATCAAGCCGAATAACATGAAAATAGATTCGGAGGGTATTTTAAAGATCTATGATTTTGGGCTGGCTCGCGATAGTGGGCCAACAGCAATGACTCGCGGCTTTGTAGGCACCCAAGGCTTTGGTGCCCCGGAGCTCTTTGCGTCAGAGCCCACCTTCACCGAAGCCGTGGATGTCTACGCTTTCGGTGCGACCGCCCTTTATATTGCATCTGGCGATCTACCAGATGAATTGTGTTCAGTTCCACCAAGCTACCTCGGTAGCTCATATTTTTCATCGTTACCGCTCGGGCTTGATCCAAATCTCTCCGCTGTACTAGATGCATGCCTTTCGCCCAACGCGATGGACCGCCCATCGATGGACGAAGTGACCGCCGTTCTTATGCGATATATGTTACGAGATAAACATCAGGCGTTGGCAGTCTACGGACGCACGCCTCGCTATTTGAACGCGAACAATCGATCTGTGAATCTAGATTTAAAAGGTGTTGGTTCTATTGGCATAAAATACACCGGTCTCGATTTCGTCGTGGCCTCAGCCTCCGGGGAAGTATCGATAAATAATCGCCCGCCATGCATAGGCGAAAGCTTGCCTGGGTCATGTGTGGTTTCATTAGGTGATGGAAATCGGAGGGCCACGGAGAGGGCATTTATCACATTTGATGTTTCCCACCCGGAGATTGTGCTATGAATGGCATGCACGTTGTTGGGGATTTAATCGGTAGTCGCTACAAAGTGACGGGGTATCTGGGTGAAGGCGGAATGCAGCATGTGTATAGGGCCTTCGATAGCGCGCTCAATCGAGACGTGGCACTTAAATCTCCAAAAAATAATTCTGCGGAGAAGCGCTTTAAGCGAAGTGCTGTGGTGGCAGCGAAAGTTAATCATCCTAATATTGCAAAAACGCTCGATTATGTAGAGTCCGATAATAGGCAATATTTAATCGAGGAATTGATCGAGGGGAAGGATCTAGAGACAGCACTGTTGGCGCATACGGGCTGTGTAGATCCGTACTTGGGTGGGAGATTATTTCACCATTTGGCCAAGGGGATTGCGGCAGCTCACCATGCAGGTGTTTGGCATCGAGACTTGAAGCCCACCAATGTCATGGCCACGGGTGGCTATAAGTTACAAGAGATAAAGATCACAGACTTTGGCATTGCTAAGATGGCCGACGAAGAGTTGGCCGACGCGGCGGAGAAAGGTGAGTCAACGTTATCCACCAACGCCACGGCTGTGGGTGCATTGCCATATATGGCTCCCGAAGCCATTGACGCTCCAAGGTCCGCAGGGCGGCCTGCGGATATATGGTCGCTGGGTGCGATGATGTATCGGTTTGTTACCGGCCAACTCCCATTTGGTGCAGGTCTGAGGGCAGTTGGAAAGATACTCGAAGCTGCGCCGCCATCGTTTCCGGCCTTCCTTTCGAGCAATCCACAGTTTGCCCCTCTGTCGGCGGAACTCATGCAGCTGATTTTGTCCTGCTTGGCAAAGGATCCACTTGCTAGGCCCGACGCAGATGAGTTGGTGCGTAAATGCGGGATGATGTGTTACCCAGTAGATCAACGGCTTATTGGCACTGTGAGAAAGATTCAATACGAGGCATGGGGATTTATCCTGTGCGAAGGAAAAGATATTTTCTTCAACATGTCAAGTGTATATGGCGCTCGACCTAAGGAAGGCGAACAGGTGGTGCTTTCTAAGTACGCTGGCGGCGGAGCTGATCGCGCTCATCCCGTAGTGGTGGTTCAAAGCCCTGCAACGTAAGTTCGCTGAAGAATTGATCGAACGACACCAAGTTGGAGGGGGTGATTTTCCGGTGCCGCATGCTTAAAGTGCGGCCCGAGCCGGCTTTATCGCGCAGGTTTCGAGTGCTTCACAGCCCCTCCCCCATCACTCATTGGAGCGGGTGACGCTCCAAAATACGCATTAGAATTTGATTGGAATTCTCGAAGTTTGATAGTTGGTCACGGATTCCATAACCCCATTTCATTCCGTGAAAGTGAACCGCCCCGGGAACCGTGGAGGCTGGTTGGTTTAAGTTAATAGCGGTTCAGCGGCAGGGATTTGAAGCGGGCGGGATATAGCCAAGGGGGTTCCATCAGCCGACGATGGTTGAACCAGGCTACCCATTCCAGTGTGGCCAGTTCAACGGATTCACGCGTTTTCCAGGCAGTACGACGATGGATCAACTCAGCCTTGTACAAGCCGTTGATCGTCTCGGCCAATGCATTGTCATAGCTGTCGCCCCGGCTACCAACCGACGGCTCGATGGCCGCCTCGGCCAAACGCTCGCTATAGCGAATGCTGACGTACTGCGACCCGCGGTCGGAGTGGTGGATGAGAGAGCCATCATTGCCAGGCTGGCGAGCGTAGAGCGCCTGTTCAAGTGCATCCAGAACAAAGTCCGTGGTCATCGACGAGCTGACACGCCAGCCGACGATGCGCCGCGCGAACACGTCGATCACGAACGCCACGTACAGCCAGCCCTGCCACGTCGAAACGTAGGTGAAGTCCGAAACCCAGAGCTGGTTCGGTCGCTCGGCTCTGAACTGACGGTTGACCAGGTCCGGCGGGCGCGCTGCTCTCGCATCTGGGGTCGTCGTGCGAACCCGTTTGCCGCGAATCGCGCCGCGCAAACTCTGCTGCCTCATCAGCCTCTCGACCGTACAGCGTGCCACCACGATGCCTTCCCGGTTCATCTGCTTCCAGACCTTGTCGGCCCCGTAGACCTGCATGTTGGCCTGCCAGACCCGCTTGATCTCGGGCCGAAGCCACTCATCGCGTTTGGATCGCGCAGAGCGCTGCGACGGATTGCGACGCTGCGCAGCATGGCGTCGGTAGCCCGACGGGGCAATCTGCAAGACCTTGCAGATCGGCTCGACCCCGAAGGCGTCGCGATGCTGATCGACAAAAGCCTTCAGGACTTCAATCGGCGGTCGAGCTCCGCCTGGGCGAAAAATGCGCTCGCCAGCTTCAGGATCTCGTTGGCGCGGCGCAACTCCTTGACTTCGCGCTCCAACGTCTTGAGGCGTTCACGCTCCGACGTAGTTACTCCGTCGCGCTCGCCGCTCGCGACTTGCTCTTGCTTGACCCATCCCAACAGCGTCTGGCTCGTGCAGCCAATCATTGGTGCGATGGACTCGACTGCGGCCCACAGCGACGGATGTTCGCTGCGCTGTTCTTGCACCAGACGTACGGCCCGCTCTCGGACCTCGGGGGAAAACTTGGTTTGCTTGCTCATGGCTCCATTCTCTCAAAGAGTGGAGCCTCCACTAAACCCGGGGCGGTTCAGTTCCCTACGCCGGGCCTATTTAAGCTAACGACCTCGCTCGGAAACTCCTGTTGAATCAAGGGGATACGGGAGGGGTGGGTGATGGTGACGTGAAAACTGTCACTGTTGCTCATTGGACTTCGCGCTGGCCGCCGTCGTGTTGGCCGTGGATGCTTCGCTCACGTCGCCTATTCCAGCGCCAGTTTTGTCACTCAGAAATGGTCGAATGCGTACGTACTCCAGCACTTTCAGAGCGTAGTCAAGTTCTTCTAGCTGCGTCAACGTCGTTACTGAGTCAAACACTTCCGTGGTGGCGAATGCGTTGCCCTTCCTGTCCGCAGGATATCGATGGCGTTGGTCCAATGTCGAATGGAACTTCTCTTGGTCTTCCGGGAAGAGGTCAAGGTTCAAGCTGACGCGGAAGTGGGAAGGGAGTTCGAAGGAGAATATCAACTGGGGATAAAGGCGACGATATTCGGAGAAGAGTTTGCTCAGATCGTGGGTCTGGGGAACCGAGCGCTCGGAAACGGCGCCAATTGCGCCTTTCAAGAACAGTTCAACTCCCTGGCGAGCCAAGTGCAATATGACTCGGCTGGAAGAGTACTGGGAACTAAAATCGCCACCCAACATGCTCGTGCACAAGCATCGACTCGCTTCAAGAAACGCGCGTGAGAGCCAGAATGAGCGGTCCCAAACGGGCAGGTCAGCAAGTTCTTCGGAAAACGAAGGATCGGAATCCTCTTTCATAAGCCTCTCTCCACCGTGGGAGTGTGCGTACTACATACAGTATGTTAGCTCGCGAAGCCGCAGGGGGTGTGGACTCGGGCGGTATAGTGTTGGATCAAAAATCTTAGCAAAACCAATAGGTTAGATGGTGTTTGCACAGCGGTGACGCGAAGGCTGTCACTGTTGCTCGGCGATCCGGCGTTGGGTCAGGCGGAAACTGTTCAATGCGCCATGAGTTGTCTGCCGTGACGGTTCGCTGGACAGTGGGGGCTACAATGACATCAGGAGCCCCTATCATGACCAATCCCAAGGCAGTCGCAAGCCCGAACGCTAAAGAGACCAGCGCTGTCAAGGCAAATGGTGGGCAGGCGAAACCGGCAGCAGTTGTTGTGGCGGATGGCGCTAGTGCACTGAAGCCGGAGGACCAGGCGCGGGAGGGCAATGAGGGCAGTCATGCGGACGCTGAGTGGTCGCGGATGGTTGCCGCCAAGCGGGATGCTGAAGCAAAAGCTGCGCCGACCAAAATGGTGGTTGCGACGGAAATCTACGAGCGGATGGTTGCTGTGAAGGGCGTCACTCGCAAGGACATCATTCAGAAGTTCATTGACGAGGTGAAGCTGACGAGAGCCGGCGCGAGTACCTACTATCAGCTGATTAAGGCGAAGGAAGCTCCGCCGACGAAGTGAGGCGATGATGTCCCGGCCCAAATGACTCCGTATGGAGTCATTTTTTTTGACTCCGATAAGCTGACGGTCTTCCCAGAGCTACGTCCGCCCACGCTAGTCCTTTCCGACGTGGGGTTGCAATGGATTGCCTCATGCTGCACTCTAGCGAGTGACGGGTAAACAAGACAACGGACAGAAAAGGATGCAACGAGGTCGTTATTATCTGGGGAGAGTGATTAAACTCGGTACGTTAGATCAATCTCGCTTGATGGATGCCATATCAAACGCGGGGACAATTATGGTCGGGAAGGCGAAGTGGACCATTACTAGCGTTGTGGATAGACGTGCGGACAACTTGCCATTTGTCTTTGGCAGGCTTTCGAAATACTCTGACGAGGGGCACGTAACCGTTGTGGATACATCCACTAAGTCCGAGGTGGATGCAATTGCACCGAATCTGCTAATTGCAAGCGCAAGCTTCGTATATTTGCCGGACTATTCTGGGATTGCATACATGCATGTATGGAATCACATTGAGGCGGATACGTTCGCTAGGCGCTTTAAGGCCGTGATCGAAGCAACCTACGATAATTTCTTCGTAGGATGTTCAATTGAGGCTGTATCAGATTATCGCGCCTTTGGCATCAAATTACAGTCGCTAGACCGAATTCGGCAAATCTCAGCTCGCGTTCATCCTCCCAATCCGTTGTTTGGGCGTTTGTGGGGATCATTGAATCGTTATATTGAGGAGCGAAATGCTTCCGAAGTAACGGTGAGAGAGTCGCAAGAGGGCATGAAGGGTCTTGCCACTGATATTGCCAAACTGGTATCAAGGATTCTTGAGAACCGAGAGTATGAACCTGAGAAGGACGTTGCCATCGGTGACGCGGCAATCCTCATGGCAGCGGATGGCTATGGATCTGGCCGTGTGGTTGGGGACCAGCATGGTGAAGAGGTCGTGATCAGAACTTCCGATACACAGAAGGCCTTCCTGTTTTCAAAGGACCCAGTGCCTGAGGACTTGGCCGCGCAGGCGGAGATCCACTTCCGACGAACAAGCGTGGAACGAGATATGAGGCATCCATGAAGCAGACAGTCGAGTTCGCGAGGTTTTTCCTCATTGCGCCAGAAATGCTGATTGTGGTAACTGGGCTCTTCCTCAGAGTTATTTTTCCTATCCAAATTGACTCCCTTTTGCACGGGATTCAGGTGTCTGATGATCAGCTTAAGTGGCTTGTGGTAGTTCCCGCGACACTTTTTGCTTGGTCATTAACATCTGGGCGGAAGCTTCTTTTTCCGGACAAAGATAAGGAGGGTGTACTTCAGCAGTGGCCAGAATACTGGAGGCTACGTCTTGGCTTCCACGTTACCTTGCTGTGGGGTTTTATATTTCTTATGGTATCCATGGCAGCCTGGGCGGGAGATTGGAAAAATCCATCGGTAACACATGCGATACTGTTAGCTGTTTCGGTCACGGGCTCCGGGCTTTGTTCACTCAGCCTCTATAATGCGCAAACTCGAGTTGAGGAGGCGGTTTCTCAATACAAGGTCCGCCGTTAAAAAGTTGCGCCGTTGTAGCCTCCATTCGCCGGCCTATGTCAATAGCTTTTCTTGAATTTGGGTGGGGGCGGAACTGGCATCGCGTCAAAACGCGCAGAATTTGTGGGGAAATGAACAGGCGTGAGAATTCGCGTCTGAAACCCGCATGAACAGTGGGTGTGGTTAAGCCGTTGCAGCTTGGGAAGCTAAGGTAATGGCCATTATACGACGCCCGCCATGGCTTGCTGGGGGCGGATTGTAGCATGGCTCGCTGCGCCGATGTCCGCGCCGGACCCGGCCTGCGGCTCTCCCGCAGTGAGCCGCCGTGCGGTGTCTTCCGTCGGCGAAATATCGGCGCACAATAGCAGCCATCCTCACAAGACGCCCCCGCCTGTGCATCCGAATCCTGCCGAACGTTTCACTGCCGAACTGTTGCCCCGCATCGTGGATCGCGTGCAGCAGCTGTCCCATGGCACGCTGCATACCGAGATCCTGCCGCCGGTGGCCTTCGATCAACCGGCGCGGCTGCGGGTCTGGGCGCCGCCGCGGGCCGAGCGTGGGCGCTATGCACATCCGCTCGCTATCACGTTGTCCTGGGATGGGCTCGAAGTCGAGAGACTGTTCGCGTCAGGCGGCAATCTGCGCTTTGCGGAATATCTGGATGCGCTGCCGGCCAAGCTCTATGCCTGGCAGGAGCCGCGTCGGATCGATCTGGGTTCGCGCACGCAGGCCGAGGCCGAGGTGCTGATCGGCGGCCTCGATTTCGAGCATCTGTTGTCGTAGCCTTATCTGACGGTGACGCGGCAAGTGGCGTGCTCCGCGGCGCCCGCAGGCACCCAGCGCAAGCCGTGGCCGTGGTGGATGGCGTTGGGCAGGCCGAGCCACGGTTCCACGCAGTAGAAGTCCGACGTCTCGCGCTCGGTCCACGTGGTCACGGCGTACCACGGCACGGAGCCGTTGCCGCCGAGCGCGAAATCGATGGTGCGCGCAGGCATTTCCAGTGCGACGGGTCCGGTGCCGTTCAGCACGTGGAAAGTGTCCTGCAGGCGTGGGTCGCTGATCGAGTAGGCGCGTTCGCCGGGCTCGGCGGCGGTCAGACTGCCATCGGGCAACTGTCTGACGCGCGACGTGGCGGGCAGTGTGATGCGGCTCTGCGCGCGCTGGTCATGGGGCAGGGCGAAATAGAAGTGATGGCCGGCGTAGTAAGGCAGGGGCGTATCGCCGGTATTGCGGATGTGCAATGTCACTTCGAAGCCGTCCGGTATCGCCCGATACGTTGCGGTGAATACAAACCCGAACGGATACGCCGCGTGTGTTGCCGGCGACGAGCTCAGCGTCAGGCTGACCGTGGCCTGGGAAATGTCGGAAATGTCGAATGGCAGATCGCGGGCAAAACCATGCGGCGGCATATCGCGCACGACCCCTGCGCGGTCGCGCCACTTGCCGATTTGTCCGTCTACAAGGTGCCGGGCGATAAACGGAAACAGCAGCGGATTGCCGCCCCTGACCCGCGCGACGTTAGTCCAGTCGGCATCGTCGGGCCAGTAGAGGATGTCCTCCCCGCGCCGCACCCACCGTACCAGCCGGCCGCCGTGCCCCGGTGCCAGCAGCAGATAATTGTCGTCGTCTCCAATGCGGATCAGTTCCTGGTTCTGAAAGCGTTGTGTGGTCGTCATCGGCTCAAGGTCTGCAATCTCCGAAACCCGCAGCGTAGCGCAAGCGCGTGCCGCCACGATGGGGCGACGCGCATCATTTCGGCGCCGGGTCTTGCGCGGTCGTCGTGCATGGACAAGCCGTGGAGGCGGCCGCGATGTCGCGCGCGCCACTTCATCCCCAAAATCGCCCGGCCTGAATGTTGCAGCGCAAGGGCGCCATGACCGTGCTCGTGGCCCATTCCCATGCTGAACAAGGAGTGCTCCATGTCGCAGCTGCCGCCGCTCCAGCCAGTGTCGCTGGCTTCCACCACACGCTTTTCCCATGTTCGTCCGTTCGACACAAAATTTGTCGACCAGGGTCTGCGCGACTTCTTTCTTTACCGTGACCTGGGCATTGCCGATGCCACGCAAGGCAAGCTGCTGGTACAGCTCGTCAAGGCGAACCTGCCGCCGGAGCAGGGCACGGGTTGGCATCGTCATGTGGCCGATTTCCATGTCGTGCTGATGCTAAAGGGCTGGGCGCGTTTCATGTACGAGGATCAGGAAACCCTGGTGGCCGAGGGTGATTGCGTGCATCAGCGTCCCGGCATCGTGCATTACCTGTTCGACTATTCGCCCGACATGGAGTACCTGGAGATCGTCGGGCCGGCCGACTTCAAGACGATCGACGCGCTCGCGCCGTGCGAGGTGCCGCCCGTCACGCCGTGGACAGAGACGCCGCCACAGTCCTGGCGCGACGCGGCGCTGTAGTGCATCGTCGCGCACGCCGCGCTCATGCCCGCATGTCGTCGCTCATGTGGATCGTGTCCCGCACAAGCGGATAGACCTGGGATTCCCAGCGCTTGCCGTTGAATACGCCGTAGTGGCCGACGCCGGTCTGGATGTGGTGCATGCGCATATAGGGCCGCAGGCTTGCGCACAGGTCCTGCGCGGCCATGGTCTGGCCGATGGCGCAGATGTCGTCGCGTTCGCCTTCCACGGTCAGCAATGCCGTACGGCGGATGGCGGCGGTGGTGACGCGCCGGCCGCCCACATCGAGCAGGCCCTGCGCCAGCAGGAAGCGCTGAAACACCAGGCTGACCGTTTCGAGATAGAACTCGGCGGTCAAGTCCATGGTGGCGAAGTACTCGGTGTAGAACGATTGAATCGCGTCGGCCTTGTCGTGTTCGCCGCGTGCGCGCAAGTCGTACAGGTCGCGCAAGGCTTGCTCGTGGCGTTCGCGGTTCATGCTCATGAACGCAACCAGCTGCACGAAACCCGGATAAACGCGACGCAGGCCGCCGGCGAAGCGCAGCGGCACGTAGCCGATCAGTGTGTTTTCGAACCACTCGATCGGGCGGCTGGTCGCCAGTTCGTTGACCTTGGTCGGATTCACGCGCGCGTCGATCGGTCCCGCCATCAGCGTGAGGCTCGGCGGCTGCATCGGGTCGTTGTCCTCGGCCATCAGCGATACCGCCGCCAGCGCGGCGACCGTCGGCTGGCACACGGCCACCAGATGGGTATTGCCGCCCAGCGCATGCAGGAATGTGATCAGGTGCTGCACGTATTCGTCGAAGCCGAAGCGGCCGAATACCAGGGGAATGTCGCGCGGGTTGTGCCAGTCGGTAATGTAGACGTCATGATCGCGGAGCATCGTTTCCACGGTGCCGCGCAATAGCGTGGCGAAATGGCCGGACATCGGCGCCACCAGCAGCACGCGCGGCTGCTGCGGCATGCCTTCGCGCCGAAAGCGCAAGAGCGAGCAGAACGGCGTCCGCGTGATCACCTCTTCGACTACCGGCACGGCTGCGCCGTTGATTCGCACGCTGTCGATGCCGAATGGCGGGCGATAGTGGGTGAGCCGGGCCAGCGCCAGCACTTCGCAGCCGGCGCGCAGGCTCCGCAATGACTCACTCTGGTCGGCACGCGGCACCATGCGCTGGAATGCATCGATCAGGGTGGCCGTAATGTCCGCCAGCGAGCACGCCGGCTGCATCATGTCCGCGTAGGTCTGGTAGGCCTGGTAGAGCATGGCTCGGTCCCCTCGCATATTCGAGCCCAGTAGCCGCAATATATATGCCATCGTCATGAAAGTTGGCATGCGGCTTGCGCATTGCGTGGGCGGACACACGCAAACTGTGCAACGTGGCGTAGTCAGCGCGTGGCAAGCGGGCACGCGGCATCGCGCTGGTGCTGGCGTGCCGGTGCCACGCACCGCATGGGTGCGAACTGGTCAAACCGGTCCGCGCCGCCGATACTGCAAGCGAATGTCACGCTCCAGCGGAGCGGAGGAGGCACGATGGCCAAGACCACTCTGACCATCAGCAGCAAGACGTATTCGTCGTGGTCATTGCGCGGCTGGCTGCTGGCGCGCTTTGCCGGTCTGGAATTCGAGGAAGTGCTGGTGCCGCCCGATGATCCGGCCGCACGCGCCGAAATTCTGCTGCTGTCGCCGTCGATCCTGGTGCCCTGCCTGCGGCATCAGGGCGTTACCGTGTGGGACACGCTGGCAATTGCCGAATACCTCAACGAGATCCGGCCGAAGGCGAAATTGCTGCCCGACGACCTGGTGGCGCGCGCGCACTGCCGTGCCATCTGCGGTGAAATGCATTCCGGTTTTGCGGCCATGCGCGCAGCGTTGCCGATGAATCTCAAGGGGCATTTTCCCGGCCTGAAGGTCTGGTCGCGCGCACAGGCGGACATCGATCGCATCGTCGCCATCTGGAGCGATTGCCTGACGCGCTATGGCGGTCCGTTCCTGTTCGGCAAGCATCGCACCATGGCCGACGCGATGTACGCGCCGGTGGTCACGCGCTTTGTCACCTACGGGGTCAAGCTCGATGCCCCGCTGGTGGAATTCTGCAAGACCATACTTGCCATGCCCGAGATGCAGGAATGGATTCACGCTGCGCGCGAGGAGCCCGACGAAATCAGCGAGCTCGACGTCGAGTTCTAAGGGCGGTGAGCGAAGCCGGCGCGTTTCGCACCGCGCGACGCAGCCTCACGCCACGCGCGGCTGACGCGCCAGATAGTCGGCCGCGTAGGCGAAGTACCAGCCCAGGCAATCGGGGTTGGCCATCGCGTCCGGATTGGCGATCTTGTCCGCGGAGTGGCCGAGCAGCAGCTTCTTGATCGGCACCTCCATCTTCTTGCCCGACAGCGTGCGCGGCACGGCTGGCGCCTGGACGATGTCGTTCGGCACATGGCGCGACGACAACGCCGCGCGGATGCGAGCGCGCATCGTGTCGCGCAGGGCATCGTCGAGTTGCAACCCATCGCGCAGCACGACGAACAGCGGCATGTACGACTCGCGTCCCAGGTATTCGAGATCGACCACCAGGCTGTCGAGCACCTCGGGCAATTCCTCGACCACGCGATACAGCTCGCTGGTGCCCATGCGGATGCCATGGCGATTGATCGTCGCATCGGAGCGGCCGTAGATCGTGGCGCCGCCGCGCGCCGAAATACGTATCCAGTCGCCGTGCCGCCAGGCGTTCGGATAGGTGTCGAAATAGCTGTCGCGATAGCGTTTGCCGTCGGCATCGCCCCACAGGAACAGCGGCATCGAAGGCATGGGCTGCGTGCACACCAGCTCGCCGACTTCGTCGATCAGCGCGCGGCCGCTGTCGTCGAAGGCTTCGACCTTTGCGCCCAGGCACCGGCATTGCATCTCGCCGGCGTATACCGGCAGCAGCGGGCATCCCGCCACGAACGACCCCGCGAAGTCGGTCCCGCCCGACATCGGCGCGAGCCAGACGTCTTTACGGACATGCGCGTAGATCCACGCGTAGGCCTCTTCGGGCAACGGCGAGCCGGTGGAGCCGATGCCGCGCAGGCGCGACACGTCGGCGATCCGCGCCGGTTCGATCCCGGCTTTCATGCATCCGGTGAAGAATGCTGCGCCCGCGCCGAACATCGTCACCCGGGCATCGTCGACGAATCGCCATAGCACGCCGGCGTCGGGCCAGGCAGGGTTGCCGTCATAGAGCGCGATCGTGGTGCCCAGCAGCAGCCCCGCGATTTGCGCGTTCCACATGATCCAGCCGCTGCTGCTGTACCAGTGGAACACGTCGTCGGGGCCCAGATTGTTGTGGAACGCCATGAGCTTGAGCTGCTCGATCACGATGCCGCCGTGCCCATGCACGATTGGTTTGGGCATCCCTGTGGTGCCGGACGAGTAGACGATCCACAGCGGATGGTCGAACGGCACCGGATCGATCCGCAGCGCCACGTCGTGGCCGACCACATCGGCCCAGCTGTGGCGCCGCACGCGGCTGCCGGTATCGATGTGGCTGCCGATGGACGGCACGATGACGATATCGGTCAGCGAAGGCAGCGCCGCGACGAGATCGGCCAGCACCGGGGCGCGGTCGTAGGCCTTGCCGCCGTAGCGATAGCCATCGACGGCGATCAGCACCTTGGGTTCGATCTGGCGAAAGCGATCGATGACCGCCACCTGACCCATGTCGGGCGCGCAGCCGGACCACACCGCGCCGATGCTCGCGGTGGCCAGGAACGCCACGACCGTGGCGGGGATATTGGGCAGGTAGCCCGCCACGCGATCGCCGCGCGCCACGCCCATCTGACGCAGCGCGTGCGCCATCGACGCCACCTGCTTTTCGAGCGTCTCCCAGCTGATATCGGCAAGTTCCACGGCCTCGCCCGCGTGGCGGATCGCGGTGCGGCGCCGCTGCTCGCCGCTGCCGGCGTGGCGGAAGACCTGCTGGACGTAGTTCAGTGTCGCGCCGTCGAACCAGCGTGCGCCGGGCATGGTGCGACGATCGAGGACGCTGCGGGCCGGTGTGTCGAAGCGGACGTCGAAATAATCGACGACGTTCTGCCAGAACGCTTCAAGGTCGGTGACGGACCAGTTCCACAGGCTGGCGTAGTCGGGGAAATCGAGCGAGCGCTCGCGGCGCAGCCACGCCATGAACGCGGCGATCCGGCTGCTGTCGGCAAAGGCGGCCGACGGCGTCCACATCGGCGCGCCGCCGGTTGCTGGTGCAACGGTCATCTTGTCTCCTCCGCGGCCCGTCTGCGCGGGCCATGAGAGTGATGGGAAGTCCGCAGATGATAGCGGAGCGCCGCTTTACTTGCCGGCTTCGAACAGCGATCCCCAGATTTCGTCGACGCGGGTCTTGACGGCCGGGTCCATGCGGATCGGCGTGCCCCATTCGCGGGTGGTTTCGCCGGGCCACTTGTCGGTCGCATCGATGCCCATCTTCGACCCCAGCCCCGACACCGGCGAGGCAAAGTCGAGATAGTCGATCGGGGTGTTGTCGACCATCACCGTGTCGCGGCTGGGATCGACGCGCGTCGTAATGGCCCAGATCACTTCCTTCCAGTCGCGTACGTCGATGTCGTCGTCCACAACGATGATGAACTTGGTGTACATGAACTGGCGCAGGAAACTCCAGACGCCAAACATCACGCGCTTGGCATGGCCGGCGTACTGCTTCTTCATGCGCACCACGGCCATCCGATAGCTGCATCCTTCGGGCGGCAGATAGAAATCGGTGATTTCCGGAAACTGCTTCTGCAGCAGCGGCACGAACACCTCGTTCAGCGCCACGCCGAGCACCGCCGGCTCGTCGGGCGGCTTGCCGGTGTAGGTCGAGTGGTAGATCGGATCGCGGCGCATGGTGATGCGCTCGATCGTGAAGACCGGAAACCAGTCCTGCTCGTTGTAATAGCCGGTGTGATCGCCATACGGACCTTCCAGCGCGTGTTGGTAGCCGGACGGATGGTCGGGATCAGGCTGGATGTGGCCTTCGAGAACGAACTCGGCCGAGGCCGGCACCGACAGTTCGGACAACGTTGGCGTGAGGCAGCCGGCCAAAGCCGTGCGGCTGCCGCGCAGCAGTCCGGCGAACTGATATTCGGACAGCGTATCGGGCACGGGCGTGACCGCGCCGAGGATGGTGGCGGGATCGGCGCCCAGCGCCACGGCGATCGGAAACGGCTTGCCTGGATTGGCCAGCGCGTGCTCGCGAAAATCGAGCGCGCCGCCGCGGTGCGCCAGCCAGCGCATGATGACCTGGTTGCGGCTGATCACCTGCTGCCGGTAAATGCCGAGGTTCTGCCGTTTCTTGTGCGGCCCCTTGGTGACCACCAGGCCCCAGGTGATCAGCGGTGCGGCGTCGCCGGGCCAGCAGGTCTGGATCGGCAGGCGGCCCAGGTCGACATCGTTGCCTTCCCAGACGATCTCCTGGCACGGCGGGCTGCTGACACGCTTGGGCGCCATGTCCCAGACCGATTTGGCCAGTGTGAACAGCTTGCCCGCCTCGCGCAGCCCGCGCGGCGGCTCGGGTTCCTTGAGCGCCGAAAGCACGCGGCCGATGTCGCGCAGGTCTTCCAGCGAGGCGGCGCCCATGCCTTGCGCCACCCTCTGTGTTGTGCCGAACAGATTTGCCAGAACCGGCACTTTATATATATCGCCATTGTCATGGCGCGGCCGTTCGAACAACACGGCGGGGCCTTCGGCGCGTAGCAGGCGGTCGCAGATCTCGGTCATCTCGAGGTTGGGCGACACGGCGGCGCTCACGCGTTTGAGGTCGCCGCGCTGCTCGAGTTGACTGATGAAATCGCGCAAGTCTTTGTATTGCATGGTGAATTCGGTTCGGAATGCGGCGTCGCGCCAATCCGGCGGGACGGCGGCGGAGTGTGTGACGATACACACGCCACCTCAATGGCGCAAAAAAATCGCGTGCGGGATGGTGACGAAATTGTAAGTAAATTGCGAGATCACGGGATCGGATCGATGGCCGTGAGGCTAGGTGGGGCTTGCGATTCGAGGTCGTACGACAAGCCCCCGACGTCGTAAAAAGCGTTGTTACATATTTCTGAAAGTAGTTATTTTTCGGTTTATTATGCTTGACGGGTTATAAAAGCGTTCCTACAATCCGGTCTGCTCTGTGAAGTGTTGCGTCGCAACATAGCTTCGTGCCCGATGTCAAGAGGGTGAAGCGAAAAAAGCGACGTCAGCAAACTTCCATTCGATTGTCACCAAGCGGTGCCCGGGAGGCGCCCGGTGCGCAGTCACCTGGCGGGATGCCAGGGTCGTAGAGTCTTAAGTGGCAGGGTGCGGCTCCCCAAGCTCGTACCCTGTTTCTCGTTGGGCGCATGGGGAGCGCCCGCCAACAGATGCTGGACACCCCTGCTAGGTGGCGCAGCATCCTTACTTGAGTACGTTGAGATCGGGCACGCGCTGTATTGTGGCGCGCGCAGCGGGCAGCGGATGGAGGTAAGCATGAGCGGTTGGAAAACCCTTCATCTTCCCGGCATCGGGCGGGCATTGCAGGTCCGCTTCAGACAGCCGGTTCCCGGTGTGAGCCGCGCACTTCAGGTGCGACTGGCCCATCCGGTGGCAGGTCGCGCCTTGTTGCGCGGCGGCCGAACAACCTTGAAGTACGCCCTGAACAGTCTCGGGGTGCTTTCCGTGGCTGCCGCAGTCACGTTGACCGTGAGCCAGCAATGGCGGACGTCCCTCGCCGGTGCGCTGGCGGGCAAGGAAGCGCCTGCCGTGCTGGTGGACGCCGCCGTCAGCCAGGCGCCAGCGCAGGTCACCGTGCCGGCGATGTCGGCCGATGTGGCAGCTGCCCGCCTGGTAGTCGCAGGCACTGGCGTGAAAGGCTTGCCGACGGTGTCGGGCGTGGACGAATGGAGCCAGACCGCTGCAGGCAAGGTTCCGTCGGTGGCCCATCTGGCTGCGCAGATCCCGCTGCAGCGAGTGGCGCTGGATGCGCGCAGCAGCTCGGCATTGGGCTCTGCCCGTGAGCAGGCCGCCGTGGCCGACTACATCGCCCGCAAGTACCGCGTGGCAACGCAGGCGACCGCGCAACTGGTAAAGGCCGCCTACATGACCGGGCGCGAAGTCGGGATCGATCCGCTGCTGATCCTGGGCGTGATCGCAATCGAGTCCAGCTTCAATCCGTACGCCGAAAGCGGCGTCGGTGCGCAGGGCCTGATGCAGGTCATGACCAAGGTCCACCAGGACAAGTACGAAGCCGTGGGCGGCGTGGCCGCCGCGCTGAATCCGTACGCCAACATCAAGATCGGCGCGCTGGTGCTCAAGGATTGCATCGCCCGCGCCGGTTCGATTGAAGGCGGGCTGAAGTACTACGTCGGCGCCACGACCAACACCGACGGTGGCTATGGTGCCAAGGTCCTGGCCGAACGCGCTCGACTGCGCGCGCTGTTGGGATTGCCCACCACCGAAGCCGCCAAGGCGTCGGCCGATGCCAAGACGCAGGCCGAGCATCATCAGAATGGCGGCGAAAAGCTCGAGGCCGCCGGCAATACCGCCCAGGCCGCCTGATCGTCGGCCGGACGCTCCGGCGTCCTGCGCTGCGGCTGGTCCGCGTCGCAAAAAAGAATGGCACCCCGCGGGGTGCCATTTTCATTGCTTCGGGCTGTCCGACTCAGCGCAGGAAATGATGCAGGCGCTGCATCGCTTCCTCGATATTCGCCATGGACGTCGCGTACGAAATTCGGATGTAGTCGTTGGCCGTATGCGGGCCGAAATCGGTCCCCGGCACCATGACCACGCCCGCGTCGTGCAGGATCGCCTGCGTCAGCCGATCTGCATTGCCAGCGGCGGGATGGTTCACATGCCGGCAGTCGGCATAGACATAGAACGCGCCATCGGGCTTGACCGGCACACGCAGGCCCAGCGCTTCCAGCGCCGGCAGGATCGCGTCGCGGCGGCGATGGAATTCCTCCTTGCGCGCATCATAGATCGCCAGCGCCTCGGGCGAGAAACACGCCACGGCGGCATGCTGTGCCACCGCAGACGCGCAGATGAACAGGTTTTGCGCCACCTTTTCGAATGCCGATACGAGTGAATCGGGCACGACCAGCCATCCCAGGCGCCATCCCGTCATATTGAAATACTTCGAGAAGCTGTTGACCGTGATGACGTCGTCGTCCAGCGCCAGCGCGGAAACCGGCGGTCCGTCGTACGACAGGCCCTGGTAGATTTCGTCGACGATGGCAAAACCACGGCGCGCGCGCACTTCGGCGAGGATGGCTTTGAGTTCGTCAGGCAGGATCGACGTGCCCGTGGGGTTGGACGGCGACGCCAGCAGTACGCCGCGCGTCCGGGCGCCCCAATGAGACGCCACCTGCGCGGCGGTCAGCTGGAACCGCTCCGCCGGGCCGCTCGGGATCATTTTGGCGTGGCCGTCGAAGGCGGCGACAAAATGGCGGTTGCAGGGGTAGCTCGGATCCGGCATCAACACTTCCGCGCCGATTTCCACCAGCACGGCGCACGCCAGCAACAGCGCGCCCGAAGCGCCCGCCGTGACGATCACGCGTCGCGCGGGAATATCGAGCCCATACGCAGTCTTGTAGTGGCCGGCAATCGCTTCGCGCAGCGCATGGATGCCCAGCGCGCCGGTGTACTGCGTGACGCCGCGTCGCATGGCAGCCTCGGCCGCGTGGATGACCGGCGGCGCCGCCGTGAAATCGGGCTCGCCGATTCCCATGTGGATGATGTGCCGGCCGGCGCGCTCCAGCTCTGCCGCCTGCTTGGCCAGTTCCATGACATGGAATGCTTCGATGTTGGCCAACCGGGAGGCGGTGGCGATGTGCTGGGAGTTCATGGCGATCGGGGGCGAACGGCCTCAAATGGATGCTTGCGCGCGGCAGCATCGGACGCGGATTCAATAAAAACACCCGCCGGGGCGGGTGTTGTTGCCGGCGCAGGCATCATCGAACGCCGTGCGCCGAAATGCAACAGCTGTTTGAAAGCGCGTTCAGCGGCGAGCTGCCACTTCGGGCGCCCGCACCTGGGCGGCCAGCTTGTCCAGCACGCCATTGACATACTTGTAGCCTTCGACCCCGCCGAAGGTTTTGGTCAGCTCGACGGCCTCGTTGATCACGACCTTGTAGGGGATGTCCAGGCAGTGCACGAGCTCGTAGCTGCCGACCAGCAGCGCCGCGCGTTCCACAGGCGACAGTTCTTCGACCGTGCGGTCCAGGAACGGTGCGAAGGCTGCCGTCAGGCGCTCTTCCTCGCGCACGGCGCCATTGAGCAGCGCGTCGAAATGCTCGACGTCGGCCTTGTTGAAGCCCTGGGCATCATGCAGATGCGCTTGAATCGCACCGATGTCGTGGCGATTCAGCAGCCATTGATACAGGCCCTGGAGCGCCAGTTCGCGCGACCGGCGGCGCGCGCTCTTGGGCGGCGCCTTCGGTTCGGGGCGCGGCTTGGCGCCAGCGGGCTTGCCGGCCACGTCGCCGTTGTCGCCCTTGTCGCCGATGTCGGACGCGTTACTCATCATCTTCCTCGTCGTTGCTTTCGTTTTCGCGCAGCGAATCCAGCGCCACCACCAGGTTGGCCATCTCCACGGCGGTGCGGGCGCAGTCGCGGCCCTTTTCGCGCGTGCGGGCATGCGCTTGCGCGTCGGTGTCGACAGTCAGGATGCCATTGGCGATCGGCACGTTGAAATCCAGGCCCACGCGGGTGATGCCGGCGCCCGATTCGTTCGAAACCAGCTCGAAGTGATAGGTTTCGCCGCGCACCACGGCGCCCAGCGCCACCAGCGCGTCGAACTGGCCGCTTTCGGCCATCTTCTGCAGGGCGAGCGGGACTTCGAGCGCGCCCGGCACGGTCACCAGCAGCGTGTCTTCGCCTTCGACGCCGAGTTTTTCCAGCTCTGCCAGGCACGCTTCGCGCAGCTCGTCGCAGACGGGCTCGTTAAAGCGGGCTTGCACAATGCCAATACGCAGGCCTTCACCGTCGAGGTTGCTCTCGTAGAAGCCGTGGTCCATTGTCAGTTCTCCATTCATTCGGTCGGGCATCGGCGCGGATGGCCGATGTCCTGTGATTCAGTGTGATTCGGTGCGGCCCGCGGGGCCACTCAGTTGCAGCCCGGCTCGCCGCTCATGGGCTGGCAGCCGACGATTTCCAGGTCATAGCCGGTCATGCTCGGCATTTTCTGCGGCGAGCCCAGCACGCGCATCCTGCCGACGCCCACGTCGCGCAGAATCTGCGCACCGACGCCGTAGATGCGCAGATCGGGCTTGCGGCGCGGCCGATTCTGCGGCGCGTCCAGCGCGGCGAACTGCGTGAACAGCTCGTCGGGCGAATCGCCGCAATTCAGCAGCACCATCACGCCTTGCTCGCTGCCGTGCAGCACTTCCAGCGCGGCCGGCACGCTCCACGAATGCGTGGTCCGGCCGGATTCGAGCACGTCCAGCACCGACAGCGGTTCATGCACGCGCACCAGCGTATCGCGCTCCGGATGCGGCTGGCCCTTGACCAGCGCCAGATGCGCGCGGCCCGACGGCTTGTCGCGATACATCACGCCGCGGAACGTGCCCCAGGGCGTTTGCATGTCGCGTTCGCCCATGCGTTCGATGATGCTTTCCGTGCGGCTACGATAGTGGATCAGGTCGGCGATGGTGCCGATCTTGAGGTCGTGTTCGCGAGCGAATTCGATCAGGTCCGGCAGGCGCGCCATCGTGCCGTCGTCCTTCATGATTTCGCAGATCACCGCGGCGGGCGTCAGGCCGGCCAGGGCGCCGAGGTCGCAGCCGGCCTCGGTATGGCCGGCACGAATCAGCACGCCGCCGGGCTGGGCCGTCAGCGGGAAAATGTGGCCGGGCTGCACCAGATCGGTGGCACGCGCGTCCTTGGCAACCGCGGCCTGGACGGTGCGCGCGCGGTCCGCCGCGGAAATGCCGGTCGTCACGCCTTCGGCCGCTTCGATCGACACCGTGAAGTTGGTGCCATGCACGGTACCGTTGCGCGACACCATCGGATACAGCTCCAACTGGCGGCAGCGTTCGGCGGTCAGCGTCAGGCAGATCAGGCCGCGCCCGTACTTGGCCATGAAGTTGATGGCTTCAGGCGTCACGAAATCGGCCGCCAGGACCAGGTCGCCTTCGTTTTCGCGATCTTCCTCATCTACGAGGATGACCATGCGGCCGGCACGAATGTCGGCAATGATGTCTTCGGTACGGGCGATAGTCATGGCTGGGGCGACGTCTGAATAACGGGCGGGTGCGAGGGTGCCGATGGTGTCAGCGGCGGGCAGGGCGGCGCAGATGCTTGGAGGCCGACGAAATCAAGGCCGCTATTGTACGCCATGCCGCTCCGCGATGCCCCGGTTCGCGGCGCCAATCGAAGCGCCGATCCGCAGCCACGGGTTGGCCCGGGTTGCACGGAAGTGCGTAAAGCGGCATATCGGAAGACGCCTTTTTGGCCGGCAAACAGGAGACATCGCATGACACCACCGCTGCAGGGCATCCGCATCGTCGAATTCGAAGGAATCGGCCCGGGGCCGCTTGCCGGCAGGATGCTGGCGGACATGGGAGCGGAGGTTGTGGTCGTCGCCCGTCGCCAGCGCGTGGCCGTGGCCGAGCAACTGGGCGGCGCAAGGGCGAGCCCCCTGCGGCGGGGCAAAACCATCCTGCCGCTCGACCTCAAGCAGCCGGGCGATCTGGCCCAAGCCATGGATCTGGTAGCCAGCGCGGCGGGACTGATCGAGGGCAATCGACCCGGCGTGATGGAGCGACTGGGCCTGGGGCCCGCCGACTGCGCGCTGCGCAATCCCGCGCTGGTCTATGGCCGGATGACCGGCTGGGGCCAAAGTGGGCCACTGGCCCAGGCGGCCGGGCACGACCTCAACTATGTCGCGTTGACCGGCATGCTGTCGCTGGCGGCGCGTCCGGGCCAGACGCCGATGATTCCGCCGACAGTGGTCGGCGATGCCGGCGGCGCACTGGGGCTGGCCTTCGGCATGGTCTGCGCGATGCTGGACGCGCGCGCCACGGGCCGCGGGCGCGTGGTGGATGGCGCGATCGTCGATATGGTCGCCATGCTGGGCAGCATCGCGTTGTGGGTGCGAAACAATGGCCAACTGGACGGCCCGGCGCCGAGTCCCTTCCATCAATCGCCGTTCTACGACGTATATGAGTGCGCCGATGGTGGATTTATCACGATCGGCGCGCTGGAGCCACAGTTCTACGCGCTACTGCTGCAGAAGCTGGGCATGACGGACGTAGATCCCGCCAACCAGTACGACGCCGGCTCGTGGGCGGCGCTGAAGCAGCGTTTCACGACGTTATTCCGCAGCCAGCCGCGCGCGCACTGGGACGCCTTGCTGGGCGGCACCGATGTTTGCTACGCGCCAGTGCTCAGCATTGCCGAAGCCGCGGCGCATCCGCACAACGCAGCGCGGGGATTGTTTGTCCAAAATGGCGACGGCACGCTTGATGTGGCAGGCGCCCCGCGATTTGTCCCGCTGGACCGTTAGCTTTTCCGGTCGACGGCAAGCGGCCGCTCAAGGTATCTGGTTTGCCGCCGAAAACAAGGATGCGGACGCGTGGCGCACGCTAGTGCGTCGCGCGCGCCGTATTTCCCAACTCGTACAAGGTAGTCCTTCATGAGTACTTCCCTCGTCAGTTCGCTGGGCGCGGCCGATGCCGGCAGTGACCCGGTGGCGCTGCTGATGCTGCGCAAGACGCTGGATCTGCAGGCCCAAGGCGTTGCGCAACTGTTGCAAGGCGCGACACCTGTGGCATCGTCCGGCAGCAATCCGCCGCATCTGGGCAACACCATCGACATCAAGGTGTAACGCATCTGAAAGCGCCGGCGGTCTTCGGTGTGCCTGCCGAAGGCCGCTTGCCCGGCGGCGCCTTGACAGGAAGGAACGGGCAACGGCCGCAGGTCGCTCCCGACGATATCGGTCCTGGTCGTGCTTTGCCTCAGGCTTGACGCCTCAGCTCAACGGCCAGGTATGCTCAGCCGTTGTGTTGCGCGCCGGATGCCGACAGCATCCGCTCCACATAGCGTGCAATCAGATCGATTTCCAGATTCACGCGCTTGCCCGCCGACAGCTCGTTGAGCGTGGTGACCTCCACCGTGTGCGGAATCAGGTTGATCGAGAATTCGCAACCCTCGGCCGAATCGCTGACATTGTTGACGGTTAGCGATACACCGTTGACCACCACAGAACCCTTATAGGCGAGATAGCGGCCAAGCTCGCGCGGCGCGCGGATGCGCAGCTCGTGCGATTCGCCGACCGGGGCGAAGCGCACCACCTCTCCAAGGCCGTCGACATGGCCCGACACCAGATGACCGCCAAGTCGGTCCGCCAGGCGCAGTGCCTTCTCGAGGTTGACGCGGCCCGGTTGATCCAGCCCCACGGTCTTGTCCAGCGATTCGCGCGAGACATCGACTTCGAAATGGCCGGGCTCGAGCGTCACGGCCGTCATGCATGCGCCTTGGATCGCGATGCTGTCGCCGATGCCGAGATCGGACAAGTCCAGATCGCCGGCCGCCACGCGCAGGCGTACCCCTGCGTTGACGTCGCCAAGCGGGGTGACCGATTCGATGCGGCCAACCGCCGCCACGATGCCAGTAAACATGTTTGCCTCTTCAAGTATGCGTAGTGCGTAGTTGTCTGGTGCCGGCTCAGTGCGTGTTATCGGCACGGCGCGCAATCAAGCGCAAATCGTCGCCGATCTGGCGCACTTCATGCCAGCGGAAGGATGCGGCGTCGTCGAGCTTGGCCAGGGGCGGGAGATTGAACATCCCTTGCGCATCGCCCAGCAGCTTCGGCGCCAGATAAATCAGCAGTTCGTCCGCGCAGCCTTCGCGAATCAGCGATCCATTGAGCTTGAAGCCCGCTTCGACGTGTAGTTCGTTGATGCCGCGTTGCCCGAGCGCCTCGAGCATGCGGCGCAGTTCGACCTTGCCATGGCGATTGGGCAGCACCACCACTTCGACACCGCGCGCTTCCAGCGCCTGCCGGCGGGCCTTGTCGTCGATGGCGCAGAACACGAGCACCGGTTTCGCGAATTCGCCAGTGTCGCGATTGAGGATCTGCGCATCGAGCGGAACTTCGAGGCGCGAATCGACGAGCACGCGTTGCGGCTGGCGCGGTGTGGAAACGGCGCGCACGGTCAGCGCCGGGTTGTCGTCGCGCACCGTACCGATGCCGGTGAGAATGGCGCAGGCGCGCGCGCGCCAGGCGTGACCATCGTCGCGCGCAGCCTGACCGGTGATCCATTGGCTGGTGCCGTCATGCAACGCCGTGCCGCCATCGAGCGACGCGGCGACCTTCACGCGCACCCACGGCAAGCCGCGCGTCATCCGCGAAACAAAGCCGATATTCAGATCGCGTGCCTCTTTTTCCAGCAAGCCGCACCGAACATCGATGCCAGCATCGCGCAGCCGCTGCAGTCCGCGACCCGACACCGCCGGGTTCGGGTCTTCCATGGCCGCCACCACGCGCGCGATGCGCGCCCGCACCAATGCGTCAGCGCATGGCGGCGTACGGCCGAAGTGGCTGCAGGGTTCGAGCGTTACGTATGCGGTGGCGCCGGCGGGATCGTGCCCGTGCGCGATGGCGTCCTTCATCGCCTGGATCTCGGCGTGATCCTGTCCGGCTGGCTGCGTGTAACCCTGACCGATGATCCGGCCATCCTTCATCAGGACACAACCGACGCGAGGATTTGGCGTGGTCGTGAACATCCCGCGCGCTGCCAGCGCGAGGGCTTGTTCCATGGCGGTGTGGTCGGAATCGGAAAACATGGCGTGCGGAATCGGGCCGAAAGAGGAAATCGGGAGTCAGGACCTGGCGTCGTCAGGCGGGGCGCGCATGGGCTGGCGTCGGGTGGTCAATCGCAGTCGGTATCCACGCCGGGTTGGCAAATCCGTATGCGCCCCTGGGCACCCAGCCGGACTTGTCGTTGTGCGTGGCCGCAGCTCACCTGAAACGTGGCGGCAAAGAAACCGCCATGCTCAGACCGTGAGTATCCCACAGCTGTCAAGCGCAGGCTTTGGCTCCCCGCGGCGCCTCCCGTACCGCGCAATGCCACGCCCAGGCATCGTTCGTTGAGCGCAACGACTGCAAACGGTGCGTCCGTGGTGTCCGCGTCTGCGTCGGGCACGCTAAGCTGCCAGCCGTGATCGAGCGCTGTGTTGTCGCCGAGCGGCTTCAACAGGACCTCCATACGCCGGTTGGCTGCGGTGGAGCGCGCCAGCGCCAGCGACGCCGCAAGGCGATCCGCGGTCTGTGTGGCGATCATGGTGGCGTGCATGTCGCGCAGCATGGGCCACGCTGCTATTGCCAAGGTCAGCGCCACAGCCAGCCCGATGAGCGTTTCGGCAAGGGTGGCGCCCTGCTGCGATGAGATCGTGCGGGTCATTTCAACAGTTGGGCGGCAGCGGCAGGGCTTCACCAAGTTCGGTGGGCACGGAAAGCCACTCGCCGCTGCTACGCAGCACCAGGGTCCCGCACGCCGCATCGGGGCGCACTGGTGTGGCGCGGACTTCCACGCAATGCGAAAGCGAGCGCCCCGCGCAACTGGTGGCTGTCAGCCAGTGACGCGTGGGAGCAGGGGGTGGTGGCAGCGGCTTTGGCCAGTCGCCGGCGGGCGAAGCGCCGCCCGGCTCGCTTGCGTAGGTGGCGGTGAGCAAAGCGTGTCGTTCGAGCGTCAGCATCGCCGCGATCATCTCGGCGCGCGCCTGCATCCGCCAGCCCCGTTCGATGTGCCGTTGCCACGTCGGCAATGCAAGCGTCATCACGATTGCGACGATCGCAAGCGCCGCGACCAGCTCCGGTAGCGAGAATGCGAAGTGGCCCGCGCGCAGGTGGAGACGTTCCTTGCTCATGATGGTGACCGAATCAGTTCGCGCCAGCCGAGCCGGCCACGCTGCCGGTACCAGGTGGCTTGCTGGGTGAGACGCGCGGTGTCGCCATCGATCTGCCAAAGCTCAAGCCTGAACGCGTCGCGCGATGTTTTGCCGGTCGACGTATCCGCCCCGGTCGACGTGGCCGTCGATACGACGACCGGGGCGACCTCGCCGTCGAACGGCAGACCTGTCACCGCCGGTGCAATAGCGCCGTTGGCGTCGGTGGCGATCACGGATTCTCCCGTCGCGGCATCGACCAGATAGCTGCGTTGCCGGCCGTCTGGCGTTACGGTGGTGAAGCTCAAATGAACCGGCGTGGGTCCCTGCAGCGTTTCAATGCGCTCGCCTTCATGGGGCAGCCGGAGCGTCCAGCCGTTCTCCGATGTGGCCACGCCGGCCTGACGGGTGCGCAGGACAACGCCGTCGCCATCGGCAAGCGCATCAACCTGTGCCGGCATGCCGCGGCCGGGGCGATCGGGAATCGCGGAAAGCTCTCCGCCCGAGCCGAACACCACGAGCGGGCCGGTGCCGGTTTGGATGACGACAGGTGCCTCTGCCTGGCCCGGGGCCGGCGCCTGATGGCGATGCATGCAGGTCGCGGGCGAAGCGCTGTCGTTGCGGGAGAGATGATCAAGTCCGAAGCGCCAGAGCCGGCCGGTGTCGTCCACCACATAGGCGGCCTGGGACGTGCCGTCGACATTGCCGTTCACCGTGGTGGCAAGCAGATGGGCAGTGGCCGCGGGCACGCCGCAGCCCGCGTCCGGCAAGCCGATGCGCGGCACGTTGCCGGACGCGGCCCAGAACTGGGGCGAGCGGTCGAGCGGCAGCAAGGCAATGCCAGCGCGCGCACTGGTCTCCACGTCAGGGGCAAGCGCGGCCACGACGGCCCAGCGGCGCACGCCATGCTCGATCCACATCGCGGCGCGGATCGGCCCGTCGCCCGAGATCGGCAGCGCTGGCGATGCGCCGACTTCCCAGAGCAATCCCAATTGACTGGCTTCGGCGTCCGGGTCGGAAATGTCGAGCACGAAAACCGCGCCCGGCTGGGTGAATCGAGGCGTTTCACTGGCGGGAACGCCGCAAAGCAGCAGCGTGCGCCAGGTGCCCGCGGGATCCGCATCGACACTTTCGGGGCGTGGGCAGGGCGCGGCAGGTATGGGCCCGTCGACCGACGTCAGCGATGCGGCGCCATGCAGCATTGCGTACGGCAGGTAGGCTGCGCGTTCGTCTCCGGACAGGGCATCGAATTGATGAACCAGACCGTCGCGTGTGCCGAGCCATAGCGTCACCGGCCGCGACACATGGCGCCGCCGGTAATCGGCATGGCCAGGCTGCATGGGCAGCCATTGCGGCGGCAACACCAGATGAATGCGTGCGCCGCTGGCGCTGCCAAGCCGCGTATCGCGCGGCCGCAAGGATGTGTCCGTGCGGTCGCCGCGCAGCCATGCCAGACGGGCGGCACCGCGCTCGGTTGGGTCCACGCTGTCCAGCGCCACTTTTGCCTCTGCGTCGATGGAATCCCAATGCAGTGCGCCAAGGTGCGCGCCGCCCAGATAGAGCTGCCGCGATGGCGTCTGGCGTTGATCGAGCTGGAACCCTGCCTCCCATTTTGTCAATACCGCAGACGAAGACGGTGACGCCGTGCGGAAGGCCAGCGCATGCAGTCTGCCGGTCCAGGGAAAGTCCCCGCTTGAAATGCGGTAGCCAAGCGGCAACTGGCCTGGCGGCGACGCGCAGAGCGCCACCGGGCTGATCGCCAATGCGATGGCGGTCAGGCCAAGATGGATTCGCTGGGAAATCCTCATGGTTGAAACTCCGTTTGCAATACCACGCGTACCGAAGGATCGCGACCTACACCCAGCGCGACGATGCGGAAGACGGGCCATGCGTCGCGTGTGGGCGACGGAGCGTCGTCCCGCAGTTCGATCAGATAGCGGGGAAGGGTCGTGGCACCGATGACGTCGGGCGGCAACGGTGGAAGTTGTGCACCGGTAAACGTACCCAGTGCAACGCCAAGGTTGCTGCTTGCGATGCTGGCCGAGCTGCCGTCCAGCCAGGCTTGCCACGCGGCGTCCCGCCCGCTGGTGCGACACAGGCCGGCCTGTGCGCCTTCACCGCAGGCGCCGGGGGCGGGCCATACCGCGAATCGGTCGTCGTCGCCATGCGCGGCGGCAACGAGATCCGACTCGCCGTCGAGCAACGCGGCCTCCGCTGCGCGAAACGCGATCTCGCGATCCAACTGCTGGCTTGCCAATTGGCGGCCCATCATGAGAAAGAGCGTAATGGCGGCACTGATCGACGCCATCAGCAACATCAGCATGGCGACGAAGGCAATCAGGGCAGCGCCTGTTTGTGGACGTGGCTTCAGCACTTGGCCTCCATGCATGGCGATGGATTGCGCAGCCGGATCGTGGTCGAGAAGACGCGACGGCGCACCGGTGAGCGAGCCGGCGGTTGGAACGACGAATCCACCGATGCGTCGCCGTCGGCCTGGGAAGGGAAAAGCTGCAGGACTGTCACGGGATAGGGCTGGGCAGTGCGGCGGTCGCCTCGCACCACCATCGAGATTTGCACGGCGCGCACGCGATGCCACGCCCCCTCGCCCAGTTCTTGCACAGTGCGAGCGGGAATAAAGCGGTCGGGGTTGCCGTCGTCGTCCATGTCCACGCCATAGCGCAATTGCATGGTTTCGACGCCGCGCACCAGCGTGCCTGCGGTGTAGGCGTTGGTCAGCACACGGTTGCCTTGCCGCGTGGGGTAGCGGCACAGCAACTGCGGCACGCCGTCGCTGGCCTTGCCGATATAGAACAGATTGGTGGCGGCGTGGTACGGCAGCGGGGCGTCATCGGCGGGCGTAGCTGTCGCGGGCAGCGCGTAGCCGCTGCAATCGCTCATGGTGCCGTCAGGCAATGTGTTATCCGTCGGCAGACCGCTGCCGGATACGCGCACGAGCAGTGCGTCGCTGGCGGCCACTCCGGAACGGGTGCACTGCATCTGCGGCTGTGATGACAACTGTCCGCAATCGTCGCGGCCTTCGATTGGCGCATCGGGCGCTGGATGTGCGGCCGACATCGACACATGGGCGGGTATCCATCCCGCCTGCCGAACGGCGTGCGCGATGATTGCAAGGGCGCGCTGCCCGCGTTCCTCTATCAGTACGCTATCGGCCGTTACCGCATAGCTATCGCGCAGCACCTGGAAAGTGGCGAGCGCCGCCACGGAGGCAATCATGGCGAGGGATATCCCCACCATTACGCTGACCAGCGTGAAGCCGCATTTGCGGCGAGCTCCGGTCATGGCGACACCCACAACGCGACGCCCGCGAGCGGTTGCTTTCCCGCGCCGATTTCTGTCGTCGTATCGGGGGACAAGCCGGCGACTGCAACACGATGGCCCGGCGTGCATCCGGCGCCGACAGTCGGCGCATCACATAGCGCAACGCGCTGCGGATCGCCACCGACCAGCGGCCACGTAGCGGCGCCCGCTTCGGCGCGTTCTGCCGCCAGCTGAAGCGTTGCGGTAAGTTGCTCGTGATCGCCGGACCAGCGCAGCCAGTGGCTGCCGAGCACGGCCAGCGGCATCACGCCAAGACTGATCAGCGCGATGCAGAGCAGCGACTCGAACAACACGTGCCCCGCATGGCGAGAACGTGAGCCCGGTGAGACGGCACGGGGAAATTTGGTGGAACACATGGTGCATCGGTTCAGAGAGAACAGATGCCCACGATAGCGGCTAGCGAGGGGTTAAAACGTGTCCGTTTGTTGAGGGCTTGCGTCAGTGTGTTTCCGAATGGATATCGGAAACGGCGGGCGTGTGACCGGATGCCTCACGGCATCGTGCAGGTGGTCGTGTCGATGGAAGGATTGCAGACGCGTGCGCGGCCCAGCAAACTGATTTCCACCACGCGCTGTGCTTCGGAAATGGCAAAGCCGACCGTCATTGCCATCTGGGCCTTAGTGGCCGCTGTCTGCGAATAGCCGACCGGCGAAAACGAGATCGAGCCCAGGCCCTGTGGTGTGGTCGCGACGGTGATCGACATGTCGGCAGGCGGCTGATCGGATTCGGAAATCAGCGTGTCGATGCCTTCCTCGTAAGTGCCGTTTGGCGACGCATGCTCGTTGAAGACCTGCCAGCCGTTTTTCCAGTCGCCGCCCAGTGGTGCCACGGTGACATAGCTGTTGGTGGCCGCCGCGGTGGTCCGCGCCTTTGACACCGCCGAGTTGAAACTGTTTGCCGTCGTCATCACGCGATTGCTGCGGATGAAGCCCGACATGCTGGGTACCGCGAATCCGACCAGCACCGCGCCAACCACCAACGTGATCATCAGCTCGAGTAACGTGAAGCCGCGCATGCGGCGGGCGTGGATCGTGGGCATCGCGGTCACCAGCAATTTGCGGTTTGGGAATACGTGGTGCCGTTGGCCATGTTGTTCTTCTGGCCGTTGGTTCGCAGCACTAACGTTCCACATGTGGCGTCGGTGCGCCTTGGGATGGCTTGAAGCTCGATGCATTGGCCATTGTTGGTGCCGGGGCACTGGATGGCGCGGATGTCATAGTTGCTGCCGTTGCTGGCGTCGCCGGAAAACGTCTTGTAGCCGTTCCAGATGGTGGCATCCGTGCTCGATGTGGAGTACGTGTTGACCTGAGAGTAGTGTCGCTCGAACAGCTGCATGTTGCTCATCAACGCTGCCTTCGCTTCGGTGCGGCGTCCCTTGAGAATGAACTCCTGGTAGGACGGATAGGCGAACGCGCACAGGATCCCGATGATGGTGACCGTGGTCATCAATTCAGCGAGTGTGAAGCCGCTTTGGCGGCGTTTGATATGGCGTGTCATGGCGGCTTTCTGTCAGTTCGCAATCGTGAAGTTACGCACTTCGCGCCAGCTTGTGCGGCCCGGCCGGCTGTTGGAATCGAGCGGCGGCGAAGTGGTGGCCGCGCCAGACGTACCGAAACCGATGACCTGCGTCCGCGTTGTCTGGGGCAAGCCGCCTACCGAGTCGCGGGCGCCCACGGTGACATTGGTGATGATGATCGACGGCGCGCCAAGCAGGCCGATGGTCGACAGATAGCCCGAAATGCCGAGCGTTGGCAGGCCGGTCAGCGTGTTCAGCGCGTAGCTGCGGCTGCCGCCGGACGTGCCGCAGGTGCCCGTGGCGGTGTAGATCGAATTGAAGTAGACCAGCCCGCCCGATACCACTGCGGACGTGATCTGGCGCTCGGTGGTGTCAAGGAAATCGATCACCCAACCCGGTTTGCGTGGCGCGACATAGCCCGGCGCTGCCGCGCTGCCCGAGTACTGGATCGATTTGCCGCTGTCGTAGTAGCTCAAGGTCAGCTTGTTGAGCTTGCTGCGATCGCTGACATAGTTGGTGCCACCGCCATCGTAGATGCCGTAGAAGGAATTTGTCTGGGCGGTGGCGGCGTTGGTGTCGGCCAGCTCGTAATATTTGCCGGTGCCGAACAGCACCATGTAGCCGGCCGGCGCATACACGACTTGCGGTTGCATCGTGATCGGCTGGCGGGCGCCTGTCGGCGAGGTGGCCACGAACATCGGCTTGCCCGGCGCGCCGCCATAGGCGGGCAGGGCGCCGCCGGCGCTGGCGGTCCAGGGGGCCGGG